>Ga0255338_1000254_pt1 | contig 212380 bp, 223 predicted proteins | sample MeOH1_35cm_T4_19_FD_203715 | JGI IMG/M metagenome (GOLD analysis project Ga0255338, IMG submission 203715) | Sandy soil microbial communities from University of British Columbia, Vancouver, Canada - MeOH1_35cm_T4_195 | ecosystem: Engineered > Artificial ecosystem > Sand microcosm >...
AGCCATTCGTCACTATCTGGCGATTCACAATGAAGATCCAAAACCATTCGTCTGGCACAAGTCTGCTGATGAGATCATTGCCTCTATAGGACGTTTTTGTACACGAATTAACGAATCGCTACACTAGTGCCCACAACAATAATCCGGAGTGGTCCGTGGCCAACGAGCTCTATCCCCGCTTCTCCAACGCCGAGTTCGATCGCCGCTACGCGGCAGCGCGCGCGCTCATGGCCGCGCACGGCATCGACGTGCTGGTGATCTACGGCAACTCGGGCATCTCGCGCCACAACCACGCGGACGTGCATTACCTCTCGGGATTCCTCGGCAACCGCAACAACTACCTCCTGGTGCCCGCGCGCGGCGAGCCGGTGCTGTTCGTGCAGTCGCATAACCACGTGCCCAATGCACGCGAGGCCGCGTCGGTGGAAGTCGTATGGGGCGGACGCGACTCGAGCATGACCATCGCGCGCCACATCCGCGACATCGTCGAGCTGCCGGGCACGCTGGGCTACGTCGGTGAAGTCCCGGTGCAAAGCTATTTCGCGTGGCACCGCGAGCTGCCGGGCTGGAGCTACAAGGACATGAGCGCCCCCTACCGCAATCTGCGCCTCGTCAAGAGCGAGGAGGAGATCGAGTGGCTGAGACGCGGCGCCGCGCTGACGGACGCCGCCGTGGAGCACCTCGTCGAGAACATCAAGCCCGGGATGCACGAGTACGAGCTCGGCGCGCTGGTGGAAGCAGCGGGGCTCGCGCGCGGCGGCCTGCCTCACCTCTGTTACATGTCCTCGGCGCCGCAGGAAGGCGCAGGCGTATGCGTGCCCCGCCAGAACCTGTCGCATCGCATGATCGAGCGCGGCGACGTGATCAACTTCGAGATCAGCATAAGCCACTGGGGCTATTCCGGGCAGGTGCAGCGCCCGGTGTTCGTGCAGACGCCGCCGAACACGCAGTACCGCGCGCTGTGGGACTGCGCGCTCGAAGCTTACGAGCGGTGCGTGCGCGTGCTCAAGGCCGGTGCGACGAGCGAAGACGTGCTGGACGCGGCGGACGTCATCGCCGAGCGTGGATACACCATCAACGACGGCTTCCTGCACGGCTTCGCGATCGGCCTCATGCCCCCGAGCATAGGCACGCGCCAGTCGAAGCGCGGCGTGCCGAAGCCGCCGTTCCGGTTCGAGGCGAACATGTGCGTCGTGGTGCAGCCCAACGTCGTGACGCATGACGAGCGCGCCGGCGTGCAGCTCGGCAATCTGTTCCGCATCACAGGGACAGGCGCCGAATGCCTGCACCGGCTGCCGGTGCAGTACTACGTGACCCGGTAACGGGCACGGTTCTGGCTCGGGGCTGCTGGCCCGACCCGCACGCAGACGGAGAGCATATGCGAACGCCAGCCAGCATCGCACGGCACCCGATACACCCCATGCTGATCCCGATACCGATCGGACTGTGGCTGTTCTCGTTCGTGTGCGACCTGCTGTTCGTGTTCGGCAGCGGCGTGAGCCTGTGGTACACCCTCGCCTTCTACACCATGATCGGCGGCCTGATCGGCGCGGCGCTCGCCGCCGTGCCGGGCTTCATCGATATGCTGTCGCTGTCCGGCTCCCGCAAGCGCATCGCGCTGGCGCACATGACGATCAATCTCGTCGTCGTGGTGCTTTATGCCCTGAACATAGGCATGCGCATCGACGGCGCCGGGCACGACACGCTGCCCGTCATCCTGTCGGCGGTTGCGGTCGCTCTGCTGGCCGTGTCGGGATGGCTGGGCGGACACATGGTGTACGTGTATCGCGTCGCGGTGGACGGGGAAGACCGCTAAGCGAAGTCAGCGCGCGGCGGCGGGATACGCCGTCGTCTTTCCGCTCCAGCGCGCGCCGAGCGTCAATAACCGCGGAACACGCGACAGCAGCGCAGTCATCGCCGACGACAGCGCAGGCCGCATGGCGAGATGCGCACAGCATGCGCTCAGCCGCAGACGTGACGCGAACAGTTCCCGCCACCGGCATTCGTAGACAATACCGGCCTCGCGCCACGAGCCGGATTCGCGCGCCTCGACAAGCGTCGCGCACAACAGCGCTGCCGACTGGAGGGCGAGGCTCACCCCTTCGCCGACGAGAGGATGCGCTTCGCCGGCCGCATTGCCGATCGCGTAGATGCCGTGAACGAAGGCCGGCCTCACGCCCGGGCGCAAGGGCCCGCACGCGAGCCAGGGCGCAAGCTGCTCTGCGTTCGCGAGCGCCAGCCGCGCGCGCCGGTTCTCGCCTTGCACGGCCGCGAGCACTGCATCGCCTGCCGCGAGGCCCGGATAGCGCTCGCGCAGGGCGACAAGCGCATCGCGCCGCACGCAGCACGACAGATTCACCCTGCCGCCGCTGGTATGCGCGATGCCGGCATACCCGCCGCGAAACGGCATGATCGGCAGCAGATCGTCGGCCAGCGCAACATGATCGAAGTACGTCTTGAAGCCGAACAGATCGTGGGGCTGCGGCGGCGCGCGCTTCGCCTGCGTCGGCAGGCTGCCGGTCTCCCACGAGCCATGCGCCGCGATGACGCAGCGCGCGTGCAGCGTATGGACGGCGCCTGCACGCTCGACATCGCACTCGAACGCCCCGGCGGCGCCGCGAACCTGTGTCGCCCGAAACGGCTGCCACAGCACGGCGCCTGCCGCGACGGCCTGCTGCAGCAGCCGCGCATCGAAGTCCTCCCGAGCGAGAGCGCGGCCGAACCCGGCGCAATCGCGATCGTGCCGCGGCATCCCGGCATTCGCGCTTGCCCCGCTCTGCCACAACGCGACCCGGCGCACTTCCGGCCCCGCGTCGTGAAGCACGGCGGCAAGCCCGAGATCGTGGAGCAGCGCGAGCGCGGCCGGCGACATGAACTCGCCGCACACCTTGCCGCGCGGATAGACGGACCGCTCCGCCACTGCAACCGACCATCCCGCTCGCGCGAGGAGCAGCGCCGCCGTTGCGCCGGCCGGTCCTCCGCCGATCACGATGGCATCGTAGCGGCTCATGTGGGCGCCCGCCGGCGCGCGACGAAAAGATGGCTGAACCAGCCGCGCTCATGCTCTTTGAGCTCCCAGCTCTCCCGGTCGGGCCATAGCGCGCTCAGCTCGCGTCCGGAAAATCCCGCGCGCACGCTCACCACCGCATCGTGCCGCGTGACTGCGCTGCAGCCGATGACGCCGAGCATGCGGCTCGCGCACAGCGCCGTCGGCGAGCGGCGCGGCTCGCATGCGGCAAAGATCTGCGTACGCGAGGCGATTGCGCCGAGCAGCTCGCGCAAGGCGTCGGGAGCGAAGTGGTGCAGGAAGAGATTCGCCACGACGACGTCGGCAGCAGCGTCACGCTGTGCGAGCCAGTCGAGCGCGTCGGCGGTGACGGCTTCGGGCCGCCAGCCGCGCCCGGTAAGCGCGGCGAGCGTGCTGCCCGATACCGTGTCCTGCCGGTCGAGCAGCACCGCGCGCACGTCGCTCCAGTGCGCAGGCAACGCGCGCGCGAGCTGCACCAGCCACGCGCCGTCGCCCGCGCCGAGCTCCACGATGGAGCCCGGCGGCGTGCCATCGCCGAGCGCTTCGGCAACAATGCGCGCGTTGCGCATGATTGCATTCACTCGGCGCAGGTCGCGCCGCGAGCGCACCGCGCGCGGATCGCCGGGAGCCAGGTGGTCCAGCAGCTCGGGAGTGACGATGCGCTGCGCGAGCATGGCCATGCCGCTCACGCCGCGCGCGCCCGCAGCAGCGCGCCGTGACAACTGAAGCCCGCGCCGAAGGACGATATCCACCACCAGCCCGGCGCGCGCGATTCGCGCCACGCCCGCTGCAACACGAAGTACACGAACGCGCTGCTCAAGTTGCCGTACTCGCTGAGAATCTCACGGCTCGCGGCCATGGCGTCTCCCGGCAAGCCGATTGCCGCTTCCACCGCGTTCAGCACGCGCTTGCCGCCCGCGTGCCATATCCATTGCGCAACGTCGTCGCGCGCAAGCCCGTGCCCGGACAGCGCCGCATCCAGCACGCGCTCGGCATAACCGGCTGCCAGAGCGGGCACGCGCGGCGTGAGGATGTTGCGCAGCATGCCGCCGCGCTGCTCGAAGCGCAGCGCCTCGCGCTCGCGCGGGTCGTGCAGCGAGCGCGAGCTGATCCACTGGAGCGATGGTCCGTTGCGCGGCGCTGCGTCGGCGAGGACCGCCGCCCCGGCGCCGTCGGCGAAAAGACACGCGCTGATCAGCACGCCGGGGTCGTCGTCGAGGTAGTACGCGGCGCTGCACACTTCTACGCAGATGGACAGGACGGAGCTGCAGCGTCCCGCCGCAATCAGCGCATCGCCCGCCGCGAGGTTGGGCAACGCAGCGCCGCAGCCCTGGCCGACGAGATCGAGCGCCAGCACGTCCTCGCGCAACCCGAGACGCTCGATGACGTAACTGGTGAGACCGGGACACAGGTAGCCGGTGCACGTACTGATCAGCACCGCGTCGATGTCCCGCGCAGCCAGACCGCAGTCATCCAGCGCCGCGCGCGCGGCCCGCACCGCGAGATCGGGCGCATGGCGCACGAAGCGCGCGTGCAGCGTGTCCGGTGCGTTGTCGAAGGCCTCGATGAGCGGATCGAGAGCGAGGGTGCGCGTGGCAACGCCGCTATCGCCCAGCAGCACCCTTTGCACCGTCGCCTGCGCGCGCCGGTCCAGTTGCAGGAACGGCGGTGCGTCCTTCAGCGCCTCCCAGCACTGCGCCTGCGTGTAGCGCGTCGCGGGAACGGCCGTTCCCAGGCCCGAGATGTATGCCATGGCCTTCTCCTATGCAGGCTCTGCGCCTGCCTCCAAGCGGTAAACACGCGGCGGGGCCGAATCAATCCGCGGTCCGTGGCACAATGCGCGCACCACACTCTGGGAGGAGGGGTTATGGAAGGGTACCGGCTTCCGGCAGTACTGGCGTGCCTGCTCGCCCTCGCAGGCGTCGCTCACGGCGAGCAGTCCTATCCCACGCGGCCGATCCGCCTCATCATTCCGATGGGCGCAGGCGGCGCGACCGACATCATCTGCCGCACGCTGACGCCGAAGATGAGCGAGCTGTTCGGCCAGCAGATCGTCGTCGACAACCGGCCCGGCGCCAACGGCGTCATCGGCGACGAGCTCGCCATCAAGGCAGCCCCCGACGGTTATACGATCGAGGCCAATGCGCTCTCGATCGCCATCAACCCCAGCCTCTACAAGCTGCCGTACGACTTCCTGCGCGATCTCGCGCCCGTGACCCAGCTTGCCACCATCGACCTCGTGCTCGGGCTCTATCCCGGCACGCCGGCGAAGACGGTGTCCGAGCTGGTGGCGCTCGCGAAGGCGCAGCCGGGCAAGCTCAATTACGCCTCGTTCGGCGTCGGCAGCATCGCGCACATCGCGGGCGAGATGTTCAAGCAGGCGAGCGGCACGCAGATCGTTCACATCGCCTATAAGTCCTCGCCGCTCGCGGTCCAGGAAACCATAGCCGGGCAGACGCATTTCATGTTCGGCGGCACCTCGTACATGCTGCCGCAGGTGCGCGCAGGACGCCTGCGCGGGATCGCAGTCGCTTCGGCGCAGCGCTCGCCGCTCGCGCCCGAGCTGCCGACGATCGGCGAGTCGGGGCTGCCGGGCTTCGAGGCGACGGCGTGGTTCGGCATGTGGGCGCCGGCGAAGACGCCGCGCGCGATCATCGGGCGCATCAACGAGATCGTCGGCCAGGCTTTGCGCGATCCCGACGTACGCGCAAAGCTCGAGACGCAGGGCTACCGCCCGGTTGCCGACACGCCCGAGCAGTTCGCAAGATTCCTGCGCAGCGAAGTGGACAAGTACTCGCGCGTCATCAAGGCGGGCGGCATCAAGCCGGAAGGTTAAGTCCGCGTGGCGGGCGCCGCATTGACACCGCGGCGCGCGCAACGGTCTAATCGCACGCTGCACGATGCGCGGTGAGCGTGCATCATCGAGGAGACCTCCATGCGTTCACAGGCCTGCGCCACGCTGCTCGCTTGCGCGCTGTGCATCGACACCGCCGCGCAAAGCTTCCCTGAAAGAGCCGTCACCATGGTGGCGCCTTTCCCCGCCGGCGGCTCAGTCGATCTGGTGGCGCGCACGCTGGCGCAGCGCATGTCGGAGTCGTGGGGCCAGCCGGTGGTGGTCGTGAACCGCGCGGGCGCGGGAGGCAACATCGGCGCCGAATCGGTGGCGCGCGCAGCACCCGACGGCCACACGCTGCTGATCGGCTCGACCGCGCTCGCGATCAGCCCGAGCCTCTACAAAAAGCTGGGCTACGACGTGCTGAAAGATCTTGCGCCCGTCACCCATCTCGTCACCACGCCGAACCTGCTCGTGGTGCATCCGTCGGTGCCCGCGCGCTCCGTGCGCGAGCTGGTCGCGCTGGCGAAGCGGCAGCCCGGCGCGCTGAAGTCCGCATCGGCCGGCGCAGGAAGCTCCAATCATCTCGCGCTCGTGCTGTTCAATTCGCTGGCCGGTGTGCAGGTCACGCACATTCCCTACAAGGGCGCGGCGCCCGCAGTGGCCGATGTGGTCGGCGGTCACGTCGAGATGACGTTCGTTCCCATCCCGGCCGCGGTATCGCTGGTGCAGGCCGGGAAACTGCGCGCGCTCGCGGTGTCCACGCTCAAGCGGTCCACGGCGCTGCCCGACGTGCCGACGATCGCGGAAAGCGGCATACCGGGTTACGAATCGTCGTCGTGGACCGTGCTGATGGCGCCAGGCAGCACGCCGCGGCCGCTCATCATGCGCATTCATGCCGCGGCCATCGAGAGCCTGCGCGCGCCGCAGGTGCGCGACGTGCTCGCGAAGACCGGCTCGGAGCCCGTCGGCAGCTCGCCGGAGGACCTGGCAAAGCTGCTGCGCGACGAAATGGCGAAGTGGGGCAAGGTGATGAAGGCGGCAGGGGAAACGCCCGGCTGACAACGGCTTTCAGGAATACGAACGCATGGCGCAAGCAATAGGACTTCGCAAGATCGGCTATTTCGACTGCATCGGCGGCGGACAGGTCACCGTCGACCGCAACGTCGCCTACGTGGGGCACGTCAAGAGCCCGCACGGCACGACGACGATAGACGTCAGCGATCCGAAAAATCCGAAGCTGATGCACGAGCTGCACATGCCGGTCGGCGCGCATTCGCACAAGGTGCGCGTGGCGAACGACATCATGGTGATCAACCGCGAGGTGATGCCGTTCAAGGGCGCGCAATCGCCCGAAGGTTTCCGCGGCGGCAACGCGGTGTACGACACGAACGCGCCGGCCGGCTTCAAGGGCGGGCTCGGCATCTACGACGTGTCGCGGCCCGGCAGGCCCCGGCTCATCTCCAACTGGGAAACCGGCGGCGACGGCATGGCAGGTGTGCATCGCTTCGATTTCGACGGGCGTTACGCCTACATCTCGCCCACGGTGGACGGCTATCTCGGCAACATCGTGATGATCCTCGACCTCGAAGATCCCGCGAAGCCCGAGGAAATCGCCCGCTGGTGGCTGCCCGGCCAGTGGACCGCCGGCGGCGAAGTGCCGACGTGGAAAGGCAGCGCGCATCGCTGCCACCATCCGCTGCGCTTCGGCAATCGGCTTTACACGAGCTACTGGCACGGCGGCTTCGTGATCCTCGACATCGAGGACATGAGCAGGCCGAAAATGATCACGCACTGCGACTGGAGCCCGCCGTTCACCAGCCCCACGCACACGGTGCTGCCGGTGCCGTTCAAGGTCGAAGGCCGCACCATCATGATCGTCGCCGACGAGGACGCGCAGAAGCTCGAGCCGTCGCCGCCGGCGTTCATGTGGATCGTCGACGCCAGCATCGAGGAGAAGCCGGTTCCGTTCGCGACCTTCCAGCTCGACTGCTTCGACGGATCGCCGCAGCCGAACTTCACCGGCTGCCACCAGCCGTGCGAGAAGATCACCGGCACCGAAATTCCGGTGGCGTGGTTCGCGCACGGTCTGCGCGTCGTAGACATCGCCAGGCCTCATGCGCCGCGAGAAGTCGCGTATTACGTCCCGGACATTCCCGAAGGCCAGGACCGCGTGCAGAGCAACGACGTGACAGTAGACGAGCGCGGCCTCATCTACCTTCTCGACCGCCTGCGCGGCCTCACCATTCTCGAAAGAATCTAGCGGCCGCTCTAATGTGCTCTAGTACGCGAGCCGCCCCGGCGTCCTGACCCGCACGCGATACAGCGAGGAGATGCCGGTCAGGAAGAGACTCCGTGCGTCGTCCTCGCCCCACGCGAGATTGGTAACGCGCTCCGGCGTGTGGATGACGCCGAGCAGGCGCGCGTTCGCATCGAACACGTGCACGCCGCCGGGGCCGGTGCAGTAGACGTTGCCGCGGCTGTCGATCTTCATGCCGTCCGGCGCTCCCGGCGCGTCGCCTTTCGTCTCCGCCCACACGGCGCCGCCCTTCAGCGTGCCGTCACCCTGCACCTCGAACCGCCGGATATGCTTGCGCGCGGTATCGTTGATGTACAGCTGCTTCTCGTCGAGCGTGAAGCACAGGCCGTTCGGCCGTTCGAAATCCTTGACGAGCAGCACGGGGGCCCCGCCCGGCGGCGGCAAACGGTACACGCCGCAGAAATCCAGCTGCAGATCGCGCAGCACGCCCACGTCTTCCCGTATGCGGCCGTACGGCGGATCGCTGAAATAAATCGCGCCGTCCGACTTCACTACGATGTCGTTCGGGCTGTTGAGCTCCCTGCCTTCGTAGTGCGTCGCGAGCACGGTGAGCGTGCCGTCCGGCTCCTGGCGCACGACCCGGCTGGTTGCGTGCTCGCAGGAAACGAGACGGCCCTCGCGATCGTAAGTGTTGCCGTTCGCCCGGTTGCTCGGCTTGCGGAAAGTCTCCGTGCCGCGCGCCGCGCTCCACGAGCGCATGTGATCGTGATTCATGTCGCTGAAGATGAGGCGCGCATTCGCGCGGTCCCACACCGGCCCTTCTCCAAACCCGATGCCGCCGGCGAGCTTCTCGACTGCGGCGTCCGCCGCGACGAGCTCCAGCAACGCGGCGTCTCTCGCTTCGATCGTCATGACTTCCCCTGTGCTGCGTTGTTATGCGCTGCGGAATTTCGTGAAGCGTGCGAAGAGAATCGCCACGAACGGCAATACCAGCCCTATGACCGCCGTCGCGATGAGCAGATGTCCGAGCTGGCCGTAGTCGGCCGGGACCTGCACCGCACCCGTGGCATGGTCCTTCACCTCGCGCGTGACCGTGTAGATCTCGTTCAAATACTTGGTGCCAAGCTGCGACAGCGACAGCGCGAGATTGGTGAACGACGCCATGATGGCGAAGTACGTGGCCTTCAGGTTGGACGGCGCACAGCGCGCAATCCACGCCAGCATGGGAATCATCGCGATCTGGCCCAGCGGCGACTCGAGCGCAGTGTCCACCAGCGCGATGAAGCGAGCGTCGACGATGCCGTTCGTCACCGCAGCGGTCCAGTGATGGAAGCCGTAATACATCGAGAGCGTCGGCGCCATGAAGATGAAGCCGCACACCGTGAGGAAACCCACGACGTAAGTGATGGAGCGCTCGGCCATGAAGCGCCGGAACAGGAACATGCCGAACAGCGTGAGCCCGCTGCCGATGAGGCTCAGCACGGCGAGAAAATGCTGGTCGAAGCCGAGCTCGTCTATCGTCCACCACGTCGCGCCGGGTCCCGGCCCGGGCATCGCGCGGAACACGAAGATGACGATCGCGGTGCCGATCAGCGTCTCGCGCGCATCCGGCTCGAGCTCGCGCGTGAGCCGCAGCACCAGGAAGGATACGATCGCCATGGACCCGACGAAGATGATTTCTTCGTTGTACGGAATCTGCGAGAGTCCCATCGTCGCCGAGAACACCACGAACACCAGGCTGCCGCCGAGGATCCACCAGTTCGGATGCGGACGCTCGTCCGGCTCGGAGAGCGCGGCGGCGACCTGCTGGCGCGTCATGCCCTGCGCGAGCAGCCGCCGGCGGTCGCGAATTTTCAGCGCCAGCGCGATCACCACGCCGAGCACCGACACGACGGGGATCACCAGCGCCATGAGGTACACGTCGCGGTAGAGCTGCGCCATCTGCGGCTGCGGCAGCTTCTCGGTGCCGGAGAAGAGATAGAGATTGATGAGCGCGACCAGCACGCTGCCGCCGATGATCGCCACGCGGCCCAGCGTCTGCATCGTGGTGTGCATCAGCTTGCGCTGCTCGCCGTCGATCGGCTTGCCGCGCTCGTCCACCCGCGGCACCGCTTCCACCGTCATCGCGTCGGCCACCGCGTCCTGCACCACGTAGCCGATCGGCGCCAGCATCGCGCTCAGCACGAACCACGCCTCCACCGACATCACCGCCGTCATCGCAGCGCGATCGCCGATGAGGCCCACCATGACGAGCAGGCTCGCGGCGATCAGGCCCGCGCCGATGAACACCAGCACGCTCTTCCACCGCCACATGAGATCGACGAGATGCCCCAGCGGCATCTTGAGCGCCCACGGCAGCCCGGCCCAGAATCCCAGCGCGGCGAGGAACGCCGCCGACAGCCCGAGATATTCCTTCACGAAGAAAGTGCCCACGATGCCGGTGATGCCGGACACGCCCGCCGCCATGTACACCATCAGCGGCGGCAGGTAGGACAGGCGCATCTCGCGCCCAAGCTCGAAAATGTTCTCGTCGAACCAGCGCCATAGCACCGCGCGCCGGACGACGCTGTGGTTTGCGGGTGCGGCCTCCGACTGACTTGCTGGACTGTTCGTGCTCATGGGGCGCATTCTATACGGTCACACACGAATTACGCGCCCGGCGCGACGTGATCCGTAACGCAACGCCGGGCATGCATAGTGCTTACCCTATGCTGGAAACAGAGGAGAAGCGCATGGACAACGTCGAGGTTTCCCCGATCGCGGGCTGGCAGATCGGAACGATAGGAAAAAAACGCGTCGTGGTATTCCGTCCCCATTATCTCGACAAGGGCCAGCAGGACAGCGAGCAGGCGACGCCGGGACGCTACTATGTGATGACGCCGAGCCAGTGCCTGTCACTCATCTGCGAGCTCACCGCCGCGGTGCACGATCTCGAGAACGCAGCGCCTGCGGCGCCGCCCACCGGGCTGTCGCCGCTCTCGCGCGGGCGCGGACACCGCGCCGCCAGGCCGAAGGAACACGCGGTCAGCACCGCGGAGAACCCGTAGCCGGTGAGCAGCGTGCGCTGAGCGCGTAACGCCGCTTACGACGCTGCGCTGCTCGCGAGTATCTCCTCGGCCTTGCGGATCACCGGCACGTCGACCATCTTGCCGTCCACTGCGACGGCCGATCCCCTGGACGCAGCCGCGGCGTCCAGCACGCGCCGCGCCCACGCCTGCTCCTCCGCGCTCGGAAGAAAACATGCGTTCACGACCGGCACCTGCTTCGGATGGATGCACAGCTTTCCGCCGAAGCCCAGGCGCTTGCAGTACAGCGTTTCCGCGCGCACGCGCTCCGTGTCTTCTATCGCGACGCTGACGCCGTCGATCGGAGCCGGCAGGCCGGCGAGCCGCGACACGAGCACCAGCTTGGAGCGGAAGTAGAGCAGCTCGTCCTGCTCGCCTTCGATCCCGAGGTCCAGCTGAAAATCGATGTGCCCGAACGTGAGGCGCTGCGCGAGGCCGCACTGCGCCAGCACGCGCGCGCGCTCGAATCCGCGGCCGGTCTCGATGAGCGGAAACAGCGCCTTGTCCGGGCCGACGCGTTGCCGTGTCACGTGAAGCTGCATCACGTCCTCTGCCTTCGGGATGAGCACGCCCGCGACGCCGGGCTGCGCGCAGACTTCGAGATCGCGCGCAAACCACTCCGTCTCCGGACCGTTGACGCGCACCAGCACCGGCGCCGCGGGATCGAGGTGCTGCGCCAGCGCCGCGCGTGCGGCGTCTTTCTCCGCCGGCGCGACCGCATCTTCGAGATCGACGATCACGCCGTGGGCGCCGGCGCTCTGCGCTTTCGCGATGCGCTCGGGACGACTGGCGGGTACAAAAAGATAGGAGCGGGCGGTATTTTTCATATCGTTTGGGGTTATTGATTATACGCAGTCTTAAAAATCAAGAAGCAGAGCTCCCATCCAGGGGACGTCTGCAGAGGAGTGCGCACGCGCTCCTCGCCATGTCACTACGATGTTATCACCGCATCAACCTTTGGCGGCGTACCTTGCCTTCACCAGCGCGAGGAACACGTCCGCCGCCGGCGACAGAGTGACGCCGCGCCGGCGTATCACGTTCAGAGTGCGTCGAATCTCGGGATCGATCAGCTTGCGGCTTACCAGTTCCGGGTAGCGGTTGCCGGACAATGCCAGAGCGGGCACTACGACCACGCCTATACCTGCTTCCGCCATTCCCAGTCCGGTCGAAGTGGAGTGCTGAACTTCGTAATCCCACCGGCGCAGCGGCATCGCGGTCGAGATGCCGGGCTCGAGAAACACCTGATTGCCGCTCAGTCTTCCCACGGCAATAACGCGGTGATCGCGCAGTTCCGCCCATCTGACGGTTTTCCGTCGTGCGAGCGGATGGTCCCCGCGGCACGCGAGGACGAAGCTTTCCTCGAACAGCGGCTCGACGATGATCTCCGCATCGTTCACCGGAGCGGCAGTGATGCCGAACTCGACCTCGCCCCGCAATACAAGCTGCCATACCTCGTTTGCGTGCACGTCCAGTATGCGTATGCGGTTCGCCGGATATTTGGCGCTGTATTCCCTGATCACAGCGGGAATCAGCTGAATAGCCGGGGTGGGAGCACATGCCAGCGTGACATGCCCGGCGCCGCGTTTTGCGATATCACGCAGCCCCGCGAACGACGTCTCCAGCTCCTCCATGAGGCGCGTTGCTTGCGGAAGAAAACCACGGCCAATGGCCGTCAGCCTCACCCGCCGCGTAGTCCGGTCAAGCAAGCGCACGCCGACGAGCGATTCGAGCTTCGCTATGCGCCGCGACAAGGCCGACTGCGAGATGTGCAGCGAGGTCGCAGCGCGATGGAAGCTTCCGAGCTGTGCAACAGAGGCGAAAGCCTGCAGGCCCGGCACGTCGATATTCATGCGCGACTCGCGTTAATTATTGCAACAATAGCATTTTACTCATCGATGGCCCTTCGTGAATAATCAGTGCAACGCGGGATGTAGCCCACGCACCAGACGTGGTGGTCCCGCTGGAGGAGGATTCCTGACGCTTGTTCTGCGCACTCTTGCTCCGCTCGGGGCTTGCGGCAATTCCGATGCGGCGCCACCGTGCAGATCGCCAGCGGCGAACTCATCCTGCCGCTTCGTGAGCAATGGCGGGTCACCCGGTGCATCACGTGGCTGAGCGAACGCCGGTCAGCCGCAGGTCGTTCACCCGAATCCCGTTGAGCAATGCCTACGAAGGATAGATTCATGTCCGGAAGAATTGTTTGCGGTTGCATCGCGGCTCTTGCTCTCAGTGCGCCGCACACGTCGTACGCCCAGCCCTATCCCAGCAAGCCTATCCGGCTCGTGGTGCCGCTGGCGCCGGCAGGCACGACGGATATCCTTGCGCGGCTGATGGGCCAGCGGATCGGCGAAGCGCTGGGGCAGCCGGTCATCGTCGATAACCGCCCCGGCGCCGGCGGCAACATCGGCAACGAGGTCGTCGCCCGCGCGGTGCCGGACGGCTACACGCTGCTCATGACAGCACCGCCGCTCGTCATCAATCCCAACCTGTATGCAAATGCCGGTTACCACCCGATACGCGATTACACACCCATATCTCTCGTCGCATCGGTGCCTATCGTCCTTGCCGTGCACCCCTCGGTGCAGGCGACAAACGTGAAGGAGCTGATCACGTTGACGAAAGCAAATCCCGGTAAGTACAACTACGCTTCTTCGGGTGTCGGCGGAACGAATCATCTCGCCGGGGCGCTGTTTGCAAACATGGCTTCCGTCGACATCGTCCACATCCCTTACAAAGGGTCCGGGCCGGCCATGACGGATCTGCTGGGCGGGCTGGTGCACATGCAGTTTTCGGGATTGCCTCCGCTGCTGCCTTTCATCAAGTCAGGCAAGCTGCGCGCGCTTGGAATCGCAGGCACCCGACGAACCGGGTCGCTGCCCGATGTGCCAACGATCTCGGAATCGGGACTGCCGGGATTCGAAGCCACCTCGTGGCAGGGCCTGTCCGCTCCGGCCAGGCTCCCGAACGACATCCTGAGGCTGCTTCACGGCACGATCGCGAAAATCGTCGCTGCGCCCGAAGTGAAAGTCCGGATCGCAGAGCTGGGCGCAGAACCCGTGGGCAGCACCCCCGCCGAATTTGCACACATGATCAAGACCGAGTTCGACAAGTGGGGACCGATCATCAAGCAGACCGGCGCGCGCGCGGAATGAGCTCCGGACACACCACCACGCATAACGTTCGAACCGGCGATGCAGTGCCGCGTTGCCTTCGCCAATCTTGTACAGGGGCGTCACATGCCGTTTGAAGAACAACTGAAGGAATTCAATGAACGTACGCAGCACGCGCTGGGGATGGGCGGGCCGGAGAAACTCGCGCAGCGCAAAGCGCAAGGCGTGCTGAATGCACGCGAGCGCATCGATCTGCTGTTCGATGCAGGATCGTTCGTCGAATCGGGCCGCTTTGCCGTGTCGGCCAGACCGGAAGACAAAGCATCCACGCCTGCCGACGGCAAAATCGCGGGCTTCGGGCGCGTCAACGGCCGCGAAACCGGCGTCATGGCGAACGACTTCACCGTGAAAGGTGCGTCGAGCGCCAATATCAACATCAAGAAACTGAAACACATGAAGCTCGTCGCGCGCAAGCGCGGCATTCCCCTGGTCTTTCTTGGGGAGTCCACCGGAGCGCGCATGCCCGACGTCATGGGAGCCGAATCGATCGGTTCGAAGGACGATCCCCTAGAGTATCAGCGACTCCGTGAATCTCCATGGGCTGCCGCGGCGCTCGGCTACTGCTTCGGTTCGTCGGCATGGTACTCGTCCATGTCCGACTATTGCGTTTTCCGCAAAGGCGCGATCGTGGCGGTTTCCAGCCCGCGCCTGATTTCCATGGCCATCGGAGAAGAGATCGATGCGGAGGAACTCGGCGGCTGGCGCGTCCATTCGGAGGTGAGCGGAATCGCAGACCAGGTTGTCGACACCGACGAGCAGGCGATCGCAGCGATCAAGCAGTTCCTGTCCTATCTTCCCAGCAACAACATGCTGCCTCCGCCCGAATACCCGGTGCCGGTGGGATCGGGCTCGAACATGGACAAGGTACTCACGTTGCTGCCCGAATCGAGCAATCAGGTTTACGACGTGAGAAAGATCGTGCGCTGCATCGTGGACAGGGATTCGATGTTCGAGCTGAAGCCCCGTTTCGGCAAAGCAGTCGTCACGGCGCTCGCGCGGCTCGACGGCAAGTCGGTCGGCATCATCGCCAACAATCCCCTGCATCGTGGAGGCGCGATCGCCGCCGATGAATGCCAGAAGGTGCAGAGCTTCTTCGTGCTGTGCGACTCCTACAACGTGCCCATCGTCATGCTCGTGGACCAGCCCGGATTCCTGATAGGCCCCGGCGGCGAGCAGCGCGGGATCACCGGAAAGCTCATGAACTGGATGAACGCGATGACGCTCGTCACCGTGCCCAAGATCTCCGTCATCATGCGCAAGAGCTATGGTCTCGCGGTATCGAGCATGGGGGCCGGCGGCAACTCCGACGAGGTTGCGTGCTGGTATACGGCGGAGGTGAGCTTCATGAAGCCCGAGTTCAGCGCACGCGTCGTGCTGGGTGCCGATCCCCAGCGGGATCCCGAGCATTACCGGGAATCGGTGAAGAAGATGTCGAAAGGCGTCTCCGCATACGACATGGCGGCAATCTATACGGCGCAGGACGTCATCGATCCGCGTCATACGCGCGAGTGGCTGATCCGCATGCTCGATGTGCATCGCCTGCGGCTGTCGAACGGCGTCGGCGAGCACCTCCTGCGTAACTGGCCGACGAGCTATTGAGCGAGACACGCCATGAGATCGAACCATGGGCACGGCAGCAGCCCGGAGTAGCGATGATCAGCGCAAACAGGAGTTCATCAGCGAGACGGCTGCGGGCGTGCGCACTGGCTACGACCGTGCCGCTCTTGCTCGCCTGGCCCTTCCCGGCCTCGGGACAATCCTACCCGACCAAGCCGGTCCGTATCATCGTCGGCTTCCCGCCCGGCGGCGGCACCGACAAGTTCGCGCGGCTGTTGAGCCCCCGGCTCGGCGCGAGCCTCGGGCAGAGCGTCATCGTCGACAACCGGCCTGGCGCAGGCGGCGTGGTCGGCGCCGACCTGGTCTCGAAATCCGCGCCCGACGGGCACACGGTGCTGGTGACCACGAGCGCTTATGTCATCAGCGCGGCGCTCCAGCAGAAGCTGCCGTACGACCCCGTGACGGGATTGATGCCCGTATCGATATTCGCGACGAGCCCGAGCATCGTCGTCGTGCACCCTTCCCTGCCCGTGAAAAGCATCGGAGAGCTGATCGCTTTCGCCAGGGCGAATCCAGGACGTCTCAACTACGGCTCGAGCGGCAATGGCGCCCCGTATCACATCGCCACGGAGATGTTCAAGAGCATGGCCGGCGTGAGCATGTCACACGTTCCGTACAAAGGCGCCGCACCTGCCGCGATCGCGGCCCTCAGCGGCGAGGTCGCAGTGCTGTTTGCGAACATCGTCTCGGGACTGCCGCACGCCAGGACGGGGCGCCTGCGCGCGCTGGCGGTCACGACGCTGAAACGGTCTCCGATTGCACCCGACATCCCGACGATAGCGGAGTCGGGACTGCCGGGCTACGACTTTGCGACGTGGTTCGGCATGCTGGCGCCTGCCGGCACGCCGCCCTCTGTCGTGCAGCGGCTGAACGGCGAAGTGAAAGAAGCGGTGAACACGCCCGATATCCGCGGCGCGTTGCTCGCGGACGGCGCGGAACCCGTCGAAACCGGGCCCGAGGCGTTCGCACAGATCATCAAGTCCGAGATACGGCGTTTCGCGACGCTCGCGAAGCAAGTCGGCATGACCATCGACTAGGATGTTGGACGCGCGAGTGGGGGACCGGGTTGATTGCTCACTCGTCCACGGCGTTCACGATTCACGAGTCACAAGTCGCCGGTTGAAATCTACCACCCCGAAAACCGCGACCAGACGGCAGTCACACGCTCGTTACCCTTAACGATATGGTAGCGGTCGTGCTGCGCGCCCGTGGCGCAGGCGTGATTGGGCAGCACGCGCAGCAGCGTGCCGACCGGCAGCTCCGGGAGACGGGCCGGATCGCCGGAACGATGCGCGATGATGCCGTGCTCCTGGTTCGCATCGACCATGATGAGATCGGGAATCGGCTTTCCCCCGGCATCGCACACGACGCCGTAACCCTGGTCCACCGCCTGCTTCGCCGTGCCGCGGTCGCGCGACATCGCCATCCATCCCGCGTCCACGATGGCCCAGCCTTTGTCGCGCTGATGGCCGATCACGCTGGTCAGCACGGACAACGCGATGTCTTCGATACGGCACACCTGCAGCCCCGCCATGAACAGATCGAAGAACACGAACACGCCGGTGCGCACTTCGGTGACGCCGGTGAGGTCGCGCGCGAACGTCGCCGTCGGCGTCGAGCCTACGCTCACCACGGGACATGCGTATCCCGCATCGCGGAGCTGCTTTGCGGACTGCACCACCGCGTCGCGCTCCTGCTCCGCCATGGCGCGTATCGCGTCCACGTTGGCGCAGTTGTACGAGCTGCCGGCGTGCGTCATCACCCCGGCGAGCCGCGCGCCGCCCGATTCGAGCGCGGCCGCTATGGCAAGCAGCAAGGGGTCGGCGGGCTGCACGCCGGAGCGATGGCCGTCCGAATCGACTTCGATGAGCGCTTCCAGGCACTGTCCCGCATCGCGCGATGCGGCCGCGACGGCGCGCGCCGCGTCCACATTGTCGAGGATCACGGTGAGCCGCGCGCCCCGTGCACGCAACGCCAGCACGTGCGACAGCTTGTTGGGCGCGACTCCCACTGCGTACAGGATGTCGGTCACGCCGTGCGCGAGAAAGTACTCGGCCTCCTTCAGCGTGGAGACCGTGATGGGGCCGGCCGGCGTGCTCATCATGCGGCGCGCGACATCGATCGACTTGCAGGTCTTGACGTGCGGGCGGAACGACACGCCGAGCGTATCGAGGCGGGAGCGCATGCGGCTGATGTTGCGCGACATGCGGCCTTCGTCGAGCACCAGCGCCGGGGTTTCGAGATCGTGAAGCATCGTTGGCGGGCTTGCGGGAGACGCCCATTGTATCGGGCTCGCCGCGGTCCTGCATTTTTCCGGGGAACTCACCTCACCGAGGACGGCGTGGCTGCGGAGGCGCCCGGCCAGTCGTACACGAATCAACCGGGCGCCGGCGACAGCGGCTGGTTCGGCTCACGCCGCCGCAAAGACGGGCACCGCGGACGCGCAGGCTTCAGCGATGCGGCGCAACGCGGGGCCTGCGTCGTGACCGCCGAGGCGCGGAGCTCGGCCGAGGCCCGGCGCATCAGGGACATCATGGCGGCGCTGCGGCCGCTCGGCATGAGGGCCCCGGCGCTCGCGTGACAGGGCACGGCGGCGGCTTGAGGCGAGCGGGAAAAGTGCATTGAGGTCCGCGACTTCCAAGAGTACTATTCCTGCTCGAACCCGCGCCAAGCCTGCGGGACGCCTTAGGGGGTATCTTGAGCCGCACGCCGAGCACGACCACTGCCCTGCCCGATTACCTCGAAGACCGCAACGTCCGCGCCGTCGAAGCCGGGCTCACCATCGAGAAGCAGAAGCTTGCCGGCTCGGCGAAGCTCACCACCTGGTACCGCGGCACCATCGAGCAGTTCGTGCGCTCCGGCATGTTGCTCGACGCTGAGGCCGTGCGTCGGTCGGCGCGCCAGACCATCAACTGCTTTTCCACGCTGCTGCACGTCTACTCGCCGCTGCGGCATGCGTACCACGTCACGCTGTACCGCGTCGGCCCGGACGAGCTGCGGCTGGTGGTCTCCAACGAGCGCCTGCCCGCCGACTTCGCGGTGATCCGCAACGGCATCAAGGTCTACTGGTACGAGCGCGGCTGGGCGCACCGCCGCACGATGGTGAAGGTGTACGTCGCCACGACACGCGTGGAGCTGGTCGAATCCGGCGTCGCGACCCCGAAGATCCTCACCGACGATGCCGAGCATCGCCCGGTGGGCCACGGCCCGAAAGCACGCCGCGAGCTGCTGTGGCGCGTCGAAGAAGACCGCGGCGGCGCCGTCATGCTCGAGACCTATCCCGCAGCGATCGCGCGCGCCGCAGCGCGCGGCAGCGCGTTCGAGGGCTCGCGCGTGCCGCCGATGAAAGAGCAGGACTACGAGCGCGCGCAGGCCGATGCGGAATTCCAGGCCTTCCTCGTGCAATTGCAAAACGACGCTTCCGGCGTCGAGTAAGGCACCGCGACCCGATCACACGGGGCGCAGCGTCGCGAGCGCAATGCCGCGCTCGCCGGCCACGCTGTAGAGCAGGTACAGCACCCCATTCTCTTCATACACCGCGGGATCGCGCAGCGCGTGCTCCGGCCCCGTCACGGCGCCGCGCAGCGACGGCGCGATGGACAGCGACGCGCCTTCGTAGTCCTTCTCCGGACGAAGCACCCGGCGCGGAGGACTCGCGCGCCAGCTCTCCCAGTCGCCGCTCATGTCGATCGACGCGCAGCCGATCTGCTCCGGTGCGTCACCGATGCGCGTGTAGAAGACAGTGAGCTGCGGCCCGCGCGCATACACGGCCACGTGCCGGATGTCGCGAAACGCCGGATCGCCATCGAAGGGGCTGCGCGCGGCGCGCCGAAAATCCGTGATGCCGTCGCGCGAGCGCAGCAGCGGGCTCGCGAGCCGCGGCAGCGCATAGTAATGGTCCTGCCAGCGCCAGACCCTGAAATAGCTCGGACCGAGACTCTCGCCGCGCACGCGAAAGCACAAGCCGTCGTCGGAGAGCGCGACGAACGACTCCTGGCGGGCCTGCAGCAGTCTTTCCTGATAATCGGGATCGGTGGATTTTGGCACGGGCGTGACCGGCGCGTGGAAATAGAGGCGGATCTGGCGGCTCTCGTCGTCGATCAGCACGTCGGGCGACGCGACGTGATCGGGATTCCAGCCCGCTTCGCGCACATGGAGCACGCCCGGCGCATGGATGCGCCACGGACCGCGCACGTCATCGGCATACGCGAGCCTGATGTAGCTGCCTTCGTGATGCGCGAAGTAAAGGTAATAGCGGCCGAGCGGCCGACGCACCCAGCCAGGCACGCGGATCAGCGAGGGGCCGTTGATGTTCTCGTCGGGATTTCCCATCATCGCGGGCGTGATGATGGGATTGCCGGGATGACGCTCGGCAGTGAATTGCGGCGCGGCTGGCGGCGGCGTATCGTGCATGCCGCCGCATGTTAACACCCGCGGCGCACGGTGGCCGATGCCGCCTTGTCACCGCGCGCCGGGTGGATCAATCGCTGTCGGGGAACATCCGGTCGAGCCTGTGCCACGCCGCGCGTACGGCCCCGCGGCTTTGCTCCCACGTGAGCGGTGAGCTCCCGCGGTTGCGCTCGTATTCGTCACGCAGCTCCGGCTCCGCCTCCTCGAAAGTGCGGCCTCGATGCTGCGCACGGCCCCGCGATCCCACGAGGTAGGCGACCTCGTAGTACTCGAAGGTATGTCCGGGCTGGTAGTAGGGTTCGCTGGTGTAATTCTCGCGCCAGTACGCAAGCTCCTCATCGTGATCGACGTCGTTTCGGGTCGGGGTATTGGCCATGGCATCACTCCTCCGGGTCGTGTGATAACGGCGCGGCCGCAAACGCCGTGCCCGGTGCGGCATCTCACCTGATCCGCAGCAGGTGATCCAGCGACAGCGTGCCGCCGCCGCGCGCGACGAGCAGCAACAGCAGCCCCGCCCAGCTCAAGTGCGTTGGCCACGTCGGGCATCACCAAGGAACAGCTGGACAAGGTTAAAGCGAAGTACTGAAGCTCGGAAGGCCGAGGAAACGCCCTCGATCGTCGCGACACTCGCGATGCCGCAACCGGCAGGCTCGAGCGGCATCGCCGGCTTCATGCGGCGGCTTTACTGCGGCTTGATGCCCGTGTCGCTGATGACCTTGCCCCACTTCGCGATTTCCGCGCGTATGAAGGTCGAAAACTGCTCGGGCACGCCGCCGATGATGTCCGAGCCGGCCGCCGCGACCTGCTCCTTGACGTCCGGGGCGTTGAACGTGCGCTGGATCTCGCGATTCAGCGTCTGGACGACCGCGCTCGGGGTGCCGGCAGGAACGAAGAAGCCGTTCCACACCGATGCTTCCACACCCGGGAGCCCGGCCTCTGCCGTCGTCGGCACGTCATTGAACGCCGAGAGACGCGCCGGCCCCGCGACGGCGAGACCACGAAGCTTGCCCGATTGCACGTGCGCGGCGATGACCAGCGGGTTGAGGTACGCCGTCATGATCTGGCCGCCGAGCAGGTCGGGCAGCTCCGCGCCGACGGACTTGTACGGCACGTCGAGGATATCTGTGCCGCTCTTGAGCTTCACCCACTCGCCGAGCAACTGCGTGATGCTGCCCGGCCCGGCCGAGGCGTACGTGATGCCGCCGGGCCTGGCTTTCGCGAGGCGGATGTATTCCTGCAGGGTCTTTGCGGGCACGGAGGGGTGGACCACCATCACCAGCGGCGTCACGGTGAAGTGGATCACCGGCGCGAGCTCGCGGTTGAGGCGGCAGCACGCGTTGGGATACAGGAGATCGTTGATGGCGTTGTTGATGAGGCCGTAGTACATCGTGTACCCGTCAGGCGGCGACTTCGCGGCAAGCTGGGTCGCGATCGTGCCGTTCGCCCCTGCGCGATTGTCGACGATCACCGGCTGCCCGACCGCCTCGCTCAGCTTGGGCGCGATCTGGCGCACGCGCACGTCGGGCGCGCTGCCGGCGATCGTCGGGACGATGATCCTGATGGGCTTGCTCGGAAAACTCTGCGCCGCCGCGGAGCCGCACGACAACGCAAATGCAACAAGTGCAACGAAACACCTGGCCGTCATCGTCTCCTCCGCTGGATGCGTGCGCCGGTCTCTATGCCGATTGCGCCCCGCGATGATAGCGGAAACGCGGACGTCATGTTAAGAGAGCTGCAGCCGAGCGGCGCGGCTTAATCGCACTACCCCGCAAAAGGACACGTTACAAAAACCCCGGGTTGTTCTGCCATACCGACCATGTGAGCAACGACGCGAAGCTTACCCACAACAAGTACGGAACCAGCAGCACGGCGGCAAGGCGACTGTTGCGCCAAGAGGCGGCTACGGTACACATGATCAGCGCCAGCAGAACCAGAACGTCCACCGAGGCAAGCGCACCCCGATGCCAGGCGAAGAATAGCCACGACCAAAGCGCATTTGCGGCGAGCTGGAAACAAAAAAAGATCAATGCGACCTTCCTGGAACCCGACGACCGCCACACCAGCCACCCGGAGACGCCCATTAGAAAATACAGCACTGACCACACCGGGCCAAACAACCATGCCGGCGGCGCCCACCGCGGCTTGCTCAACTGGGAATAGAAAGATGCCGCGTCAACGGAGGCCACAGCGCCCACCGCGGCGGCAGCGAACGCAACCAGTAGCCAGCCAAGCAAACCGACGAATTGCGATAGCGGGGAGCGCGGCGTCATCGGAAAAGAATGACCTGATGTGTAAGTGAGTGGCCTGCGCGGCTGTTCCCGCAGGTCCACTCGACGGAGAGGTTAGAACTCATCTTTGTTCGATCACCGACTCAGCAGTCACTCGATACCGGTGAACAACGGGTTTGTCTTTAACGCCCAGTATCGACACCTTGAGCAAAAAGTAGTCTCCCTGCCATTGGCCGTCAACGTATATCTGTTCTTCATACGGAAGGACTGCAATTCCAATCTCGCGCCGTCTACTTAGATCAACGAACGATACACTTCGTTGGCATCCATCATCCGCGCAGGACGGGAGTGCAACGATTGTCCCTTGCTTGTTGAACACGGGCTGTCCCTCGACCTTAAGCTGCTTTGGCCCTCGACCCGTGGTCAAGAAGTCGATCCGAAAGACCGTATCTTGCCCTTCGTAGACGTGTGTCCAGTTGAGTCGCGCGGTTCCCCCAGGATACGTGTGCTTCGTGGTCCAGTGCCCACACGCAGCCAACCTCTTGCAATCTTCTCCTGCGATGGCTGTCCCCGCTACCAAAGCCAATGCGAGTATGAGGCGGGACACGACAAGCCCTCACGCCATGTTCAGCGGGGCGTGTCAGCAATAGCTGACCCGCGTCCGCTGGAACTAGAGTTAGACCTCGTTTCGTACCACTTGCGCTTTACCCGATAGACGAGCTTGAGGTCGGTGCCGGTCCACTCGTAGTACGAAACTCCACGTTGTGCGGTGTCTTCATTCGGCATTCCGATCGCGATAAGTAGTCTGCTGTCTCTCTGAAACCGCAGCACATCGCCATCAAGTATGGCATCGTGAACGTTCACCGCTGATAAGGACGTAAGAGCGTTAGGCATGTATACCTTGCCATTTCGCGCGTCGACAACCGCAAGGCTAACGCAATCCGTGCCACATCCCCAGGTCACTACAGTGAAGTGATCCGCGAAGTTCGGCCCTTCTTTGGCGGCTTCGCCCAACCTCGTTCGCCACACCTTAGCTTCGCTGTGGCTACGGAGATCAACTGCGGCCGGTCGACCCTTAAAGCGAAGCGGCGTGGCGTAATTGTTGAATTGCGGTGCGCGAGAATCCTGCAGATCCTGCGCGATTATCGTTGCGTCGTTCCATTGTGCGAGCACCGATCCCGGGCACGGTGAATCCGGATTTTCGCCGTCGGCAGGGAGCAGCCGCATATCTCGGCCGTCTCTTCGACACCCAGGCCCTCGAGATCATGCAGAACGAGCGCTGCTCGATAGTCGTCGGGAAGGCTGTCGATCACCTGGCGTACGCAGGCATTCATTTCGTCCACCACTACGCGTTCGTCGATGGGCCGTAAGCCGTCCGGCACTTCGTCCGCTTCGTTGATGTCAACGATACGGAGCCTGCGGTCAGGCTCACGAAAATAATCGGCGGCCGCGTGTGTGGCGATCGAGAACGCCCATGTCTTGATGCTCGCGCGGCCTGCAAAAGTGCCCAGCCCCTGGGCCATACGGATCAGGGTTTCCTGGAGCAGATCGTCGGCGACGGCTTGATCCGCGGTGAGGCGCTGCAGGTAGCGGCGAAGCGGCTGCGATAAGTCCTGCGCGAGCTTTTCGAACGAAACCTGCTCTGTCGAGTGTCCCATCCTCATCTCCGAAGACGTGGCTGTGCCCGGCGTGGCCCTGACTCTCGCCGGACACAGCGCCCACTGACGATGTTACCCGCAGCACCGCCCGCCTGCTTGCGCCGGCGCGGCCGCAACGCAATCTCCATCGCCGGTCTGTGCGCCGGCTGAAGCTTCGGGCAGCAGCCTCAGAGCTGCGTCAAGGACCTTGCGTGCCGGGACCTGCCGAACCGTGTCGGCCAAACGGATCGCTTCCGCAATCTCCGAGTCGGTCAGGCCGGCTTTTTTCGCTTCAGGAATGTGATGCTCGATGCAGGGCACGCAGTTGCTGCCGAGCGCACCGCCAAGTGCTACCAGTTCACGTTCGCGTGGAGTGAGATGATTCATGACATCTTCCTTGTGTGGGTGGCTGTCTAAGGCGCAACGTGCCGATGCCGTGGCTCGACAATTTGCGCCGCCGACCTGAGGGCATGCGCAACCGCGCGGCGGGTGTGCCGAATGACATGCGGCAGCACGGCAATACCGTCGCGCACGAGCTGAGCAATATATTCACTGCGCATTCGGCGCGCCCGTGTCATGTAGCGCTCGAGTTCGTCCGTATACATGGCATGCTCTCCCGATCGGCCAAGGAGTCCGGGCAATTCCCGGTCTCCCACCCCCTTGGACGGATTCCGAAGGCAAAGCGATACACCCGGTGCCGCTGCAACCGCTTTTCGGTTCTGCCTCCGACGAGCGGTCCGCGGGTGTGATCTCGCGATGAACAGCGCGCGTCAGCGCAAGCAGCGGCGCATCGGCCCCGCCAACGGATCAGGCGCCGCTTTCGGTGTATCCGACATTAGCAATCCAGTAGCGCCTGCGTCGCGCCAGACGGGAATCCGTTCCTTCGCCATCGAAGCTCGCTGACGCCCGGCGAAGGAGCGATTGATCGACATTCTCGAACGCGTTGACATTGACGACCGCGTAAACATGGCCGTCGATCCGGCTGGTGACGACGGGCACAACGCCGCATCGGGCGCACACGTGAAACTCTGCGGTTCGGGTGCCGAACTCGTACCTGGATACGAGCGAGGAATGCTTGATTGACACCTCCAGCGCGCCGCCTGGATTGGACGTCCACACGCCACCGTGCTTCACGCAAAACGAGCAGGTGCAGGCGCGAGCTGGAATCTCGGCAGGATCGGGATCCCAGGTGAGAGAAAAGGCGATATTCCCGCAGTGACACCGACCGTGGATCAGCATGCGCGCGACCTCGGATGTTGTGGACTATTTATTCGCCGCGCAGCTCTATCGCGCAGCGTCCGGGTTGACTGCTCGGTTATGCTCGCTGACATGGGAACCAGTAGGAGACAGCATGACCGCTCGGGAAGAACGGTGCAGGTTCTTCGAGCAGTAGATCGTGCCACCCCTCGAACCGCGCCACCGCAGCCCAAGCTGCAAATGCAGCAAGTGCTGCATCGCGCTCGTGTTCGGTGTGCCCATTAGAAAGATGGGCCACGAGAAATTCACTCGCCGGGGGATAGACGCGCAGAAGTGCTTTCGGGTGCGCTTCCGTGACTGCGGCGGAAGGCCATAAATCTGCGGCTTGGCGTGCAGCGAGTATGCCTTGCACCAAGCATGCACCGCGCAACGAGTTGACATGCCCGACTGTGCCCGAGCGTCCGCCCGCCGCACAAACCAGCTTGCGGATGCACGCATCGGCCTTGCGATCACCCTCAGTTACCCAGAATAGCGGAGCATCAATTCCGACTGCTGCCGGTATCGCACCGGCCGCGCGACTTGCTTCATTGAGCGCGGTAGACGCGCTCGACGATACGCCGGTCTTGCACGCAATAGGAGCACCAGACTCACTGATGCGCAAGCTCGCCCAACCGAAGCTATTCAAACCACCCGGATCAAAGCCAAATAGGTTCATGACGCTCCAAGAACCTAGCGTTCTCAGCCACCGGCAAGCGACCGTGATGGTGAAAAGTAGAACGACGCCTCATGCGCGTCCGGGTGGGCTGCGCAATTGTGCAGCAAGCCTATCCGAGGAAGCATGCGTACTCGTCCTTTTGCACGACGGCAAGAAAGTCTTCGATCGCGGCAACCTCGGGTGCGGGCTCGTAGCCATACCACTTGAGATCGGAGCGCATCCAGAACACCCGCCAGACGCCTCTGGTTCGAACAAAGGTGGCTTTGGCAAAGGGGCTTTCGCGCTTTACCTCGGGCCGGTTCCACTGTGGCCGAATCTCGAACAGCTCGACGCTCTGCCCTGAGACGCGAAACCCAAGATCCAGTTTGGGACGAATATGCAGAGGCGGTCGGCGCTTCTCGATAAACTCGCCAACTGCCTTTTCGACTCGCTTGCGCTCAATGTCGTTCAGCGCCATGTTCTTGCCACATAACGTGCCCCGCTCACTCGCGCGATCAAGCACCTGCTTGCGGGCGTCAGCTCGTGGATCGTGCGGTTATGTACCATTCAGAATTGATACCTTGTGATATCCAGCGAGCCGTGGAAAACGCCCAGCACGTCGATGTTTCCATCATCCTTCACGAGATATGCGATGCGGTAATGACCGTAGAGCAGAATTCTGACGTTTCTCGGGGAAGCAAGGTAGCGGTGTCCAATTTCGGGATGGCTGGCAAGAATCTGCGCCCGGTCATAGATCGCTCGAACAGTGCGAGCGGCCGCTTCAGGACTATCGAGGGCGATGTACTCGAAGATGTCTTCGAGCCAACGCTGAGCTTCCGCGGTCCACGCTATTGTTGCCATGAGCGGATGCGGTGCCCCATCTCTTCGTTCGAGATGGTGCGCTTCGCGTCCGAATCGGCAAGCCCTCGCTCGACCATAACGTGGAAGGCGAGCTCGCGCACGATTTCCTCGCGCGAGCTATCGTCGGGCTGTTCTTGAATCAGGCGAGTAAGTTCTTCCTTAACCGTTGACATCGTCTAGAACTCCGAGTTACTGCCATGTTGCCACAACCGTGCGGCATCGGCGAATGGGCACAAAACGTCGGAGCTAAGCGGCGGCTCGCTTGCGGGACAGCCGACTTGCGCGACCAGTTATGGGGCGCTTCTTCTGCGCTTCAACATAGGCATCAAGAAGACGCCGGATCATTCGCTGGTACTGAGTTCGATGCTTCGAAGCTTCGAACTTGAAAAAATCCACGCTCTTCTTACTTAGCGCGAGCGTTACCTTGACCCCCTCTTCACGAAACGCCACCTCGCTAGGTGGCGGCAAAAAGTCAGGAACGACCTCGATGTCGCCCAGGGGCTCATTCGTGTAAGTGATTTTCCGCTTCATATACTGCCTTTCCCTTGCGCCAATACCCGGCGCCGATGATGCGAACCACTCCGCCTCGATAAGTAAAACGCACCGTGAGAACGCCACCCTGAACTTTTCCGAAGCAGTAAAAACGTTCTTCGGTCTTGCTGTGAGTGAGATCTCGCTTGCATTTAGGGTCAAGTCTTGAAATATCACTTTTCAGTCTGGACCACCTTGCTGATTGTCGTGTAATGAAGGCTCAGGTGCACGCCGATCTCCTTCAGCGTATAGCCGTGTTTCAGAAACGCGGCACGGATCGCGACGTTACGCTCGCGCTTGCCCTTGATCCCCTTCGCGAACAACCGCTCCAGCGTCGGCCGATGCAGCAGGCGCTGGCGCTTGGTCAACTCCTGCGAACGTGAGCTCTTGCGCACTGCTGGAGCCAGCTTCTCAACGAAATCGTCGTTTCCCAGCAATACCTGGCCTCTGAGCGCCGACCACGGCGAATCAACGCCCCTGCCCTGGCTGACAAACTCACGATACCGCTGTCGCGCCCGGCTCGGCGTGGCCGCGAATTGCTTCAGCACCCAGTCGGTGCTCAACACCGCCGTCCTTACCTCCATGCCCGCCGTGGCCCGGTAGCTCGACCAGCGGTAATCGCCTGCGCGGCGCACCAGCCCCGCGCGCACGGGATTGAGCACAACGTAGCGGCAAAGTTCCAGCAGATAGCTGTCGCGCTCGACCAGGATGGCTTTGTAACGTCCCTGCAGCAGGTGTCCCACCCGCCGGTGGCGGCGATTGAACCGCTGCGTGTAGACCCCGTTGAGCTGGCGCGCGCCTTTCGATAAGTTTGCTGAGGGCGTCTCGACCATCAGGTGGTAGTGGTTATCCATCAAGCAATACGCATGACAAATCCACCCAAAGCGGTCAATCACGGAACCGAGCACCGCTACGAAACTGCGCCGATCCTCATCGTCGAGAAATATCGCATCGCGCGCGTTGCCGCGCGCCGTCACATGATACAGCGCACCGGGAAATTTCAGTCGTAGCGGTCGGGCCATATTCACAGGTTAACACAATACTTATATTTCTAGACTTGACCCCTTTTGCTTCGAGCTTGCGTGTTTGCTTTAGTGGTTATGCAACGTCGCGCGCATTGCAGTACCAATTCAAGGCGGTCACCGCACGTGATATGGACACTCCGGTGATTGTGCCTGACACGTCGTCCCCACTACTCACAAGGGCAACAACCCGGCGATCCATGTCAACGATTGGCGCACCACTGCACCCCTGAAAAGAATCGTGACCTGGATGATCGACTGGCAGTTGAAAGATATGATTCGGTCGCTCGCTCCGAACAAAGCGGAGACCAGGGTACACATGCATTTCAGTGGCCATGGCGGCGCGGCCATGCATTTCCGGCCTAACTTGCCCGGAGAAGGCGAATACTCCAGCCTGAGTCGGTTCGACAAAGTCTGTGATATCAAAAATGTGCCGTGGGTGCACATCCGATACTGAGTACGGTGTTCTGTGCGTGTAGATCGGCTGCACATCTGCTGCAACCTCAGCAAAGCAGAAGTCGACGTGGTCCAGAACACCCGTCCCCTTCTTAATTTCTGCCATATAGAGAAAAGTCTTCGGCCAATACATCTCGGTACCGTGGCGAGGATCGTGGCCAAGTTCTATGGCCCAGCCTTTGGAGTCCGCCTTGACGGCATGGCTAACCGATAGCAGGAACTTCCGTCCCCGGCATAGTACCAAGCACCCTGAGGCGATTCCTATGGGCATGCCATCTTCATCGAGATGACGTAGCGGGACGCTTGTGACCAGCATCCACTGCAACCAGTCCTGTGAACGTTGGCTAAGCTGCATAACGTTCACGCCCACCGGCGCGCGGCTGCGAAGGTTGATCGAAGTGCGCTGCTTCCCGTGCGTCCGGGTGGGGCGTGGGGTTAGAAGGCACCCGCATCATTTTGTGAACGCCTTTGTTCCGATGCGCTCGGTGAGGTACTCCATTTTCAGAATTTCTTCGAGGAATCGGCGCGCTCCAACTGCGGTTTTCTTGGCAAGGTCGACCGAAATCGCGTCCTCGGGCAGAAGCGGTTTGAAGTCGTTTCCTGCCTCAACGTAAAGCGACCGCATTCGACATGAAATGTCGGTAGAAACTGACTGCTTATCATATTCGATGAACCACGTATCTTTTTGGTTCTTTGGTATCGCAACGTATCGCTCAACGTATGCAGCCTTGATCCTGTGATCGTGGAACGCGGCGCGGTACTCTGCGTCAGAGATTAACTCGTTAAAGTGGTCAGCGACGAGTTGCGACTTGCCAAGTTCCTCGAACGCGGTGAAGGCCAGGCAGAACGCGCGAGCATGGTGACCATGCGACAAGAGGAGGTCAGCCTCCTGTATGAGGCGATCTGCGTTCTTCAGGCATGCGGAATAGAGATTGAGAAGCTCGAAATTGATTTTCCGCTTCCCGACCTTTGGTGGCTCAGCAGCTTTCAGCCGCGTCTTCATTGCAAATGCCTTCTAACGCATAGTGAACTTCCTAAAAGTCGTTTAATTAAACACCAGCCGAGTTGCCGTTGTCATCCCTGTCTTGCAATCAAGCGTTTACTGAGCACTGCGCAAGTAATGTCCTCGTTACTTCCTCTCGGAAGGCGGGGCATTACTTATGCAGATGTCAACAATAGCGCACAGACGACGCCGCGTGCCTGATTAGGCTGCGTGAGGAAGACGGATGACTTACGAATCAGGCACATCCGCTGGCAGAGGCGCGACGGCACCGCGACTGCTCGATCAGGTGCGGAAACGATGCGCCGCAAATACATGAGTCCGCACACGGAGGAAGCGTACATCCACTCGATGACGCGAATCGCTGATCGGGACTGGAACACAGCCTCGCAAATTGAAACGGGCCGCACATAGCGGCCCGTCCTATCCAGCGAAGCGGCATCACTGCGCAGCTCGTCGCCAGCGCAGCGCGGCATCACCAACGAAGTGGCGTCACAGCACGCCGCTCCGCAAAGGTGTCGGCAAGCATCAAATGCCTCTCGTCGCGGCGGCGCTGATTCGCCCTGGTCGCATCCCCGGAAACCGGGGCAGCGCGTCGTAGGGAGGAACAGGGTTCCCTCCGGGATGTGACCCCGAAGACGCGCGTGGATCGGCGCTGCAACAACGACGCGCTCACGATCGGCTCCACGGTCGCATCCCGCAAGCGAGTCCCTGCTTCGCGTTGCGCCGATCCTTCCCGGCTCACAGCGCTACTCCGGCTGCACACCCGTCATCTTGATGACCTTCGCCAGCTTGTCGTAGTCCGCTTTCACGCGCTGCGCGAACTGCTGCTGCGTCGCGGGCCACGCATCGAGCGCCTGGTCGGCGAGCGCTTTGACGACCGTCGGTTGCTTCATCACCTTTTCGAGATCGTTATGCAGGCGGTCGACGAGCGCGGGCGGCATGTTCCTCGGCCCGAACACGCCGATCCACGAATTGAATTCGTAGCCCGGCACGCCGGCCTGCGCGATGGTGGGCACGCCCGGCAGCAGGCCCGAGGGCTTGTCGGAAGTCACGCCGAGCGGGCGCAGCCTGCCGCTCTTGATGTGCGGCAGCACGGTGTTGATGGTCGCGGTCGCCGACTGCGTTTCGCCGGAGAGCAGCGAGGTGACGAGCGGCGCGCCGCCTTTGTACGGCACGTGAATCAGCTTGATGTTCGCCATGTTCGCGAACAGCGCCATCATCAGGTGCAGCGAGCCGCCGGGGCCGTTCGAGCCGTACGTGAGCTCGTCGGGACGGCGCTTCGCCAGCGCGATGAAGTCCTTCACCGTCTTCGCGGGCAGCGCGGGATGCACTACCAGCGCACCCGGCTGAGCGACGAGCAGCGAGATCGGCGTGAAGTCGTTGATGGTGTCGTATGGAACTTTCCTGATCAGCAGCCCGTTCGACAGGTGGGTGATGGAATGCACCATCAGCGTGTAGCCGTCGGCCGGCGCTTTCGCCACCATCTCGGCGCCGATCACGCCCGATGCGCCGCCGCGGTTGTCGACGACGAACTGCTGGCCCATCATCTTCGACAGCTCCTGCGACACCACGCGCGCAACGAGGTCATTGGACCCGCCGGCGGGGAAAGGCACCACGACGCGCACCGCCTTCGCGGGATAATTCGCCTGGGCGAAAACGGCACTGCACAGCATCGCCGCAGCAAGCGCACAGCCTGCCTTCGCGGCTCCTCGGATTATGGTCATTGCTTGGCTCCCGGCTGATTCATTTATGCTTCTTCCCGGCACGCGCGGGTTGCTGCTGCGCGAGTGCGGGTCGAGGGCGACGTGCGCAGGAAGATGACACGGTTGCGCACGGCCGGATTATGTACCAATCAGGCCCCTTGCTTCCTTGATATAGAGCAATGTGGCCACCGGGCGATTCACGCAACCTACGCGGCAGAATAGCGAGCGGCGCGCCGCGCATCGCGTCAGTCAATCCGGAGAAAACATGAGCGACACCACCAAGTACCTGCTGGACGAATCCCGCATGCCGCGCTTCTGGTACAACATCCAGGCCGATCTTCCGCGCGCGCTGCCGCCCGTGCTGCACCCGGGCACGCGCAAGCCCGTCGGTCCGGCGGATCTCGAGCCGCTGTTCCCGATGGCGGTGATACAGCAGGAAGTGTCCATCGAGCGCGAGATCGAGATTCCCGAGCCGGTGCGCGAGGTGTACCGCTTGTGGCGTCCGAGCCCGCTCTACCGCGCGCGACGCCTGGAGCAGGCGCTCGGCACGCCGGCGAAGATTTTCTACAAGTACGAGGGCGTGTCGCCCGCCGGCAGCCACAAGCCGAACACGGCGATCGCGCAGGCGTTCTACAACCGCGAGCAGGGCGTGAAGAAGCTCACCACCGAGACCGGCGCGGGCCAGTGGGGCACGGCATTGTCGTTCGCCGGGCAGATCTTCGGCCTCGACGTCACCGTCTTCCAGGTACGCGTGTCGTACGATCAGAAGCCTTATCGCCGCGCCGTCATGGAAACCTACGGCGCGCGCTGCCTGCCTTCGCCGTCGAACGAAACGGAATACGGTCGCAGCGTGCTCGCGAAGCGCCCCGACCATCCCGGCAGTCTCGGCATCGCGATCTCCGAAGCCGTGGAAATCGCGGCGCGCAATCCCGATACCAAGTACGCGCTCGGCTCCGTGCTCAACCACGTGCTGCTGCACCAGACGGTGGTCGGGCTCGAAGCAATGGAGCAGCTCGAGATGGCGGACGTCTATCCCGACGTCGTCGTCGGCTGCACCGGCGGCGGATCGAACTTCGGCGGCATCGCGTTCCCGTTCATCGGCGCGGGTCTGCGCGGCGGCCGCAAGCCGCGCATCGTCGCGGTCGAGCCGTCGGCCTGTCCGTCGCTCACGCGCGGCAAGTATGCCTACGACTTCGGCGACACCGGCCACATGACGCCGCTCGCGAAAATGCACACGCTGGGCTCCTCCTTCACGCCGCCCGGATTCCACGCCGGCGGGCTGCGCTATCACGGCATGGCGCCGCTGGTGTCGCATGTGAAAGAGCTGGGCCTCATCGAGGCGCGGGCGTACAAGCAGACCGAATGCTTCGCCGCCGGCGTGCTGTTCGCGCGCAGCGAAGGCATCGTCCCGGCGCCGGAAGCGAACCATGCGGTGCAGGGCGCGATCGAAGAGGCGCTGCGCTGCAAGCGCGAAGGCAAGCCCGAGGTGATCCTGTTCAACCTCTGCGGCCACGGCCATTTCGACATGGCGGCGTACAGCGATTACTTCGCGAACAAGCTGCAGGATCTTTCCTACAGCGAGGAAGAGCTCGCGATGGCGCTCGCCGGGCTGCCGAGCGTGAGCGAAGTGTAGTCATCATGGCCGCCGATCGGGACACGCAGCGCGCAAGCAACGCGACGACCGATCAGGGCGTCAACGCGCCGATCTTCGGCCTCGACGCGTATTCGCTGCGCGAAGTGGCGATGCGCGTCCAGGACAGCGGGGTCGCGAAAGCACGGCGGCCCGCGCTCGCGACCGCGATGCTCGGCGTGCTGGCCGGCGCGTACATCGGCTTCGCGGCGCTCGCCTTCACCCTCATCACCAGCGATACGACGCTCGGCTTCGCGTGGAGCCGCGTGCTCGGCGGCCTGTCGTTCTCGCTCGGCCTGATCCTGGTGGTCGTCGCGGGCACCGAGCTTTTCACCGGCAACAACCTGCTCGTCATGGCGTGGGCCGATCGCCGCATCTCGACCGCCGAAGTGGCGCGCAACTGGGCGCTCGTGTTCGTCACCAATGCGGTGGGAGCAACCGGGCTCGTCGTGCTCGTGCTGCTCTCGGGTCACATGCAGATGAACGGCGGCGCGGTGGCCGTCAACGCCGTGAAGATCGCGACCGCAAAAGTGTCGCTGCCGTTCTGGGAAGCTTTCTTCCGCGGCATCCTCTGCAACGTGCTGGTGTGCATGGCGGTGTGGCTGTCGATGGCCGGGCGCACGGTGACCGACAAGATACTGGCAGTGATTTTCCCGATCACGGCGTTCGTCGCCGCCGGCTTCGAGCACTCGATCGCCAACATGTACTTCATCCCGCTCGGCATCCTGGTGAAGCACCAGGTGCCGGGCGCCGCAGCCTCCCTCGACTGGAGCGGTTATGCGGCCAACCTCCTGCCGGTCACGCTCGGCAACATCGTCGGCGGCGGCGTGCTGGTCGCGCTGGTGTACTTCGTCATCTACCGCCTCGCCACGCCGGGCGGCGCCGCGGAGAAGCCGTAATCAGCCGCCGCACCCCCTGCAGTACGGCGCCGCCAGCGGATCGCCGATGAAGACACCCTGCGCGGGCCACGCCACGCTTTTCCAGTACGCCTCTATCGCCGTCGCGCCTTCCAGGTAATGCTTCAGCAGCACGGCAGGATGCGGAAACTTCTGCCAGTGCGAGCACGGCTCCGACACCGTGCCGTACGAGGCCGTGGCGCCCGCCTCCAGCCACTTCAGGCTGCTCATCTGCGACTGCCCGAGCAGGTCGCCGCCTGCCGAGGTCATGTGGTCGGCGAGCGCGCCGGGCAGAAAAGTCAGCGTGTCGAGGTGAGGCACGGACACCGCGCCGATTTCGTAGATCATCACGTCGTTGCGCTGCTCTATGCCGTCCGATCGCAGCGTCTTCACGTCGAGCAGGCGGCTCGCGATACGCTGCGGGGGCGGATAGAGCGCCGCGCGGTTGTTGCGCGCCTTGTCGCCGGTCACCACGAAGTACGCGCTCGCCTCCTGCAGCCGGAAGCCGGTGAATCGCCCGCGGTCCACGATCGCCCGGGCGAGCTTCGCATCCTCGGACGGCAGCAGCATCGAAAGACGCATGCCGATCTCGCGGTACGGACGCCGTGCAATCGTGTCGAAGTACGGGTTCGCCTTCGCCGGCGCGCAGGTGTTGGCGCACAAGCTCATGTCGAGGCCCATCGTGTACGCCGCAGTGATCGAGTTGCACTCGACCGCGTAGGGCGCCGTCCATGCCATGAGCACCACGTCGATGTCCTGGGACAGCGCCGTGTCGATGCGGCGCTTGAGCGCGCGGAAATCGCTCGCCGACAGCACGCGCGGGCTGCCCGTGATCTTCACGCGCACGACGTTGCGCGGCGGAATGCCATGCGCCTCGCGGTAGTACTCGCCCGCGTCGACGCTGGTGGGATCGGCCTCGTTCACCACGATCGCGACGTTCTGCGGTCGCAGCACCGACTGCTGCGCACCCGACGCGCAGGCAAGCGAAGCGAGGAGCAGGCCGGCGAGCAGCCGGAGAACGCGCATTGCGGGACTCACCGGTAGAGCAGTACGCCTGTGCGTTCCTCGCGCCATGCGGCCTCGTCGCGCTCGGCCAGCACATCGAGATCGCGCGGCGTGGCGGCAGGATCGTCCACCCACGCGCGCAGCAACCCGCTGCCGTTGATGACGTCGATCGCAAGACGCTCGCGCTCGTACTCGTACGGAAAATCGCGCCACAGCGGGTAATCCGGGCGCTCCAGCCTGAGCGCCTTGAACGCGAGCGCCATCAGCCGCCACGGCCGGAAGGTGTGGTGATCGTACGACCCGTCGTCGACATGGAACTGCAGCCCCGCGCACAGCGCGCCGGCGTGCTTGTGAAAAGCAGGCTCGAACCAGCACGGGCGCAGCCGGCAGCCGCGCAGCCACTGCGGCGCGAGCGCCTTCATGCGTGCGACGATCGCTCGCGCATCGAGATCCGGCGCGCCGAACAGCTCCAGCGGCCGCGTCGTTCCCCGCCCTTCGGAGAGCGTCGTGCCTTCGAGCATCACCGTTCCCGCATAACAGCGCGCCATCGACAGATTGGGCGCATTGGGGCTCGGGTTCACCCAGCTGCGCTTGCCGACAGGCCAGCCGAAACCCGGCGCGGCATGCGCTTCCCAGCCTTCCATCGCCACGACGTTGCACTCGACGTCGAGCCTGAGCGTGCGCACGAACCATTGCGCGAGCTCGCCCAGCGTGAGGCCGTGGCGCATCGGCATCTCGCCCGCGCCGACGAAGCTCTCCCAGCCCGCGCGCAGCTTCAATCCTTCCACCGGGCGGCCCACGGGATTAGGGCGATCGAGCACCCACACCGCCTTGCGCAGCCGCGCCGCTGCTTCCAGCACGTAGCGCAGCGTGGTGACGAAGGTGTAGATGCGGCAGCCGAGGTCCTGGAGATCGACCAGCAGCGCATCGCAGCTCTCCATCATCGCATCCGTGGGACGGCGCACTTCGCCGTACAGGCTGTACACCGGGATGCGATGCGCGGGATCGACGAAATCCGGCGACTCGATCATGTTGTCCTGCTTGTCGCCGCGCAGGCCGTGCTGCGGCCCGAATGCCGCGGTAAGCCGTATGCCGTCCAGCGCCGCGAGCGCATCGAGCGTGTGCGTGAGACTGCGCGTGACGGAAGCCGGGTGCGCGAGCAGCGCGACTCGCCTTCCAGCGAGCGGCTTGCGCAACGCGGCGTCCTCGAGCAGGCGGTCGATGCCGAATTTCATGGGGTAGGAGAGTGAGCCATGGACTGTGGGCCCTATGGTACCGCGTCGCGTTCGCCGGCGCTCATAGCGTCAGCGCAAACGCATCCGGATGATGAAAGTCCGGCTTTCCGGGCGCGTGACGCAGCGCCCAGTAGCTCACCGCACCCGAAATCTCCTCCACCACCGCGCTCAAACCGATTCGCACACGCGCGCCGGCGGTGAGCGTCAATGCAGTGGCGGGAACGGTCGCCGTGAGCACCAGCAGCTCCGCTTCGCGCTTTACCGCGATACCCGGATCGAACGCTGCGGGCAGCGCGGCAGCATCCCGATAGTCCCGGAACGCATAAGCCGCCCATTCGCGAGAAGGTGAAAAATTGAGCTCGAGGTAGGCCTGCGTTTCCGCACGCACGAAGCATTCGAAGCAGGTATGCCGCCACAAGCCGTCCCTGCGCTCGGGCCCGCTCAGCGCCGGGACTTCGATGCGCGCGATGTCGCCGTGCAGCTCGAAGCGCAACGCGAGCGCGCCATCGGCGGCGCTGCGCACACCGGCGCTCACCCCGCGCACCGCCGTCGCAGGCGAGTCGGGATGGCACGCCAGCGCGCACGCGACGAAGTCCGCGCCGCTCACCGGTACTGCACGCCCATGTCGCCCTGAGCGAACGGCGCGCGGCAGCTTTCCGTGCGCGTCGCGAGGAGCTTCGCCTTGTCGCGCGACGAGTACACCCGGACCACCATGCTGTACTCGCGCTGGGTGATGCCCTTCACCGGCGTGGAGAGTATCCGCAGCTCGCGCTCGTCGCCCTTGAGCTCGCGCATCACGACGATCGGCTGGTCGCGGTCGAGGGGATTTTCGAAGCTCGCCTCCACCGCAGTGCCGGCCGGCAGCCGCCGCTCGATGAGGAGATCGATGCTGAAGCGCGCCTCGCTGGTGCGCCCGTCGAACACGAAGCCGCAGAACCTGGTCGCCACATAGGACGTTTCCGGCCCGGGCGAGGAAGCGCGTGTGGCGCAACCGAGGAGCAAGATCAGAAAAAGCGAGACACAGGTATTGCGCAAATTCATTTCCGGTACGCCAGCAGCGGCATCGCCGCGAAGACGGGGAGCATCGCATAATAAACGAGCAGGAAATACGCGACGGCGGACTGTACGGCTTTCACGATGGGCGGCGGTCACAGGGGCGCGACCGCCGCCCATCGGCACTGCGTTTACGCGCCACGGCTCACGCAAGCACCTCATTCACCTGGTCCTGGCGCAGCATTTCGTAGACGAAGGCTTCGAGCTCGGGGCCGAGCGCGTCGCGCGCAGAAACCACGCCCACCAGCCGCTCGCCCTCCACCACCGGAACGTGCCGGAAGCCTCCTTCGTGCATCATCTGCAGCGCCTGCGCGAACTGGCAGTCGGGGGCGATGGTCTGCGGATTGCGCGTCATCACCTCGGCCATGGTCGCGGTGTGGGCGTCGAGCCCCTGGGCGACGACGCGGAACAGCGCATCGCGCTCGGTGAAGACGCCGACCAGCCTGTCGGCATCGACGACCATGATCGCGCCGACGTTCGCCTCGCGCATGATCTGCGCGGCCTGCATCACGGTCGTCGCCGCTGCGGCCGTGACCAGCTCCTGCCCTTCGATGATGCTCTGTATGGTGCGCTCCGACATCGGCAGCCTCCGGTGACATTCGATGGACGACCGAATCATCCTACGCTCGCGCCTGCACCGCGGCAAACGCTGCCTCATGCCGGGAATTTCAGACGTATCCCCAGCGGCTGAAACAGGCGGCTTGGCCGGCGTACGTGCCGTCCGCGTGCGCGAGGTTCCACACGGTCGCCTGCGCGATGCGGAACTGTTTCCCGCTGCTCGCGACGCGGATGCCGGAGTAATCGTCGATGTAGCCCTGCCGCGTCACGATGGCGAGCAGGCGCTGGCGCTCGTCGCGGTGCACCGGACCCGCGGACAGCCGCGACGGCAGGCGCACGAAACCGTCCCAGTCGAGCTCGAACAGGCGCTGCGCGGCGAGATTCGCGTAGTTGAACACGGGATCGGCGGCGGTGTCGTGCGACACCACGACGATCGGCGACTCGTACAGCGCCTGCGCACGCTGCACGCCGTCGCCGTGCGGCAGCAGGGGCGCGTGCAGCAGGCGCTCGTAGCTGTCGAGCAGAAGTTCGACGTGCTCGGCAAGGTAGGCGTTTTGCTCGGACGGCTGCATGCTGGGCGGAAGTATAGCGAAGCACGAAACGCGGCGACCACAATTTCGCTCGCGCGCGCATCGTATTCCCGGGTAGGCGCGCGCACCGGCTACAATGCGCCCTTTCGTCTACGCCATATTCATGTCGAGCATCGTCTCCGCCTGCTCCGCGCTGCGCTATCGCGACTTCCGCTGGCTATGGGCCGGCACGTTCTGCGCGACCGGCGGGCAATGGGTGCAGCAGGCGACGCTCGGCTGGGTGGCTTACGAGCTCACCGGATCGGGCACGCTGCTCGGCGCAGTCCTCGGCATGCGCGCGATACCGATGCTGCTGCTCGCGCCGGTGTCGGGCATCGTCGCCGAGCGCTACGATCGCCGCCGCGCGCTCGCCGCAAGCCAGATCCTGGTGTGCATCATTTCGCTGCTGCTCGCGCTGGCGATCGCGCTCGATGCGCTGCAGGTGTGGCATCTCTTCGCGTTCACGCTGCTCGCGGGCGTCGGCGCCGTGTTCGACCGCACGCTGCGCAGCGCCCTCGTGTTCAATGTCGTGCCGCGCACGGAAGTCGCCAACGCCGTCGCGCTCAACAGCATCGCGTTCAGCGTCATGCGCGCCATAGGCCCCGGAGCGGCCGGCCTGCTCATCGCGTACATCGGCCCCGCGTGGAATTTCGGCTTGCAGGCCCTGCTCTATCTCGGCGTGGCGGCGATCGGGCTCATGCTGCGCGCGACGCACGAGCCGCAGAGCGCGAGGCCGCGCGGCAGCGCGTGGTCGGAGCTCGCCGAAGGCGCGCGCTTCGTGGTGCGGCATCCGATCGCGCGCATGATGCTGGTGCTCGGTCTCGTGCCGCCGTTGCTGCTCGTCCCGTCGTTCAGCGCGCTCATGCCGGTGTTCGCCGTCAACGTTTTTCACAGCGGCCCGGAAGGGCTCGGCCTGCTGCTGTCGGCCGTCGGCGTGGGCGGCGTCGTGGGCGGCGTGCTCGCCGCGTGGCTCACGCAGTACGACCGCGTGGGTTACGTGCAGACCGGGGCGATTCTGCTGTTTGCCGTTGCGCTCGCGGGCTTTGCGTACAGCCCGACGATACAGGTCGCCGTTTGCTTCCTTGCGCTCGCCGGTCTGGCGGAGATGGTGCACGCGACGCTGCACGTCACCACGCTGCAGATGTGCGCCACGCCGGAAATGCGCGGCCGCATCGCGAGCCTGCTGCCGCTGTTTCCGGCCTTCATTTCGATCGGCTCATTGAGCTCGGGCGCCGGTGCGGACGCTCTCGGTCCCGCGCTCACCGTGCTGCTGACGGCGATCGGCGCGGCGGCCATAGCAAGCGGTGCGTGGCTGCGCTCGCGCGCCTTGCGCGAAGTGACGCTGTCCGGCCTTATTGCCCGCTCTTCCTGACTTACAGCCGCAGCAGCCGCCGCGGATTCGCGTCGGCGATCAGCGCGATGTCCCCGGCGCTGAAGCCCGCGGCCCTGACCGAAGCGAGCGGATCGCGATCCATCGGCGGGAAAGGATCGTCGCTGCCGAGCACGATGCGGTCGGTTTTCACCTTGTCGGCGAGATAACGCAGCGCGGCGGCATCGTGCAGGATGGTGTCGTAGTGGAAACGCCTCAGGTAATCCGACGGCGGCGCGCTCGCCACGTTGCGCTGCTCGGCCTTGTCCATGCGCGCATGCATCACGTCGAAGCGGCCGACGAGATACGGCAGCGCCCCGCCGCCGTGCGAGACGATGAGATCGAGTCGCGGAAAGCGGTCCAGCACGCCGGAGAATATCAGCGAGCCCAGCGTCAGCGTGGTGTCGAAGGTGTACTGCACGATGGGATTCAGCGCGTAGTGACGCGTGCGCGGCTGCGCGGGATGTATGAATACCGGAACGCCGAGCTGCTGCGCAGCGGACCAGTATTCGTCGAGCGGCAGCTCGCCCAGGTTCCGGCCTTCGACGTTCGCGGCGACCATGCCGCCCACGGCACCCAGCTCGCGCACGCAGCGTTCGAGCTCGCGCGCCGCCGATGGCGCATCCGGCAGCGGCCCGGAAGCGAACCACGAGAAGCGCCCGGGATGACGCGCGCATGCATCGGCCAGCGACTCGTTCATCAGCCGATGCCATGCGCGCGACTCGCGCGCCGGCATGCCGTAACCGAAGATGTCCGCCCACAGCATGAGGACCTGGCGCTCGATGCCGACGCGGTCCATCGCAGCGATGCGGGCGTCCTCGCTCTCGATCAGGCGCGGGAAGAACGGACGCACCTTGAGCCCATGTGCGTACGCAAGGCAAGGACATGCGCCGGCGCGCTCGACGACATCGATGCCGTAATCGCGGCCGCGCTCTCGCAGCACGTCGAGTATGCGGGGCGGAACATAGTGGGCGTGCACGTCTATCGGCATGTCGGCTCCTTCTGAAGCCCGGCGACGATAGCATCCGCGGCCGCTCGCGACAACGCGAACGCCGTACGCTCAACTGAATTATCATGCGGCCATGCGACGAGGCAGGAGGACACTACGATGAGCACGAGCAACAGCAGGCAGTCGCCGCTGGGCAGATATTCCCTCATACGCGCCGTGCCTGTGGGCGCAGGCAGGATGGTCTACGTATCCGGCCTCACCTCCGGCCCGGATGCGCCCTTCGACGTGCGCGCGCAGACGCAGATCATCTTCAGGCGCATGGCCGAGCTGCTCGCCACGGAAGGCGGCGGCCTGCAGCATCTCGTGAAGATCACGGCCTACCTCGTCGACATGCGCGAGTACGGCGCGTACAACGAGGTGCGCAACGAGGCTTTCGCCGGCGTCGCGGCTCCGCCCGTCAGCGCGAGCGTAGGCGTGAGCGAGCTGGTGCGCCCGGAAGCGCGCATCGAGATCGACGGCATCGCCTATATCGAATCGTGATGCCGGTCAGTGCAGGAGCGTGACGTTGCCGTCGCGCAGGCCGACGTTCAGCATGATGACCGCGCGCCCGAGCAGCACGATGCTGCCCTTGATGCGGTTGTTGCCGCTGTCGCTGTACTCGAAGTCGTAGGCGCGCTGGAGACGCACCCGCCCATCGCTGCCGCGTCCGATGCGCATGCCCGCAATGGCGACAGTGTCGTCGAGCAGCAGCAGGCCTTCGGCTTCGCAGGCGCTGCGCGCAGCGGCCACGGCAGCGTCACGCGCCCTCAGGCTGTCGAGCCATAGCCACGCCAGCAGCACCAGCGCGGCGGCTCCCAGAAGTTCCAAGCTCGGCATGGGAAAAGACGGTATGACTGTTGCAGCATTCTACCGTGCCGGCGTATGCGCGCGTCCGGCAAGGCACAGCGCTTGCTGCTCATTTTGCGCGCATCGCGTGTAACCACTTCAACCCACAGATCAAGGATCGATATGACATCGAAAGCCTTAGCAATTGCGCTCGCCGCGGTGTTCGCCACCGCCAGCGCGTCCGTCCTGGCTCAATCGAGTAGCGCCGGCTCCGCCGGCATGAGCGGCAGCTCCACCACCGGCAGCCCGCCCGGCACCCCCGGCGGCCCCGCGGGCAGCGCGAACACCGGCACGGCAGAAAACCCCGGCGCCGACAACAAGACGCCGGACGCGAGCGGCAATATGTCCGACAGGACCAGCCGGCCTTCCAGCAGCGCGACCGGCGCAACGAGCGGCCGCAGCTCGACCTCCGGCACCACGTCCGGCGGCAGCGCGAGCGACATGGGCAGCAGCGGCTCGGGCAGCGATATGTCGACGCGCGGATCGCGTGCGGCGCGCGGCGACCGCGGCTGATTGCAGAAACCCTGAAGCGACGAGCCGGGCGCGCCCTGAGGCCGCCCGGTTTTGTTTTGGAGATGCCGATCGATCAGCGCGATTGCGAAACTGCGGCCGTCTGCAGCGCAGCTTCGCGGTGCGCGCGGCTGTCGACGTCGTACGCTCCGAACACGGTTTGCGCGGATCGCGTTTCGGGCAGCACGTACACCATGCCTTTGGTGTCGTGGAATGCCGGTCGAATGACGTCTTCGAAGAACCGCACCGGCACGTTGATGCAGCCGTACGACACGCGATTGTCGAGCGGCGTGGGGGTCGCGAGACGTTGCGTGCGGCGCTCGCGGGGATTGGCGGTCAGCACGCGATGCAGCGACAGGCCGGTGTCGTAGTCGACCCACAGCACATCCTCGCCGCGCAGGTTGTAGCCCAGCTCGCCGACATAACGTCCGGCCGCCGTCGTGCGCTCCTCGGTGCGTATCGCGGACAGCGGCTTGTCGCCTATCCCCGGCGTGCTCTCGTCTCCTATCGCAAGGCCGAGCAGCACCGGCGCCGTGCCGAGCAGCTTGCCGTCGCGGTCGAAGACGTATGCCGAGGCAGCGACTTTGTCGATGACGACGAAAGGCGCATTGCTGTTGTCACCGGAATCCATGACCCAGTCCGCGATGCGGCGCGCCTCGGTTCCCGGATGCGCCGTGCCGAAGTCCGCGTGACGAACGGGACGCGGCTCGGGAGCGACTGTGTGCGCCGGCGCACGGGTCCGCGGCTCGGGCCCGACGCGGCCGCATGCGCCTATGCAGGCCGCGACAACGGCGAGGAAGATCGCGCAACGGGCGCCCGCGTTGCCGCGGATCGCCGGTAGAGAGACACGAGGTGCGTTCACATTCCACAGGTCATACAAACGGCATGCCTGCGCTGCGGCGTCGGGCTCATGGATGCACGCACACCTGCGAACGCGCTTGCGCATGCGGCCATGACTCCTGCATCGTGTCCGGGAACATCGCCTGCGAATCCAGGCGAGGTGCGCCGCAGCGCCGGTTTATAATCGCTGTGGCTCGCCGTATTTCGGACACGACGGCGCCCCACCATTCCTTGAGGAGTTTTGCCATGCTAACGCTCTATTTCAGTCCCGGCGCCTGCTCCATGGCGTCCCACATCGGTCTCGAAGAGTCCGGCGCCCAGTACGAAGAGCGGCCCACGCTGCTCGCGAAGGGCGAGCAGAAGACCGACGCCTACCTCAAGGTGAATCCGCGCGGCAAAGTGCCTGCGCTGGTGGTGGACGGCCACGTCATCACCGAGAACACCGCGATCCTCACGTATGTCGGGCGCGCCTTTCCTGCGAAGAAGCTGCTGCCCGCCGACCCCGTCGGCGAAGCGCATTGCATAGGAACGATGGCGTGGTTCTCCAACACGGTGCATCCGGCCTACCAGCGGTTCGGATTTCCCGCGCGCTTTGCCGAGGGCGAAGCCGCACAGGCAAGCGTGAAGGAGCTGGGCAGGAAGGCCTTCTGGGACGCGCTGTCCGAGGTCGACCGCCTGCTCGGCAGCAAGCAGTGGATGATGGGCAGTCAGTACACCGTCGCGGACCCTTACGCGCTCGTGTTCTATGGCTGGGGCGTGCGCTCCGGGCTGCCGATGGGCGAGCTGAAAAACTACACGGCGTGGAAGGAGCGCATGCTCGCGCGTCCCGCCGTGCGCAAGATCCTGGAGAGCGAAAAGAACGTGCTGGTGCAGCCGGCGTAACGCGCGGACCCGGCGCCGGCGGAGGCGATCCTCCGGCGCCGGCCCGTATTTTTCTTCGGTCCGGCATGGGAAAGATGCCGGATGGTGCGATGGTGAAACCGAGAGACGACGAGGTCGAGAAGCTGCTGAACGCATCCGCGCGCGCGGAGCTGCCGTTCTGGCGGCTGCTCCTGTTGTACCTCGACCCGTTTGCGCTGTTCAAGGATGCGAGCTGCGGTCCCGAGCCCGCGCGTCGGCGCGCCCGCTCGTACAACCGCTCCATGCGCTGGATGCTGCTTGCCTACGCCCGGCGCTGGCTGCTGATCGCCGCCACGCTGTTCGCGTGCGTGATGCCTGCCGAAGCGCTCGCGGCCGGCCAGCCGGTGTTCAAGATCACCGCCGCCGCGTGCGCGCTCGGCTCCTGCATCGCCGTCACTGTCATCGTGTGGACCGTCACGTGCTATTTCCTGCTCGACAGCCGGGACTGACGCCGGTTAATCGCGCCGGGCAGTGGATGATACGGCCGGTCCGCGGTGTTTACGGCATGGCGCCCGCATGCGGGCGTTGAAGATCAGCCCGTTCATCCCCGGAGACCACAACATGAATCAGCGCATCGCCCTGCTTGCCTGCCTCGCTGCCCTTGCCGTCACTGCCGCTGCCGGCGCGCACGCTCAACAGAGCGCCCGACAGAATCCCATGACGTTCTTCATCACCAGTGCCGGCAGCGGTAAAGGCGCAGACTACGGCGGACTCGCCGGCGCCGACCGCCATTGCCAGTCGCTCGCCCAGACCGCAGGCGCCGGGAAGCACACGTGGCGCGCGTACCTCAGCACGCAGGCGCAGGGCAGCGCGCCGGCGGTCAACGCGCGCGACCGCATCGGCAAAGGCCCGTGGCACAACGTGAAGGGTGAGCTGATCGCCAAAGACGTGGAAGAGCTGCACCGCGGCCCGAACATCAACCGGCTCACCGCGCTCACGGAGAAAGGCGAGAAGGTGAACGGTCGCGGCGATACGCCGAACACGCACGACATTCTCACCGGCTCGCAGCCCGACGGCCGCGCGTTTCCGCCGGGTGAGGACCGCACCTGCGGCAACTGGACCAAAGGCGGCGGCGAAGGCGCAGCACAGCTTGGCCATCACGATCGCATCCGGCTGCGTGACGATGCCGAATCGAGGTCCTGGAATTCCTCCCATCCGTCGCGCGGCGGCTGCAGCGTCGATGCGCTGAAGAGCAGCGGCGGCGCGGGCCTGCTGTATTGCTTCGCAGCGAAATAAGCCGCACGGCCGCCGCGTCCGGCGCGGCGGCCGCAATGATGCGCAAGTCGCGCGTCGACGCTGCGTCCGTGCCGGCGACGTGGTCTTGCGTCATTCCGTAGCGAAGTGGTGTTAATCTACGCGTCATGTTTCGCGCGCTCTCCATCGCATCGCTCGCCGCCCTCGCGCTCGCCGCGTGCGCTTCGGCTCCGCTGCGCTACGTCGACGGCGACGGCAAGGAATACGCAGGCTCGCTCGATCCCGCCACCAACTCCATGACGGCGCAGATCGGCGCGAAGCAGTACCGCGGGCCGTTCACCGTCAACGAATGGGGGCAGGCAAAGTCGCGGCTCACGGCCGCAGGCAGCGATCCGCTCCTGTGCACGTTCTATATCCAGGTGCTGAAAGTCAAAGGCACCTGCACCGACCTCGCCGGCGGCGAATACTCCGTGGTGACGCGGTAGAGCGGAACGCCGTACGCCGCCGGCAGTCACACAGCGAACGATGACCGAACTTCCGGAGCACGCATGACCGAACGCCTCACTGCATGGCGCTGCATAGGCTGCGGCCGCCTCGAGGCCGCGCAGCCCTGCATCGGCGTCTGCCAGGACCGCCCTGTCGAGCTGGTCTTCGCGGCCGACCACGACGCAACCCTCGCCCAGCTCGCCGCTGCGCGCGGCCAGGCCGAAGCGCTGGCGCGCTTCGTGCGCGAGCTGGCGTACACCACGCCGCGCGCAGGCGAATGGGAAAGCTCGTATCGCGCGCTGCAGAAACGCGCGCGCACTGCGTTGCGCTCCATCGCCCGAGGCGTCGCCGTGCCCGACGAGCTTCTCGCCGACGAGAAGGATGCGGCCGCGCGCTGAGACCGCTCACGGCACGGCGCGCGAGGGCAGCTTGCACGCCGCACTCTTCCGCATCATCATCGCAGCAAACCACCGGAGGAGTCGCCATGCGCAAAACGCTCGCGGTCGCCCTGTTCGCCTGCGTCGGCCTGCTTTCGTACACAGCCGCCCACTCTCAGAGCGGCGGCAAGCGCCCGATCCGCATGTTGGTCGGCTCGCCGCCCGGAGGCCCCTCCGATACGCAGGCGCGGCTGGTGGCGCCGCGCATGTCGGAAATTCTCGGGCACAGCATCATCGTCGACAACCGGCCGAGCAACAACGGCGTGGTTGCGAACGACATCGCGGCGCGCGCGGCCCCCGACGGCTATACGGTGATCGTCGGCAACAGCGGCACGCACGCCGTCAACCAGACGCTCTACAAGTCATTGTCGTACGATTGCATCAAGGACTTCGCGCCGATCACGCAATTTTCCACGACGGGGCTGGTGGTCGCCGCGAATCCCAGGCTGCCCGCGAACACCATTCCCGAGCTGGCGGCGTACGCGAAGAAAGAGCCGGGCAGGATCAACATCGGCATTCCCGGTGCGACGGGGCAGGCATCCGGCGATGCGCTGTGGTCGGCGCTCGGCATCAAGATGAACAATGTCAACTACAAGGGCAGCTCGCCTTCCGAGATCGCGCTGCTCTCCGGCGAGGTCGACATCGTCGTGCTGACGCCGCTCGCCGCAATGAATCATCTCGCCACGGGCAGGCTCAAGGCGTTCGGCGTGACCAGCGGCGAGCGGCATCCGCTGCTGCCCAACCTGCCCACCGTCGCAGAGCAGGGCGTGACGGGCTATGACTTCCAGTTCTGGAACGGCATCTTCGCACCGGCGCGCACGCCGCCGGCGCTGGTGCGCAAATACAACGAGGCCGTCGTTGCTGCGCTCAACAGCCCCGAAGTCAGCGAACGGCTGGCACAGCTCGGCCTCGTGAAGTCCGGCAATTCGCCGGAAGCATTCGCGGCAATCGTCAAGGCGGACGTCGAGCGCTACCGCAAGGTGATCATCGAGTCCGGAATACCGCGCATGTAGCGACGCGGCACGCTCCAAGACCATCAGACAGGGAGAACTCGAATGGCCGGTTCCAGGCTGCCCGAGGGCGAGCTCGCCTTCACTTACTTTCCGGACGATTACCGCTGGTCGCACGGCGTGCTCATCGCGCTCGGCGGCGCGCCGTGGGGCGGCGCGGAGATCGACGAAGTCAACCGCATCGGCCTGCGCCTGAAAACCCGCGTGGGCGACGACGCAGCCTGGTTCCAGGAGTGGTGCGGCGAAGCCGGGCGCATCGAGAACATCGGGCACGCGCATGCCGCGCAGGGGCGCGCGCACACGGCCGCGGCGTTCCTGTTCCGCGCTGCTCACTACTATCACGTCGGCGAGCGCTTCGTGCAGCCCAAGCACGCGGAAAGCCAGGCGGCGTACAAGCGCGGCGTCGACGCGTTCCGGAAGGCGGCGCAGCTCGTCGACTATCCGCGCATCGAGCACGTCGAGGTGCCGTACGAAGGCACGAGCCTTCCCGGCATCATCGTGCACGCCGACGCGCCGCAGGAACGTACGGGCAAGGGACCCGTCATGGTGTTTCTCGACGGCTTCGACGTCACCAAGGAGATCCAGTATTTCCGCGGCGTGCCGGACCTCGCCAGACGCGGCGTGTCGTGCCTGATACTCGACGGTCCGGGCAACGGCGAGGCGATCCGTTTCCGCAATCTTTATCTGCACCACGAGACCGAGCGGCACGCCGGCGCGGCATACGATTATCTCGCGGGCCGCGCGGAATTCGATCCCCGGCGCATCGGCATCATGGCGCTGAGTCTCGGCGGGTACTACGCGCCGCGCGCCGCGGCCATGGATCCGCGCTTCGCATGCTGCATCTCGTGGGGCCCCGAGTGGGACTACTACAACAAATGGAAGGAAAGGCTCGCGCGCATCGAGCGCGGCGAAGTGCTTTCGCTGTCGGTGCCGTGGCAACACCTGCTATGGGTGTTCAATGCGAAGACCAAGGAAGAAGCATTCGAGAAGCTGCAGGGATTCAGGCTGGACGGCGTGATTCAGAAAATGCGCTGCCCGTACCTGCTGATGCACGGCGAAGGCGACCAGCAGGCGCCGTTCTGGCACGCGCAGAAAATGATCGAAGCGTGCGGCTCACCACGCAAAGAGCTCAAGGTGTTCACGCGCGACGAAGGCGGCTATCACCACTGCCAGGTCGACAACGTGAGCATAGGCTCGGCCTACATGTGGGACTGGGCCGCCGAAGTGCTCGAAGCGCGGCGCTGACCGCTGCGCTGCGCGGCGTGCCTCACGCCTGCACGCGCTCGCGATAGCCGCTCTCCTCGACTTCCATGCTGCGCGCGCGGTAAAGGAGCAGCACCAGCAGCGCCATGTACGCCGCATAGACGATGCTGTAGCTCTGCGTCACGAGCAGCACCGCAACGCTCACCCAGCCGACGATGACGGCCGCGCGCGCGGCGCCGGGGCCGAACGCGTGAGCGCCATTGCCCTCGTCGCCGCGCCATTCATGAATCCACAACGCGGTCAGCACGCCCGTCGTCAGCAGTACGGACGACGCGACGATGGTCGAGAAAGCCTCCTGCCCATTGTGATAGGCGACGTATGCGGCGACCACGCCGCACAGGTAGAAATGCAGGAACGCCAAAGCCTTGAAGCCGTTGCTGTCCATCGTCCACTCCCGGTTGTTATCTCGCGCGGGCCTTTTCCGCCCGCGTGGCGGGAACGCCGCTGCGCGAATCGCCCCCTGTCCGGTATAACGGCCCTCCGCGAGCGGCCTTTAGCCCCGGTTGCCCGACGCAGGCTTGAACCGGTTGATTTAGATCAACGGTGCGCGGCGACCCATGCTTTTCAATGGCGGCATGACGAATTCGAAGCATCCGCACACCGACGCCGACCGGCACGTCTGGATCGTGTTCCGAAGCTATTCCGGGGAATGGCGCTGGGAAGAGCGCGACGAGACGTCGCGCGTGGTCGGGGAATCGACCCGCGGCTTCAGCTCGCGCGCCGAGTGCATGCACGATGCCGCGCTCCACGGCGATGCCGCGGGCGCGGGCCAGCTCCACTAGCCCGCATCGCGGGCTCAACTCGTATCTCGGCAAGATCGAGGCGACCATACGGCTCGCGAGCTCGCTGATGGTGCGCAACGATTCGGCGCCCGGCCTGCCGCTGCGCGTTCGCGAGGCCGTGCTGCAGATCTATCCGGAGCTTCACAACGTCACCGTCGTCACGCTCGGCGACGAGACTCCGCAGGGACGCGGGGACGACCTCAGGCGCGCGATATTTCCGCGCATCGCGGCCATGCACGGCGGACGGATCTGGGCAGAGGCCGCCAGGAATGAGGGCGCAGCGTTTTATTTCGTGCTGCAGCCGCGCGGCTGAAACCGGTCAACGCGCGGCAGTAGAGGTTTTTTTCGCTTTCTGCGTCGGCGCGATGACGATGCGATCGAGCAGATACCGTCCCCTGAGCGGCGCCGCCTTGCCGGTCAGCAGCCGCGCTTCGCGCTTCATGCGCCCGAGCAGCGCCGTAACATCTTTCTCGCTCACCGCGCTGCCGGCGAGCCGCAGCAGCGGCCGGATGACGCTGGGCGGCGCTGCGCCGAACACCGCCCACAGCAGATGCGCAACGTCCTTGCCGAAACGCAGCTGCGGCGTGAGCTCACGCGGCGCGACGGGCGCGGCGCGCGCAAGCCGCTCGTTGTCGGCGATGTACTGCTGCAGCAGCGAGAGCAGTTCCTCGTCGCCCTCGCCGCCGTCGAACCCTGCGCCGTCCCGGGCAATCAGTATGCTCAACTCGTTTGCGTGGCGTACCGCCTGGCGTCGCGTGCTCGCCGTCGCGGCGCCGCCGGGCTCAAGCTCGGTCGAATATAGCGTTTCCATCGAATAGCACACGGCAGACAGCAGCTCGAAGCGCGCGCCATCGCCCGCAGCGACGCGGCGGGCGAACGCCTCGACGGCCTGCACGTACGCCGGCTGCGCCGCCAGCCAGCGGTACGCCGGCTCGTGCTGCAGCTTGCGAAGGCGCGTAGCAAACGCGCTGCGCCGCTTCTCGTCGGACAGCGTCGTGTCCTGCGCAAGCTTCTCGAGCACGACCTCGCAACGCATGATGGCGCTGCACAAGGCCGCCCAATCGTGGGCCGACGGCCCTTTGTCCCGGCTCTGTTTCACGACTCTCCCCTGCTCAAACGCCGTGTCGATTGTTGTGCGCGCATTGTAGCGCACAACATGGCGTGCGGCCCGGCAGCACCGCACACCGACATGCCATGCGAATGGCGCAGCGCGGCCGCGACGCGGGCGGCGTCACCGGGCAGCGACTGCCCGCGGGCGCGCGTCGTCGCCTCGGGACGACGAAATGACGATAGTCGTTCTTTTCGTCAACCCGGTGAGGCCGCAGTCGTTAAGCGAGACAGGCCATTCGGCCTTTCGATCGTTGTTCCATCCACGTGAGGAGTCCCTGCATGAACAAGTTGTTTGCCGCCATGATTGCCGCCGCTTGCGGCCTGACGTCCGTTTCCGTCCTTGCCGCAGATACGGCGAAAGCCGAGCGCGCGGAGCAGAAAGCCGAGCGCCAGGAAATGAAAGGCGAGCAGAAGGCCGAGAAAGCGGAAAGCAAGGCCGACCGCAAAGCCGCGAAGCACGAAGCCAAGGCCGACAAGGCGGCAGCGCGCGGCAAGGAAGCGAAGGCCGAGAAACAGGAAATGAAGGCCGAGAAGGCCGAGGAAAAAGGCGACGCGAAAGCGGCCAAGGCGGAAGCCAAGGCAGAGCGCAAAGCCGCCAAGACGCGCGAAAAGGCGTATTGATCGCCGCGTAGCGGGAGCTGCGCTGCACTCGCGTCGGCGCAGCTGCAACCCTGGCCGGGGAATTTCCCCGGCCTTTTTTTGCCGGGCGCGAGCGCGCCGGTGGATGCACGGCGCGTACCCGGGCACACTGTGTGCTGACCAGTTCCTGGACGCTACGCCGAGGCCCCTGATGCAGCATCCCGACCGCCCGCGCCATTTCTCGATGATCCGCGGGTTCCATCTGGCGGATCTGTTTACGCTGGCGAACGCCGGGTGTGGCATGGCGGCGGCATTTCTTGCCATGGCCTACGTCGCGAGCCAGTCCCCGGTGCACTTCTACGCCGCCGCGGCGATGGCGCCCGCTTCTCTCATCTTCGACGTGCTCGACGGGCGCATCGCGCGCTGGCGGCACACGCACTCCGCGATGGGACGCGAGTTGGATTCCCTGGCCGACGTGATTTCGTTCGGTGTCGCGCCCGCGACGCTCGCGTACGCCGCGGGCATGACGGGCGGCTGGGATTGCGCCGCGCTGGTGTACTTCGTGTGCTGCGGCGTGAGCCGGCTCGCGCGCTACAACGTCACTGCAGAAGCTCTGGCGGAAGGCAGCGACAAGGTGGCGTACTTCGAAGGCACGCCGATACCGACCAGCGTTGCGCTCACGGCGCTGCTGACCGTTGCAGCCCTGCAGAACCGCCTCGGCGACGATCTCTACGGCATGGTGATGACGCTGGGGCCGTGGGACCTGCACCCGCTGGTGCTGCTGTTCGTGCTGTCCGGCTCGTTGATGATCAGCAAGACGCTGCGCATACCGAAGCTGTGAAGCGCCTGCGGAAAACGCTCAGCGCACGAGCAGCGCCGCCCGCCCCGTCACGTCGCCGCGCTCCACCTGCTCGTGCACGTATTCCGCTTCTTCCAGCGGGCGCACCAGCGTGACCAGCGGCCACACTTCGCGGCGCGCGACGATGTCGAGCGTCTCGAGAATCTCCGCGCGCGTCACATAGCGGCTGCCCATCACTTCCTGCTCCCTGAGCAGCAGGTCGACCGCAGAGACCGTGAACGGCTCACCGGCAGCGCCGAGGGTGACGAGACGCCCGGCGCGCCCGAGCGCTTTCGCGCCGGCTTCCAGCGTCTTGCGCGCCGACACGTAGTCGACGACGACGTCCACGCCCGCGCCGTGCGTGAGATCCATGAGCGCTGCAGCAACGTCCGTGCTCGACGCATCCACCACGTCGTCGGCGCCGGCCTCGCGGCATGCAGCCAGCTTGGCCGGCTTCACGTCGATCGCGATGACACGCGCATGCGCCCATTTCGCGAACATCACCTGGTGAATGCCGACCCCGCCGCCGGCGCCGAACACCGCGACGGTCTCTCCCGCGCGAATGCGCGCGCGCCGCAACACCTTGTACGGGGTGGCCAGCGCATCCATGATCACCGCGGTCTCCGCCGCATGCTTGCGATGATCGAGCGTCCCGGGAAGCTTCAGGAACATGTGACCCGGGAGCTTGATGTACTCCGCATAGCCGCCGTGGCAGTCGCGCCCGACGTTGCCGCCGCCTTCGCTGCACAGCGGCTCCAGATTCGCGAGACACCACCGGCAATGGCCGCAATTGAGGTAGTAATAGACCGTGACGGCGTCGCCGACCGCAAGCCCGGTCACGCCGGCGCCCGCTTCGACGATCTCGCCGGTGATCTCGTGCCCGAGGATGAGCGGAAACTTCGCCGCGCGACGCCCGGCTTTCAGATGCTGTATCGTCAGCCCGGAGCCGCAGGCGAGCACGCGCGCAACGGCCTCGCCGGGACCTGCAACGGGGTCCGGAACTTCCACCTTGCGGAATGGCTGGTTCGGTCCATCGAGCATCATTGCTTTCATGGCTGCCTCGGGTCGCGACCGCGCGACGTGTCGTAACGGCGCATGATAGCAGCGACTATGCGCCTGCTCACCGGCGTCGGCAGGGCCGCAGTTGACAAGGCGGCGGCAGTCGGAGACATTGCCCGCTACCAAAATACGGAGGAGACGATATGAACACCCGCATCAAGGCCCTCGCATCCACGCTTGCACTGCTGGCCCTGCCCGGAATCGTGCTGGCGCAGGCCTACCCCAACAAGACCATACGCATGATCGTCACTTTCCCGGCCGGCGGGGGTGTCGATTTCATGGGCCGCGTCGTGGGACAGAAGCTCTCCGAGCGGCTCGGCCAGCAGGTGGTGATCGACAATCGCGGCGGCGCGAACGGCATCACCGGGCTGCAGGTGCTGATGTCATCGCCGCCCGACGGCTACACCATATGCGCTTCGTCTGCCGGCCCGCTCGCGGTCAATCCGCACGTGTACAAGAGCCTTCCGTACGATCCGCTGAAAGACTTCACGCTCATCTCGCGCGGCGTCGATTTCCCGCTGCTGCTGCTGGTGCATCCGTCGCTGCCGGCGAAAAACGTCAAGGAGCTGATCGCGCTCGCGAAGACCCACAAGTTTTCCTTCGCTTCGTCCGGCTCCGGCAACGCGGACCATCTCGCCGCCGAGCTGTTCAAGTCGATGGCGAAGATCGACATGGTGCACGTGCCGTACAAGGGCGCCGGCCCCTCCACCGTCGCCCTGCTCGCGGGTGAGGTGCCGCTCATGTTCGCAAGCATTCCGCCCACCCTTGCGCACGTGCGTTCCGGCAAGCTGCGCGCGCTCGGCGTAGGCGGCGCGAAACGCATTGCAACGCTTCCGGAAGTGCCGACCATTTCGGAATCCGGCCTGCCCGGCTACGAGGCCTACTCGTGGGGCGGCTTCCTCGGACCGCACAACCTGCCGAAAGAGATCGTCAACCGGCTGAACAAGGCGTTCACCGAAGTGCTGACGACGAAGGAAACCATGGACCGCCTGCTGGAGGGCGGCACCGTGGCGACGCCGTCCACGCCGGAGGAATTCCGCACCCATCTCGCATCCGAGCTCAAGAAGTGGGGCGAGGTCGCGCGCTCGGCGCATATCCAGGCGGACTGACGCAGGCATGGGTGGGCGACGCCGGCGCGCACCCCTGGTGCCATGCTGAAGGAAGCCGCGCGTTGAGGGATAACTTTCTGGTCCGCACGCTGCGCGGCCGCTTGATGCTCGTTGCATCTTTTGCGACGCTGCCGGCATTCCTGTTCGTCGTATACGTCGCCGCGAAGGAGCGCGCGGCAGCGCTCGACCGTGCCGAGACCGACGCCCGTTACGTCGCGAGCTTCGCATCGCGCGAGCACGCACACCAGGTGACGGGCGCTGCGCGCCTGCTCGAGCGACTCGTTGCCGAGCATGCCTCGCCGGGCGGCGAGCAGGCGCTGCGCACGCTGCTGCCGGCAATACTCGCAGGCTTTCCGCAGATCGCGAATCTCGGCGTGCTAAGCGCCTCCGGAGAGCTGCGCTACAGCGTGGTACCGCCGCCGCTGCCGGTGCGCATGAGCGACAACCCGGCATTCCGGGAGGCCGTTCACGCAACCGGCGTTGCCGTCGGCGGCTACCAGGTCGGCCTCATCGTCGGGCGCCCGGTGCTGATCATCGCCGACGCCGTGCGCGACGCGCGGCGCAACGTCCGCTTCGTGCTGTTCGCAGCGCTCGAGCTCGCGTGGCTCGACCAGCTCGCGCAGCAGGCCGACTTGCCGCCGGACCACAGCCTGCTGATCGTCGACCGCGACGGGACGGTTCTCGCGCGCTCCGCCGCGCACACGCAACGCGCCGGCGCGGCGCCCGCACATATCGCCCCGTTCGCCGACATGCTGAAACGCACGCAAGGCATGACGCGCTACACCGAAGACGGCGCGATCAACCGTCTCGGCGTCGCAGTCCCGCTCGAAGGCACGCGCGATGTCGCGGTGGTGGTCGGCCTGCCGGAGTCCGGCGTTTACGAGATGGCGAACCGCGTGTTCTATCGCGACGTGGCCGTGCTCGCACTGCTTACCCTGCTCGCCGTCGCATCCTCCGTCCTTGCGACCGACATATCGCTGCTGCGCGATCTGAGGCTGCTCGCGCATGCCACGCGGCGCTTCGGCGAAGGCGATTTCTCGGCACGCGCGCCGCTGCCGGGACCGAAAGGCGAGATCCGCGATCTCGCGCGCGCGTTCAACGCCATGGCGGACGCGCTGGCGGCCGGGCACCGCGAGGCAATACACACGCAGGAGCAGCTGCGCGCGCTGACCCATCGGCTGCTGAGCGTGCGCGAAGAGGAAGCCGCGCGCATCGCACAGGAGCTGCACGACGAGCTCGGGCAGGAGCTGTCCGTGCTCAAGATCGAGCTCGAGCGCGTGCGCAGGAAAATTCAGGCGAGCGGCTCGCCGCTCTCGCATGAGGCCGTCGCGCTCGTCGAGGAGATCGGCGAGCGCGTGGACAGCGCCGTCCAGTCGGTGCGACGCATCTCCTCGGAGCTGCGGCCCGGCGTGCTCGATCGCCTCGGCCTCGTGGCAGGGCTCGAATGGCTGCTGCACGAGTTCGGCCGCCGGTCGGGCATCGCCGTCGAGCTGGCGGCGAAGAACGTGCACGAGCCGGTGCCCGCGGACCTGTCCACCGCGCTGTTCCGCATTACGCAGGAAGCGTTGACGAACATCGCGCGCCACGCGCATGCGACACGCGTGCGCGCCGAGCTGGAGGAGCAGGAGGGCGTGCTGGCGCTCACGATCACAGACGACGGCGCCGGCTTCGACCTCGCAACGGCCGAGAGCGCGCCGTCGCTCGGCCTGCTGGGCATTCGCGAGCGGGCCGCGCGGCTGGGCGGCGAAGTGCGCGTGCAAAGCGCGCCCGGCTCGGGCACGATGCTCGCCGTGACGGTAAGGAGAGCAGCGTGACGGTCGCGGAGCGAGGAATGCACCGGTGAGAATACTGATCGTCGACGACCACGCGATCCTGCGCGCCGGGCTAAAGCGCATTCTCGAAGACGAGTTCACCGATCTCGTCGTCGGGGAGGCGGGCAATGCGGACGAGGCTGCACGCTCGCTCGCGGCAGGCGCCTGGGACGTCGTGCTGCTCGACATATCGCTGCCCGGTCGCAGCGGGCTCGACCTGCTGCCCGACATCAGGCGCGATCACCCGGCCACGCGCGTGATCGTGCTCTCCAGCTTCGGCGACCAGCAGTTTGCCGTGCGCTCGCTGCGCGTCGGCGCCAGCGCTTTTCTCACCAAGGAGCGCGCGGCGCGCGAGCTGATCGACGCGATCCGCACCGTCGTCGCCGGCCGCAGGTTCGTGAGCGCCGAGCTCGCCGAGCAGCTTGCCGCGCTGATCGCAGCCGACCGGCCGCAAAGCCCGCACGAGACGCTGTCGGCGCGCGAGTTCGAAGTGTTCCGCCTGATCGCGGACGCGAAATCGGTGAGCGAGATCGGCGCCGAGCTTGGCCTCAGCGTAAAGACGGTCAGCACCTACCGCGCGCGCGTCCTCGAAAAAATGGGCCTGTCGTCCAACGCGGAGCTGATGCAGTACGCCATACGGCACGGCCTCGTGTCGTAATCCCTGTAGGACAAACACCGACAGCGCATTGCCGTGCGGTCCTGCGCGCTCGTCGGCCGCGCGCTGCTACCGCGCCTCGCAGCGTCGCGGCATAGTGCTGCCATGACCGCGTCCCCTGCCCGTGTGCGAATGGATGCGCTGCCGCCTCCTGCTGCAGCGCCTGCAGCACGCGCCACGTCCCGCGCTGCGCTCGCAAGCCGTCTGCGCACCATGCACCCCGCGTACTTCGCGCTGGTGATGGCGACCGGGATACTGGCGATCGCATGCAAGCTCCTGGGCCTGGAGCCGCTGCCGCGGCTGCTGTTCGCGATCAACGTCCCGGCTTACGTTGCGTTGTGGCTGCTGACCATCATGCGCGCGCTGCGCTATCCCGGGCCGTTCTGGTCCGACTTTCGCAGCCACCAGCGTGCGCCCGGATTCTTCACCATGGTGGCGGCAACGTGTGTTCTCGGCGTGCAGTTCGCCGTGCAGCAGCACGCGGCGGGGATCGCGCTCGCGCTGTGGTGGTGCGCCGTCGCGCTGTGGATCGTTCTCACCTACGCGATATTGACTGCGCTCACCGTGAGCGCCGACAAGCCCGATCTTGCCAAAGGCATCAACGGCGGCTGGCTTACGGTCGTCGTCGCGACGCAGGCGCTCGTCGTGCTCGGCAGCGCGGTCGCCCCGCGCATCGCCGCCGACCCGGAAGTCGTGGCGCTGGCGCTCGTTTCCCTGTGGCTCGCAGGCGGCATGCTGTACATCTGGCTCATCGCGCTGATCTTCTACCGCTACACCTTCTTCCGCCTCGGCCCGGCAGACCTTCTGCCGCCCTACTGGATCAACATGGGGGCGATGGCGATCTCCGCGCTCGGCGGCGCGCTGCTGGTGCGCATTGCGGCGGGATCGCCCCTGCTCTCGTCGATCCTGCCTTTCATCAAGGGCTTCACCCTGCTCTACTGGGCGACCGCGACGTGGTGGATACCGATGCTGCTCGCGCTCGGCGTGTGGCGCTACGTCGTGCACAAGGTGCCGCTCACCTACGACCCGCTCTACTGGGGCGCGGTGTTCCCGCTCGGCATGTACACCAGCGCGACCTACCGCATCGGAGAAGCGCTTTCGCTGCCGTTCATGCTGTCGCTGTCGCGCTATTTCGTCGCAGCGGCGCTCACCGCGTGGCTCATGACCTTCCTCGGCTTCATCGTATCGCTCGTCATGCGGCCGCGTGCATACGCGCCTTCCTCAACCCGCTACAGGAGTTCGCCATGAGATCCACTACCGCCAGAACGCCCGCCGAATCGCTGTGGCAGCCGCCGCGCGCGACCGACACAAAGCCGCAATCCCGCTCGCGCGGCGAGCAGGGACGCCGCGCCATACTCGCCGGCTGGATCGTCACCATGCTCGGCATCGTCGGCTACATCGTCGCGATGAGCCGCGCCGGAGAAAATGCGGACATCCTTGACGGCCTCATCGGCCAGGGCCCGCTCGGCTGGATTTCCGGAGCGCTGATGCTGACCGGCGTGGTGACGTGGTTCATCGGCAACTACGCATGTCTGCAGGAGCTCGCCGACATTCCTGCCGGCAGCGAGGAATAGCGGGACCGCTCAACGCTGTGACGGCGCGCTCCGATGCGCGTCGATGGCGTCCGCTGTCGCGCGATAAGCTGCGCTGCGCGGCCCGCCGAGCTGCAACGCCCGCGTGATTGCACTGCGCGCATCCGCTGTGCGGCCCAGGTCGAGCAAGGCCTGCGCGAGATTGTTCCACGCATCCGGGGAGTCGGGATGCGCGACCGTCGCACGGCGGTACGCGTGCTCCGCCGCCGACAGGTCCTTCATGGCGTAAGCCGTATTGCCGGCGCCGAGCAGGGCCGTCGCATCGAGCGGCCAGCGTTCGAGCGCAGCGGCATAGGCGCGGCGCGCAGCAGCCGGTGAAGCGCGCTCGAGCGCGGCCGCTGCGCTCACGTAGCGATCCTGCGCGGCGGTCACCGGCACCTGCTCGGGCGACGCTGCGACGACGGCCCAGTAGCCGCTGCGCGCCCACGTCCTTTCGAACACGCTGAGCGTCATGTCGAGCCGCCGTGTCGTTCCCGATCGCAACACGATCTCCTCTCGCGCGAGGTCGTAACCCACGACCACCGCGTAGTGCCACAGCGGCGCGAAGCTGAAGGCAAGATTCTGCAGCACTACGACTGGCGTGCCCGCCGCCACCTCGCGCAACAGGTCGTCGAGACGGGGCGCGAGCACGTACGCGACACGCCCTTCGCGCCGCACGCCGCTCAGCATCTCCGCCTGCAGCGTCCCGTCGCGTCCCGGGAGATAGACGGCCTTCGCGATGCCTTCCGGAGTGACCGCAAGCCCCTGGTGCGCGAGCACGGTTGCAAGCGCCGCCGGCCCGCATTGATACATCTCCTGGGGATAGAACGGCACCTCCGTGATCTCGTGCCGTTGCGGCAGATCCGCGGGACGTTGCGCGAGCAGGTCACCCGCCTGCGGCGTAGCGCATCCGGCGAGCACGACGATCCAAAGAAGAAGCCCCGCCAGGGCGGGGCTTCGCAGGCGAGCCGGCATGAACGTCAGCGCACGGACCTCGTGAACGGGAACACCTTGGTAAGACCGAGGATGTCGGTGATGAGCAGGATGATGAAAATGGCGAACAGCACGCCGAGGATGCCATCGCCGCCTGCGGGCAACGAGTCGATGCGGCCGGCGAGATTGCTCACTTCCTCATCGGTGAGTGCATCCACGCGCGCGCGCGCGGCGGTGCCGTCGACACCCATGCTTTCCATCTGCGCGCGCACTTCGGCGCGGTCGAGGAAACTTCTGACCTTGTCGCGGTCTCCGGCAGACTGGACCTGGTCGGTGGTCACAATGCCCGCGGACGCGGGCAGCGGCATGCCGATCGCCATGGTGCAGACGATCAATACGCGGGCGAGGCAGCGATAGAACAGGTTCATGGTCTCTCCTATGGATGTGTGGACGTATGCCCGATGCATGGGCAACGTCGTGTTGCATTATCCATGCGCACTCCGCCGCGTCAAAGCCTACGACGCGCACAACGTGACTTACTCCGCAGGCGTGCATGACGTCTGCATTTCCTGCACTGCACTGTCGCCGTTCCCCGACGCAGGTAAAATGGACGCACCAATACCCATAGACGAGGAAACCCTGGTGAAGACCCGGACTCTCTACACGCTTGCGCTCGCAGCGGCGATGCTCGCGTGCGGCCATGCGCCTGCGGCACAATCCACGTATCCGAGAAAACCCGTGCGCGTGATCATTCCCTATCCGCCCGGCGAGGCGCCCGACATCATCGCGCGGCTCATCAGCCCCATCATGTCGGAGCGGATGGGCCAGCAGTTCGTTGTGGAAAATCGTGCCGGCGCAAGCGGCCAGATCGGGCTGCAGCTCCTCAAGGACGCGCCGAACGACGGCTACACCATAGGCGTCGGCCAGGGCGGCAATCTCGTGGTCGCGCCGCACACCTACAAGAAGCTGCCGTACGACCCGCTGAAGGATTTCACGCCGGTCGCGCTCAACGCGACGAACTATCTCGCGCTTGTTGCGAATCCGACCCAGCCCTTCAGGAACGCCGCCGAAATGGTGAGCTGGGCGAAAGCGAATCCCGGCAAGCTGTCGCTCGCGACCAACGGCGAAGGCGGATTCCCGCATCTCGCGTTCGAGCTGTTCGCCAACATGGCAGGCTTCAAGTTCCTGCACGTGCCTTACAAAGGGGCGTCGCAAATCGCGACGGACGTCATTTCGGGGCAGGTGCAGCTCGGCATCGGCTCCTACACCGGTCTGCTGCCGCACGTGCAGTCCGGCCGTGTGCGGCTCGTCGGCGTCACCAATCCGACCAAGGTGGCCAACAAGCCGGAGCTGCCTTTGCTGGCCGATGTTGCCCCCGGATACGACATGCGCGGCTGGTTCGGCTACGTGGCCCCGGCCGGCACGCCGCGCGACATCGTGCGGCGCCTCAACCAGGAAATCAACCGCGCGATGCAGCAGCCGGACGTGGCTGCAAAGCTCACCACCGCGGGTCTCATCATCACCACCGAGTCGCCGGAGTACTTCGGCACCTTCCTCAAGAGCGAGTACAACAAGTTCGGCAAGCTGGTGCGCGACATCGGCCTGCAAGCGCAGTAACCGCCGTCGCCATGAAAGGCGGGCCGGCACAGCCTCGTGCCGGCCCGGAGAGCATGCGGTGAGGTAGGTAGGGGTACCCGCCCGCTCTCTTAAGTGCTGCTACGCGACGCACCGCTTTCACCGGCGCGTCGCCATCATGTGGTGCAAGCCGTGTTCCCGCTGCCGCGAGCATCTCCTTTGCGTGCAGCCGCGGCGCGATGCTCAGCTCTGCAGCTTCTTCGCCATCCACGGCATCACGACTTTCTCCGCGATGGCAGGCTGCGGCCATTCCGGCGAGCGGCCCATGTGCCCGCCCTGCGGATTGACCCACGCGTCCTTGGCGTCGCCATGCCTGAGCAGCAGGAACACGTCCTCGATGGTGATCTGGCTGTCGCGCGCGCCGTTCACCACCAGCATCGGCGCGCACGGCTTGTCGAGGAGCCCCATGTCGAGCAGCGACAGCCGCGCGACTTTCGCGAGCATCTCGTCGAGCGTCGTCGCGCCCATCATCGCTCGCCACGCTTCGAAGTAATCGTAGAGGTATTCACCCGTCTGCAGCGCGGCTGCGCACCAGCCGGGCTGGAAGGTGTAATGGACAGGCCCGCCGTGCATCACCACGCCGCGCAGCCGCTCGCGCTCGGTGTACGCGAGCTTGGCGGCCCAGTAGCCGCTGAAGCTGCGCCCCTGCACCACGAGCCGCGTCGCATCGACGTCGTCGCGCGTGAGGAGGTAATCGATCAGCGCGCTGAACATGCGCTCGGGCTTCGCTTCGGTCGGTGCAGTCGGCGCCTCGCCGGTGCCCGGCATGTCCACCGCCACCACCGCCATGCCGCGCTTCAGGTAGGCGTCCGTGTGCGCGGCGATGTCTTCCTTGCGCGAGTCGAGCCCCGATATCGCGAGCGCCACCGGCGCGGGCTCTGCGCTGCGCGGCGCGCGCAGGTATGCGACCACGACCTTGCCATCGAGCGGCACGCGCAATGTCTCCATCGGCGGATCGAGCAGCCGGCCGTAGCGCTGGAAGGCGTCGAGCGCACGCTGCCTGGCATGCAGTCGCGCGGGCGTGTTCTCCGTCGGCCAGCGCGCGAAGTGGTGCAGGCGCCACGCCTGCCAGTAGGCCCCGGCGGCGCCTTCGCGATCTCCACCTTCGAGCTTTATCCCGCGCTGGCAATGCCGTTCGGCGACACTGCTGAAAGCGCCGGCCCACTGCTCGCGATCGAGGCTGTCGATCGATTGCAAGGCAGCGGCCGCGTCCTCCACCGTGATGCCGCCGAGCGGCGGTCCGCTGCGCGCGACGCGGCGGGTGATTTCCTCCTTCAGCATGTCGAGCGTGCGCGCGCCGCCCGTAACGAGCGCGCCCGCGTCGGTATTCCGGTTCATTGCCCGGCGATCTCCGTCGTCTATTGACCCTTGATGCCCGCTTGCCTGATCACGCGCGCCCATTGCTGCTGCTCGCCGCGTATGTGGGCCGCAAAAGCCTCGGGCGTGCCGCCGACGGGCTCCGAACCTTCCGCCGCGAGGCTCTTGCCCATCTCCGGCGATTGCATGCCCCTGGTCGCTTCGCGCGCGAGCTTGTCGATAATGGGCTTCGGCGTGCCCTTGGGCGCGATCAATCCGTACCAGTTCACCACCACGACGCCCGGCACGCCCGCTTCGGCGAACGTCGGCGTGTTCGGCAGCGCGGCGACGCGCTTGCCCGGCGTCACGGCGAGCGCGCGCAGGCGGCCGCTGTTGACGTGCGCAATCGACGAGATGATGGTCGGGAACGACACCTTCACATGACCGCCTACGAGGTCGGCATACGCCGCGCCCATGCCTTTGTACGGGATGTGCGTCATGGTCGTGCCCGTCGCGAGCTTGAACAGCTCGCCGCTCATGTGAATGAGGCTGCCGATGCCGGATGAGCTGTAGTTGAGCTTGTCGGGATTCGCCTTGAGGTACTGCACGAGCTCGAGCACGCTGCCGGCGGGTATCGAGGGATGAACGACGAGCACGTAGCCTTGTGCGGTCGCCTGCGATACGGGCACGAAGTCGCGCACGACGTCGAAACGCGATTTGTAGAGGATGGGATGAACGATGGCGGTCGCGCTGATCATCATGAGCGTGTAGCCATCGGGCGTCGCGGACGCCAGTATCTCGAGCGCGAGCTGGCTGCCCGCGCCGGGACGGTTGTCCGCGACGAAGGTCTGCCCCATCGATTCGCCGAGCTTTACCGCGAGCCCGCGCGTCACCGTGTCCATGCCGCCGCCGGCGGCGAGCGGCACGATGACGCGCACCGGGCGCGCGGGATACGGCTGCGCCTGCGTCACCGGCAGGGCTATCGCGCATAACACGAGCGACGCAAGCGTGGAAAGCAATCGGGACATGGCTCGCTCCTCATGGCAGTCCATCATACGGCCCGGTCATCCGGGTTCTCGTGTGCCGAACATACGCCGCGCCCCGCGCGCGAGCAAGGCGGACACCGGCGCGTCACGCCACGCAAAGAAACGCCGCGCGATCGCGCTACCTGCGCGATGCGTCGATGAAGCCGCCCGCGTTGGGCATTCTCACGAGAGGCAGCGTGCGCGCGTCCATCACCGCGTTTTCGTCGACGATGCCGTTGAGGAACAGCAGATAGGCCGTCACCGCGTACACCTCGTCGTGCGTCAGGCTCATCGGCTGCGTGAGCGGCATGGCGCGTCGCGTGTAATCGAAGAGCGTCGTCGCATACGGCCAGTAGCTGCCGACGGTGCGCACCGGAGAAGCGGACTTCAGCGAGCCCACGCCGCCGACCAGGCGGTCGACCGGCTTGCCCGCGCCCTTCGCGCCGTGGCAGGCCTGACAGCGCGCTGCGTACACCGCCTCGCCGTCTTTCACCGTCCCGCGTCCGGGCGGAAGCCCTTCGCCGCTCGGCGGAATGCTGATGTCCCACGCCGCCGTTTCGGCAGCGGTCGCGATGCGAGCGAGCCTGGGTGCGCTGCCTGGACGCGCGACGTACGAGTCGTCGGTGGTCGCGCAGCCTGCGACAGCCAGCGCGAGCGACGTCACTATGCACGACCGATCAAAGATAGACATTGCTTACGCTCCCGTTCGCGGCGACGTCCCAGGTCTGGATCATGTTGTTGTGATAGCGCATCTCGCGCGAGTAGCGCGCCTGCCACGCCGCACGCGTCGGCTGCACCGCGCCGCTCTCGTCGGTGGCGCGGCTTTGCAGCAACGCGCGGTTGCCGTCCCACTGCCACGGCAGACGGAAACGCGTCGCGCTCCTGGCGAGCGCCGGTCCCTGCAGAACCGCGTCGCGCCATGTCGCGCCGCCATCAGCAGACACTTCGACGCGGCGTATGCGGCCCGCACCCGACCACGCGAGCCCGGTGATCTCGTGCCATCCCGGCCCGGGCATCTTCATCCCGACCGACGGCCGCGTGATCAACGACTTCACCCCTTGCTCGAAAGTGAATTGCAGCGCCGTGCCGTCGTGCAGCATATCGGTGTACTTCGAGGTCTCGTCCTTGGTGTGCGTGGGGCCGCGCGTGAGCTTGAGCCGCCGCAGCCACTTCACGTTCATGTTGCCTTCCCACCCCGGGAGCAGCAGGCGCACCGGATAGCCCTGCTCGGGACGCAGGCGCTCTCCGTTCTGGTACAGCGCCACGATGGCATCGTCCAGCGCCTTCGCGAGCGGCACGCTGCGGCTCATCGCCACCGCATCGGAGCCCTCGGCGAGCAGCCAGTCGGCGCCGGGCGCGATACCCGCCTCCTCGAGCAGCACCGAAAGCGGCACGCCGGTCCATTCGCTCACGCTCAGCAGCCCGTGTATGGCGCCGGCGGTGGTCTGCGCGGGTTTCGGAAGCGTGTTGGCGCTGCTGTTGCCGGCGCATTCGATGAAGCACACGCGCGACACCATCGGATAGCGGGCGAGGGCTTCCATGGTGTACACGAGCGGGCGCTGCACGAGGCCGTGAATCATCAGCCGATGCAGGGCCGGGTCGATCTCCGGAACGCCGTTGTGGTGACGCTCGAAATGCAGGCCGGACGGTGTGATCGTGCCTTCGAGCAGATGCAGCGGCGTGCGCGACGTGCCGACGCCCGGCGCCGCCGGGCCGTAGCTCGGCGTCACGGTGCGCAGCGTCTTCTCCTCGAAGCGGGCAGGCGTGCCGTAAGCGCGCATGGGCACACCCGGGGTCTGCATCCAGCGCGGCGCAGCAACGATGTCGTCCGCAGCACGCGCCGCCGTGGGCGCGGCCAGCGCCGCCACGGCGATTCCCGGGCTGCGCATGAGAAATGCACGTCGATGGGTATCCGGCGTTGCGGCCGGCTGCGAAACTTCGTCTCCGGGGTCGGATGGCTTCCTGGTTTTCACGCGATCTCCTCACATGCGACGCGGCGCGCCGATACGCTGCGCGGCCTGGCGGCCGGCAGCCCTCCTCCTGCAGCGGCTTGTCGTTATCTCCCCGGAGCTTGCCGCGCAGGGATGATACACAAACAGCCGCGGCATTTCATCGGCCGGCCATGCCGCGCGCAGGGATCATTTCGACCGGTGTGGCAAAATAGCGCAATATGACGCAAAGAAAACCGGGCTGGTGGCACGGCCCACATCGTGTGCTTCTGATCAATCTGCGCGAAGGCGATGAGCCGAAGATAGACGCGCAGCAACTCGTGCAGGACGTGAAAAGCTTCGGTGCCACCACCTTCTGCATCAACGGCGGCGGCATCGTCGCCTTCTACCGCACGAAGATCCCGGGACATCGCATGAGCAGCGGCCTCGGCGATCGCGACCTGCTCGCCGAAGTGATACCGGCGGCGCACGCCGCGGGGCTGCGCGTGCTCGCGCGCATCGACCCGAGCTGCGCGCCCAAGGCGCTCGCCGCCGAGCACCCGGAGTGGTTCACGCGCAACAGCGCCGGCAACTTCTGCGAAGTGTCGGAGCACTACGTCACCTGCCCCAACGCCGCCTACTATCACGAGCGCATGCCCGAAGTCGTGCGCGAGATGCTCACGCGCTACGACGCCGACGGCATCTGGAACAACCAGGGCAAGTTCGCTGCGTGGGATACGGGCCCGTGTTATTGCGATACGTGCAGGACGCTTTTTCGCGAGACGCACGGCGCCGACATTCCGCTCAAGGAAAACTGGTCCGATCCGACGTGGCGCCGCTACAACCAGTGGCGCTACGAGCGCATCGCGGCGTGGGTAAAGCGCATCCACACCGTCGTGCACGAAGCGAAGCAGGACGCGATTTTCATCGCGGCGGTGCAGCTGATGGAATCGATGGAGACCATACGCCCGGGCGGCTGGGACATCGACTACTGGGTGCCCTACCAGGACGTGCTCACCTTCGAATGCCAGCGGCGCAACACCGCGCCGTGGTGGCCGGGCGTGCAGGCGAAGTACCTCGCATCGCTTGCGCCGGAGAAGCCGCGCTGGATGACGGCGAGCTATTTTTATCCGTGGTGGCGGCTGTATGCATCGCCCGAAGCCGAGAACCGGCCGTGGATCGCGCAGCAATTCGCGAATGGCGTCAACACGTGGCTGCACATCAACGGCGGCTACTCCGAACTTTTCGACCGCCGCGGACTGGCGCCCATGCGCGAAGTCATGGGCAGGCTGGAGCGCTGGGCGCCGTACTTCGACGGCGCGGTGTCGGGCGCGCGTGTCGCGCTGGTGTTTTCCCGCCACACCCAGGACAACTACGGCGGCGCACAGCCGCATGCGCGCTACCTCGACTTCATCCGCGGCTGGTATTGCGCGCTGATGGAAGCGCACATTCCCTTCGACGTCATCTCGGATAAAGTGCTGACGCCGGAGCGGCTGCAGCGCTACCAGGCGGTGGTCGTCTCCAACCTCGCGTGCGTGAGCGACGCGCTCGCCGCAGCGCTCGAAACGTACGCGGCCGGCGGCGGCGGCGTCATTGCGAGCTTTGACGCCGGCGGTTACACGGTGGACGGCACCGAGCGCAGCTCGGGCGCGCTCGAGCCCGTGATCGGCGCGCGCCGCATCGGCCGCCGCGAAGGGCTCAAGTCGTCGTACGCGCGCATCGAAGACGCGGCCGACCCTCTGCTCGACGGCATCGGCGACACGGACCTCATTCCGAACGAGGGCGCGCTGATCGAGATCGCGCTCGATGCCGATCGCGTCGTGCCGCTTACGCTCATTCCACCCGTCATAGCGCATTCGGGCGCGACCATCAGCATCCCGGAATACAGCGCGATCAAGGAAACGACCGACATCCCGGTCGCCGTCCGCGGCGCGCACGGCAAAGGGCGCGTGGCGTACTTCTGCAACCAGCCCGAGCTGCTGTTCTACCGCTACGGCTTTCCCGATCTCGGCCGCGTGCTCGCCAACGCCGTGCGCTGGGCGTCCGGCGAGGCGCCGCCGATCGAGGTCGCCGCGCCGGACTTCGTGGAGGCGACGCTCATGACGCAGCCGGGGCGCCGCATGGTGCACCTGGTCAATTTCCCGGTGGGCAAGCCGCTCAACACCGGATGGCGCCACATCGGGCGCACGCTCGTGCCGGTCTCCGACATCAAGGTGACGCTCGCGCTCGGCGCGGGCGAGCGCGTGCGCGCAGCGCGTCTCGCAACGAGCGAAACGGCGCTTTCCGTTGAACACCATACCGGCGGCGCGACAGTGATCGTGCCGCGCCTCGACGATCACGAGATCGTCATTTTCGAGCTGGCCTGAGCCAGCCATTCAGGAGCATAGCCGTGAAGTCCGCACTGACCTGCTACATCGCCGCACTCGCCGCCGTCGCGGCAACATCGACGTTCGCCGCACAAGGCGAGAAGACCTCGGCGTATCCCGACAAGCCGATACGGCTCATCGTGCCGCTCACGGCGGGCGGGCCGACCGACATCGCAGCGCGCATCATCGCCGTGCCGCTCAGCGAAGCGCTCGGCCAGCAGGTGATCGTGGACAACCGGCCCGGCGCAGGAGGCAACATCGGCGCCGACCTCGCAGCCAAATCGCCGCCGGACGGCTACACGCTGTTCATGGGAACGTCGGGCCCGCTCGCGATCAACGCGAGCCTCTATCCTTCGCTGCCGTTCAACCCGATCAAGGATTTCGCGCCCATCATCCAGACCGCGTCGGCGCCTTTCGTCGTCATCGTGAATCCCGGCGTGCCGGCGCGGAACATGAAGGAGCTGATCGCGCTCGCGAAGGCGAAGCCGGGGCAGCTCAATTACGGCTCCGTGTCGGGCAGCGCGTCTCATCTGTCCACGGAGCTGTTCAAGCTGATGGCCGGCGTCAACATCGTCCATATCCCGTACAAGGGCGCGGCCCCGGCAACCACCGATGTGATCGCGGGCCAGATACAGCTCTCCTTTGCTTCGACGCCGGGGTCGGTGCCGATGGTGAAGGCCGGCAAGGTGAAGCCGCTCGCCGTGACCAGCGCGAAGCGCGTCGCCAAGCTGCCCGACGTGCCGACCGTGGCCGAGAGCGCGCTGCCGGGCTACGACGCGAGCGTGTGGTACGGCGTCGTCGCGCCCGCCGGCACGCCGCGCGACGTGGTGCAGCGGCTGAACAAGGAGATCGCGCGCATCCTGGCGAACTCCGCGCATCGCGAGCGCATGGTCAACGCCGACTTCGAGCCGACCACCACCACGCCGGAGCAGTTCGCGGCATTCATCAAGAGCGAGACTGCCAAGTGGGCCAAGGTGGTGAAGGCATCGGGCGCACGCGCCGAATGACCGCGCCTGCCGCTCCGGGCCGGCGCTCGCCGCGCCCGGCGTAAGCAATACCCGGCCGCGGGACTGCGCGCCATGTTCCCGGCCGACCGCCTGTTCTTTCCCCTCGCCGCGGCGTACGCGCTCCTCGCCCCGCTGTTATGGATGGCCAGCGTGAGCGGATGGCTGCCTGCGCGCAGCGCGTACTGGCACGCGCATGAATTGCTGTTCGGGTACGCGCTGCTGGTCGTCGCCGGGTATCTGGTGGGGCGGGCAAAACGCAATCTGCTGTCCGCGCTGCTGTGCGCCTGGCTCGCCGCCCGAATCGCGCCGTGGATCGCGGGCGAACACAGCATCGTCGCGGCCGCGCCCCAGCTTGCGTTCACCGCCGTGGTCGCTGCGATCACCGCATGGCCGTTCCTGCGCGCCGCAAAGAAGCTCCAGAACCGCGTGTTCGGACCGGTGTTCGTGGCTTTCTTCGCGTGCGATGCCGTGTACGTGGCCGGTGCCCTGCGCGGCGACGCTGCGCTGCAGGCCGCGGCCCTGTCGAACACAGTCGACGTCTATGCGCTGCTGCTCGTCGTGATGGGCGGACGCGTCATACCGGCTGCGATCGCCGGCCACCATTACCGCACCGGCCGCGTACTCGAGCATCGCGTTCAACCCCCGCTCGAAATCGCGGTGATCGCCACGCTTCTTTCGATGATCCTGCTCGACGTCCTGCCCGGGACGCGCGCGTACGCCGGTGCGTGCGCGATGGCGGCAGCTGTTTTGACTGCCGTGCGCGCATGGCGTTGGCAAGTGTGGACGGTTCTCGATCAGCCGCAGTTGTGGGCCCTTGCGCTGGGCTACGCGTGGCTGGTGCCGGGGCTCGCAGTGAAGGGCTATGCGCTGTGGTCTGCCGGGTCGGCGGCCGGCGCCGCGCAGCACTCGCTCACCATCGGCGCCCTCGGCACGATGACGCTCGTCATGATGGCGCGCACCGCCTTGCAGCGCGGGAAGCAGTCGCTCGCCAGCTTGCGCGACATCGCGGGCGCGGCTTTGCTTCTCGGCGCGGCAGCCGTCGTGCGCCTGTCCGTGCCTGCCATGACGCCGGCGTCGCTGCCGGCGCTGTGGCTTGCTGCGCTCTTGTGGGCGGTCGCGTTCGCGCTGCTGCTGCGCCGGCTGCTCGTGCCGCCACCGGCGCGCCCGAACCACGCCGATTAGTATCGCGGGCCCGCGGCCGTGTAGAGTAGCGGCTGCTCCGCGCACCGCGCGGAACACGGGAGGAGGACCACAATGATACGCAATGCAATGCGCGTCGCCGTGCTGTGCGCGGCTGCGCTGTCGGCCACAGCATCCGCCCAGAGCTATCCTGCTCGCCCGATCCGCGTCGTCGTGCCCTTCCCCGCGGGCGGCACTGCCGACATACTCGCGCGCGTCGTGGGCCAGAAGATGAGCGAGACGTGGGGCCAGCAGGTCGTGGTCGACAATCGCGCCGGCGCCGGCGGCAATATCGCGGCAGAGATCGCCGCCAAATCGAAGCCCGACGGCTACACGCTGTTTCTCTGCACCGTCGGCACGCATGCCATACACCAGACGCTGTACCGCAAGCTGCCTTTCGATCCGCTGAAGGACTTTGCTGGAATCGCCTACATCGCCGGCGTGGCGAACGTGCTGGTGGTCCATCCGTCGATACCCGCGCGCGACGTCAAGGAGCTGGTCGCGTTCATCAGGTCGCGCCCGGGCCAGGTGAACTTCGGCTCGTCCGGAACCGGCTCTTCGGTGCACATGTCCGGCGAAATGCTGAAGTCGATGGCTGCGCTCAACATGACGCACATCGCCTACAAGGGCAATCCGCAGGCGGTGACCGACCTCATGGCGGGCCAGATCGAGCTCATGGTGACCAACATGCCTTCGGTGATTCCGTACATCGAAAGCCGCAGGCTGCGCGCCCTCGCGGTCACTACGCGGACGCGATCGCCGGCATTGCCCGACGTGCCGACGATGGAAGAAGCGGGCATGACAGGCTACGAATCGTCCGCGTGGTTCGGGCTGGTGGGACAGGCCGCGATGCCGCGCGAGATCGTGCACAAGCTCAATGCCGAGGCTGTGCGCATCCTGAAGCTCCCGGACGTGAAGCAGAATCTCGCGAGCCAGGGCGCGGATCCGCTCTACATGAGCGCCGAGGAGTTCGACGCTTTCATGCAGGCGGAGACCGCGAAGTGGAGCAAGGTGGTCAAGGCGGCCGGCGTGTACGCCGACTGAGCGCGCATCACACCAGCGCGCGCCCCACCAGCGACTCGAGCACGCGCTGCGGCGACTTCGACGGATCGCACATGCGCTCCACCGGGAGGTAGAACGTCTGCTCGAACGCATGCCGCCCGGACATCGCGGCATGCGGCACCATGTCGGTGTACACCAGCCAGCTGCTGCCCGGAGGAAACCGGAATTCCGCCTGCACGGTGCGAGCCTGGAAATCCGCGTCCCGCTTCATCGCATCGTGCAGCTGCAGCATGTAATGATCGTACAGGCTGCGGCGCGTCTTCGTGAGGCGCATCGCTTCGAGCAGCGCGGCGGCGCCGGGAAACGGAGCATGCAGGCGCGGCAGGAACCGGGGCGCGACGCGGGGCAAGGGCTCGCCGACGCGCCAGTGCCTGTCCTTGCCGTCCGGATTGACGTTACTGAAGAAGCGCAGGATGCGTCGGCCGTGCACCGGCGTCGACGGAAAGCTGTCGACGTGCAGGCGCGTGTCGTCCTTGCGCCACGAGGTGCGGCGCCCTGCGATTTCTGCCGGACGAAAGCTCGTGCGTCCCATCACGAGCGAGCTCTCGTAGTGCGGCAGCAGCCGCACCACCGTCTGCCTGCTGAATTCGGCGAACGACGACATCGCATCGCGCAGCGGCGAGGGGACGGCGTCCGGGGCCTTCACGCCTTTCAGCCGGCCGGTGTTCACATCGAAGCTCACGTTCTTCGCCATGGCAGCCGCCGCTGCGATGAGCAGCAACGTCTGCGCGGACAGCACGAACGCGAGCTCGGGGAAGACCAGCACCTGCCCCGCCTCGAGCGCTTCGGCTACCGAGTCCGCGGATATCGTCGAGACACCCGCCGACGCGCCGAACGATCGTATGCTCGTTGTCACCAACGCTCTCCTCCGCACCACGCCCGGTTGCCGGCCGGGCTCGCGCATCACAGTGTACCAGCGACTGCGAGGCGGGTCAGCGTGCATCCCGGCAACGCCACAGGCATGGCGCTATGCCGCGCGCATCGCATTCCGGGTAGACTGTCGCCGGAGCACGGGGCATGACCGGGCGGGGCGCCGGCCCGAAGTTGCTGCTGAAAAACGAGCGCCGATAACCAGGAGGGATAGCGATGCAAGTGCACAAACTGTTGAGCGTTGCGGCGCTCGCGGCTGCGGTGGCCGCGCCGTTCGCGAACGCCGCGCAACCGACGTTTCCCGACAAGCCGATCCGGCTCGTACTCGGCAGCGCAGCCGGCTCGGGACCCGATATCATTTCGCGCGCAGTGGCGGACCGGCTGTACGGCGCATGGGGCCAGCGCATCGTGGTCGATCCGCGTCCCGGCGTGGCCGGCGTGCTGTCGGCCGATCTCGTATTGCGCTCGGCGCCGGACGGCTATACGTGGATGATGCTGACCTCGCAGCTGCTGGTCGCGACCAACGTCTACTCGAACGTGAAGTTCAACCTCGCGAAGGACTTCTCGTCGATCAGCCTGATCGGCACGACGTCGTTTACGCTCGTCGTTCATCCCGATCTGCCCGCGAAATCCGTTCCGGAGCTCATCGCGCTGGCGAAAAAACAGAAGCTGAGCTACGGCTCGGCCGGCACCGGCGCGTCCGAGCATCTGTCGGGCGTGCTGTTCACCACCATGACGAAGACCGAGATGCTGCACGTGCCGTACAAAGGCGTCGCCGAGGCGATTGCCGCAACCCTCGGCAAGGAAGTGAACATGGCCTACGGCGTAGTGCCCGCGGTCGTGCCGCACGTGCAGTCCGGACGGCTGCGCGCGCTCGGCGTCACGGGCGTGAAACGCAACTTCATGCTTCCCGATGTGCCGTCTATCGGCGAATTCGTGCCGGGCTACCAGATGCTTGCCTGGTACAGCCTGGTCGCGCCCAGGGGCACGCCGACGGCCATCCTCGACAAAGCCAGCGCAGAAGTGCAGAAGGCGACGAAGGATCCGTATTTCGGCGAGCAGATGAAGACGCTCGGCCTCGAGATCGTCGGCAGCACGCGCGCGGACCTCGACGCCTTCCGCGCCGACCAGACGCGCCGCATCAGCAGCATCGTCAAGGCGGCCGGCATCACCGCGCAGTAAGCCGTTTCGACGCCGCGATCGGGGGAGCGACCGGCGCAACGCCGTTCACCTCTCCGGCCGCGCGGCGCGCCGCGCATAGCGCGAAGTCTTCACGAAAACGAGCGCTGCGACCGCGGCGCTTCCGAATATCGCCCACAGCACGGCATCGTAGCCGCCCGTGACGCTCCACAACGCCGCGGCGCCGAATGGCGCCAGCGCCTTCGCAATGTTGCCCGGCAGCGTCAGCGCGCCGTTGATGGCGCCGTAGCCCTCGCGCCACATCATTTCCGGCACCGCCGTGCCGCGCACGATGGTGATGATGCCGTTCGCGCCGCCGTACAGCAGCGCGAACCCGAACAGCGCGTACTCGGACGCCGGAAACGCGATGACGACGAGCACGGAGAGCGGGAATGCAATCATCGCGATCGTTCCGGCAGCGCTTGTGGTGACTCTTCCATGAAGGGCGAACAGCACGATACGGCCCGCGACCTGCGCAGGACCGATGACCGCGATGGCGCCGACGATGAGCGACATCGAAAGCCCCCGGCCGGTGAGCAGCGGTATGACATGGAAGGTCATTGCGCTGAAGGCCGCGTAGTACGCGGTGAATGCGACGGCGAGACCCCAGAACACCGGATGCCGCAGCGCGCGGCGCATTACGTCACCGCTGTCGGCGGGCGTGAGCGCCGGCGCCGCTCCCGCACGCCGGTCGCCGCGCAGCAACAGCGCATGCACGGGCAGGCAGACGGCGACGTTGCACAAGGCGAGCGCAATCAGCGCATGCCTCCAGCCGAGCAGCGTGATGAACAGCTGCGTGAGCGGTATGAAAACCGTGCTCGCAAAGCCGCCGATCAGCGTCACGGCGGTGATGCGCGTGCGATAGTCCCCGGGGAAGCGCCGCGTCATCACCGCGAACGCCGGCTCGTAGAGCGTCGCCGCAAGCGCGATGCCGAGCCCGATCCAGATCGCGTAAAACCACGCGAGGCTGTCGGTAAGCGCCCATGCGGCGAGCAGCACCGCGCCGAGAACCGATCCCCCGGTCATGACGCCGCGGCCGCCGTAGCGGTCTATGCACGCGCCTACGGGATATGCGGAGAATGCCGCGGCAAGCAGCCCGAGCGACAATGCGCCGTTGAGCTGCGCGCGGCTCCAGGCGAGCTCGCGCTCCATGGGCACGACGAACAGCGAGAAGCTGTAATAGATCGAGCCCCACGACACGACCTGCGCGGCGGCCACGCCGAGCACCAGCAGCCATCCGTCGCGCTTCATCGATGTATGGAGTGTCGCGCGCACCGCATACGGCTCCTCCCGCCTCGTTGTTCGTCGTCTTGCGCGCCATTGTAGGTCAATCCTCCGGCACATGAAGAACAGCGGCGCGCGCAGCGGTGGACGGTATAATCGCCGCCATCTCCCGCTGATCGTCACATCATGACCACGACGCCACCCGCTCCGATGATTTTCGGCACGCGCGAGCTCGACAGCCTCACGGCCGCCGCGCAGGCCAGCCCGCGCCGCAGAAAGAATTTCAACTTCCATCCCGACGACGCGCATCCGGCCCACCGGCTGCTCAACGCCGTCGAGCCCGGCTCATACGTCTGCCCGCATCGTCATCTCGAGGCGGACAAGGACGAGACGCTGGTGGTGGTGAGAGGCTCGTTCGGCGTGGTGTTCTTCGACGAGCGCGGTGCAGTCGTCGAGAAAGCCGTCATCGGCGCGCACGGCGAGCGCATCGGAGCGAACATACCGCGCGGCGTGTTTCACTCGCTCGTCGCGCTGGAGACCGGCTCGGTGTTTCTGGAGGCGAAGGCGGGACCGTACCGCCCGGTGACGGACAAGGGGCTCGCGCCCTGGGCGCCGCGCGAAGGCGACGCGGACGCTGCTGCGTATCAGTCGACGCTCGTCGCGCTGTTTCGCCGGTGACGACGACGGCCGGTCGCTGCGCCGATCGCCGCAATGCCGACGGCAACGAGCAGCGTCACTGGCGGCTCGGGTACCAGCGGCCTTACGAGAAAGTACGCCAGCGGGCTGCCAAACTGCGACGGCACGCGGGTGTATGATCCGATCGACCCGACATCGCCCTTGCGCCGCGTGACAAAGCAAACGACGTTCCCGGAATGGCATCGCATGCACATGCGCGCGCAACTCCAACGGAGTAGACTCCGTATCGTCGCGCCCGAGCCATTATTCCGACATTCCCGGCGCGACCGGATTTTCTAACCGAGGCTACGGCGCCCGGTCGGATACCAACAACACGTCCACGCTGACACGGCCAGGCGCCCGATCAAGGAGCGAATCATGGCGTATGGATGGCGTTTCTTCAGCGACACCGAGAAGCAGTGGCACTGGGAGCGGATCTCGGTCGTGCACGGCGTCATGCAATCACGGCAGACGTACGGCTCGTACGAGGAGTGCGTGAAGGCTGCTGCAGCCTATGGTTACGTGTACACGCCGTCGCAGGAAAGAAGGCGCGCCGGCGCGCCGGCCCTGCGCGCCAGCGCGCGCTAGACTTCGAGGAGCTCGCACATGAAGCCGTCGTGGATCTTTTTCACCGAAGTGAGAGCCGCGACCGCCGGTCACTGCGAGACCGTGTGGCGCTGGCGGCGCAGCGCGGGTTCCGATGTGGCCGAGTCTGCGGCATTCGACGTGCTGCCGGAATGCGTCGCGGACGCGCGCAGGCACGGCTACGAAGAGCAGGAGCCGGACATCACCGTCGGCTGCGCCGCGTGAGCGGCAAGCCGGCCTTGCTTCAGTCCGGCTTCGCTCCGCTTGCCTTCACTACTTTTGCCCACTTGGCGATCTCGGCGCGGATGTAGCGATCGAATTCTTCGGGAGTGCTGCCCGAGATCTCGACCGACTGCTCGGCGAACTTCTGCCTGATGTCCGGGGCAGCGAGCGCCTTCACCATGGCGCCGTGCAGCCGATCGACGACAGGCCGCGGCGTCCCGGCCGGCACCAGCATGCCGTACCACGAGTTCGACTCGGTCCCCTTGATGCCCGACTCCGCAACGGTCGGAAGACCGGGGAAAGAGGCAACGCGTTTCGCGTTCAGCACCGCGACGCCGCGCAGCCGGCCCGCATTCATGAGGGGCGTTGCGACGACCATTGTCGTGATCGTCAGTTGAGTCTCGCCTGCAATCGTGGACACCATCGCCGGTTGCGCGCCCTTGTAGGGCACGTGGGTGAGCCTGATGCCGGCGATGAAATTGAGCAGCTCCGTCGCGAGGTGGAGCGGCGTGCCGTTGCCCGGCGTCGAATAATTGATCTCGCCGGGACGCGCTTTCGCGAGCCGTACCAGGTCGGGCACGGTCTTCACCGGCATCGACGGATTGACCAGCAGAATGTGCGGGACAGCACCGATCAGCGACACCGGCTGGAAGTCCTTCACCGTGTCGTACGGAAGCTTGTCGAACAGCGCCGCATTGCTGGCGTGGCTCGCGTACGCCATCAGCACGGTGTAGCCGTCGGGCGTGCTCTTCGCCACGTAGTCGGTGCCGATGTTGCCGCTCGCGCCGACGCGGTTGTCGATGATCATCTGCTGGCCAAGCGCGTCCGACAGCCTGGGCCCGAGCAGGCGCGTGACCGAATCGATGCCGCCGCCGGCCGGAAATGCGACCACGAGACGCACGGGCTTCGCAGGATAGTTTTGCGCGGACACGGCGCCGCACGCTGCCATGCCAACCGCAGCGACCACGATGGCCGCGAGCTCACATTTGGTTTTCAACGCCGTTCCCCCGATCAAAGATGCACATGGTATCAACGGGCACGCGCTTCGGCACCCGCCGGACGGTTGCCGTGCCTGAGGCTTTGCGTTCGGTCATCGGTACGAGTATCTTTTCCCGCTGCAAGCGTCGCGTTGCGCCACTGGAGGAGGTCCTATGGCACGCACCACCGACCGGCTGTTCGAGCACACCGGCGTACATCTCACGCCGCGTGCCAAGGTACTTCTTCATATGATACTCGACGGGCTGCAGGACGAACCCATCAGCTGGCAACGCCCCCTGACGCCGGAAAACGAGTCCGACGTGCGCGCACGGCAGCTCGAGAAGGCGATGGCCGAGCTTCCTGGCCTGCTGCGCGCAGTGGCCGAGAAGAGCGGCAAGGTCGAAAAGGACGAGCCCGTAACCCTGTTCGACATGCTGCACCACTTCGAGTCCACCACGCGCGTCATGTTCTTTCCCGGCAAGCTGCCGTGAGGTGAGCGGCAGCCGTGGGCACTGCTCTCGATACCGAAGCGGCAAAGTGGAGCACGGGCGAGTTCCAGATCGGTGACGCGCCGAATCCGATCGGCCTGCTGTACGAGCACACCAGGGGCATTGCGACGCTCGCTATCGGATTTCTCGGATTCTCGGTCGGCTTCTCCGACAAGCTCGTCCAGAGCGCCAACTTCGCCGCTGCGCCGTGGATTCTCACCGGCGTCTGGGCCCTGCTCATCCTGTCCGTGATCCTGGTGCTCGCCGCGTCTGCCAACCTTCATGTCTTTCTGTTCCTGCCGCCGAATGCGGCCGTGCAAGCCGAGGTGAGCGGCTACAAGGCGCGCTACAACAGGGCTGCCACGGAAATCGGCATCGCGGGATGGTCGCTGGCGGCGGCGGCCGCCGTATTCACGCTCTTCGGTGCGCTCGTCATGTTTAACGCACAGCGTCCGCTCACAATCGAAGCGGCAATCGCCAAGGCGACCGCTTTCGTCGACCGCGTGTCGGGCGGCACCGCGAAATGGCACGTGGACGCGACGTCCCTCGACGAGACCGGCAAGCTGCAGAAGGTCGCCGTGGCCGACGATGCCGGAAAGCAGTCGTATTCCGTTGCCGTGCGCATCGCCGACGGCGAGATCGCGCAGTTCGCGCGGCTGGAGCCCAAGCCAGCGCCGTCTGCTCCCGAGCAAGTCGACGTGGCCGCGCTGCAACGCTGGCTGCTCGAGCGCGGATATCGCCCGGGGCCGGTGGACGGCAGGTTCGGCGTCAGGACGGCGAACGCGCTGAGGCGATTCCAGTCGCACAACAATCTGCGCGCGACCGGGCAGGTGGACGACTACACGCTGAAGGCGCTCGGCGCATACAAGCGCATACCCTAGCGACAGAATCCATTTTCATCGCGCGCTTCTGTTCCCCCGCGCTGTAGGACGCTGTAATATCTCGACTCGCATTGGAAAGGCGCGGCCCGCGCTGACGGCGTCACGCCTGCTTCCTTCCCCGTAATCCTCCGGAGACCGTAATGGCCACCCATTCGCAAGCAATGAAGAACCGCCGCCGCAGACAGAAGAGAGAGAAGATCGCCTCGCGCGAAGCCAAGCTTGCCAGGAAAGCGGGCCGCCCCGCGAAGCCGGCCGCCGCACCCGCGCGTTAGCCCACCCGCAACACCGTCCGGCCGGCGCGCACGACCGCAACCGGCCGCTTTCCGGCGTACGCGAGCCGGACATCCAACGACACGATAGCGTGCGGTGCCGCATGCGCCTTTGCCGCATGTGGACGCTCGCATAACTTTGGAGAAACCGAACGATGAAGCCCGCACGGACGACCAGACCCGCCAAACGCAGCAAGGCTTTCGAAGCCGGCATTGCGATGCGCAAGAAAGTGCTGGGGCCGGATTACGTGGAGAAATCGCTCGCCAACGCCGACGAGTTCAGCTGGCCTTTCCAGGAATTTGCGACGGAGTTCGCCTGGGGCAGCGTGTGGACGCGGCCCGAGCTCTCGCCGCGCGACCGCAGCCTCGTCACGCTCGCGCAATGCATCGCGCTCAACCGGCCGAACGAGATCCGCATCCATCTGCGCGGCGCGCTGCGCAACGGCATCTCGAAGACCGAGATCCGCGAAGTGTGCCTGCACTCGTTCCTGTATTGTGGCGGCCCGGCGTCGCTCGACGCCTTCCATATCATCAAGGCCGCGCTGCCCGAGATCGAAGCGCTGGAGCGCGCGCTGAAGAAGAAGTAAGCGCAGCCGGTCGCTGCCCGCGCGCTGGAGCTCTCGCAACGCCACGCCCGCTGCAGTAGTAAGTGCGGCACGCGCACCGCAGCAGGCGGCGCAGCGCCTGGGAGGAGAGCCTGATGTCTCGGTGGCCGTTGTATCGTGCGGCGTGGAGCGGGGCCTCACGACGCCGCCCGCGCGCACCCCGACCTCGATCCCGCCCTGCTCGACCTTGCTTCGAGTGCCCCACTCTATCGTTGCCTCGGTCGCCCCGGATATCGGGATATCCGGGGCGACCGAGTAAGGAATCGCTGCCCGTGAGCGACTGAGCACAGATGTGCCCCCGCAAGACACAAAACGATAAGGGGATCGGTCAAATATGGCGAATGACGATGGCAAGCGCGCCTTCGCTGCGCAATCTAAAAAAGGAGGAATAAAGTATGCACGTGCTGATTAAGACCTTGTGGCCGGTGTTTCTGCTGGTCATGGGCGCCGCGGCGCCGCTGATGGCTGCTCAGACGTTTCCCTCCAAGCCGATTCGCGCCGTCGTCACCACGCCCCCGGGGTCGGGCGGGGACGTGGTGATGCGCACCATCGCCCAGGTTTTGTCCGAAATGTACAGGCAGCAGGTGCTGGTGGAGAACCGCCCGGGCGCTGGTGGACTGATTGGAGCCACGGCGGTGGCGACAGCACCGCCCGATGGCTACATGATCGGCCTCGCCGGCCCGGCACACGTGCTGGCGCCGCAACTGCAGGCGAAACCGCCGTATCGGCCGATCGAGGATTTCACGCCTATCGTCGAGTTGGGAACCCTCTCCAGCGTGCTGGTAGTGGGCGCAGGTGTTCCCGCCAAGAACACGCAGGAGCTGATCGCGCTGGCCAAGTCCAAACCGGGACAGCTCAATTACGCCTCGCTCGGTGACGGCACAGCATCGCATCTTGCAGGCGCACTGTTCACACAGGCCGCCGGGATCAACGTCGTGCACGTGCCGTTCAAATCGGTGGCCGATGTCTTCCAGGCCGTCATTTCGGGCGACGTGCACTACGTCAACTATCTCGTTCCCTTGGCCTTGCCGCTGCTGCGCGACGGCAAAGCCCGTGCGCTCGCGGTGACCGGACAGGTGCGGTTCGCGGCGCTTCCCGACATACCCACGATGGCCGAGGCGGGACTGCCGGGCGCAAACCTGGACGCCATGTTGGGCATCGTCGGGCCGGCCAACCTGCCGCGCGAGATAGTGCAACAACTGCATGCCGATATCGTCGCCGTGTTGCGCAGGCAGGACACGCGCGAACGGCTCGCGACTCAGGCGCTGATGCCCAGTTCCGGCACTGCCACACCCGACAGTTACGGCGCGCATCTGAAGGCGGAGTACGAGGTCTATCGCAAGCTGATTGCGACGCTGGGGCTGAAGCGGCAGTAGCGTGCCCGGTGCCCCAGCCTGTTTTGCGCAATGATTACTTTCGAACCGGAGATACCGGAGATCTCAGCGCTTGAGATACCCTTGCCGGAAATGCTTTTGTCCTCGTTCCAGAAACTTCGCCGGATTGGCTTCGATTCCATGCCCCGCCACCAGCCTGTTCATGAAGTTGAAGTGGCAGCACACGGCAATGGCGTCGTGCAATGCCTTCTCGTCCCACCCGGCACGGAACACGGCATCGGCATCGGCCTGAACCATCCGGCTCGGCGTCTTCGTCAATTTCAGCACGTAAGCAAGCAGTGGCTTGAGGCGATCGGAAACGGGCGCCGACGCAATATCCTGCATGAGCGCATCGAACACGGCGTGGTCAATGCCGAAAGCTTCGGCCGCGGCGCGATGCCCTCCCGCACAGTAATCGCAACTGTTGACGCCGGACACGAATGCGCCGATCAGTTCGCGTTCCCCCGGTGTCAGTGGTGACGGCCCGCGCAGGATTGCGTTGACGACGTCGCCAAAGTAACGGTAGATGTCCGGGTGCGCCGCGAATATTTCGACGGTGGAAGCATCATCGGGCAGCGACGGGAAAAACGGCATGGATGTGTCCTATGGGTAGTTATCGGCCAGCTAAAAAATCCACGCCGGCGCAGGCACGGTAGTCTACATACGCCCGGACAGTGCGACAAGACGTTCCAAAACGCCGGGGCGTATCCGAATCGTTACTTCAGTACGGGTTTACCGCAGTGTCCGCCATGCCCACTCCGCGCACACGCATACACCCGCTCGGCGGCCAACTTCTAGAGCACCGGCCGAAGACGTACAGCTAGCGCCGGGGATTGTCGCGCGGACCGCCGAGCACGAGCGCGCTCGCCGCCCACGAGATGAGCGCGTACACGATCGCGCCGAACACGGCGGACCAGAAGCCGCCGACCTGGAAGCCTTCGAGAAACGACGCGACGAACCAGAACAGCAGCCCGTTGATCACGAAGATGAACAGGCCCAGCGTCACCACGGTGATCGGCAGCGTGAGCAGCACCAGCACGGGCCGGATCAGCGTGTTGACGAGCCCGAGCGCCAGCGCGGCGATGAGCGCAGTGCCGAACCCCTGCACGTGCACCGAGGGCACGACGTAAGGCAGCGCCAGCAGCGCGAGCGCGTTGATCAGCCAGACGAGCAGGATGTTGCGCATATGACCTCCGTGCGGCCGCTGCTGCTGCGCTACTTCGCGCGCTGCTGCGCGACCTGGTTGAGGAACGCCGCGATCTCGATATTCTGCACTTCGTTCTCGGGCACTGTCGCGCCGGCGCCCGACAAGTGGCCCAGCGGACGGCCCGCGTTGATGGGCACGTAGCGCACGTCGCGGATGTAGTGCGCGGCCTCCATCGCCTCGTACTCCGGATTGAGCAGGTCGCCGGTGCCCGCGAGGATCAGCGTCTTCGCCTTGATGGCGTTCAGCGCCGCATGGTAGTTGCCGTTGTACCCCGGCGTCGTTCCGAGGTTGTGCGCGTCGTACGCCCAGCTCTGGTACACCCAGTCCACCGCGTCCATGCGCCGCCACCCGCCGTCGCGCACGCCCTGCAGGTACTTGATGGCGTCCATGTTGTCCGGATACAGCGATTCCTGGTAGCCCGGCGTGCGCACGATCACGCCCGACAGCCAGCCCGACCACAGGCGCATGCCCTGCTCGGGCGGCTTGTCCTTCGTGTAGTTGCCGTCGTTCCAGTTCGGGTCGCTCATGATCGACTGGCGCAGCATCTCCAGCACGCCCGTGGTCCATGCCGGTGTGCGCCCGAGCGGAATGATCGGCACCAGCGAATCCATCATGCCCGGATAGCTCACGCCCCACTGCAGCGCCTGCATGCCGCCCATCGACGCGCCGATCACGGTGACGAGCCGGGTGATGCCGAATTTCCCGCTGACCAGGCGCTGCTGCGAATTCACCATATCGCGCAGGTTGAACTTCGGGAACTGCATCTTCGGCTGCGCCTTGCTGTTCGACGGCGAGGTGGTGAGGCCGTTGCCGATGGCGTCGGTCGCGATGATGAAGTAGCGCGACGGATCGAGCGCGCGCCCCGGCCCGATGAGGTAGTCGATGCGGTGATGGTTGCCGCCGATCGCGGTCACCATGAGGATCGCGTTCGACTTGTCGGCGTTGAGCGTGCCGTGCGTGACGTACGAGATCGAGAAGTCCTTGATGGCCTCGCCCGACTCGAGCTTGAAATCGCCCAGCGCGTAGCTCTGGTGCGGCGGGTCCTTGGGCCCGTGCGCGTGCAGCGCGGGCGCACACGCGAGCAACGCGATCGCGATGATTGCGGCAATGCGCATGATGCTCTCCCTGGTGTTCGTTCGGATGACGGCGGCGGCCCGGCGCGGGCTACTTGTCGCGCATCGCGCGCGCTTTCTTCGCTGCGGGCCGCTCCCAGCAGCGATTCATCCATCGCTGCAGATGCGGCCACCTGGACAGATCGACGGACAGCGCGCGATAGAGCGCCGCGGCGACGTTCAGATCGCCCACCGAGAACGCAGGTCCCGCCAGCCATTCGGATTTCGCGAGCGCCGTTTCCAGCACGTCGAACGCCGGGACCACTTCCTTCCACGCCTTCTCGGCGACCTCGGGCTTGCGTTCCGCCTCGGGCAGCGCCCGGGTATGGCGCACGTAATCGACGAGCTGCCGGTCGAGGCGATCGGTCTCCCACAGGCTCCATTGCAATGCGAGCGCTTCATGCTTCGGGTCGGCCGGGTAGAGCGCGCTCCGGTGCTTCTTCGCGAGATAGCAGTTGATCGCCATGGACTCGGACAGCACGAAGCCGTCGTCGTCGATGACCGGCACGCGGGCGTTCGGATTCAGCGTGAGAAACTGCGGCGTGCGCGTCTCCGGCGAGCGCGGCAGCCAGTCCTTGTGCTCGTACTTCAGACCGAGCTCGCCTGCCATCCACAGCACGCGTATGGCGCGCGACTGCGCAGAGCCGTATATCGTCAGCATGTCGACCTCCCCTTTTGGCGAAGCGGTAGTCTAACCGAGAGCGCGCGCGTCGAGAACGCGCTCCGCAGACGCCTTGCTCCGGCGGGAGACGCTCGAAAGACGGAACGCTACAAGGCCGCCCCGGGAGGCGGCGCGCCGGCCGGCGTGCGTGCCGCCGTCGCGAGCATGGCCTCGGCCAGCTCGCGATCGCTTTCGTCGACGTGCCGGCACAGCCAATCCTGCAGATAGCGCATGGTGAGCACCATGCTGCGCGTGTCGAGCCGCATGCTGAGTCCGGCAAGGTCTTCCAGCAGGCGGGTATGCTCGCTCTTGTGGACGGCGGAGTGCGTATAATCGTGTGCGTCCATCCAGCGCTCTTCGTGCGCGAAATGCACCGCTGTGTGCCGCACCAGCCGGTCCATGCACGCGAACAGCCTCTCGTCGTCCCCGCCCGACTTGAGCTCGTTGCCAAGCTCGTTGATCAGCGCCGCCAGCGCGCGATGATCCTCGTCGAGCACCGCGACGCCCAGGTCCCGGTCCGCGCCCCAGTCGAGGAAATGCACCGGCCTGGCGTGGCGCGTCTCACCCGCCTCGTCGGCAAGGCAATAGCGGTTCTTGCCGTGGCGTTTAGCCCAGTACATCGCGCGGTCGGCGCGGGCGAACAGGTCGTCGATGCTGTCTGCGTCGGCCGGCCAGGTCGCGATCCCGACGCTCATCCCGAGGACCACGCCGGCTCCCTCGCGCGCGCATTCGGCCACGCTCCGGATGATCCGGCCCGCCACCAGCGCGGCCTCCTCGACGGAGGCGAGGCGAGGCAGGGCCACGGCGAATTCGTCGCCGCCCAGCCGCGCGACGATGTCGCCCTCGCGCACCGCGTCCGCCATGGCGCGCGCAACGCGAATCAGCACTTCGTCGCCGACCGCATGACCGTGCGCGTCGTTGATCGCCTTGAAGCCGTCGAGATCGGCGAGCAGCAGCCCCAGCATGCCGCCCTTCCGTGTGCAGCGCTGAAGCATGAGCCGGCATTCGTCGAGCAGGCTCACGCGGTTGGCGATGCCCGTGAGCGGATCCTTGAACGCGAGCAGCCTCAGCTCCGCAAGCACGCCCTCGTGCTCGGCCATGTGCCCGATGGCAAAGAGCAGCGGCTGCTCGCGGTACGCGTCGATACGCGCAATAGTCGCTGCGACGCGCGGGCACGTGCCGTCCGGACGCCTTGCGGCGAACGTGACGCATACTTCCCCGCCGGTGTGGCGGGCTTCGCCAAGCGCGGATTGAAGCTTCGCGAGATCGTCTGCTGCGACGAGGGCCGAGAGCCGATCGAGCGGTTCCCCGGCTGCAATGCCGAACGCCGCGGCAAATCCGTTGCTCGCGAACACCACCGTGCCGTTATCGATAAGGCAGAAGGATTGCAGGCCATGCTGCAACGCTGTCTGCTGCACGCCGAACATTTCCGCCTCGCGTATCGCCATAATCCGGGTCCCGGCCGATTACCGTCGCATGTATACCTGCACGGTTATAGCGAAAACGGCTGCGCGGCGCTCTCGCTTCATTCCCACCATTCCGGCCCGCATGCCTGTTCCTTGATCTCGATCACCAGTATGCACGATCGTTTTTCCAGATGCGCGCTGGTCACGCTCCAGACCGCCGACGACGCGGACACGGCATGCGAGCGAGGGCACGGTGGATGCTCCTCGTCCATCGGAAATGACGACGTCGGAATAAGCGGCGGACAGCACTTGTTAGGGCGTTATGCGCCGCGCGGCGGTTGGTGCGTCGCGCACAAGTCCCCATTGCCGGAGGTGCCTATGCGCAAGCTCGCTCTCATTGCAGCCCTCGCCGTCGCGGCATGCGCCGCGCCGCTGCCGCAGACGCCGCCCTCCGGTCAGTCCGCAGAAGTTGCACCGCCGGCCGTGCGCACCGGGCAAACGTCGACTTACATCCTTCATGACGGCTATACCGGCCTGCCGCGCGGCACGGTGACGTATCGGGTCGGCGCCGTTCAGGGCGACGACGTCACGGTCGAGGTCACGCACGACAACCGCTCATGGACCGAGCACTACGCCAAAGACGGCAACTGGCGCGAGCGGCCGATGACGAATCTGCAGAATTTCCGCTATGACCCGCCGTATGCCGCCCTGCCCTTCCCGCTCGCCGCAGGGAAGACGTGGCAGGCGTATGTGCACGCCACCGATCCCGCAACCGGCAAAGCGAATCGGGTGCGCATCGACGGTGCGGTGCTCGGATGGGACAGGGTCCGGGCGCCGGCCGGCGAATTCGATGCCCTCAAGATACGGCGCTACGTCTATGCCGGCAACGCGGAGTTCTTCAAGACCGAAGAGCGCATCGAAGAATACGACTGGTACGCGCCGCAGGCCGGTATCATCGTGCGCCACGAAGCGCGCTCGGAGCACATGGACATGAGCATGAACTGCAAAGGACAGTGCACCATCGTGCGCGGCGACTGGGTCGTCATGGAGCTGGCTAGCCACGGCGGGTAGCGCAGCAATGCGCTCATGCGCGAAACACGAACATTCACCGTCACGGACGCGCCATTATCCGCGCCGCGTCGTGACTGCAGTTACTTGAGCGACTCCGCCGAGAGGTTGAGTTCCTTCACGAGCCGCGCGATGCTGTCCACCTCGGATTTGACGAACGCGCCGAACTCCTCCGGCTGATTGCCGATCACGGTCGATGCCATCTCGACAAGACGCTTGTTGACGTGCGGCGCGCTCAATGCCGTCACCACCGCCTTGTGGATCGCTGCGACGGTCTCTTTCGGCGTCTTCGCCGGCACGAGGAGCCCGTTCCACAGATTGAATTCGTATTTCGGGTAACCCGACTCGGCGACCGTCGGAACTTCGGGAACCTGCGGCATTCGTTTCATCGACGTCACCGCGAGCGCGCGCAAGCGGCCTTGATGGATATGCGGCAGCGCCACGACGAGCGGGGAGAAGTAGACCGCAGTTTCGCCGGAAACGATGGAGAGCAATGATTCGCCGCCGCCCTTGTAGGGCACGTGCATGAGATTCACGTCGGCATCGGCCTTGAAGATCTCGGCCGCGAGAAACGTGACGGTGCCGAGACCCGCGGATGCATAGCCGAGCGCGCCCGGCTTCGACTTCGCGAGCCTGACGAGCTCGCCCACCGACTTCACGGGCAACGCCGGGTTAACGACGATCACATGCGGCGAGGAATCGACCTGCATTACTGCCGCGAAGTCGCGCAGCAGGTCGTACGGGAGGTTCTTGTACAGGCTCACGTTCGCGGCCTGCGCGTTGTTGATCATGATCCACGTGTACCCGTCCGGCGGCGACTTCGCCGCGAGGTCCGCGCCGATGTTGCCGCTCGCGCCCGCGCGGTTGTCCACGATCACGCGTTGGCCGATCACCGCCGGCAGTGCATCGGCAAGGAGACGAGTGACGGTGTCAGCGCCGCCGCCCGCCGAGCTGGGCACGATGAAGCGGATCGGCTTCGATGGAAACGGCTGCGCTTCTGCCGTCGCTGCGAGAGAACAGGCGACGCCGATTGCTGCGATCACTGCGACAGGAATTCCCATGCCGGTTCCTCCTCCACATGTAACGCGCGCCACGTCGTCGTTTACTGCATTCTGCGAGCGGCTTTATTTGGCGTCGTGCGTCGCGATGGCCACGACGGCGGGCCTGCTTGAGCGATTGCTCCATGCGTGGTTCGTGCCGCGGTTGATGACGAAGTCTCCTTGCCTGACGGTCACTTCCTGCGTGTCGAGCACCAGCGTGATCTCGCCTTCCAGCACGATGCAGAAGTCGAGCGTGCGCGTCTTCTGCATGTACGGATGCGGCGCCTGCGGCGTATAGGTGGATGCGCCGGGCGCACCCATCGCCTGGAAATACGCCGCCACCTCGCGCGAGCCGACCTTGCCTTTCCATTCCGCGTCGGGCGGAAACGTCGCGACGTTCAGCACCGAGCCTCGCGCCGGCGGCAGAAGCACGTGCGGCAGGTGCAGCGTTTCGTATACGACCTTCGCCGGTGCGCTGTCCACCACCCACATGCGCTGGAGCGCAAAGCCGGGACGCGCCCAATCGGTGCGCACATCGGGTGAGGACGCGTCGACCACGAGGCTCGACTTGCCGGCTTCACGGTCGATCGCCACGATGCGCCGCTGCGGCTTCACACCCGGCGGAAGCTTCAACTCGGCCGGCGGCCGCATCGGCTTGTTGTTGCCTTGCGCCGTGCCTGCGGGTCCGTCGACGAATTGCGCGTCGAACATGTCGAACGCCATCGTGCAGCCCATCTTCGAGCTGTCCCACAGATGCCATGCACCGACGTCGACGACGATGTCGCCGGGCTTGAGCGTGAGCGTGCAGTCGTCGAGTTCCATCACGCGCTCGCCCGTCAGCATGATGCCGTAGTCGACCGACTTGGTCTTGTGCATGAACGAGCGGTTGTAGTGATTGCCGCCGCCGCGGTCCCACGTGCGGCCATGCTGTTCCGGCGCTTTGTACGGCTCATTGGGCGGCGACTCCGCGGTCTTCGCCAGCCAATGCACCACGCGCAGATGTCCGCCGCCGACCGGTCCGGGAAATTCATCCGGCCACGTGCCCGCATCTTCCTTGCCGTCGAGCGGCGGCGGCGTCTCGCGCCACACCCAGAAATCGGTGTGGCCTCTGCCTTTGAAGTTCGTCTCGTGCGTTCCGGGAGCGGGTCCGTCCCAGACCACTTTGGACCTGCCCTGGGCGTCGTTGCCGGTGATGACGCGGCGAATGGGTGTCAGTGCCACGGTTTTTTCTCCTTCCTAGAACGCGACGTTCGCCGCGCCTTTGAGCTGCAGCATCTTGCGCGCATCCGCCGGCGTTGCGATTTCGAGCGACAGCTCTTCGAGGATGCGGCGGATCTTCGCGACCTGCTCCGCATTGCTCTTCGCGAGCTGCCCCTTGCCTACGTATATGCTGTCCTCGAGCCCGACGCGCACGTTGCCGCCCATGAGCGCGCCCATCGTCACCAGTCCCATCTGGTGCCGGCCCGCGCCGAGTATCGACCAGAGGTACTGGTCGCCGAAGAGCCTGTCGGCGGTGTGCTTCATGTGCATGAGGTTTTCGGGCTCGGGCCCGATGCCGCCCAGGATGCCGAAGATCGTCTGCACGAAAAGCGGCGGCTTCGCGAGCTTGCGCTCGAGCAGATGCGCGAGGTTGTAGAGGTGGCCCACGTCATAGCACTCGAACTCGAAGCGCGTGCCGCACTCCTCGCCGAGGTGCTTCAGCGAGTACTCGATGTCCTTGAAGGTGTTGCGGAAGATGAAGTCGCGCGTGGCTGCAAGGTACTGGGGCTCCCAGTCGTACTTCCACTCCTTGCGCTTCTCGAGCGCGGGATAGAGTCCGAAGTTCATCGAGCCCATGTTGAGCGAGCACACTTCCGGCTTCGCGACGAGCGGAAGCGCAAGGCGCTCCTGCACGGTCATGTTGTGACCGCCGCCGGTGGTGATGTTGATGATGGCATCGGTCCCCGCCTTGATCTTCGGCAGGAACTGCATGAAGACCTTCGGATCGGGCGTCGGCCGGCCGTCTTTCGGATCGCGCGCATGCAGATGCAGGATCGACGCGCCGGCTTCGGCCGCGCCGATCGCGCCCTCGGCGATCTCGTCGGGCGTGATGGGCAGATAAGGCGTCATGGTGGGAGTATGAATCGACCCCGTCACGGCGCACGTGATGATCACTTTGCGGGCCATGCTCTCCTCCTTGTGTCAGGTCATTCAGGCTCGTGGTCGATCTGCACCGCTTCGATGAACCGCGAGACCAGGTTGTATGCGGCGATCGTTGCGGTGAGTTCGGTCAGCTCGCGCGTATCGAAGTGAGGCCGAAGCATGTCGAACACGGCGTCCGGCACGTGAATCTCTTTCGTCATCGAATCGGTGTAGGCGAGCACGGCGCGTTCGGCGTCATCGAAGGCGTCCGACTTCTGCCAGTTCGGCAGCGCGTCGAGCTGTCGCTGCGGGATGCCCGCCTTCAGCGCGTGCGGAACATGGCTCTGGTATTCGTAATCGGCGCCGTTGACGATCGCCACGCGCAGGATCGTGAGCTCGCGATACTTGCCCGTGAGCTTGCACTGCTGGCGTACCGCGGTGAGGAGATTGAGCCAGCCGCGCGCAACGGGCGGGCTGTTGAGCAGCATCTTGTAGAGGTTGTGCATCTTGCCGCGCTCGCGGCGTATTTGCGCGGCAAGCTCTGCGACTTCGGGATCCCGATCGTCGGCGTACGGTATGCGGGCCATATGGCGTGGAAGCTCCGTGAGATTGACTTCAAGTGCCCCACTCTACTGCCGCGATTGATACGCTGGTGCGCGAAAATGATACCTTTTCGGTATGAGATGGGCGCGCTTAAGGCAGCGTTGCGCTCGTTGCGCGGAGCGCAAGGCTCAGCTTCACGAGTTCTCTCACCCTCGCGGAGCGATCACCCGTCCGGTAAGCGATGGCGATCTCCGCCCGCGCCAGCGTCTTCTTCAACGGGCGGTACACCACACCAGGCGTGTGGACAATCTGGATGCACGCGGGGACGAGTGCGATGCCGAGGCCGGCGGCGGCGAAGCTCACCGCCACCGGGACAGTCTTTGCTTCCTGTTCGACTTTGGGGATGAACCCCGCGTTCTTGCAGAGATCGAGGCACAGGTCGTGAAGACCGCCGCCGAGCGCGGCCGGGTACATGATGAAAGGCTCGTTCGCGAGTCCGCGCATGTCGATCTCCGGTGCCGATGCAAGTGGATGATCCTCGCGCAAGGCGAGGTAAAGCGGTTCGCTGTACACGGTCTCGACGGAGATCCGCGCGGGCAGATCGCGGATCGGCAATCTGAGAAAGCCCACGTCGAGCCCGCCCTCGTAGAGATTCGTGAGCTGCTCCTTCGTGTTCTGCTCGAGCAGCACGACGTGCACGCGCGGAAACGCCTGGCGATACGCATGCAGTATCCTCGGCAGCAGTCCCATGAACGGCATGGAGCTCGTCGTGGCGATGTGCAGCAGGCCGACTTCGCCGCGGGCGGCGCGATGCGCGGTCAATGCCGCGAGTTCCGCCTGCCGCAAGGTCTCGAGTGCCCTGGGCAGGAACAAAGCACCGGCCTGGGTGAGTTCGACCCGGCGCTTCGTGCGTCGGAAGAGGCGGACTTTCAATTCTCGCTCGAGCTGCTGGATCTGCCGGCTCAACGGCGGCTGCGCGATGCGCAGGCGCTCGGCGGCGCGCGTGAAGTGCAATTCCTCGGCGACCGTGACGAAGTACTTGAGCTGGCGCAGTTCCATAGTGGGCTACGAACGGCCGCGTGGCTGGAGTCGCCATTCTATCGTTGCGCCAGTCGTCCCGGATATCGCGATATCCGGAATACTGTAACCGACGATTCCCCCGGTCAGCCCGCCCCAAGGCCGCTTCTGCTGGCTCGGGAGGTGCGTGCAGATCGACACAGCGTACGAACGTTTGGAGATCGACGGCGTAAAGATCAAAACCTGAAAGTCGGCGGCGCGAGACAACCCGCTCTGGCCGTCATTGCCGGTCCGTGGTGTCCAAGTCCGGGGCGCGACCGTCGATCCTGCTCGGCTTTTGAACCGGAGACCTTCACGATGCGCGCCCACTTGGCAAGATCGTCGCGGATCTGAGCCCGGAACTGTTCCGGTGTATTGGCTATTGGCGTCGCGCCGTGGCTGGCAATGCGCTCCCTCACGTCATGCGTGCCCAGCAGGCGACGGGGTCAGGGATGGCATCAGCGACCTGACGAGCTACTCGCCGAAGATTCGTGACGTAATGAGTAAAGGGCGGGACGGCGCGTAGAACACCGCCTCGGCACGTGCGAAAACCTTAATCCGACCCATGAATGAAAGCGGACATTAAAGCGCCGTGTGTGTCATTGCATCAGCGTAACGCGTTGATGTATATTTAGTTATTGCTACGCGCAAAGCGGACATGAAAGCGGACATCATCCCGGACAAAGACCGAAGTGAATCGATTGCCCGGATGGAACCGCTGCTGATCGGCGAAACGTCGCGCCACCGCGCATCGCTCACCGATCTCACGCTGGAACTCGCGCAGAGGAGCGCAGGTTTCCGCTCGCCAAGGCGCAGACGGGTCAACTGAGCTACGCCACGAGCGGCGCCGGCAGCATCACGCATCTGTCCACGGAACTCTTCCTCGGCATGGCGGGCGTGAAAATGATACACGTGCCGTACAAGGGCACGGGGCCCGCGCTGGTCGACACGGTTGCCGGCCATGTCGCGCTCCTCTTCGGTGATGCGCCACCGACCATCCCGCACGTGAAGGCGGGGCGCCTGCGCGGAATCGCGGTGACAACGCGCGGCCGTATTTCTGCGCTGCCCGATGTTCCGACGCTCGACGAAGCCGGGGTCGCAGGCTACGAGGTACTGCTGTGGCAGGGCATGATTGGCCCCAAGGGCGTTCCCCCGCGCATTGCCGACAAAGTGCACGACGAGATCGTGCGCGCCTTCCAAACGAAGGAAATGGTGGAACGCTTCTCGGGCGATGGCATTTCGCCGTCCGCCGCTACACGGGAGCAGTTTGGCGCCCGCATCAGGACCGAGACAGACCTTTGGAATAAACTCGTGCAGAAGACGGGGATCAAGCTTGAGTAAGCAGCGTCCGGCCGTCGCAGAGTCAATCGGACCATCCACGGAGGAGTCTCATCGCATGCCGAAGATCATCGATGCACAGGCGATCAGGCGGATCGCATCGGACTTGCGCGATTTCCAGGTGACCGAAGCGCGGGCCGCGCAGCTCGCTGCGGAGATCGCGCGAGTGAACGGGGCTGCACGCGCCGAAGGCGCGAAGAACGATTTTAACGACGAGCCGTCACGCTACGCGGTCACGCTGGCTGCACTCGCAAAGCGATGAACGACGACCTTCTCGACATGAGCCTGTGCGAAGTCGCGCAGGCCATACGGCGCAAGAAAATCTCTTCGCTGGAAGTTACGCGTGCCTGCCTTGAGCGTGCGAAGGCGGTACAGCCGGCCGTGAACTGCTTCATCGCACTCGAAGAAGACGAGGCGCTGGGCGCAGCACGCGCTGCCGACCGAGCGGTGAAGCGCGGCGCGAAGCTCGGCCCGCTGCACGGCGTGCCGCTCGCCCACAAGGACATGTTCTATCGCGCCGGGCGAATCTCGACCGGCGGCAGCAAGATCCTGCGCGACTACCGTCCGAGCGTAACGGCGACGGTCGTCGAGCGGCTGGCAGCGGCCGGCGCCATCTGGCTCGGCAACCTCAACATGGCCGAGTTTGCAGCCAATCCCACCGGGCACAACGAACACTGGGGCGATTGCTGCAATCCATGGCACACCGCGCACATCACCGGTGGATCGTCCAGCGGTTCAGGCGCCGCGGTTGCGGCACGCACCTGCTACGGCGCGCTTGGCTCGGACACCGGCGGCTCCATACGATTGCCGGCAGCCGCGAACGGCGTCGTGGGCATCAAGCCGACCTACGGTCGCGTCAGCCGCCATGCGATCCTGCCGCGCGTCTGGTCGCTCGATACGGTCGGTCCACTGACGCGCACGGTGCGCGACTGTGCCCGTATCCTGTCGGTCATCGCCGGACGAGATCCGTTCGATCCGACGGCGAGCGCCGAACCGGTGCCGAACTACGAGCGCTTGCTCGATCGTCGGATCAAGGGGCTTAAGATCGGGGTGCCGCGCAATCATTACTACGATGGTGTCACCCCTGATGTGCGCCGACGGATGGAGGATAGTCTCGCAGTGCTGCGCTCGCTCGGCGCGCGCGTCATCGAGCTTGATGTTCCGGACCCGCAGCACACCTACCATCTCACCAACGCGATCGGTCAGGTGGAATCGGCGACGATCTACGCCAACTGGCTGCGCGAGCGGCCGGAGGATTTCTCGCTGGTCGTGCGCACGCGGACGGAAGCCGGCATGCTCGTGCCGGCGGTGAGTTATCTCGAAGCGCTGAACGCGCGGCCGCGCATTACCGCCGAATTCGTCCAGCAGGTGTTCGGCGCGGTAGACGTACTTCATACGCCCGTCATGGTCATGCCCGTGCCGACGCGCGCGGAGACGATACCCGGCGGGTCCGGGGGCGTCATGGATATGCTGGCAAAGATCACGCGCAACACGCGCCCGATCAATTTTCTCGGACTGCCGTCGCTCGCGGTGCCTGCCGGTTTTGCCGACAATGGTCTTCCGGTTGCCTTCCAGCTCGTCGGACGGCCCTTCGCCGAAGACGTGCTGCTACGAATCGGGGACGCGTTTCAAAGCGAAACCGATTGGCACACGCACGCGCCGAGCATGGACTCCATGAGCGCCCGCGTGCCGGCGACGGAAAGGGTATCGACGCGCGAGAAGCAAACCGCATGATCGCCACAAGGTCACACCGGTTGTAGTATCGGAACCACCGTTTGCCGGCGGGAGCGATCAACCCGGCCCCAACCGGTGCGGTGATGTCGTGTCGCAAAGCTTCAACGAAAAGGGGAGTGCGTATGACGAAGTCTTTCACGCCGGTCGCGATTCTCGCGGCTCTACTGTCGTTCTCTGCGGGTGTCCTTGCACAATCGCCCTATCCCGACCGGCCCGTCAGACTGCTGGTTCCTTTTGCACCAGGCGGTGGCACCGACATCGTCGGGCGCATCATCGCCCAGAACATGACTGCCGCGTTGGGTCACTCCGTCGTGGTGGACAATCGACCCGGGGCGGGCGGCAGTATTGGCGAAGAAATGATCGCGCGCGCCGCGCCCGACGGCTATACCATCGGCATGGTTTCCGGTTATGGCACCAACGCAGCGATCTATCAACTGTCCTACGATCAGGTGAATGATGTGCAGGCGGTCATTTCGATCGGCGATTCAGGGATGATCGTCGCGCTACATCCAGCGGTGCCCATCAAATCGGTAAAGGAGTTCATCGATTACGCGAAGGCGAATCCCGGCAAACTGAATTATTCGTCGAGCGGCACCGGAGCCATCACGCATCTTTCGACGGAACTGCTCAATCTCTCGGCCGGCATTCGCACGACCCACATTCCGTTCAAGGGTACGGGGCCCGCGCTTACCGCGCTGTTGTCAAAGGAAGTGGATTTCCTTTTTGGCAGCATGCCCGCAACATTGCCGCATATCAACGGCGGTCGCTTGCGGGGCGTCGCGGTGACGACGAAGAATCGCCTAGGCAAGCTCCCGGACTTGCCGCCGCTGTCGGAAGTGGCGCCGGGCTACGAAGCGGTGATCACCTATGGACTGTTGGGACCGAAAGGGCTGCCTCAGCTCGTGGTGCAGCGATGGAATTCGGCTGTCAACAAAATCATTCAGACCACGGACATGAAGGAGCGGCTCGCGAAGGATGGCATCGAGCCCGTCGGTGGGGCGCCCGAGATTTTCCACAACGTCATCAAGCGCGACGTCGAACAGTGGAAGCGTGTCGTGAAGGAAGCGAAACTCGCATTCACGAGTTGACGTCATCTGCAGCATCGTCTTAAGCATGGCGTACGAGACATGCGTAAGCGTTCTCGGGGTCAGGTCGCCTTTTGACACAAGACCGAAAAAGAGAAATGGGCGCGGGTGGTGAAGATGTCGGGGGCAAAGGTGGATTGAGTTATTGAAGAAGATGTACAGCTTCACCGCCAAGGACACGAAGGACACAAAGGAAGTCAAAAGCTTTAACGCGAAGGACGCCAAGGACGCGAAGGAAGAACGATATTGAAACGCAGAGACGCGGAGCCGCGGAGGGAATCGATATTTCGAAGCTGCGAGATCAATGAGCAAACTGCAACGGTACCCGCAATATGGTGCAGTCATAAAAACGTTTGTAGGAATTCGCGGCTCATGAACTGTGTGTCGCTCACCATGCCGAGAAAGTCGTCGCGATGCGAGACGGCCTCATCGGATCGAGCACGCTCTCGGTTCGACCCGGATTACGCGGTAAGTCCGCGTCGCGGATCGCAGGGGATGTCCTACGTGCGCGTCGCTACTGTCGCCGGGGAACACGCACAGAAAATACGGTCTCTTTTCCTTCTGACCGCGCGTTGATATCGCCCCGGTGCGCTTTTACAATTTCACGCGCGATAAACAGACCGAGCCCGAGGCTGCCACCCGCGTTATCCCGGCGCTGATCCTCAGCACCGCGCTTAAGCGGATTAAACATGCTTTCGAGCGCGCCCTCGTCGAGGGCAGGCCCTGAATTCCTTACTTCGACGCGAACGTCCGCTGTTTCGCCTATGACGAAAATTCGGATCGGCGCATCGGCCGCTCCATACTTGATCGCGTTTACAACCAGATTGTCCAGCACCTGCCCGAAGCGCTCCCCGTCAAACAAGCCACGAGTGTCGCCCTCTACCTCAAGCAATAGGCGGCGGTCAGGATAGGCCGCGCGTAATTGATCCAGTTCATCGCCAACGATGGTAGTCAAATCGGCTTCCGACCGCGATATATGGATACCGAGGCCGAGCCTGGTGCGATTGAAATCAACCAGGTCGTCGAGAAGCGCCTGAATTCGAGCACCGCTATTGATCAGCCGCGAAGCGGCCTTTGACACTGCATCCCCGGAGTTCAATGCTGCCAAGTAAGTAGCCGTCATCTGAATCGCCTGGAGCGGACTTCGCAGATCGTGTCCGATCATTCCAAGCAAGAGATTGCGCGCCTGTTCGACTTGTGCGCTAAAAAAGCCGACAGATTCGGCAAGTGCCTGGTCGATGGCCTCATTGAAACGGATCATGTCATCGAGGTCAGGGTGCTCGGGATGGCAATCGTCAATCCAAAGGTTAAGCACACTGGCACGCAAGGCGCGATACTCGGCAGCCAGTTGGTTGATGTCGAACCCGCTTTGCGCCCGGAGCACAGCATGAGTTTGCGCGGCCGTCTCCGTGGCCCCGATGAGCGCGGGTATTCGACCCATTGATTTGGCGGCCTGCGCTTGCCTGGTTTGGGGCGTCGTTAAGTCTTTTGCGACAGCTTCGAGGATTTGCCGCGCGTGATCACGCAAAGCCAGCGGAGTCATCCTCGCGGCGGCTGGCAACTGAGCGCCAGCGAACGCCTCCCATTCCACGAGGATCGCTTCCATGTCGCGCAAGATGTAGTCAGCGAGGCGCATGTCCGCTTTTCCAAATTAAAAAGACAGATTAACACCGAGACCAGGCAATCGCACTCGCAGTATGCGGAGACTCCTCGAACTCTGGCAGCGCGAGGCCGGCGCCAGCGGAAACCAGGCGACGGGGTCAGGTCGACCGCGGCGTGCTGGTCTCGGAAAGCACGCGCGCGCCGTTGCGCCTGATCTTCCGCGCCACGCTCGCCTCGCGCTGGATGCCGGGACTTTTCCCGGAGCGGACGGTTTAGGGCTGTCAAAGAGCAAGAGCCGACCCCAAAAATGCAAAGCTTCACCGCCAAGGACACGAAGGACACAAAGGAAGTCAAAAGCTTTAGCGCGAAGGACGCCAAGGACGCGAAGGAAGAACGATATTGAAACGCACAGACGCAGGGGCCGCGGAGTAGAAACCGACTACCGATAAATAGAACCGAGAGGTCGACCAGACGCCGGGGCGGGCCGACACGCCAAGTATCGTCGGACCGTCAGGCGCGCCGCGTCGTCTCCGCGCGGGTCGACCGCGGCGTGCTGATCTCGGAAAGCGCGTGCGCCGTTGCGCCTGATCTTCCCCGCCACGCTCGCCTCGCGCCGATCAGACCACAGGCAAGTGATATACCCAAACAGGACCACGACTCATTAGAGTCACACTCGGCATTGTCGTCGTTTTAGTAAATCGGCGGTCGATGACCCAGTATGACGGGCCAAGAATAAAGACGGTGGCGTGCCGCTTTTCTTATATACCTTCGCGTCCTTTGCGTCCTTCGCGTCAAAGCTTTTGCTTTTCCTTCGCGTCCTCTGCGTCGAAGCCTTTATGTCCGCTTTAGCTCAGCATCCGCCACACCCACTCTGCACACGCCACATCTTCCCATCCCATAGATCGACGTTCGATAACTTGGCGTAGGCGACCAAGAATAAAGACGGTGGCGCGCCGCAAAAAAGTACCCTCGTCCACGCTGCGGCTCTAACACCAGCCACAGCGCGGGCGAGACGATACGAACGAATGGGCAGCTATAACGCTATGGGCGCGCTATGCGTACCTGGATTTTCTTCCTTATGCCCAGGCCGGCGAGCCCAAGCCCGAAGAGTACGGCGGAGGCCGGTTCCGGCACTGCCGCCACCGGCGAGTTGCTGAACGGAAGATTCACCGCCAGCACCGCCGATCCGCCGCAGCATTCTCCATAGACCAGTTGGAACGGGAACGTTCCGGTTGGACCCGTGTAGGTCGCTATCGACGTCGTGGGCGCGGTGGGCCCCGGATTGAAGTTGAGATTGGTGCTGCCGATGATAAGCGTCAGGCCGTCGTCATGGGCAACGCTGAAGGTCTGGCCGCTGGTGACGGTCACGTTGCCGAGGAATTGTATGATGGTCCCGAGTGTTCCGTTGTCCATCGGCGAGGCCAGCGTCCCCGACGTATTTTCAGTGATGCCGAACGCAACACCGCTCGACAGGAAAGTTTGAACGACGGTCCCGTTGAAATTGAGCGGAGAGTTGACGCTGAACAAGACGTCCGGAGTTCGGCCCGGGACATTGGATGGCACGGCGTTTTGAGAAGCAAGCTCCGGCACATGCCAGAGGCTGCCGGTAATCACCTGTGCTTGTGCCGCCGGGATAACAACGAGTCCGAGTATCCAACAGACGGCTTTAAGAGACGCGCGCATGGTCACCCTCCTTTCAATTGGGAGTAGACACCGAGCAATGAACGCTCCTACGCATGGCGGCGCTAACAGTGGAATCGTAGCGGCCTGTTTTCCACGGCCATTTTTATAGATAGCCGATTTCCATGACGTTTGAATGAGCGGAAACGTCTTCCACCGACGTGCAAGATTTTCCTCCGGGCGGTACTTGCGGTGAGGCGATGCTGCTGTCCTCCGCGCGGGCCGGTCAGGAAACCGTGCCCAGCGTAACTTTCCCTACGGTGGGGTCCGATTTTTCGCGACCTTACCCACTTCGCGATGTCGGCTTTCTGGAATGTGAAAACGACGGGGTCAGGTCCACTTCTACTTCTATGCGTCCTCTGCGGCGAAGCTTTTATTCCGCTTTAGCTCAGCATCCACCACACCCACTCCGCACACGCCACATCTTCCCATCCCATAGATCGACGTTCGATAACTGGCGTAGGCGACCAAAAATAAAGACGGTGGCGTGCCGCTTTCTTTTATATACCTTCGCGTCCTTTGCGTCCTTCGCGCCAAAGCTTTTGACTTCCTTTGCGTCCTTCGTGTCCTTGGCGGTGAAGCTTTAGGTTTTGTTCTACAACAACACCCGATACACCCACTCCGCACACGCCAGCATTTTCAGATCACCGCCGAACGGCCCGATCAGTTGCACGCCGATGGGCAGACCCGTCGGCCCTTTGAACACCGGCAACGTTACCGCCGGCACGTGCAACGCCGTCCAGATGCGGTTGAAAGTCGATTCGCCCGTCGTCGAGAGCGTCGCAGGCGCTTCACCCGGCGCGCTCGGCACCAGCAGCACGTCCACGTCGGAGAACGCGTCCGCGAGCAGCGCGCGGCACTTCGCGGCATGCCGCTGCGCCGCGACGTACTGCTCGAAGGTACACGCATCCGACTGCACGATCTTCGCCATCAGCGTCGCGCTGATCTTCTCGGGATGATGGGCGCGCTCGTAAGTGAGCGCGCGATTCATGTCGTAATCGTTGATCGCGCCGTGCGCGGCTTCGATTCCGTCGAACGCCGCCGGCAGCGCGATCTCGCGCACGACGGCGCCCGCCTTCGCCGCGCGCGAGGCCGCCTCCTCGATGAGCGTCCTGGTCGCATCGTCCGCGCGCGGCCATTGCGGCGTGCGATAGAAGCCGATGCGCGGCCTCGCCGGCTTCAGCTCTTCGGGCGGCTGCGCGGTCATGACTGCGAGCATCATCGCGACGTCCTGCACGCTGCGCGCCATGAGCCCCACCGTGTCGAGCGATTCGGAATTGGGCTTCACGCCCGCGCGATTGATGATGCCGTAGCTCGGCTTCAGGCCCACCACGCCGCAGTACGCCGAAGGCCGCACCACCGAGCCGCCGGTCTGCGTGCCGAGCGCGAGCGGCATCATGCGATCGGCCACGCCCGCCGCAGAGCCGCTCGACGAACCACCCGGCGTGTGCGAGAGATTGTGCGGATTGCGCGTCTTGTTGGGATGCCGCACGGCGAATTCGGTCGTGACCGTCTTGCCCATGATGAGCGCGCCCGCGTTGCGCAGCGCCGCGACACAGGCCGCATCCCAGCGCGGCCGATGGCCCGGATAGATCGGCGAGCCGTACTCGGTCGGCATATCGAAGGTGTCGATGATGTCCTTCACGCCCACCGGCATGCCATGCAGCGCGCTGCGCCGCGTCTCGCCGTCGAGCTTGCGCGCCTGATCGAGAACGTGCCCGGCGTCGATGTACGCCCACGCCTGCACGTCGCGCTCGCGCTCCGCCACGCGCGCGAGGCAATCCTCGGCGAGCTGCACTGCCGTGAGTTTCCCTGCAGCCATCAGCCGCGACGCTTCGGTCGCCGTGTACTCGTTGCTTCCGCTCATCCGTGCCTCCTGCTCACTCGCGCGGTATGCGCGCATCATCGATCACCTTCTTCCACTTGCGCACCTCGGCCGCCGTGAATGCGGCGAATTGCTGCGGCGTGCTGCCCGCCGGCTCGACGCCGATACGCACGAAGCGCTCCTTCACGTCCTGCATCTTCAGCACCTCATTGATCTTGCGATTCAGCTTGAGAACGATGTCGGCCGGGGTGCCGGCCGGCGCGTAGATACCGGACCACTGAATGACCTCGTAGCCGGGAAGGCCGGCCTGCATGATGGTCGGCATGTCCGGGAGCGCCGCCGAGCGCCTGGCCGTGCTCACGCCGAGCGCGCGCAATCGCCCCGCGCCGATGTGCGGCAGCACCGAGTTGCCGCTGAATATGCCCATCTGCACTTCGCCCGCCATGATGGCGGTGGCCGACGGCGCGCTGCCCTTGTACGGCACGTGCACGATGTTGATCCCGGCCATCGACTTGAACAGCTCCATCGCGAGATGCGTCGCGCCGCCGGTGCCTGCGGAGGCAAAGTTGACGCGGCCGGGATTCGCCTTCGCGTATACGAGCAGCTCCTGCAGCGTCGACGGCATGGACGGATGGACCACGAGTATGAGCGGCTGCGTACCGACGAGTATCACCGGCGCAAGATCCCTCAGCGGATCGAACAGCGGCTTGCGCGCGAGATTGGGCGCCGTCGCGAATGCGGCGTTGGTGAACAGCAGCGTGTAGCCGTCGGGCGTCGAGTGCGCCGCGATCGCCGTGCCGATCGCGCTGCCGGCGCCGGGCCGTCCGTCGATGACGATCGGCTGGCCCCACGCTTCGGTGAGCTTCTGCCCGATCGCGCGGGCCTGTGCTTCGGTGCTGCCTCCGGGCGCGTACGGGTCGATCACGCGTATCGGCTTGCCGGGGTAGGTTTCGGCTGCTGCCGCGCACGACGCGGCCAGGATGGCCGCCAACGCGATGTGCCTGATCATGATTTCCCTCGTTGTTCGTCCCGGTGCGGCGGGACGGATGAACCGTTCATCATGCGGTCTACGTTCGCCGGCCGGTCATAGCGTTTTATCACGAAACCAAACGGGCAGCGATGCGACGGCGCATGGCAACGAGGATCGAGGCAAAGATGTAACGAGAGCGAGAATTTCTCACGTGAGCGCAACCTCGCTCGCGAGGGCGCAGGTGCAGGAGTTGCTCTGCTCTGCGGGGTCAGCCCCTCTAAAGGAGAGCCTCATCGTGGACGACACCTATAGACGCAGCGCCATCGCTCCGATCGCACCGGGCACGCGGACCATGGTCATCGCCTTCCTTGCCGGCTTCGCAGCCGTGCTGGTCTTTCATCAGCCGGTGCTCGCCATGCTCAGCGCGGCCGGATTCGTAGAAGCAGGCACGTACTCCATGCACGCGACCAAGCCGTTCGGCGTGCCGCAGGTCCTGTCGCTGGCCTTCTGGGGCGGCGTGTGGGGCGTGCTGTTCTCGCTCGCGCAGACCCGCTTTCCACGAGGCGCGGGCTACTGGGCCGCTTCGTTCCTGTTCGGCGCGGTCCTGCCCACGCTCGTCGCCTGGTTCATCGTCGCAGCGCTGAAAGGCCAGCCGCTTGCCGCCGGCTGGGACAGCCATCGCATGATCACCGGCTTGCTGATCAACGGCGCCTGGGGCATAGGCACGGCGCTGTTTCTCGTGGCGGGGATTCGCGCGACGCGTCACCATCGCGCCTGATCGCCTGTCCGCTCGTGTCTTCGTCGCGGCCGTGGCCGCGGCCCGCGGCGATGCACTCCGCATATCGCCGCCGGCGCTGTCCACGCCCCGCCTTGACGCCTCCCCGGCCTCGGGTCATCCTGTGCGCGGCACGGCGTGACCGGTGCCGGCCACCAATACAGGGAGGAAGTCATGAAACGCTTTTTGGCATTTGCTGCGGCATTGCTCGTCGCGACCGCGCCGGGATGCGCTCACATGGAAGGCGGCGAGTGGGTCACGATGATCGACGGCGAGAAAGGCATCGAGAACTTCAACCAGGTCGGCGACGCGAACTGGCATGCCGCGCAAGGCGCAATCGTCGCCGACAAGGGCAAAGGCGGCTACCTCGTTTCGAAGAAGTCGTACAAGGACTTCATCATTTACGCCGAGTTCTACGCCGAGACCGACACCAACAGCGGCATCTTCCTGCGCGCGTCCGATCCCACCAAGATCGGCTCCGCGACTTCCTATGAAGTCAACATCTGGGATATCCGCCCCGATCCCAAGTATGCGACGGGCGGCATCGTGGACGTCGCTTCCGTACCGGTGCCGCTGAAGAACAAGGCCGGCGGACACTGGAATACCTACGAGATCTACGCGAAGGGCACGCAGCTGACGGTGACGCTCAACGGCGAGGTGACGTCGAGCGCGAACGACAGCAAGCACGCGGCGGGGCCGTTTGCGCTGCAGTACGGCGCCGGCGTCAAGAATGCGCAGGGCGGCGTCATCAAGTGGCGCAAGGTGATGATCAAGGAGCTGTAACCGCACGCGCGGCGGCCGGCGCACGCGCCGCGCCGCCGCAACCCGGGCGGGACGCGGCTGCAGCGCCGTTCCGCTCCACTTCGCATATTCGCATCGAAGCTTTCGCTGGCGCGCCCCCTGCGGCATGAAGGCGCGACTGCAACCGATGCTATCATCGGGCCTCACGCTTCGACTTCACGCCAGGCATGCGCAGCCACGCCCGCAACAATAACGCGCCGGCCTTCCGCGCGGTTTCATGACCCGCGAATCACCCGCCGACGACGACACGCGCCGGTTTCCGCACTGGCGTCGCAACCAGCTCGTCCTGCCCATAGCGAACGTGCTGTGCGGGCTCGGCTTCAGCCTCGCATGGCCTTTCGTTCCGCTCATGGTGCGCGGGCTCGGCGTGCACGAGAACCTCGAGACGTGGGTGGGTTACATGCTGCTCGTGTTCTACCTCGTCGGCTTCGTCGTCAACCCGATCTGGGGCAGCATCGCGGATCACTACGGCCGCAAGATGATGGTGCTGCGCGCGATGCTCGGCATGGGTTTCTCCATGATGCTCGTGCCGTTCGCGACCACGCCCATCATGTTCGCGAGCCTGCTCATGCTCCTCGGCGTGTTCAACGGCTACACGCCCGCCGGCGTCGCGCTGCTCGTCGCCAATACGCCGCCCACGCGCATAGGCCGCATCGTTTCCCTCGCCCAGACCGGCGGGCTCGTCGGCATGGCGATAGGCCCCGCAGCGGGCGCGGCGCTCGCCGCCGTCATCGACCGTCAGCACTGGCTGTTCTGGATCAGCAGCGGCTTCATGCTCTCAGGCGGCACCCTCGTCGCGCTATGGGTGCGCGAGGTAAAGCACGTCGCATCGGGTCCATGGCGTCCGCAATGGATAGGGAGCCTGCGCGATCTGCTCGCCGTGCCGCGCATCGGCACGCTGCTGTTTCTCGCGTTCCTCTTCTCGCTGATGTGGCACGGCAGCGTCACCAACATCAGCGTGTTCGTCATGCAGCTGCTGCAGGCGCAGAAAGCGGACGTGAGCGCGGAAGCGTTCTGGGTCGGCGCGGCGGCCATGGGCCTCGCGCTGTCGATGCTGATCACGATGCCGCTGTGGGGACGCGTCATGGACCGCATCGGGCCTGCCCGCGTGCTCACGTTCTGCGCAGCAGCCGCAGTGGTGACGCACCTGCCGCTGCTCGTGCTGCAGACGCCGCTGCAGCTCGTCATTGCGCGCGTCGCATTCGGCCTCACCGCCGCCGCGATGCCGCCCGCGATCTTCCAGCTTCTGCGCATACATGCGCCGCAGGGCATGGACGCCCGCGCCATTTCCTATGCGAGCGCGTTCCAGTTTCTCGCCATGGGGCTCGCGCCGTTCATCGCCGGCCTGATCGGCCCCATATTCGGGCTGCGCGCGTATTTCGCCTTCACCATCGCGCTGATGATCGGCGGGCTCGTGCTATGGAAGCGGAGCGGGCAAGCTGCGGCATAGCAGCGCGCCGCGTCAGGCGACGAAGTGTCCGGCGATCACCGCCACGCCGTACGACACGGCCAGCGCAAGCGTGAAGACCAGCACGCTGCGCGTCATGCCTTTCGGTATGTCGTTCCTGTCCAGGTAGCGCTTCAGAACATGCGATGCGGCAAAAAACGCGATCGTCGACAGAACTATGCTCAGCATGGGCATCCCGCGTAATGGCGCAAGCCGCATGATAAGCGCAAAGCGCGCCGCGCATACCATCCCGGCATGAGCAGGGTCTCGCGTTGCTCGGCCTGCTGCACTTCGGCCACGACCCGATCGCCTTCATGGTCTTCGCGCCGCTGGTCTTCCTGTTCCGGGGCGAAATCTTCTCGATCTTTCCCGCGGTGTGCGGCGAACATGGAGTAGGGAAAATAGCGGTCGCGCGCTGAGCAGAAATATTTCGAACGAAAACAACGCGGCGACTCAAAAGCACTTGAAAATCGCCGCGCCCGGGCGCATCGTCATGTACGGCCGCATTCGAAATGCCGCCGCGTCCAGTCCGCGCTTCCCGGCGCGGGCACGGACGACGCCCCGGGGTCCGGTCCGACCGCAAGGTCCGCCCGCCATTCCGGATCGCGCGTCCGCCTGCGCGGCGCATGTCGCAGCATCGACAGACGGAGGGCCTATAGAGGAAGAACAGTCGAATGTGACTTGACGGCCGGTGCAAGCGCCGGCTTGGTCGCGCTATGCGACTGAGACTGCCACCGCGACGTGGCGCTCACGAAGCCCTGCATGCAACTGCAGGGCTTTTCGTTGTACGGCGCTCACACGTTGCCGAACCCGTCGTCGACCATCACTTCGACGAGGCTGGGCATGCGACTGCCGATTGCCGCTTCGAGCATCGGCTTCAAGTCGCGCGGCGCGCTCACGCGGTGCGCCGACATGCCGAAGCCGCGCGCGATGCCGACGAAATCGACCTCCGGCGCCTTCAGGTCCATGCCGATGAAGCACTCGCCGCCGCGGTTGGCGACCAGGCGCTCCTTGATGATGCGGTAGCCGCGATTGTTGTAGATCACGTACGTCACCGGCAGCTGCAGGTGAGCCGCCGTCCACAGCGCCTGTATGGTGTACATCGCGCTGCCGTCGCCCACAGCCGCAACGACCGGACGTCCCGGCTTCGCGAGACTGATGCCGACGGCGCCCGCCATCGCGAAGCCGAGCCCGCCGCTCGCAAGACCGTAGAAGCTGTCCGCAGCGTTCATGGCAAGAAAGGACGACAACGCAGCCGCGGACGACACCGCCTCTTCGACGACGATCGCGTCCGCGGGCAGCACGTCTGCCAGACACATCGCGACATAACGCGGATCGGCCGGCGCGGTAACGGGCACGTCCCGGCGCGCGGCCTCGCGCTGTGCCGACCAGTTGCGCGGCAGCAGCGCATGCAGGCGTTTTTCCGCCTGCGCGGCCTGCTCGGACGTTCGCATTTTCCGCAGGAGCGGCAACAGCGCGAGCAGCGTCTCCTTCACGTCGGCGCGTATCGCGAGCTCGGTCGGATAATTCTTGCCCAGCTCCCAGTCGCGCTCGCTCACATGCACCACCGGCAGGCGCTCGGGCAGCGGATCGGTCGGGCTGTACGGCGACATGCGCAGAAGGTCCGCGCCGAGGCACAGCACGAGATCGTGCCGCGACAGCGTTTCGCGCACCTTCTTCTGATTGCGCGTGAGGTCGCCCATGTGCGCGCGATGCCCGGCGGGAAAACGCGCGTTGTACGGCACCGGCTCCTGGTACACGGCGGCGCCGAGCACTTCCGCGAGCTCGCACGCCTGCGCGAAGGCATCGCGATGCGCAAGCTCGCGTCCCGCGATGATCACCGGGTCGCGCGCCGACAGCAGGCGCTCGGCAAGCGGCAGGAGAACGGCATCGACAGGACGCACACGCGCGTCCACGCGCGTCGGCTGCCCGAGATCGAGCGCCGCTTCGTCGTCGAGTATCGAGCCCGGCAGGCTGATGAACACCGGCCCCGTCGGCGGGGTCATCGCGATCTTTGCCGCGCGATGCACGATGCGCGGCAGATCCTGCAGCCGCGGCACCTCGATTGCCCATTTCACCAGCGGCTGCGCGACCGGCACGAGAGGCTCGTAGAGCAGCGGCTCCTGCAGCCCGTAGCCGATTTCGTACTGTCCTGCGGTGACGATGACCGGCGAGCCGGAAAACTTCGCGCTGTAGAGCGCGCCCATCGCGTGGCCGAGTCCCGGCATGCAGTGAAGATTGCACGCGGTGAGCTGATTCGACGCGCGCGCATAACCGTCCGCCATGCCGACCACCACCGCCTCCTGCAGCCCGAGCACGTACTTGAGCTGCGGAAAGCTCGGCACCGCCTCCATGATCGCGAGCTCGGTGGTGCCCGGATTGCCGAACAGATGGGTGATGCCTTCGTCGATGAGGAGCTGCAGAAAGGCGGAACGGCCGGTGATGCTCACTTTGGTTTCCTATCGTTCAACAGTGACGTCACCAGGACGAACGTCCGACGTCACTCGGTCAATCTATCTTGGCCCCCGACTCCCGCACCAGCCGGCCCCACTTGTCATATTCCGAGCGGATGTGGGCAGCGAATTCTTCCGGCGTGCTGGTGAGGAGCTCCGAACCGATATCGAGCAGGCGTTTTTTCGTGGCCGGCTCGTTGAGCACGACGTTGAGCTCTCGGTTCATCCTCGTAATGATAGCGGGCGGCGTGCCGGCGGGCGCGACCAGTCCCAGCCATGCGCCGCCGTCGAACCCGGTGAGACCCTGCTCGTCGAGCGTCGGTATCTCGGGCGCGTACAGCGAGCGCCTGATGCCGCTGGTGGCAAGCGCCCTGAACGCGCCCGACTTCACGTGCGGCATGGTCGAGACCATGGTATCGAACGTCGTGTCGATGCGGCCGGCGAGTATCTCGGTCTGCGCCTGCGCGCTGCCTTTGTACGGCACGTGAGTCATGGTGATGCCCGCGCGCTGCGCGAACATGAGCATCAGCAGGTGGCTGGTCGTGCCGTTGCCTATCGAGGCGAACGTGACCTTCTCGGGCTGCGCCTTCGCGCGGTCGATGAGGTCCTTGAGCGCGTTGATGCCGGACTTCGAGCTCACCACCAGCGCGTACGGCAGCCAGCTCGTGAGCCCGACGGGTGCGAAATCGCGGCGCGGATCGTACGGCAGATTGCTGTAGAGATTCGGATTGGTCGCCATCGGCGCCGTCGCCGTCAGCAGCAGCGTGTGACCGTCCGCGGCCGCCTTCGCCGCCTGCGTTGCGCCGAGGCTTCCGCCCTGCCCCGGACGATTGTCCACGACGAACGACTTGCCGAGCCGCGTCGTAAACCGCTCGCCGAGGATGCGCGCAACGGTGTCGGTCGCGGTGCCGGGCGGAAAGCCGACGATGATGGTGACCGTTCTGGTCGGGTATTCGACTGTGCTCTGCGCTGCGCACCAGCCGCTCGCAGTTGCAAGCAGCAACGCGGCCCAGGCAATCCGCTTCGATGTCATGGCGTGCTCCTCCTTTGTTTTCGCGAGTATATGCGATCCTCGCCGGGAGCAAGCACGCCCTTGCGCCCGAGAGCGCGATGCGCGCTACCGGAATGCCCTGGGCACGCCGAGCTTCGCGATCGGATCCTCGCCGGGTGCAAGGCCCATCAGCGCGACGAGCTGCGGCCGTATCCTGCCCCACTCGTTCATCGCCAGCGCCTTGCCCGATTCCGTCCGCGCCTCGTCGTACAACCGCGAGAAGACATAGTAGACGACGTGCGCTTCCTCGACCGTTCCCCTGGCGCCCCAGCGCTTCGCGGCGAGCACGCGCCACTTGCTGCCATCGGGCACGACGGACTCCGCCTCGAACTGCGAGATGAGATCCGCATCGTGCGCGATCCTGGCGATGTCTTCCTCCGGCTCGGGATAGACCTTGCGCCAGGCGTCCGGTTGATTCACGGCGTCGTCGACCGACTTCCGGAAATACCAGTAGCCGGTGGAGTGGCCGATGATCGCCGCCTGCACGCGCGCGATCTCGTCGGCAGAATACCCGCCCGCCTCCCTGAGCACATTGCCAGCGGTGACGGCGCCTGTCAGGTGGTGGATCAGCGAAAGATTCCCGCCGACGGCCGGCTTCGCGAGAAGCGCCTCGTCCGTCCAGAATGCGGGCGATGCTTTCAGATGCCCTTTGCTGCGCAGTGCCGCCACGACATCGCGGGTCTCCCCGAGCACCTTCGCATCCGTATACACCTGCGGCCGCTCCTCCTTGCTGATGTTATGCAGCAGATCGGTCGCGATGGCGAGGCGGCGGTCCACAGCCGTAAGCTTCATGTCCATTGCCATGCGCTGCGCGAGCGCCGCGCACACGCGGTTGTGCAGCACATCCTGGGACGGGTCCTTCAACTGGCGCGTGGAAGTCGCGATCATGACGTCCGTCAGCTTCTGCAGGTCGGGAAAGTCCGCGAGGTACGCGCGCTCCCAGCCCAGGTACGGCTGCGGCAGGTCGAACCTGTCCTGGGCCGCAGCCCGGACGGGCGGCGACAGCAGCGACACCCACACGGCGAGCGCGATGACGATGATGCGTCTCATGGCAGCCTCCTTTCGGACGCTATCGGCGGATTTGCAGGCATACCGTAGGCCACATTGCGGCTGCGCGTCGTTGATCTGTCGCAACGGGACCCGGGTGTCGAGGGCCGCTCATGACGTCCGCAAGCCCCGCACAGCCGCCGGTTGCCTCGCGATGCCCCGCCGATGCATACTCAAATTGACCGGAGTCAATGATTGCCGCCGCTACACGCTATATCGTGCTGCGCGCGATAGTCCGTCGGCACGGCGACTGCAACGATCAAACATCCTGAAGCGAACCGATATGCCCGCAAAAAAGCGAACGACCAAGGTTTCCGAGCGACGCAAGCCCGCAGCTTCCGCCCGGAAGAGTAAAGCCAAGCACAGCACCCGCAGCAGCACCGCAGCGAAACCGGGCGCGCGAAAGAGCAGCGCAGCAAGGCAGCCGCTGCCGAAGGGAAGCGCACCGGCTGGCAGCGCTACCAAGTACGTTTACGCGTTCAATGAGATCAGGCTCGCCGAGCGCGCGGCCGGCTCCTGGGACAACGTGCGCGGGCTCCTCGGCGGCAAGGGCGCGAACCTCGCCGAAATGACCAAGCTCACGCTGCCGGTCCCGCCGGGCTTCATCGTCACCACGGACGCGTGCAAATCGTACCTCGCTGCCGGGGAGAAATTTCCCAGGGGCATGTGGGAGCAGGTGCTGAAAGCCATCAAGGACCTCGAGCGCGCCGCCGGCAAGAAATTCGGCGACCGCAAGAGCCCGCTGCTCGTGTCGTGCCGCTCGGGCGCGAAGTTCTCCATGCCGGGCATGATGGACACCGTGCTCAACATCGGGCTCAACGACGAAGTGGCCGAAAGCATGGTGCGTCTCACGGGCGACGAGCGCTTCGTGTTCGACGCGTACCGCCGCCTGGTGCAGATGTACGCAACCGTCGTGATGGACGTGCCGCGCGAGCCTTTCGAGAAGCTGCTGTCCGACTATCGCTCCCGCCGCGGCGTGTGGAACGATGCCGAGCTTCCCGCCGGGGACCTGAAGGCGGTCACGGCGGAATTCAAGAAAATCGTCGAAGACCATGCCCGCCGCCCGTTCCCGACCGATCCCATCGAGCAGCTCCAGCTCGCCACCATGGCGGTGTTCCGCTCGTGGAACGGCAAGCGGGCGCGCGATTACCGCGCGGCGACCGGCATACCGCACGACCTCGGCACCGCGGTGAACGTCGTGGCGATGGTGTTCGGCAATCTCGGCAAGGATTCGGGCACCGGTGTCGCGACGACGCGCAACGTGACGACCGGCGAGAACGAGCTCGAAGGCGACTTCCTGATGAACGCGCAGGGCGAGGATGTCGTCGCCGGCACGCGCAGGACGCTGCCGGTTGCAGAGATGGGCAATCTCATGCCCGGCGTCTACAAGGAGCTGCAGCGCATCGCGCGCACCCTGGAGAAGCATTACCGCGAAGTGCAGGACATCGAGTTCACCATCGAGCGCGGCAAGCTGTGGATGCTGCAGACGCGCGACGGCAAGCGCACGGCGCAGGCGGCGATACGCATCGCCGTCGACCTGGTGAAGGAAAAGCTCATCACCAGGGCGGAAGCGGTGCGCCGCGTGACGCCCGATCACATCGACTACTTCCTGCATCCGCAGCTCGAAGCAGGCGCGCGCGCGAAAGCCGCGTCGAGCGGCACCTTGATCGCGCACGGCCTCAACGTGTCGCCGGGCGCTGCCATCGGCCAGATCGTGTTCGACGCGGACACCGCGGAGCACTGGGCGAAGAAGCTCAACAAGAAAGTGATCCTGGTGCGCGCCGAGACGCGTCCCGACGACGTGCACGGCATGCTCGCCGCGCAGGGCGTAGTGACAAGCCGCGGCGGACGCACCAGCCACGCCGCGCTGGTCGCGCGTCAGTTCGGCATCCCGACCGTCGTCGGCGTGACCACTCTCGAAGTCAACACCGACCATCGCCAGATGCGCACCGCCGACGGCAAGCTGCTGAAGGAAGGCGACTGGCTCTCGATCGACGGCGGAACGGGCGAAGTGTTCGCCGGCGAAATCGATACCGTCGTTCCCGACGTCACCGATCCGTATCTCGTGCAGCTGCTCACGTGGGCCGACGGCTTCCGCCGCCTCGGCGTGTGGGCCAACGCCGATTACCCGCGCGATGCCGAGCGCGCGCGCAAGTTCGGCGCGGAAGGCATAGGCCTGTGCCGCACCGAGCACATGTTCTTCGAAGCCGAGCGCCTGCCTGTCGTGCAGGCCATGATTCTCTCGCGCACCGCCGAAGAGCGCGCCGGGCACCTCGCAAAGCTGCTGCCGATACAGCGCGCCGATTTCACCGGGCTGTTCAAGGCGATGGACGGCCTGCCGGTGACCATACGGCTCATCGATCCGCCGCTGCATGAATTCCTGCCCAACCACGACGAGCTGCAAAGAGCCGTGGTCGAGCTGGAGACGCGCATCAGGCTGAAGGATGGCGACACGGCTGCGCTCGAGAAAGAGCTGCACGGCAAGCGCAAGATGCTGGAGAGCGTCGAAGGCATGCGCGAGCAGAATCCGATGCTCGGCCTGCGCGGCTGCCGGCTCGGCATACACATGCCCGAGCTCGTGCTCATGCAGGTGCGCGCCATCATGGAGGCGGCCTGCGCATGCGCGAAGGCCGGCGGCAAGGTGAAGCCGAAGATCATGATTCCGCTCGTCGCCACCGCGAAGGAGCTCGAAGTGCAGCGCACGCTGCTCGAAGCGGAAGTGCGCAAGGTGCTGAAGGAGCAAGGCGTGAAAGTGGCCTACCAGTTCGGCACCATGATCGAAGTGCCGCGCGCCGCCATCGTCGCCGACCAGATCGCCGAATACGCCGAGTTCTTCTCCTTCGGCACCAACGACCTCACGCAGATGACGTTCGGCGTGTCGCGCGACGACTCGGAGACCGGCTTCCTGAGCGAGTACCTGCAGAAAGGCATCCTGCAGAAGAATCCGTTCGCGACGATAGACCGCAGCGGCGTGGGCCGCCTGATGGAGCTCGGCACCCGGCTCGGGCGCGGCCGCCGCAAGAGCCTCGAGATCGGCATCTGCGGCGAGCACGGCGGCGACCCGTCGAGCATCGAGTTCTGCCACATCACCGGGCTCGATTACGTGTCCTGCTCTCCGTTCCGTGTGCCGGTTGCGCGGCTTGCAGCGGCGCACGCGGCGCTCGGGGACGCCAAGGATCAGCGCTGACCTCGCGCGGGGCTCACGCCCTGCGTGCGCCGGTGATGTCGCTTCGCTGGTGATGTCGACGGCGTTAGCGTTAGCGTCTAGAGCCTGTCTCAAAAATAAAGAGCGGACAGGATGAACACGATTTTTCAGGAATAACGAAATCGTGGCCGCGAATCACGCGCCTCATGGGCTATCGCCGCACCCGAAGTTAAGCCGCTAGATCAGCCGCGTAAGCGGCGCAATGGCGCGGCAGAAACGCCATGCTCGCGGCATTCGATTGCAGCTTTTTCAGCCGTACCGCCGCGCCTCGAAAGGCTGATGAAAGCAACCCTGGCGCTTGATGTCAGTCTCGGACGTGACGTGCGTGACACGAGCCCGCGCAACCGGTGACGAAAATCAATGACGCCGTGCAGTGGGTGTTGTACTCCATACGTCGTGGCCCGGAACGGAGGCGACCGCTATGAATACTCACGACTCGACGCTGTCTTTCTTCAAGAACTGCGGCAAGGCGGTGGCGTTCGGCGCCATCGTCATCGCGATCGGCTATCCCTTCGTCGGGGAACCGGCCGAATGGGTGGGGCTGATCGTGTTCGCCGGCTTCATGAGCAATTGAAGGCCGGCGGCACGCAGCGTAATCACTCCGCGCGCGCGCCCGACTTCTTCACGACCACAGCCCACTTCGCGATGTCGCGCCGGATGACGGCCGCGAAGTCCTCCGGCGTGCCGCCCGCCGCCTCCGCACCGTCCGCCTGCAGGCGCTGCTGCATTTCCGCCGCGCGCAGGCTCTTCACGATGACGCCGTTCAGCCTGTCGATGATGTCGCGAGGCGTTCCTGCCGGCGCCAGCACGCCGAACCACGCCGTCGCCTCATAGCCCGGCAGACCGGATTCGGCGACCGTCGGCAGCCCGGGCACCGCGGCCGCGCGTTTCGCCGTGGTCACCGCGAGCGCCTTGAGCTTGCCGGTCTTCACGTGCGGCAAGGCCGGCGGAATATTGGGCATCGCCATCGCGATCTGGCCTGCAATGACGGCGAGCACCGCGCCGGGCGAGCCCTTGAAGGGTATGTGCACGATGTCGATGCCGGCCATGGTCTTGAACATCTCGCCCGACAGATGCGCCGTCGATCCGTTGCCGCCGGAGCCGAACGCGAGCTGGCCGGGCTTGCTCTTCGCGAGCGCGATGAGATCCTTCACCGACTTCACCGGCAGCGAGGGATGAACGATGAGGATGTTCGGCGCCGACGACACGAGCGTGATCGGAGCGAAGTCCTTCACCGGGTCGTAGGGCAGCTTCGCGTACAGGCTCGCGTTGACGGCATGCGAGCCGGCATTCGCCATGATGAGCGTGTAGCCGTCCGGCGCGGACTTCGCCGCCGCCTCGGAACCGATGATGCCGCCGGCGCCGGGCTTGTCGTCGATGATCACCTGCTGGCCGAAGGCTTCGGTGATCTTCTGCCCGATGGCGCGCGCCATGATGTCGGGTCCGCTCCCCGGCGCGGACGGCACGATCATGCGGATCGGTCGGCCCGGATACGAGGCGGCGCTTTGCGCAGCCGCATTGAAAGCCAGCAATGATGCGCCCAAGAGGGTGACGCAGCGATACAGTGTGGTACTCATGTCGTCCTCGGTGTTGTCGTTATTCGATCGATCGCCGCGCCACGCCGTAGCGGGCGATCGTGTCCATGTCGGGTACGCATCCCAGGCCCGGCGCTGCGCTCAACATCGCAAGCCCGTCTCGAATGCGGAAATCGTCGGGCAGAAACGATGCGCGCAACGCATTCGGATTGGCATCGACCTCACCCCATCCGCCGCATCCCGACGCAGCGAGCAGATGCAAGGCAGCCATGAGCCCGACGCCGCCGCCGAGCCAGTGCGGGCAGAACTGCATGCCCGCGCGGCGTGCCGTGCGCGCGATCTCGAGGCAACCGCTGAAACCGCCCCACTTGCCCGCATCGGGCTGGATCATCCGCAGCGCACCGGATGCGCATGCGTCGACGAGCGTGTGCGCCCGCAGGTTCTCACCGGCAGCGAGCGGCGTGGCACAGGCGCGCGCGAGCCGCCGCCACTCAGCCAGCGGCTCATCGGCGGCAATCGGCTCCTCGATCCACGCGAGATCGAACTGTTCGAGTCTGCGTCCTGCCTCGATGGCCGCATCCACGCTCCACCGCTGATTCGCATCGACCATCAGCGCGCGACTGTCGCCGAGGAGCTGCCGCAGCTCGCGCAGGTTGCGCTCGTCGACGGCAGGATCGAACCCCACCTTCACTTTCACCGCCGTGTAGCCTTCGGCGAGCTTCCGCTCGGCCAGCCGCTCCGGATGATCGGGCCCCAGGCCGCTGGCGTACACCTGCACCGTCGATGCATCGCCGCCCAGCGCACGCCACAGCGGCTCGCCGGCGCGCCGGGCGCAAAGATCCCACAGCGCGATGTCGATGCCCGCAACCACCTGCGCAAACGGTCCCGGCTCGCCGCATTGCAATGCAGGCACGCGCGTCGCGCCGTCGAGAAACGCAAAGGCGGCTGCGGGATGCTCGAAGCGGCGGCCGGCGATCATGGGCGCAACGACATGCTCGAGCAGGTGCGCACGATGCTGCGCGGCGCCCGGCGGATAGTTGCACCAAACTTCGCCCCAGCCGAACGCGCCTTCGGCGTCCGTCACACGTACCAGCAATGACGTGCGCGACACGAGCGTGCGGAACGAGTTCCTGACGGGATTCTCCACGGGCGCCTCCAGCACGAAGGCCTCGAACCGCTCCGGGTGAATATCCACGCGCGTCATTCGGTGTGCCCGGCTGCGACAACCACTGCTTCACGCAAATCCCTGAGCCAGGGATCTTCGCGCGCGTCGTTGCGACACATGAATGCGACGGGCGGGTATTCGACGGGCAGCTCGACCGGCAGTATCGCGACAGTGCCGGCGCGCTCCGCCGCGACCGCATCGCTGCGCGTCGCAACGGTGACGAGCTGCATGCTCGCTGCGAAAGCGAGATTGGCGAACTGCGGCCTGCATTCCAGCACCGGGGCGGGCGGGCGCAAGCCGGCGGCCATGAAAGTCTCCTCGATGATCTTCCGGGCAGCGCCGGTGGTGCCGCCGAGCGCCCATTCCTCCTTCGTCAGGTCTTCCAGCGACACGCGCTTGCGCTTCGCGAGCGGATGAGCGCGCCCGACGACGAAACATAACTCGCCGCCATACAACGGCCACATCGCAAGCTCCGCCGCGCGGGGCGTGCCGGCCGTGAGCCGCCCGATGATGCAGTCGAGCTCGCCGCGAAGCAGCTCATCGACGAGGACCGCGGTCGATCCTTCGCGCACGATGTAGGCGAGATCGCGATGGCCTGCTCTCATGCGGCTCAGCGCCTGCGGCAGCAGGTGCAGGAGGAACTGAAGATTCGCTCCCACGCGCAACGCCGCCTTCGCGCCCGGAAGGAGCTCGCCCTCGGCAGCGCGCAATTCGCCCAGCATCACGCGCAACCGCCGCAACAGCGCCGCCGCACGCCGGTTGGGCGCGACGCCGCCGCGCGTGCGCTGGAACAGCGGACCGCCGAACGCGCTTTCGAGCTCCTTGAGCATCTCGCTCACGGCCGGCTGCGAAACGTTCAGCGCCTCGGCGGCCTTGCGCACGGTGCCGACTTCGATCAACAGCTCGAGCAAGCGCAGATGCCTGATGCGCAGCCGCTCTATGGCAGGTCGCATGCGGGTCACGGCTCGCCTATCCATCACCCATTCCGTTCACGTGATAGCCAATTGCGCGTGTAGTGAAATCTTCGGTGTGCAATCATACACGCCGGCAATCCGCCTCGATCGAAGAAGCGGCCGTACCGGAGGAAGCGAATGACATTGGCTGGTTTACGCGTGAATGCCGCGACCCTGTGCGCGATCCTGTGCGTCGCCGGTATGCCGTGGACTGCGCACGCGCAGGGCGGCTATCCGTCAAGACCGGTTCGCGTCATCGTCCCCAGCGTTGCCGGCGGCGGACTGGATGCGCTGGCACGCGTAGTGGCGCAATCGCTCAACGAGAAGCTCGGCGTGCCTTTTGTCGTGGACAACCGTCCCGGCGCCGGCGGGGCCATCGGCATCGAGTCCGCCGCACACGCAGCAGCCGACGGCTATACATTGCTCATCATATCGGCCACTCATGCGGCGACGAGCACGCTGCAGGGAAAGGGGCGGTACGACCTGCGCCGCGATTTTGCGCCCATAGCGTGGGCGACCACGCAGCCGTACGTCGTGAACGTCAATTCCAGGGTGCCGGCGCGCACGCTCAGCGAGCTCATCGCACTGGCGAAAGCCGGGCCGGATACCGTCAGCTACGGCTCTCCGGGCTCCGGCAGCGCGCAGCATCTCGCCGGCGTGCTGCTCACCCACATGTCGGGCGCGCGGTTTTTTCATGTGCCGTACAAGGGCGGCGCCCAGGTGCTGAACGACACCATTGCCGGACAGATCCAGATGTCTTTCACCAACTATCTCGTATGCCGCCCTCACATTCAGTCGGGAAGATTGCGCGCGCTGGCGGTCACCACGCTGAAGCGCTCGAAGGCCATACCGGACCTGCCGGCCATCTCGGAGCTGCTGCCCGGCTATGATGCCGACAACTGGTATGGCTTCATTGCGCCTGCGAAAACGCCGGCTTCGGTACTCGACAGGCTGCACCGCGAAATCACAGCGATACTCAATGCGCCCGAAGTGAAGCAGCGCCTCGTCGCAGAAGCGAGCGAGGTGGTAAATGTCACCCGCGCGGAATTCGGTCGTCACGTAGCGGACGAAATCGTGAAGTGGGACGACATGATGCGCAAGTCCGGCATCGCCGGGCATTGAACGGATTTCAATGACAGCGCCCAGCAATCTGCTCATCCTCCTCTCCGACCAGCACAATCCCAGGGTCATGGGATGTGCCGGGCATCCCGTGATGCAAACGCCCAATCTCGACGCCCTCGCGCGGCGCGGCACGCGATTCACGTCGGCCTATACCAGCTGCCCGATTTGCGTTCCTGCGCGCGCAAGCCTCGCAACGGGCCGCTACGTGCACCAGATCCGCTTCTGGGACAACGCCATCGCCTATGACGGCAGTGTCCCGAGCTGGGGACATCGGCTCATGGCGCAAGGTCGCCGCGTCACGTCGATAGGCAAGCTGCACTACGTGAGCTCGGACCCGGCGCGCAACGGCTTCAGCGAAGAGATATTGCCCATGCATCTGGCGGACGGCGACGGCGACGTCGTCGGTCTCATACGCGACGAGCTGATCGTTCGCAAAGGCGCCGCGAAGCTCGGCCCGGAAGCCGGTCCGGGCGAGTCGCATTACACGGCGTACGATCGCGCCATCGCCGACGAGGCGTGCAAGTGGTTGCGGCAGGCAGCGTCGGGGAGCGGCGAACCGTGGGCGCTCTATGTCGGCTTCGTGTGCCCGCATCCGCCGCTCGTCGCGCCGCAGCAGTTCTTCGATCTGTATGCGAACGCCGACATCCCGATGCCGGATATGTATGCGGAAGACGAGCGGCCGCGGCATCCGTACCTCGACTTCATGCGGCGCGCCCGTCCGTACGATGCGGGTTTCACCGGCCCGGACATGGTGAAGCGCGCGCTGGCCGCGTATTTCGGGTCCGTGAGCTTCCTCGATCACAACGTCGGACGCGTATTGAGCGTGCTGAACGAAGCCGGATTGGCGGCGACCACCCGCGTGCTCTACAGCTCCGACCACGGCGAGAATCTCGGCACGCGCGGTTTCTGGGCCAAGTCGACGCTGTTCGAGGAATCGGCCGGCATACCGATGATACTGAGCGGGCCCGACGTTCCGGAAGATCATGTCGTCGAAGAACCCGTGAGTCTCGTCGACGTGTTCCCCACCGTGCTGGAGTGCGCCGATGTGAAGGCGAGTCCCGCCGATGCCGATCTGCCCGGCGCTTCCCTCATTGCAGCGGCGAGAGGCGAGCTGTCGCGGCGGACGGTGCTCTCCGAATACCATGCCGTCGGCTCGCCGTCGGGCTCGTTCATGATACGATGCGGACGCTACAAGTACATCCACTATTGCGGCTACACACCGATGCTGTTCGATCTCGTGAACGACCCCCACGAGCGCCACGACCTGGCGTCGCAACCGGAGCTGCAGCAGGAGCTGGCCGCCTGTGAAGCGCAATTGCGCGCGACCGTGGACATCGACGCAGTAGAAAAGCTCGCGCGCGCCGATCAACGCGCGATGATCGAGCGGCTCGGCGGCAAGGAGGCGATCATGAATCGCGGCGCGGTGCGCCACAGTCCGCCTCCCGGCGTCGCGGCCACCCGCATTCCCGTCGAGCGCGGATAGGCAACTATGGCAACGATGAAGCTCACGCGCATAGAGCCGCTCATCCTCAACGTATCGGAGAAGACCAACTGGTTCTTCATACGCGTCACGCTCGAGGACGGCGTGACCGGTCTTGGCGAGGCTTCGCTCAATGGCTGGGAGGCGCCGCAACGCACGTACACGGAGCAGCTCGCCCGCGAGCTGGCCGGCAAGCCGGTCGGCGACGTGATGGCCGCGCTGCGCGTTTATCCGCACTCCCCCGGCGGTCTCATCGCGAGCTCAGTCGTGAGCGCAACCGAGCAGGCGCTCACCGATGCGCGCGCGCGGCAGGCCGGTGTGCCGCTCCACGCGCTGCTCGGCGAAGCGCGGCGCAATCGCATCCCGGTGTATGCCAACATCAACCGCGGCGCGCGCGACCGCTCGCCCGCCGGAATCGCACAAGCCGCGCTGAATGCCGTTGCAAGCGGCTTCACGGCGGTGAAGATCGCGCCCTTCGACGGCGTGCTGCCCGGCGAGCATTCCACCGCCGAGGGCCGCGCGCGCATACGCGCCGGCATCGAGCGGGTGTTCGCGATACGCGACGCGGTGGGCCCGGCGGTCAACGTCATGGTCGATTGTCACTGGCGCTTCGACGAGACGGCCGCGCTGGAGATCGCCCGCGATCTTGCGCCGGCGCGTCTCTACTGGCTGGAATGCCCGGTCTCCGAAAACCCCCACGGCTTCGCCGCGCTCGCACGCGTGCGCGACCACGTGCACGCGCTCGGCATGAAGCTCGCCGGCGCGGAATGCCAGATCGGCGCGGCGGGCTTTCGTCCCTACATCGACGGCAAGCTGCTCGACGTCGTCATGCCGGACATCAAGTACGCGGGCGGTTACGGCGAGATGCTGAAGGTCGCAACGCTGTGCGAACGCAACGGCATTGCGTTCTCGCCGCACAATCCCACCGGCCCGGTGTGCAACCTCGCGAGCATGCATCTGTGCGCGGTGGCCGAAGCATTTCTCGTCCTCGAGCACCAGCTCGCCGAGAGCCCCTTGTATTACGACGTCGTCGGCGGCTACCGCCCGCGTCTCGTGGACGGATGTTTCGAGCTGCCCGATACGCCGGGCATCGGCGTGGACCTCGACCGCGCAGTGCTCGCCGACCATCCCTGCCGGCCGCTCCCCGCCAACGCCAATCTCGATCCGCGGCTGGGCTAGTGCAGTTCTCTTCGATGTCGCGGCGACATTTTCGAGGTCGCCGCGATCACGAACGATTACTGCCTGCGCTCGAGCTGCATATGCCCTGTCACACGATCACCCGGAGTTCCCGGCACAGTAGACCCTGATCGCCTTGGCCATCTTCGTCGCAGCCGCACTTCGCGTCCTTCCCGCATGCCAGAGGAGCGCCGCAGTACGGGCGACTTTGGGACGCACGATGGGGATGCAAACCAGGGACTCGTCCTTCTTCACCGCTCGCTCGAATACGATCGCAGCCATGCCACGCAGCCGGATGGTATGCAGCATCGCATCAATGGAGCTCATTTCCATGCGTATCCGTTTCCTGATGCGGTTTCCGAGCCTCTGGTCGATCAACGTCCGCGACGAGAAACGCGCAGTCTGCACGGCGAGATCCAGCTCGGAGAGCCGTTCAGCAGGCACCCCGCGCAGACGGGCAAACGGATGATCGCGTCGCACCACGAGTACCAGTCGTTCGGAGAAAAGCGGCTCGGTCACCACCGTCTCGTGCGTCGCCGGGGAAAAAGCGATGCCGAGGTCGAGGTCGCCGTTCGCGACGTCACGTTCGATCACGGAAGCGGGAAGATCGTCGACGACGATATGGACGCCCGGATACTGCATCCCGAACTGCGCAATCACCGGCGGCAGCACTGTCGCGTTGTAGGTATGGATCACTCCGATGCGCAGTCGTCCCCGTACCAGACTCTGCAGTTCTTCCAGCGCGATCTTGCCCTCTTCGACCTCCAGAACCGCACGGGTCGCAAAGGCCATGAACGTCTCGCCGGCCTCCGTCAGACGAACGCCCCGGCCCAGCCGGTCGAATAGCGTGACACCCAGCCGTTCCTCGAGCTGGCGCACCTGGTGTGAGAGCGTGGACTGGGTGACGTGGAGCGCGGCGGCGGCGCGCGTCACGTGGTGCTGCCGTGCAGTCTCCAGGAAGTAACGCAAATGCCGCAGCTCGATCACAAGTCATCGATGCCATCGATGGAAGTGTAAGAAATATACCATTGGACCGAAGGCGGCGTCATGGCCGAACATTAAAAGCTTCGCGATCCCCGGAAGGGAACATACATGCGACGAATCGTCATCGCAGCCCTGTGCATCGCCGCCAACGCGCACGCCGCGACCCCGAGCTTTCCGACCCGGCCGATTCGCCTCCTCGTTCACTTTCCGGCGGGCTCATCGACCGATGTGATCGGGCGGGTTCTCGCGGAACGCGCCTCCATGACCTTGGGACAAACCATAGTCGTGGACAATCGGCCCGGCGCCGACGGCGCCATCGCCGCAGTCGAGCTGAAGCGCTCCGCGCCGGACGGCTACACGCTCTTGCTCGCGACCAACAGCCCGATGTCCGGCGTGCCGGTCATGAAGAAGTCGCCTCCTTACGATGTGACGCAGGACTTTACGCCGATTACCGATGTCGGCCGCTACACCTTCTTCGTGTACGTCAATCAGCAGGGACCTGCGAAGACGCTGCAGGAACTCGTGGCGCAGGCCAAGGCCCATCCCGGGACGCTCACCTATGCAGCAGGCAACGTCACCGGCCAACTGTCGTTCGCCCAGATCGCCCTGGCAAGCGGCGTTGACGCGATCCATGTGCCCTACAAAGGCGAACCGCCCGCGATGACCGACCTGGTTGCCGCCCGCGTCGATGCCATGGTGGCAACCGCCGGTACGGGTCTGCCGTATGTGCAGACCGGCAAGCTTCGCGCGCTCGCGGTCATTACGCAGCGGCGCAGCCCTGCGCTTCCGGACGTCCCCACGGTCAGGGAAGCGGGATTCCCGCAATTTTCCATCGAGCCTTGGGCAGGCTTGTTCGGCCCGGTCAGGATGCCCCGGGGCGTCGTGGAAACACTCAACCGCGAATTTGTAGCGGCCATGAAGAATCCGGACGTCTCGAAGACCCTCGCGAGCCAGTATTTCCCGTTTTCGCCTTCCACTCCGGAAACGCTCGGCACTCTCGTGAAGCGCCAGCTCGAGGTGCATCGCGAGATCGCGCGAGCCGCCGGCCTCAAGCCCGACTGACCGGAGATCACGGATGCCATTTCACATCGAAACGTGGGATAAGCCGGACCATCGGCAGCTGCGGCAGGACCTGCGGCCCGCGCACCTGCGGTTTCTGGAAACCCATGCGGCCAGGCTGCTCGCCTGCGGCGCGAAACTCAACGACGACGGCTCGGACGCAGGCGGCGGAATCTACGTCGTGGATTTCGACGATCGGCGCGAAGCCGAACAGTTCATCGAATCGGACCCGTTTTTCACGGGAGGCCTGTTCAAGGACGTGCGCATCACCCGTTGGAGAAAGGCCTACGTCGCAGGTCGCAACTTTCTGCCCAAGACATGAAAATCGAATCGATAGCATCGGTAATCGTCGACCTGCCGGTTGCACGACCGCATAAGCTCGCCATGGCGACGATCGACCGCCACTCGCTGGTTCTGGTGCGCCTGCAGACCGATGAGGGCATAGAAGGTCTCGGCGAAATCGCGATCATTCCCCATTACGGAGAAGAAGCGCCCGAATCCGTCAAGGCCATCATCGACGAGTGCCTTGCGCCGCACCTCATCGGACGCGACCCGTCACGCCTCGAAGCGTTGCTCGTCCATATGGACAAGCTCATCAAGGGAAACGGTTACGCCAAAGCCGGAATCGAAATGGCCTGCGTGGACGCAAGCGCCAAGGCGCTGGGCGTGCCGGCCTCGCGGCTGTTCGGCGGCATGGTGTCCGAGCGGATGCCGGTGCTGTGGGTGCTCGGCAACGGCATCGTCGGCCCCGACGTCGAGGAGGCGGAGAGAAAGCTCGCGGAGCGGACTCACCGCCTGTTCCTCGTGAAGATAGGCCACGGAGATCCGGCGGAAAACGTCTCACGCGCGCTCGCAATCAAGAAAGCGCTGGGTGACCGCGCCAGCGTTCGCGTGGACGTCAATCAGGGATGGGACGAAGCCACGGCAACCTGGGGCATCGCGCGCCTGGAGGCCGGCGGAATCGAGGTGGTGGAGCAGCCGGTGCCCCGGTGGAACATGCCGGCGATGCGCCGCCTGACGGAGCGATTCGCGGTGCCGATCATGGCGGACGAGGCCGTCGTGACGCCCGAGGATGCGACCGCCTTCGCCCGCGAAGGCGCGGCCGACGCATTCTCGATCAAGGTCGCGAAACACGGCGGCATGACCCGCACCAAGCAGGTCGCCGGCATCGCGCAGGCCGCTGGAATTTCGCTCTTCGGCGGCACGATGATCGAGGGACAGATCGGCACCTCCGCCCACGCGCAGATGTTCTCTACGCTGCCGAAGCTCGCATGGGGATGCCAGCTCTTCGGTCCACAACTGCTGACGGACGATGTGGCGCCCCCCGCCGTGCGCTACGAAGAATTCGAGCTCGTCGTGCCCACACGCCCCGGATTCGGAGTCGAGCTCGACGAAGGAAAGGTGGCGTTCTATCGCCGGAAAGTATGACTGCCGGGGTCACGAGCGGCGCACGGCTGCATACGCTCGTTCAGGGCGGCGGCGGTTCGCCCGTCGTCATGAGCCATGCGCTGGGGCTCGATCTGCACATGTGGGACGAACTGGCGGCTCACCACAGCGCAACGCACCAGGTCATGCGATACGATCATCGGGGTCACGGCGCGTCCGAGGTTCTTCGCGGCCCCTATTCGATGAACGACCTGGCCGACGATGCGGCGACCCTCATCCGTCAATGGAACCGCGGTCCGGTAACATGGCTCGGACTGTCGCTGGGCGGCATGGTCGGCATGGGGCTGGCGATCCGGTATCCCGTCCTGCTGAAAGCGTTGGTGGTGGCCAACTCGACGGCCTACTATCCGGAGGCAGCGCGTGCGCTTTGGCGCCAGCGCATCGACACCGTAGAAAGTCGCGGGCTCCCCGCCATCGCGGATGCCGTGATGGGCCGCTATTTTCATGCCGCGTTTCGCGCGGCCCGCCCTGACGTCGAGGCCCTCGCGCGCTCGTGCCTCCTGCGCACCGACGCTTCCGGTTACATCGCCTGTTGCCGCGCCGTTCAGGACGTCGACTGGAGGAGCGGTCTGCCGAGCATCAGATGTCCGACGCTCGTGATCGCCGGCGCGCTCGATGAGGGCGCGCCGCCGGCGATGTCGGAGACCATCGCGCAATCCATCCCCGGAGCCCGCCTCCACATACTCGAACAGGCCTCGCACATCAGCGTCCTCGAGCAACCCGTACGATTCCGTGAACTGACGAACGATTTTCTGGTGTAGCGATCCGTCGATCAGTGTGCGCGCCGTGGCCGGGCTGAAAGCATCGCCTACGTGCCGCTCGACTGCGCCGAAGTCGCCCGCTCGATGTGGCGGGCGGCCTCCGGACTGAGTCCTACAGTGGTTTGCGCGAGCACTTCGCCGTGCCCGATGCCCAGCGTGCTGATCCAGCGCTGCCCGCCCGCGATGTAGCCGACGAACGAGCCGAGCTCCACCAGCTCCGCCTCGGTGAAATGGCGATGCAGGTCGGCCCACATCGCGTCATCGGCACTCGCCGGATTCCAGCAGATCGCGTCCGTGTAGCGCAGCGCGACGCGCTCGCGCTCGGTGAACTGCGGCGAAGTCTCGAAGTCGTTCAGGCTCGCGAGCTTGTCTTCGGCGGCCACGTGCGATGCCTCGCCTTGCCGTCCAGACTGGACGGCTCTCTGGTTGCCTCAGTAGTGACAGCCCAGCGTCTGCGACACGCGCAGCCGGCATAGCTCCTTGATGTGGCGGTCCACCACGCCTCCGATGAACAGGCGCTCCCAGGCGTATATGAACGCGCGCAGCACCTCCGGCTGATGAGCCCGGATGGCCTGGATCTCCGGACGGGGCGTGCTGCGCAGCATCGCCCGCTCCAGAGCTTCGCGGAGATCCGCGTCCGCGAGATCGTCCTTGTCCACGTAGCTGATGCGTGCCATGACCTCCTCCTCCGTGTATGAGAGATACGCCGGGATTATGAGACGGCCTGCCATGGGCCTGGTATCCGCCTCGCCGGCAACACGGTGTTGCAAAAGCCGCGACACCCGTCGCACCGCTGCACGCATCCACCGCACGACGGGCTCGCGAGGATATATCCCTTACAATGCTGGTCCGAGGAGATCACCCATGAATACCGCATCGTGGCTGCTTGCTGCAGCCGCCATCGCGTCGTCCGCATTCGCCGACGCGCAGACCTATCCCGCCAAGCCGGTCCGCGTGATCGTGAGCACGTCGGCCAGCGGCGGCACCGACGCCGTCGCCCGCATCTTTGCGCAAAAGCTCACCGACGCGCTGGGCCAGACGTTCGTGATCGACAACCGCGGCGGCGCGACCGGCATGATCGGCATGGACATCGTCGCGAACGCCGCGCCTGACGGATACACGTTGCTCGTGATGAACGTCGGCCACCTGATGTCGGCGCTCACGCGCGACGCAAGTTACGACATGAACCGCGTCTATGCGCCGGTGACCGAGCTCGGCTCGACGCCCAGCATCCTCGCCGTGAATCCCTCGGTGCCGGCGAGAACGCTCGCCGATTTCGTGAAGCTCGCGAAGGCGCAGCCCGGAAAAATCCTCTACGCGTCGGGCGGCCAGGGCGGCGTGCAGCACTTCTCCACCGTGCTGTTCGAGCGCGAGGCGAACATCAAGCTCATGCACGTGCCGTATAAAGGCACGGGGCCCGGCATCATCGACCTGCTCGGGGGACAGGTGCAGATGACGCTCACCAGCATGCCCCCCATCGTGCCGCATGTGAGGGCCGGCAAGCTGCGAGGGCTTGCAGTGACGAGCAGGACGCGCTCGAGCAGCCTGCCCGACGTGCCGACGTTCGCGGAGTCGGGGCTTCCCGGTGTGGACGTGCAGATCTGGTACGGCATGTTCGCGCCGCCGAAGACGCCGCGCGCCATCGTCGACAGGCTCGCCGGCGCCGCCGCAGCGGTCGCGAAAATGCCCGACATCCGGGAGAAGCTGACCTCGCAGGGCGCGGTACCGTACGGCAGCACGCCCGCACAGCTCGCCGCCTACGCGAAAAGCGAGCGCGACAAGTGGGTGAAAGTCGGGCGCGACGCAGGGCTCGTCGCACACTGAGCGCGCTGTCCGCGTCGCGCGGGCACTCTTTCGCGCAATTGTGGCGGCCGGCCTTTCCAGTGGCATACTGTCTCCACAGGTCACCGACCCCAGGAGGAGCCATGCCGCATCGCAGCGCTGCAGTGCTGTTCGCCGTCGTCCTCTTTGCCGGCGCGGCGCAAGCCGCAGACCGGTATCCCACCAAGCCGATACGCGTGCTCGCCGGCGGCGCAGCCGGCGGACCGATCGACATCATGGGGCGCGTGGTCGCGCAAAAGCTCTCCGATCAGCTCGGCCAGACGATGATCATCGACAACCGCGGCGGCGCGGGCGGCACGCTCGCCTCGCGCATCGCAGCGCAGGGCGCACCCGACGGCTACACCCTTCTCTGCAACAGCAGCCAGTACGTCGTCGCGCCGAGCCTCTACAAGAACCCCGGTTACGATCCGTTCAAGGACTTCCTGCCCATCATCAACGCCGGCGTGAGCCCGAACATACTCTTCGTTCATCCGTCGGTTCCGGCAAACAACCTGCAGGAGCTGATCGCGCTCGGCAAGACGAAGAAGCTCTCCTACGGCTCCGCCGGCACGGGCAGCACGCCTCACCTCACCGGCGAGCGCTTGCTCAAGCTGATGGCAGGCCTCGACGTGACGCACGTGCCTTACAGCAGCGCGGCTCCGGCGATGCTCGCGGTCGCCGCGGGCCAGATACCGGTGGGCTCCATCGCCATGCCGCCCACGGTGCCGTTCATCAAGAGCGGCAAGATACGGGGCATCGCGGTCACGAGCCCGGGGCGCATGCCGTCGCTGCCCGATGTGGCCACGGTCGCCGAGCAGGGCTTTCCCGGATACGAGGACTACACGTGGATCGGATTTTTCGCGCCGATGGGCACGCCGAAGAAAATCGTGAGCGACCTCAATCGCGAAATCGCCGCAGCGCTGAAGCTGGCCGAGACGAAGGAGCGGCTCGCCACGCTGGGCTTCGATCCGGTGGAGAACACGCCCGAGCAGTTCACCGCGTACATCAAGGTCGAAGTGGAGAAATGGGCGAAGGTGATCAAGGAATCCGGCGCGCGCGTCGACTGAGTCTTCTGCCCGCGATTGCTTTCACTGCGCGCGGTAATTCAATCGGCGCGCGAGACAGGAAGGAGACGTACTGCATGCGCAAGTGGATCACCGTCGGATTCGTCGTGCTTGCCGCAGGCGGCGCGGCGCCCGCGATCGCTCAGCAGTTTCCGTCACGCCCGGTGCGGCTCATCGTGCCGTACCCGCCGGGCGGCGCGAACGACATCGTCGCACGGCTCATCACGCCCGCCATGTCGGAGCAGCTCGGCCAGACCGTGATCGTGGACAACCGCGGCGGGGGCGCGACCATCATCGGTTCCGAGATCGTGGCCAAGGCCGCGCCCGACGGCTACACCGCGCTGGTCGTCGCCGCCGGCCACGCGGCGAATCCCAGCCTCTATCCCAAGCTGCCGTACGATACTGCGCGCGACTTCGCGCCCGTGGCGCTCATCGGCGACGGTGCGTACGTGCTGGTGGTGCACCCCACGCTCGGCGTCTCGTCCGCGAGCGAGCTGATCGCGCTCGCGAAGAGCAAGCCCGGCGGGATTACCTATGCATCGTCGAGCACCGGCAACCTCACGCACCTCGCCGCCGAGCTGTTCTCATCGCTCGCCGGCGTGAAAATGCTGCACGTGCCGTACAAAGGGGGCAGCCCGGCCATGACCGATCTGCTCGGCGGCCGGGTGGGATTGTTCTTCTCCACCGTCGCCGTGGCGCGGCCGCACATCCAGGTCGGCCGCATCAAGGCGCTCGGCGTGACGACCGCGAAGCGTACGACGGCGCTGCCTGCCGTGCCGACCATCGCCGAAGCGGGCCTGCCCGGCTACGAGGCGAGCGGCTGGTATGGCATCGTGGCGCCCGCGAGGACGCCCGACGCAGTGATCGCGAAGCTCCACAATGCGACACAGATTGCCACGCGGCCGGCCGAGACCCGCGAGAAGCTCCTCGCCGTCGGCGTCGAGGCGGCCGAGATCTCCCCGAACCAGTTCGGGCAGCGCATCGTCGCGGACATCGCAAAGTGGGAAAAAGTGATCAGGCCGCTGGGCATCAGGACGGACTAACGGACTACACTAGCGGCTGTCCCCTCCGCTAAAGGTCCGACATGCCGGCCGACGATCTGCTTGCCCTGACCGCCGTCGAGATGCGCCGCCGCATCGGCGCGAAAGACATCTCTCCGGTCGAGCTCCTCGAAGCGTGCCTCGCGCGCATCGCACGCCTCAATCCGGCTGTCAACGCGATCACCGCCACCTGCTACGATCGCGCGCGCGCCGAGGCGAAAGCTGCCGAGCAGGCGGTGATGCGAGGCGATGCGCTCGGCCTGCTGCACGGCCTGCCGACCGGCATCAAGGATCTCGATGACACCGGCGGCGTGCTCACCACGTACGGCTCGCCGCTATATCGCAACCACGTTCCCGAGCGCGACAACGCCATGGTCGCGCGCGTGCGCGCCGCCGGCGCGGTGGTGATCGGCAAGACCAACGTGCCGGAATTCGGCGCGGGCGCGAACACGCGCAACTTCGTGTGGGGCGCCACCGGCAATCCGTTCAACCCTATGCTCAATGCCGGAGGATCGTCGGGCGGCTCGGCTGTGGCGCTCGCCACGGACATGCTTCCGGTATGCACCGGCTCCGATACCGGCGGGTCGCTGCGCATTCCGGGCGCCATTTGCGGCGTCATCGGATTTCGCCCTTCGCCGGGCCTGGTGCCGGTAGAGCGGCGCTCGCTGGGCTGGACGCCGATCTCCGTCATCGGACCGATGGGGCGCACCGTCGGCGACGCGTGCCTGCTGCTGGCCGCGCAGGCCGCGATGGACGCGTGCGATCCGCTGTCGTACCCGGTCGATCCGCGCTCGTTCGCCGTGCCCGAGGCGCGCGATCTCGCCGCGCTGCACGTCGCCTATACCGAAGACTTCGGCGTCTGCCCGGTGGATCGCGACATACGGCGCGTGTTCCAGGGCAAGATCGCGGCGATGCGCCACCTCTTCCGCTCGTGCGAGCCGGTCGAGTTCGATTTGCGCGAGGCGGACCGCTGCTTCGATGTCATACGCGCCGCCAATTACCTGACGCGGTATCGCGACGCATACGAAAAAGATCCCGCTTCGCTCGGCCCCAACGTGCGGGCGAACTACGAGATCGGCGCGAGGATGAGTCTCGCCGACATGGCGGCGGCGCACGCGGAACAGACGCGCATGTTCCGGCGCTTCCAGGAAACGTTCCGCGATTACGACATCGTGCTCGCGCCGACGACGCCGGTGTCGCCTTTCCCGTGGTCGCAGCTGTATCTGCCCGAGATGGACGGCAAGCCGCTGCGCAATTACTACCACTGGCTCGCGCTGACGTACGTGGTCACGCTCGTCACCAATCCCGCGATCGCGCTGCCGTGCGGGGTCGATCACAGGAGCATGCCTTTCGGCCTGCAGGTGGTCGGCCGTTTCCGCGGCGACAAAGAGCTTCTCGGCATCGCCCACGCGATGGAGCAGTCGTTCGCTGCGATACCGGCGTTGCAGCGCCCGCGTCCCGATCTGTCCGCGCTCGACAAGCCGGTGCCCGAGCTGAAGTCCATCGTGACGCACCCGCCGACGCTGAAGTAAGCGCGATATCGGCTCGCTAATTGCTGGCTACACGCGCTTCGGCGGCGCCCGTCCATTCCCGGCGCGTGGTTTCGCCGTTCGATGCCAGGGAGCGTCAGATGCGGCTTGCGCCCGTCCACATGGAACACGCGGTGCGGATAACTTCCGGCGCCGAAACGCTGGAGGGACGGCTCGTTTTGCCGGCAGGTGCGACCGGCATGGTCGTCTTCGCCGCCGGCAACGGCAGCAGCGCGGACGACTCGCAATACCGTTATGTCGCCGCGCATCTCCAGCGCTCGGGATTGGGCACTCTGCTCTTTGATGAACCGGCTGCAGAGCAGGCTGCGGAATTCCGAACGCGCACGGACCGCCTCAATATTCCGTTCCTGGCCGAGCGGCTCGTCCACGCAACGCGCTGGATAAACGCGGAACGTGACCTGCGCGGCCTGCGCTTAGGCTGCTTCGCCGCAGGAGCGACGAGCGCGGCTGTGCTGGCGGCGGCCGGACTGGGCAGTCGAGTCAGTGCAGTCGCCATACGCGGCGGCCGCCCGGATCTCGCGGGCGCACATCTCGAGCGGATCACGGCAGCGACGCTCTTCATCGTGACCAGCGCCGACCGCGCCGTGCTCGAAGTCAGCGAGGCCGCTTACGAGCGCCTCCATTGCACCAAGAGGCTCGTCGTCGCGCCCGGCGCGACGCATCGCTTCGATGAGGGCAGCGCGCTCGGAGAAGTGGCTTCGCTCGCAGGAGATTGGTTCCAGGACCACATCGAGGCGGCGGTGCGCACCTGAAGCGGCGATGGCGCGAGCGCTGAGGCCTGACGCCGCCGCGTCGCGCTCCGGCACTCGTTCACGACGTTGCGCGATCCGATGGGAAATCGCTGCGGTGGTACACATCTTGACCCACATCAACAACACCGCGCGGGCGCGGTCATAAGCTGGCCATGGTTGAGCAAGCATAGCGAGGTGAGCCATGGCCACGAGTGTTGCGTTATCCCCCAACTGGAAGCGCGCCGTCGAGATCACCGTGCTCGTCGCGGCCGCGCTGGTGATGAACGCCGCCGCGGTCGATCTCGCACGCGGCGCGGAGAACACGAAGACGCTGACGCCCGAGCGCGAGGTGATACCCGGCGCAGATCGGATGACCGGCGCGGAGCGCGAGGCCTACCGCCGCCGCATGGTCGCCGCGGCAACGCCCGAAGAAAAAGAGCGCATCCGCGCCGAATATGCCGCCGATGCTCCGGCAGTCGCGAAGCCCGCGCTGGTGGGTGACCCCGTCCGCGGCGCGCAATTGCACCGCGGTTGTTTCGGCTGCCATGGAATAGAGCGCTACACGGCGCCCGTCACACAGGCGGCAGCGGGCTTCATCGACGCGGTGCTCAGGGCAAGCGGCCTCTCCGACCTGCCGCCGGCCACGCCTGCGCGGTTCCGCGGCAAAGTCACGTCGCTCGCTGCATTGAGGGAAGGCGTGAACCGGCGCAACGACTATCTCAATCCGAAGATGTCGCCGCAGGAGATCGAGGACGTCGTTGCGTACCTCAACGACGCGTACTACAAGTTCCCGCAGTAGGTGCTTAGCGGCCGAGGGCGGACGGCATGGCGCGCACCGACGGCGCTGCGAGAACGGAACGCTCCAGCATCGCCGGCCATGCGCGCAGAAAATGCGCGCGCGTGCCGCCTGCGTCGATAAACCGCCGGTACATGTCGTGCTCCAGCGCCGAGGCCGCGCCCGCGTCGCCGCCTTCCATCGCCGCGAGCGCGATACCGCGTGCCGATGAATCGAGCAGCTCGCACACCAGCGCCTCGGCGTTGCAGTTGCGGTCTTCGGCGGCGCACAGCAGCTGCTCGACACCCGCCTGGAGACTTTCCGGCTCCAGCGGCTTGCCATAGCAGGCGGAAGCTCCGGCGTGCATGGCTTCGTGCCGGTCCGCCGGACTCGCGCTGCCCGAGCAGATCACGATCGGCACGTTCGGGTCCTCGCGGCGGATCCAGCGGCACAGCTCCAGTCCGTCCATTTCGGGCAAGCGCACATCGAGGATGAAAAGGTCGAACGCCTCGCGCGCGAGCAGCTCCAGCGCGACGTAGGCGTGCGCGACGCCGATGACGCGATGCGGCCACAGCAGGTGTTCCAGCAGCGCGCACACTTCGACATCGTCGTCCAGCGACAGCACTGCCTTCGAGAGCGAAGGTTGTATTTCCATTTGCGATTCGTCGGGTTGCAGAGCCGCCGACACTGGCGGCACCCGGGTTACGCAATTGGTGTGCCGGGTCGTGCCGACGGCAAACGGCGCCTCTCGGTGATGCCCGTCACGCAGGCGCGCCGCCGGGACTGCGTGTCACTTCACGCCGCGGAGCGCGAGCAGGATCTGGCTGCGCAGCGTGCGCACGAGGTCGAGCTCGTGCTTGGTGTAGGTCCTGGTGTCGCACTCGTCGTGATCGCCGTAGATGAAGCCGACGACGTGCTTGTTGACGACGAGCGGCAGCAGGAAAAAGCTCCGGGCGGATGGCAACAGCCCGAGATACCAGGCGGGCAGGCGCGCGGCGACTTTCTCCTCGGCCGCGTCGCAGATATGCACGTCGGTCTGATGGGCCAGCGCCGCGTGAAACAGATCAGGATCGTATTCCAGCGGAAACTGGAAGCGCGCGAGCATGTCCGTGCGATCGGCGCCCAGCGCGGTGCGGCAGCGGTACATCCCGCGCACGGGGTCGCGCAGGCAACCGAGCACGCGCTTGAACTTCATGCCGCTGTAGAGCGCTTCGAGCACGAGCGTGAAGACGTCCTGCACGTTGACGTTGCCGGCCGCCATGGTGGTGGCGACCTCCTGCACATAGCTCAGCAGGATTTCGAGCGTCGACGGCGGCGCCGGCTGCGGTGCCGCGCCGTCGTCCGCCGGCAACGCATTCACCGCTGAGGCGCCGGGCTTGTCGGCTGCCGTCGCGGCCCGGGCTATCGCATCCGCAACCGTTTCCGCTGCGCCTGCGCTCGCGGGGACTTGCGCATCGATGCACAGCTCCACAGGCAGATCGGACGCCGCTTCGGTCGGGTGCGCTGCGGCGATCCCGTCCTCGCCCACGGCTTCGGATTCATCGACCAGGTAGCCGAGCCCGAGTCCTGCCGTCAGGTTGATGGTGTCGCGGCCGACCGTCTCGGTGAGCGTGTTGAGCGTGGCGCGCTCGAGCTTGAGCGGCTCGCCATAGCGCTTCAGCACGCCGGTGAGCAGCCGTTCGCGCTTCTGACCCACGCTGCCCACCATGCAGGCCGCCGTGTCGTTGGAGAACGAGACGACGACCTGGGTTTTCTGCATGGCAGTGAGCCGCGACGCATCGCCCATCGTGGACGGGAGGTCTTCCACACTCAGCGCGATGCTTTGAGGCATGCCCCACATTCTGATCACCATGGCGCTGACCTGCGAGTACGTCATGCCTATGATGGGCACCGCCGCCTGGTTCTCGGATATATTGTGCTTGCGCGCAGCAGCAACGATCTCCTCGTGCAGCGACAGGTCGAGCGAGACCACCAGCAGCCGGCCGAGGTTCTTGAACAGCGCGCTGATCGAGGCTTCTTCCGGGCTCGTGCCCGACAGCCGCTCCGCCGCTTCGCGCGCGAGTATGCTGGCAAAGAAAGAGCGGGTGAATTCGCCGCGCAGGCGCGCCGCCTTCTTCCTGTCTGACAGCTTGTCGAGCAGCAGCGCGGTAAGCGCCAGCGAGCGCACGTTGTCGATGCCGATCATCATGATCGCCTTCGAGACGAGGCTGCACGGACCCGCCGCCGTCTGAAAGCGCGCGGAATTCGCGACGCGCAGCACGCGCTGCGTGAGGGAAACGTCGGAGAGTATGTAGTTCGCGAGCTGCTGGATGTCCTGATCGGACGAGGAGGACAGCTGCACGACTTTTGCCACCGACGCGCCGAGCGCCGGCAGCTCGGCTTTCTGCTCGAGCAGCGCCTGCAGTCTCTCCTGGCCTGAATGTACTTGCGTGGCTGCGTCCATGCGCGTTTTGCCTGGTGTGCCGCGGCGTGCGCCGTCCGGGCGCGCGGAACCGCTCCACCAACCCCTCCCGGATTGTGAAGGCGTGATCGATGCCGCCTGTACGACTATAGCGGCAGCGACAGCGGGAGCTTGAGGGTCAGGATGCGACGGGGTTCTTTCAGCGCGCCGGACAGATTCGGGCGCGCGCAGCCGCGTATTCGCGCACCATGCGGTCCACGACTTCGCCGGCCGCGAGCACTGAGTCGATGTTGCCCACGCCCTGCCCCGCGCCGAAGATTTCCTTCCATGTCTTCGGGCGCTCGTCGCGCGAGCGGTACTTGAAGCCTTCCGGCGGCGCGACGGGCAGATTGTCGGGATCGAGGCCCGCATTGCGTATGCTCGGCTTGAGATAGCTGCCGTGCACGCCGCTGAAGTAAGGCGTATAGACGATATCCTCCGCATTGCAGTCCACGATCATCTGCTTGTAATGCTCGGCCGCCATCGACTCGCGCGTCGCGATGAAGCGCGTGCCGAGGTACGCCGCGTCGCATCCCATCGCCTGCGCCGCCAGCACGTCCGCGCCGTCGGTGATCGAGCCCGCGAGCACCAAGGGACCGTCGTAGAAGCGCCGCACCTCGTTGGTAAGCGCGAAAGGATTGAGGCGTCCGGCATGGCCTCCCGCACCGGCGCAGACGAGTATGAGCCCGTCGACGCCGGCTTCGAGCGCCTTCTCGGCGTAGCGCACGCGGATCACGTCATGGAACACGACGCCGCCATATTCGTGCACGCGCTTCGCCAGCGCGGTGGGCGCGCCGAGCGAGGTGATGATGACGGGGACCTTGTGCCGCACGCAGGTCTCGAGGTCGGCATCGAGCCGCTTGTTGGCGGGATTCACGATGAGGTTGACCGCATACGGGGCGACAATCGCGTCGGGATGCTCGCGCCTGTATGCCGCGAGCGCATCGTCGATTTGCGTGAGCCAGGCGTCGAGCAGCTCCTGCGGTCTTGCGTTCAACGCGGGAAATGAACCGAGCACGCCGGCCTTGCATTGCGCGATGACGAGATCGGGCCCCGAGACGAGAAACATGGGCGCGCCGACGACGGGCAGGCGCAGGTCATTCAATAATTTTCGGGCGGCACTCACGGGATTCTCCAGGACGCGCTCTTCGGCGCTCGTGGCTGATTATACGCGGGACCCGCAAGCGCATTTGCGGGCGTCCAGATGACGGACCGCAGAGGCGATGTCACGCTCATTCTGTCGATCATTTCGAGATCCACCCGGTGCGCAGTACGCCGAGCGCTTCGCGATGTTCGAGGATGAGTACCGCAGCCGGTTTCCGTGGCTGGCGCGCCGACACGTGGCGCAGGATCACTTCCGGCCGCATTCGGACAGCGCGCGTCCGCGCGGCGTGGTGTTCGCTTTACCGGTCGTGCTCATTCGATATCTCCCCGTGACGCGCGCGGGTGTCGCATGCGAGCGACTCGCCGCGGCCTGCATCCACCGTACGGCACGGGGGGAACGGCGGCATCTACGCGCCGCGCGTCTGGGCATGTCGATTGCGGTCGCCTCTAAGCGCCGCGTGGCGGCACCCGCCCACATAAGGAGGACAGGACATGGACGTACGAGATCTCATGACGAACGACCCCGCGTGCTGCGACCCCGACACCGGGCTGCAGGACGTCGCGCGAATGATGCTGGACAACGATTGCGGCGCGATACCGGTGTGCGATGAAGGCAAGCCGGTCGGCATCGTATCGGACCGCGACATCGCTATACGGGCGGTCGCCGAAGGCCGCAATCCCATCGGGATGACCGCCTCCGAGATCATGTCGTCGCCGGTCGAGACGGTGATGGAAGACACGAGCATCGACGATCTGCTCGATCTCATGGAAGACAAGCAGATCCGGCGCGTGGTCGTGGTCGATGACGAAGGCGCGGTGTGCGGAATCGTGGCCCAGGCCGACATCGCCGAATACGCGAGCGACGAAGTGGCCGAGGTGGTGCAGGAGATTTCGGAGCCGCAAGGCAGCAAGTAAGAAAGCCGTCACGCCGTGGCGCCGGCGGCTCGATGCGCTGCCGGTGTAAACTACGCGCATGGGCGACTGCTGCGAGGACAAGAGCTGCGCGATCGAGGCGCTTCAGAGCCGGCAGCGCGGGACGCTGCTCGCGGTGTTGTGGATCAACGCGGTGATGTTCGTCGCCATCCTGGCTGCGGGTTTGCTCGCGCAATCCACGGCGGTCCTCTCCGACTCGCTGGACAACCTCGGCGATGCGCTGACTTACTCGCTCACGCTCTACGCCGTGTCCCGCAACGGCCACACCAAGGCACGCGTAGCCCTGTTCAAGGGCGTGCTCATACTGGCGGCTGCACTTTTCGTGCTGTCGCAGCTAGCCTACAAGTTGCTGTATCCCGTGATGCCGGTGTACGAGACCATGAGCCTCGCCAGCATCGCGAGCCTGATCGCGAACGGCATCTGCCTCGCGCTGCTGTGGAAACACCGGTCGGACGACGTGAACATGACCTCGGTGTGGGAATGCTCGCGCAACGACATCGCCTCGAACCTTTCGGTGCTGTTTGCAGCGGGCGGCGTGTGGGTCACCGGCGCGGCCTGGCCGGATCTCGTGGTCGGCGGTCTGCTCGCTCTTCTGTTCCTGCGCTCGGCGCTGCGCGTGCTCCGCAGCACATGGTCAGCGCTCGCCGCTCAGCCCGCGCACCAGCACTGAATCCGCTTATGCCGCCGGCGCCCAACCTTCGATGCGGTCCCAATCCGGCGTGATGCCGAAGCCGGGACCGACGGGCAGATGTATGCGACCGGGTTTCGTGACCAGGCGCTCGAGGATCACGTCGTCTTCCACGCCCATCGGCCGCAGCGATCCGATCTCGGTCGGCATGACGAGGTTGGGGCACACCGCGGCGCCGTGGGCTTCGGCGACCGCCGCGAGGCCCATCTCGAAGACGTGGCCGAGCACGCACGATATGCCCGCCGCTTCCAGCATGCGCGCAAGCAGCAGCGTGCCTTCGAGGCCGTGCTTCGTCACTTTGAGCTTCACCCGGTTCGCCGCTCGCAGCCGGATAACGTTGACGGCATCTTCCGGCGTGGCAACCATGTCGTCGGTCATCACCGGCACGCCGACGTTGGCCTGAACCTGCGCCGAGCCCAGCAGGTCGTAGCGCGATACCGGCTGCTCGACGTGATCGAGGTCGTAGCGCTCGAGCGCGCGTATGAGGCGTATCGCATCGGCCGGGTTGTAATGATCGTTTGCATCGACGCGCAAACGCACCTTGTCGCCCACGGCTTCGCGCACCGCCGCAACCCGCTTCACGTCGGCGGCCATGTCTTCGCCGATCTTGATCTTGATGGTGTCGTATCCCGCGCGGACTTCACCGGCTGCCACACGCGCCATTTCGTCCGGCGCCATCATGCCGATCACCATGCCCATGACCGGCACTTCGCGCGCATGACGGCCGCCGATCAGCGCGGACACCGGCATGCCCAGCGTCTTCGCATGAAGGTCGCACAGCGCGTTGGCGATCCCTGCCTTCGTCCACACGCGACCTTTCAAGGCCGCGGCCACGCGCGCATTGGCCGCCGCGCGGTCCTCCACGCGCACCCCCAGCAGCGCCGGCGCGGCATAACGCTCGACCGCGCCGACGATTTCTTCGAGGAATTCCTCCGGCTTCCCGGGCGGTGCGGACACGATTTCGCCGAAGCCTTCGACGCCGTCGTCGGCGCGGATGCGCAGGATCACGGACACGTGGGTGCGCGTCTGCCCTTCGGAGATACGGAAGTCGCGCAGCCCGCGCACCACCACGGGCATCGCTTCAACGGCTTCGATACGGGGTTCAGCCATCACCTGGCCTCATTGAGACGCGCGAGCATGTTCTTATACAACGACTCCTGCTGCTCGAGGAAGGCCCCGAACTCGCCGCCCACCAGCACGTGCGGCGTGGCCATGTTCGATTCAATGTACTGCTGCATCGTCTTCGTCGCCATGACCCTGCGCAAGACGTCCTGCCAGTACGCCTGTGCCTCTGCGGGCGCGTCTTTCGGCATCGCGAAGCCGCGCCACATCTGGAACGGCGCCGTGTCGATGTCCTGCTCTTTCATCGTCGGCACGTTGCTCATCAGCGCGAAGCGCGTGGGCCGGAACACGCCCAGCGGCCGCACGGTGCCCGCCTGTATCTGGCCGAGGAATTCCAGCGGATTGCCGGCGCCCAGATCGACGTGCCTGCCGAGCAGCATGTTCTGCACCTGCCCGCCGCCGTCGAAGCGCACGATCTTGAAGCGCACGCCGGTCGCCGCCTCGAACACCGAGATCGCCATGTCGTCGGCGGGACCGGCGGAGCCTACGGTCAGCGTGCCGGGCGGCTTTGCGCGCGCAGCAGCCAGCAATTCTGCCGCATTCCTGTACGGCGCATCGCGATGCGCCATCAGCAGGTAGTCGTCCAGCATCACGTTGGCGACCGGCGCAAGATCGCGCCAGCCCCGCGAATTCGGGATCTTGATCGGCGTGATCACGGACTGCGGGTTGATGAGGACCAGCGTGTGCGGATCGCCGCGGCGCGTAGCGACCACCGCCGCGATGCCGACCGACGTGCCGCCGCCGGGCCGGTTGTTGATCGTCACGGCAACAGGGACGACCTTCTCTTCGGACATGATGCGAGCCACGGTGCGCGCGGTCAGATCGGCCCCGCCGCCGACACCGAACGGCACGATGATCTCCACGTCGCGAGTCGGCTTCCATTGCGCGTGCGCCGCCGGGTTCGTGAACGCCAGCGCGCACGCTGCGGCAACGAGCGCCAGAATGTTGCGTCGCCTCATCTCTTTCCTCCTCGGTAATCGTTCAGTCCTTGCCGATGTGAGCGCTGCGTATCGCTTTGGTCCAGCGCGCGAGATCGCTCCTCCGTCGGTCCTGCAGCGCTACGACTTCATCACGACGAGCGCATCCGCCGCGACGACCCCCTGTCCATGCGGCAGGACGAGCAGCGGATTGATGTCCATCTCCGCGACGCTGTCGCGCGTCTGCCACGCCAGCATCGAGATGCGGGCCAGCGCGTGGGCCAGCGCATCGACGTCCAGCGCAACACCGCCGCGCATGCCTTCGAAGAGCGCGCGGGCGCGCAGCTCGCCGATCATAGAGCGCGCCTCGTCCACGTCGAAAGGCGCGACACGATACGCCACGTCGCGCAGCACCTCGGTGTAGATCCCGCCCAGACCGAAAGCGAGCACCGGACCGAAGGCAGCGTCGTTCACCACGCCGACCAGCGTCTCGACGCCGCCGGTGACCATGGACGATGCGAGCAGCCCCGTGAGCCGCGCTTGCGGCTTTGCGCTGCGCACGCGCGCGACCATCTCGGCCGCGACACGCGCAAGCTCTTCCGCGTCCTCAATGTTAAGACGCACGCCGCCGACGTCCGTCTTGTGCGCGATGTCGGGCGAGACGATTTTCAGCGCGACGGGAAAACGAAGCTGAGCGCAGTCGCTCGCAACAGCCTCGAGCGGCAGCAGCGCGTCCACCGTGACGGACACTCCGGCGGCCGCTACCAGCCGCTTGCTGTCGACTTCGCTCAGCGTCCCGCCACCCTGCCTGGACTTCGGCGCGTCGAAGCGCGGCTCGGACGGCACGTGGTGCGCCGCCTTCCGCCGCGCCTCCTCGTATTTCGCCATCACCGCCATCGCGCTCGCCACCCGCTTGGGCGAGTTGAAAACCGGGATGCCCGCCGCGCGCAGCTTCGCGAGCCCTTCCGGCGCAAGCGCTTCGGTCATCGCGGAAAAGACGAGGATGGGCTTGTCGCAGGTCGCGGCCACTTTCGCCAGCACGTCGCCGCCGTGCTCGACTTGCGCGCGGCCCGCGGCAGCGAACATCACTGCGAGCTGATCGACGTTCGGATCCTCGATTGCGGCACGGAACGCGCGCTCGAAATCGAGGCCGGGCGCTTCACGCGGATAGCCGGCCGTGTAATCGATGGGGTTCCTGAGCGAGCTCAGCGCCGGCAGCGATGCTTTCAGCTCGGCGATCGTCTGCGGCGCAAGCTCCGCGAGCGACATGCCGCACGCGTCGGACTGGTCGGAGAACATCGCCGCTGCGCCGCCCGATCCGCCCATGACCACGACGCGCCGTCCGCGCGGGAGACGTCCCGCCGCGCAGCACACCGCCGCGTCGACCGCTTCCTGCACGTCGCCCACCTCGATCACGCCGCACTGCCGGAACGCGGCGCGGTACGCGTCGTAGGCGCCGGTGAGATTCGCGGTGTGCGATTCGGCGGCACGCCTGCCCTGCTCCGTGTTGCCGGCCTTGAGCACGATGAGCGGCTTGCCGTGGGCCAGCGCGCGTCGTGCCGCCGCCATGAATGCGCGCCCGTCGCGGACACCTTCCAGGTAGGCGAGGATGACGCGCGTTTCCGGGTCGTCGACGTACGCGTCGATCAGCTCGGGCGCGGTGATGTCGGCCTCGTTGCCGCTGGTAACGACGTAGCGGAAACCCACGCCTGCCGTGTCGCACTGCATGAGGATGCTCGAGCCGAAGCTCGCGCTCTGGAACACCGCCGACACCGGTCCGGCCTTGAGCATCGGCGGACGTGTCAGGCTGCCGAACGCCGCATAAGCCCGCGTGTGCACGTTCACGTAGCCGAGGCAGTTCGGCCCGATGAGTCGCACGCCGCCCTCGCGTGCAGCCGCGAGCATGGCCGTCTCGATCTTCGCGCCCTCCTCGCCGGCTTCGCGAAAGCCGCCGCCCTGCACCACCGCAAACGGAATGCCGCGAGCGCCGCATTGCGCCACCACGCCCGGCACGTGAAGCGCAGGCAGCGAGATGACCGCCACGTCGCATTCGCTCTCGATGTCCGCGAGCGCCGGATAACACGTATAGCCGGCGATCTCGGCGTATTTCGGATTCACCGGGTACACGCCGCCGCGGTAGCCCTGCTTCTTCAAGGTGTCGACGACCTGTGCGCCGGGCCGCGACGCTTCGGTGCTCGCGCCGACGACGGCAATGCCGCGCGGATTCAGTAATCGATCAAAAGAGGAAGTCATGTCGTAGAGAATGCCGCCGTGACGCGCCCTCGCGTCACGCCGTCAGTCTATGGTCATCTTCGCGTCGCGGATCAGCTTGCCGCACGGCGATCAGCCAGTCGATGTTGCGAGCCACAGAATCGGCTCGCCGCAGGATATCGCCTGCCATGACTTCTCCTCCGCCATTCGATTGCGCGGCCCGCTATGCTGCGATTGCCTGCGCGTCCGCTCAGTCCAGCTTCACGCCCGACGCCTTGACGACTTTCGCCCATTTCGCGATTTCCGCTTTCTGGAAGGCCGCGAACTGCTCCGGAGTGCCCGGCATGGGCTCGCTCGCGAGCTTGGCGAGACGGTCTTTCAGATCCCGCGTCTGCACGATGCGCAGCGTCTCGCCGTTGAGGCGCGTGACGATGTCGCGCGGCGTGTTGGCCGGCGCGAAGATGCCGAACCACTGCAGCGCTTCGAAGCCTTTAAGGCCCGACTCCGACACCGTCGGCACGTCGGGCAGCACGGGCGAACGCTTGAGGCTGGTGACGGCGAGCGCGCGCAGCTTGCCCGACTGTATATAGGGCAGGAACGCGACCGCCGTGCCGAACTCGAGCGATACCTGGCCGCCGACGAGGTCCGCGAGCGCCGGCGCGTCGCCCTTGTACGGGACGTGCAGCATCTGTATGCCCGCCTGCGACCTGAACATCTCGCCGACGAGATGCGAGACGCCGCCCGCGCCGCTCGATGCAAAGCTCAGCATGTCGGGCTTCGCCTTCGCGAGCGCGATCAGCTCCTTCACGTTGCGCGCAGGCACCGACGGATGCGCGGACAGCGTGATCGTCGATGTCGCGAGCGCCGCGACGGGGACGAAGTCTTTCACGGCGTCATACGGCAGCTTCGCATAGAGACTGGGCGCAATGGCGTGCGTGCTGCTGGTGCCGACGAGTATCGTGTAGCCGTCGGGCGCCGCTTTCGCGGCGAGATCCGAGCCTATCGTGCCGGCCGCGCCGCCGCGATTGTCCACCAGCACCTGCTGGCCGAACGATTCGCTCATCTTCTGGGCCACGAGGCGCGCTACGATATCCGTCGCCCCGCCGGCGGGAAAAGGCACGATCATGCGCACCGGCTTGGCGGGATACGACTGGGCCTGCGCGCCGCCGCACATCGCGAGCGCGATGACGGACGCGAACAACGAACGATGACGCATGCTGGTCTCCTCGATTCGGCGAACGCGTATCTTAACAGGCGCGTAACGGGATGCGATCTTGAGAACAAATGCATCACCGATAAACGCCGATCACGATCAAGACGCTTCGACCCCCTCGGTCCTATTTGTGTCCATCTGTGTTCATCTGTGGTTCCTTCGCTTCTTTTTTCGAGATAAGGGATCCGCAAGCATATGGCAGGACAACGCCATTTCCGCTACAGTCGCCGCATTCCTCCGCACACGAGAGTCCGCAATGCGAAGCGCGCTCCTTTCCGTGCTGCTGGTGACCGCGATCGGCGCGGCAGCGGCGGCCGACACTGCATTCCCGACCCGCCCGATACGCATGATCGTCGGCTATCCGCCCGGCGGCTCGACCGACATCGCGGCCCGGCTCGTCGGACAAAAGCTCGCCCCGGTGTTCGGGCAGACGGTCGTCATCGACAATCGCGCCGGCGCGAGCGGCACGATAGCCGCGACGATCGTCGCGAGCGCGGAGCCCGACGGCCATACGCTGTCGTTCGCCGCCTCGCCCGAAGCGGCCATCTATCGCGCGCTGATGAAGAACCCGCCATACGACTCGCTGAAGGACTTCCAGCCCGTCACGCTGGTGGGCCGCGTGCCGTTCATGCTCGTCGTGCATCCGTCGGTCGGCGCGAACACGGTGAAGGAGCTGGTCGCGCTCGCGAAGGCGAAGCCGGGCACGATCAACTTCGCCTCCTTCGGCAACGGCACTTCGAATCACCTCGTCGGCGAAGCGTTCCGCGCGGCGGCCGGCATAGACATCGTGCACATTCCATACAAAGGCAGCGCCCCCGCGCTCGCCGACCTCCTGGGCGGACAGGTGCAGATGACGTTCGACGCCGTGCCGGTCGTCCTGCCGCAGGTGAAAGCCGGCAAGCTGAAGGCGCTCGCCGTGGCAACGATCAAGCGCTCGCCGCTTGCGCCCAACGTCCCGACGATGGACGAAAGCGGCGTGCCGGGCTTCACGGGCGGGACCTGGTTCGGCGTGCTCGCGCCGGCCCGCACGCCTCGTCCTGTCGTCGATAAGCTGAGCCGCGAGATCTCCGCCGTGCTGCGCGCACCCGAGGTGGCGCAAACGTTCAACGATAGAGGCATAGAGCCGGTCGGCAACACGCCGGCGGAATTCCGCGCCTTCATCGAATCGGAAACGAAGCGCTGGCTCAAGGTGGCGCAGGATGCGGGTGTGAAGCCTGAGTAGGGACACGCGATTCGCCAAGAACCTTAAAACCTAGACAGGATAAACAGGATTTTCAGGATTAACAGGATGGAAAGACGTGCTGTGTTCTGTCTGTGAATCATGTGAATCCTGTAAATCATGTAAATCCTGTCAGGGGTTTTCTTATTTTTGAACGCTCCTGGATAGAGATAGAGACGGCATGCGAACCATAATCACGAATGCGACGCTGATCGACTGCGTCGATCCCAAGCCTTCGCCCAACACGACGGTCGTCGTCGACGACGGCCGCATCACCGACATCATCAGGGGCAAGTCGACGCTTCAGGGCAGCGGCGAAGTCATCGACTTGAAGGGCGCGTATCTCATGCCCGGCCTGTGGGACGTGCATGTCCATCCCGATTATTTCTCGCCGACGGACATGCCGCTGACCGAGCAGATGACGCTGTTCGGCCACCGCCTGATGAGCGCGCTGACCGAATCGGGGATCATCGGATTTCGCTGCGCCGGCGCGCATCACTACATGGATGTCGCGTGGAAACGCGCGTTCGACTCGGGCCAGTACGTCGGTCCGCGCCTTTACGCGAGCGGCCACTTCATCACGACGACGGCGGGGCACTTCCTGACCTCGGGGCATGCGATCGAAGTCGACGGCCCCTACGGCTTCGTCAAAGCCATCCGCGAGCAGATGAAGAACGGCGTCGACCACATCAAGCTCAATCTCTCCGGCGGCATCATGGGCCTGAACTGGGACCGCCACTGGCATTCGTTCCTCCTCGACGAGGAGCTGAAGGCCGCGTTCGCGATCTGCAGGCAGCGCGAGTTCAAGGTCATGGCGCATGCGACCAACCCGGAGGCGGTGAAGAATGCGGTTCGCCTCGGCGCGCACAGCGTCGAGCACGGCTACATCATGGACGACGAGTGCATAGAGCTATTGCTCGAGCACGATACCTGGTACGTGCCGACGCTCGCCATCAGCCACCTGACGCCGACGCAGGTTCAGAACGACTGGGAGCGCGCGTGGCTCAAGCAGCGCAATCTCGCACATTCGCACTGCTGCCGCGCCGACGCCGCCTCCGACGTGCATGGCGGCTGGTTCAAGAAAGCGCTCGATGCCGGCGTGAAAATGGCGCTCGGCTCGGACATCCGTCCGCTCAAGGACGCTGCGCTGCTGGAGATGGGCTTGTGGGTGCGCGACGGCGCGACGACCTGGCAGACGCTGCTCGCCGCAACGAAGCATGCGGCTGCAATCGTGGGCGCGGCCGATGATCTCGGGACCGTCGAGACAGGCAAGCTCGCCGACCTCATCGTCGTCGGCGGAAATCCGTTGGAGAACATCGACAACGTGCGCAAGCTGCAACTGGTGTTCAAGGAGGGCAGGGTAGTGTCGGACAAGCGCGAACGTAGGTAACACGGCACTAGCACTTTCTTGTGATGATAGGCGCCACACTGCCACTACTCTTGCGCCGACGAGCACGCAGGAGCGCGGTCGAGTAATTGGCTGCCGCGATTAGAAAAGTTATGGATAGATAACGCGCTTCCTCGGCGGAGCTAAATAGGCCGGCCATTCGATCCGATGGCTTGAATCCGCGAAAGCAATCCAACAAAGACTTGTTTTCGGTTGGGCGTTGCCAAATTACGAGATAAGTTCATGCCCGACAATCCGGCGCCGCTAACCCCAGTTCCGGCCGCCTTATCACCGGAAATACTCAGCTGGGCGCCCTATTCCAGCGGGGGACGACTCTTCGATCCAGTTGACTCGCTACGTCCATACCAGCATTGGCGACATGCAGAAGACCTAGTCCGACACGGGACCACGGAGTTTCATCGTATTGACTGCGTCGCGACATTGAGGCGTGCTGTCGACTCGCGATTACGACGCTTAAATTCACTTTACGAATTCAAGCGAATTCCTGTTTGCAGCAAGCCCGACGGGATCATAGATATTTGCGAGAAGTTCGGCATATTTAGGCCGTTGATGGTTCAAAAGCTGCAAAGGATTAGAAATAGAGTCGAACACCAAGATGTACCACCGCCGGGAAAGGCGGAATGCGCCGAGCTCGTGGAATTTGTTTGGTACTTTTTGAAGTCGACTGATAGTCGAGTCGCTATGTTGCCAGACGGCTTTCACAGTGATCCTGACGGCGGCTTCGGTGAAACGCCTTATGGACTTACCTTCCGTACTGGGCCGAAATACGAGTGGACAATTGAGATTAGTGGTTGGGTACCAAGTAAGTTAATAGCCACACCTGCCGTTGAAAATTGGATAGACATCGCTTGCACCGAGTTTGTTCGAGCTAGAGATATCCCGAGCAAGAAGCCAAGCGCTATCGGCCGGCTTGCAAAGAACAAGGATGACGACACTTGGGTCATCGCGCATTTCCTTGGCCCTGACACATATCGTGATGCAATCTTTGAGCTGTATTTTCAGGCCGACTAACAAAAGGCATAGCGCATAAGGGGCCAGGCTCGAAATCATGCCCGCGGCCGTAGGCTAGCCTCCCCGCCGTATTCTCCTTCAACGCTCGCTGTATGTGCTTCCTGATGCAGCGCTTCACGTCTTCCGCGTTGATGTGGACTTCTCTGACCGCGCGCTTGAGGTCCCGCGGCCGCGCGCCGAGCCGGCTACTCCAGTACCGCGAACGATGCATATCGATGCCGCTATTGACATCTGTATCCCATGGGATACACTACGCCGATGCGCGTCCTGATGACCGAGGTGTACCGGGACTGGATCAACGATTTGAAGGATCGCGCAATTCGTGCCCGCATTCAGGTGCGCGTTGACCGTCTGGCGCACGGGAATCCTGGGCAGCATCGTCATCTGACCGACGGCGTGTCGGAATTGAAGATCGACGTGGGTCCCGGTTATCGTGTCTATTACACCGAGAGAAATGGCGAACTCATAGTGCTGCTCGCTGGCGGCGACAAGTCCACTCAGGAGCGAGACATCAAGGCAGCCATTGCTCTCGTCAGAAACCTCTAGAAGGTCCGGAAAAATGCGCAAAGCCGCTACAAAGAAGGCGAAGACCAAGACCGTGCCATACGATGTGTCGGAACAGCTCCGCACACCGGAAGAGATGGCCGCCTACCTCGACGCGTGGCTCATCGAGGCTCCGGAGGATGCGGCGGGAATTGCGCGTGCATTGGGCGACATCGCCCGCGCCAAAGGCATGTCGCAGGTCGCGCGTGAAGCGGGGCTTAGCCGGGAGAGTCTCTATAAGGCGCTCAGCGAGAACGGCAATCCAAGCTTTGCGACAGTCTTGAAAGTTGCGCGCGCACTCGGCGTTCGCTTGCACGCCGAGCCGGCGTGAGCTGCGCATAAGCGACCATGCTCGAAATCATCCCCGCGGCTGCAGGCTAGTCCCCCTCCGCCGCGCTCTCCTTCATCGCCTGCCGGATGTGATCTCTGATGTAGCGTTGTCGACTCGCACCCTTCCACTGCTACAATCGCGGTCACATTACGGCGGCGCTGGCTGAAGGCTGCGTAACGACTTCAACTTTTGTCTGATTCGGGAGGAGATCGAGATGCGCGTTTCTGTACTGCTGACCTTCGTGCTTGTCCTGTCCGGCTGCGCTGCCACGCAATCGGGGTCTCACCCATGGCCGGCGGCCGACAAGCGAGCCATGGTGGATCAATGCCACGAGCAGGTCTGGCAGCGCGCGGAAAACGATTATCTGAAGGAAAGAAACCAGGCGCGCGCGCAGTTGCCGGCCGACTTCCGCCAGACCATGAGCGCCAGGATCGGACCGCAGGCCGCCGCGTGCGACTGCTACATCGACAGGCTGGAAAGCGAGTGGAGCTACGACGAGCTCAACGCGAACAAATCGCGTGTCGGGGAAAAAGTGCAGCAGATACGGGTATCGGGCGCGTGCTCGCGGCCCGCTAAACCATAACGCAGCTCGCCCTCGCGGAGCTACCCGCCGCCGCGGCCTCGAACAGGATGCACGGGCGGCGCGCAGCGCACTGAGAAACACGGAGCGTGCAAGCCGGAAGATTTCTTCGGCCAGGCTCCGTTTCTCCTGGATGCAACCTCAGGCAGTCGCCTTGTCGCCCGGTCTCGCTGCCGGCAGCGGAAAGTATTCCGCGACCGGTATCTCCACTACCGCAGGGCCGTCGACGGCGAGCGCTGCCGCCACGGCGTCCGCGATCTCCTCCGGCCGCGACGCGTAGAAGCCGCACGCGCCGTACGCTTCGGCCAGCCGGTCGAAGCGCGGATTCTCGAGGTCCACGCCGATATAGCGCGCGCCGAAATTGCGTTGCTGCTGCGCCTTCTCCGCGCCGTGGCAGCTGTTGTTGAGCACGATGCTCACGTGCGGGATCCGGAACCGGACGGCGGTATTGATTTCCTGCGTGGTGTACATGAAGCCGCCGTCGCCCTGCAGCGTGACGGCCTTGCGTTCCGGACATCCCAGCTTGGTGCCGAGCCCGACGCAATAACCCATGCCGAGACCGCCGTGCGCAGCATAGTTAAACAGCGTGCGCGGCAGCTCGAACTGCAGCCGCTCGTACGCGAGCCCCGCCGCCACGCCGGCATCCAGGGTCACCATGCAATCGCGCGGCAGCACCTTGCGCAGCTCGGGATAAACGCGCTGCGGCATCATCGGGTCGCCTGCGAGCGAGCGCTCGGCGTCCAGCCGCTTGCGGCGCTGCGCCGCGTATTCCGAGATGGCGGAGCGCCAGGCCGCGAGGCCGCTTCTGCGGCCTGCCTGTGCGTGTACCGCTTCCAGCAGTTGCTCGGCCACGGCCCGCGCGTCGCCCACGATGCCGACCGCGATGCCGTGATTGCGGCCGACTTCCTGGGCATCGATATCGACCTGGATGATGCGCGTCGCCGGATTGATCGTGGCGCTGTTCCAGGACGTGGTCGCCTGGCTCAACCGCGAGCCCAGGGCAAGCAGCACGTCGGCGCGGTATACGGCTTCGAGCGCCTCGGGCGCGCCGCGGCGTCCCGGCGTGCCGATGTACAACGCATGGCTGTTCGGCACCGCATCGTTGTGGCCGTAAGCCGGGACGAGCGCCATGTCCAGCGCTTCGGCCAGCGCAACGGCGGCTTGCGATGCATCGGCATCGACCACGCCGCCGCCCGCGAGCAGCACCGGTCGCTCTGCGGCGAGCAACAGCCGCGCGGCTTGCGCAATCGCCTGGGCGTCGCCGCGCACGCGCTGATCGACGGCGCGGTACGACGCAGGCGCGAGCGCCGCCGCATCCAGCGTCTGGTGATCCAGGAGATCGCGCGGGATATCGACGAACGCCGGGCCCCTCCTCCCGGTCGTCGCGGCGCGCAACGCATCCCGCAACACAAAAGGAATGCGACTCGCGAGGTGCGCCTGGCGGGCGTAACGCGTCACGGGACGAAAAATGTCCACGAGGTCGAACGCCTGGCTGCCGTCGCGATCGAGATGCTCGCGAGCCACGTCGCCCGCGATGACGATCACCGGCGCGCGGCCTTTTGCGGCGAGCGCGACGCCGGTCATCAGGTTGATCGACCCCGGCCCTGACGTGGTCACGCACGCCGTCGGCCTGCCGGAGGCGCGCGCGTAGCCGTACGCCATGAAGGCCGCGCCTTCCTCGTGACGCGTGTCGATGAAGCGGATGTCGCTGCGGCCGTAAAGCTCGGTGATGATGCTGTTCGTCGTCGTGCCGACGAGACCGAAGATGTGGTCTATGCCTTCCGCACGCAGCGTCTCCAGCACCGCGCGCCCCGCCGTCATTTCCGGCATCTATCCTCCCGTTTTGTTCGACGCATCATGAGCCGCATCTTGCCATAGCTTCGGCGACGCGGGACCGCGCATCCCGGGTCGATCGGGCGGACACGGGGATCGCAGGAACGAATCCGCGCGGCATGGCGCCGCGCGGGAGATCGAATGAGCCGCATAGTGGTCGCTGTCGTGCTCGGACTCGCGCTCGGGCCACGGGCGGGGAGGCCAGACGCGTCGTCGTTCTGCAGCGTTTTCCGCCGCGGTGACGCGCACCGCCGGCGGGCCGACGCAGTCCCGGGAATTGCGGGGCAAATCACCGCCTGTTGACCGCATGGCGCGCGATACGGCGGGAGCAGGATGACAACAACAGGCACTGGATGGGAGCAATCATGAAAGCCCGACATGCGATGCGAGCCGAACGCCAGGTGAGGTTCGACCCGAAGCAGGTGGAGTCCGAAACCGATTTCGTCGTCGACTGGGAAGAGAGCGATCCCGAGATCGAAGACATCGACGCGCGCGAGACTGCGCAGCTCGCCTTCGGCGATCGCGTCGAAGAAGACTGAAAGAGCGCGCGACTCAGGCGCCGATCGCTGCCTTCACGCGAGCGGGAGAGAGCGGCAGATCGCGGATGCGGGCACCGGTTGCATCCGCAATGGCATTGGCGAGGGCCGCCGACGCCGGACCTTGCGCCGCCTCACCGGTGCCGAGGAAGGGCATGCCCTGCCGGTTGATGATGTGCACCTCTATGCTGTCGGGGACGTTGCTGAAGCGCACGATGGGGTAGCGGCTCCAGTCGCGGCTCGTGATGCGCGTGCCGTCGAACGCGACCGACTCGTACATCGTCCAGCTCAGCGACTGCACCACGCCGCCTTCGATCTGGTTGCGTATCCCGTCGGGATTCACCGCCTCGCCGCTGTCCACGGCCACCACCACACGGACCGGATGCACGCGCCCGCTGTCGCGGTCGACTTCCACCTCGCAGGCCACCGCGGCGTACGCCGCTGAATTCTTGTAGCGCGCGAACGAAAAACCCCGGCCGCGACCCTGCTGCCGCTGATAGCGTATCCATCCGAACTTGTCCGCGGCCAGCATCATGACCGTGCGCGCGCGCGAGTCCTGCATGTGCCGCAGGCGGAACTCGAGCGGATCGACCTGCGCCGCCTTCGCCAGCTCGTCCATGAAGCTTTCCAGCGAAAACACGTTCATGTACGCCCCGAGCGAGCGCAGCGCCGAAACGCGCAACGGCATCTGCGGGATGAAATGGTTCACCACGACGGCGTTGGGCAGCGTGTAGAGCGGGACGGCATTGCGGTCTCCGCCACCGTCCGGCAACGGCATGTTCTTCGGTTCCTGCGGCGCGAACGGCGGGTCAATATGCAATCCGGCGAGGAGATTGCCGGCGGGACCGGGCCGCATCGAGTGCGTGTTGCTCCACACCTCGTAATGCCAGGCCGCGATACGGCCGTCCGGATCGAGCTGCGCCTGGGCGGTCGTCATCATCGCCGGGCCGTACGGCTCCCACGCATGCTCGTCCTCGCGCATCCATTGCACGCGCACCGGCCGGTTCGGGAAAGCGACGGCAAGCAGCGCCGCATCGCCGCCCGCGTCGTCCGCTCCGTTGTGTCCATAGCAGCCGGAGCCTTCCATGTGAATGCAGCGCACGCGATCCGGCGGCAGCTTCACCAGCTCGGCAATCGCGTTGCGCAACGGATAGACGCCCTGCGTGTGCGACCACACCGTCAGCATGTCCTCGCGGTACAGCGCAACCGCGCACGACGGCCCGATGGAAGCGTGCATCTGGTACGGCCGCGTGTACGACGCCGAGACCACGTTGCCGGTGGGCGCCGGCGTCGACGCATCGCCGAGATCGATGAAATCCTGGGTAGGCAGGCTGCGCAGATGCTGATGGAGCGCTTGCGGCGGCGGCAGCGGGGCGCGCTCCTGCCATTGCGCCGAGCGGTGCAGCGCCTGCAGCGCCGTCACCGCCTGGTATTCGCGCTCGGCGATCACGGCGAGATACGAGCCGTTGCGCACGACCTTGAGCACACCGGGCATCTTCTCCGCCGCTGCAACATCGACCTGCTTGAGCTGTGCGCCATAGCCCGGCGGCCGAACGATGCGCGCGTGCACCATGCCGGGCAGCCGCAGGTCCTGCACGTAGCTCACGCCGCCGGTGACCTTGCCCGGTATGTCCACGCGCGGCAGCGACTTGCCCATCAGGGTGTGCGTGCGCGCGTCCTTCAGCGGGGATTTCGGCTGGGCCTCGACGTGCAGCGTCTGCTCGCTCACCAGCTCGCCGTACTTCACCGAACGGCCGTCAGCGGCCTTGATCACGCCGTTCTGCACCGTGAGGCTTTCGGCCGGAACGTTCAGCCGCGTCGCGGCGAGCTGCGTGAGGAGCGCGCGCACCTGCGCCGCCGCGTTGTAAATCGCCGTGCCGCTGTCCTGCATCGAGTGGCTGCCCGCGGTATAGCCCTCGTTCGCAGTGCGCCCGGTGTCCGCCGTCACGAGCGCAATGCGCTGCGGCTCGACGACCAGCTCTTCCGCGGCGACCTGGATGAGCGCGGTCCTGATGCCCTGACCGAGCTCGGCTTTCCCGGTGAACACCGTGATCGAATCGTCGGCGCCTATGCGTATCCAGGAGTCGAGCAGCGGCGACTTCTTGAGGCTTCCCGGCGGCTGTGGAGCCTTCATCGGCTCCTTGCCGATGTTCTGCGCAGGCTCCGGCGACGCGGACCACGCGCGCGACGACAGCGTGAAGCTCACGATGAGCGCGCCGCCGGTCCTGAGAAAATCACGGCGCGACACCGACGCAGGCCACGCGCTCATCGCCCGTTGCCCCCGCTGCCGGTCTTCATGTAGCCCGCCGCCCGCGCCACGGCGCGGAGTATGCGCATGTGCGTGCCGCACCGGCAGAGATTGGTGCTCATGTGCGCGCGAATCTGCGCCGCGGTCGGTAAGGCGTTTTTCTCGAGGAGCGCCTGGGCGCGCATCATCATGCCCGGTATGCAGTAGCCGCACTGCGCCGCCTGCTCTTCGATGAACGCGCGCTGCACCGGGCCTGGGCTTTCCGCCGTGCCCAGCGCCTCGACCGTCTTCACCTGCCGGTTGGCAAGCACGGAGATCGGCGTGATGCAGGAGAACACCGCCTGGCCGTCCACCATGACGGTGCACGCACCGCATTGTCCGAGACCGCAGCCGAACTTCGCCGCGTTGAGCTGAAGGTGGTCCCGCAGCACGTACAGCAGCGGCGTGTCCGGGTCCGCGTCCACCGGGTATGCGCGGCCGTTGACGTTCAGGTTGATCATGCGTTCGCCATCCCTCTTCAGCGTTGCGCGTACGATTCCGGCATGCCGCGGCGCGCCTGCTTCACGACCTCGCCGACGTCCTTCCACGGCTGCGCACCCGCGGCATACTGACGCAGGTAGTTGACCAGCGCAACGATCTGCCCGTCGGTGAGCGCGCCTGCAAAGCCGGGCATCCAGCGCCCGCGCGTGCCTTCGTCCGGCACTATGCCGTCGAGAATGAAATTGACGAGATTGCGCGGCGACGGCGCAGCGACCGCGCTGCTCAGCGTGAGGTTGAGCGCCGCGCCCGACGTCGTCTGGTCGCGCGGCGTATCGTGACAGACGCCGCATGCGCCTCGATAGATCTGCGCGCCCGGATCGCTGGCCGCTTGCGGTATAGCAAGCGGCCCGCCCGACTGCGCGCGCGCGACCAGCTCCTGCCCCCGCTTCTGCCGCTCCGCGGACGCCTGCGCAGTGAGGCTCGCGATGTATGTCGCAATTGCGCGCACTTCGCTTTCGGAAACGCCGGAGAGGTTGTGCACGACCGGCGCCATCGGCCCTGCGGTAGCGCCGTGCGCTTCCTCGCTGCCGGTGCGCAGGTAGGTATAGATACGCTCTGCAGTCCACGGCACCGGCGCCGGCGCGGACGCATTCAGCGCCGGGGCGTGCCATCCTTCGATCTCGCCGCCCGCAAAGCGCTCGTCCTTCTTCTCCGCGCCGAGGCGATTGCGCGGCGTGTGACACGCCCCGCAATGCGCGAGGCCCTCGACGAGATACGCGCCGCGGTTCCACTCGTTGCTCTGCTGCGTGTTCGATGCGAACGCCGCGCGCTCCAGGTACAGCAGCTTCCACCCGGCGATGAGCGCGCGGATGTTGAACGGAAACGCGAGCTTGTTGGCGGGCGTCTCCACGCGCACCGGCTCGCGCGTCATCAGATAGGCATAAAGCGCCGCGAGATCGTCGTCCGACATGCGGGTGAAATGGTTATAGGGAAACGCGGGGTAAAGATGATGGCCTTCGCGATCCACGCCTTCGCGCATGGCACGCACGAAAGCCGCCGGCGGCCAGTTGCCGATACCGGTGTACGGGTCGGGAGTGATGTTGGTGCCGTAGATCGTGCCGAACGGCGTCTCCAGCGCGCGACCGCCCGCGTACGTCCTGCCGCCCGGCGCCGTATGACACGAATTGCAGTCGCCGATGGCGGCAAGCTCCGCGCCCTTCGCGATGAGCTTCGCATCGAAGCTCGCGCGTGCCGGCGGTTCGATCGGCGCGATGGACGGATGCCACGCGCAGGAGCTCACGAGCGACAACAACACAACGACGATGACAGCGGCTGCCGCGCGACGTGCGCTCATGGGTTCCCGAAACAGGCTGGTGGAACGGAAAGGTGGCGCAGCCGCCACCCGGACCGGTGTCGGCCGAGGTGCATTTAACGTGCCGTGCGCGAGCGCTTGACGGACGTCAGCGCATTCCGGCCGGCGGCGGCGTGCCTGTCACTGCGCCTGACGGATCGACGATCGCGCCGCCCACCGGCGGCTGCCCGTCGCGACTGGTTCCCGGCGGCGTGCTGGCGCGAGCCCCCTCATGGGGACCCGCAGTCGAGCCGCTCTCGGTCGAGGTGGCCGGGGCGCCGGTCGGAACATCGGTGCGGCTGCGCTCCGAGGCGGCCGGTGCGGCGCCCTCGCGCGCCCCCACGTCACCGGGCGGATACGGACCCTCAGCCTGGCACGCGCTGACGGCGGCAAGACATGCGGCGACAATCCAATATTTATGCATGCGCAACTCCCGGGCCGTGGAGGCCCCGCTCATTCCGCAGCAAAAGTCGCGCCGGTTACTTGATCGCCATCGGATTGATCGGGGAGCCGACGGCCTGCGTCACCGGCAGCGGCGGTCCTGTGAAGAAGAATTCGTACACGCGGTCCTGCGCGCAGTCGGCGGCAAGATCGCGCAAGTAGAAGATCTCGCCCATGGTGATGCCTATCATCGGTATCACCACCCAGTGCCACGGCTGGCTCGCGTCCTTCGTTTCGTTGGGCCGCACCTCGCAACCCCAGGTGTCGGTGCAGATCGCGGCGATCTCCTTCCTGTGTATCCACTCGCAGGTCTCGAACGCGAGACCCGGCGCATCGCCGCCGGCGTAGCCGCCCCAGTCGCCGCTGTCGAGGCGTTGCTCCATCTGCCCGGTGCGCACGATGACGAAGTCGCCGCGCTTCACCTGCACGCCCTGCGCCTTCGCCGTCGCATCGAGGTCTTCGCTGGTGATCGCCATGCCGTCCTCGAGGTACGGCAGGCCGAGGTGGCGCGCGACATCGAGCAGCACGCCGCGACCGACCATGCGGTCTTTCACTTTCTCGATGCCGTTCTTCTTCGCGCCGTTGCTGTCGACCAGGCGCGCGTCGTAGCCGTTCCACATCCTGTCGTCATAGAAGATGTGGCCCAGCGCATCCCACTGCGTGCCGCACTGCATCGGCAACGAGACCATGTCGTCCGCATAGCGCAGGCCGCCTTTGTCCTGCACGCCCGAAACCGCATCCGTCCCGGTTGCGAGCATCGTGTGTATGGGATTGAAGCGATTGCCCCACAAGCCTTTCTGCGGGCCGTTCTTGTCGAAGTTGAGCCCCAGCGAGAAAACCTTTCCCTTCCTGATGAGGCGGCCCGCCGCGATCACGTCTTCCGGCGACACGAAATTGAGCGTGCCGGCCTCGTCGTCCGGCCCCCAGCGTCCCCAGTTTTTGCAGCGCTCGGCTGCAGCGCGCAGGTGCTTCAGGTCGAACATCTTCTCGTTGTAGCGGCGGGGCATAATGTTCCTCCTTGAACAAACACAATCGAAAAAACTTCAGCCACAGAGAGCACAGAGGACACAGAGAAATGCGGAAGGTCATTTCGCTTCAAGCTCCCGCACATTCGTCTCTGTGATCTCTGTGTCCTCTGTGGCTTATTTGGCTTTCAACCTCATCTGGCCGTCCACCCGCCGTCGATCACGAGGCTGGTACCCGTCATGAGCGAGGCGGCCGGCGAAGCGGCGAACAGCACTGCCGCAGCGACCTCTTCGAGCGTGCCGAGGCGCCCCATCGGGATGCGCTGCATCACCCAGTCGGTGAATTCCCTGCTCTGGAACATCGGCGCCGTCATCGGCGTGTCGATGAAGGTAGGGGCCACCGAATTGACCCGGATGTTGTGCGGCGCGAGCTCCACGGCAAGCGCCTTGGTCATGCCCTCGACCGCGTGCTTGGTCATGCAATACACCGTTCGCCGCTCGGCGCCGACGTGTCCCATCTGCGACGTGACATTCACGATCGCACCGCCGCGCTCCTTGCGGTTCTTCGCTTCCAGCATCTTGCGCGTCGCGGCCTGGGCCACGAGAAACATCGCTCTCACGTTGAGCGCCATCACGCGGTCGAGGTGCTCCACCGACACCTCGACGAAAGGCTCGGGGATGTTCATGCCGGCATTGTTGACGAGCACGTCGAGCGCAGGCAGGCCGGCGAACGTTTGCGCGACCTGGCGCTCGTCGGTGACGTCGCACACCGCGACATGCGCCGTCCCACCGGCATAATCGATCTCGGACGCGACTTCCTCCAGCTCTGCCCGCGTGCGCGACACGAGCCACGTCTGCGCGCCCGCTGCGGCAAGCGCAAGCGCGACGCTGCGTCCCATGCCGCGGCCGGCGCCGGTAACCAGCGCGGTGCGGCCGTCGAGACGAAAATGTGCGAGAGGATCTCTCATAAAAACGAAGCAGCCACAGAGGACACAGAGGACACAGAGATCACAGAGAAATCCTCATAACCGAAAGCATTCCGTCTACCGGGTTCATCTCTGTGCGCTCTGTGCTCTCTGTGGCGAATGGGCTCTAACGCTTCGCGCCCAGCCCAACGTTCTGCCCGCCATAACGCCGCAGCCGCAGATCGGCCTGCTCCTTGTGTCCCCAGAAACGCTCTATGGCGCACAGCCGTGAGCAGTACTCGCCGACTTTCACGCTCGCTTCCGGAGTGACTTCCTGGTAGGTGCAGGTCTTGAGGAACTTGCCCACCCACAGGCCGCCGGTGTAACGCGCGGCGCCGAGCGTGGGCAGGGTGTGATTGGTGCCGATCACTTTGTCGCCGTAGGAGACGTTCGTCTCCGGGCCGAGGAACAGCGCGCCATAGTTCTTCATGTGCTCGAGGAAGTAGCGCGGCTTGCGCGTCAGCACTTCGACGTGCTCGGCCGCGACTCGATCGGCTTCCGTCACCGCCTCTTCGAGCGACTCGACGAGGATGATCTCGCCGTAGTCGCGCCAGGCGACGCCCGCGACGTCGGCCGTGGGCAGCACCTTGAGCTGACGCTCGATCTCCGCGGGCAGCGCCGTCGCGATCGCGGCGGAGGTCGTGATGCAGATCGCAGGGCTCGTCGGTCCATGCTCCGCCTGGCCGAGCAGGTCGGTCGCGATCATTTCCACGTCCGCGCTCTCGTCCGCGATTACCAGGATCTCGGTCGGGCCGGCGAGCAGGTCGATGCCGACGCGGCCGAAGAGCTGCCGCTTCGCTTCGGCGACGTACGCGTTGCCCGGCCCGCACAACATGTCCACCGGCGCGATCGAGTCCGTCCCTACCGCCATTGCCGCAACGGCCTGCACGCCGCCGAGCACGTAGATGTCGTCCGCGCCGGCGAGGACCATCGCTGCAATCGTTTCCGCATGAGGCATGCCCTGGTTGGGCGGCGTGCACGCGATGACGCGGCGCACGCCCGCAACGCGCGCCGTGACGATGCTCATGTGCGCCGAAGCCACCATCGGATAGCGGCCGCCCGGCACGTAACAGCCGACGCTGTCGACCGGGATGTTCCTGTGCCCCAGCTTCACGCCGGGCAGCGTCTCGACTTCGACGTCGCGTATCGCGGCGCGCTGGTGCTCGGCGAACGTCCGTATCTGCGCCTGCGCGAAGCGGATGTCGTCGAGCGTCGCCGCCGGCACGCGCGCCATGATGTCGTCGATCTCTTTCCTGCCGAGCTTGAACGAGGACGGCGACCAGTTATCGAATTTCCGGGAGAGTTCGCGCACGGCCGTGTCGCCGCGCTTCTTCACGTCGGCGATGATGTCTTCCACCGTCCGCCGCACCTTGAGCTCGAGATCGTCGCTGATTGCCGCGTCGATGCGGCGCTTGAGATGGGTTGCCATGGCGATGCGCTCCTCCTGAGGTAGAGCCCCTAACATAATGAGACGCGTGCTGCGCTGTCACGATTTTCGCTCAGGACGCGAAGCGATCCGCAGCCAATATCGCGAATATTGGCAAGGTGAGCGACAAAGTCATTGGGCGAAAATTCGTGCCAGCCCTCCGGGTTGCGTCCAAAATCGCGCCTGCCATTGTCGGGCGGCTTGGCCATATTCGCGATATGCCCTGCGCCGCCCTTCGCGGCATCCACGATTTTGGCTCGCAACGCACACGTGCCTCATTATGTTAGGGGCTCTCAGTGTAAGGCGGCCACCACCAAGCGGCAATCGCGCCCATAAAAAAACCGGCTGCCCGCGGTCGCGGGAACAGCCGGCTGAGAGGCAACCGACGTTATTTCTCGGGGCCTGCGTACACCCCCGCCGTGTGCGGGAAGAGGCATTTCACGATCTTGAACTTGGAGATGTCGACGGTCGCGTCCATGTGCAGGAACACTGCCGCGTCGCGCAGGTGCTTCTCCACGCCGAACTCGAGCATGATGCCGTTGCCGCCATGAAGCTCCACGGCATGCTGGCACACCTTGAATATCTCCTCGGACGCGAAGAGCTTCACCATGTTGACCAGCGCCTCGGCGTCGGGCGCCTTCTCGTCGACCGCCCGCGACGCTTCGTTGAGCAGCGAGCGCACCGCGCAGATCTTGGTCGCCATCTCCGCGAGGCGGATCGCGACCGCCTGGTGCTTGATCAGCGTGCGCCCGCCCTGCACGTAGTTCTGGCAATACTCCGCCGCCTTCTCGTACGCCGCGACACCGATGCCGAGATTCTTCGACGCCTGGATGATCTTGCCCGGACGGAAATACACGCCCGCCTTGGTGAGCGCCGTGTCCTGCACCAGGCAATGATCGAGCGGCACTTCGACGTCCTCGAACACGATCTCGCCGTTGTTCATGAAGCGGCCGCCCAGCGTCTCGTTGCAGCGCGCGACGGACAGGCCGGGGGTGTCGCGCGGCACGAGGAAGCTCGACGTGCCTTTCGTCATGCCTGCGCCCGGCGTCGTCGTCGCATACACGACGTAGAGCTTCGCGTCGTAGCCGTTGCTGATGAACTGCTTGCGGCCGTTGATGACCCACTTGTCGCCTTTCTTCACGGCGCGCGTGTTCATCATCGCTTCGGGCACGTCGTACGGCAGCCAGCGGTCGGACGCGCCGCGCGGCTCGGTGAGGCAATGGGCGAGCAGGAAAGACGGATCCTCGACGACGCGCGGAAACCACTTCTCCTGCAGGTGCCGGGGCGCGACGTTGCGCAGCAGCACCGACACTTTCCAGATCTGCACCAGCTTGTCGGAGAGGCCTGCGTCGCCGCGAGAGATCTCCTCCGAGATCATGGCGAAGGTCTGCACTTCCGTCTTCGGATCGAGCGGCGTGCCGCCGAACTCTTCCGGAACGCCGAGCGTGCGTATTCCGATCTTGTGCGCCTGCTCGAGGATGGAAATCGGCAGGCGGCCTTCCGGCTTCATCGACCATTCCTGCTGCCAGTGGTCGCGGATGAAAGGCCTGACGTAATCGTCGACGAACGCGCGGCACGCGTCGCGCATCATCCGCTGCTCTTCGGACAATCCACGTTCGTTGTAAATCATGGCGCTGCTCCTGGTGAGGTTCCCGCCCCCTTCGACCCGTAGGCCGGCGCGGTATGCGCCGCGGCTCGCGCGGTACCGGTCGATTAGACGGCAATCGCCGTCCGTGCCGCTATCAGGTTTCTGCGGTATTTGTCAGAAAGCGGAGCCCTTATTGCATCCGCTAAATGGGTGACCGCCGTGATCACCCATTTTCCGGCACGAATCTCCTCTCCCCCCCGGGAGAGAGGCCGGGAGTGAGGGAGTTGAGCGTCAGTGGTTCACTGACAGCTCAACAGCTCTGCTCGCGATAACGCCTGGGGGTGACACCCACGATCTGCTTGAAGCGGGCGCCGAGGTGGCTCTGGCTGGAAAATCCAGTGCGATAGGAAATCTCGGCGATGCTCATCGCGGTGCGCGCGAGCAGCTCCTGGGCGAGCGAGATGCGCCGCCGCGTGACGTACTGGTACGGCGCCATGCCGGTGCTTGCCTTGAAGCGGCGCGAGAAATGGAATGCGCTGAGATTGACCAGCGCCGCCAGCTCCGCGGCCGACAGGTCGCGGTCGATGTGATCGGCGATGTAATCGGTGACGCGCCGCAACTGCGCGGCCGTGAGCGCCTCGGCCGGGACGCGTTTCTGCGCCGCGCCGCGCAACAGCCGCAGCGCGAGGAAGTCCGCAAGGCTTTCGGCGTAGAGGCTGCAGGTGAGCGGATCGCCCTGGGCTTCTTCGAGCAGGCCGCGCGCGATGCCGTGCACGGCGCGGTCCGCGCCGTCGTAGATGGGCGCGATCGCGCACGGGATGCCCAGCTCCCGGGCCACCGCCGCGGTATGGCGCGAATCGAGGTAGAACCCGACCGCATCCCATGACCCATGCCATTCGGCGGCGTGCGGCTCGCCGGCCGGATTGATCAGGACGTGGCCGTCGCGCGGGGCGAGCCGCGCCTCGCCCCGGGTGGCGGTCCACCACAGCATGTCGGCGACCCCGCCGACGGTGACGCTGATCTGGTGGCCCTCGTGCTGGTGACGCGTGCGGCTGCCGCGGCCTTCGCCGACGTGGTAGTAGAAATCCACGAGGTGGCCTTCGCCCGCAGCCGGCGCGCGTCTCAGCACGGCGCTCCTTCGCGCGTGGCCATTGCGCTCAGTCCGCCTTCAGGCCGACGAGCTTCACGACGAGAGCGTTCTGCTTCATCGATTCCTGGACGAGCTTGCGAAAATCCTCCGGCCCGCGAATCACGACCTCGGTCGCCTGGGCATGCAGGAGCTTCTGCGTGTCCGGGCTGTTGACCGCCTTGATGACCGCTGCGCGCAGCTTGTCGGTGATCGCTTTCGGCGTGCCCTTCGGCATGAAGAAGCCCTGCCAGCCGCTGTAGTCGAATCCGGGAATGGTGTCCGCGATGGGCGGTATGTCGGCGAGCAGCGGCGTGCGCTTCGGCAGGCTGTGGCCGATGGCGCGCAAACGCCCCGAGTTCACGAACGACATCACCGCCGGCGCAGGCGTCAGCGTCCATTGCGATTCGCCGGCGATCACGGCCGCCACCGACGCACCGCCGCCCTTGTACGGCACGTGCACCGACTGGAATTTCGCGGCATTGAGGAAGTACGTGCCCGAAAGATGGCTTTGCGAGCCGGCGCCGGCCGAGGCCATGTTCACCTCACCGTTCTTGCCCTTGCAGTAATCGATGAGATCCTTGACCGACTTGATGGGCAGGCTCGGGTTGACGACCAGCACGTTGGGCGTCTCGGCGAACTGCGTGATGTAGTCGTAGTCCTTGACCGGGTCGAAGGTCGGCTTTTTCTGCAGTTGCACGGCGATGGTCGAAGCGGCGGTCGTCGCGGCGATCATCGTGTAGCCGTCCGGATTCGCGAACTTCGCGATCTCCATGCCGATCACGCCGCCGGCGCCGGCGCGGTTGTCCACGACGACCTGCTGGCCCAGCACTTCGGAGAGCTTCTGCGCGACGATCCGCGACAGCGTGTCGACTGAGCTTCCCGGCGCGTTCGGCACCACCATGCGCACGGGACGATCGGGATAGCGGCTGGCGTCCGCGCACCATGCCACGCCGCTGGCTGTCGTGAGCGCAAGGGCAAGCGCCCGAACGAGGATTGCGTTCTTCATTGTCTCCTCCGTTTTCCCCGGATTTTTAGAAAGCGCGCCGGCTGAGTCGGCGTGCGCCGGCAACCATTCTGCCCCGTACGGATTGCCGGGCGCAACCGCGATCCGCCCCCCGCGCGACTTTGATAGAATCGGCGCCTCCAGCCGACACCGCTCGCGCTCGTGAAAAAGACCGTCTACGCCACTCCGCAGGATGCAGAGACCGCCTTCTACGATGCGTTCACGCGCAACGATCTCGAAGGCATGATGAGCGTGTGGGCCGATGACGACGACATCTATTGCGTGCATCCGCAGGGCACGCGCGCCACCGGCGTCGCCGACGTGCGCGAATCGTGGCGCCAGATCTTCAAGAGCCGGCAGACGCTCGTATTCCAGCTGCGCGACCAGCACCGGGTCCACGGCATGATGCTCGCCGTGCACAGCGTGTACGAGCACATCGAAGTCGCAGGCGAGGCTGCCGCGCACGGCGCAACCATCGCGACCAACGTCTACCTGCGCACCGAGCGCGGCTGGCGCATGGTCGCGCATCACGCCTCGCCGGTGTCCGCGAGCGCGCCGCAGCCCGCGCGCATCGTGCCCAAGACGCTGCATTAGGAAACCGGATCGGCGCATCCACATCGCGGACTCCCGGTGCAGCGTTTGCCTGCCGCTGCGGGTATAATTGCCCGCGTTTGGCCCCGCTGCAGCGCGCCCTGTCTCGCACGCAACCGGTCCATCGCCGCGGCGGTCCACGAAACGGACGCCCGGACCAGAAGGACGAGTCCAGCCCATGTCACCCGCAGCACCCGTGAAGCTCCTCGAGCTGCCGCCGCGCAGTCGCAAGCCGCGCCGGCGCGGCATCACGTCCATGATCGATTTCGGTCCCGACGAGATGGGCTGGGCGGGCGGCGAGATGGGCATCCGCGACCTGCTGTCCGTCGCCGCCGACTACATCGACTACGCGAAGATCTACGCGATGAACGCCCTGCTGATACCGGGCGAGGTCGTGAAGCGCACCACCGCGCTGTACCGCGATGCCGACGTCGCGCCGTTTGCGGGCGGCATCCTGTGCGAGTACGCGTGGACGCGCAACGAGATCGACGGCCTGATCGCGCTGCTGCAGAAGCTCGGCATCAGCGGGCTCGAGATCTCGGAAAACTACATCACGCTGACCGACGCGGAGCGCGATCGTCTCATCGACCGCTTCCAGAAGGCGCGGCTCAAGGTGGTGTACGAGTTCGGCCGCAAGAATCCCGACGAGCCGATGAGCTTCGACTACCTCGGCGGCATCGTGCACCAGGTGGCGCAGCACGGCATCGATCACGTGACCGTCGAGCAGTGCGAAATCGATCTGCTCGCCGCGCAGGGCCCCCAGGCGCTCGCCGCGCTCGCCGCGCAGCCCTGGTTCGACCATGTGCTGATCGAGGTCGACCCGTACCGCTTCCCCGCGCAGCACGTGAAGATGATCAACGACTTCGGCGTGGAAGTGAATCTCGCCAACGTCGCGCCCGGCCAGGTGCTGCGGCTGGAAGGCTTTCGCCGCGGCATCGGGCGCGCGGTGAATTACTCGCTGCTGTCGGGCGACGCCTCGCGCCCCGCCGGCGCACACCTTACTCCTCACTCCTAACTCCTCACTCAGCAAAAGGGACTGCAATGAGCTCAGAATTCGGAAATCCTGATGTCGTCGTCATCGGCGCCGGCAATGCCGCGTGCTGCGCCGCGCTCGCCGCGCGCGAGAACGGCGCGAGCGTGGTGGTGCTCGAAGCCGCGCCGCTCGAAGACTCCGGCGGCAACAGCCGCTACACCGGCGGCCTCATGCGCGTGGTATTCAACAACGTCGACGACGTCGCGCAGCTGATCCCCGACCTCTCCGACGAGGAAAAGAAGACTCACGATTACGGCGCGTACACCGCCGACGACTATTTCGACGACATGGGCCGCATCACGCAATACATGTCGGACCCGGACCTCACCGAGATTCTGATCACCAAGAGCTTCGAGACGCTGGTGTGGCTGCGCAAGAAAGGCGTGCGTTTCCAGCCGAGCTACGGGCGCCAGTCGTACAAGATCGACGAGAAGACGTACAAGTTCTTCGGCGGCCTGGTCGCGGAGACCTGGGGCGGCGGCGCCGGCCTCGTCGACAACGAGCATGCGGCGTGCAAGCGCGAAGGCATCAAGATTTTCTACGACACGCCCGCGCTGTCCCTCATCACCGACGACACGAACACGATCACGGGCGTCAAAGCGCGCTACAAGGGCCGTAACGTCGACATCCCGACGAAAGCGGTGGTGCTCGCCTGCGGCGGCTTCGAGTCGAGCGCGGAGATGCGCGCGCGCTACCTCGGGCCCGGCTGGGACCTCGCGAAAGTCCGCGGCACGCGCTACAACCAGGGCGCAGGCATCAGGATGGCGCTCGACGTCGGCGCGCTGCCGTACGGCCACTGGTCGGGTTGCCACGCCGTGGGCTGGGACCGCAATGCGCCGCCCTTCGGCGACGTGAACGTCGGCGACCAGTTCCAGAAGCACAGCTATCCGTGGGGCATCATGATCAACGCGAACGGCGAGCGTTTCGTCGACGAAGGCGCGGACTTCCGCAACTACACCTACGCCAAGTACGGCCGCGTCATCCTGAACCAGCCCGGCATGTTCGCCTGGCAGGTGTTCGACAACAAGATCATCCCGAAGCTGCGCGACGAGTACCGCATCAAGCAGGTGACCAAGGTGCGCGCCAACACGCTCGAAGAGCTGTGCAAAAAAATGGAAGGCGTCAACGCCGAGCGCGCGCTGCAGGAGATCCGCGAATACAACAAGGCGGTTCAGAACGACAAGCCGTTCAACATGGCGATCAAGGACGGCCGCCGCACGACGGGCCTGAAGGTCGACAAGACCAACTGGGCGAACACCATCGAGGAAGCGCCGTTCGAAGCCTATGCGGTGACCTGCGGCGTGACGTTCAGCTTCGGCGGCCTCAAGATCACCAACGAGGCGGAAGTCGAGCACACCGACGGCAAGCCGATTCCCGGCCTGTTTGCGGCGGGCGAGCTGGTCGGCGGCATCTTCTATCACAACTACCCGGGCGGCACCGGGCTCACGTCGGGATCGGTATTCGGCAAGATCGCCGGCTCGACGGCAGCGCAGTACATCAAACAGTCCAAATAACGCAGTTTCAAGGAAGGCCCGGTACGGCGAGCGCCGCATCGGGCCGTTTTGTGTGGTGGGCTACACCAACACGCAGATGAAGCCCGGCGTGCGCCGCCGTTTCGGGCTGCTCGAATGGCCCGCGCTGCTGCGCAAGCTCGACCGCGTCGATCCGGGCTACAGGGAATGAGCGTTATCTGACAAAATCAGCAGGCTCGTTACGACCCCCTTCCTCCCCTGAACCTCAGACAGGATTTACATGATTAACAGGATCAACCGACTGAAGGTGAAGCTTCAGCCTTCATCCAGTAAATCCTGAATGATCCTGTTAATCCTGTCGATGTTTTCAAGAGCAATCTATGACCGCAACTACTCCACCGCTTTGCGCTGAACCCGACCGCAAGCCACGCAAGCCGCGCCATGCCATACCGGCCGGCGCGATCGACTGCCACTGCCACGTATTCGAGGACCAGAAGCAGTACCCGCTCAATCCCAACCGTAACTACACGCCGCCGCTGTGCACGCGGGAGCAGTATCTCGAGATGTGCGCGACGCTCGGCATCGCGCGCACCGTGCAGGTCAACGCGAGCGTTTACGGCCCGGACAATTCAATCACGCTCGATCTCATTGCCGCGCTGGGACAGGACCGGGCGCGCGGGGTGGCCGGGCTTTCCCTCGATACGCCGAGCGCGCAGCTCGAGCGTTTGAACGCGGGCGGCTTCCGCGGCGTGCGGCTTTCGACCTCGGTCAAGGGCTACGGCGGCACGGACGCCATGGAGCCGATGAGCGCGAAGGTGAAGCCGTTCGGCTGGCACATCCAGCTGCACGTCGGCAAGAGCGCCGAGCTCGCGCAGCACGAAGCGCGCATCGTGAAGCTGCCGGTGCCCATCGTGTTCGACCACCTCGGTTGCGTGCGCGGCAGCGAAGGCGTGCAGTCGCCAGGCTTCCAGGCGCTCGTGCGCATGCTGAAGGCGCGCGACGATTTCTGGGTGAAGCTCTCAAGCTGGTACCGCCGCTCGGATGCGGGCCCGCCCTACGACGACATGAAGCCCATCGCGCAGGCGCTGATGCAAGCGCGACCCGACCGCTGCGTCTGGGGCACCAACTGGCCGCATCCCGAGTGCCATGTCGCCATGCCGAACGACGGCACGCTGCTCGACCAGTTCTGCGACTGGGTTGGGGATGAAGCGCTGCTCGAGCGGATACTGGTGAAGAATCCGGAGAAGCTGTACGGCTTCGTGTGAGGAGTCAGGAGCAAGGAGTGAGGGGTAGAAGCGAAGAGAAGGCAAGCGCTAACGCGCACCGCGCTCCTCACCCCTCACTCCTGACTCCTGACCGCGGCGCCTACCAGGCGCCACGCTGGCTCCCCGGCGGTCACGCGCAGACCATCTATCCCGTGCTGTTCGCGCCGCGGCCACGGGTTGCGTATCGCCGCGAGCGCTGGGCTACGCCTGACGACGATTTCGTCGATGTCGATTGGGCAGGCGACCGCGGCAACGCGCCGCTCGTCGCGCTGTTCCATGGCCTCGAAGGCAGCTCGCGCAGCCACTACGCGCTCGCGCTGATGCACGAAGCGGTGAACGCGGGGTGGCGCGGCGTGGTCGTGCACTTTCGCGGCTGCAGCGGCGAGCCGAACCGCCTGGCGCGCGCTTATCACTCCGGAGACAGCGCCGAGATCGACTGGATCGTGAGGCGCCTCGCGCGCGACACGCCGGCGCTGTACGTTGCAGGCGTTTCACTGGGCGCCAACGCGCTGCTGAGATGGCTCGGCGAGCGCGGCGACGAAGCAGGCGGCATCGTCGTCGGCGCGGCTGCGGTGTCGGCGCCGCTCGATCTCATGGCGGCCGGCAACGCGCTCGACCGCGGATTCAACCTGGTTTACACGCGGCATTTCCTTCACACCATGCGCCGGAAGGCGATCGCGAAGCTGGCACAGCATCCGGGCGTCTATCCGCACGACGTCGTCGCCCGCGCCCGCACCTTGCGCGAGTTCGACAACGTGGTCACCGCGCCGCTGCATGGATACCGCGATACCGACGACTACTGGACCCGCGCGAGCAGCAAGCCGATCCTGCGGCATATCGCCGTCCCGACGCTGATCCTCAATGCGCGCAACGACCCTTTCCTGCCGGCCGCCGCGCTGCCCTCGCCCGCCGATGTGCCGCCTGCAGTCACGCTGGAGCAGCCGGCCGAGGGCGGTCACGTCGGATTCGTGTCCGGCCCCTTTCCCGGGCGCCTTAATTGGCTGCCGGCACGACTCATGGCCCATTTCCGGCATTAAACTTGCTCTGGCGAACCCCATTAAAATTCTGCCGCGGCCGAGCCGCGCCATTCAGACACGTGACCAAGAGGCGTAAGACATGAGCATCCCTGCGGCGGAACGCACCGCCCCCCCCGAGATCTTCAAGGCGTACGACGTCCGCGGCATCGTCGGCCGCACGCTCACCCCCGAGGTGGTCGAAGCCATAGGCCAGGCGATCGGCTCGGAAGGAAAGAAACGGGGCGTGAAGGAAATCGCCATAGGGCGCGACGGGCGACTGTCCGGCCCGGACTTGTCCGCCGCACTGGCCCGCGGCATACAGGGGAGCGGCATCAACGTGGTGGACGTCGGCCGCGTGGCGACGCCGATGCTGTACTTCGCCGCGTACCACCTCAACACGCGCTCCGGCGTCATGGTGACCGGCTCGCACAATCCGCCGGATTACAACGGCCTGAAAATTCTGCTCGCTGGCGAGACCCTCGCCGCAGAGGCGATACAGGACCTGCGCAGGCGCATCGTCGAAGGCGACCTCGAAAGCGGCCGCGGCGCCTATCGCGAGCACGACATCCGCGAGGAATACCTCGACCGCATCACCTCCGACGTGAAGCTCGCGCGCCCGCTGGAGATCGTGATCGACTGCGGCAACGGCGTGCCCGGTGCAACGGCGCCCGAGCTCTACCGGCGCCTCGGCTGCACGGTGCACGAGCTGTTCTGCGAAGTGGACGGCAATTTCCCGAACCACCATCCCGATCCGTCGCAGCCCGAGAACCTGCGCGACCTCATCCGCGCGCTCAAGACCCGCGGCGACGTCGGCTTCGCCTTCGACGGCGACGGCGACCGGCTCGGCGTGGTGACGCGCAGCGGCAAGATCATCTATCCCGACCGTCAGCTCATGCTGTTCGCCGCCGATGTGCTGTCCCGCAATCCCGGCAGCGAAATCGTGTTCGACGTGAAGTCCACGCGCAACCTGTTCACGTGGATACGCAGCCGCGGCGGCAAACCCGTGATGTGGAAGACCGGCCACTCGTTCATCAAGAAGAAGCTGCAGGAGTCCGGCGCGCCGCTCGCCGGCGAGATGAGCGGCCACATCTTCTTCAAGGAGCGCTGGTACGGCTTCGACGACGGCCTCTACGCCGGCGCGCGCATGCTGGAGATACTTTCCAAGCAGAAGAACATCGACGCGACGCTCGAAGGCCTGCCGGATGCGGTCAGCACGCCCGAGCTCCAGCTCCAGCTCGCCGAAGGCGAGAACTACACGCTGATGGAAAAGCTCAAGAACACCGCGCGTTTCGACGACGCGAAAGAAGTCATCACCATCGACGGCATGCGTGTCGAATACGCCGACGGCTTCGGCCTCGCGCGCCCGTCGAACACCACGCCCATCATCGTCCTGCGATTCGAAGCCGACAGCGAAGCCGCGATCAAGCGCATACAGGATGATTTCCGCAAGGCGATTCTGGCCGTCAAGGTCGATGCGAAACTGCCGTTCTGACGGCCGGTGATAGCGCCGTGAGCCGGGAAGCAGGGCCCCAAGTATGCTTGGGATGCGACCTGGGCGAATCGGCGCCGCCGCGACACGATGACGGTGGTGCTTGCCGATATCTTCGGTGGAGCGGCGAGCTGCGCTGGTACCGCGATATCAGTTTCCCGCGACGCGGGCGCATAAACGGGAAATCTCTTCCGCCGTCACGGGCACACACAGGAAATAGCCCTGGACCTCGTCGCATTGCAGCGCCCCGAGCAGGCGCTGTTGATCGGCGTTCTCCACGCCTTCCGCGACCACCGACAACTGCATGGAATGGGCGAGCGAGATGATGCTCGACACGATCGCCCTGTCCTCGGCCGAATCGATGATGTGAGCGATGAACGAATGGTCTATTTTCAGGGCATTGATCGGCAGGCGCGCAATGTACCGCAGGGAGGAATATCCGGTGCCGAAATCGTCTATGTAGATCCTCATGCCCATGCGCCGTATCTGCTCGAGCAGAGCGATATGCGACTCGACGTCTCGCATGATCACGCTCTCGGTGATTTCCAGGTCGAGCCCGCACCCCGGTGGCATGCCCGACCCGGCATCGCCGCCGACCGCGTCGCGTATGCGGTCGGCGAAATCGGCCTGTCGAAGCTGGACGGCCGATACGTTGACCGCGACCCGCGGCGGAGCAAGTCCCGCAGCAGCCCACGTACGTAAATCGGACGCCGCCTGACCCAACGCCCACAGCCCGACCTCCCGTATCAGTCCGGTTTCCTCGAGTATCGGAATGAACTGGTCTGGCGCAACCAGCCCCTTCTGCGGATCGACCAGGCGCAGCAACGCCTCCAGCCCGGTCAGGGCTCCGGTGCGCAGCGAGTATTTCGGCTGATAATGCAGCACGAACCGCCCGTCTTCGAGCGCGTTGTGCAGCTTGCTCTCCAGTGTCAGCCGCTCTCCTGCGGCCGCATTCATCTCCGGCCGGTAGAATGCATAGGGATCGCCGATCCCCTTCGCCCGGTTGAGCGCCGACTCCGCATTGCGCAGCAGCGTTTCGGCGTCGTGGCCGTCTTTCGGGGCGAAGGCTATTCCCGCCCTGACGGCAAGCCTGTATTCGTTGCCCTGGAAGGTGATCGGATCGCCGATGCGGGGAACGATCGCCTGGTTGTACAGCCGCACCGCGTCGGCCGCGCTCCGTATGCCCTCGTGCACGATGGCAAAACAATTGGAAGCGATACGCGCCACCGCGTGCGCATTCACCAGCGCGAGCTGCAGGCGCTCTGCGAAGGTTTGCAGCAGGCTGTCGCCGGCATCCCGGCCCAGTGTCTCGTTGACATGGCGAAACCGCTCGATATCCAGGACGATGACCGCCACGCTGCCGGAGTCGCCCGCGTGGCGAAGCGACTGCTCGCAGCGGTCGATGAACAACCTTCCGTTGGGCAACCCCGTAAGCGGGTCGTAGTAGGCGAGGTAATCCAGCCGCTCGCGCTTCCCGATGTAATCGAGCGCAAATGAGATATCCGCCGCCAGTCCGCTCAGCAGCTTCACCTCCTCGTCGTCGAATGCATGAGGGGTGCCCGAATAGATGCAGAAAGCACCCACGATGTGCTTGTCCACCGTGAGGGGAAGGCTAATGCAGGAGCGGTAGCCGTGAGCAAGCGCGCTTCCCCGATCGAAAGCCCGCGGATCAGCGGTTTCAAAGTCGCCGATGGTGGCCGGCGCGCCGATCCGCATCGTGCGTGCAACGAGGCCCTGGCCTTCCCGCACACGGTCGCCGAGAACGCGCAGTATCTTGTCGACGTAGCCGTCGTCGTGTCCGGCCCTGGCCGCGACGGTTATCTGCTGTGTAGCGGGATCGATAATCGCGACCCAGCTCATGATGAAATCGCCCGCGCCCACGGCGATTTCGCAAGCTTCCTGGAGCACTTCCTGCCGGCGCTGCGCGCGCAAGATGAGCGAGTTGATGCGCGACATCAGGACGTGAATGCGCGACAGGCTGTCGATTTTCGCTTCGTGCTGCTTGCGCAACGTGACGTCGCCGTGCGTGCCCGTCATCCGGACGGCGCGCCCATTGCCGTCACGCTGGCTCACGCGGCCTACGCTGCGTATCCAGCGCCACTCGCCGCTTTTCGAGCGCATCCGGTACTCGACGTCCAGCAACGGAGTCTCGCTCCTGAAATGCGCGGCCAGCACCGTCTTGACCCACTCCAGGTCGGCGAAATGCGTGAGCCGTTCCCAGGCATCCACATGCAGCGCCACTTCGCCTGCCTCGTATCCCAGGATGCCCCACCAATGGTCGCTGAAGCTCACCTGCCCGGATGAGATGTCCCATTCCCACACGGCGAGCCCGGACGCGTCCAGCGCCAGGGCGAGCCGCTGCTCGCTTTGGCGCAACGCCCGCTGCGCATCTGCGCGCAGCCGGCGATTTTCGGCGTTCGCGAGCACTGTACGCACCGCCGGGACGAGGCGCTGCAGCCGGTGCTTGAGAATATAGTCATCCGCGCCTGCTTTCAGGCATTCCACCCCTTCTTCTTCACGCAGCGCCCCGGAAACCATGATGATCGGCACATCGGGCAGCAGCTTGCGCGTGAGCGTAAGCGCCTGCATGCCGCTATAGCCGGGCACCTCGTGGTCGAGAATCACGAAGTCGAATGTTCCGCTCGCGACGGCGCGTTCGAATACCTCTCCACTGTCCGCGCACACGATGTCGCAGACAATGCCGCCGTCATGCAACTCCATCTCGACGAGTTCCGCATCCTGCGGATCGTCTTCCAGATGCAGTACCCGGAGTGCTTGAGTCATCCCTGCGTCCCCGCGTCCCCTGCATGAACTCGAACAGAGCGTCCGGTCAATTTCCATACCGGCGCCCTTATGATGCCATGAGACCGAGAGCCGGGCACTGGAATATTGCTCAATGCAGAGCGCACCCCCCGCCGTGCTTCGCGATCCCCGCAGCGCGCGCAGCCTGCTTCACGCCTCGCGTCAGATAGCTTTCGTAGGGATGATGACGCCGGATCGCGCCGGTGCGCGTGTGACGGCGGCGTCGAAGGTTAGTGGTCGCCAAACGGCGCCCAAGTTCGCCGCCAAGCTCTAGGCACGATAGCACCCGCGTCACCGCGAAGCTTACACATGCAACTCCACCACGTCGCCGTCGTGAACGACGTGCTCGCGGCCGACGTGCTGGCCGCCGCGTCCCTGCCGGTCCCACACGCGGGCGTACTTGAGCGAATGCGCGATGTCCTTGTGCACGAGACGCGCGACGTGCTCGATGGTGCCGCCTCCGCGCAAGGTGAACGGGTGCTTCATTTCCGCCGGTTTGCCCGGCGCCTTGGTGTACGCGCGCACGACGCCGAGATGCACGAACAGCCACGGTCCGATATCGGCGAGGCCATCGCCACTGCTTGCCGACGCCGACAGCGCGGGATAGGACATGCCGGTCAGCTCGCAGAACGCCTGCCGTTCGGCGTCGGAATCCCGCAGCAGGTCGGATTTGCTGGCGATGAACAGCGTCGGCAGGCGGATCGCGAACGGATCGTCGTCCTCATCGGCCGCGGCAGGTGCGTCGCCCGGCCACGCATCGTGCAGCGTCACGTGCTTCTGCCGCAATTCGGCGTGCACCATGTCGAGCTGCTCGACGCATGCCGTGTCGGACAGGTCGAGAACGAGCAGGCACGCATCCGCGGTCTGCAGCGTGCCTGAGAGCCACGGCACCGGGTGCTCCGGCGAGATGGCCGGCAAATCGAGCAGCTGAAAGTGGATGTCTTCGTGCGCCATCATCCCCGGCATCGGGTACAGCGTCGTAAAGGGATACGCGGCAATGTGCGCGTGAGCGCCGGTCAGCCGCGCGTGCAGCTGAGACTTTCCGGCATTCGGCGGACCGAGCAGCGCAAGCTGCGCCGCGCCTTCGGGACGGATGACGAGCGCGGGACCGGTCCGCGCAGCGCCGCCCTTCGCCGCGCCTTCGAGCTCTTCCGAGAGCGCCTTGATGCGCTGTTTGAGATCGGACTGCAGGTGATCCGTGCCCTTGTGCTTCGGTATGACGCGAAGCATTTCCCGCAGGTGGTCCAGGCGCTCGTGCGGATCGCGCGCCTTGCGGAACGCAGCCTCGGCGGCCTTGTACTCAGGCGACAGGTTCGCGGGCATGGGAATACTTTAGCGCAACGACCGCCGTCGTGGACAGCAGGACGGATCATCTGCGGCCGTGCCGTTCGCACCTGGGCGCGCGCCTTGACGCTACGCGCACACCCGATCCCGCCCGCCGCTCTTGGCCCGATAGAGGTTTTCGTCCACCCGGTGGAGCGCAGGCAGCATGTTCTGCTCGCCGTCTTCCGAGCGGGCCACGCCCACGCTTACCGTCACCCTCACATCGATGCCGTTCGCGGCGATCGGCCGGCTGCGCACGACCTCATGCATGCGCTCGGCGACCCGGCGCGCTTCATCGAGGTCGGTATGGGGAAGCGTCGCCAGAAATTCCTCGCCACCGTAACGGCCGATGACATCGTATCGGCGCAGGACGCTCGTCAGGCGCGCTGACACTTCGCGCAGGACCTCGTCTCCCACGATGTGTCCGTAGGTATCGTTGACCGTCTTGAAATGATCGATGTCGATCATGATGAAGCTCAGGCAGTCGTGCCGCACCGCTTTTTCGCGCTCGCGCAGCATCCTCGCATACTCCTGCTCGATGCGGCCCATCAGATAACGCCTGTTGAATATGCCGGTGAGCGTATCCACTGTCGCGAGCGCGCGCAGCTCGTTCTGCGCCTGACCGAGCCACGAGGCGCCTCTCCACATCAGCGCGAACAATCCGCCGAATACCGCCGCGAGGACGACGAACAGCACGACGCCGGAAGAGGCGAGGACCTTGCTCGCGCGCTCGCGCGCAGGCGTGACGTCCTGGTAAATCTCGAAGCTGCCGATGACTGCCGTGCCGGAGACGATCGGAAGGTACGTCTCGACCATCTCCACGTCGAACCGCGTTTCGCCGGCGAGATCGGTGACCAGGTCTTTGGTCCGCAGCCTCGAACTCACCTCGCCGCTCTGCAGCACCCGGTTCAGCAAGACGTTGCCGCTGTCGACTTTGCCGACGATCGTGCGATCGGTGCTGTATACGACGGTCCTGTCCCGTGAATACACCTTGATCTTGAAGATGTCGAACGGCGACAGATAATCCCGCATGCGCGCGTCCAGCGTCGTGAAGTCTTCGCGCCTGACTCGCACCACCTCCCGCCCGTCCGACCCCATTCCCGACAGCAGAGATCGTTCGTGCGCGAAGATTGCACTGCCCATCGCCACGGCTTCCCGCTCGGCATCGCGTATCTTCTCGTTGCCGTAGATGCGATACGTGCCGTAACCGGCAAGCGCGATGATCGCAAGTACCGAAAGCAGCGACATTACCGCAAACAATCCGAGCAGATGATGCGGGTTCTGCCTGTCGAAAGACCCCGCGCCGGGCCCAGCAGACGCGGCCCCCGCAGCATGGGCCTCGATTGCGGGCTCGCAGGAACCGCTCGTCGATCGATAGGCAGGGTTCATCGTTGCAGCACGTGTCCGCTACGGGCGCGTTTTCACTTATTGTCTGCCGCTCATGCCGAATGCGCTTGCGAGGTCTGCCGCGCCGCGCAAACAGGCGCCCCAAACGCGCGATGGTGGTTCCGGCTCACTTCTCAGACCGGATCATATGCAAAACCGCAGAAAGGTCGCTTGACGCCGGTCAAACGAACCGCAGGACAAGACACCCTGAGGCGCGCACGCCGGTGTCCAGCGACACGGCATTGGAAGGCGAGCCGGCCATCTCGGCAGAAGACACCCGGCGTTATCTCGCCGTCGACAAGGCGGGCCAACGCCGTTCAGGCGGCGTGCCCGCGCCGCCGACCCGTTACGGAAACGCCGGTATTTCCGGCTCCCACCCTTTCGCCTCGATCGCTGTCGGGCACCGACATGCCGATCATGCTCGACACCCACGCGCCGAAATCTCCGCCGGATATAACGCTTAACGAGCCGTTTTTCAGATCAAAAAGGGCGTCCTAAGGCAAAGCGCGTTCAAGAAGCCGGGGCACGACACGCGATTCGGCTCGCCGCGTCTCGGCGGACATGAGTCGATCGCTCAATCCGCCCGCGCCCCCGAAGCCTTGATGATCTTCGCGAGCTTGGTCAACTCCGAGCGAATGTAGGCATCGAACTGCGCCGGCGTGCTGTGCTTGGCTTCCACGCCGAGGTTCGCGAACTTCTCCTTCACGTCCGCCGTCTGCATCATCTTCACCAGCTCGGCGTTGAGCTTGTTGACGATGGGCTTAGGCGTCGCTACGGGGACGAGTATCCCCCACCAGTTGTCGAGCTCGAATCCCGGCACGCCCGCCTCGGCGATGGTCGGAAAGTCGGGCATCAGCGGCGTGCGTTTCGCCCCCGTCACGCCGATCGCGCGCAGCTTCCCGGTCTTCACGTGCGGCACGGCGATCGGCGCATCGGAGAACACGAGCTGCACCTGGCCCGCGATGAGGTCGTTGATGGAGAGCACCGTGCCCTTGTACGGCACGTGCGTCATGTTGACGCCGGTGAGCGTCTTGAAGAGCTCGCCCGCGAGGTGAGCCGGCGATCCGGCGCCACCGGAGCCGAAGTTGAGCGCGCCCGGCTTCGCCCTGGCGTACGCGATCAGCTCCTTGACCGACCTGATCGGCAGCGAGGGATTCACGACGAGCACGTTAGGGCCCGCTGCGACGAGCGACACGCCGGCGAAATCGCGCAGCGTATCGTAGCCGAGCTTGCGGTAGAGCGAGGGGTTGGCGGCAATCGGCGTCATGTTGCCGATCAGCAGCGTGTAACCGTCGGCCGGCGAATGCGCCGCCAGCTCCGTGCCGATCGCGCCGTTCGCACCCGCGCGGTTGTCGACGACGATCTGCTGATGCCACGCATCGACCAGCTTCTGCCCGACGATGCGGGCAACGATGTCGGAAGTCCCGCCCGGAGGATACGGCGCGATCAGGCGTATGGGCTTGCCGGGATATTCCTGCGCGGCGGCGACGGCCGAAAAAAACAGCGCGGCGCAGACAGCGCCCAGACGCAATTTCGCAATCATTTCGCTCCTCCGGTGACGCGGCTTGCTGCCGCGGTGATTTATCGCGTGCCTAAGAGCCCCTAACATAATGAGGCACGTGTGCGTTGCGGCCAGGATTGTGGATGACGCGAAGGACGGCGCAGTCGATATCGCGAATATCGACAAGCCGGCCGACAAAGTCAGGCACGATCCTGGCCGCAACCCGAAGGGCTGGCACGAATTTTCGCCCATGGCTTTGTCGCTCACCTTGCCAATATTCGCGATATTGGCTGCGGATCGCTTCGCGCCCTGAGCGAAAATCGTGACAGCGCAGCATGCGCTTCATTATGTTAGGGACTCTAAGTCTGACGGACACCTCGCCGTTGTCAAGCGCGCGTCATGGCCCTTCGACCTGGTCCCATGTCACGAAGTAGCTCTTCCCCTTCGTGCGATAGCGGCGTTTGCGCAGGTCCGGGTAATCGCATACGTCGAACGGCAGGCGATTGCCGCCCACCAGATAAACGAGATCGTCCGTCCCTGAATTCCGCATGCCGTGCGGCACCGAGCCCGCAACGAAACCCATGAAGTCGCCCGGCCCGACCTCGCGCTCCTTGCCGTCGATGCGCGCAGCACCTTTGCCGGACAGTATGTATATCCATTCCTCGTCGTGATGATGGAAGTGATACTCGGTCGTCTGATCGCCGGGCTTCACACGCACCAGATGCACGCCGAGGCTCGTAAGGCCCGCAGCGTCGCCGAGCGAGCGCGTGTAGCGAATCGCCGCCGCGTTGAGCGGATGAACGAACTTCGCCTCTTCCATCGCCTCGATGTCGGCTCGTCGGAGAACCACCGGCTTGTCAGTTTTTCTGTCGGTCATGATTTCCTCCCATAGCGGGACGAAATCATAACAGTCCCGGTCGCAGAAGCGGCGGAGAGATGCCCGAAAAGGCCGTGCTATGATCGTTGCAACTCCAGCGAGGACGCGGCAATGGACATCGACATAAGCACGGCCACGCGTGCCGATGCTCCAGTGATCGCGAGGCTGGCGGTGGCTCTTACCGCCGAAATCACCGAGCGCACCGGCATGCAGCGCGGGCTCGAAGTCACCGGGGGACGGAAAATGAAGGCGATATTGTCATGAGCGAAGCACGCCTCGACTACAAGGTGAATGCGCGCATCAGCGCAGACGAATTCATCGACGTGCTGGAACGCTCCACGCTGGCCGAACGCCGGCCGGTGCACGACCGCGCGGCGATCGAAGCGATGGTGAGGCACGGCAATCTGTGCGTCACCGCGTGGGACGGCGACAAGCTCGTCGGCGTGGCGCGCTCGCTCACCGACTTTCACTACGCGTGCTACATGTCCGACCTTGCCGTCGATGTCGCGTGGCAACACCGCGGCGTCGGCAGGAAGCTCGTCGCCGTCACGCAGGCGGAGCTCGGGCCCGACTGCAAGATCAGATTGCTCGCGGCGCCTGCGGCGGCTGGCTATTATCCAAAGATAGGCTTCGTGCACAACCCGAACTGCTGGGAGCTGGAGCCGTCTCAGGACGTTATGAACGGGAAACGTTAAAACCCTGAGCATACGAGGACACTGAGGACGAGTGACTCATGTATCTGCCGTCGCATTTCGAGGTGACTGACACCGACACGCTCCACGGACTCATTCGCGAGCATCCGCTTGGCGCGCTCGTGATCAACGGACCGCACGGACTGGACGCCAATCACATGCCGTTCGAGATCGATAGCGAGCCCGCGCCGCACGGGCGATTGCTCGCGCACGTCGCGCGCGCGAACCCGCTGTGGCGTAACGCCGGCGCAGGCGGCGAAGTGCTCGTGATCTTCCAGGGGCCGTCGGGCTACGTCACGCCGTCGTGGTATCCGACGAAGCAGGAAACCGGCAAGGTGGTGCCGACCTACAACTACGCCGTGGTGCACGCCTACGGGCGCCTGCGGGCCATTGAGGACAAGGCGTGGCTGCGAGCTTTCGTAGAGCGCCTCACCGACCGGCACGAAGGCTCGCGCGCGGCGCCCTGGCACGTGAGCGACGCGCCCGCGTCCTATATCGACCAGATGCTCGGCGCTATCGTCGGCATCGAGGTGACCGTCACGCGTCTTCTCGGCAAGTGGAAGATGAGCCAGAACCGCACGCCTGCGGATCAGGCGGGCGTCGTTGGGGGCCTGAAGGAACAGGGCCCAACGAATGATCTCGCGATGGCACAACTCGTGGAGCGGTACGGCAAGCCGCGGCGCGGTGAGTGATGCCGGAAAAGCATTGCCGCGAAGGGCATGAAATTCCATTCGTTCTCAATCCTTCGCGTGTTTCTTCTCGAATGCCCATACGTCTTCGAAGCCCATCAGCCGGGAAAAACGCTCGAAATCGTAAAGCGGCGTGCTCGCGCCGGCGCTCGATCCGTCGCGTCTGATCGTCCCGTAAACCGACTCCACCGCAGTGCCCGCCGCGAGAAATGCTGTCGCCGGAAAAATCGCGATCCTGTAGCCGAGCTGGGCCAGGCGCTCGCCGGAGAGCACCGGCGTGCGTCCACCTTCGACCATGTTGGCGAGCAGGGGCAGATCGAAGCTCGCGCATATTTTCTCCATCTCCACCTCGCTTTCCGGCGACTCGACGAACAGCACGTCAGCGCCCGCTTTCGCGTACGCCTCGGCGCGCTGCAGCGCCTCGTCGAGTCCGTACTCCGTGCGCGCATCCGTGCGGGCGATGATGACGATGTCCTCGTCGTCGCGCGTCTCCACTGCCACCCGGATTTTCTGCACCATGTCTTCGAGCGCAATCACGCGCCGCCCCGGCGTATGACCGCATTTCTTGGGGAATTCCTGGTCCTCGATCTGGATCGCCGCAGCGCCCGCGTCGATGTAACCGCGCACCGTATGCGCGACGTTCAGCAGTCCTCCATATCCCGTATCCGCATCGGCGATGAGCGGTGTGCGCGTGATACGGCAGATCTGGGCAACGCGCCCCACCATGTCGGTGTACGTGGCAAGCCCGGCATCCGGCAATCCGAGATAAGATGCGACGACACCATAGCCCGTCATGTACAGCGCGTCGAAGCCCATGCGGTCGGCAATCCGCGCGGAAATCATGTCGTAAATCCCCGGGGCGGCTATGAGTCCCGGTTCGGCGAGACGCCGGCGCAACCGGCTTGCAGCATTGGTCATCGTGTTCTCCTGCGTATGCAACGGGAGGCGGGACCGCCCATGTTATGATCGGCCGCGCTCGCAAGAAGCGTGAAAGTTTAAATTATAGGAGGAAACGATGCGTGCATTGCTGATCCTGATGGCGTGCCTGGCCGCTGCGACGGCTTACTCTCAGGACTACCCCGGCAAGTCGATTCGCCTCATCGTGCCCTTCGCCGCCGGAGGCTCCACCGACGCGATAGGACGCACGCTCGCGCAAAAGCTGACCGAGACGCTGGGCCAGCAGGTCGTCGTGGACAACCGCACCGGCGCCACCGGCAACATCGGCACCGACGTCGTCGCGAAGTCAGCGCCCGACGGCTATACGTTGCTGATGGCCTTCGACGCGACGATGGTCATCAATCCTTCCGCATATCCCCGCCTGCCGTTCGATCCGGTCAAGGATTTCGCGCCCATCAGCAAAGTGGCGTCCCTGCCGCTGATACTCGTGGCCCATCCTTCCTTTCCGGCGAACGATCTCAAGGGGCTCATTGCTGTCGCGAAGAAGAATCCGGGCCTCAACTATTCATCGTCCGGCCATGCGAGCACGCCGCATCTTGCGATGCTGATGCTGGAACAGCGGGCGGGCATCAAGCTTACGCATATCGCATACAAAGGCGGCGGACAGGCGGTCACGGACACCATTGCCGGCCAGATACCACTCATCGCGACCGCGATACCCACCGTGCAGGCCTACCTCCGCGCCGGCAGGCTAAAAGGCATAGCGCTCACGAGCGGCAAGCGCTTTCCCGCCTTCCCGGACATCGGCACGTTCGCCGAAGCAGGACTTGCCGGCTTCGACGTGTCCGCGTGGTACGGCGTGCTGGCGCCGGCCGGCACGCCGCGCGCGATCGTCAATCGTCTGCACGGCGACATCGTGAAGATCCTCGCGCTGCCCGACGTGAAAGAGCGCTTCGCCACGATCATCGGCGGCGAGCCCGTCGGCAACACGCCGGAGCAGTTCGCACAGGACATCCGCGTCGACATCGTGCGCTGGGAGAAAATCGTGAAGGAAAGCGGGATCCGGATCGAGTGAAGGGCGTCACGCCCGTCAGGCCGGCATATCGGCTGCGTCAGGTGCCCCCAGCCTTTTTGAACGCAATCACAAATGGAAGATGAGCCAGAACCGCCCAATGTCCGACCGGCTCGGCGTCATCGCGGGCCTGAAGGCAAGCAACGGCGCCAATGGGCATGCGATGGCGCGGCTCATGCGGGACTGTATGGTGAAGCCCGGTGAGACGTGAATTGTCAGCTGTAACCTCTATTTTTGCGTCAACGCCCGGGCGAGACGAGAATAGATGAAACTGCCCCCAAGGCGCAGCGGACGCGCATCTAATAAAAAATGCAAAAGTGGCGCGGCTGGGATGTGGCTGCATATACTTGTCCAGGGGAACAAAAGAAATGTCCGTGGTACGAAATCAGCTAGACGGCAGCAGATTCAATAGCGCTGCCGCTCTTCCGTATGAGCTCAGAATTGATGACTTCAAACTGGCGATGCAGGACGTCTACGACTTCTTTTACGACGTGAATTCACATCTGGTCGCCAAAGGGCTGGAGCGGCTGGACGATATGCTGCGCCCCGCCATCATGTCAGGTCTGTTGTCCGATATGCTAACCGCCAGTCTCGCAAAACACTCCAGGACACTCGTGGAAAACGACTACTTCAATGGTCATCCCGACCTGGTGGTAAAAGGACGCTATCCGAATAACACCGTGAAGTCCGGAGAGGATGGCGTCGAGATAAAAACGACGCGGAAGACGGGTGGCGCTGTAGATACCCACGGCGCTCGTGCGCAGTGGATGTGCGTGTTTGTTTACGACGTGGACAACGATTCTGAGCCGGCGTCGATCCGTAAGCCAATGCGATTCACTGAGGTCTATCTAGGGCGCGTCGAGCTGGAAGATTTCCGCAAGAACGCACGAGGCGAACTGGGAACCAGAACCGCGACGTTACATGCCCAGGGTATCGCCAAGCTCAGGAAAAACTGGCTCTATCGCGCTTAGTTCCGTTAACGGCAACCTTTGCCAGCCTCGGAATCGCGTTAACGGCGATCTCGAAGTAACTCAGATCTTTTTCCAGGCCGATACCCTCGTAGCCGATCGCTTCGCACGCCGCCAGCGTGGAGCCCGAGCCCGCGAATGGATCGAGGACGACCCCTTTACCTAGCGGCAATACGCCACGCACGAGCTGCTGCATGAACGCCTGAGGTTTCAGGCTGGGGTGAGGCGCGAGCTTGCGTTCCGCTGAACGGGTCGGTGCTGATTCGATCACATCCCCGAAGGGGCGGTCAGCCGATATACGCCGGAATCCTCCTGTCCCCCACTTTCGGAGGTTGTCCTGCACGCGGCCATCCAACGGTTTTCTGAAAACCAGCCACGGCTCCCACATCGAGCGCGGCATCACGCTCACATCCGAAAATTCCACGTGCGCATCCTTTGGACGGTCGCCGCCGCGCATGGTCATCACGAGGCGCACGATTTCTCCCCGGCGCTCGAGGCCCGCGCGCGCGAGCGCGTTGGATACCACATAAGAAAGAAGCGGATTGCTCGCAACAACAACATTCGCACCGGGCACCAGCGCAGGAAGCAGCCGAGCAGCCCAAGCGGTAAAGTATCGGTCAAGTGCTTCGAGATCGCTGGGCTTGAGCACCGTGAACCGGGGCAATGGCGAACGCTTGGCACCGTCAAAGGAAGGCGGAATCCGCCAGACACCGCCTTTCCCTGCGCGCAACTTACCCTGCTCCAGCTCGGAATACTCGATGAGGCCGTACGGCGGGTCGGTCACTACTGCATGTATGGAATGAGGCTGTCGTGCCTCCAGCCAGGAGAAGCAGTCGTCATTGATAAGCGTCGACTTGCCGAACGTGAGCACGCGCCGCTCCGTCTTTCTCGAAGCCTTGGCGGGGTAATACGAAAAGCCGTTTAAGGTGTATTGCGCTCTATCCATCCGCGCAAACAAGGACGGCGTATTCAATCTCAGATAAGACCTTACCGACGACGCAGGGACGGGGCCGATAAGAGTCGTAACATGACTCGTAATTTCGGCCACCGTGGCTCCCCTGGGTTTCGTTTCCAGTACTTTCACGATAGCGTCTCTGACTTCCCCCGGACGTCTTCTCATCACCGCACGCATTTCGCTCCCATTTCCAGGGATGCTACACGGGTAGACGTCCAGACGTCAATGACGATCACAACATCCTGCAAAACTCCGAAAAAAACATATTCCGAGTCGTCTTTCTCGACGACGTGTAGCAGCGCACACGCGCTGCGGCTCACAGCTCACGAGTCACAGCCTTTCGCTTACCCATGCTCGCACGGACGCGAGCGCTTCCGGGAGCTTCGAAGGATCGGTACCCCCGGCCTGCGCCATGTCGGGCCGTCCGCCGCCCTTCCCGCCCACCTGCTGCGCGACGTGGTTCACGAGGTCGCCCGCCTTGATCTTCTTGGTGAGGTCGGAGGTGACGCCGGCGATCAGCGACACTTTGCCGTCGGTCGCCGTGGCGAGCACCAGCGCAGCGGACTTGAGCTTGTCTTTGAGCTTGTCCATCGCCTCGCGCAAGGCCTTGGCGTCGGCGCCTTCCATCGTCGCCGCAAGCACCTTGATGCCTTTGACGTCGACCGCCTGATCGATCAGCTCGTCGCCCTGGCTCGACGCGAGCCTGGACTTCAGCCGCGCCAGCTCCTTCTCGAGATTGCGGACGTTCTCCAGTATCTGAGCGATCTTCTGCGTCACTTCCTGCGGCGACGTGCGGAGCGCGCCGGCCGCCTCGTGGAGCTTCGCCTGCTGCTGCTGCACCCAGGCGAGAGCGCCGTTCGCCGTCGTTGCCTCGACGCGTCGTATGCCGGCGGCGATTCCGGTCTCCGAGATGATCTTGAAGAAGCCGATGTCGCCGGTGCGCTTCACGTGCGTGCCGCCGCACAGCTCGGTGGAATGCTCGCCCATCGCCACGACGCGCACTTCGTCGCCGTACTTCTCGCCGAACAGCGCCATCGCGCCCGACTTCACCGCCGCGTCGTACTTCATGATCGACGCCTGCACCGGCTCGTTGTGGCGTATCGCCTCGTTGACCAGCGCTTCGACCTGCGCGATCTGGCCGGGCGTCATCGGCTCGTTATGCGAGAAGTCGAAGCGCGTGCGCGACTCGTCGACCAGCGAGCCTTTCTGCTGCACGTGGGGCCCCAGCACCTTGCGCAGCGCCGCGTGCATGAGGTGCGTCGCCGAGTGGTTGTACATCGTCGCCTGGCGCAGCGTGAGATTCACCTCGGCGCTCACGACGTCGCCGACGCGCAGCCCGCCTTTGTCCATGATGCCGTGATGCCCGAAGACATCCGACTGGATCTTCTGCGTGTCCTCGACCTTGAAGGTGGACAGCGGCGTGGCATGACGCGAGAGCTGGCCGCGATCGCCCACCTGGCCGCCGGACTCCGCGTAGAACGGCGTGCGATCGAGCACCACCACGCCCTGGTCGCCGGCTTCGAGCCGGTCGACCGCGCTGCCGTTGCGGTACAGCGCAACGACTTTCGCATCGAGCGCCAGCGTGTCGTAGCCATGGAATTCGGTCGCGCCGCCGCTGTACTCGACGCTTTGCGCCATCGAGAACCGCGACGCCGCACGGGCGCGGGCGCGCTGCGCGTCCATCGCCGCTTCGAAGCCCGCGTAGTCGACGCGGACGCCGCGCTCGCGCGCGATGTCGGCCGTGAGGTCTACCGGAAAGCCGAACGTGTCGTAGAGCTGGAACACGGTCTCGCCGTCGAGCATCTGGTCTTCGTCCCGGGAGAGCGCGCCCTCCAGGACTTTCATGCCGTTTTCCAGCGTCTCGGCGAAGCGCTCCTCTTCCTGCTTCAGCACCTGCGTCACGCGATCCTGCGCGGTGGCGAGCTCGGGATAGGCTACGCCCATCGCCTTGACGAGGTCTGCCACGATCTTGTGAAAGAAAGGCTTGTGCTGGCCGAGCTTGTAGCCGTGGCGTATCGCGCGGCGGATGATGCGGCGCAGGACGTAGCCGCGGCCTTCGCTGCCCGGAATGACGCCGTCGACGATCAGGAAGGAGCACGCGCGGATGTGGTCGGCGATCACCTTGAGCGAGTTGTTCGCAAGATCGCGCGCGCCGGTTTCGCGCGCCGCCGCGTGTATCAGTTGCTGGAAAAGATCGATCTCGTAATTGGAATGCACGCCCTGCAGCACGGCCGCGATGCGCTCGAGCCCCATGCCGGTGTCGACCGAAGGCTTGGGCAGCGGATTGAGATTGCCTTTCTCGTCGCGATTGAACTGCATGAACACGAGGTTCCAGATCTCGATGTAGCGGTCGCCGTCCGCGTCGGGCGATCCGGGCGGGCCGCCGGGGATTTCGGGACCGTGATCGTAGAAGATCTCGCTGCAGGGACCGCACGGACCGGTGTCGGCCATCTGCCAGAAATTGTCGCTCTGGTACTGCGGCGCGCCCGGCTTGTCGCCGATGCGGATGCAGCGGTCGGCCGGAACGCCGATTTCCTTGGTCCAGATGTCGAAGGCCTCGTCGTCCTCGTGGTAGACCGTCGTCCACAGCTTGTCCACCGGCAGCTTGTAGACCTTGGTGAGCAGCTCCCACGCATACTTGATCGCGTCGCGCTTGAAATAATCGCCGAAGCTGAAATTGCCGAGCATCTCGAAGAACGTGTGATGGCGTGCGGTATAGCCGACGTTCTCCAGGTCGTTGTGCTTGCCGCCCGCGCGCACGCAGCGCTGCGAAGTCGTTGCCCGCACGTACGGCCGCTTCTCCTGGCCCAAAAACACTTCCTTGAACTGCACCATGCCGGCATTGGTGAACAGCAGCGTGGGATCGTTGCCGGGCACGAGCGGGCTCGACGCCACGATGGTGTGGCCCTTGCCGGCAAAGTAATTGAGAAACTCGCTGCGTATCTCGCTGCTCTTCATCTTCCCGCTTCCTTCGGGGTGTGTCCCCGGTTGGTTTAATGCCGTTTCGTTTCCTCGACCCGCAGGCCGAGCGACTGTCCGCCGATGATCGCGAGGCTGCGCACCACCCCGCTCAATGAGACCGCCTGCTGCGGCGCCGGCACGTTCTCCTGGGTCAGCACGGCGATTTCACCGCTGTCGTCGCGTAGCGTATAGCCCTTCAGCTCGATGACCGGCACCTGCAGCGCGCCCGTCACCGTGCCCTTGAGCTTCACTTCCTTGCCTTCGAACTGGGCCGGCGAGGCCACGATGTCCCCGATCCGGGTGTAACCCACGCAGCCGGCGAGCAGCATGGACAGCGAAAGTGTGCTCACCAACCCGATGCGCATGATCCAACCCCCGGAAAGAAGGCGCATTTTAGCGCAGGTGGCGCCGTTGCGCCCGTACGCCGCGGGCTGGCGGTGGCTGGTGAAGTATCGAGTAGAGCCGCTCTCAAAAACCACGACTGGACAGGATGAACACGATTTGCACGATTAACAGGATGAAAAACTCTGGAGTATTTCGCCTGTAATCATGTAAATCCTGCGAATCCTGTAAATCCTGTCGCAAGGTTTCGCTTTTTTACTCAGGCGTCGGCATCCGGGTCCCGCCCGGCTTCGCGCACGACGCGCATGGCGAGGTCGAGCGGAAAACCGCGGGACTGCAGAAACCGCACCTGGCGGGCACGCTCGTTCGCGTTCTGCGGCGCGCGGCCGAACTTGCGCTGCCATACGCCGCGCGCGGCGGCGAGGTCGGTTTCCTTGAGGTCCTGCATCGCTTCGGAGATGAGCTCGTCGGGCACGCCCTTGGTCTCGAGCTCCTGCCTGATGCGCCGGCTGCCGTAGCGCGCCCGCCGCGCGTGCGTCACCTGCTCGACGACGCGCGTCTCGGAAATCCACCCGCGCCTGGAGAATTCGTCGAGTAAAGCCTCGAGCTCGCCGGCATCCGTATCTTCGGACTCGAGCCTCGCCTTGAGCTCCACCCGCGTGTACTCGCGGCGCGCGAGGAACTTGAGCGCCTGGACGCGGAGCGAGGGCTTCTGTTTGTCAGGCGGCATGCCCACTGCCTGAAACGGCGCAAGTGGTGATCGGTGAGTAGTGAATGGAATAAACGCTCTTACGAATCACCATTCACCACTCACGATTCACCGGCTAAGCCTGCTCCGCTTCCTCTTCGGCCGCGGCAGAAGCGCCGCCGACACCCAGCGCCGCGCGGATCTTGCCTTCGATCTCCTGGGCGATCTCGGGATGCTCTCTCAGGTATTCGCGCGCATTGTCCTTGCCCTGGCCTATGCGCTCCTTGCCGTAGGCATACCACGCACCCGATTTCTCGACGATGTTGTTGGCGACGCCGAGCTCGACGATCTCGCCTTCGCGCGATATGCCTTCGCCGTACAGGATGTCGAACTCGGCGTTGCGGAAAGGCGGCGCGACCTTGTTCTTGACCACCTTGGCGCGCGTTTCCGAGCCGATGACTTCCTCGCCCTTCTTGATCGAGCCGGTGCGGCGTATGTCGATGCGCACGGACGCGTAGAACTTGAGCGCGTTGCCGCCGGTGGTCGTCTCAGGATTGCCGAACATCACGCCGATCTTCATGCGGATCTGGTTGATGAAGATCACCAGAGTATTGGAGCGCTTGATGTTCGCGGTGAGCTTGCGCAGCGCCTGCGACATGAGCCGCGCCTGCAGGCCCATCTGCGGCTCGCCCATCTCGCCTTCGATCTCCGCCTTCGGCACCAGCGCTGCGACCGAGTCGATGACGACCACGTCCACGGAGCCGGAGCGCACCAGCATGTCGGCGATCTCCAGCGCCTGCTCGCCGTTGTCCGGCTGCGATATCAGGAGCTGCTCCACGTCCACGCCGAGCTTCCCGGCGTATTGCGGATCGAGCGCATGCTCCGCGTCGATGAAGGCCGCGGTGCCGCCGAGCTTCTGCATCTGCGCGATCACCGACAGGGTGAGCGTCGTCTTGCCCGACGATTCCGGCCCGTAGATCTCGACCACGCGTCCGCGCGGCAGACCGCCGATGCCGAGCGCGATATCGAGGCCGAGCGATCCGGTCGACACCACCTGGATGTCTTTCGAAATGTCGGATTGGCCCAGCCGCATGATCGAGCCTTTGCCGAACTGCTTCTCGATCTGCGACAGCGCAGCGCTTAAGGCCTTGCTCTTGTTTTCATCCATGAGGTATCCCCGTCAACAAGCGTCGGATTATGTCACAACTGCCCGGCCGTCACTGCAATAACGCAGCCCCGCCGCGGCGGATGACGCACGCCCTACTTTCCCTGTTTCGACAACAGCTTCAGCATGCCCGTAAGCGCATGCGCCACCGCTTGCCGGCGCACCGCTTCGCGGTCTCCGTCGAAGTGACGGGTCTCGCTCGCGACCGTGCTTTCCACTGCCCACGCGAAGCATACGGTGCCCACTGGCTTACCAGGTGAGCCACCGGTCGGACCGGCCGTGCCGCTCACCGCAACCGCGACCTGGGCGTGACTGCGCTCGACGGCGCCGCGCGCCATCTCGCGCACTGTGGGCTCCGACACCGCGCCGTGCTCACCGAGCGTGTCGGACGCGACGCCGAGCATCTCGCGCTTGGAAATGTAGGTGTACGTCACGAACCCGCGCTCGAACCAGTCCGACGAGCCCGCCACGGCGGTGATCGCCTCAGCGATCCATCCGCCGGTGCAGGACTCCGCAGTCGCGATCATCAGGCCGCGCTGCTTCAATTGCGCGCCCAGCTGCTCGGCAAGCTCGTACAGCGCACCATCAGACATGCATGCCCTTTCTAATCCAGGATGATCTTGGCGACCGCCAGCACGACCAGCGTATAGAAAGCGGCCACCAGGTCGTCGAACATGACGCCGAATCCGCCCTTCAGCGTGCGGTCGTAATAGCGTATCGGCTGCGGCTTCAGGATATCGAAGAGACGGAACAACAGGAAGGCCGCAGGCGGCCAGTAACCCCACGGCGGCGTGAGCGACAGCACCAGCAGGAAGGCGACGGTCTCGTCCCACACCATGCCGCCATGGTCGGGCACGCCCAGCGCGCGGCCGGCTATGCCGCAGGCCCAGGTGCCTGCAAGGAACAGCAGGCCCGCGAACGCGATGAGCTGCAGCGTGCTCATCCACTGCACCAGCAGCCAGTACAGCGGGAAAGCGAGCAGCGTTCCGAAAGTGCCGGGTGCCGCCGGTATCAGGCCGATGCCGCCGCCGAACGCGATGAAATGCGCCGGGTGCTTCAGCACGAAGCTCCAGCCGGGCCGTCGCGAGTTGGCGAACATGCGTTCAGCCGAAGTGATCGTAGCCGGCGCGCGCAAGCTTGAGCGGGCGGCCAGCGTTCATCACGGTGACGACCGCCCCGGCGCGGCCGATGCGCGTCATGCGGCCGATGCGCGTCACCGCCACGCGCGCCGATCGCGCCGCCTTTTCCACCTGCGGGCGGGCCGATGCGGGCGCGGTGAAGCACAGCTCGTAATCGTCGCCGCCGGCGAGCATGGCATTGCGCGCAAGGCGCGCATCGGCGCAGCGCCTCACCACCGCGGATGCAGGCATGCGCTCGAGCTCGATTTCCGCAGCGAGCCGCGAGCGCTCGCAAATATGGCCCAGATCCGCCACGAGACCGTCGGACACGTCGATCGCCGAGCGCGCGATGCCGCGCAGCGCAATGCCGAGCGCGATGCGCGGCACCGGCACGTCCAGCCTTTGCTGTACGCGCTTGCGATCGGCAGGCGCAAGCCGCAGCACGCGATTGCCCGCGGCCACAGCGAGCGCCGCATCGCCCAGCGTGCCCGATACCCATACATCGTCGCCGGCACGCGCGCCGTCGCGTCGCAACGCGCGCCCTGCGGGCACGACGCCCATGATCTGCACGCACAGCGTGAGCGGCCCGCGGGTGGTGTCGCCACCGACGAGATCGGTGTCGAAGCGCCGCGCAAGGCGCATGAAGCCGCGCATGAAAGCGCGCACCCAGGCCGTATCGACTCGCGGCAATGCAAGCGAAAGCGTGGCCCAGCGCGGCGTAGCGCCCATTGCGGCCATATCGGACAGGTTCACGGCGAGGGTCTTGTGCCCGAGACGCGCCGGATCGGCGTCGGGAAAGAAATGCCGGCCGCACACCAGCATGTCGGTGGAAACGGCGATGTCCATGCCGCGCCCGGCGCGCACCAGGGCCGCGTCATCGCCCACGCCCAGCACCGCGCCGGGCGCCGGGTAGGTGAAATAGCGCGCTATGAGCTCGAATTCGCCGGGCATCGCGGCAGCGTCAGGAGGCGCTGCCTCGTCCCGAGGCCGCGGCTTTCGCCTGCTGTTCGCGCCATTTCTTCTTCATCGCGTACGGGAAGTAGAAATCCACCGCCGCGAAGGCGAAGAAGAAAAGCGACAGCGTCGTGATCTTGCTCGGCTCGAGAAAGCCGCTGCCCTGGAACAGGATGTACAGGCCGAGCGCGAGGTTGATCACGCCGGCCAGGTAGAACATCGCGATGCGTCTTTTCAGTTTCTCGTCCATCAGCGTTTCTCCGAAACGGTCAGGAGTAAGGCGTGAGGAGTCAGGAGTAATAGCCTCAGCGCATCAGCGCGAAACTCCTGACTCGCGACTCCTTACTCCTTGCTGCGCACGCCCTCCCACGGACGCAGCCGGGGCATGAGCTTGTCGAGCACGCCGTTCACGAACTTGTGCCCGTCCGTGCCGCCGAACGACTTCGCGAGCTCCACCGCCTCGTTGATCACGACGCGGTACGGCACGTCGGGGTGATTCAGCATCTCGTACGTCGCGAGCAGCAGCACGCCGCGCTCGATGGGCGAGAGCTCCGCGAACTTGCGGTCCAGCGCCGGCGCGATCGCCTGCTCCAGCGCCTGTGCTTCGCGTATCGTCCCGTGCAGCAGCTCGCGCAGATAGTCCGCGTCGCTCTGCTCGAAGCCCTGCGTCTCCGCGAGCTGCGCCGCAATCATCACCGGATCGGTGCCGGCAAGCTGCCACTGGTACAGCCCCTGGAGCGCGAACTCGCGCGATTTGCGCCGGCTGCTCTTGCGATTGCCGGTCTCGCGCCTGCGCCCCGATTCATTGCTCTTCATCGAGTCTCTTCAGCAGGTTCGCCATCTCTATCGCGGCCAGCGCGCAGTCCGCGCCTTTTTGCGCAGTCCGCGCCGCTGCCTGCTCGTCGTTTTCCGTGGTGAGGATGCCGTTCGCGACCGGCACGCCGAAGTCGAGCTGCACCGCGGTGATGCCGCTCGCCGACTCGTTCGAGACCAGCTCGAAGTGATAGGTCTCGCCGCGAATCACGGCGCCCAGCGCGATCAGCGCATCGTAGCGGTCGGTCTGCGCGAGCTTCTGCAGCGCAAGCGGCGCTTCCAGCGCGCCCGGCACGGTGACGAGGCACACGTCGTCGGCGCGCACGCCGTTCTTCTGCAGCGTGTCCATGCAGCTCTTGAGGAGTCCTTCGCCCACCTCGGGATTGAACCGGCTCATCACGATGCCTATGCGCAAATCCCTGCCGTCGTGATCGGGTTTGATGGTCTTCATTGCGTGGTCATTCTTTCGTTTCGGTTGCCTGCTGCGGCTGCTCGTAGCCCGCGATCTCGAGACCGAAGCCCGACATGCTCGGCATGCGCCGCGGCAGCGCCATCAGCCGCATCTTCTTCACCTTGAGGTCGCGCAGTATCTGGGCGCCTATGCCGTAATTGCGCAGCGCCATCTTGTGCCCGGTGCTTTCCGGCCGCGCGGGCCGCGCGCGCTCCAGCAGCTCGCCGGCGGATTCCTGCCGGTGCAGGAGCAGCACCACGCCGGAGCCTTCGCGCGCGATCGCCGCCAGAGCATCGTGGAAATTCCACGAGTGGCTGGTGATGCGGGTGTCGAGCAGGTCGATGAGCGACACCGGCTCGTGCACGCGCACCAGCGTTTCGTGCGCCGGATCGATCTCGCCCTTGACCAGCGCGAGGTGCGTCTCGCGGCCCACCTTGTCGGTATAGGCCACCAGCCGGAAGCGCCCGTGCACGGTCTCGATGTCGCGCTCGGTTGCGCGCGTCACCAGCGATTCGGTGCGGCTGCGATGGTGAATCAAATCGGCGATCGTGCCGATCTTGAGATTGTGCTGATGCGCGAACGGGACGAGATCGGGCAGCCGCGCCATTTCTCCGTCGTCCTTGAGGATTTCGCAGATCACCGCGGAGGGCAGCAGGCCCGCCAGCCGCGCGAGGTCGCAGCCCGCTTCGGTGTGTCCGGCGCGCACCAGCACGCCGCCGTCCTGCGCCATCAACGGAAAAATGTGTCCCGGCTGCACGATGTCGCGCGGGCTCGCATCAGCGCGTATCGCCGCCTGCACGGTGCGCGCGCGGTCGGCCGCCGAGATGCCGGTCGTCACGCCTTCCGCTGCTTCGATGGACACCGTGAAGTTGGTGCCGAGCGGCGAGCGGTTCTGGCTCACCATCAGCGGAAGATTGAGCTGGCGGCAGCGGTCTTCGGTGAGCGTGAGGCAGATGAGGCCGCGGCCGTAGCGCGCCATGAAGTTGATGGCGTCCGGCGTGACGAACTCCGCCGCCATCAGCAGATCGCCCTCGTTCTCGCGGTCTTCCTCGTCGACCAGCACCACCATGCGCCCGGCCTTGAGCTCGGCGATGATGTCGGCGACGGGACTGACCGCGGTGCCTGTGTCGGGCATGGTGAAACGCGCTCCCCGCAAGATTGGTTGACGATGGTGCCGCAAAGGGACCCGTATTATAGCGCCCCGGTCGCGCGCTTCGCCGGATTCACGAAGCGCCGCGCGACTGCTCTAGCATGCGCTCGATGTACCGCGCCATCATGTCGACCTCGAGATTGACGCGGGCGCCGGGCACCAGCGCGTGAAACGTGGTTGCAGCCAGCGTGTGCGGAATGAGGTTGACGGTGAAGCGGTCGGCCTCGACGTCGTTAACGGTGAGGCTCACGCCGCTGACCGCGATCGAGCCCTTGCGCGCGATATAGCGCGAGAGCTCGGCCGGCACGGCGATGGTCACGATGCGGTTTTCTCCGGCCGGCGCGATGGCCGCGACCGTGCCCACGCCGTCGACATGCCCGGTGACGATGTGGCCGCCGAGGCGGTCGGCAAGGCGCAGGGCTTTTTCGAGATTCACGCCCTCGCCGCCCGCGAAGCCGACCGTGCAGGAAAGCGTTTCGCCGGACACGTCGACGCAGAAAGTCTTCGCGGTGCGCGACACCACGGTGAGACAGACGCCGTTCACGGCCATGCTGTCGCCGATCGCCACGTCGTCCAGCGCGAGCGCGCCCGCATCGATTTCCACCCGAGCGCCGGCCGTCACAGGCTGCACGCCGGCGATGCGCCCGACCGCGGCCACGATACCCGTAAACATCACACCTCCGCTCTTGCAATGATGCGCAGATCCTCACCCACGCGCTTGACCTCGTGCAACCGGAAGCGGCGCGCGCCCTGCAGCTCCTCGAGAACCGGCAAGGCGAACATGCCGCGCGCGGCGTTGCCCAGCACGAGCGGCGCGACGTACAGCAGCAGCTCGTCCACGAGACCCGCCTGCAGCAGCGCGCCGTTGAGCCCGCTTCCGCCTTCGACGTGCACTTCGTTCAGCGCGCGGCGCTGCAGCTCGTCCAGCAGCGCGCGCAAATCGACTTTCGGCCCATGGGACACCACGACGACCTCGGCACCGCGCTCGCGCAGCGCCGCCGATCGCGATGCGTCGTCCGTCGCCGTCGCAATCAGCGTCCCCGGCGCGACGATGCGCGCGTGATGCGGCGTCTCCAGGCGGCTGTCCACCACGACACGCAACGGCTGGCGCGACGTGCGCACGCCGCGCACGGTGAGCCGAGGATCGTCTTCGCGCACCGTGCCTATGCCCGTCACGAGCGCGCACGCTCGCGCACGCCACTTGTGCCCGTCGCGGCGCGCCGCCTCTCCGGTGATCCACTGGCTGCGGCCGTTCGCGAGCGCCGTGCGCCCGTCGAGGCTCGCTGCGATTTTCATGCGCACCCACGGCCGCCCGCGCGTCATGCGCGAGACGAAGCCGATGTTGAGCTCGCGCGCCTCGTCTTCCAGCAGCCCCGGCTCGGTCTCGATGCCGGCCGCGCGCAAGGCGGCGAGGCCTTTCCCTGCAACGAGCGGATTGGGATCCTGCATCGCGCACACCACCCGCTTCACGCCGGCCTCGATCAGCGCGTTCGCGCACGGCGGCGTGCGGCCATGATGCGAGCAGGGCTCGAGCGTGACATACGCGGTCGCACCGCGCGAGGCTGCGCCGGCGGCGGCAAGCGCGTGCGCTTCCGCATGCGGCTCGCCCGCGCGCTCGTGCCAGCCTTCGCCGATCACCGCGCCGTCCCTGACCAGCACGCAGCCGACGCGCGGATTCGGCGTCGTGGTGTACATGCCGCGCGCAGCGAGCTTCAGCGCACGCGTCATGTGTTTTTTGTCGTGATCGGTAATCACGCGAGATGCGGGAGGCGGAAGGCGGGGGGCGCAGCCGCGTTGCTGTCTTTACTCCTCACTCCTGACTCCTCACTCCTTACGCGGCGCCGCAGGCTTCTGCACTTCCTTGATCACGTCCTGAAAATCGTCGACGCCTTCGAAGCTGCGGTACACCGAGGCGAAACGGATGTACGCGACCTGGTCGAGCTTGTAGAGCTCGCGCATCACCATCTCCCCGATGCGGCGCGACGGGATCTCGCGGGCGCCCAGCGCGAGGATTTCCTGCGTGATAGTGCCGATGGCGTCATCGACCAGCGCAGTGGGCACCGGGCGCTTGTGCAGCGCGCGCATGAAGCCGGTGCGCAGCTTCTGCAGATCGAATTCGCTGCGGGTGCCGTCCTGCTTCACCACCTGCGGCATGCGCAGCTCTATCGTCTCGTACGTGGTGAAGCGCTTGCTGCAGTCCGCGCAGCGGCGCCGGCGGCGTATGCTCTCGCCGTCATCGCTCACCCGCGAGTCGATCACCTGCGTGTCGGGCGATTTGCAGAACGGGCACTTCATGGTCGGGGAGGCGGGAGGCGGGAGGAGAGAGGCGTTATGCCGCCCACCGGAGCGGCCAAAGAGGCAAACGCGAGCAATGATGCTCGAGGCACGCGGCGAACGAGTACACCTTGCTTTTGCGCCTCCCGCCTCACGCCTCGCGCCTCACTTCGGATAGACCGGGAAGCGCTCGCACAATGCGCTCACTTCCTTCGCCACCCGCTTGGTGACGTTGGGCGCGCCGCGCGCGTCGAGCACTTCGGCGATCATGGTCGCGAGCTGCTCGGCCTCGATCTCCGTGAAGCCGCGCGTCGTGATCGCGGGCGAGCCGATGCGTATGCCGCTGGTCACCGTCGCCTTCTGCGGGTCGTTCGGCACGGCGTTCTTGTTGATCGTGATGCCCACCGCTCCGAGCATCTGCTCCGCCTCGCGGCCGGTGAGGCCCTTGGCACGCAAATCGACGAGGAAGAGGTGGCAGTCGGTGCGGCCGGACACGATGCGGTAGCCGCGCTCCTGCAGCACCTTCGCCATGACCCGCGCGTTGTCGAGCACCTGCTCCTGGTAGTCGCGGAACTCGCGGCCCATCGCTTCCTTGAACGCCACCGCCTTGGCGGCGATGGTGTGCATGTGCGGGCCGCCCTGCGTGCCGGGGAAGATCGCGGAGTTCAGTATCTTCTCGTGCTCGACGCTGGAGAGGATGAGCCCGCCGCGCGGGCCGCGCAACGTCTTCTGCGTCGTGCTGGTCACGAAATCCGCGATGCCGACCGGGCTCGGATACAGGCCGGCGGCAACGAGGCCCGCATAGTGCGCGATATCGGCCAGGAACAGCGCGCCGACCTTGTCGGCTATGTGGCGGAAGCGCTTCCAGTCGATCACCAGCGAATAGGCCGACGCTCCGGCCACGATGATCTTGGGCTTGCGCACGCGCGCCAGCTCCTCGACCTCGGCGTAATCGATCTCCTCGGTTTTCGGATCGAGGCCGTAGGCGACCGCTTCATAATACCGGCCGCTGATGTTGATCCGCATGCCGTGCGTGAGATGGCCGCCGGATTCCAGCCCCATGCCGAGTATGGTGTCGCCCGGATTGAGGACTGCGAAATACACCGCCTGGTTGGCCTGCGCGCCCGAGTGCGGCTGCACGTTGGCATAGCCCGCCTTGAACAGCTCTTTCGCGCGGTCGATGGCAAGCTGCTCGGCGATGTCGACGAACTCGCAGCCGGCGTAATAGCGCTTGCCGGGATAGCCTTCCGCGTACTTGTTCATCATCGAGCACGCCTGCGCTTCCATCACGCGCGGGCTGGCGTAGTTTTCCGACGCGATAAGCTCGATGTGCTGCTCCTGGCGACGGTTTTCCTGCTCTATGGCGTGCCACAGCTCGGGGTCGGCGGTACGCAGGGTCGTTTTTGAGTACATGTCGGCGGCACGCGTGGGAAAGGTCGCATTCTAACATGCGGCCCCCGTCCGGCGTGGGGTGCTCGGCATTGCCTGGGCGGCGCCGAAGACGCGTGGCCGCGGATGTTTTGCCCGGTGCGCGGCCGGCACGTATGATTACGCGCCATGCGTCTCGCTCCGGCAAAGCCATAGTCATAATGAGACACCTGCTGCGCGCCTCGCGGGCGATCGATGCCCTCAACGGCTGGATAGGGCGCGGTGTGTACTGGCTGGTGCTCGCCGCCGTGGCGGTCAGCACGGTGAACGCGCTGATGAGGTACTCGTTCAGCGTAAGCTCCAACGCCTGGCTGGAGCTCCAGTGGTATCTCTTCGGCGCGATTTTCCTCCTCGGCGCCGGCTATACCCTCAAGGCGAACGGCCACGTGCGCATCGACCTCGTCTCCGCGCGGCTCACGCCGCGAGCGCAGGCGTGGATCGACATCGTGGGCGGCCTGCTGTTCCTGCTGCCGATGGCCCTGCTCATCCTCTACTTCTCGTGGCCGATGTTCGTCGACTCGTACCTCACGGGCGAGATGTCGAGCGACGCGGGCGGGCTCCTGCGCTGGCCGGCGAAGCTGCTGATTCCCGCGGGCTTCGCATTGCTGGTGCTGCAGGCGGTGTCCGAGATCATCAAGCGCATCGCCTTCCTGCGCGGCGCGTCGCCGCCCGCGCCCGGCGCAGAGACGGAAGTGCACTGATGGCGCACGAGCTGATGGCGCCGCTCATGTTCGGCGCGCTCGTCGTGCTGCTGCTCGTCGGCTACCCCGTCGCCTTCGCACTCGGCGCGAACGGCATTTTCTTCGCGATACTCGGCATACACCTCGGGCTGCTCACTCCGGACCTGCTGCAGGCGCTGCCCGAGCGCGTGTTCGGCATCATGCGCAACGACACGCTGCTCGCGATCCCGTTCTTCACGTTCATGGGCCTGATCCTCGAGCGCAGCGGCATGGCTGAAGACCTGCTCGACACGATAGGCCAGCTCTTCGGCACGGTGCGCGGCGGCATCGCCTACGCAGTGATTTTCGTCGGCGCGCTGCTCGCCGCGACGACCGGCGTCGTCGCCGCGTCGGTGATCTCGATGGGGCTCATCTCGCTGCCCATCATGCTGCGCTATGCGTATTCGCCGCGCCTCGCCGCCGGCGTCATCGCCGCATCGGGCACGCTCGCGCAAATCATCCCACCGAGCCTGGTGCTGATCGTGCTGGCCGATCAGCTCGGACGCTCGGTCGGCGACATGTATCACGGCGCGATGATTCCGGGCCTGACGCTCGCGGCGCTGTACGTGATGTACGTGGCGCTGGTGTCGATCTTTCGCCCCGCCGCGGCACCAGCGCTGCCGGCACACGCGCGCACCCTCAAGGGCGGCGCGCTTGCCGCCCGCGTGATGACCGCGCTGCTGCCGCCGCTGGTGCTGATCTTCCTCGTGCTCGGGACCATCTTCCTCGGCATCGCGACGCCGACCGAAGGTGGGGCGATGGGCGCGAGCGGCGCAATACTGCTCGCGGCCGCCAAGCGGCGGATCTCCGTGCCCCAGTTGCGCGAGGCGATGGAAGCGACCATGAAGCTCACCGCGTTCGTGATCTTCATCCTGGTCGGCTCGACGGTGTTCGGCCTCACCTTCCGCGCGGTGGACGGCGACCTGTGGGTGGAACGCCTGCTTACCACCCTTCCCGGCGGCGCGGCGGGTTTTCTCATCGTCGTGAACGCGCTCGTGTTCGTGCTCGCCTTCTTCCTCGACTTCTTCGAGATCGCGTTCATCCTGATACCGCTGCTCGCGCCGGTGGCCGACAAGCTCGGGATAGACCTGGTGTGGTTCGGCGTGATCCTGGCGGTCAACATGCAGACCTCGTTCATGCACCCGCCGTTCGGCTTCGCGCTGTTCTACCTGCGCAGCGTCGCGCCGCGCGAAGTGAAGACCGGCGACATCTACTGGGGCGCGATTCCCTTCGTCGGCATCCAGCTGGTGATGGTCGCGCTGGTCCTGCTGTTCCCGCAGATGGTGATGGTGTACAAGACCGACGCGCAGGGGACGCAGCCGCCAGGAATCGAAATCGTCGTGCCGCCGTCGGACGTCAATACGCCCGCCGAGCAGCGACAGGATGCGTCGGATATCGAGAGGGCGCTGCGCGAGAAAAGGTGACGCCGCTGCGCGGATGACGCCGCTTCGCTGGCGACGCCGCTGCGCTGGCAGCCCAAGCGTTTTTTCATCACCAGCGCGCAGCGCGACGTCACCAGCGTGCGAAGCAGAGCGATATCACGAGGGGCGAAGCCCCGACATCACCGCGAATCTAATTCTTCCGCCCCGCAGAATAAATATAGTTGTCGTACGTATTCTCCGCGACCCTGAACCACAGGAACTGATCGTCGCGGAACTTGCGCCACGCCGCGTAGATCTTCTTGAACTCGGGGCTTTTCGCGGCGAACTCGTCGTAGAGCTCCTGAGCGCTTTTGTAGCAGGCGTCCATCACCGAGCGCGGGAAGGGCCGCAGCTGTGCGCCGCCCTGCACCAGCTTGCGCAGCGCCTCGGTGTTGCGCGCATCGTATTTCGCGACCATGTGGATGTTCGATTCGGCGCACGCGACCTCGAGCGCTTCCTGGTAGCTCCTCGGCAGCGCGGACCATTGCTTCATGTTGACGTAGATCGAGAGCTGCGCCGAGCCTTCCCACCAGCCCGGGTAGTAGTAGTACTTGGCGACCTTGTGGAAGCCGAGCTTCTCGTCGTCGTACGGGCCCACCCACTCGGCCGCGTCTATCGTGCCTTTTTCCAGCGCGGGGTAAATGTCCGGACCGCCGATCTGCTGCGGCACGACGCCGAGCCGCGCGAGGATCTGCCCGGCGAGCCCGGCGACGCGCATCTTGAGGCCCTTCAGGTCCGCGACCGACTTGATCTCCTTGCGGTACCAGCCGGCCATCTGCGTGCCGGTATTGCCGCAGGGAAAATTGACGATGTTGTGCGCGCGGAACAGCTCGCGCATCAGCTCCATGCCGCCGCCGTAGTACATCCACGCGTTCTGCTGGCGGCAGTTCATGCCGAACGGCAGCGCGGTATCGAACGCGAAGGCGGGATTCTTGCCGACGTAGTAATAGCTCGCGGTCTGGCCGCACTCGACGGTGCCGTTCTGCACGGCGTCCATCACCTGCAGCGGCGGCACGATCTCGCCGGCGGCGAATACGCGGATCTCGAACCTGCCGTCGGTGACATGCGAGACACGCGTCGCGATCTGCTCGGCGGTTCCGTACAGGGTGTCCAGGCTCTTGGGAAAGCTCGAAGCCATGCGCCAGCGGATCTGCGGCGCGGATTGCGCCAGCGCCGGCGCGCTCGCCGCGCCTGCCGCAATGCCGATTCCTGCCCTGGTGAGAAAGTCGCGTCTTTTCATCTTTCCCCTCCGTTATTGTTTGAAGTTCAAAATCACTTCGCCACAGAGGTCACAGAGATCACAGAGAAAGAAAATCGCAACCCACCGCGCCTCTGCTACTCGCCTTTTCTCCGTGTCCTCTGTGCTCTCTGTGGCTCAAGCTCTTATCAGTCGCCGGCTATCGTCATCGACTGCACCAATATCGATCCGCACTGGCGCGAGCCGCGCCGCACGACGTCGTTGCCGATTGCCACGATGTCGCGGTAGATCTGCTTGAGATTGCCCGCGACGGTGATCTCCTGCACCGGGTACGCAATCGCGCCGTTTTCGACCCAGAAGCCCGCCGCGCCGCGCGAATAGTCGCCCGTCACACCGTTGACGCCCTGCCCCATCAGCTCGGTCACGAGCAGCCCGGTGCCGAGCTTCTTCAGCATCGCCGCGAAGTCCTCGCCCGTGCCATCGAGAAGCAGGTTGTGGTTGCCGCCGGCGTTCCCGGTCGAACGCATGCCGAGCTTGCGGGCGGAATAGCTGCCCAGAAAATATCCCTGCACGACGCCGTCCTTCACGATATCGCGCTCGTGCGTCGCCACGCCTTCCTCGTCGAACGCGCTGCTCGCGAGGCCTTTGCGCAAGTGCGGCACGTCGCGGACGTGCACGAGCGGCGAGAACACCTGCTGGCCGATGCTGTCGGGCAGGAACGAGGACTTGCGATAGAGGCTGCCGCCGCTCACGGCCGAGGTAAAGTGGCCGAGCAGGCTCGATGCGATGGGCGCCTCGAACAGCACGGGCGCCTGGCGCGTTGCGATCTTCCGCGCATCCAGCCGATCGCGTGCGCGCTGCCCCGCGAGCCGTCCCACCACGGCAGGCGCCGCAAGATCCGCAGGATCGCGCGTCGTCTCGTACCAGTCGTCGCGCTGCATGCCGTCGTTCTGCCCGGCGATCAGCGCGCACCAGATGCTGTGGCGCGAGCTCGGGTAGCCCGCGAGAAAGCCGTTGGTGTTGCCGTAGAAGAAATGCGATTCCTGCGTGGAAACAGTCGCGCCTTCGGAATTGCTGATGCGCGAATCGACATCGAAGCCTGCCGCCTCGCATGCCTTGGCGAGCTCTATGGCGCGCTCGACGGGCAAGTCCCAGGCATGCCACAGATCGAGGTCGGGAAAATCGCGCGCGAGCAGATCCGGGTCGGCAAGACCCGCGGCATCGTCCGACGCGGTAAAACGCGCGATCGACACCGCGGCTTCCACCGTGTCGCGCACCGCCTTCGGCGAAAAGTCCGAGGTGCTGGCGTGGCCGCGCTGCTTGCCGATGTACACCGTGACGCCTATGCCCTTGTCGCGGTTGTACTCGATGGTCTCGACCTCACCGCGGCGCACGGTGACGGTCTGGCCGAAGCCCTCGCTCACTTCGGTCTCTGCGGCGGTCGCTCCCTGCCCCCGCGCGTGCTCGAGCACGTCGCGGGCGATCTGCTGCAGGACTTCGTCCGTATGGGAAAAGCGGTGATCTGACATGGCGGAATGCGACTCGCGGTAAGTCCGGCCCGCGTGCGCAGCGGGCCGGCGCTGAAAAGCCGCTATCATAGCAGCAGGACTTCGCCGCGGCTGGCGGCAAAGTCCTTACAGAGAAAATCTGAACCTTGGAACCCAATCACTGCCGAATCCACTCCTGAAACAAAATGACCCTTGGACCGTCTTTGCCCTACTCGCTCAGCGCCGTTTCTCCCGTGACTTTTTTTGTCAGGAATTCGTCGGGCATCCTCGACGAATTCCTAGCGTAAGCCGTACCCGGAATGTCCGACGACGCCCCCAGCAAGACCCAGCGCAAGAAGCAGATGCACGAGCTGCAGGACCTCGGCACCGAGCTCGTGAAGCTGAGCGACGAGCACCTGGCAGCGCTCGAGCTGCCCGAGCGGCTGCACGACGCCGTGGTCGAGGCGCGCGGCATGACCAGGCACGGCGCCCTGCGCCGGCAGATGCAGTTCATCGGCAAGTTGATGCGCAACGTGGACGCCGGGCCGATACGCGAGCGCATTGCCGATCTCAATGCCACCTCGCACGCGGCCGTCGCGCGCCTGCATCTCATCGAGGACTGGCGCGTGAAGCTGCTCGCCAAGCCGGATGCGCTCGCCGGGTTTCTGGAGCAGCACCCGGGCGCGGACGGGCAGCGCCTGCAAGAGCTCATCCGCGGCGTCGGCGAGGAACGCGCCGGCGGCCGGCCGCCGCGCAAGTTCCGCGAGCTGTTCCAGGCGATACGCGATATCGTCGCCGCCGGGGACACGCCGTGAAGCGCCCGCCGGCTGATTTATAATGCCGCCCATGGAACCTGCCGAAGAGCTGCTGATCGGCCTCGTGTCGATCAGCGATCGCGCCTCGCAAGGCGTATACGAAGACCAGGGCATACCGGCGCTGAAGGAATGGTTCGGACGCGCGCTCGCCACGCCGTGGCGGATGATCACGCGCCTCATTCCCGACGAGCAGCCGGCGATCGAAGCCACGCTCAAGGCGCTGGTGGATGAAGAACATTGCCATCTCGTGCTGACGACCGGCGGCACGGGACCTGCGCCACGCGACGTCACGCCGGAGGCGACGCTCGCTGTCGGCGACAAGGTCATGCCGGGCTTCGGCGAGCAGATGCGGCAGGTGAGCCTCGCTTTCGTCCCCACCGCGATCCTGTCGAGACAGGTCGCCGTCATACGCAAGCAGGCGCTGATCATCAACCTGCCGGGCCAGCCCAAGGCGATACGCGAGACGCTCGAGGGCCTGAAGGACGACGAGGGAAAGAGCCGCGTGAACGGCATCTTCGCCGCGGTGCCGTACTGCATCGATCTCATCGGCGGGCCGTACATCGAGACCCACGAAGCGGTGGTCAAGGCGTTCCGGCCGAAGTCGGCAATTCGACAAAACACTTAGCCACAGAGAGCACAGAGCACACGGAGTAAGACCTTTTGCCGTAACCGCGTGTGCGGCACACGCCAACGCAGAAGGGCAACACGAGGTTTTCCTCTGTGATCTCTGTGTCCTCTGTGGCGCCTGGTTTTGAGGACCAATGACCCAAGAACTGCTTGAAACCATAGAGCTGCAGACCGGCGACAACCCGGCTGCGAGCATCATCTGGATGCACGGGCTGGGCGCCGACGGCAACGACTTCGTGCCGATCGTGGGCGAGCTCGATCTCGACGGCGTGTGCGCCGTCCGCTTCGTGTTTCCGCATGCGCCGATGCAGCCGGTCACCATCAACAACGGCTACGTCATGCGCGCTTGGTACGACGTCACCTTCGGCGATCTCGAAGGCAAGTCGAAGCGCGCCGATGAAAAAGGCCTGCGCGCATCGCAGGTCGCGGTGAACCGCCTCGTCGAGCGCGAGATCGCACGCGGCACGCCGGCGGCGCGCATCGTGCTCGCCGGCTTTTCGCAAGGCGGCGCCATGGCATTGCAGACGGGCGTGCGCTACCCCGAGCGACTCGCCGGCCTGATGGTCCTGTCGAGCTATCTGCCGCTCGCCGAGCATATGGCGCAGGAGGCATCGCCGGCGAATGCCGGCACGCCGATCTTCATGGCGCACGGCACGCAGGATCCGGTCGTGCCGTATGCCATGGGCGCCGAATCGCGCAAGCGCCTGCACCAGCTCGGCTACCCGGTGGAATGGCACGAGTACCCGATGCCGCATTCCGTGTGCATGGAAGAAGTGCATGACATCGCGGCCTGGCTGCGGCGCATCCTGCCCACCTGACCGCCCGCCCCGCAGCGGCAGTGCCGCGCGGGGCACGCTACTTGCAACCCCCGCTGCGCCGTCGCAGGCGCGCCTCTCGCGTGCCCGAGGCGGCCTGCGTGGAGGCATGCATGAGCGGCATCGAAAGCGGCGCGATCTGCCTTGCGGTTGCGGCAGCGCTCGCGCTGCTTCCCGCCGCATGTGCACGTGCGGACATCGTGCCGACCGAGGCCGCGGCGTCCGCGCAGGAAAGGCAGGAGCTGGAGTCGCTGATGCAAAGGCCGGACATTGCGCGTCGCCTGGAGGTCATGGGCGTGAACCCGAGGCTCGCGCGCCAGCGGATCGCGGCGCTCGACGACGAAGAAGTGCATGCGCTGCACGAACGGCTGAAGAGGCTGCCGCAGCAGGCGCCGGACGCGAAGCGGCTCAGCGCGTTCGCGGCGGCCCTCATGCTGGGGAGCGCTTTCGGCGGGCGGCGATGATCGATAACGGAACAGGCATTCGATGATCTGCAGACTCGTGCCCGGCTTGCGCGCCTGCGCGCTCCTGCTCGCCGCGCTGTATCTCGGCGGCTGCGCCATCATGCTGCCGCAGACGACCGGGCTGCGCGAGCAGTGGCCCGCCGACCTGCCGCGCAAGGTCGAGCTGACCGACGTGCCCTTCCATGCGCAGCGCGACTACGAATGCGGACCCGCAGCGCTCGCCATGTCGCTGGAGAGCGCCGGCGCCAAGGTGCGTCTCGAGGATCTCATCGAGCAGGTCTACATCCCCGAGCGCAAGGGCAGCCTCCAGGTCGAGATGCTGGCGGCGCCGCGCCGCTACGGCATGGTGTCCTATGCGCTCGCGCCGCGCTTCGAGGACGTGCTGCGCGAGGTGGCCGCCGGCACGCCCGTGATCGTGCTCCAGAACTACGGCGTGTGGCCGATCGACGTGTGGCATTACGCGGTGGTCGCGGGCTACGACAGTGCCGAGGGCGAAATGATCCTGCGCTCGGGCGAGAGAGAGCGGCTCACCATGCCTTTCGCCGTCTTCGAGTACTTGTGGAAGAGCGGCGACTACTGGTCGATGGTCGTGGTGCCGCCGCGCACCGTGCCGATCACGGCGACGGAGTCGCGTTATCTCGAGTCGCTGGTCGCGACCGAGCGCGTAGCGAAAACCGACGCGGCAGCGCCGGGCTACGCAGCCGCCGTGGAGCGCTGGCCGGACAGCGTCACCGCGCGTATCGGCCTGGCGAACGTCTATTACGGCCGCGGCAAGCTCGCGCTGGCGGCGCTGCAGCTCAGGGAGGCGCAGCGGCGCGATCCGAATTCCGTCGTCGTGCTGAACAATCTTGCCCAGACCTTGTCGGATGAGGGGCAACAGGAAGAAGCGCTCGCGCTGGTGGACCGCGCGCTGTCGCTCGACAGCCCGTTCAAGTCCGCCGCCGAGGAAACACGCGCGCTGATCCTGAAGCGCATGCAGCGCGCGAAGCATTAAGCATCACAGCACGCCGCCGCCGGGACGTCGCAATCCGGCGACAGCAACCGAAGCAGCCCGGCTCGCAGCGCGCTCTCTTCCCATTGTCACCCGACCGAAACGGATCCGTCGCAGCGCATGACCGCACACCGCACCCGCCGCACTGTTGCCGTGGATAAACAACCCCGTCACGTGCGTGCAGCGACTCGCACGCCGCGCTGGCTGCTCGCGCTCGTCGCCATCGCATGCGCGAGCGGCATGGTACGTGCATACGCGTTCGGGTTCGACGACGTGGCGAGGCGCGCACAGCAGCTCGCCGCGGTCCCGTACAAGAAACCGGAAGTCACGCTGCCCAAGAGCTTGCAGAACCTCACTTACGATCAGTATCGCGACATCCGCTACCGGTCCGACCGTGCGCTGTGGCGCGACGAGAAGCTGCCGTTCGAGATTGCTTTCTTCCACCAGGGGTTCTATTTCAACCACCCGGTGAAGGTGAGCGAGATCGCCGGCAAGCGCGTGCATCCGATCCGCTTCGATGCGGGCGCGTTCGACTACGGCGCCAACGCGATAGACCGCGCCGACCTGCGGAACGCCGGGTTCGCGGGATTTCGCGTGCACTACCCCGTCAACACGCCGAAGTACAAGGACGAGGTCCTGGTGTTTCTCGGCGCGAGCTACCTGCGCGCCCTCGGCAAAAGCCAGCGCTACGGCGCGTCCGCGCGCGGGCTCGCCATCGACACCGGCCTGCAGTCGGGCGAGGAGTTCCCGCGCTTCGTCGAGTTCTGGCTCGAGAAGCCGGCCGCCAATGCGCGCCAGCTCGTGATCTACGGACTGCTCGAATCGGCGCGCGCCGCCGGCGCCTATCGCTTCGTGCTCAAGCCCGGCGTCGACACGCTGATCGAGGTGAAGGCACGCGTATACCTGCGCGAGCACGTCGCGAAGCTCGGCCTCGCGCCGGTCACGACGATGTTCATGGCCGGCGAAAATCAGCGCACGCCGGGCGAAGACTTCCGGCCCGAGGTGCACGACAGCGACGGCCTGTCCATACAGTCGGGCACCGGCGAATGGCTGTGGCGGCCGCTCGTGAATCCGAAGCGGCTGCTGGTGACCTCGTTCTCGCTCACCAATCCGCTGGGCTTCGGGCTCATGCAACGCGACCGCACCTTCACCAGTTACGAGGACCTCGAGTCGCGCTACGAGACGCGGCCCAGCGTGTGGGTCGAGCCGATGGGCAGATGGGGCGACGGGCGCGTGGAACTGGTGCAGATTCCCACGCCTGACGAGACCCACGACAACGTCGTCGCGTTCTGGGTGCCGGCCAAGGCAGCGTCGCCGAAGGTGCCGCTGGAGCTGCGATACCGCCTGCACTGGCAGAAGGAGGACGAGAAGCGTCCGCCGCTGTCCTGGGTGCTGCAAACGCGCCGCGGGCTCGGCTACATGCGCAAGCCGGACAACAGCATCGGCTATACGGTGGATTTCGTCGGTCCTGCGCTGAAGAAGCTCCAGCCGGACGCAAAGATCGAAAGCGTCGTGACCATAGACGGCAACGGCGAAGTGGTCGAGAACAACACCTACCCCAATGAAGTGACGGGCGGCTGGCGCATGGCATTGCGCCTGCGCCGCGTCGACGACAAGAAACCGGTCGAGCTGCGCGCCTACCTGCGGCTCAACAAGGAAACGATATCCGAAACGTGGAGCTACATCATCCCGCCGAACTAGCGGCGGCAGCGACCCCGCTCGCCACGGGCGCGGCCGGGGCGCTGCAAGCCTGCGAGCGTTATCTCGACGCACTGCCCCTCGAGCGCGCGGCGCGCGATGCGCTGCTCGCGGACATTGCGCGCGCGCAACCGGCGGACGCACGATCGGCGCTGGTGCTGCTGCACGAGGCGCTCGCCGGCGTCGACGCACGGGGCGCCGACGCCGCTTACGCTTCGGTGCTGCCGCGGCTGAGCCTCGCGTACGGCGCGCCGCGCTCGCGCGAGCGCAACGTCGTCGAAGGCGAGCCCGGCAAGCGGGTGCGCCTGCATACCACGCCTCCGCTCGCGAGAAGCTCGATGGCGCCGCGAGCGTGGCTCGATCGCGGCGCGGCGCCCACCGACTCTCCCGATCCGCGCGGCCACTGGCACCGCTCCGCGAGCGCGCGCCGCATCGCGCTCTCGGGCCTGGTGCTCGCGCAGACCTGGATAGCGACCGACTTCATGGCGAGCGTGCTGCCGTACCAGGGGCGCCAGGTGCTCGAGATCGCGATCCTCGTCCTGTTTGCAATCCTCTTCGGCTGGATCTCCGCGGGTTTCTGGACGGCGATGGCCGGCTTCGTGCTGCAATCGTTCCGCGGCGATCGCTACATGGTGTCGCGCACGGCGGCGCCCGATGCGCCTGTCGATCCGCGTGCGCGCACGGCGGTCATCATGCCGATCTACAACGAAGACGTGACGCGCGTGTTCGCGGGGCTGCGCGCGACGTACGAATCGCTCGCGCGCCGCGGCACGCTGCAGCACTTCGACGTGTTCATTCTCAGCGACAGCAACGATCCGGAAGTGCGCGTCGCCGAGCGCCAGGCGTGGATCGATCTCTGCGCTGCGGTCGATGGGTGGGAGCACATCTATTACCGCTGGCGCCAGCATCGCATCAAGCGCAAGAGCGGAAACGTCGCCGACTTCTGCCGGCGCTGGGGACGCCTCTACCGCTACATGGTGGTGCTGGATGCGGACAGCGTGATGAGCGGCGACTGCCTCACGCGCCTGGTGCAGCTCATGGAGGCGAATCCCGGCGCTGGAATCATACAGACGGCGCCGCATGCCGCGGGCCGCGAGACGCTCCACGCCCGCGTGCAGCAGTTTGCCGCTCGCGTCTACGGCCCGCTGTTCACCGCGGGCCTGCATTTCTGGCAGCTCGGCGAATCGCACTACTGGGGGCATAACGCCATCATCCGCGTCGCGCCATTCATGCGGCATTGCGCGCTCGGGCGGCTCCCCGGGAGCGGCTCCCTCTCCGGAGAAATTCTGTCGCACGATTTCGTCGAGGCCGCGCTCATGCGGCGCGCCGGCTGGGCGGTGTGGATCGCGTACGACCTCACCGGCAGCTACGAGGAGATGCCGCCCAACCTGGTGGACGAGCTGCAGCGGGACCGGCGCTGGTGCCAGGGCAATCTCATGAACGCCCGCCTGTTCCTCATGAAAGGACTTAATCCGGCGCATCGCGCGGTGTTCATGACGGGCGTGATGGCGTATCTCTCCGCACCGCTGTGGTTTCTGCAGCTGCTGCTCGCCACGGCGCTGCTCGCGGTGCACACGCTGCAGGCGCCGCAGTATTTCGTCGAGCCGTACCAGCTGTTTCCACTGTGGCCGGAATACCGGCCGGAGCGCGCAATCGCCTTGTTCAGCACCACGGCGGTGCTGCTGTTCCTGCCGAAGCTCGCCGGCGCGGCGCTCATCGCATTGCGCGGCGCGATCGGTTACGGCGGGCGCATGCGGCTGTTCCTCAGCATGGCGGTGGAAATGGTGATATCGGCCCTGCTCGCGCCGATACGCATGCTGTTCCACACCGAGTTCGTGCTGAGCGCGCTGCTCGGCTGGCACATCCAGTGGAAATCGCCGCCGCGCACCGACGCGCAGACGTCATGGAACGAGGCGTTCTGGCGCCACGGCTGGCACACGACCATGGGCATGGTCTGGGCCGGCCTGGTGTACTGGCTGAACCCGTCGTTCCTGTGGTGGCTGCTGCCCGTCGTCGGCGCGCTGATACTGTCGATCCCGATATCCGTCTATACGAGCCGCGTCTCTCTAGGCCGCGGGCTGCGCCGCGCGTCGTACTTCCTCATACCGGAGGAAGCGTTGCCGCCAACCGAGATCGCGCGCGCTCACGAGCTCACGCGCGATGCGACTGCGTTGCCCGGCTTCGCAGAAGCCGCCTCGCATCCGGTGGTGAACGCGATCACGTGTGCGAGCGGCGCGCCACGCAAGGCACTCGCGACTGGCAACGCATCGCGCATACGCGACAAGGCGCGGCAGTCGGGCACGCAGGCGCTCGACGACGACGAGCGCACCGAGCTCCTGCGCAATCCTCTGGCGCTGTCGGCAATGCACCTCGACGTGACGGCGACGACCACCGATGACCGCAGCACGACCGATGCCGCGCATCACGGTGCGGCACACGGCCCAGTGACGCCGGGAGCAGTGCGCGCAGCGGCGGCCCGGCACACCGGGTGACCGCGGCGGTCTACTATGAGCGCGTCATGCGCCAGTCCACGGAGGGCGTGCACAAGACCGCGAGCATCGCCGGGGAGCATGCGCTGAAAGTGCTCGAAACGAGCGAAGTCATCATCGGCCGCGTGCTCGATCTGGTGTGCCTGTGACCGATGCCGACCACGCGCTCGCCGAAGCGATACGCGGCGCGCAGCGCGCATCGGAGCAGCCGGCGAACGAGCGCTAGTCCGCTGCGAGCGCCGCGGTACGGCCGCGCTTCACGTCGACAGCGCGCAGCAACGCGAGGCCGCCGACGAAAAACAATCCGGTAATGACGATGGCAAGCCGATGGCTGCCTCCGGACATCCACGTCACCAGCCCATAGCTCACGGGACCGAGGATAGACGCGAGCTTTACGGCCAGCCCCCACAGGCCGAAGAACTCCGCGGTGCGCGCGGGCGGGCTCAAATAGCCGACGAGCGCCCGCCCTGCCGACTGGCTGGCGCCAAGGCACAGACCCACGAGATGAGCGGCGATCCAGAACACGGCGACGCTGTGCGCCAGCGCGACGAGAACGATCGCGGTCAGCCATCCGGCGAGCGTGATGACGAGAGTGCGCACGTGGCCCAGCCGGTCCTGCACCTGGCCGAACAGGAAAGCACCCACGCCCGCGGCCACGTTCACGAGCATGATGAGAACCATGCTGTCGCGCAGGGTGAAGCCCATCACCTGCTGCGCGTACACCGCGGCAAGCGCGACGACCGTCTGTATGCCTGCCTGATAGCAGGTGATGCACACGAGCACGCGGCGCAGGTCGGCATAATGGCCGGCGCGGCGCCACGTCGTTTTGAGGCGCGCGAATGCCGAGCGCGCCGTGTGCGGCCCGGCGGCCGGCAGCGCGCGCTCCCGCAGCAAAGCGAAAGTCGGCACGCTCGCGAGGGCAAAGATTCCCGCGGTGACCAGCATCGTGATCGGCACGAAACGCGCGGCCGGGACGCCCTGGCCCTGAGCCCACGTCACGTAGGAGAGACAGACGCCGAGAGTCACCAGGCCGCCCAGATAGCCGAGGCTCCAGCCCCAGCCGGATACGCGCCCCATCGCTTCGCCATGCGCGAGTTCCGGGAGGAAGGCCGCCACCAGGTTTTCCCCGGTGCTGAAGAAATAATTCGAGACCACGATCAGCATGATTCCGAGCGCGAGATCGCCCGGGCCGACAGCGCCGAGCGCCGCGGTGGACAGCACGCAGCCGACGGTCGTCGCGAGCAGCAGGCGTTTCTTTGCCGCGTGCGCATCGGCATACGCGCCGATCACCGGCGCGGTGACGATGACAGCCGCATACGAGACCGCGAGCGCGAGTGTCCAGGCGAGGGTCGCCCACGACGCATTCCCGGCGACCTGCGCGACGAAGTAGGCGTTGAACACGGCGGTAATGACGACCGTCGTATAGCCGGAGTTGGCGAAGTCGTACATCGCCCACCCCCACACCTCGCGCTTGCGCACCGGCGCGGCGCGACCCGGATTGTCGTCGGCTGGGTACAAATTATGCTGACGTGCTTTCCGCGCCGGGGCCCCGCCCGCGGCTGCAGGCCGGCCGCGCGCCCGCGTGCGCCGAACAAGGAGAGTTGCACATGAACATGACGTTAAGCGTAGGCCCTCTGGTGGCGTTGATCGCGGGCATATTGATACTCATCATGCCGCGCCTGCTCAATTACATCATCGCGCTGTATCTGATCATCATCGGCATCCTCGGCCTCATGGGGCCGGCGCGCGCCGCGCTGATGTGACGGCGCGTCACAGCATGCCGCTGTCGCCCTGGGCCGGCCGCCACACGAGCAGCCGCCGCTCCGCCACCGTGACGAGACCGTCGAGCGCGAGCGCGAACAGCGTGAGGACCAGTATGCCGGCAAACACCGTGTTGATGTCGAACACCGCCTCCGCCTGCAGGATGAGGTAGCCGACGCCCGCGGCGGATCCGAGGTACTCGCCCACCACCGCGCCGACGAAGGCCATGCCCACGGACGTATGCAGGCTGGAGAACACCCAGCTCGTCGCCGAAGGAAGGTACACCGTGCGCAGCAGGCCGCGTGCGCTCGCGCCCAGCACGCGCGCGTTCGCGAGCACCACCGGGCTCACCTCTTTCACGCCCTGGTAGACGTTGAAGAACACGATGAAGAACACCAGCGTCACGCCGAGCGCGACCTTGGACCAGATGCCGAGCCCGAACCACACCGCGAATATCGGCGCCAGTATCACGCGCGGCATGGAATTGAAGGCCTTGATGTAAGGATCGAGCAGCGCGGAGGCGGTGGCGCTCAGCGCAAGCCACAGGCCGACGACCAGACCGAGCAGCGTGCCGAGCACGAAAGCGAGCACGGTCTCCACCAGCGTCACCCACAGGTGGCCGTAGATCTTGCCGCTCGCGAACCACTCCCACGCTTTCTCCAGCACGAGCAGCGGCCGGCCGAAAAAAAACGGCGGGAGGAGGTTGGTCGCGGTGAGGACGTGCCAGACGACGAACACCGCGAGCAGCAGCAAGGCTTGATAGATACGGAGTTTCATGGCCGGTCAGGGGTAAGGGGGCAGGAGTCAGGGGTGGAAGCCCATGGTTTTACGCTCCTCACGCCTCACTCCTCACGCCCGTTGAGACTGCACATAGCCCTTCATCACCTCATCCTTCATCGCATGCCAGATGTCGCCGTGCAGCTCGACGAAATGCGGCGTGAGACGGATTTCCGCCACATCGCGCGGCCGCGGCAGGTCGATGCGGTACTCGCCGATGGGATGCGTCTGCGGCCCTGCGGACAGCACGACAACGCGGTCGGACAGCGCAATCGCCTCCTCCAGGTCATGCGTGATGAACACGACCGACTTGCGATCGGCCGACCACAGCTCGAGCAGCTCGTTCTCCATCAGCTGCCGCGTCTGGATGTCGAGCGCCGAGAACGGCTCGTCCATGAGCAGGATCTCCGGATCGAGGATCAGCGTCTGCGCGAGCGCAACCCGCTTCTTCATGCCGCCGGAGAGCTGGTGCGGGTAGCGCTCGCCATGCGCGGAGAGGCCCACGCGCGCGAGCCAGCCGCGCGCGCGCTCACGCGCCTCGTCGCGGCGCGTCCCGCGGTAGACGAGGCCGATCGCGACGTTGTCGAGCGCATTGAGCCACGGCATGAGCGCGTCGGCCTGGAACAGATAACCGGCGCGGCGATTGAGCCCTTCGAGCGGCGCGCCATGCACGATGACGTTGCCCGAAGTGGGCTTCAGAAGACCGGCTGCGACGTTGAGCAGCGTCGACTTGCCGCAGCCGGTGGGACCGACCACCGACACGAATTCGCCGTGCGCGATCTCCAGCGTGGTGTCGCGCACGGCGGTGTACGTCCTGCCCGCGCCGCTGCGCGCAGCGAACGTCACGGTGATGTCCTGCAGCGCCAGCGCGGCGTCGCCGTTCACGCCTTCCCCCTTGCCACCGCCCCCGCCGTCACTTCCTGTATTTCTTCAGCGCCTGATCCACGAAGCTGTTGTCGAAGGTCTTCGCCAGATCGATTTTCGCTTTTTGCACTTCGGGCTCGAAGGCATGCAGCACGTTGTAGACGTTCTGCGCCCCGGCCATCGAGAGGCGGCCGTCGGGCGAGAAGCCTTCCTGGTTCTTCTGCAGCGCCGCCTTGTACAGCGCCACGTCGCTGTAGTACTCGGCCGGCACCGTGGCGACGACGTCGTCCGGCTTGGCGGTGTGCAGCCACAGGTCCGCGCGCACGATGGCGTTCACCACGGCCTGCGCGGTGCGCGGATTCTTCTTCACCCAGTCCACCGGCGCGTAAATGCAGCCGGCATGATAGTCGCCGCCGTACAGCTCCTTCATGCCTTTCGCGGTGCGCGTGTCGACGATCACGCGAATGTCGCCGTCGGCCTCGAGCTTGGTGATCACCGGATCCAGATTCGAAACGCCGTCCAGCTCGCCCTTCTTCATCGCGGCCACCGCGCCGGCGCCGGCGCCCACCCCGATCGCCGCGACGTCGTCGGGCTTCAAGCCGTTCTTGACGAGCAGGTTCTGCACCGCCATGTGCGTGCTCGACCCGGGCGCCGTGACGCCGAACTTGTAGCCCTTCAAATCGTGCGGCGACTTGTACGACGCGGCCTTCGCCCTGGTGAGCCCGATCACGATGCCGTTGTAGCGGCCCTGCAGCGCGATCGCGACGATGGGCTGGCCTTTCGCCTGCATGTTGATGGTGTGCTCGTACGCGCCGGAGACCACATCGGCGCTGCCGCCGACCATCGCCTGCAGCGCTTTCGCGCCGCCGGGGAAGTCGACGATCTGCGCATCCAGCCCTTCGTCCCTGAAGTAGCCTTTTCGCTCCGCGATGGTGAGCGGCAGGTAGTAGAACAGGCTCTTGCCGCCGACCGCGATCGTGATCTTCGGCTTCTCCAGCGCCTGCGCATGGGCAAGCGCCGGGCACGAGAGCGCCGCAGCAGTGAGAAGCGTGGTAAGGATGCGCATGATCGTCTTCCTTATTTCGCGAGGCCCAGGCGCCGGGCCGCAACCATGTAAGCCTTGGTGCGCTCGGCCATGAACGCGTTCATCTTGTCCGGGCCGATGTCGATCAGCTCGAAGCCCGATTCGGCAGCGAGCTTCGCCATTTCAGGGTCGCGATTGAGCGAGGCCCACAGGTCGGCCACGCGCTTGCGCACCTCCGGCGAAGCCGACTTCGGCACGCCGATGCCGCGATAGGCGCCGTCGACCCAGCTATAACCCAGCTCCTTGAACGTCGGCACATCGGGGAAAGCCGGGTGGCGTTTCTCCAGCGCAATGGCGAGCGGGCGCACCTTGCCCCTCTGGATCATGGCGAACGCGCTGTAGCTCATCGCGCCGTCGACGTGCATGCCGATCACCGCGGTGGTGAGATCGCCGGTGCCTTTGAACGGCACGTAGCTCGTCTTGATGCCCGCTTCGCCGTTGAGCTTTTCGTGCGCGACATGGTTTGCGGAGTTCGTCCCTGAGCCTGCGAGCGACAGCTTGCCCGGCGCCGCTTTAGCGGCCTTGATGAAATCCTGGATGGTCTTGTACGGGCTTTTTTCCGACACGATCAGCGCGTCGGGCGTGTAGTGATACCAGTACGCGGGATTGACGTCCTCGGTCTTGTACTGAACGAGCCCTTCGAGCGGCTGCAGCACGATGTGCGGCAGGTTGATGCCGAACACGTTGTAGCCGTCGGCGGTGTAGAGATTGCTGTTCATCTGCGACCACAACAGCCCGCCGCCCGCACCGGGCTTGTACTGGATGACCATCTCGACGTTGGGATGCTTCTTCTTGAAGACGATCTGCTGGTGCCGTGCGGACACGTCGGATTCGCCGCCGGCCGGAAACGCCTGCCAGTACCAGATGTTTTTATCGGGATAATTCTGGGCAATTGCGCAATGCGAAACGAGCGACAGCGCCGCAGCAGCGCAGGCGGCCAACATGCTGAGTTGTTTCATGCTCCCTCCCGGTTTGATCGGTTATTTACGGGTGCAACAGTCTATCACTGCGGCGGTCAAATCACGCCCTTGCGCTTCAACTCGGCCCGCTCGGCCTCCGAGTAGCCCAGGCCGCCCAGCACGTCGTCGTTATGCTCGCCGAGCGCAGGCCCCAGCCAGCGCGTTCCGCCGGGCGTGTCCGAGAGCTTGGGAACGACGGCTGGAATCTTCATCGGCTTGCCGTCGGGCAGCCGCCACTGCTCGATCATCTTGCGCGCGGCGTAGTGCGTGTCGCGAAGAATGTCCCCGGCGTCGTACACCCTGCCGGCCGGGACGTCGGCGCTATCCAGCGCCGCAAGCACGGCCTCGAGATCGTGCGTGCGCGTCCAGTCTTCGATCGCACGGTCGAGCTCCGCGGTGCGCGGCACGCGTCCGGCGTTCGTCGCGAGCGATGCATCGTTCGCGAGATCGGCACGCCCCATCGTCGTCATGAGCCGCTTGAATATCGCGTCGTTGTTCGCGCCGATGATCACGAACTTGCCGTCCCGCGTCGCGTACGTATTCGAAGGGGTGATGCCCGGGAGCGCGTTGCCTGCGCGCTCGCGCTTGAAGCCGAGCACGTCGAATTCCGGGATCAGGCTCTCCATCAGGTTGAAAATCGATTCGTACAGCGCGACGTCCACGACCTGCCCGCGTCCGCCGTTCACATTGCGCTGATGCAGCGCCATCATCGCGCCGATGACGCCGTGCAGCGCCGCGACCGAATCGCCGATGGAAATGCCGAGGCGCACCGGCGGCCGGTCGGGATAACCGGTGACGTAGCGCATGCCGCCCATCGACTCGCCCACGACGCCGAAGCCGGGCTTGTCGCGATAAGGACCGTCCTGCCCGAAGCCCGAGAGCCTCACCATGATGAGACCGGGATTGATCGCCGAAAGCTGTTCCCAGCCGATGTTCCACTTCTCGAGCGCTCCGGGACGGAAATTCTCGACGACGATGTCGGCATCGCGCGCGAGCTTGCGCACGATCTCCTGCCCTGCGGGATCGCGCAGGTTTACCGTGATCGACTTCTTGTTGCGCGCCTGCACGTACCACCACAGCGACGTGCCTTCGTACATCTTGCGCCACTGCCGCAGCTGATCGCCGCCGTCGGGCGCTTCGATCTTGATCACCTCGGCGCCGAACTCGGCGAGGATGCGCGCGCAGAACGGCCCGGCGATGAGCGTGCCGAGCTCTATGACTTTGAGACCTGCGAGAGGGCCGGGGGTTGGCATCGATCAGAATGTCAAGAACATTGCCACAGAGGACACAGAGAGCACAGAGAGAATCCTCATCTGGAAACGCACGCGTTTCGAGTCATTTGTAGTAGTTTCGATCTGATCTGACACTGCCGCAGTTGCAAAGGGCAGGGATTCCCGTTTTGATAGTGGTTGCGAAGCGCTATCGAAACCCAACGAATTGGAAAGGGAACCCTGCCGTGGAACATGT
>Ga0255338_1000255_pt1 | contig 211155 bp, 193 predicted proteins | sample MeOH1_35cm_T4_19_FD_203715 | JGI IMG/M metagenome (GOLD analysis project Ga0255338, IMG submission 203715) | Sandy soil microbial communities from University of British Columbia, Vancouver, Canada - MeOH1_35cm_T4_195 | ecosystem: Engineered > Artificial ecosystem > Sand microcosm >...
GCTGTAGTAGCCGTAACGGCAGACGAAGGCGCCCTGCCAGCCGGAGAGGTACCAGTTGAGGTACTCATAGGCCGCCTCGAGCTTCTTGCCCTCGAGATGCTTCATCAGGCCCATGCCGTTGCACCAGCCGCGATAGCCCTCCTTGCCGTCCTTGATGTTGACCGGCGCGTAGACGCACGGGATGCCCTTGACCCGCACCGCGGCGACCGCCGGCGACCACATCGACTGAATGACGACCTCGCCGGCCGCCATCAGCTGCACCGACTGGTCGAAGGTGGTCCACGTCGCGCGGAACTGGCCGGCCTTCTTCAGTTCGATCAACTTGTCGATCGTGAAGTCGATCTCGGCCTTCGTCATGTTCCCCTTGTTGCCGTACTTGATCAGCCCGGCGCTCTCGAAGCACAGCGCCGCGTCCATGATGCCGATCGCCGGCACGTCGAGGATCGCCGCCTTGCCCTTGAAGGTCGGGTCGATCAGCTCCTTCCACTCGGTGACCTCGTGGCCGATGATGTCCGGCCGGTAGCCGATGGAGTCGGCGTTGTAGACCTGCGGCAGGAAGGTCATCCAGTCTGTCACGCCGTCGTGCAGCTCGGTCGAGTCCGGCTTCTCGATGTACATCGCCTCGTAGGGCGAGATGCCCTGCCGCGAGACCACCTTCCCGTCGAGCTCTCCCTGCGTGAAGATCGGCAGGATGTTGTCGAATTCCTTGATCTTGGCGACCTCGATGCCCTGGATCACGCCGCGCCGGGCGGCGAGCTTCGCCTGCCAGCCCTCGAGGTCGGCGATGTCGACCGAGTTCGGCTGGGTGATGAAGCGGTTGATGGCGGCCGAGGTGTCGAGGTTCTGCATCGTCACCTTGAAGCCGAGATCCTTCGCGGCCTGGTCGCCGATCGCCTTGACCACCGAGTAGGACACGCCGACGTGGCGCAGCTCGATGTCCTTGATCTCCTGCGCCCAGATCGTCGGGAAGCCGCCGATCACGCCGCTGCCGGCGGCCGCGCCGGCCACCGCGGCGGCGCCCTTCAGCAGGCTTCGCCGCGATACGCCCGTCGCACCGATCGAGGTCTCGATCGGAGTGTCGTTCTCTTCGCTCATTGTGCGATCCCCTCATCGGCAGAAATGGTTGTCGCTGTTCTTCGCCCGGTGGCGAATACTTGGATCGACGACTTGAGGGTGATGCTAGCCGGCACTTTCGGATTGGAGAAATTTGAAATCGAAATCGGCAATATAAGCCCGCCTTATCCGCACAATTAGTGGACAAGGTGGCGATGAGTCTGGCGGATTTTTGGGCGCGAGGCGACTGTTCTCGCGCCGTTCGCGGGCCGGCGACGGCGCCGCCGCCTCAGGACACGGCGACGTCGAGCAGGGAGCCGATGCCGTAGGTCGCGGCCGCCGCGAGGGCGCCGATCACCAGCATCCGCGCGCCGCCGAGGAGGGCGTTGCGGCCGGAGAACAGGCTGAGCGCCGCGCCGATCGCGAAGAGCGCCGCCCCAGAGATCGCCGCGGCGAGCGGCACGCCGGCCGCGCCGAGCCCGGCGAGGAACGGCAGCAGCGGCAGCACGGCGCCGACGGCGAAGGCTGCGAACGAGGAGGTCGCCGCGCCGATCGGCGAGCCGAGGTCGTCGGGGTTGAGGCCGAGCTCCTCGCGCGCCAGCGTGTCGAGCGCCTGCTCGGGGTTCTTCACGAGCTGGAGGGTGATCGCGCGGGCGTCGTCGAGCGGAATGCCGCGCGCGGCGTAGATGAGCGCCAGCTCCTCCGCCTCCTCCTCCGGATAGCGCTCGAGCTCGTCGCGCTCCTGCGCGATCTGGTGCTCGAACATCTCGCGCTGCGAGAGCATCGAGATGTACTCGCCGGCCGCCATCGAGAAGGCGCCGGCGAGGAGCCCGGCGATGCCGGTGATGAGCAGCACGTGGGCGTCCGCCGCGGCGCCGGCGACGCCCATCACCAGGCAGGTGTTGGAGACGAGGCCGTCGTTCGCGCCGAACACCGCGGCGCGCAGCGTGCCGCCGCCGGCCGAGCGGTGCGAGCGGCCGACGTCGGCGACCGAGGTCGGCATCGCGTGGCCGAGCCGCCGCGCCGGGCCGTCGTAGGCCGAGACGCCGCGCACCTTCATCGCCGCGAGCACCGGCCGCATCGCCCGCGGCCCGGCGAGCCGGACGAGCCCGGCGACGAGGCGCGCCCGCGCCGACGGCGCGAAGGCGGGTGCCGCGCCCATCGTGTGGGCGAGGAGGCCGGCCTGGGTGTCGGCCGCCTTCGCCATGTCGGCGAACAGGGCGGCGATCTTCGGGTCGGGCTCGGCGGCGGCGACCGCCGCCGAGAGATAGGCGGCCGTCCGCTCCGAGCGCCAGCGCGCGGCGATCTCGATCGGCTCGCCCGTTCCCATGTCCATCTCCCGAATTCGAGTGCGTCGGCGCGACCGCCAAGATCCTTAGCAGCCGGCCGTGACGATTCCTGCGACGCTACACGGGGCGGCCGCCGATTCTTCTATCTATCGGCGATCCGCCCGCCCTGCGAGGAGCAGGATCAATTCCGCCGCTTACGGCCGGTGATCATCGCCCTGACGAGGTTCTCGCGGTGCTCGAGGCTTGCGGCGAAGACGCCGACGAGATGCAGCCCGATCAGCACGAGCGTCAGGTTGACGGCGGTCTCGTGCACCTCCTCGACCCAGTCGACGCCCCAGAAGGCGTCGGTCGTCATCAGGAAGCCGCTGCCGCAGATGACCGACAGCATGACGAGGAGCGTGACGACCATCGCCCCGCCGGCCGGGTTGTGGCCGAGGTAGCGGCGGGCGCGCAGCCGCGCCGTGTCGAGGAGATAACGGACGACGGTCGTCGGCCGATAGACGAAGTCGGAGAAGCGCGCGTGGGTGGTGCCGACGAGGCCCCAGACAATGCGCACCGCGAGAAGGGCGGCGATCGCGTAGCCGGCCGTCTCATGCACCGACTGCCATTCGTCGCCGGTCGCCCAGGCGATGACGAAGGCGGCGACCAGCGACCAGTGGAAGAGGCGGACGAGCGGGTCCCAGACGCGCACCGTCCGCTGGGTGCCCGCCGGGCCGGCCTGGACCGGCGGCACGAGGCCGCCGGTCCCGGCCGTCTCCTCGGAGACGGTGGCCATCAGTCGTCCGCCTCGGTCTTCAGGATGGCGCCGGTCATCGGGTCGAGCTCGGCCTCGAGGCGGCTGCCGTCCTTGGCGATGGCGTAGACCTCGTAGCCGTTGCCCTCGACCTTCACCTTGCGCACGTCGTAGCCCTGGGCGGTCAGCTTCTCGGTGATCTGGGCGATCGACATCCACTTGGCGTTCGGCGAGGCCGGGCCGTCGTCGTCGGAGGCGAAGGCCTGGCCGGCGCCGGCGGCGAGGGCGAAGGCGAGGGCGGGCACGATCAGGAGCTTGCGCATCGGGTGTCTCCAGTCCGGTTGGCCGAACGGCAGGCTGCCGTCCGATGTCGCCGACACTGCCCGAGGCCCTCTGACGCGCCGCTGATGATCCATGTCAGCGTATTGTCAGCCGCCGTGATGCAGAGACGATCGATCATGCGTCCGACCGTCCACCGATCCTTCCTCGCCGTCCTGCTCGCGCTCCTCCTCGCGGGCGGCGGTCCCGCGCGCGCCGACGACGACGGCGGGCACGAGAAGGATCACGAGGCCGCCCGCCGGGCGCTCGAGCAGGGCCGCGTGCTGCCGCTCGCCGAGATCCGCGCCCGCGTCGCCCGCCGCTTTCCCGGCGAGATGATCGCCGTGGAGCTCGAGCGCAGCGGCGGCCGCTACGTCTACGAGCTCAAGGTGATCGGCGCCGACGGCCGCCTGCGCGAGGTCTATGTCGACGCCACCACCGGCGAGATCCTGCGCAGCGAGGCCGACTGATGCGCGTGCTCCTCGTCGAGGACGAGCCGCGGATCGCCGCCGACGTCGCGGCGGCGCTCACCGCCGCCGGCTACGTCGTCGAGACTGCCCACGACGGCGAGGAGGCGTGGTTCCGCGGCGACACCGAGGACTACGACCTCGTCATCCTCGACCTCGGCCTGCCGAAGATGGACGGCCTCGCGGTCCTGAAGCGCTGGCGCGCCGCCGGCCGCGCCATGCCGGTGCTGGTGCTCACCGCCCGCGGCGCCTGGGCCGAGCGCGTCGAGGGCATCGACGCCGGCGCCGACGACTACCTGCCGAAGCCGTTCCGCATGGAGGAGCTCGTCGCCCGCGCCCGCGCCCTCATCCGCCGCGCCGCCGGCCACGGCGCGGCGATCATCGAGGCGGGGCCGCTCTCGCTCGATCCGCGCCGCATGCAGGTCGCCGCCCGCGGCGTGCCGGTGCCGCTGTCGCCGCTCGAATACCGGCTCGTCGCCTATCTGATGCACCACAAGAACCGCGTCGTGCCCGGCCCGGAGCTGCTCGAGCACCTCTACGGCGACGACGACGCCCGCGAGGCGAACGCCCTTGAGGCGGTCGTCACGCGGCTGCGCCGCAAGCTCGGGCCGGCGGCGATCGAGACGCGGCGCGGCTTCGGCTACCTCGTCTCCGACGAGCGGCCATGACCCGCGGATCGCTGCGCCGGAGGCTGCTCGCGGCGGCGGCGCTGTCGATCCTCGCCGCGTTGGCGCTCTCGGCCCTCGGCCTTACCGTGCTGTTCGAGCGCCACGTCGAGCGCCGTATCGCCGCCGAGCTCACCGTCTATCTCGACCAGGTCACCGCCGGGCTCGACCAGGGCGCCGACGGCGCGCTGACGGTGGCGCGGCCGCCGGCCGATCCGCGCTTCTCGCAGCCGCTGTCGGGGCTCTACTGGCAGGTCGCGGCCGGCGGGGCGGTGCTGCGCTCGCGCTCGCTGTGGGACGCGACGCTCGCGATGCCGGAGGATTCCCTCGCCGACGGCGCCGTCCACCGTCACCGCATCGCCGGGCCGGGCGGCGCCGAGCTGATCGCGCTCGAGCGCAGCGTCCTGCTGCCGGCGCGGATCGGCGGCGGGGCGATGCGCGCCGTCGTGGCGCTCGACGCCGCCGACGTCGCCGCCGCGACGCGGGCCTTCGCCGTCGACCTCCTGCCCTATCTCGGCCTCCTCGCGCTCTTCCTCGTCGCCTCGGCCTACGTGCAGGTCGTCGTCGGCCTCAGGCCGCTCGCCGCCGTGCGCGCCGGCCTCGCCGCGATCCGCGCCGGCACCGCCGGCCGCCTCGGCGAGCGCTTTCCGGACGAGATCCGGCCGCTCGCCCACGAGGTCGACGCGCTGATCGAGGCGCGGGCGGCGGAGATCGAGCGCGCCCGGGCGCGCGCCGGCGACCTCGCGCACGGCCTGCGGACGCCGCTGCAGGTGCTGGCGGGCGACGTCGAGCGGCTGCGCGAGAAGGGCGAGGCGGACATCGCCGCCGAGATCGACGCGGTGGCGACGACGATGCGCCGCCACGTCGACCGCCATCTGGCGCGGGCGCGCATCGCCGCCGGCAACCCGGACGCGCGCGCCCGCATCGCCGACGTCGTCGGCCGCGTCGTCGCCGTCGTCGCCCGCACGCCCGCCGGCGCCCGGCTCGCCTGGCCGGTCGACGTGCCGGCCGACGCGGTCGGCCGCATCGACCCCGACGACCTCGCCGAGGCGATCGGCAACCTCGCCGAGAACGCCGCGCGCCACGCCCGGTCGCGGGTCGCAATCGCGGTCCGCCGCGCGGCCGGCGTCTTCGTCGTCGCCGTCGCCGACGACGGGCCCGGCATCCCCGCCGACCGGCTCGCCGAGGTGCTCGCCCGCGGCGGCCGGCTCGACCAGTCGGGCGGCGGCGCCGGGCTCGGCCTCGCGATCGTCGGCGACATCGCCGAGGCCTGGGGCGGGCGCTTCGACCTCGCGAGCGGGCCGTCGGGCACGACCGCGGAGCTCGTCGTGCGCGCCTGACGCGAGTCGCATGCATTCGCATTGCCTAAGTTCGCGGCAGTCTGTTATCGAAAGCGGCACCCGCCCTCTCGAGCTCCCCATGCGCCGCCACATCCGCCCGTTCATTGCCCGGCACGAGCCGCCCGGGCGGCTGATCTCGCACCTGAAGTCCGGGTCGGGCGCCGTCATCGGCATGACGGCGGTCGGCGGGCTCGCCGCGATCACCGGCTGGCCGCTCCTGATCGCGCCGTTCGGCGCCACCGCGGTGCTGGTGTTCGGCGTGTCGGGCAGCCCGCTCGCGCAGCCGATCAACGTCGTCGGCGGCTACCTGCTCGCCGCCATCGTCGGCGCCGCCGCGGCCGCCGCCTTTCCGGGCCAGTGGTGGGCCGCCGGCGCCGCCGTCGGCGTCGCCATCGCCCTCATGCTGATGCTGCGCGTCACCCATCCGCCGGCGGGCGCCATCCCGCTCATCGCCGCGGCCTCGCCGCTCGAGCCGATGATGCTGTTCCTCGCCGTGCTCATCGGCAGCACGAGCCTCGTCGCCCTCGCCTTCCTGCACCATCGCCTTCCGCCGCGGCAGGAATATCCGCGCCGGCTGGACTGACCGCCGGGCGGTTGCCCGACGTCTGTACTGATCGCCGGGCGGTTGCCCGGCGCGGCGCTTTGGGCGACGGTGCCGCCGGCTCGGCGGACGCCGGGCGAAAGGGCGTCATGACCGCACGCGCGACCCCGCCGGAAGCCTCCGGCTCCCATCTTCCGGCGGACGCCGAGCCGTCGCCGCTGTGGGTGCTGCTCGGCCTCGCCATGGCGCCCACGGTGTCGCTCGGCCTCGCCCGCTTCGCCTACGCGCTGCTCGTGCCGGCGATGCGGCACGACCTCGCCTGGAGCTACGCCGAGGCCGGGCTCCTCAACGGCGTCAACGCCGTCGGCTACCTCGTCGGCGCCCTCGTCGCGGCGCGGGTCGCCGCGCGCTTCGGCGCGCGCACCAGCGTCGTCGCCTGCCTCCTCCTCACCTGCGCCACGCTCGCCGGCTCGGGCCTCACCGCGAGCTTCCCCGTCCTCGTCGCGCTCCGCACGGTCGCCGGCGTCGCCGGGGCGGTCGCCTTCGTCGCCGGCGGCGGCCTCGCCGCGGCGGCGGGCGCCGGCGTGCCGGGACGGAGCGCGCTGGCGCTCTCGATCTATGTCGCCGGCGCCGGCTTCGGCATCGCGCTCTCGGCGCTCGCGGTGCCGGCGGTCCAGGCGCGCTTCGGCTGGCAGGGCGGCTGGATCGCCCTCGCCGCGGTGGCGCTCGCCGCCTCGGCCTTCGGCGCGGCGGCCGTCGCCCGCGCGCCCTCGGCGCCGCCGCGGCCGCCCGCCGCCGCCGACGTTCCGGTCCGGGTGATGGCGCCGGTGCTCGTCTCCTACGCCCTCTTCGGCGCCGGCTACATCGCCTACATGACGTTCATCATCGACTACCTGCAGGCGAGCCTCGGCTTCGCGCAGCCGGCGATCATCCTGTTCTGGACGCTGCTCGGCGGCGCGGCGATGGCCGGCGCCTTCGTCTGGGGCCACGTGCTCGGCCGGGTGCGCGGCGGCCGGGGCGTCGTCGCGACGACGGCGCTCGTCACCGTCGGCGCCGCCCTGCCGGTGGTCTGGACGTCGGAACTCGGCGCGCTCGTCTCGGCGGCGATCTTCGGCGGCTCGTTCCTCGCCGTCGTCGCCGCCGTCACCTCGTTCGCCCGCACGGTGTTCCCGCCGCACGCCTGGACGGCGGCGATCGGCACGCTGACGGCGGCCTTCGCCCTCGGCCAGTGCGTCGGCCCGGTGATCAGCGGCCTCGTCGCCGACGGCGCCGCGGGCGTCGGCTCGGGCCTCCTGCTCTCGGCCGGCGTGCTCGCGGTCGCGACCGTCGTCGCGCTTCTCCAGAGGGCGACGCGCTGACGCCTCAGCGCAGCGCCTGCAGGATCGAGACGTAGTTCGCCACCGCCGTGCCGCCCATGTTGAAGATGCCGGCGAGCTCGGCGCCGGCGATCTGCATGTCGCCCGCCGTGCCGGTCAGCTGCATCGCCGCGAGCGCGTGCATCGAGACGCCGGTGGCGCCGATCGGGTGGCCCTTCGCCTTGAGGCCGCCGGACGGGTTGACCGGCAGCCGGCCGCCCTTCTCCGTCACCCCGTCGCGCACGAGGTCGGCGCCGCGGCCCGGCCGGGCGAGCCCCATCGCCTCGTACTCGATGAGCTCGGCGACGGTAAAGCAGTCGTGCGTCTCGACGAGGTCGAGGTCGTCGAGGCCGAGGCGCCCGGCCGCCAGCGCCCGCCGCCAAGCCTCGCCGCAGCCCTCCATCCGCGTCATGTCGCGCCGCGACATCGGCAGGAAGTCCTGCACGTGCGCGGTCGCCCGGACGGCCACCGCCCGCGGCATGGCGAGCGCGGTCGAAAAATCGGCGAGCACGATCGCCGCCGCGCCGTCCGAGACGAGCGAGCAGTCGGTGCGCTTCAGCGGGCCGGCGACGCGCGGGTTCTTCTCGCTCTCCTCGCGGCAGAAGGCGTAGCCGAGGTCCTTGCGCATCTGTGCGTAGGGGTTGGCGACGCCGTTCTTGTGGTTCTTCGCCGCGATCATCGCGAGCGCGTCGGACTGGTCGCCGTGCGCCTGGAAATAGGCCTCGGCGATGCGGCCGAAGACGCCGGCGAAGCCGCCCGGCGTGTCGCCCTCCTCGGCGACGTAGGAGGCCTTCAGGAGGGTGCGGCCGACCTCAGCGCCAAGCGTGTCGGTCATCTTCTCGACGCCGACCACGAGCACCAGCCGCGCCGCCTTGGCGGCGATGGCGCGCAGGCCCTGGTGCACGGCGGCCGAGCCGGTGGCGCAGGCGTTCTCGACCCGCGTCGCCGGCTTGAAGCGCAGCGCCGGGTCGGCCTCGAGCACCAGCGCGGCGGTGAAGTCCTGCGCCGAGAAGCCGCCGTTGAAGTGCCCGAGCACGATCTCGTCGACGTCGCCGGCGGCGATCCCGGCGTGCGCCATCGCCTCGGCCGCGACGCGTCGGACGAGGCTCTCGACGGTCTCGTCCTCGAGCCGGCCGAAGCGGCTGTGCGCCCACCCGACGATCGCCCCGCTCATGCCCGCTCCTCCGCCTCGAGGCGCTCGCGCAGCGCCCGCTTCAGCACCTTGCCGTAGCTGTTCTTCGGTAGCGCGTCGACCACCTCGTAGCGCTTCGGCCGCTTGAAGCGGGCGATGCGCGCGAGGCAGAGCCGGTCGAGGGCGGCCGGGTCGACCGCGGCGCCCGGCGCGCCGACGACGAAGGCGACCACCACCTCGCCCCAGTCGGGGTCGGGTGCGCCGATCACCGACACCTCGGCGACCGAGGGATCGGCGACCAGCACCTCCTCGACCTCGCGCGGATAGATGTTCGAGCCGCCGGAGATGATCACGTCCTTCGAGCGGTCGCGCAGCGTCAAAAGTCCGCGCGCGTCGAAGGAGCCGACGTCGCCGGTCAGGAGCCAGCCGTCGGGGATCGCCGCCGCGGTCGCCTCGTGGTTCCGCCAATAGCCGGCCATCACGATGTCGCCGCGCACGCACACCTCGCCGGTCTCGCCGGTGGCGAGCGCGCCGCCGTCGCCGCGCACCGACACCTCGACGCCGGTGCGGGGAACGCCGACCGAGGCGAGCATCGCGTCGCGGTCGGGATCGTCGTCGCGGCCCACGTGCATCGCCGCCGGCAGGGCGGTGATGGTCATCGGCGCCTCGCCCTGACCGTAGATCTGGGCGAGCTTCGGCCCGAGCCGGGCGACGGCGTGCTTCAGGTCGTCGACATACATCGGCGCGCCGCCGTAGACGATGGTGCCGAGGCCGGCGACCGCCGCCGCGTCGAGGGCGTCCGACCGCACCAACCGGTTCACCATCGTCGGGGCGGCGAAGAAGCCGACCTCGCGCCGCGCGCGGAGGATCGCCGCCGTCTCGTCGACGTCGAAGCCGCGGCTCTCGGGGATCAGCTGCGCGGCGCCGCGGGCGGCGTGGACGAGGCCGACCATGCCGGAGCCGTGCGACATCGGCGCGGCGTGCAGCGCGGCCCCGGCCGGATCGACCGGCGCCACGTCGGCGAGGTGGGAGGTGATCATCACGGTGAGGTTGCGGTGGGTCAGCATGGCGCCCTTCGGCCGGCCGGTGGTGCCGGAGGTGTAGAAGAGCCAGGCGAGGTCGCCGGCGGCCCGCTCGGCCGGCCGCTCCGGCCCGTCGCCGGCGGTCATCCGCGCATAGTCGGCCGAGGGGGCGGCGATCGTCGCCAGGAGGTCCGGCAAGCCGGCGAGCGCGCCGCCCACCGCCGGGGCGAGGTCGTCGCTGACGAAGGCGAGCCGCGCGCCGGACTGCTCGACCATGTAGGCGATCTCGGCCGGGTGCAGCTTGGCGTTCACCGGCACGACGACGCCGCCCGCCCACCAGGTGGCGAACAGCACCTCCAGGAACTCCGGCCCGTTCGACATCGCCATCGCCACCCGGTCGCCGGGGGCGAGGGCGAAGCGGCCGGCGAGGGCCCCGGCGAGGGCGGCGACGCGGCGGGCGAAGCGGCGGTGGTCGGCCACTGTCGTAAGGCCGAGCAGCACGGCCGGGTCGTGCGGCCGCAGGCGGGCGTTGCGGAGGGCGAGCGCAGCGAGGTTCATCGGGGTTCGTCCGGGTCAGGCGGCGCGTCGCGCGCCGACGGCGCCGGCGAGCGCGAGCACCGCCTCGGGCAGGGCGCCGGCCGGCACGATCGGCGCGAAGGCCGCGGCGCCGGCCGCCGCGGCGGCGATCTCGGCCCCGTCCGCAGGGGTGAGCGGCCGGGCAAGCACGGCCGCATCGAGGCCGAGGCCGATGTCTGCATCGGCCGGCCCGGCGCGGACGTCGGCGGCCGGAAACAGCGTGCCGGCGACCGTGCCGCCGGCCTCGCCGGCGAAAGGGGCCGCCCCGTCGAAGACGAGCCAGGCGGTCGCCCGGTGGTGCTCGACGACGCGCAGAACCGGCGTCCGGAACTCGGCGAGAAGGCCGGGGTCGACGGCGCCCGGCCGCTCGATGAGCGCCACGGCCCTGGCGCCGTCCTCGATCAGCGCGCGGACGAGGCCGGCGAGCAAGAGCGAGGCGTCGTCGATCGCGTCCTCGGTCTCGGCGCTGGAGGTCTCGGCGAGGTCTTGGAGGCCGGCCGCGAGCAGCGTCGCGCCCGGCAGCGCCGGCACCGCGCCGGCGTCGGCGAGGTGGCGCACGGCGGTGCGGAGCGCCGTCCACGCCGGCGTGGCGAGGATCGCGCGGGCGTCCGGCCCGGCCGCCGCGGCCGCCGCCGCGAGGCCGCCGGCGAGGCCGCCGACGATCCACACGTCGGGGGCGAGCAGCGCCCGCTCGCGGCGGAAGGCGTCGATGAGCGCGGACGGGTCGCCGCGCCAGTCGTCGCCGCGGCGCCCCAGCAGGTGGGCGCCGTAGTCGTCGGGGAGAGGAATGAAACGCATGGTCGAACGCCTTGACGGCGCCCGCGCCGGCGAGGGCCGAAGCCCCGCCCGGCGCAGGCACCGGCCCCCCGGAGCTAGAGCATGATCCCCTGGATCGCCGAGGCCGGCATCGTCCGGTCCGGCGTGCCGGCGTAGATCACCTCCTTGTCGTCCCACGAGCCGTAGTAGGGCACGTCGGCCGGCGGCTTCGCCTTGGTCCACTTCGCCTCGAACTCGGCGAACGGCACGCCGCGGGCGATGCGCGCCTTGCGCTCGGCCGCCCTGAGCGCCGCCGTCGCCTCCTCGTCGACGAGCAGCGTGTCGGTGTCGTAGGCCACCTTGTAGATCTCGCGCGCCACCCACTCCGAGACGAGGCCGTTGCGCAGGTCCTTGGCCACGAGCTCGGGATCGCGGTCGAGCGCGTCGCCGTAGCCGCCGCCGCAGCCCTGCACCTGCATGTAGAGGTCGCCCGGCTGGCAGATGTCGAACTGCAGCCCGGTGTGCCGGGTCTGGTAGTCGGCGCCCACGAACGGCCGCTCGTTCATGATCTCGACGATGTCGTAGCGCATCAGCGACGGGTCCTTCTCCAGGGCCGTCAGCGCGTCGGCGCCCTTGACGATGCAGAGCGGGTAGCAGTGCGAGGAGTACCCGCCGAAGAGGCCGGGCGCGCCCGGGAACTTCGAGCCGATCGAGCAGTTCATGAAGCCCCACAGCGGGCTGTCCTGGTAGGTCAGCACCTGCATGTGGCCGTGGCCGGAGCGGTACTTGCCGAAGCCCTGGTTGTCGCGCATCAGCCGGCGGTAGGAGAGCCCGACGATCGGCAGCTCGTCCTCCAGGATCTCGGTCTCGCCGAGGTCGACATAGGCGCCGAAGATCGGCGCGATGGTGTGCTCGCCGTCGCGGTTCATCCGCGCGCCGCCGCCCATGCCGTTGATGTCGGTGGTGATGTTGCCGACGAAGAAGCCGTGCTGGGTGAAGCCGCCGTAGATGAAGCCGGAGATCATGTTCCACCAGGCGGCGTGCACCACCGTCGCCTTGGCCGGGTTGCCGGCGAAGGCGTTGCGGAACAGGAACTTCATCAGGCAATGCTCGACCGCGGTGAACGACGGGAAGAACGTCATCATCGACTGCGCGTTCGGCGAGGCCGGCGAGCAGTTCAGGGCCGAGTTCTGGTCGGTCAGCACCTTGACCGGCACCAGCACCGCCTGGTTGCGCGGCAGGTCGGGCCAGACGAAGTTGAGGAACACCTGCGCGATCATGCCCTTGAGCGAGCACAGCACCGTGTTGTTGGCGCGGTTCAGGAACTCGGGCGAGGAGCCGCGCAGATCGACGATCAGGTTCTTGCCCTTGATCTCCAGGCAGCAGTTGATCTTGATCGCCACGTTCTCGCGCAGCGTGGAGTCGGCGAAGTGGACGTAGCGCACCTTGCCGTCCGGTAGCGCCTCGAAGCGGCGCTCGACCTCCTCCACCGTGGAATCGAGGGCGTCGCGCACCGTGCCGATCACCGTCTCGAGGCCGTACTCCTCGATCACCTCCAGCAGGCGCGAGCGGATGCGCATGGTGGCGGCGAGCTTCGCCCGCATGTCCTCGAGCTGCAGCTTCGGGTCGCGCACCGAGTTCTGGAAGTAGGTGACGAGGTCTTCCCGTAGCTTGAAGCCCTCGCCGCAGCGCATCGGCGAGATCTTCAGGCCCTCGTCGTAGGGGCTGAGCGCCGCCGAGGGCATGCCGCCCGGCTCGCAGGCGCCGTTCTCGCCCTCGTGGATGATCGAGCCGGCCCAGGCGACGAGCTCGCCCTTGTGGAAGATCGGCAGGAGGCAGCTCTGGTCGGTGTTGTGCACGTTGCCGAAGCGGGCGTCGTTGTGCATGAAGATGTCGCCGTCGGCGATGCCGACCGTCGGCTCGTTCTTCCAGTATTTCAGGATGTACTTGATCGGGTGGTGCGCCAGCACGGAGAACAGCAGCACGCCGTTCGACGAGGCGATGGCGAGGTCGCCCGCGGCGGTGAAGATGGCGCAGATCAGGTCGCCCCACTTGGCGCCCGGCGCCGAGCCGATGTGCGACAGGATCTCGTTCGCCTCGTTGGCGATCATCTGCAGGCGGTTGCGGATCACCGTGCGGGTGACGACGTCGACGTTCTTCTCGAGCGAGCGCTTCTCGAGCTCGGTCTTCGGGGCGAGGTCGTGCGAGCCCATGATCTCCGGATCGGGGCCGCGGAACAGCATCTGCTGGTCGAGGAATTGCTTGAGTTCGGCTTCGAAGGTGGCGTCGTCGAGCTCGATGGGCTTCTGCATCACGTTCATGGCGTTTCTCCCGGAAAGGTGGCGCGGCGTTCGGTGCGGCGAGGGGGCCCGGCGACGCCGGGCCCCGCCGCTCAGCCGTCCTGTCGGACGGCGGCGTAGCCGCGCTCGTTGAGGGTGAGCGTCCAGCCCGGATAGACGACGATGGTGGTGTGCGGCGCCTCGACGATCGCGGGGCCCGCGATCGCCTCGCCGAAGGCGAGCTTGCCGTAGTCGTAGAGCGGCGTGTCGACGGTGCCGCCGGCGCCGGAGAAGTAGGCCGGGCGGCTGCCCTTCGCCGCCGTCCCGGCGACGTTCGCCCGCGCCGCGCGGTTGGTGGCGGCGAGCGTCACCTTCTCGAGCGGCACGAAGGAGACGACGCGGATGTTGTTGAGGTTGACGCCGACCTCCGGCGTCTGGCTGCCCTCGCCGAAGCGCTCGCCGTAGGAGGCGTGGAAGCGCTTCACCACGTCGAACACCTGCTTGATCGAGGTGAACTGCTGGTAGGGGCTCTCGAGGGTCGTCAGCGCCAGCTGGTCGCCGTAGCGCAGGTCGAGCTCGACCCGGTACTGGATGTCCTCGATCTTGTGGCCGAGGCGCAGGATGTCGCGCGTGCCCTTCGACTTCAGCTCGTCGATGACGGCGTTGATCTCCGTGAAGTCGTCGAGCAGCGTCTTGGTGTTGGCGTTGTAGAGGTAGATGTAGGCGGTGCGGTCGTAGATGTGCACCTGGTCGAGGTTGCCGGCGCCGACGGCCGAGAAGATCGCCGCGTTCATCGGCACGATCAGCTCACGCACGCCGAGGCCTTCGGCATAGCCGCAGGCGTGCGTCGGGCCGTTGCCGCCGTAGACGAGGCAGGCGAACTTGCGCGGGTCGAAGCCCTTGAGGGCCACCTCCTTGAAGATCGCCTGCGCCATGTTGTTGTCGACGATCTCGCGGATCGCCACCGCCGTCTCGTGCACGCCGAGGCCGAGCGGCTGGCCCACCTTGGCGATCGCCCGCTCGGCGCGCCGCAGCGACAGCTTGGTGCGGCCCTCGTTGTAGTAGTCGGGGTTGAGGTAGCCGAGCACGAGGTCCGCGTCGGTGACGGTCGCCTCGGTGCCGCCCATGTCGAAGCAGGCCGGCCCCGGCTCGGAGCCGGCGCTCTCCGGCCCGACGGTAATCGAGCGGATGGTCGAGTTGTAGCGGGCGATCGAGCCGCCGCCGGCGCCGACCGCCGACAGGAACACCATCGGGATGTCGACCCGCCAGCGGTCGATCACCGGCGAGAACTCGTAGAACTTAATGCCGCCGCCGGCGACGATGCCGATGTCGAAGCTGGTGCCGCCCATGTCGGTGGTGATCATGTTCTCGACGCCGAGCTCGGCGGCGAACTGCTCCGAGCCCGAGAGCCCGGCCACCGGCCCGGCGTGCACCGTCTGCAGCGCGTGGGTGCGGTTCAGCTGGCTCATCCCGCCGGTGTTGTGGACCACCTGCATCGGCCGCCGGTAGCCGCCCTTGTTCAGCGCCAGGGCGAGGCTGCGGAGGCCGAACTGCATCTCGCGCTGCAGATAGGCGTCGAGGATCGACGACATGGTGCGGGCGTATTCGCCCTTCTTCAGCGAGATGTCGTGCGAGGTGATGACCGGGAACGAGCCGAGGAACGAGGTCGGATACTCCTCGAGGATGATCTCCTCGACGAGCTTCTCGTGCGCCGGGTTGATGACGCCGTTCAAGAGCGAGACGACGAAGCCGCGCACGCCGCGGTCGACCAGCGTCTGGATGCAGGCGCGGATGTCGTCCGGATCGGGGGCGATCTTGACGCGACCCTTGTAGTCCAGCCGTTCGCGGATGCCGACGATGCAGTCGCGGGTGATCAGCGGCACGGGCCGGTCGGCGCCGGGCAGGTTCGCCTGGGCGAGCGCCGGCAGGCCGTCGGCGTATTGCCGGCAGCGGCCGATGACGATGGTGTCCTCGAAACCCGCGGTGGTGATGAGGCCGAGGCGCGGGCCGGAGCGCTCGATCAGCGCGTTGGTGCCGAGCGTCGTCGCGTAGCGGACCGAGGTGATCTCCGAGAGCACGCTGCCGACGTCGAGGCCGAGCTCGTCGGCCGCGTTCGACAGCGAGTTCATGAAGCCTTCGGAGAGGTTGAAGTGGGTGGTCGGCGCCTTCGCCTCGATGCGCTTGTCGTCCCAGACGAGGAAGCAATCGGTGAAGGTGCCGCCGATGTCGACGCTGACCTGACGCATGGTGTCACGCCTCCTGCCGCGTCGCAGCGCGGGCTTTCAGCCAATCGAGATCGAGCTCGATGTCGTGGGTGATCGGGTGACCCGGCACGAGATACTCTGTCTCGATCTGGGTGCCGCAGCTCGGGCAGTAGTATTCGAGGATCCGGCACCAGGTCGGGTCGGGCGCGAAGGTGTAGGAGTAGCGCGTCTCGTCGATCAGCGGCCGGTGGATCTCGCGCGGGTCGCGCTCGCAGACGAGGAGGCCGTGCTTGTAGCTCTTGCGCGCCGCGCCGAGGCCGTGGCCGCAGGCGTGGCAGTGCCAGGTCTCGTCGGCGAGGTCGATGTCGAGATATTCGGTGATGCGTTCGCGTTCGTCGGTCATGGCCGTCTCCGGAAATCGGACGGGAAGGGGAATCAGGCGGCGCGGGCGAGGACGAACTGGCCGTGGCCGTCGACCTCGAGCCGCCAGCCGGGCGGCACGACCAGGGTGGTGTCGCGCGCCTCGACGATCGCCGGCCCGGCGAGGGTGGCGCGGGCGGCGACGACGGCGTCCGCGTCGTAGATCGCGGTGGCACGGGCGGCGCCGTCCTGCCAGGTCACCATGCGGCTCGTCCGCGGCGCGGCGCTGCCCGTGCCGGCGACGGCCGCGAAGCTGACCTTCGGCAAAGGCGCCGTCGCCTTCAGCGCCACCGGCGCGGTCGAGCCGGCCGGCTTGCCGGCGAGGGCCGCAGTGATCTCGGCCGTGTCGACGCCGGTCTTTCCGGCGCCCGACCAGGCGAGGCTGACGCTCGCGGCCGGGAAGCCCTCGCCCTTCATGTCGATGAGGGCGCGCCGCTCCATCGCCTCGATCACGCCGCCGGTGCCGTTCACCGCGCCGCGGTAGGTGTGCACCACGTCGGCGGTGCCGATGCCGAAGGCCGAGTAGACGCTCGACAGCGACGGCACGATCACCCGCGAGATGCCGGCGATCGCCGCCACCGCGCAGACATGCATCGGCCCGGCGCCGCCGAAGGCGAGCAGCGTCGCCGCGGCCGGGTCGCCGCCGCGGGCGGCGAGCTCGGCGGCGATGAAGTCGCCGATGCGCCGCTCGATGCCGTCGACGATGGCGACCGCCGCCTGCTCGGTCGAGAGGCCGAGCGGGTGGGCGAGGCGCTCCTCCACCGCCCGGCGGGCGCGCGCGCCGTCGAGCGACACCTGGCCGGCGAGCACCGCGCCCTCGCCGAGGAAGCCGACGACGAGGTTGGCGTCGGTCAGGGTCGGCCGGTCGCCGCCGAAGCCGAAGGCGGCCGGCCCCGGCGCCGCGCCGGCGCTCTCCGGCCCGAGCTTCAGCGCGTCGCCGACCACCGAGGCGATGGTGCCGCCGCCGGCGCCGAGCGCGTGGATCTCGCGCAGCGGCAGCGAGATCTCGACGCCCTCGATGTGCCCGCGCTCCGCCTCCTCCGCCGAGGCCCGCCGGATGAACGAGATGTCGCTCGAGGTGCCGCCGATGTCGAGCGAGACGAGGTCGTCGAGGCCATAGTGGCGGGCGAGAAACACCGAGCCCTCGACGCCGCCGGTCGGCCCGGAATTGTAGGTCTTGATCGCCGTCACCTTGGCGACGCGGTTGGTCGTCGCGTCGTTGCCGAAGATGAACAGCGGCCGCCCGTAGCGGTGGCCGCGCAGCACGTCCTCGGCCTTGTAGAGGAAGTGCTCGAGCGCCGGATGCAGGTAGGCGTTGAGAACAGCCGTCGCCGCCCGCCGGGCGATGTCGTCGTCGCTCGCCACCTCGGTCGAGAACAGCATCGGCAGCGCGCCGAGGATGTGGCGCGGATACTCGGCGAGGAGGATGCGCTTCACCGCCTGCTCGGCCGCCGCCGGGTCGGCGCCGGAGAGCGCGACGACCAGCCGCTCGGCGCCCTCGTTGAGCAGCGCCTCGGCGGCGGCGAGCACCGCCTGCTCGTCGTCCTCGCGGCCGGCATCGACGGCGCGCACCCACTTCTGCGGCGGATCGAGCACGCCGCCGATCAGGCTTTCCGCGCCGAGGCCGTGGAAGGCCGGCTCGTCGGCGCTCGAGACGATGAGGCCGAGCCTCGGGCCGGAGCGCTGGATGATCGCGTTGGTGCCGATGGTCGTCGAGTAGCGCACGCAGGCGGTGCGCTTCAGGAGCTCGACCACCGAGAGGTCGAGCGCCGCCGCCGCCTCCTCGAGGATCTTGCGGAAGGCGATGGTGAGGTCGTGCGGCGTCGTCAGCACCTTGACCGAGACGAGCCTGTCGCCGTCGGACAGCACGGCGTCGGTGAACGTGCCGCCGTTGTCGATGCTGAGGGTGAGACTGGGTTGCGTGGCGCTCAAGGCATCCTCCCTGCGGATGTCGGATCGGTCCTCTCCGGGGCCGATTGATCACGACATCATCCGCAAGGCGCGTGCCAGGCGCGATTACATGAGAAGAACGTTGATTCGACTTGATTTATTCGTTGTGCGCCGCAATAGAATCCGGCTGTGCTGAGACAGTCCCGTTTCGCCCCCGCTGTCTCATGAGACGGTTCTGTCTCACGGAGCTGCGGACTGCGGCCGCTCAGAGATAGGGGCGCTGGTCGATGCCGTGGAGGGCGAACTTGCGGTAGAGCGTCGCCCGCGACATGCCGAGCGCCCGCGCCGCCCGGCCGACCTTGCGGTGGCGGGCGAGCGCCGCGAGGATGCGGCCGCGCTCGTCGCCGGCCTCCTCCAGGATCGCCGGGTCCTCCTCGCCGGGCGCCGCGGCCGGCAGGATGGCGAGGTCGTCGGCGGTGATGCGCTCGCCGGCGCGGATGGTCGCCGCCTCGATCACGTTCCTGAGCTCGCGCACGTTGCCGGGCCAGGCGTGCGCGAGGAGGCGCGCCTCCGCCGCCGGGTCGAGCGCGAGCGCGCGGCCGGGCTCGGCGAAGCGCTCGACGAAGCGGCGGGCGAGCATCGGGATGTCGCCCGGCCGGGCGCGCAGCGGCGGCAGCGCCACCCGCACCACGTCGAGCCGGTAGAAGAGGTCGCGCCGGAAGCTGCCGCGCGCCGCCTCCTCGCCGAGGTCGCGGTTGGTGGCGGCGACGATCCGGCAGTCGGTCGAGACCGGGCGGTCGGCGCCGATCTTCTGCACCGAGCGGTCCTCAAGCACGCGCAGGAGCGCCGCCTGGATCTCGAGCGGCAGCTCGCCGATCTCGTCGAGGAACAGCGTGCCGCCGCCGGCCGCCTCGAAATAGCCCTTGCGGCCCTTCGGGTCGGCGCCGGTGAAGGCGCCGCCGACATAGCCGAAGAAGCTCGAGGCCATCAGCTCGCTCGAGATCGCGCCGCAGTTCACCGCGACGTAGGGCGCCCGCGCCCGCGGGCTGCGGGCGTGCAGGTAGCGGGCGATCAGCTCCTTGCCGGTGCCGGTCTCCCCGACGATGAGGACGACGGCGTCGCGCTGGGCGGCGCGCTCGACGAGGTCGAGCACGGCCATGGTGGCGGGGTCGGTCGTCAGGAACTCGCCCTTGGCCACCACCTCGCCCGCCGCCGCGGCGGGCGAGGCGCCCGCGGCGGAGGCCATGGGCCGGGCCGGCGCCGCGGCGCGCGCCGGCTCGAACAGGCGCAGGCTGCCGACCCGGCGGCCGGTGGTCGGCAGCACCACCGGCACCGGCACGCCGCCGTCCTCGTCGAGCGAGCGCTCGATCGGCGAGCGGGCGGCGAAGCGGCGGGCGCGCGGCTCGTCGTTCGCGCGCACGACGCCCTCGCGCCGGTCGAGCGCCACGAGGCCGGCGTCAGGATAGCGCTGGGCGTGCTCGGCGTAGCGCTGCAGCAGGTAGCTGCGCTCCAGCTCGTGGTCGAGGGCGAGGCCGGCGCGGATCGAGTTGGCGAGCGAGGTGGTGAGCGCCACCGCCTGGTCGCGGTAGTCCTTCTCGATGGTCGTGAAGTCGATCACCCCGACGATGTCGCCGCCGCCCGGTGCCGCGATCGGCGTCGCCGCGCAGGTCCAGTCGTGCCAGCCCTCGCAGAAGTGCTCGGCCGAGTAGACGTGCACCGGCGCCCGCTTGCGGATCGCCGAGCCGAGGCCGTTGGTGCCGGCGACGGATTCGAGCCAGCACGAGCCCTCGACGATGCCGGAGCGCTCGGCGGCGAAGGCCTTCACCCGCGCGTCGCCTTCGACGTGCAGGATGATGCCGGCGCCGTTGGTGAGGATCAGGATGCCTGGCACGTCGAACAGGCAGGCGCTGACCTGAGCGATCGCCGGCCGCGCCCGGTCCAGAAGCTGTGCGGCGTCCTCGACCGCGTGCCGGTGCTCCTCGTCGGAAAGGCGCACGCCGGCGCGCATGGCGACGTCGATGCCGAGCGCCGCGCAGCGCTGCCAGTCGTCGACGAGGGCGCGCTGGTAGGGGTCGCGGATCTCGTCGAGCTCGATCAGGCCGCAGTTGAACCGCTCCCACAGGCGATGTGCCAGCGAGCGATCCTTGCGGAATCCGAAATAGGGATTCGGCATGGCCATGGGCGTTCCCCCTGCTGCCGGTCGGGCAGGCCGCATCGGCGGGGTTGCGCCCCCGCTCGCACTGCGGCGGCGGCGACCATAGCACAACGTCGGGTAGGCTGCGCGAGGGGTTCGCGCGTGCCGGCCGCCGGGCCGCCCGCCGCGTCGGCGCCCCCACGCGTGCGCGGCGACTTTTTGCTGATCCGAGAGCGGCTTGTCTGCGGTCGGGGGGGTCGATATGCTTCCGCCCGGTCGTCCTGCCCGACGGACGCGCGGTGCGCGCGGCCGTACCAAAGGGGGCATGGCGGGACGGGACTGAACCGACGAACACTTCGGGTATTTCGCGGCGGCCTCGGGGGTGGCCGGCAGGGCAGGTTGGATTCTCGTCGCGTCGAGGCAAGCTCGTCGCGGCGAGCGAGTAGATGAGAGTCGGACTACCGATGACCAAGGCCGTCATTCTCGCCGGCGGACTGGGCAGCCGCATCTCCGAGGAATCGGAGCTCCGCCCGAAGCCGATGATCGAGATCGGCGGCAAGCCGATCCTCTGGCACATCATGAAGATCTACTCCGAGCACGGCATCACCGACTTCGTCGTCTGCGCCGGCTACAAGAGCTTCGTGATCAAGGAATTCTTCGCCAACTACTACATCCACATGGCCGACTTCACCTTCGACCTCGCGGAGAACAGCATCACGGTGCACCGCGCGGCGGCCGAGCCGTGGCGCGTGACGGTGGTCGACACCGGCCTCGACACGATGACCGGCGGGCGGATCAAGCGGGTGGCGCCCTATCTCGGCGACGAGGTGTTCTGCGCCACCTACGGCGACGGGGTCGCCGACGTCGACATACGCGCGCTCGTCGCGTTCCACCGGGCGCACGGGCGGGCGGCGACCGTCACGGCGGTCCGCCCGCCGGGACGGTTCGGCGCCCTCGAGCTCGACGGCGGCGCGGTCACCGGCTTCGTCGAGAAGCCGGCCGGCGACGGCGGCTGGATCAACGGCGGCTTCTTCGTCTTCTCGCCGGCCGTGCTCGACTACATCGAGGGCGACGCCACCGTGCTCGAGGAGGGGCCGCTACGCCGGCTGGCGAGCGCCGGCGAGCTGATGGCCTTCCACCACGACGGCTTCTGGCAGCCCATGGACACGCTGCGGAACAACACCCTCTCTATTGCCGCTTGATATACCTTCATTTTTTTGCGTTCTTTCCCACTGCGACGTCAGGGTGGGAAACAGGCTGTTCCGTGTCTGTCCCCCCGAAGAGGGCCATGGCTTCCACGGCGAGCACCTTCTGGCGTGCGGCTTTGGTGTAGAGGTCGACTTGCTGGGATGTCCGGTGGCCGGTGATCGCCATGATCTGGCGTTCCGTCGCGCCGCGCTCTGCGAGCCTGGTCGCTGCCGCCTTTCTGAGCCCGTGCGCCGAGCATTGCGGTAGTCCGGCGAGATTGCATTTCTCTCGGAACCAAGATCCGAATGAATTCGACGTGAATTGCTTTCCGGAGGCCGTCGTCAAGAACGTCAGGTGACCTGACGGCGTCGCCTCGATGATCGCCACAAGATCTGCATGCATTGGGATCGACAGCGTCACCGGACGGCGATTGCGATTCTTCTGCTGCGTGATCGTGAGCATGCCATTGCGGACATGCTGCCGTCCCATCGCGATGATGTCCGAGCGCCGCTGGCCCGTGTAGAGCATCAGTGCCATCGCCAAGCGGGGCCGGGTTCCGATCGGGTGCGTCGCCTCGAACTGAGCGATTTCCTCGTCGGACCAAGTGTGGATCCCCCCGGGTGCCTTGCGCAGCTTCTCGATTCCCTGGGCCGGGTTCGTCCGCACGCCATGGATCTCGTACTTCTGTGCCCAGGCGAACATCTGGCGAATGACGAGCAGCCGGGCATTGGCGGCGTCAGGTGTCGAGGCCTTGCGGTCGCGCAGGACGCGAACCCCTTTCGCCGAGAACTGCTCCACCCGGATGTCGGCGAAGAGGAGCTCGGCGTCGGGGCGCACCGGCTCCAGAAGAATCGCGTCGATGATCCGCCGGCGCGCGTAGCGGGTGCTTCCCTCGAGTTGCCGGAATTCGGGGGATTCCAGGTAGCGAACGCTTAGCCATCGGAAGGACCCGTGCAGGATGCCGCCCTTCCGTGCTTCCGGAGCAGGGGACACCTTCGACCCGAGGAACTCCTCGTAGGCAATCTGGAAGCCGGGCGTTCCGATGGCCTCGCGGCAGCGGACCTTGCGGTGGCCGCGCCCCCGCCAGAAGTAGACGCGCACGTTGCCATGGCGGTCGACGTCCTCATAGACGTACTTCAGCCTAAGCCGCGCCATCGGGGTGCCTTCAAACGATGAACTCTATCTCATCATCTCCCGTCTCGCCGTCGCGGGGAAGCGCTTTGAAGCACGCGCGCAGTTCGTCGACATCCCAGATCTGGCGTCGGCCGATCAGGCGCGGCCTCGGCATGATGCCGTGCTCGACGAGTTCGCGGAACTTCGTCGCCGAGACGCCGATCGCCGCTGCGGCTTCCACGGCCGAATAGCCGAGGACCAGCGGCAGCGCGGCGAGAATCTGGCGACGGGCGGGCATGTCAGTCTCGCAGGTCCCTGGTGACGTCCACAACTGAACGCCCCACCCCCCACCGGATCACCACGCCCTCGAAGACGACGTGGTCGGGGTGCTCGGCGCGCCAGAATCGGCCCATGTCGTCGACATCGGTGAAGCCGTCGCGGCGCGCGAAGGCGTCCATCTCGTTCGGCGCCAGGCGCTCGCCGTCGACGTCGAAGCGGATCGGGCCGCCCCAGTCGAGGCGGCAGGGCATGGCGGCGAGGCAGATCGTGCGGCGGATGAGGCGGCAGGCGCGGGTGCGCATGCCTGTGTACAGCTGCAGCGCCTCGCCAGGCCTTGCGTGGCGGCGGATTCGTGGGGCGCGGATCGTCTGGTCCTTGGTGCCGACGAGGATCGGCGCGACGAAGCGAGGGCGGAAGGAATAGGCGACCATCACGCGGTGCTCGCTGGAAAAGCATCGTGGGTGCGTCCGTCGAGGATGCGGCCGGCGGCATTCTTGCCCACGCGGCGGAGAAAGACGTGCGGCGGGGCCGCTTCGTCGGCGCTCCGCGCAAATGCGCCGTCGTAGCCGGCGGTCCGGCCGATCCATCGCGGCTTGCCGGAATCGAGATAGCAGGCGTCTGGATGGACGCCGCTGGTCTCATCCTCCGGAGACCACTCGCCCCACTGATTGAAGAAGAACGGCACGCCGGCGGCCACGCACTGGTCGCGCAGCGAGCGCGCCCAGTCTGGGTGCATCGGCCGGGCGTGCGGGCCGCTCTCGCCGCCGCAGATCACCCAGTCGATCCGATCGAGCCACGGCGTCAGGTCGATCGGCCCCAGCATCGGCTCGATCGAGAGGCCGACCCACGGGATGCCGAGCTTGGCCTTGAGCGCCAGAAGCCGGGGGACGTCGCGGGCGGCCTCGGCCTGGTTGCAGACGGTGATGATCAGGCCGGCGTGCTTCGGCCACGTCGTGCGGCCGATCGCGGCGAGGCGCTTCGCGACCGCAGAGATGCGCTTGCTGACGATCTGGACGTCAAGACGGTCGAACGCCTCGATCGTCTCCCAGGCCTCGCGGAACCAATCGAGCGGCACCTCGCGGTCGAACAGATCCGACATCGACTGCACGAAGACGCGCCGGCGCGGGCCGCACTCGGGGGGCAGGAGGCCGAGCTCATAGTCCGCGGACCAATCGGCGGCGCCTTTGTCGAGGCGGTGCATCAGCGCGGTGGCGCCCCTGATCTTCCGGCGGGCGACGCCGAGGCCGAAGTGCGCCCCGCCGGTGCGGCGGTCCCACGACTCGGCGTAGCAGTGCTCGCATCCCGGCCCGACGGGAGTGCAGCCCCACCAGAAATTGACGGTCGAGTCGGTCCAGCCGATCGCGGACGTCTCGCCCATCAGTCAGCTCCTCACGCGCGCAGGGAGGCCGCAGGCGTCGAGGGCGCGGAACAGGAGGTCGTAGACGCCGCGGCGGGTGCGGTGGTGCCCCTCGACGAGGGCGGTGATCAGCGCCTCGTCCTCGCCGGCGATGGCGCCGTTGATGGTGCGGTCGTCGGAGGTGAGGCGTCCCTTGCGCCACGCCTCGCGCAGCGCGCCGGCGAACGGCGGCGTCTTCTTCAGCGCGACGACGTAGTCGGCGGTACCGTCGAGCCGCGTCGAGACGTTGGCGATCTCCATGATGCCGATCGTCCGGGCGCGGCTCTCGTCGCCGCCGGGCAGGATGTCGAAAGTGACGCGGATCATCGGTCGGGCCTCCTGTCGGGGGGCGAGCTAGTCGAGCAGGGCGGCGAACAGGCCGTCGGTGGTGGTCGCCTCGAGGACCTGCAGGCCGAGCGCGCGGGCGTCGGTGCGCCGGGCGCGGGCTTCGGCGCGGAGGCGCCGGGCGAGCTCGCCTTCGAGCCTGAGGATGACCGCGGCGTGCCGGGCGACCCGGCGCACCGCACGCGGATCGCCGGCCTTGCGGGCGCGGGCGACGGCGCTGCCGACCGCCTTCTCGGGGACTGTGATCTCGGCGGCGATCTCGGCGGCGGTCCGCCCGTCGGCCCATCGGTCGAGGATCGCGTCGTGGTCGTGGCGGCGGGGGCGCTGCATGGCTCAGGTGCGCCGCACGAAGGGGACGACGGCGGCGTCCTCGGGCGCGCCCGGCGCGGGATCGGCGATCTCGCCGGCCAGGGGCAGCGGCCAGGGGAGCGAGCGCACTGCGGCGTCCTCGACCCCAAGCGACCAGAGGCGCGGCTTGCCGAGGTCCGGGTGCGGCTGGATCGCCGCGAGAAGCCGTTCGATGACGGCGGTGCGGGTCATGGTCCAGCCGACCTTCGGGCCGATGACGAGCTGGCGCTTCAACCCCTCGCAGAACTGGCGCATCAGCGCCGGCGAGGCGGCCTCCAAAGCCTCGGCGAGGCGGCGGAGCGGCTCGGCCGACAGGCCGTAGGGGGCGAGGTAGCGTGCGAGGATACGCTCGCGTTCGAACTGGCCCGGCAGCTCGAGGCCGATGTGCAAGTCGAACCGCCGCCAGATCGCGGGGTCGACGTGGCTCGCGAAGTTGGTGGCGGCGATGAGGTAGCCGGGGTAGCGGTCGATGCACTGCAGCAGGGTGTTCACGGCGCGGTTGCGCTCCTCGTCGGCGCCCTGCTCGGCCGCCGTGCGCTTGAGGCCGAGCGCGTCGAACTCGTCGAGGAAGAGCAGCATCGGCTCCCCGGTCATCACCGCATCGAACAGGTCGCCGGTGTTTCGGCCGGTCGAGCCGACCCACTTGTCGACGATGCGGTCCGGACGGACGGCGAGCATCGGCAGGCCGAGCCGCGCGGCGAGATGGTGGGCGAGCGTCGTCTTGCCGACGCCGGGCGGCCCGTCGAAGATCGCCTTGCGGCGGGGCGTGAGGCCGACGGCGGTGAGCTCGTCCTCGGCCCAGATCTCGGTCAGCCATTCGAGGAGGGCGCCGCGTACCGGGCGGGCGAGGATCGGCTCGGCCGCCTCGCTCGGCTCCAGCACGTCGCCGAACTCCTCCGGCCGTCGGGTAACGCGGCGCACGGCTCAATCGTCCTCATCCGGGCCCATGCCGTCGGAGCCGGTCTCGCGGCGCCAGCCGGCATCGAAGCGGGCGCGGCGCGGATCGCCGAAGGGGAACGGGTTGTCGATGACCGGGCGATTGTCGCGCGCGTACTCGGCGCCGAGCGCTTCGGCGCCGGCCGCGTCGACATCGGGCGCATCAGTGCGGCCGCGTCGGCCGGCCGGCTTCGCCGGCGCCTCCGGCCGCAGCGTCGACTCGGCGACCTCGTGGACCTGGACGGCGCCGTCCTTGTCGCGCACGAGGCGGACGGGGCGGCCGCCCATGTTGACGACGATGTCGCCGAGACCGGCGGCCGGCACGAAGTCGGACATGCGCGCGATCACCTGCTCGCGCGCCGTCACGTCGATGCCGGCGAGGCCGGCGAAGCGGAACAGCGGCGGCTCCGTCGCCATGCCGAGGGCGTGCAGGTACATGTCGAACAGCGCCTCGGCCTCCTGCACGTCGTGCGGCTTGGCGGCGCGCCGCTTGACGACGGCGCGCAGGATCTTCGTGTCGAAGCCGTTCGCCTTGGCCTCGGCCATAACGGCGGCCTCGTCGTCGGCGAGCTCCTGCTTCTCGGCGCGGATCCGCTCGACTCGCTCGACGAATCCGCGGAGCAAGTCGCGCGAAACGCTGTTCTGGCCGGCGGGACGGGCGGCGGGCATGGGACGCTCCATGGTGGATCAGTCTTCGGACAGGACGGCCGGCAGCATCCGGCAGCGGGCGATCTCGGCGAGCGCGGCTGCGGCGAGCGCGCCGGGGGGCAGGCCGCGCATAGCGGCCTCGGCCAAGAGGTAGCGAAGGGCGGGCTCGTCGATCTCGACGACGAGGCGCGCGGGCGCCGGCGTGACAGCCGGCGGGACGACGGCGGAGTACTCGGCCTCGCGGCCGCGGTCGCCGGTGGTCGGGGCCGTCGGCGCCAGGATCGTCGGCGACGGCGGCACGGCGCGCAGGCGCGGGGGGAAGGGAACGACGGTCATTGGCCGCACCAGGGCCGGCGCCGGCCTTGCCACGGCCGAGCGAGGCCCTCCGAGACGAGAAAGGCGCCGATCGACACGGTCGCGCCGCGCTCGTCGGTGGTGATCAGCGCGAGGGTGCGGCCCCAGCGGTCCTTCCGTCGGATGCGCTCGATGCGCCACGGGCGCCCGGCCAGGAGCTCGGTGAGGCGGGCGGCCGCGGCACGGGCGAGGCGCTTCTCGGCCTCGCACTTGCCTCGCAGTTCCGGCGCGTCGATGTCGAGCAGGCGGATCGTCTCGCCGGCGACCACGATGGTGTCGCCGTCGACGACGCGGGCGGCGTCCGGGGTGAGGCGATCGGGGGCCTTCGGCCGGCAGTCGGCAGTCGGCAGCGGGCAGTCGGTAGAATGGGGCGGACGGGGGGCGGGCGTCTCGACCGCGCCGGCGAGGCCGACGGCGAGGAGGAGGACGGCGGCGGCGAGGGCGGCGGAGGATGCGAGGTCGGCAGCGCCGCGGGCGACGCGCAGAAAGGCCCCGCGGGGCGAGCGCCCCGCGGGGAGGTGCGCCGAGGCGAGCGCCGGACCCTCGGCGAGGGGATTGGAGCGAAGGGCGCGCACGGCCGTCACGCGGCGACGGCGCGGGCCGCCTCGCGGCGGGCGAGGCGATCGCCGGCGCGGGCGACGGCGGCGGGGCCGAGCTTGTCGATCTCGCGGGCGGTGAAGCCGTCGGCGCGGAGATCGGCGGCGGTGACGGTGACGTCGGCCCCGGCGCCGGCGAGCCGCTCGACCATCAGGGCCGTGACGGCCGCCGGCCCGGCGAGGCGGGCGGCCGCGACTTGCTGCTGCAGCGGCGCCGGCGGGACGATGCGGAAGGCGAACGGGCGGGGAGCGGTGAGGAGGCGCATGGGTCATCCCTCGAGCTGCGGAGGATGAACAAATTACACGCATCGTGTACGTCGTCAAGCCGAAATTACACGAAACGTGTTTAACGATCCTTCTCGAGCGTTCTACCGGCCGCCGACCACAGCGCCTCGAGCGCCTCTTCGCGGGTTTGGAAGGCGCGATCGAAGCCGCGAAGCCGGAAGCTCCCATCCGGAAGAGGGGAGAGGACCGGGTCCGGCGCGGGCGCAAGGACGGCCGGGACGCCCGCTGCCGGCCGAGCGGCACGCTCGTCATGCGAGCGGCGCACAGACCACTCGATCTTGTTCAACAGCCCGATCACGATCGCCATGCCGAGAACGAGGAGCGAGAGAAGACCGATCGCGACGCCGGCGGCGACGAGCATCGGGCCGGAAGCCGGCTCCCCCGCCGCCAGGCCGGCGAAGACGAAAAGCGGGGCGGCGATCAGGCCGAGCGTCGCGAGCATGGAGAAGGTGACCGTCGCGACACTGATCGGAGGGCGCGGGCCAGGGCTCACGAGACGATCCTGCTTCGGCGAGGCGGTCAGTCTACCGTGAACCGGCCGACGTAGCGACCGATGACGTTGATCTCGTCGATGGTGCGTTCGTAGGTGGTGTGCCGGCCGTTCTCCGGGATGATGAGAACCTTCGGAGGGTCGGTGTTCGGCACGATCTCGAGCCGCTTGAGCGTCTGGCTGAAGCCGTCCCAGAGCGCAAAGATTCCCGGAGGGGAGGGCACGCGCCTGGACGTGTCGATCAGCACGACGTCGCCGTCGCGGATCCTCGGCTCCATCGAATCGCCGAGGCATTCGACGAAATGCAGGTGCTTGAGCGACGCCGACACGCGCCGCTGCAGCACCGATTTCGGAATGCGCCAGGTGTCGATGACCCGCGCACCGACAACGGTTTCCCCCGCCGCGATCGGCAGCACGAGCTCCGGCGCCTCGACGCCCATCCCCATCCCGATCTGGGCGTCGAGTTGGGGGATGGCGTCGTCTGGCACGCCCACCCGGTGCTCCGTGGACACGATGGCGGCTTCGGAAGCGACGTCGCCGTTCCGATCGTGCTTCGGCGTGCCGTCGCCGGTCAGGAGCCAGCCCGCCCGCACCTTGTAGGCCGCCCCGTACCGGCCGGCCGCCTCGACGGACAGGCCGTTCTGGCCGTTCTCGTGCGCGTGGTAGGTCGACGCCTTCCAGCCGAAGGCGGCAATGGCATCGGCGGCCACGGCGTAGCCCGCCTGGTTGCGGGCCCAGCGGAGGCGTTCGGACTGTCCGGCCTTGTCGGATGTGCTCATGAACGGGCTTAAACACATTGTGTAACACATTTCATGTTGCCTGCATTACACGGTTCGTGTAATCGGGGGGCATGGAGAGCTTTTCGGACATCATCGACGCGCTCGGTGGGCCGACGGCCGCGATGCAGGCGCTCGGCGCGCCCTCGCCGCAGTCCGTCTGGAACATGAAGGCGCGGAACTCGATTCCGGCCCGCTACTGGCCGCGTCTGGTCGCGGCGATGGCCGAGCGCGGGATCGTCGGCGTGACCCACGAGGGGCTCGCCCGGCTCGCCTCCCGCCGCGGCGGGCCGGAGCGCGACCGCGGCGCTCTGGCCGCAGCGATGCCCGCCTCCGCCTCGGAGGCCGCCGAATGAGCGCTCATGGCCACACCGTGCGGTCGATCTCCGCGGCGATGTCGCCGAGGGCGGTGGCCGTGGCGGCGGCGGCCTGTCCGTCGGCTCTGGCGGCGGCGTCGGCGGCGTCGCGCAGGCGCTCGGCCGCCCTGACCAGGATCGCCTCGCCCTCGCCGCGGCCGAGGACGCCGGCCCGCTCGAGGCCGACGACGAGCTCGCGCGCCACCAGCGCCAAGGCCCCTTCGATGGCCGACGTCCGCGCCGCCTGGTGCATCTCCGCCCTCCTGCCCACCGCCCGGCGGCCCCGCGGGCCGCCGTGATCTGACCGCCTCGGCCAGAACGCGCCGAGATGACCACCGCCGAGCCGTTTTCGCACCGAAAAAACACGAGGGTGTTTTTCGTGGACGCTACAGATTTGCCCACTGGAATGCTGTCGCTCTACAAGGCGGCGACCCGCGAGCTCGTGCTCGCCTGCAAAGGCCCCCAGGCCGTCAAGGCGAAGACGGGCTTTTCCGACGGCGTCATCTCACGTTGGCAGAACGACGCCTACCCGGACACCATGCCGGGCTGGGTGATCTTCCTGCTCGAATTTGACCTGCAGGTGCCGGTGTTCGCGCGGGTGATCGCCGGCCTCACCTCGCACACCGTCGTGCCGATCGCCGGCGGCGACGGGGGCGGCGACCACGTCACCGACCTCGTCGGCTTCACGTCGTCGGCAGCGAGGGTGACGCAGGAGATGGGCACCGGGCTCGCCGACGGCGAGATGACGCCCGGAGAGGCCAAGGTCGTGCTCGGCGCGATCGGCCGGCACAAGCGCACCCTCCACGATGCCGAGCGCCGGCTGACCGTCGTCGCCGCCAAAGCCGCGGCCGGGAGCGGATCATGAGAGCCGCGGCCGAAATCCTCGTCACCGCCGCGGGGCTCGTTGACGGCGCGCGTGCGGCGACGCACGGCGAGGCCGAGGTGACGTTCGCCGCGGTGGCGCGGCTCTGGCGCGGCCATCTCGCGGCCGCCTACGGCCTCGAGGTGCCGCTCACCGCCTCGGATGTCGCCGACATGATGGCGGACGTGAAGAAGGGCCGGCGGCTCTGCGGAGGCCGGGCCGCCGACCACGGCCTCGACGAGTGCGGCTACAAGGGCCTCGCCGTGGCGCTCGATGCGGCCGCCGGCGAGGGGGAGGTCTAATGGGCATCCTCGCCGGGCTCGCCGTCGCCGCGCTCGCGCTTTTGCTCGGAGCGCTCCTCTCCGCATGGCTCGGGCTGCCGCTCGGGCTCCTGTTTCGCTCGCCGGGTGCTCCTCCCCGGCGGGCGGGCCTCGCCGCCGGCCGGACACCTCCCCCGGCCGGCGGCGACGGGAGGCGGTGATGGGCTCGTCACTCCTTCCGGGCTGGACGGGCGCCCTCAGGCGCCTTGACCGCCTCGGGTGCTTTGGCCGCGGCCATGCTCGCCGGCAGCGTGAAGCACATGTCGAGGAACATCGCCACGAACGAGACGAGCTCGCGGGCCTGATCCGCGGTCGCCTCAATCTCGTGGACGGCCGCGTTCCCGTCGATCCTGACGCGGTGCGACCAGTCCTGCATCGGCGCCGTGATGACTCCCTTCGCGGCGAGGTCGTCGATCTTCTTGCGCAGGTCACGGCCGTCACCGCCGAGCTGAACGACAGCGAGCTCGAGGACCGAGCGGCAGGCGCCGACGACGAGCGCGGCCGGCTCATCGGCGGCGAGAGCGCGCTGTGCGGAGGCGAAGAGCTGCCGTGCCTTCTCCGGCCACGACGGATGCTCCTGCGCGCGGATGGGCGCGGGGTACACCTCCAGGCGAGAGACGATGCTTTGACCTCCCCAAAACCCCGTTTCACTGGGCAGGTGCTTGATGATGTTCTCCAGCGCCCGCCGGCGCGTGGAGAACAGGAAGAGATCGGGCTTGCAGCACCACGGGCAACACGCGACGCCATAGCCAGTGACTTGAGAGTCATCCGTGGAAACGATGAACACTACGCCAGATTCTGGCGGAGCGGGCGGAAAATACTCGCGAACGAACTCGAACGAGAAGTTCGCCAGCCTGTTGCACCAGCCGCACGTCGCATCGCAGGTGAACATCATCCCCCCCTGACCGAGGACCGCGCATGACGTCCTCGACCACGATCATCGACCGCCTCGACACGATCTTCAATGCGGACCCGCCGCCCGCCATGGCGGCCGCCGACGCGGCAATCGCCGACCTCGAGCGCCTCTACGGGCCTTCGACGGTTCGGCTCTGCTGGATTCACCTGACGCAGATGTCGGCTGCGCGGCTGCGCGGTGAGCTGGCGCGGGGCGGCACGGGAGGGGCACGATGACGCTGCGCTACCATCCGCTCGCGAACTTGTTCCCGCTGATCGAGGGGGCGGCCTTCGACGAGTTCGTCGAGAGCGTGCGCGCGGGACTGAAGGATGACGGCAACCTCGCCGCGCCGTGGCCGCCCGAGCAGCGCATCGTTCTGATCGACGAAGGCGACGGCTGGCAGATCCTCGACGGGCGCAACCGCTACCGGGCGCTGATCGCCGCCGGCGGGTTGCCGGCGTGGGACGAACAGCCGGGATATGGCGTCTTCGACCCGTTCTCCTATGAGTTCGCCGCGTACTTCCGCCGCTTCGACCCGGACGTCGACGGCGACCCGCTCGCCTGCGTGATCCGCCTCAACCTCACCCGCCGCCACCTCGACGAGGGCCAGCGGGCGATGGTGGCGGCGCGGCTCGCGACGCTGCGGCCGGGGCGGCCTCCCCTTCCTGCCCTCCGCCGCGAGGGGGGAGAGTCCGCGCGGGACGAGGGCGGCGAAACGCCGATCGTGGCGGACTTCGCGGCCGCGGCGGAGGCGGTGGTGGACGAAGAAAACCGCGCAAATTTGCGCGGATTGTCCCGCGGCGAGGCGGCCGAACTCCTCAGCGTCTCCGAGCGGAGCGTCACGGATGCCAAGACCGTGGTCGAGCATGGGGCGCCGGAGCTCGCCGATGCGGTGACGCGCGGCGACGTGGCGGTTTCCGTCGCGGCCGAGCTCGCACGGCTGCCCGTCGACGAGCAGCGGCGGATCATCGAAGGGGTCGACAAGCGGGCGATCTCCGGCGCCGCGAAGGCGCTCCGGGCCGAGCGGCAGGCCGAGAAGAAGGCGCGGCGCGAGACGCGCGAGCGCGACCTCGGGGCGAAGCAGCGGGCGCTGCCCGACAAGCGCTACGGGGTGATCTACGCCGACCCGGAGTGGCGCTTCGAGCCGTTCTCGCGCGACAGCGGGATGGACCGGGCCGCGGACAACCACTACCCGACCTCGACCCTCGACGAGATCAAGGCGCGGCCGGTGGCGGACATCGCCGCCGACGATTGCGTGCTGTTCCTGTGGGCGACGGCGCCGATGCTGCCGCAGGCGCTCGAGGTGATGAGCGCTTGGGGGTTCCGGTACGCGTCGAACCTCGTCTGGAAAAAGCCGCGCCTCGGTACGGGATATTGGGCGCGGAACCGGCATGAGCATGTGCTGATCGGCGTTCGGGGGCAGCCGCCTGCGCCGGCGATGGGCACGCAACCCGGCAGCGTGTTCGAGACGTTCGACGATCTCCCGCACAGCCAAAAGCCGGAGACGGTGCACCGCCTCGTCGAATGCTCCTGGCCGAGCCTCCCGAAAATCGAGCTCAACGCCCGCCGGGCGCGGCCGGGGTGGGACACGTGGGGGAACGAGGCGCCGGAGGGGGAGACGGCGGCGGAAGATACGGAATCCCGTGGCGAAACCATCGCAGGGCGAAAGCCGGCCGGCTCATCGGGGAGCCATCCGGATCTGGCGAGGGGAGTAGGCGAAGCCGGCTCGCGGGCGCCGGCGGGGAGGGGCGGGGACGATCCCCGCCCCTCCGTCACGGCCGAGGACCTGGCCGAATACAAGGCACTATGGGCGATCTCGTCGGGCGTCGGGGTTTCGGGGCCGATCCTCGGCGGCCTGCGGGCCGCCGGTCACGTCTGGCCGAGGGACCTGGTGCTGACGGCCGATGGCGTGGCCCGCGCGCAAGTCCTGCACGAGCGCGTCCGCGCCGCCTCGGCGGACGCCGGCGGCGGGCGGGTGGCCGGCAAGAGGGATGCGGAGAGCCGCGAGGTGGCCGGCGTTGCAGCGCCGGCCGCCGAAGCCCCGATGCCGGACGCACGGGAGGATGTCTCCGGCCGCCCCGGCAGCGAAACAGCGGCGGCCGGCTACCGCGCGACGAGCGCCTATTCGGCCGAGATGGGGGCGCCGGTCGAGGGTGGCTACCGACGGACGCCGGCGGGCGAGCCGACGGTGGCCGACCTCGTGGCACCCGGCGCGATCGTGACGACGAGCTACGGCTCGGGGCCGTATATCGTCGTGCGGGTGTCGGGCCCGTTCTTCTACGATCCCGACGCGCTCGGCCGGATCGGGCGCGCGCCGGCGGGCACGGGCGAGCGCTTGCCGCACTATTCGCTCAAGATGGTGCGGCAGAAGGACTTTCGAGCGGCGCGCCCGCTCGCCGCGGACTCCTTCATCAACGAGGTCGTGGCCGTCGGCGGGCGCCTCCTCATGCTGTTCGAGGCGAACGGCGACGAGGTCTTCGTCCAGGGCCACGACGCCGCGGCCGGCGGTTCGATCTTCGCCGCGGCGCGGCTGCGCGAGGCCGTCTCGATCGACGGCGACGACGGGCAGGTAACGGCGCGCGAGCTCGAGATCCTGGCCGAACGGGCGGCGGGGCTCGACTGGGATCCGAGTCCCGGCGGCGAGGGCGAGTTCGCGGTCGTGTGGTGGTTCGCGGACGGGACGTTCGGCGGGATCGGCAAGGGCGCCGCAAAGGCCGAGATCCACCTCTCCCGCCGCGACTGCCGGGTCAAGGTCTTCGCCTACACCGACGGGCGCGGGACGGGTCACCAGGGCTCGACGATGCCGATCGCCAAGGTACGGGCGTTCCTCCGGGCGTGGGGGAAGGCGGGATGAACAAGAATTCCAGTAGACTATCTAGGAGACGGATAGTCGGTCTCGTTCAGGTTCGTCAGCGCCTCATCCACAATCGCGATCACCTCAGAGATCTTGTCAGGATTCCGAGAATAGACCTTTCCGTCATCACAAAGCTGATCGCGGATAGAAGTCTCTGCTGCCATGTGGGCCAACAACTCACGCAGTGCCAAGAACGGGCGATGAAATGCGAAATCTGGGTATGTGACGTCTTTCGGAACGGTCAACGGCCCAAAGAGAACGAGCTGTTGGCGAACTGCCTCAATTTCTTCGTCGGTGAATACTCGCTCAGCCGCGAGATCGCGGCGAAATGTGATCAAAATTCCCGCAATCTCATTCCTGGATGGTACTCGATAGCATCCGCTCATTATCGGCTGATCATATTCCGACATTGGACCCTCCTATTGGCGGCAGGATGCCGCAAAATAACCGCGGGCGGCTCGACGACAGCTGCGGATCACTACAGCAACAACAAAGTCTCAATCGGGAAGCAATTGTATCCCCTGCATGCGGTAATATACATCTCGAACTGCGGATGTGACAATATCAGCGTCCGCCGCCCTCAATCGGACGGCGCCGAGACTCCAATTCGGCGTTCCGGACCTGGCATCTGGGCGGTGCCGGATCTTAATTCTCTCAACCTCGGGACAGCCGCCCCGTTCGCGAACTTCTTGAATAAAGAGTATTTCAAGTTCAGAGGTAGTGGCGGACTTCGGAAACGACTTCATCGAAATTCCATTTCGTTGCTCGATAACCCGAGAAAAGGATCGGGCACGAGCGGCATAGATGCGCCAGTCGATCATGGGAAGAGGAAATTCGAGGCTCAATCGTTAATTCGAGTCCATGTTCTGGGCGGATACCCGCCTATCATCATCCCTTCTCTTCCTCGCGCAAGGAGATACGGAGCAGCAACGCCCCTACGCCGCCATCACACCCATGACGAGCCGCTGCCCCAGCGCCTTGAGCGCTGCGTCGAGGGCGGGGAGCTTGGTCGGGTGGTCGGGATCGAGGTTGCGGCGGATCTCGCGCCCATCCTTGCCCAGGCGCGCCGCGAGGGCGGCCTGGGTGAGGCCGGAGGCGCGAATGGCCTCAATGACGGCGAGCTTGGCCGCGACCGCGGGATCGACGGTGACGGCGACGAGCGTCCGGCCGCGCGCTTTCGGCTCGGGCAGCGGCGCACCCGCGCCGATGCGGGCGAGGAGCGCGAGGCCGAGCACCTCCTCGGCCATGGCGCGGGCGTCGGCCTCGTCGTCGCCCTGCGTGATCGCCTCCGGCAGATCCGGAAGGGACACGGTGACGCCGTGCTCCTCGCCCGGCTCGAAGAGCGTCGCGATGATCGCGAAAGCAGTGCCGCCGGCCTCCGCCCATTGGCGGACGCAGGCGAGCCAAGGTTCACCGGCCCCGCAAACCCGTGGATGGCCCGCGATCGCCGGAAGCAGCGCGAACGTCGAGACTGCGCCGGCCGTCGAGACCAGCAGAAGCGCGACGATCCACCTCGGAAGCGAGAGCGTGACCATGTGCCGATCTCCGTCGCCGGCGCGTGTCGAGGCGTGCCGCTCCACCGACTACGCCGCCTCGAGGTCGATGACGAGGCGCTTGCCGAGCGCGCGGGCAGCGGCGTCGAGGGTCGGCAGCTTCGTCGCGTGCTTCGGGTCGAGGATGCGGCGCGCCTCGTTCTCCATGATGCCGAGGCGGCGGGCGAGCTCGGACTTCGAGATGCCGCTCTCGCGCCAGGCGCGCCAGACGGCGAGCTTGGCGGCGAGCTGCGCCGGCAGCGCCACCAGGTGCTCGCCCGGCACCGGCGGCGAGGGCGGCGGCACGTCCTGGCCGCGGTCCATCAGCCCGCCGACCGCGACCTCGAGCGCGTCGGCCGCCGCGGCGAGCGCCTCGGCCTCGTCCTCGCCCCAGGTCAGAATCTCCGGCAGGTCGCGGAACACTGCGCGGAGCTCGCCCGTCTCGTCGCGCGCGAGCGCGACCGGATAGCTGGTCGACATCGTCATTCCTCTTCTCGTTCGCGGGTGGCGGCCGGAAGGTCCGAACGGGCCGGGCGCCGGCCCCTCCTAAAGTTCGGAGGGGTCGACGCCGAGCTGCTTGAGGATCGTCTCTATCTTGTGCGGCTTCAACTTGCTCTGGACCGTGGTCCACCGCTCGCCGATCTGCACCCGATAGTGCGATCCGTCGCCCCGGCTTTTGTCCACCTCGAAGAATTGGCCGTTCTTCCTGGCGAACTTGCGGAGCCGTCGGATCAGTTGTTCCCGGTTCATCGCCCTCCGTCCTCGTTTCCGATGACCAGACAGTCGCACAGTTCTGTGCGAGGCGCAAGCGCATTCGAACAAAAAAGTGCGAAGCTGGGGGCGGCCGCATGAACCCGGCCGCGCCTCCGAAGGTGCCACCCGACAACCCGCTCGACGCCGCGCTCGCCTATGCGGCGCGCGGGTGGCCGGTGTTTCCGTGCAACCCGGTTCCGGACCCGCCCGGGTGCGATCCGCGGCGCCGGCGGGCCAAGGCGCCGCTCGTCGCGGGCGCCGACCGCGACGCGGCCCGGCGGGCGATCCCGCACACCGGCGGGCTGTGGCGCGCGACGACGGACGCGCAGGCGATCCGCGCCTGGTGGCGGCGGCATCCGCGCGCCCTCGTCGGCGTGCCGACCGGCGCGCGCATCGGCGCCTTCGTGATCGACCTCGACCCGAAGGGCGAGAGCCTCGCCGACGTGGAGGCCCGGCTCGTCGCGGCCGTGGGGCCGCTGCCGGCCGGGCCGCGATCGATCACCCAATCGGGCGGCGCGCACCTGTGGTTTCGCCTGCCGGAGGGCGAGGCGGTGCCGCGCAACTCCGCCAAGCGGCTCGCCGGAATCGATTGGCGCGGCGACGGCGGCTACGTGATCGCGCCGCCGTCGCGGATGACCGACGGCGCCGCCTATCGCTGGGCGATCGGCCTCGACGCGGCGGCGCTTCCGGAGCCGCCGGCGGCGCTGCTCGACCTCGTCTATCAACGGGGCGCCTTCGCGCGCGGACGGGCGGCGGCCGAAGCGTCGGGCGACGCCGACGCGGGCGAGGCGGAGGAACCCTCAGCGCCCGCCCGCGTCGTTGCGGGCGACGACCCGGCCGAGCGGGCCGTGCGGCGCTATGCGCTGGCGGCGCTCGACCGGGCGCGGGCCGACGTCTGCGGCGCGCGGCCCGGCACGCGCGGGCACACGCTGAACGCCGTCGCCTTCGGCCTCGCGCCGTTCGTCGCGCTCGGGGTGCTGTCGGAGCGCGAGGCCGTGGCGGCGCTGCGCGACGGCGCCGACGCCTGCGGCCTCACCCGGACGGACGGGGTGCGCGAGCGCGACGCGAAGATCCGCCGCGGCCTCGACGCCGGCGCCGGCAACACCGCCGACCTCGCGCGGCGGCTCGGCGAGATCCGCGCCGAGGCACGCCGGCGGGCGGAGCGGTGGGCGCGGCCACCCGCTCCCTCCGCGCCGCCGGCCGAGCTGCCGCCGCTCGAATTCTACGTCTCGCCCGAGGCGGACGGGCGCGCGACGCGCACGCACGCCTCCTGCCGGGAGCCGGCGCGCGAGCCGCCGGCGGCGCCCGGCCTCGGCGGCGCCGACCGCGTGCTCGCGGGGCTGCTCGCCATTCATCCGGAGATCGCCGAGCGGCAGCCGGAGCGCTTCGCCGGCCTCGCCGGCCTCGCCGACGAGCGCTGCCGCGCCGATGCGCGGCGACGGTTGCCGGCGCTCGGCCTGATCGACAGCGCCTGCGCCGAGCGGGTGGCCGAGCTGATGTTGCGCCAGCGCGCGCTCGTCGAGGCGGAGGAAGACCTCGACAGGTCGATCGCCGCCGCCGGCGCGCATTCGCAAGACCTCGAACGAATCGTCGCCCTCGCCGCGGCGCTCCGGGAGGAGCGCGACCGCATCGTCCTCGATGCGCAGCGGCTGGCCGACGACATGCGCGCCTATCGGCGAGCGGGATAGCGACCGCCTCCGCCGACCGACCTCGACCCGCGGCCGCCGCACGACCCGGCGGCCGACGGGACCTCGCATCCCCGAAACCGGAGGCCCCGAGACGATGACCAGACCTCCCGCCGCGCCCTTTCAGGGGCCGCGGCTCGCGATCACGCCCGCCGCGGCGGCGATCGACCCGCGGCTCAAGGGGCGCGACCTGCAGGTGCTGATGCTGCTCGGCACCTATGCCGACACGGCGACCGGCTGGTGCTGGCGCAGCCAGGTGAAGATGGCGCGGCAGCTGCGCTGCGCGCGCTCGACGCTGCAGGCCTCGCTCGACCGCCTCCATGCCGCCGGCTGGATCGACCGGCAGCCGGCGACCGGCAGCGACGGCAGCGACGCGCCGCACTGGTACCGCGTGATCTGCGATCCGAGCGAGGCGCAGATGGCCGAGCTCGAGGCGGCGCGCGCGGCGGACGACAGTGCCGGCGAGGACGGCGCCGCGCCCCCTGCCGCCCTGTCGGCACCCCTGCCGACGGATCGGCACCCCTGCCGACAGGCCGGCACCCCTGCCGTCCCTGCATCGGCAGGGGGTGCCGGCTCTGGGTCGGCACCATCAACGACTCAAGGGAACGACAGTTCCCCCCCTTACCCCCCCAGGGGGGAAGAGAGCGACCCACGGGGCGAGGGGGAAGACTACGACGACCGAGCGGCGGCGGAGCGGGCGATCGAGGCCGGGTTCCGGGCATTCCTCGCCGCCTGGCCGGACTTCGAGGGCGAGCACCCGGACCGGGCGCGGCGGGCCTGGGGGCAACTCGCCGACGACGAGCGCGCGGCGGCGCTCGCCGGCATCGAGCCGTTCCACCGGGCCCGGCGGCGCAAGGGCCGGACGCGGGACTACGCGCCGACCTCCTACCTGCGCGGCCGGTTGTGGCGGTCGCTGAAGCTCGACGCGCCGTCCGATCCGGCGGCGGCGCGCGTGCCGCTGCCGGCGTTCTCGCGCGACTGGTGGGTGGCGTGGGTCGGCGCCGTGGTGGCGGGCAACCTGCAGCGGGCGAGGTTCATGGCCTCCTACGCGCAGACCGGCTCGCCCTACGGCGTGCCAGCGGCCGAGGCGCCGACCACCGTGCAGGCCGCGGCGGCGGTGCCGGTCGTCGTCGGCTCGTCGGAATGGCGGGCCTGGGAGGCGCATTTCGGCAGCCGCGGCGCGCGGCTGCCACGGCCGGACCGGGCCGACCGGGTGTGGATGCCGGCCAGGGTGCCGGCGGAGTGGCCGGAGGCGGCCGAAGCCGGGGAGGTGCTCGATGTCTGAGCTCGATCGAGTGGACGAGGCGCGATACCTCGCCATGCTGGCGCGGGCGGCCGGCGAGCGCGCGGCCGAGCGGGCCGCCGCGCGCGAGGCGGAAGCGCGGCAGGCGACGGCGCCGTGGTACGCGGTGCGGACCGCGCCACGGGCCGAATGGCTCGCCGCCGGGCGGCTCGGCCGGGCCGGCGCCGCGGTGTTCCTGCCGTACCGCCTGGCCTCGGTGCGGCGCGGGCGGCGGGAGGTCGGCGTCTCGCGGCCGCTCTTTCCGGGCTACCTGTTCGCCCGCATTGCCGAAGGGCGGATGCTGGCGTCGACGGAGGCCGAGGGCGTCCTCGGCGTGGTGCGGTTCGGCGAGGCCTATGCCGTGGTGCCGGACCGTGCCGTCGAGGCGCTGATGGGCGCCTGCGACGCGCGCGGGTGCCTGCGCACCGCCGTCTCGCGCGATGCGCAGGGCGGCGACGAGGTGGTGCGATGGGCTGTCGGCGAGGTGGTGCGGATCATCGCCGGGCCGTTCGCCGGGTTGACGGGCGAGGTGACGGTGGTTGACGGCGCGGACCGAATCGCGCTCGATATCGACATCTTCGGTCGCAGCACTCCGGTGTCGCTATCGGAGGCGGACGTCGAAGCGGCCCGGCCGCCCGGCGGCCGGAGCGGTCCACGGTCCCGCCGACGGCGAGGGGCGCGACCGCGGTAGGCGGCTACGGATCACCGGTCCAGCCTACCTGCCGGCATCGCCGGCCGACCCAAATCCCAAGGATTTGGAAGTGCGAAGCCTGAGAGCCCGGCAATCCCGAGATCGGATCGGCCGGGCTCGAACCCATCCCGAGATACCCCAGCGCGCCCGCAGACACGGCGCGTCAGCGAGGCCGGCCTGCAGCGGCGGGGCGGGCGGCCACCCATCCAATGAGCCGACCATGGCCGTCATCCTCTCGTCCTACGTGGGCAACGGCACGGCCGCGTTCATCACGGCCGCGTCGAAGCTCGCGGGCGGCCTCGCCGAGCGGATCGCGCGGGAGAGCCTGCGCGGCGCCGGCGACAAGACGCGCACGCAGGTGCGGCGGGCGCTGCGCGAGCAGATGGGCGTCAAGACCGCGGGCGTGGTCACCCGGTCGACGCGCTCCTACGTGACCGGCGGCGGGCTCGTCTACGTCATCGAGGGGCGTGGCAAGGGCCTGCCGATCGAGGAGTTCAAGGGCCTGCGCGTCGGCTCACAGGGCGTGCGGGCGGCGCCCTGGAACGTGACGCGGCTCTTCAAGCGCTCGTTCGCGAACGGCGGATACCGGGCCCGCCTCGGGCCGGAGCGCTTCCCGGTCCGCCGCCTCTACGGCCCGTCGCCGGCGAAGGAGATCGTGAAGGACCGGACCGTCGAGGTGTTCGACGAGACCGCACCACGCGAGCTCGAAGCCCAGCTCAGCCGCCGCCTCGCCCGCCTCCTGCCCTGATGCTGCGGCGCAACATTTAGGGACCGTACCCCTCGGCCGCCCCCCGACGCCGCCGCCGCAGCCTTGGAATTCGGCAGTCTGGGTGCCCGGAAATAGGGTTGACGCGGTTGCGGCGGTTGACGATCGGCGGGCCGGCCGGTTGACGGAGTTGGCGTGATGATGTCGCCGGCGGAGTTCGCGCGGGAGATCGGGCTTTCGCGTCAGGCCATCGCCAAGGCGATCCGGGTCGGGCGGGTGCCGGTCTACGACGCGGCCGGGCAGCGGGTCGGACCGGACTACGACGGCCGCAAGTTCGTGCGGCCGGAGGAGGGCCGGCGGGCGTTCGAGCTCAGCCGAGCGCGGATCGACGACGCGGCGCTCGCCTCGGCGTCGGCAGCGCTCGAGGCCGAGCTCGCGGCCGACGGACTCGCGCTGGTCGGCGGACCGGCGAGCGGCACGGAGAAGCCGACCGAGCCGGCGCGCGGCACGCTGGTCACGGCGAAGGCCAACACCGAGGAGCTCAAGGCCGAGCTCCTGCGGATCCGCATCGAGCGCGAGCGCGGCGAGCTCGTGCCGCGCGCGGCGGTCGCAACAGCGCTCGAGACGGCGGGACGGCGAGCCAGCCAGCAGATCATGGCGCTGCCGCTGATCGCGGAGGAACTCGTCGGCATCGCGCACGCCGGCGGGGCGACGGCGCTCGCCGCCGATCTTCGCGCGAAGGCGACCGCGATGGCGACGGCGATCGCCGACGCGCTGGCGAGCGGGCTCGGCGAGGCCGAGGCCGACGACGGCGACGAGGACGATCTCGCCGATTGAGAGGGCCGATGACCTTCGTTCCGAAGGCGGAGCAGTTTCGGACCGATGTCGATGAGCTGCTCGCCGCGATCGGGCGCGGGTTTCGCCCGCCGTCCGTGGTTTCGGCGGTCGAGTGGGGGCCGAAGCACTTCGTCGTTCCCGTCGGGCCGGCGAAGGGGCACAAGCTCAACCTAGCCCTGACGCCCTACGTCGCCGAGATCCTGGAGTGCCTCAGGGTCGACAGCCCGCATGTCCGGGTCAGCGTAAAGAAGAGCGCACAGACGGGCCTCTCGACGATGGGGTTCGTCTGGCTGCTGTCGCTCATCGACACGGCCCCGGACGACATGATGTACGTCATGCCGACCCTCGCCGCCGCGAAAGACCTCAACCGCGAGCGCTTCGACGACATCATCAAGTCGTGCGCTCCGGTGGCGAAGAAGGTTCGGCCGCAGCGCTCGCGCGCCGGCGACGGCTCGACGACGCTGACGAAAGTCTTCCCGGGCGGCCGGCTGATCCTCACCGGCGCCAACTCGGCGACGGACCTGTCGTCGAAGGTCGTGCGCTTCGCCGTCGCCGACGAGGTCGACCGCTGGCCGCTCGACGTCGACGGCCAGGGCTCGCCGATGAAGATGCTCGACGAGCGCCAGACCTCCTTCACGCGGACGGCGACGCACAAGAAGCTCGAGGTCTCGACGCCGGCGAACGCGGGCTCGTCCGTGATCGACAAGTGCTACGAGGCCGGCGACCAACGCATCTGGGTGATGCCGTGCCCGCACTGCGGTGCGGAGATCGACTTCCGGTTCGAGCATCTCGAGTTCGAGCGGCTCGCCCCGTACAACGCCCGCTACGTCGCGCAGTGCTGCGAACGCAAGATCGAATCCTGGCAGCAGCGCAAGACGGTGCTCGCTGGTCGATGGAAAGCGACGAAGACCGGGCCGGGGCGGCATCCGTCGTTCTTCCTCAACGCACTCTCCTCGCTGCTGACGAGCTGGGACACGATCGCCGCGAAATACTGGGACTCGCGCGGCATCGTCGAGGAAGAGAAGGTCTTCACGAACACGGTGCTCGGCCTCTCTTTCGAAGAGCACGGCCAGGACCTCGACGCGGCGAAGATCGCGGCGGCGGCGGAGGACTATCCACGAAACGCCGTGCCGGCGACGGTCGGGCGCCTGGTGCTGGCGGTCGACACGCAGGACGACCGACTCGAATGGGCGGTCTACGGCTTCGGTCCGTCGCCGACGGGCATCACGGTCGAACAGTGGCTGATCGGCGCCGGGGTGATCGAGGGCGACACCTCGCTCGACGAGCCGTGGGAGGCGGTCGACCGGCTCGCGGTGCAGAGCTGGCCGCACGGGGCCGGGAAGGTGCTGCCGGTCGACATCGTCGGGATCGATTCCGGCGGCCACCGCACCGGCAAGGTCTACCGGTTCGTGAAGGGCAAGCCGAAATACCGCGCCCTCCGCGGCTTCGGCGAGCCGGAGCGGCTGCCGCTCGGCACGCCGGCGCGAAAGGACGTCAAGGACCAGTACAAGCGGGTGCTGTTCAAGGTTCCGCTCTATCCGGTCGGGGTCTACGGGCTGAAGCTCTGGCTCGCCCATGCGCTGAAGGCGATCGAGACGGGGCAGGAGGCGCCCGGCCGGCTGCACCTTACAGGCGAGATCGCCGACGAGGCCTATGTGCGCCAGCTCGCGGCCGAGCGGCTCGTCGCCCGCGAGCGGCGCGACGGGCGGGTTGTGCGGGAGTGGCACCCGATCATGGGGCAGCGCAACGAGGCGCTCGACCTCGCCGTCTATGCCCGGGCGCTCGCCTTCGGGGCGCGCCCGAACGGCCTCGGGGTCGACCGGATCACGCGTGAGCAGTGGTCGGCGATCCTCGCCGAGCGGCACGGGAGCGATCCGGCGCAGGGGAGCCTCTTCGGAATGGTGCCGGAAGTCCGGCAGTCGGCAGTGGGTAGCGGGCAGTCGGGGGAAGTCGAGGCCGGGGGCTCCGCCCTCTCCACTGCGAAGCCGGAACGGCCCCGCCGGCCGGTGGGCGGGGCCGGATCGGCGGCGCGACGGCTCAACGGGTAGGACAGCATGGCGACTTCGGTTCCGACGGTCCCGCGCCTGCCGGTCGCGGAAGTCCCTGCCGCGCGGCCGAGCACCGCGCCGCAGCCGCGGGCGAGCTACCTGCGCGACGGGTCGAGCGCGATCCTGAACCCTTGGCGGCCGGCGCTGCGCGACGCCTCCGACGACGTGCGGGCGGCGTGGGTGCGCGCGGCGTCGATGGCGATCGACGCGCTGCACAACTCGGGCTGGCTCGCCGGCGGGATCAACCAGGCCGTCGCGATGACCGTCGGCGTCGGGCTCCGGCTCAACCTGAAGCCGGACATCGACGCCCTCGGCTGGGACGCCAAGACGGCCTCCGCCTGGTCGCGGACGGTCGAGCGGCGGTTCGAGCGCTACGCCAAGCGCGAGTGCGACATCACCGGTCGCGCGTCGCTCGGGAAGCTCGCCGCGCAGGGGCTCCGGTCCTACTTCGGCGCCGGCGAGACGCTCGCCCTCGTGCGCCATCGGCGCGAGCCGGATTCGGTGTCGGCGACGAAGCTCCAGCTCGTCCCGGCGCACCGCCTCGTCCAGGCCGACGACCTGATGGCGAACATGGTGCAAGGGGTCAGGCTCGACCCGGCGACGGGGCGGCCAGTGGCCTACCGGATCCGCTTTCGCCAGTCGACGGGGGTCGAGGAGGACGTCGACATCCGGGCGCGCGACGGCGCCGGACGGCCGCAGGTCGTGCATCTCTTCGACGGGGAGATCAGTCAGGTGCGTGGCATCGCGCCACTCGCGCCCGTGATGAAGGTGCTCCGGCAATTCGACCAACTCGCCGACGCGACGCTGACGGCGGCGCTGATCCAGACGATCATCGCCGCGACGATCAAGTCCTCGTTCCCGTCCGAGCAGGTGATGGGTGCCCTGCAGGAGCAGGCGGAGCAGCAGGCCGCCAAGGCCGGGGTCGAATCGGCCGGACCGCTCGCCGCCTTCCTGGACCAGAAGGCCGACTGGTACGACGCGACCAAGATCGACCTCGGCCGGCACGGCAAGATCGCCCATCTCTTCCTCGGCGAAGAACTCGACTTCAACCGGTCCGAGCATCCGAACGACAATTACGAAGCGTTCGCCAAGTGGCTGCTGCGCGAGATCGCGCGATGCCTCGGGATCACCTTCGAGCAGCTGACGACCGACTACAACGGTGCGACCTATTCCTCTGTCCGGATGGCGACCGAGGAAGTGTGGAAGATCGTCGAGTTCCGGCGCGAGCACCTCGTCGCGCCGCTCTACCAGGCGGTGTTCGAGGCGTGGCTCGAGGACGAGATCGAGGCTGGCCGCATTCCTTTCCCCGGCGGCATCGGCATGTATCTCATCCATCGCGCCGCGGCGACGGTCGCCGACTGGCGCGGGCCGGTGAAGCCGACCGCCGACGACCTCAAGACGGCGCGGGCGTGGACGACGCTGCTCGACGCCGGCGTCGTCACCGAGGAGATGGTCTGCGCGATCTACGGCCTCGACTGGGAGGACGTGCACGAGCAGCTCGCCCGCGAGAAGGCCTCGCGCGCGCGGCTCGGGCTGCCGCCGCGGGCGGCGCCTCCGGATGCCGGCGCGGCGCCGCCGGAGCCGCCCGAAGACCCCGAAGACGAGAGAGAGGCCGCCTGATGGAGATCGACTGGGACGATCCCTGCGCCGCGGCGACGGAGCTTCGGCGGGCGCTGAACGAGCGCCTCGTCGGTGGTGCCGACGTGCGTGTCCGGATCCGCTCCGGCGAGCACGAGGAGGAGGTGCAGTCGGCCGTCGTCTCGATCGCCGACCTCAAGGCGGCGCTCGCCTCGGCGGAGCAGGCGTGCGCTGCGAAGCGCGGCGAGCGGCCGCGGCGGTTCGCGATCGGGGCAGGGTTCCGGCGATGACGGACGAGACGCGGTCGCCGGTGCTGCGAGCCCGCGAGGCGGTGCTCGCGACGCCTTGGGCGATGACGGTCGAGTGGGTCGAGGTCGTGGCGGCGATCGCCGGGCGCGAGCACGAGCCGCTGCCGGAGGCGCTCGAGGCGTACCGCGCGAGGGCCGTGCCCGGTGGCGACCGGCTCCTCGTGCGCGACGGCGTCGGCATCCTGACGGCACGCGGGCCGATGTTCCGGTACGCGAACCTCTTCACCGCGATCTCGGGCGCAACCTCCTACCAGTCGCTCAGGCTCGACCTCGCCAAGGCGGTCGACGAGCGCGACGTCCGCGCGATCCTGGTCAACGTCGACTCCCCCGGCGGAGAGTTCAACGGCATCGCCGAGCTCGCCCGCGCCATCGAGGCGGCGCGGAAGGTCAAGCCGATCGCCGCCTATGTCGGCGGCACCGGCGCCTCGGCCGGCTACTGGCTCGCGGCGCCGACCGGCGAGGTGGTGATCGGCGAGGCGGGCATCGTCGGCTCGATCGGCGTCGTCATGGCGCTGCCGGCGAAGAAGGACGACGGCCGCATCGAAATCGTCTCGTCGCAGAGCCCGAACAAGCGGCCCGACGTCGCCACCGACGAAGGGCGCGCCACGCTGCAGCGCACCGTCGACGCGCTCGGCCAGGTGTTCGTCGACGCGGTCGCCGAGTTCCGCGGCGTCGATGCCGACGCCGTCGTGACGCGGTTCGGCGGCGGCGGCCTCGAGGTCGGCGCCGCGGCGGTCGCGGCCGGCATGGCGGACCGCGTCGGAGATTTCGAATCGCTCCTCGCCGATCTCTCTTCCCGCGGCGCGCGCCGCATCACAGGAGGCTTCCGCATGTCGGAGCAGACGATCCAGCCCGGCCCCGACGCCGGGATCCCGAAGGCGGCGCATGACGCGGCCGTCGCGGCCGCCCGCGCCGAGGGCGAGAAGGCCGGCGCAGTCGCCGGCGCCAAGGTCGAGCGCGACCGCCTCAAGGCGATCCTCGCCCTCGACGAGGCGAAGGGCCGCGAGGCGCAGGCGCTCGCGATCGCCACGGACACCGACCTCGGCGCCGAGGCGGCGAAGGCGGTGCTCGCCGCCGCGCCGACGGCGGCCGCTGGTGGCCAGCCGCGGGCGAAGGATACGGCGCTCGGGCTCGTGACGGACCAGCCGCCCGGAAACGGTGGTTCGGCCTCGTCGTGGGGTGACGTCGTCACCGCGAACAACAAGTCGCGCGGCTTCGCCTGAAGCGGGTCGCCACATTCGAGACCTTCGCCGCCCTAAGGCGCGATCAATGGAGGATCCGACGTGACCATCCTGACGGAAGACCGCCGGACGGCGGCGCACTACATCGTCTCCGAGGCGGCGAATATCTACCGGTCGCGCGAGCAGGTGACGATCGGCCAGTCGGCGAAGCTGAAGGCCGGCACTGTGCTCGGCCGCGTGATGCTCGGCGCCGCGGTCGCGGCCGCGAAGGCCGGCGGCAACACCGGCGACGCGACGATCTCGGCGGTGACGCGCACCGCGGCGACCAAGATCGGCGTCTACGTCGTGCGCTTCACGGCGGCGACGAAGTTCGACGTCTCCGACCCGGACGGCTTCAAGATCGGCAGCGGCTCGACCGGTGCCGCCTACGCCGACGATCTCGGCTTCACGATCACGGCTGGCTCCACGCCGATGGTCGCCGGCGACGGCTTCGACATCACGGTCTCGTCGGGCTCGAAGACGTACGTGCCCCTCGACGCGGAGGGTTCCGACGGCTCGCAACTCGCCGCAGCGATCCTGTGGGGGCCTGTCGATGCGACGGACGGCGACGTCCGCGGCGTGATCACGGCGCGCGACACCGAGGTCGTCACCGACGCCCTGATCTGGCCGGAGGAATACCCGACCGAGTCGATCCCGGCACAGCTCCAGCGGCTGGCCGCTCACGGCATCATCGGCCGCTGAGCGCGGCCTCTCGCCGGCCGCTCGCGCAGAGCGGCCACTTCTCTTCACGGCTCGTCGCATAGGAGGCGCAAGCCATGGCGTCGGTGTTCGACATCTTCAATCAGGATGCCTTCTCGGCGATCGAGATCACCGAGAACGTCGTCCGCAAGACGGACTTCAAGCCGCAGCTGCTCGGATCGCTCGGTCTGTTCTCGCCCATCTATTCGCGCTCGCGCTTCATCGGCGTGGTGAAGAAGGCGAGCGGCCTCGCGCTCATCCCCACCTCCGAGACGGGCGCGCCGCCGCAGGAGCTCGTCCCTGAAGGCTCCGACCTTCGGCCCTTCAAGACGGTGCGGCTCGCCAAGGGGTCGACGATCTACGCCGAGGAGCTGCAGGGCGTGCTGGCACTGCCGCTCCAGGACCAGGTGCGCGAGATCCAGGCGGAGGTCTCCGACCGCTACGGGCGGATCACCGACGATATGGAGCTCACCTGGGAATTCCATCGGCTCGGCGCCATCCAGGGGATCGTCTACGACGCCGACGGCGTCACGGTGATCAAGAACTGGTATACGGAGTGGGGCATCTCGCAGCCGGCCGAGATCGACTTCGCGCTCGGGACGGCGGAGACCGACGTCCGCAAGAAGTGCCGCGACGTCAAGCGGGCGATGATGAAGGCGGCGAAGGGCGTATGGACGCCGGCGACGCGCGTGGGCGCCCTCGTCGGCGACAATTTCTTCGACTCGCTCGTCGATCACAAGCAGATCAAGGAGACGAAGCTCGGGACGGAGCGCGCGCCGAGCCTCGAGAACATCGAGGGCTATTCCTCGATCGAGATCGAGGGCATCACCTTCATCAACTACCGTGGCACGGATGACGGCACGACGCTCGCGATCGACACCGACAAGGCGAAATTCTTCCCGATCAGGGCAAACGGTGCCTTTCAGGTCGGCTGGGCGCCGGCGGAGTTCTTTCCCTACGTCAACCAGCGTGGGCAGGATCGCTACGGACTGATCGTCACGGACAAGGATCGCGACGCCTGGCGCCGGCCCGAGCTCTACTCCTACCCGCTGTTCATCTGCACGCGGCCGGAGATGCTGCTGCGGGCGAAGCGGGCGTAGCCATGCCCGGCTTCGCCGAGATCGCGGCGCGGCGTTCCCGCGTCGCGGGGGCCGTCGACCGACGGTGGGCCGAGCGGGTCCGGATCGTGCCGATGGGGGCGGGCAAGTACGTCGCCGCCACGGCCGATCCGGACCGGGTCGCCTACGAGATCGAGGCGCCGATCCTCTCCTCGCCCGGGACGCAGTCGCTCGACGGCGTCGAGCACCGCAAGGCGTCGCGCGGCATCGCCGCAGGGCCGATCGTGCTCCGGCTCGCGCCGGGGACGGTCGCGGCCGACGCTCTGCCGCGCCCCAGCGACCGGGTCGAGGCGCTCGACCGCGCTCCAGTCGAGGTGTTCGAGGTGGCCGGCCCGCCGCAGACCGACGGGGCGGGGCGCGTTCTCGTCAATCTCGTGCGGGTGGCGACATGAGCCTCGTCGCGCTCGCCCTCCGGATCGCGACGGTCAAGGCACTCGCCGCCGCGACCTGGGCGGGGCCGTGCGTGTTCGACTCCGCGATCTCGACGATCGATCGCAAGGTGCTCGAGGGCGGCCGGCCGGTCGTGATCGTGCTCACCGAGGAAATCGACGAGACGATCGTCGGGCGCGACCTCGTCGCACCGGACCGCACGGTCGCGCTCGCGATCGAGGCGGCGATCGCCGGCGAGATCGAGGGCGACGGGCCAGGTGCGGCCTTCCGGATCCCGCACACCGACGAGGGGCTCGAGCTCAGCCTCGATCTCCTCGGCCACCAGATCCTCCGCGCGCTCGCCGCGGCCGACGGGCCCTGGGCCGAGCTCTGGCGGACGCTGGTGCTGCGCGTGCGGGAGTCGCATCGCGAGCGCGGCGCCGGAGATCGGCGCGGCGTGCGGTACGCGGCGCATCGCCGAGTGATGCTGTGCGAGACGATCGGCGAGCCCGCCTTCGGGCGAGCGCCGGAAGGCGCATGGGCGACGCTGCTCGACCTCATGACGGCCGACGGCGAGCTCGCGGGACTCGCCGACCTGCTCCGCGAGGAAATCGCCGCGCCGGCAGGGATGCCCGACTGGCGCCTCGCGCAGGCGAGACTCGGCCTCACCCTGGCCGGCGCACAGGCGCTCGGAATCGTGCCGGTCGCGACGACGGCCGAGGGCCAGGTGCCGTCGCTCTGGTCTCTGTCTCTGTTCGGCGCCCCGATCGACCAGGACGTCGCCGACGGCCCGCTTCCCGAGGGGGCGTGATGGACATCGTCGATGCCGTCGCCTGGCTCGCCATGCGGCTGTCGCGCCTCGAAGGGCGGGTGGCGGGGACGGTGCGGCACGGCACCGTCGCGGCCGTCGATGCGGCGCGCAAGCGCTGCCGCCTCCGCCTCGGCGGCACCGACGAAGCGCCGTATCTCGGGCCGTGGGTGCCGTACACGCAGGTCGCCGGCGCGCTCAAGCTGCACACTCCGCCGAGCGTCGGCCAGCAGATGACGATGGTCGCGGCGGGCGGCGACCCACGCCAGGCGATCGCGGTGCCGATGACCTGGTCGACGGCCAATCCGTCGCCGAGCGATGCCGCCTCCGAGCACGTCGCGACCTTCGGCGACTTCCGCCTCGAGCTGCGCGGCGGCGAGGTGGTGATCTCGGTGCCGCGGCTCGCGCTCGACTGCGGCGGCTCGACCTTCGAGCTCAGCGGCGACGGGCTGGCGCTCGCCGCCGCGACGGCGATCACCGGGGCTGCGCTGACGCACAACGGCCACGACGTGGGTGACAGCCACGTCCACACGGCAGTCGCGCCGGGCGGTGCCCTGTCCGGCCCGCCGCCCTGATCGTCCCGTCACGACAGGATCTCCAGATGGCGAATTCCGAGCGCGTCGGCATAGACCGGCGGACCGGCAAGGTGCTGATCGGCTGGCCGCATGTCGTCCAGTCGATCGAGGCGATCTTCACGACGGCCTTCTTCGTGCGGGCAATGCGGCCGCACGTCGGGTCGCTCCACACCCGGCTGTTCGGCGAGCTCGTGCTCGACGGCGCGCAGCGATTCCGCTTCGCGACTGTGCTGGCGATTCGGATGTTCGAGCCGTGCTTCGAGCCGGATCTCGTCGAGATGGTCGACCTCGACCGGACCGGCGATACCGGGTGGCTGATCGAGGGGACCTATCTGCCGCGCGGCCACCTCGGTGACCGAACGGCCGCCGGCCGGCGGCAGCTCGTGCTGACAGGCGGGCTCGGCTCGATCCGCGTCGCGGGGACCACGTTGTGAGCCGCACCGATCTGACGCCCGACCTGCTCGACCTGTCGCGCCTCGCGCCGCCGGCGCTCGTCGACACGTCCTATGAGACGATCCTCGCGCAGCGGCTCACCTCGTTCGAGGCGCGGTGCCAGGCACTCGGCGTGCCGTGGGACGCGGGCGGCACCGAGTTCGACCCGGCGGTCGTGCTGCAGCAGGAGGATGCCTACCGCGAGATTCTGGTGCGCCAAGCGATCAACGACGCCGCGCGCCGACGCCTTGTCGGCTACGCCACGGGCGCTGATCTCGATTGGCTCGCGGCGACCTTCTACGCGGATCTCGGCATCCGCCGCATGGTGGTCGATCCGGGCGATCCGACGGCGTCGCCGCCGGTGCCAGCGACCTACGAGAGCGACGAGCGGCTGACCAGGCGCATCTTGCTGGCGCCGTGGGCCTACGTCGCGGCGATCACCCCTGGGGGCATCGTCTATCGGGCGCTCGCGGCCGATGTGCGGGTGATCGACGCGCTACCGATCAAGCACGGCACCGCCGACGTCGAGTGCATCGTGCTCGTCGACGACGGCGGCGACGCGGACATGCGCGCGGAGGTGCTGGAGACGGTGCGCCGCGTGCTCTCCGGCACGGGCGTCAAGGGCATGACGATGCCCGTTTCGGTCAGCCATGCCGTCGAGGTCGCGGCGCCGGTGACGGTGCGGCTCGACGTGCGCACCGGGCCGGACAAGCCTCTCGTCGAGTCGGCGGCCGCGGTGGCGCTCGCGACGCTGGCGGCCGCGGCGCGCCGGCAGATCGGCCGCGTCGTCCCGACCGACGAGATCATCGCCACCGCCCGCACGGCCGCCGGCGCGGTGCTCAAGCTGCACTTGGACGCGCCGATCGCCGACGTCGACCCCGGCGCCGACGGCGTCGCCGTGCTCGGGCCGATCACCGTGACAGCCGAGGTGCCGTCGTGACCGTCAGCCTCCTGCCGTCCAACGCCACGCCGTGGGAGCTGGCGGTCTCCGAGACCTCGGCCGAGCGGCACGACGCCCTCGTCGCCGCGGCCGCGCTGATCGCGGACCTGTGGGACCCCTGGGCCTGCACGGCGGATTTCCTGCCGTTCCTCGCCCGCGCCGTCGGCTGCGGCGCGATATGGGACGCGGCGGCGCCGGAGTTGGCGAAGCGCGCGCTGATCGCCCGGATGCCGGCGGACATGCGCCGCATCGGCACCCTCGACCTAGTGCGCGAGTGGATCGCGCTCAAGGGCGGCATCGTCCACGACGCAATCGTACCTCCGCAGGGCTTCTACGCCGGCCCGTCGATCACGCCGGCGGCGACCGCCGCCTGGCTGGCGGCGCTGCCGGAGCTTCGGGTCACGCTTACCGTCGACGAGGCGCCGATCGCCGCCGTTGCCGCGCCGCGGGTAATGCCGCTGCCGCCGGCGGCGCCGGCGCTCGACGACGTAGAGCTGTTCGCCGGCGAGGGCGATGCGATCGAGATCGCCGGCACCGGGCATCCGGGCTGGCTCGTCGAGATCCTGATCGCCGAGCCGGGCGAGACTTTCGCGCCGGAGGCGTTCGACCCGCGCGTGCCCGACGCGGCGATCGTCGACGGCGCCGCGGTGCCGATCACCGCGTGCGCGGCGCCGCGCTACGCGGACGCGCCCGAACTGGCGCTCGGCCCCTGGATGACGGCCACCCGGTCGGTGGCCGAGGAGCCGGTGCGAACGGCGGTGCTGATCGACGCCGGCGTCGAGCGCGAGGTGATCTACCTGCCCGACCCGGACGGCACGGGCTCGGAAATGTACGTGCTGCCGCCGGCGCCCAACGCCGCGTTCTTCGCCGGCGGCTGGGCCGATCACCTCTACGCCGCCGAGACCGACGAGGGGATGCGCGTCGCGCGCGTGCGCCGCGCCGATCCGGTCGACGGCGTCGACGCCTGGTCGGCCATCGCCCTCGGCGCGCGCGAGCCGGTGAGCGCGGCGCCGGAGCGCGAGATGCGGGCGCTTGCCGATCCGCAGGTGATGTACGCGGACCACGGCCACGCCGACGTTCACGTCGCCGGCGAGAGCGGGCTCGACCTCGTGATCACCGAGCGCTGGCGGCTTATCGACCCGACCATCTCCGCGACGGTCGGGCCGATGACCGCCTACGCCGACTGGACGCGCATCGACTGGCCCGACCACACGGCCGAGCTGTTGGTCGAAGTCCACGAGATCGCCGACCCGCGCGAGATCTACGCCGGACGGTCCTTCGAAGGCGCCTTCGCCGGTGGCGAGGTGCTCACCCCCACGCTCGACGCCGTCCGCTCCGCCGGTCGCGCGGCCAAGGCGCTGCACGACGACCTCTACCTCGACACCGCCTATCCGCCCCGTCGCCGCATGAGTGATGCGCGGACGTGGGCCGACATCATGGGAGCCGCCGCATGACCATCGCCCCCGAGGAGATCGTCCGCATCACGTCCGGCCAGGGCATCACCTGGGACGACATGATGCGGATGCAGACCGGCAACCAGGACGCGGTCGATGCGTTCATCGAGATCGCACTCGGCGGCCGGGCCGGCTACAGCGGGTTCCAGCTCGTGCGCACATCCGACACCGTGGCGACTATCTCCCCCGGCCGGCTGTTCGGCGCCGACGGCAAGCGCTACGCCCTCGTCGACAATCAGGCCGAGGACCTGTTCTCCGCGCTTCCCGTATCGAATGGCGTCAGGGTGATCTCGTTCGTCGCCTCGGGGACCGAGGTCGACACGGAAGCGGCGACGCGGGTATTCAAGGTCGACGCGGACCTGACGACGCCGGGAACGCCGCAGAGCACGGCGACCCGCCGTCGCCGCGTCGCCGTCGTCCAGCGCATCGCCGGGACGCTCGGGCCGGAGCCGGTCGCGCCGGTGATCCCGGCCGGCTACGTCGAGATCGGCCGCGTCGTCCTGAGCCAGGCCGGCATCGTCGGCGATCCGGAGATGGTCGCGGAGACCCGCGTCCCGACGCTCGCCGAGCATGCGGACAAGATCGCCGCGTCGAGCGAGACGCTCGAAACCTACGCCGAGTTGCTGTCGACCCTGCGCTCCGACATGGCCGCGCTCGCCGATCAGGCGCGCGGGCTCGCGAGCCGCACCGAGGTGGCGGAGCTGACCCGCGCGGTGGGCGACCTGCGCAGCCGTGTCGAGACGCCGGCGGCCGCCGTCCACATCGACGAGGACACTTACGAGACGGACGACAAAAGCGACGACGCAGCGGCCGGCTACGCGGCGCGGATCGACGGCGGTCTCCGTTTCCCACGCACGTCGGACAGCGACCCCCTGACGCTGTTCCAGCCGAACGATCCGCTGGTAAAGGTCCACCCGAGCGGTCTCGTGCTGCCGGCCTACACGGAGGTCGTCAATGCCGGCAAGGCCGGCTGGTACGGCGCCGCGACGTCGCCGATCCGGCCGCGCGACTACACCGTCTCCGATCGCGCCTGGACCGGCCTCGGCGCCGCGCGCTCCTACTGGTGGTATGGGCCGGGCGTCAGCCGGGCCGACGCGATGAAGATCATCCAGGAGACCGGCATCGTCAGGTTGTTCGATCCGAAGACCGGCGCCAACATCAACGTCAATCTTCAGGGCAAGTCCTGGACGATCCTCTCGGGGCAGCGGTCGGCCTTCTACCACATCATCTACATCGACGAGCCGTACTCGGACATCGAGACCACCGCGGCGATCGTCTCCGGCGCCGGCATCGCGCAGACCTGGCTCAACCCGGGGCTCCAGTGGGTGACGGGCGTCGCGGTCGGCCTCAAGGTGCTCGACCCGACCGCGCCGATCAACGTGCTCCTCTGCCACCTGACGGCGGCCGGAACGCCGGACCTCACTCGCGTGATCACTAGCGGCCAGCTCGCCGGCCCCAGCGCGGTGCTCGCGCCGGCGCACACGGTGATCCCGGTGGCGCCGGCGCTCCTGCTGCCAGGGCAGCGCATCGCCGCGGTGCTGGTGACGACCGGCCTCTATCAGCTCGCCTGCTACCCGGCGCAGACCAACCACGGCGGCACGCTGTTCTACGCCGCCGACGGCGTCTACTGGATGGCCGACCCGGCGCGCGACCTCGCGATGTCGCTTCGGGTCGCGCAGTTCTCGCGGTCCGTCACCACCGTCGAGATCAATGCAGCAACGCTGGCCGGCGGCATGCGCGAACTGGAGCTTGCGGTCGTCGGCATCGAGTACGGCGCCGGCACCTTCGGGCTCCTCGGACGCGGCGCCGGCGACGCCGGCTGGCGATCGATCTCCGAGGATGACGGAACCATCCTCTCGGGCGCGCCGGACGTGCTCCAGCTCCAGGCCCGCTGGGTCGGCACGCAGTCGATGCAGGCGGGCATCTGGCTCGGCCAGTCGCGCCTTCTCGCGGCGCGGGCGCAGTCGGCGATGCTGCACGTCTCCGAGGTGATCACCCTGCCGAGCGCCCGTACGGCGTTCTCGGTGCAGCTCGACCTCGTCGGCTTCGACGATACCCCGCACGACGTGGCGGTTTCGCTGCTCTCCGGCGCCCTCTATGCGACCGAGACGGCCGCCTCGGCCACGGTGATCGAAGAAACCGCCGACGTCGCGGTGAAGCGCCTGACGGCAACGTTCACGCTCGGCGCGGCCGCCGGCACCGTGAAGGTCAAGACCACGGGCTCGACCAGTGATGTGACGTCGACCTTCGCCGTCCGCCGTCGCCGGCTGACCGCCAACTGAGGAGATCGACATGGCACGCACCCCCCGCTCGACCACGCCCGCCGCCGCACCGGCCGAGCCAGACGACCGCCGCTGGCGCATCACGCTACGGGAGCCCGTCGAGATCCCCGGCACGACGCTCCGGCCGGGCCTCGCCTATCGCGTCGACGCGGCGAGCCGAGCGCTCGCCGGTGCGGCGATCCTCACCGAGCAGGAGATCTGACGTGGCGAGCCGGATGGCCGAGTATGAGGGGGTGATCCGCGCGGTCGACCTCGGCCGCGTGCCGGCCGCCGACGCCTTCCGGTCGCTGATCTCCGACCTCGATCGGCGGGTCGCCAAGGCGGAGGCTGTTTCGGTCGATGCGACGGCGGCGATCCAGGAGCTGCGGGACCGCGGCCTCGCGATCATCACGGAGACGATCACCCCGTCGGTCGAGCAGGCGAAGGCGGCCGTCGCGCAGGCTACCGGCTATCTCGCCTCCCTCCAGGCGGAGGGGCTGCCCGGTGGCTTGGTGGCGCTCGACCCGATCGAGAGCTTGCCGGGCGTGACCGAGGCCCAGACTGCCTTCGAGGCTCTCGCGGCCGGCCTCGCGGCGCTTGATGGCGTGCTCGCCGCGATCTCTGCGCTGGGGACAGCCGTCGACGGCAAGGCGCCGGCGGGGCACACGCACCCGACCACCTCCATCGACGGCCTCGACCCCGCGCTCGCTGCGCTCGCCGCGGCCGCTGCCGGGGGGAAGACGCGGATGGGCTCCGCCTCCGACACGAGCGTGTGGGCGCGGACGTCCGCCCTCTATGGGTTTGTCTCGACCGCGCTCTCTTACACGGCCGCCTATGCCAACAGTTCGTGCGTCGCGATCGTCGTGATTTCGGGCTCGGCGCAGTCGGCGACGGACAGTGCCTACGCGCGGTCGAACCTCAAGGTCCAAGCGAACGTCCCCGTGACCAACTGGACCGACGTCTCCGGCGTCCGCGTCGCCGGCCCGGTGCGGGCGTTGCCCGTGTCCGGACAGAACCAGATCCACCCCTTCTTCGCCGTGCTGCTGGTTCCGCTCACGCAGGTGCAGAAGCTGGCTGGTGCCGGCTGGTCGGTGGCGGCGCTCGGCCAGATCGTCGACGCCGGCTCGACGCTCAACGTCTACGCCACCGACGCGGTCTTCTTGGAGTTCCCGGCATGACGGCACCATCGGTCCAGGTCGTCGCCCGCGCGCTCGGACATGACAACTTCAGTCTGCGCGGCGGGGCCATCATGCTCGACGGCCCGCCGGGCGAGCTGCCGACCGAGCGCGCGCCGCTCACGGCCGAGGAGATCGCCGACGCCGAGGCGGCCATCGCCGCCGAAACGGTGCCGCAGGTGGTCTCCGCCCGGCAGGCGCGCCTCGCGCTCGCCGGCGCGGGTCTCCTCGACGCCGTCGAGGCGGCGGTCGCCGGGCTGTCGGCCTTCGATCGGATCGAGTGGGAGTACGCGACGGAGATCCGGCGCGGCCACCCGATGATCGCCTCGCTTGCCGTCGCCCTCGACCTCACCACCGGCGAGGTCGACGAGCTGTTCCGCGTCGCGGACATGATCGTCTGATGCGCACCGTCACCGTCCGCGTCCGGCCCGACGGCACCTGGTCCGGTCGGCTGCCGGCGCTCGCCCGCGGCGAGCACCTGGTCGCCGTGCGCCACGTCGATCGCGAGGGCCACGCGAGTCCGCTGTCGGAGGCCGTCGACCTCCTCGTCGTCGGCGCGCCGACGATCGTCGGCGGCCCCGCCATCATCACCTCCGCGGCGTCGCCGCTCCTCCCCGTCCTCGCGCCCGAGGGCGAGGACGTCGAGACCGAGGTCGACCCGTGAGCATCATCACCCCGATCGTCGGCGGCGAGGCCGTGGTGCCGCTCGGCGCCCTCGGCCGGGGCCATCGCACGGTGCGGGTGCGGGCGCGCAAGGGCGCGTTCGCCGGTCCGGCGGTGGAAACGGACCTCTACTTGCCGGAGTGGGTGCTCCCGGATGCGACCGCCGGCGATGACTGCCGGCGGTGGCTCTCCTACCGCGAGCCGGCCGGCGCCGGCAGCGGCGGGGTGATCTCGACGCCCGATGTGACCTTGACGCACCCGCGCGCGTCGACGCGCGCGCGGCGGAACCCGGCCGGCGTCTTCGAAATGCTCCTGGCCGACGTCATCGCGCCGGATCACGACACGGCAGGAACGCCGCTCGGCGTGCGGCTCGAGCGCCTCGTCACCTACGAGCGCATCAACAACCTGCTCTCCGGCGCGGTCGCTGGGTCGCCGGGCACGCCGCCGACGGGTCATAGTGCGACGGCACAGGCCGGCCTCACCCGCACGATCACCATCGGCAGCATCGGCGGCATCCCGACGATCGCCTATCGCTACGTCGGCGCGCCGGCGAGCAATGTGCAGATCCTCCTCCAGATGCTGCCCACGGCCACTGTCGCGGCGGCGCCGGGGCAGGTGTGGACGATGGGCGCCTACGTCGCCGCCAGCGGCACGGGGCTTCCAGGCCTCGGCCTCGGACTCTGGGAGACCGACGCTGGCGGCGTGCTCCTGCGGGGCACAGATCAGGCGATTGCATTGCCGGCCGCCTGGGCGCGCCGATCGCGGACCGTGACGTGCGGCGCCTCCACGACCCACGTCCGCATGCTGCTCGGGTCCGGCATCATCGTGGCCGGCACGCCGTGCGACTTCGAGATCACCTTCGGCGGTGCGACCCTGACGCGGACCTCCTACCTGCCGTCCGAGTACCTGGTCGGCACGTCGGCGCTCACCCGCGCTCCCGATGCCGCCAATGCGGCGCTCGGGTCGTGGTTCGACCATTCGCGTGGGACGCTGCTGGCCGAGTGGGCGATCCCGAGCCCCGACCCGACGGCGCCGGCGCCCGGCCTGGTGACGATCAGCGACGGGACGCCGAGCAACAGGATCGGCCTCTATCACCGCACGGCCGACGCCACATCCAGGCTGGTCGTCACCAGCGGTGGCGTACCGCAAGCCGATCCGAACTGGGCGGCCCCGCCCGTCTACACCTATGGAGCCGTCCGCCGGTCGGCGGTCGCCTGGGCGACCGACGACGTGCAGGGATGTGTCGACGGTCTGCTGTCGCTGATCGATACGGGCAGCAACGCGATCCCGGCCGGCCTGACGCGCCTCGATCTCGGCGTTCTCGTCGGCGGCAACTACCTCGACGGCTGGCTCCGCCGATGGTTCTACGTGCCGCGCCGGATGAGCGGCGCGGACATGCAGGCGGCCCACGCCTGGCTGGCGGCGAACCCGTGACGCGCTGGATCGACAACCTTATGCGCTACGACGACGAGGCGGCCGCCGTCGCCGCGCTGGCGCATCTGCGCGCCGGCGACGCCTGGACCATCCCGGTCGTGCCCGTCGTGGTGGTCTATGCCGACGCGGTCTACGGCACGCCCGACCCGGAGACCGGCGACGCGCCGCTGATCACGCCGGCGGTCGTCGCCAATGGTCATTGGATGATCGCCGTCACCGACGTGCCGGATGCCGACCTCCTCGGCCGCGAGGAATGCCGCCTCGCCACCGACCGGGCGGCGGCCGTCGCCGGCGAGCCGTTCGGGCTCCTGTGCCGCGAGGCACCGGAGGTGATCGACGCGGTGCTCCGCATCGAGCCGCTGTTCGGCGGGTCGAGCTACCCGTTCGGCAACCTGGTGATGATCGGGTAGGGGCGGCCGGCCGCGCCTCTCGGCGCATAGACCATCTGCGACCATCGGCCGGCCGCGCGAAGCCGCCCGGAAAACTCGTCCACGAAGGAGAACGACCATGACCGACCCTGTCGTCGGCCTCTCGGTGCGTCGCGAGGCGATCGAGCCGGCCCCGGCTTCGAACGCGCAGATGAGCGTCATCGGGCTCTGCGGCCCGATGACGAAGGCCGCGAACGTCCTCGATGCCGACTTCGCCGCCGCTTTCCCGATGGACGAGCCGGTGCTGTTCGGCTCCAACTCGGCCAAGGCCCGGATGATCGCGCCGGATTCCGAGATGGGGGTGGCGCTCCGGCTGATCAACGCGCAGCTCGGGCGCCTGCAGGTGTCGGCGCAGTGCGTCGTCTCGCGCACCGCGCCCGGGGCGGACGAGGAAGCGGCGATCGCCGGCATCGTCGGTTCGGCCGCCGCGCGGACCGGGCTGCACGCGCTGCGCTATGCCGGCAGCCACGTCGGCGCGATTCCGCGCCTGATCTATCCGCTCAAGACCAGCTGGCAGGAGACCGAGAGCGACGCGAATCCCGTGGTCGCCGAGCTGGCGTCGATCCTCGACGGGATCTACGCGGTCGCCGCCGTCGATGCGCCCGGGACCGACCGCGACGGCGACGTCGCCTATCGTGAGACGGTCCAGTCGAGCCGGATCATGGTGACGACCCCGGGCGTCAAACTACGTGACAGCGCCGGCGCGCCGATCACCGGCGGGCTCGGTGCCGCCGCCGTCGGCCTTTTCGTGCGGCGGGACGCCGAGCACGAAGGGCGGCCGTTTCGTTCTGTCATGAACCAGCCGGTGTACGGCATCGAGGCGGCGACGAGGGCGATCGAGTTCCACCTCTCGGACGGATCGGTCGAGGGACAGGACCTGCTCGCCCATCAGATCGGCCCGCTGGTGCGCGGCGAGAGCGGCGACGACTTCGCGATCGCCGACGGCGGCTTCGTGTTCATGGGGTTCGAGAACGTCGGCGAGGACCTGGTCTGGCGACAGATCCACAAGGTGCGCGGGCGCGACTTCGTCGAGCTGACCGCAATCCGCACGATCCGGACCTATCTCGGCAAGTGGAACCTGACCGAACAGACCATCCAGGCGGTGGTGAACACGGTCCGCAACATCCTGTCGAAGGCGACGGGCAAGAAGGAAATTCTCGGCTACCAGTGCCGCTTCGACCCGGACGAGAACAACCCGGACGACCTGCGCACCGGCCACATCTACGTCGACACCCGCTTCGAGGAGGCGCCGGTGTTCCGCCGCGCCACGCTGCTGTCGCGGCCCTACGCGCCGGCGCTCGACGCGACGATCGAGAGCTTGATCGCCGCCGAGACGCTCTGACGGCGCTCCTCCGACGGCGACGCCCTCGACGGCCGGTGCCGCGCCCGCGGCGCCGGCAGCCCGCTCCCCATCTCACCGGAGGCCCCGGCCATGGACGTGTACCTGCTCGAAAGCGTCAACCTGTTCATCGGCGACGCCGATCCCGACAAGTCGAAGCACTTGGTGCTGCAGAGCCTGGCGCTGCCGACGCTTGAGCGCGTCACCGCCGACCACCTCGGCGGCGGCGCCTCCGCCGAGGTGGCCTGGTCGATGGGGGCGCTGCGCAAGCTCGAGCCGACCTTCAAGCTCGCCGGCTTCGACGAGCAGGCGTCGCGGGCGGTCACCTCGGGGCGGATCGAGACCTTCACGGGGCGCGGCCTGATCCGCCGCAAGAGCGACGGCGCGGCGCTCAAGGCGGTGGCGGTGATCCGCGGCATCCTCTCGCGCGGCGCGCCGGACAACTTCGACCGCACCAACATCTTCGGCCACGACCACACCATTGCCGAGTGCACGGCCTACAGCCTGACGGTCGGCACGAAGACCTGGATCGACTGGGATCTCTTCGAGCACAAGCTGATCCGCTTCGGCGAGGACATGCTGGCCGAGGAGCGCCGCATCCTGGCGATCGGCGCGTGAGGCGCTCGGCCGTGATGCGTGGCGAAGTGAAGCGAGGAGCGGACGGGCCGCGCGACCTCCTGCCGGCGGAGATCGTACCGCTCCGTCATCCCTTCGCGCTCCGCGGATGGCGCATCCGCGCGGTCTCAATCGCGCCGCCGCGGATCGCGGCGCTGATCGCGCTCCGGACGGCGGAGGCGATCGACCCGCTCGAGCTCGCCGCCGCCCTCACCGAGGCGCCGGCGGAGATCCTCGCCGCGCTGCGCTGGCCGGACGTCGAGGCGATCCTCGAGCGCGGCCTGCCGCTGCTGCCGCCTGATCTCCGGGCGCTCCTCTTGGCGCCGGCGCCGGACGCGACCTTTTCCTCGGCGCGGATCGATGCGGAGGCGGCGGCCGACGTGGGCAACCTCCTTCCGGACGACGCCGAGGTCGATCCGGCGGATTTCCTGACCCGAGGCTGATGCGATGGGCGACCGCACCTCAACCCTGACCATGCGGCTGGTCGACGGCGTCAGCGGCGTCGCGCCGAAGGTGCGCGCCGGGCTGCAGAGCGTCGATCGGGCCGCCCGGGCCGTGCCGCGCCGCGTCACGGTGCCGGTGGCCGGCTCGCGCGCCGGCGTGGCCGCGGACCCCTGGGGGGCGCCAGGAGGGGGGCGGAGCGGTGCCGGCGGGCTGAACGGCTCGACCTCGCCGATCGGCCTTCTCGCCGGCGGCGGCGCGATCCTGACCGCGCTCGGGGCACAGGCGGCGGCACGCCGCGCCGTGGAGGGCTACGTCGACTTCGCCGACCTCGAGCGGCGGATGACGCGCATCGCGCTCACCGCCGACGAGACCGCGGCGGCCGGGCGGGCGGCGCTCGCCGGCATCGTGCGGCTCGCCGACGACGTGGCGATGCCGGTCGACGCCGTCATCGAGGGGCTCGAGACGCTGGTCGCACAGGGGCGAACGCTTCCCGAGGCGCTCGCCTTCCTGCCGGCGATCGCCCGCACTGCCCAGGCGGCCGACGCGGCGACCTCGGACATCGCGGCCTCGGCCAACGCGCTCGCGAGCGCGCTCGGCATCTCCGCCGGCGAGATGCAGGAGGCCTTCGACATCCTGGTCGGCGGCGGCAAGGCCGGCATGTTCGAACTGAAGGACATGGCGCAGTACCTGCCGGGGCTCGCGCCGAAGATGGCGGCGCTCGGCTACTCGGGCACGAGCGGCCTCAAGAAGCTCGTCGCGATGCTGCAGGTGGTGCGCAAGAACACCGGCGAGGCCGGCACCGCGGCGACCGCCGTGGGCGAACTGCTGGACAAGATGTGGTCGTCGCAGACGGCCAACAATTTCGAGAAGTTCGGCATCGACCTGCCGCGCGCACTGCGCAAGGCGAAGGCCGACGGAAAGGACCTCGTCGACACGTTCCTGGACCTCGTCCAGGCGGCGACGAAGGGCGACATGACATACCTGCCGCAACTCCTGACGGACAAGGAATTCCGCACCGCCTCGCTCGCCCTCCTCAGTCTCCGCGGCGACCTCACGGCGCTGCAGGCGGCGCTCGACAACGTCGACGGCGCGGTGATGCGCGACCTCTCCCAGGTGACCGAGGACGCGCGGGCGAGCGTCGACCGGCTCCGCAACGAGTACCAGCGGCTGTGGCGGGAGCTCGGCGAGCTCGGCGACAAGGGCGGCGCGACCTACGGGCTCGAGGCGGTGGCGAACCGGATCGGGCGCATCGTCGACACGATCGAGGAGCTCGAGCGGCGCACCGGCGGCCTCATGAGCGGGGGCGATCCCAAGACGCTCGTCGAGTCGACGGTGCCGGTGCTCGACCCGTCGCAGGCGATTCCGATGCTCCTGAACGGGGTGAAGATCGAGGGCAAGGGCGTCGGCGACTGGATCGTCGACACCCTGTTCGGCGGTCCGGCGCCGACGGTGCGGTTGCCGCGGCCGAAGCCGGCGCCCGACTATGCGGTCCGCCCCGGCGCCGGCGGCTCGGCGATGCCGCGCCCGCGGCCGGCCGCCGACGCGCCGGCGCCGCCGGCGGCCTATCCGCCCGACCTCCTGCCGCCGCGGCGGCCGGGCATCGGCGGGCCGACGTGGTCGCGCGTGCCGGTGACGGCGGAGGAGCTCCGCGCCGTGCTCCTTGAGGACGTGCGGCGCCGCCGGCCGGCGATCGCCCTCGACCGGTTCTCGACGCCGTCGCAGAAGATCGCGGCGGAGCGCGCGCGGCGGCGCCTCACCGGGCCCGGCGGCGACGTGACGCGCGGTGCGCCGGTCGAGGACATGGACGGCCGCCAGGTCACCCGCTTCCGCCGGCCGGGCGGCGATGCCGCCGCCGCATCCACGGAGGCGCCCCGCGCGGGCGGCCGGGCGCGGGAGATCGACGCGCTGACGGCGGCGCTCGGCCGCCTCGAGGCGCAACTCACGGGCGGCGGCGCCGGCGGGGCGATCTTCGACCGGGCGCGGATCGAAGGCGACATCGAGCGGATCCGCGCGCTACTGCAGCAGCTCGGCGCCGAGGCGCCGGAGATCCCGCTGCCGCTGCCGAAGCCGGTCGACCTCTCGGCGGCCGGGGCGGAGACGATGCGGACCTTCGGCGCTGGCCTCGACGCCGAGATGGCGTCGGTCGAGGCGCGCGTCGCCGCCTTCGCGGGGCGTCTGCAGAGTCGCCTCTCGTTCGCGGCGCGGCCGAGCGTGCAGGCGACCGTCAGTGTGACGGAGCGGCGCGTGCCGGCGCCGGGCACGACCACGGCCGCCGACGTCGACTACGCCCTCGGCCAGCGCTACGCCGAGCGCGTCGCCGGCGGGTTCTGGGACGGGGACTCGATCGGCTGAGGCGGCCGCCCGCATGGACAGGACGCGATGATCACCCTCCTCTCGATCGGCCCACTGGTGTTCGACCTCGTCGTCAATGCCGACCGCATCCTCGACGAGGGCGAGGAGGACTTCGCGCGGCCGGACGTGATCGGCCGGCGGCGCCCGTTCGGCCACGCCGGGCCGGGCAGCGAGGGGCTGACGATCTCGGGGACACTGTTCCCCGAGCGGCTCGGCGGCCTCGAGGCGATCGACGTGCTCAAGACCCTGAAGAGCGCCGGCGTGGCGCAGCTCGTGATCCGCGGCGACGGGCGGGTGATGGGCTGGTACCGGATCCTCGGCTACTCCGCCGACCACGGCCACCTCAATGCGCGCGGCGTCGGCCGGCGGATCGACGTCGAGGTGCGGCTCGAGCGCGACGAGGCGCCGGAGGCGGCGGCGGCGATCGGCCAGTTGCTCGAGCTGCTCGGCTGAGGGGGGCGGGATGGCGACGGCCTATGAGACGGTGACGGTGAGCGGTGAAGGAGTGCGGCTTGACCGCATCCTGGCGCGGCGCGACCGGCGGCTCGCCCCGGGCCTCGTCGAGGCGGCGCTCGCGCTCAATCCTGGCCTCGCGGCGCTTGGCCCGATCATTCCGGTCGGCACGGTCGTGCGGCTGCCGCCGGCGGCGGCGGAGACCGCGGCCGAAATCCCGGTGGTGCCGCTGTGGGGCTGACCGGATACCCGTTCGGGGCGACGCTGATCCGGGTGCGCGTGGCCGGGCGCGACCTCTCGATGGCCTGGCGGCCGGTGGTGATCTCGCTTTCGACGCGCGACCGGGCTGGCCTCACCTCCGATTCCTGCCGCGTGGTGCTCGACGACACAGGCGGGCGGCTGCCGCTGCCGGAGGGCTCCGACCGCCTGCAGATCGGGCTCGGCCGGGCGGAGGGCGGCATCGCCGACGTCTTCGACGGCTTCGTCGCTGACGCGCGCTCGCAGGGCGACCGCGGCGGCGGCGCGAGCCTCGTGATCACCGGCCGCGGCGCCGACCCGCGCGGGAAGGGGAAGGAGCCGCGGCAGCGCCACTGGGACGAGACGACGCTCGGCGCCGTGATGGCCGACGTCGGCACGCTGGCCGAGCTAGACGAGGTGCATGTGCACGAGAGCCTCGCCGGGATCGCACGGCCGTGGTGGGGCATGGACGGCGAGAGCCCGATCGCCTTCGGCCGCCGCCTCGCCGCAGAGCTCGGCGCGACGTTCAAGATCATCGGCCGACGCGGTGTGCTGGTGCCGCGCTCGGCCGGCGTCTCGGCCTCCGGCCGGCCGCTCACCGAGGTGGTGGCCGAGCGGCCCGGCAACCTCATCGGCTGGGATCTCTCGCCGATCACGACGCGGCCGCGGCGCTCGCGGGTGCGGGGGCGTTGGTACGACCACGACGCGGCGCGCTGGCGCGAGCGCGAGGCGACGGTCGAGGGGATCGACGAGGAGGAAGGCGGCCAAGCGCTCGCCTTCGCGTCGGCCGACGAAACCGAGGCCGGCGCGGCGGCGAGCGCGGAGGCGGGCGAGAGCGAGCGCGGTCGCGGCGGCGGGCGGGCGACCATTCTCGGCGACGCGCGCCCGCGCCCCGAGGCACGCTGCCGGGTGGCCGGCGTGCGCGCCGGCATCGACGGGACGTGGACGATCGAGGAGGTGTCGCAGTCGGTCGAGCGCGGCCAACAGGGCTGGACCACGGCACTCGACCTGGTGCGGCCGGAGACGGAGGGAGGGTAGCGGGGAGCCTGGAGTCCCCCGAGGCGGCGTAGGCTTGGGGGCAGGGCACCGCCTCGCCTAGGCGCAATGCCTCGCGTGCGGCCGCTGGCCCAGGGTCTCGCCCGCTGCGCGGAACGAACCGCCGATCCTCGGGCGTTTGCCCCTCGGGACCCTGGATCGGGCCGCGGCCGGGCGGTGGCTCGGCGGCCGCTCACGGGCGAGCGGAGGACATGGCGATGAGGTCGCGGTTTCGTCGATATGGCTATGCTTGGGTGACCCTCGGGTTTTTCGCCGTGTCGCTCATCGGCCACTGGGTCTTCGGATGGTTCGCCTTCGCCGACGAACAGACGGCGCACGGGCAGCCGATCGAAGTAGGGCCCTACGTCAACGAGATGATGCGCGACACCCTGGAGAACTGGCAGTCGGAGTTCCTGCAGCTGCTGTGGCAGGTCGGCGGGCTCGCCTTCCTGCTCTATGTCGGCTCGCCGCAATCGAAGGAAGGCAACGACCGCGTGGAGGCGAAGCTCGACGCCATTCTGCGGCGCGTCGACCCGGCCGACGGCGCGGCGATCATCGCCGCGCTCAACGCGAAGTTCGGCGACGGGGAACAGCAGACCGGTAGCGGCTGATGGCGAAGGGCCCGACGCCCCGTGGGGAAGCGCCGGGCCCCCGCGGCAGCGTCTCGCAGCGGGGGACAGCGCGACGCTTCGCAGCTCCTCGATCCGAGACGATCTCAGGCGGCTTCCACCACCTCCGAGCTCGTGAAGGACGTCAGCACGTTCGTCGCGCCGCAATGGTGACAATCGACGAGCAGGGCTCGGCTGTCGGAGCCGAAGGTGGCTCCGAGGCCGTCGACCGAGACATCCTCGGCCAGGCATCCGCGGCAGCTTCCGCAGTAGATCGCTTCGGTGCCGCGGCGGGCAGCGGCATTGAGGAGCGCGCTGCTGATCAGCACATTCTCAAGCGAGGCGGCGTCGGGTTCTGCGACGCCGAGATAGAACTCCGTCTTCATGTGAGCGACCTCCCCTCGTCCTGGGTTGCCGAGACATGCGCGGCGCCGGAACACGCCGCATTCCAACCATCGTGCGGACGGCTTACGGCCAAAATGTGTTAACGGCTCGCTAACTTCTCGGCCCGCGCCAGCGCCTCCGCCCGCGCTGTCTCGATGAGATAGGCGAGCAGCTCGAGCCCCTCGTGCTCGCGCGCGATCGCCTCGAGGTCCGCCAGCACCCGCGCCACGAACGTCGCCGTACCGCGCTCGGCCTCCGCCTTGTCCATCCCGGCCACCCTCCGCCCCCGACGCGCGATCGTCGGGCCGCCGGAGCGCGGGCCGGCTACTTCGCCGCCTGAATGGTCAACCGCTCGCCGGCGGCCGAAACGCCGCTGCCAGAGATTACCATCGTCTCTGTGTTCAACACCGCTTCGACCGCGAACTCGGTCTCCGCGCCCGCATTCGATGTGCGCACGACTGTGCCCGTCACCTTGCATGCAGCGTCGACGCCGATCTTACCGCTCATCCACCCGTCCGGGTCCGATGTCGATATTCGGATGCACCGGCCCTTTTGCAGCGTGCCCGACGCATCGCCCATCGTGCGGCAGGCGATGCCGCCTTGCCACCCGACACTCCACCACCCCGCCAGATCCTCGCTCGCGCAGGGCCGATTGACCGCTTCGACCGCGTGAGCCGCGACCGGACCGAGCGAGAGGCATGCCGCCAGCCCGGCGGCCACGACCGTCCTGCGCATCGCTTTCCTCATATCCCGTGCGTTCTCGTGAGAGCGAACCTCCGCACATTCGCGCAGAACCGCGATGCGCACAACTGCGCCGCGAGTGTCGACAGCCCCAAAACCATGGAGAGACCTATGACCGTCGCCATCCTCGGCGAGCCGAAGCTCGCCGGCGTGCATCCGCATCTTGTCAGGGTCGTCTACGGCACCGCGGAGCGGGCGCCCATGCCCATCATCGTGCTCGAGGGCACCCGGACGATCGAACGGCAGCGCCAACTGGTCGCCAAGGGGGCGTCGACCACGATGCGCAGCCGGCACATCCCGGCGCCGGCGTGGCCGCCCGACGGCTTTGCGCACGCGGTCGACCTCGCGCCGGCCGTCAACGGCGTCGCGTCGTGGGCCTGGGATCTATACTACCCCCTCGCAGAGGCCGTGAAGGCGGCGGCCGCGGCGGCCGGCGTGCCGATCGAGTGGGGCGGCGACTGGCGGACCTTCAAGGACGGGCCGCACTGGCAGCTGCCGTGGGCGAGCTATCCCGGCACCAGTGTTCCCGACAGCGAGCCGGAGCCGGTGCAGACGATCCCCGACGAGAACGCCGAGGGGAAGCCGACGCTGCGCAAGGGCGCCTTCGGTCCGGCGGTGAAGACGCTGCAGCTGATGCTCAACGCCCTCGGCGCGACGCCGCGCCTCATTGTCGACGGCGGCTTCGGTCCGGCGACCAAGACGGCCGTCATCGCCTTCCAGCGCCGCGAGGGCTTAGCGCCCGACGGCATCGTCGGACCGAAGACGTGGGCGGCCTTCTGACCGTCTGGCGCGTCGCGGCGATCGCCGCGGCGTTGCTCGCCGGCGGGCTCGTCGTCTTCGAGCTCGCCGCTCCCCCGATCCCCCATGGCATCATCGAAAGGACCGCGCCATGACCACGCGCCAGCAGCGCCTCACCGCCGCCGTCGAAAGCTCGATCGAGACGGCGGCGCTTCGACGCGACGTGCCGATCGCCGACGACGTCGCCGGCATCGTCGCCGAGAAGGTGGCGCCGGCCGTGCTCGCCTCGCCCGAGCTGCAGCACGCCATGAACAGCGAGCCGTTGATTCAGAGCCGCGTCACGATCGGCGCCATCGTTGCGCTCGCCGCCGGCGGCTACGGGCTGGGGCTCGACTTCGCCGACGGGACGCCGCCGACCGTCGACGCCTTCGTCTCGCAGCTCGGGACGATCGTCGGCGCGGCGATGGTGCTTTACGGGCGGTGGGTCGCCACCAAGCCGCTCGGCCGGTAGCAGCGGTCGGGGCGATGGCGGACCAGACCGACCGCGGCATGCCGCCGCTGCACGACCGCGGGCGGCGGGTGTCGTTCGACCCGACGATCAACCTCGGCCACCTCCTCACGATGGGGGCGCTCGTCGGCACCGTGATCATGGGGTGGGCGCAGCTCTCGACGAGGCTCGAATACGTCGAGCGGCAGGTCGCCACCATGGCGACGCTGATGGAAAAGGCGATCATCGCCGACGCCAAACTCGGCGAACTCGAGCGGCGGATCCAACGCGTCGAGGGCGACCGGCCGTAGAGATCGGCGCCGGCGCCGGCGCCGGCGCCGCGACGCTCCGGCGCGAGCCGGAGGCCCTTCTTTGGCGTTTTCTTCCTAGACTTGGCCCGGCGCTCCCGATGGGGCGTCGGGCCTTTTGCGTTTCAGGCGGCCTCGCCATCCTTCCGCTCGCCGCGCGCCACGACCTCGAGCGTGCCGTCCGGCAGCGGGCGCTGCAGCGCCGCCGCCTCGGCCCAGGGTGCGCGCATCCAGGCGTCCATCTCGTCGGGCTCGGTCAGGATCACCGGCATCGCCTTCGGGTGGACGGCACCCACCTCGGCGTTCGGCGGGCACGTCAGGAAGCCGTAGACGTCCACCGTCACCTCGCCTTCGGCCTTCTTGCGGGTCGAGGTCCACGACGTCCACAGCCCGGCGAAGCAGGCGAGGGGGCGCGCCGCGTCGAGGGCGAACCACACCGGCACCTTCCTGCCGTCGACCGTGTCGTACTCCGAGAACGACGTGAACGGCACCAGGCACCGGTGCGCCGACCCGAGCCAGCGGCGCCAGTGTGGCGAGGCCGTGTTGCGGATGTTCGTCACACCGGAATCGGTCGTGCGGCCCTTGAGGACGAACGCGGGCGACGGCATGCCCCAGCGCGCCATCACGAGCTCGCGCTCGCCGTCGGCGCCGGTGCGGACGATCGGGGCGGCATAGTCGGGGAAGATGCCGGGCAGGGGCGGCAGGTTGCCGGTGCGGTCGTGCATCGCCCGCGTGAGGGCGATGATCGCCGCCTGGCCCTTGTTGAGGCTGTAGAGATTGCACATGGGCCGAGGCTAGCGCGCCGAGCCGCCGCAGGCTACCCGGGCCAGCTCGCCGGCGGCTGGTTCCGCTAGCTCGAGAACCGCACGGCGCGGATCGGGATCCGCAGCTCCGGAATGCACGTCGCCCGGTCGATCGCCTCGGCGAGGGCGGCCACGTCGATCCGCCCGCCGACGAGCGCCACCGTCCCGGCCGCATCGAACCGAACGTAGAGCCGCGGCGCCTCGCCGGTCGCCTGGCGCTGCAGCTCGCGGATGAGCGCATCGATCGTCGTCATGCGGGCTCGCTCCTCACCCATCGGTGTGACCCTGGCCGCGAGGACATTAGCGGCGCCGGCTTGACGGGTCCAGCGATTTGTTCTCTTTCTGTTCCTATGATCGAGACCCTTGGCGAGGCATGGTCGGCCGGCTGGCGGATGCACATCCGGTGCGCGCAGGGCAAGACCGACGGCATGAAGCGCGGGCCGGAATGCCTCTATCAGCGCGAGCTCGAGGTCGAGACGCTCGTCTGCACGCGGGGCAGGGACTTTCCGCTCAGCCGGCTCGCCGAGCGGATGCGCTGCCCGCGCTGCGGCAGCCGCCGGGTGGCGATCCTCTACGCCCCGCCGACGGGGCGGGCAGTGGTTGGGTAGGGACTGGGTGCATCGGAGCGCGGCACCGCCGGCGAGCACGACCGAGAGGTCGATGGACCGGGAGGCAGAGGTGGTCTCGGAGGCCGGCGAGGACGAGGGCCAGCGGCCCCTTCGCCGGCCGTGCAGGGATCACCGCGTCCGCTACTCCTTGAACCTCACGGTCCGCATCGGCAGCTGAAGCTTCGGAACCAGCAACTGCCGCTCGACCGCTTCCGCAAGGGCGGCGACGTCAAGCTGGCCGCCGACGAGAACGGCGGTCCCCGTCGGGTCCATTCGGAGAAGGAGGCTCGGTGCCTCGCTGGAGGCCTGCCGTTGCAGCTCGCCGATCAGCACGTCGATCGTCTTCATCCGCCGCACTTCTCGGAGCGATCACCGGCGAGCCCTAGCGCCGGCCATCCGACCGGCCCAGTACGGCCCCCGAGGGCCGCGCGCCAGGGGCGAGCCGCACCGAGGGAGCGGCATCGGCGGCGCGAGCCGCGCGGCGCATCGGCGAGGCGCCGCTCAGTTGAGGTCCGATCGATCCACCGGCGGGACCATCGACGTTGCGATGTCGCCGAGGAGATCGAGCACCGTTTGAAGGTCGCTCATCGGGATCGGGACCGTCAGCGGGCCATAGCGCGTGATGAGGGCCGCCTTGCCGAACGAGTTCTCCGACGAGACGCCCCATCCGGTCGGCTCGGACGGATAGCCGACCACGGTCGCCGCCGGCTCCCGGCCGACCCCGAAGCGCCTTGCGTGCTCCGTGCCCATATAGAGGCAGAAATTCACGAACTCGCTGAGAAGGGCCCTCGGAAACGCGACGCGCTCGGTCGATCCGCTGGGGGCGGCGAGCTCGAAGATGAAGAACTCGCCGTCGGGCGTAATCTGGGCGTTGAAGCCCGCAACGACGCGGGCAGTCGGATCCGACATCCGGGCTTCCAGTTCCACGGCGCCGAACTCTGGTCGGGAGGCGGCGACGATCGGCCAATCTGTCAGCCACGGCTCAACCCGGGCGAGACCGATGATGAGAATGCACCATCGCATACGCCGGCGCGACCGGGCAGTTGCCCTCGTGGGGAACCGGCGAGCATGGCACTAGGACCAACATTCCCGCGGTATGCACCGGGGGGTGGACGAGGGATTGAACGACGGGCTCGAAACTGCTAGCCATGGCAGTCAAGGCGAGTTGCTTGTCCGCGCTGGTCATAGTTGCCGGAGGAGACCGCTCTGAAGCGACCTCGCATCGTCAGATTCATCTCTCGGCAGCGCTGGTCCGCGGCTGGCGGCTGACGTTTCGTGTCGTGGATACAAGGACCTAAGCTCGATGTCGGTCCAGATTCCAGGCGATAACACCCCGCTGCCGAAAGATCAGCAGAAGCTGGTCGATTCGTTCTTCCAGACCCTGGGCGTCACCGACGAGGAAGACCTCAACGTCGTCACGGTGTCCGACCCGAACTACCTGCCGCCGCCGGTCCCTGGGCAGGTGAGCTTCGTGGTGATCTCTTCCGCCGCCCCGTCGTCGTTCACGATGACGCTCCCCGACGGCTTCACGGGCCTCACGCTGCCCGCGTTGAAAGGCAAGTCCGGCAGCGCGGAAGCCGGGATCACCAAGATCTTCGGCAACAAGCTCGACAACCTGTTCTTCGGCAACGACGGCAAGCAGGTGTTCAAGGGCGCCGAGGGCGACGACCTCCTGTTCGGCCAGGGCGGCGCCGACACGCTGATCGGCGGCTCCGGCAAGGACACGGTGTTCGGCGGCAAGGACAACGACCTGATCTCCGGCGGCAAGGGCAACGACGACCTGCACGGCGAGAAGGGCAACGACACCATCAAGGCCGACGCCGGCAACGACACGCTCGCCGGCGACCAGGGCAAGGACCTGCTCTACGGCCTCGGCGGCAACGACGAGTTGTTCGGCGGTAACGACAACGACACCCTGTTCGGCGGCACCGGCAACGACACGCTCTACGGCGGCTCCGGCTCGAACCAGCTGACCGGCGGCTCGGGCAAGGACACCTTCGTCATCGACGGCGACGCCAAGACCGACCACATCACCGACTTCAACCCGAAGTTCGACAAGATCGACCTGAGCGACACGGGCGCGAAGTCGTTCAAGGACCTCACCATCACCGAGACCAAGGACGGCCTGCTGGTCGAGGTCAAGGGTGGCGGCAAGTTCGTCATCGAGGGCAACTTCGACTGGTCGGCGCCGGTCAAGAAGTGGTTCATCTTCTGATCGCATCATCGACCGTCCACGGTCGCTGAGCGGGGCCGGCTCCGGACGAGCCGGCCCCGTTTTGCGTCCGGATGTGCTATGGGCGTTTCGAAGCCGGCTCGCCGGGCCGCGCGGCGGGTCCGCGCCGCGCGGAATGGACGCTGAGAGGCCGTTTGAGACCATGAGTGCCGAGCAGGACATCGGAGACGAGATCGTCGCCGAGGGCGTTCCGCTCCACGCGGGCTGTCTCGCGCTCCGCGTCGCGCTCGCCGCCGGCGATGCCGTGGTCGGCCTCGCCGGCCCGCGCGGCGCGCTGCCGCTGCTGGCCCACCACCGCGTTCTCCAGGCCGGCCGCCGCGAGCACCTCCTCGTCGTCGACGCCGACCGCCTCGCGACGGACGGCCTCGTCCTCGGCGTCGAGACCGCCGACGGCGACGTCGAGACCCATCCGCTGACGCTCGTGCCGGCACGCTGGAGCCGCAGCCTCGCGACGCTGCTGCGCTCGGCGCTGCTGCACATCGAGGAGGACGGCTCGGCGGGGCGGGACTTCTCGACGCTCGGCCGCCTGCTCTCGGAGCTCAGCGTCCAGGCCGCCCGCGCCCGGCTGTCGATCCCGATCGCCGGCGGCATCGCGCTGGTGCTCGACGGCGACCTCGGCGCGACGGCGCGCGAGATTCCCTGCTTCGTCTCCGACGCGCGGCGCCTCGTCGCCGCCGAGGCGCTGGCCGCGACCGACGCCGCCAGCGGGCGCGCCGTCCTGTTCGCGCCGTCGGCCGGCGCGCGCGTGTTCCTCGCCGCCGGCGACGACCTCGTCGAGATCGCCTGCCCGCACGGCGCCTCGCGCACCCGGATCGCCGCCGCGCCCGGCGCGGCCGCGGCGACGGCCTCGGAGATCGACCTCCTGCTGTCGCTCGTCGCCGCCGCCGGCGCGGGCGAGGCCATCGACACGACCACCCTGCCGATCGCCGCCGCGCTGCCGTCGTCGTGGACCGCGGCGGACCTGCCGCCGGGCTGCCGGCTCTCCGTCGCCGGCCTGGTGCCGACCGGCAGCGGCACCGCCGTGTTCCTCTCCGGCCGCGACGCCGTCGAGCACCTGACGGCGCTGACCGCCGAGGACCTCACGGGCGAGGCGGCGCCGATCTTCGACACCGCCGCGCCGGTCGCGTCCTTCCGCCCGGGCGGCGACGAGGCGGGGATCGCCGTCGCCGCCGTGCTGCCCGGCCACCCGCCGGGCGGCGTGCTGCGCATCGCCCTCGGCGACGGACCGGGCCGATGGCTCCGCCTGCTCGACCCGGCCGGCGGCGAGGCCGCCCGGCTGGTCGAGGCCTGGGCCCCGCCGGCGCCGGCGGCGGACTACCGCGCGCGCGTCGCCCTGCCGCTCCGCAGCGCCGAGCCGGCCCGGCTGCCACGACTGATCTTCGCCGGCGACGGCGGCGCGGCGAGGCCCGCGGAGGCCGGCCGGATCGCCGCCCTCCTCCTCGGCGCCGGCGCCACTCCGGCGGCGCTCGAGCGCACGTTCATCGCCCTCGCCGTCACCCTCGGCGGCGCGGCGCGGATCGTCGTCACGCTCGCGAGCGGCCCCGGCTTCGACGCCGCGGCCGCCGACGTCGCGGCGCTGGCGGCGGCGTTCGGGCTGCGCGTCTCGGTGGTGCCGGCGATCCCCGGCGCAGGGCTCGCCGGGCTCATCGGGCGCGCCGCCGACCTCGCCCCGGTCGTCGTCGCCGTCGAGGCCGGCGCCGTGCCGCGCGCGGCCGGCTGGGCCGCGGCGCTCGCGGAGCTGCCCGACGACGCCGTCCTGCTGCCGGACGCGATGGCGGACTGGGCCGGACGGCCGGGCGCCGCCGCCTTCGCCGGCGCCGCCCGCGCCGTCTTCGCCGAGGTAGAGCCGCGCCTATCGACGCTGCGCGCCGTCGCGGTCGCGGCGGCCGCCGCGTCGGCGGCACGCGACATCACGGTCTACGCCGCGGCGGAGCTCGACTTCGTCCCCCTGCCCTCGCCCGCCTGCGGCGAGCGGCTGGCGTTCGCCGACCTCGTCGACGCCGACCTCGCGGAGCCTGCCGCGCCGCCGATCGCCGACGCCGTAGCCGGGTGGTCGCTGCAATGAGCTTCGTCACCGATTCGACGGAGCTGCGCGCCGCGCTGCGACAGTGCCGGATGAGCTTCCTCGTCGGCTTCTGGTTCCACGCCTTCACCGAGGTCACCGCCCTCGTCTACCCGATCTTCATGATCCAGGCCTTCGACCGGGTGGTGCCGGGCCGCAGCTACTCGACGCTGATCGCGCTCCTGACCGGCGTCGTCATCGTCCTCGTCTTCAAGGGCGTGTTCACCTTCCTGCGCACCAAGCTCCTGGTGCTCGCCTCGCTCAGGTTCGACCGGCTGATGGCGTCGCGCGTGTTCGGCGCGTTCCTGGAACGCAGCGCCACCCAGCGCGACCAGACCGGCGCCTCGGTGCTGCGCGACCTCACCCACTTCCGCCAGTTCTTCGCCGGCTCGGGTGCGATCACCGCGATGAGCGCCCCGTGGGCCGGCCTGTTCATCGGCGTGCTGTTCGCGATCTCGCCGGTGATCGGATCGACGGCGCTCGGCCTCGCGGTCATCCAGGTCGCCGTCATGGTCGCCAACATGCGCATGACGAAGAGCGCCATCGGCTCGGCCTCGGCCGCCCGCGACGCCACCTACCGCTTCGCCGAGGCGAACCTGCGCTCGGCCGACGCGGTGCTGGCGATGGGCATGGCGCCCGGCCTCACCAAGGCGTGGCTGCGCCGCAACGACGCCGCCATCGGCGCCGAGGCGCACGGCTCCACCGTCGGCGCCGGCTTCTCCGCCTTCGAGGCGGGGTTCAGCGTGCTGCAGTCGGTCGTGCTGCTGTCGGTGGCGGTGGTCGAGATCATCCGCGCCGACCTGCCGAGCGGCGTCGCCTTCGCGGCGGTCATCGTGTTCGGCTTCGCGCAGCGGCCGGTGGCGCAGCTCGTGCACAGCTGGAGCAGCTACCTGCAGGCGCGCGAAGCCGGCGTGCGGCTCGCCCGCCTGCTCGAGGCCGCGCCGCCGCAGCGCCCCTCGATGCCGCTGCCGAAGCCGCGCGGCGAGATCCTCTGCCGCAGCGTCGTCTATTTCCCGCGCGGCGCCGAGCACCCGGTGCTGCGCGGCGTCGGCCTGCACGTCGAGGCCGGCACCTCGCTCGGGCTCGTCGGCCCGATCGGCTCGGGCAAGTCGACCCTCGTCAGGATGATCGTCGGGCTGATCCGGCCGACCTCCGGCGAGATCCGGCTCGACGGCGCCGAGACGTGGAGCTGGAACCGCGACGACCTCGGCCGCCATGTCGGCTACCTGCCGCAGGAGATCGGCCTCGTCAGCGGCACCGTGGCGGACAACATCGGCCGCTTCGGACTGTTCGACGAGCGCGAGATCGTGGCGGCGGCCGAGCGCGCCGGCGCGCACAGCATCATCCTGCGCTTGCCGCGCGGCTACGACACCCCGATCGGCGAGGGCGGCCACCCGCTGTCGGGCGGCCAGCGCCAGCTCGTCGGGCTCGCGCGGGCGGTGGTCGGCGAACCCTCGCTCGTGGTGCTCGACGAGCCGAACTCGAACCTCGACGGGCCGGGCGAGGTGGCCCTGCTCGAGTGCATCAAGCAGCTGAAGGCGATCGGCGCGACGCTGATCATGGTGTCGCACCGGCCGAACCTCGTCGCCGGCCTCGACCGCATCGCCCTGCTGCGCGACGGCATGATCCAGCTCGCCGTGCCCGCCGACGAGTTCATGGAGCGGTCGGGCCGGACGATCTCGATCCGCCCGAAATCGAGCGAGGGCTGAGCATGTCGCTGGTCGAGCACCACGGCGACCACTTCGACCGCCCGAACGACGACCCGCGCCGGCTGATCGTGGCCGGGGTCGTCTCGGCGCTGGCGCTGGGCGGGGCGATCGTCGCCTGGGCGAGCTTCGCCGAGGTGGCGCGCGCCGCGATGGCGCCGAGCACGATCGTCGTCGAGGGCAGCGTCCGGCCGATCCAGCACCGCGACGGCGGGCCGGTCGGCGAGGTGCTGGTGAGCGAGGGGGAGATGGTCGCGGCCGGCGACGTGATCGTGCGGCTCGACCTGTCGGACGTGCGCGCCGAGGTCGACGTGCTGACGGCGCAGCGCCTGCAGGCGCTGGCGAAGCTCGCCCGCGTCAGGGCCGAGGCGGCGGACGCCGACGCCGTCGTCTTCCCGCCCGAGCTCGAGGCGCACCGCAACGACCCGACGATCAGCCAGGTGATGGACCAGCAGGCCTCGCTGTTCGAGGCGCGCCGGACCTCCCTCCTCGGCGGCCGCGGGCTGCTCCAGCAGCAGATGGCGGGCTACCGCGAGCAGATCCGCGGCCTCAATGGCCAGATCGACAAGACCAACGACCAGATCGCGCTCATCGACGAGGAGCTCGTCGGGCTGCGGCAGCTGCTGGAGAAGGGGCTGACCCCGAAGACGCGCGTGCTCCTGCTGCAGCGCGAAGCGGCCGACCTCGGCGGCGAGCTCGAAGGGCTGAAGGCCAGCGTGGCGACGGCCAACAACGAGATCCACCGGGCGGAGCTCGAGATCGAGCAGTTGAAGAAGCAGCGCCGCGAGGAGATCGCCACGAGCCTCGCCGAGCTCGACGCCCGCCTCGCCGAGATCGAGCCGGCGCTCGCCGCCGCGCAGGACCGCCTGTCGCGGGTCGACCTCGTCGCGCCGGTCTCGGGCGTCGTCCTCAACCTCGCGGTGCACGGCAAGGGCGCGACGATCACCCCGGGCCAGGTGGTGGCGGAGATCGTGCCGCAGGACCAGCCGCTGATCGTCAAGGCGCGCATCGACCCGAACGACATCGACCAGGTGCGGCCGGGCCAGAACGTCGACCTGCACATCCTCGCCTACAAGCAGCGCTACCAGTCGATCGTGCCCGGCGTGCTGCGCTCGGTCTCGCCCGACCGCATCGAGGACCCGATCACCCACGTCGCCTACTTCGCCGGCACGATCGCCATCGACCCGGCGGCGCTCGACGAGGCCAAGGTGGCGCTCATCCCGGGCATGAGCGCCACCGCGGTGATCAAGACCGGCACGCGCACGGTGATGGACTACTTCCTGGACCCGATCTATCACGTGTACGACTTCGCACTGAAAGAAGACTAGCGTTCGACATCCAGCCCGGCCGGCGTTGCTGGACGCCGCCGGCGTGAACCTCAGAGTCGGAGACCAAGGGCATGAAGAGAGCGATGGAGTTTCCGGCCGGCGCATCGGCCGGCGCGTCGCAGTTCGGCGCGCAGAGCGGGGCGCGCGGCGTCGAGCTCGAGGGCGACAGCCCGGAGTTGATCGCCTTCGTGCTGCTCAAGAACATCGTCCAGCTCGAGCAGTCGAAGCAGAACGCCGCGGTGTTCGACAAGGCGTGGCTGCTCGACACCTATTCGGAGTGCCTCGACGCCGTGCAGGGCCGGCGCACGGCGCCCGCTCCGGCGCGCGCCGCCGCCCCGCGCGCGCCCGCCCCGGCGACGGCGGCGAAGCGGCGCGGCAAGGCCTGAGCCTCGCGCCGGCGCCCCGCCGGCCCGGTCCGGACCGAGGATGCGGCCGTTGAAGGCGCTGTTCGTCCACCCGAACTTCCCCGGCCAGTTCCGCTCGATCGCGCCGGCGCTGGCCGCCGACGGGTGGGAGGTGGTCGGCGTCGGGCAGGCCGCGCCGAGCGTCCACGCGCCGACCGGCGTGCGGCTTCATCGCTACAAGCCGTCGCCGTTCCGGCTCGACCCGCACTATCCGCCGCTGGACGCGCTGGCGAACCAGCTCCGCCAGGGCCGGGCCGCCGCGCGGCTCTTCGAGGACATCCGCGAGACCGGCTTCGAGCCGGATGTCATCGTTGGCCACCCGGGCTGGGGCGACATGGCCTTCGCCGAGCGGGTGTGGCCGGCGGCGCCGTCGATCGCCTACCTCGAGTACTTCTACCGGCCGTTCGGCGCCGACGTCGACTTCGACCCGGAGTTCCCGCCGTCGCCAGGGGCGAACGAGTTCCAGGCGCTGCGCAACGTCGTGCAGCTCCTTGCGCACCAGTCGGCGCGGCTGTGCGTCAGCCCGACCCACTACCAGCGCTCGCTGTTTCCGCCGCCGATCCGCCGCTCGATCCGCGTGCTGCACGAGGGCGTCGACACCGACGCCGTGGCGCCGCACCCGGAGGTCGCGGTCCGGCTGCCCGACGGGCGGGTGCTGACGCGGGCGACGCCGGTCTTGACCTACGCCGCGCGGAACCTCGAGCCCTACCGCGGCTTCCACGTCTTCATGCGGACCCTGCCGGCGCTGCAGCGGGCCCACCCGGACCTCTTCACGGTCATCGTCGGCGGCGACGAGGTCTCCTACGGCCGCCCGCCGGCGGGCGGCGGCTCGTGGCGCGAGACGCTCGACGCCGAACTCGGCGAGGGCCTCGACCGCAGCCGCATCTGGTTCGCCGGCCGGCTGCCCTACGACGCCTATCTCGACGTGCTGCGGCTCTCGGCGGTGCACGTCTACCTGACCTACCCGTTCGTGCTGTCGTGGTCGGCGATCGAGGCGATGGCGGCCGGCTGCGCCATCGTCGCCTCCGAGACGCCGCCGGTGACGGAGGTCGTCCGCGACGGCGAGAACGGCCGCCTGGTGCCGTTCTTCGACCGCGACGCCATCGCGGCAGCCGTCGGGGCGCTGCTCGCCGACCCGGCCGAGCGCGCCCGGCTCGGCGCGGCGGCGCGCACCACGGCGGTCGCCGGGTTCGACCTCCGGCGGGTGACGCTGCCGGCCTGGCGGGCGGCGATCGAGGCGGTCGCCGCCAACCGCCTGCCGGCCGTCCTCGGCGGGCAGGAGCCCCCGCCCCGCCATTCCCCCGCCGATTGATCCCACCCGAGACCGCCCGCGTGACCACCATGCAGTCCATCTACTCCCCCGAGATCGTGACCCTCGAGGCGGCCGTCGCCGTGCCGACGTCCGGCCGCGGCACGGGCGACGGCGACGGGCCGCCGGAGTTCGACGGCGGCGTCTACGCGGCCGACGGCACGGTGTGCGACCTCGCCCGCCACCGCTACGACGGCGGCAGCAGCAACGTTCCCGCGGCGAGCCCGCCGGCGGCGACCGAGCGCCTGGCCGGCACGCACCTGTTCGGCGGCGTGCTGCGCGCCCACTTCGGCCACTTCCTGCTCGAAGGCATCGGCCGGCTGTGGGCCGCCGAGGAGGCGGGGCCGATCGCCTCGGTGCTCTACCTGCCCTATTTCGGCCCGCAGGTGGCGCGCGCCGGCGGCGCCGAGCGCTTCGAGGTGCCGCGCTACGCGAACGATATCGTCGCCGCGCTCGGCATCGCCGCGCCGATCGCCGTGGTGCGCCGGCCGGTGCGGGTCGAGCGGCTGGTGGTGCCGAGCCAACTCCTGATGCAGTCGCACGGGCCGGCGATCGGCGGCCACGCGCGCTTCCGCGACTTCGCCCATCGGGCACGGCGCGGCGAGCCCCGCCGCGACGGCGCCGGCAGCCGCCTCTACGTCTCGCGATCGAAGCTTCCGGCCGACAGCGGCGGCCTTCTGCTCGAGACGGCGATCGAGGAGAACCTGCGCCGCTGCGGCTATGCGGTCATCCATCCCGAGACGATGACGATCGAGGCGCAGCTCGCCGCCTACTCCGCGGCGAGCACGCTCATCTTCGCCGAGGGCTCGGCGCTGCACCTCTTCGCGCTCGTGGCGCGGGCCGAGCAGACGGTCGGCATCCTCTACCGACGCCCCTCGAAGGTGCGCGCGCTCGGCCTGCAGGTCGCGGCCTTCGGCGGCGGAACGGTCGCCGCCTTCGACTGCATCCGCGGCTACGTGACCCTGACGACGCCCGGCCGGCGCAACATCGCCCGCCAGATCGGCCAGTCGATCTTCGACTTCGCCGAGCTCGAGCGGCGGCTGCGCGCCGAGGGCTTCGTCCACGGCGCGCCGTGGGCGCTGCCGGGCGAGGCCGAGGTTCGGGCGGCGGTCGACCGCCAGATCGCCCGCTTCAAGGAGGCGCGGCCGCGCGGCGACTTCGGCGTCGTCGCCGCCTGAGCCGACGATCGGCGCGGCGTAGCGCCCCCGGCCCTTGCCGCGGCCGCACGACGCCTGTATCCCGGAACCTATGGGGAACACCGTGATTCCGCCGGGCGGCTCCATCGAGCCGGTCGATCTCAAGGTCGCGCTCGAGGAGCGCTACCTCGCCTATGCGCTGTCGACGATCATGCATCGGGCGCTGCCCGACGTGCGCGACGGCATGAAGCCGGTGCATCGCCGCATCCTGTTCGCGATGCGGCAGCTCAGGCTCGACCCCGACGCGGCGTTCAAGAAGTCGGCCCGCGTCGTCGGCGACGTCATCGGCAAGTACCACCCGCACGGCGACCAGTCGGTCTACGACGCCCTCGTGCGGCTCGCCCAGGATTTCGCCGTCCGCTACCCGCTGGTCGACGGCCAGGGCAACTTCGGCACGCTCGACGGCGACGGCGCGGCGGCCATGCGCTACACCGAGGCGCGGCTGACCGACGTCGGCGCCCGCCTGCTCGAGGGCATCGACGAGGACGCGGTCGACTTCCGCGACACCTACGACGGCTCGGAGAGTGAGCCGACGGTGCTGCCGGCAAACTTTCCGAACCTCCTCGCCAACGGCTCGACCGGCATCGCCGTCGGCATGGCGACTTCGATCCCGCCGCACAACGTGGCCGAACTCGCCGCCGCGGCGCTGCACCTCATCCGCCACCCGGACGCCGACACCGACGCGCTGCTCGCCTTCGTGCAGGGGCCGGACTTCCCGACCGGCGGCATCATCATCGACCCGCCCGAGCAGATCGCCGAGGCGATGCGCACCGGCCGCGGCGGCTTCCGCGTGCGCGCCCGCTGGTCGGTCGAGGACCAGGGCCGCGGCACCTACGTGGTGGTGATCACCGAGATCCCCTACCAGGTGCAGAAGGGCAAGCTGGTCGAGCGGATCGCCGAGCTGCTGGAGAACAAGAAGCTGCCGCTCGTCGGCGACGTGCGCGACGAATCGGCCGATGACGTGCGCCTCGTCATCGAGCCCAGGGCGCGCACCGTCGACGCCGTCGTGATGATGGAATCGCTGTTCCGCCTGACCGACCTCGAGAGCCGCTTCTCGCTCAACATGAACGTGCTCGTCGCCGGCCAGGTGCCGGCGGTGATCGGGCTCAAGGAGGCGCTCGCCGGCTGGCTCGACCACCGCAAGGACGTGCTCGTCCGGCGCGCCCGCCACCGGCTCGCCAAGGTCGACCACCGCCTGGAGGTGCTCGGCGGCTTCCTCGTCGTCTATCTCGACCTCGACCGGGTGATCCGCATCATCCGAGAAGAGGACGAGCCGAAGGCCGAGCTGATCGCCGCCTTCACCCTCACCGACGTGCAGGCCGAGGCGATCCTCAACATGCGCCTCCGCAGCCTGCGCCGGCTCGAGGAGATGGAGATCCGCAAGGAGCACACGGCGCTCTCTACCGAGAAGGCCGGCCTCGAGGCGTTGATCGCCAGCGAGGCGACGCAGTGGAAGCGCGTCGGCGAGGAGGTGAAGGCGCTCGGCAAGGCCTACGGGCCGGAGACGCCGCTCGGCAAGCGCCGCACCACCTTCGCCGCCGCGCCGAAGGCCGAGGCGATCGACATCCACGAGGCGATGATCGAGCGCGAGCCGATCACCGTCGTCGTCTCCAAGCTCGGCTGGGTCCGGGCACTCAAGGGCCACGTCGTCGACGAGGCCGCCCTCGCCTTCAAGCAGGGCGACGAACTGCGCCTGACGCTGAAGGCCGAGACCACCGACAAGCTCCTGGTGCTCTCGACCGCCGGCAAGGTCTACACCATCGGCTGCGACAAGCTGCCGGGCGGGCGCGGCCACGGCGAGCCCATCAAGCTGATGGTCGACATGGAGCCGGGCCACGACGTGGTGGCGGTCCGGGTCTATCGGCCGACCGGAAAGCTCCTCGTCGTCTCCACGGCGGGCTACGGCTTCGTCGTCGCCGAGGCCGACATCCTCGCCAACACCCGCAAGGGCAAGCAGGTGATGAGCGTCGGCGGCAAGGAGGAGGCGCGCCTGCTGGTGCCGGCCGACGGCGACATGGTGGCGACCATCGGCGCCAACCGGAAGCTGCTCGTCTTCCCGCTCGCCCAGGTGCCCGAGATGGCGCGCGGCCGCGGCGTGCGGCTGCAGCGCTTCAAGGACGGCGGCATCTCCGACGCCCGCGTGTTCAAGGGCGAGGACGGCCTTTCATGGACCGACTCCTCCGGCCGCAGCTTCGTGCGCACCCTCGCCGAGCTGAAGGACTGGACCAGCGACCGCGCCACCGCCGGCCGCCTGCCGCCCCCGGGCTTCCCGAAGTCGAACAAGTTCGAGGGGTAGGCATTACACCGTCCTCCCCTGCCAGGGGGGAGGACAGCCTTCGCGAAGCGAAGGCAGGTGGGGGCCTGTCAATCAAGGGCGTGACCCGGATTGACTGGCCCCACCCTGCCGGCTTCGCCGGCTGTCCCTCCCCCTGGCAGGGGAGGGACAGGCCCACCCTGTCCGGATTCGCCCCCATGGCCGGCGGCCCGGCCGCCTGCTATGCCGGTCGGAGCCCGCCATCGGACAGGTTCGCCATGACCTCCCCCGCAATGACCTCCGCTCCCGCCTCCCCCGCCCCGCTCGGATCGAACCGGCCGCCGTCGCACCTCTTCTACCAGTCGCGGCTCCGGCGGCCGCTGGTCGACCGGGCGGAGGGGATCCACCTCTTCGACGAGCACGGGCGGCGGTTCATCGACGGGTCGAGCGGGGCGATGGTGGTCAACATCGGCCACGGCAACGCCCATGTGCTGGACGCGATGCGGCGACAGCTCGACAAGGTGACGTTCGCCTACCGGCTGCACTTCGAGAACGAGGCGGCGGAGACGCTGGCCGAGCGGCTGGTGGCGGCGCTGCCGGCCGGGCTCGACAAGGTGTTCTTCGTCTCCGGCGGCTCGGAGGCGGTCGAATCCTGCCTGAAGCTCGCCCGCCAGTACAAGGTGGCGATCGGCGAGGCCGGCCGCTTCAAGGTGATCTCGCGCTTTCCCTGCTACCACGGCTCGACGCTCGGGGCGCTCGCCGTCACCGGCTACACGCCGCTCACCGCCCCGTTCGCGGCGATGATGCACGAGATGCCGAAGATCCCGGCGCCGACCGCCTATCTCGACCGCGACGACCTCTCGCTGGACGAGCGCGGCCTGCGCTACGCCGACATGCTGGAGGCGGAGATCCTGCGGCACGGGCCGGAGACGGTGCTCGCTTTCATCATGGAGCCGGTCGGCGGCGCCTCGACCGGGGCGCTCGTCGCCCCCGACAGCTACTATCCGCGCATCCGCGAGATCTGCTCGCGCTACGGCGTCCTCCTCATCCACGACGAGGTGATGTCGGGCGCCGGCCGCACCGGGCGCTTCCTCGGCGGCGACCACTGGGACGTGACGCCGGACCTCGTGGCGCTGTCGAAGGGCTTCGCCTCCGGCTACGCGCCGCTCGGCGCGATGGTGGCGCCGACCTGGATGGTCGAGCCGGTGCTGAAGGCCGGCGGCTTCCAGCACGGCCACACCTATGCCGGCAACCCGCTCTCCTGCGCCGCCGGCCTCGCGGTGATGGAGGAGATCGAGCGGCTCGGCCTCGTCGACAACGCCGCCCGCATGGGCGCGGCGCTGAAGGCCCGGCTCGCCGGGCTGATGGACCGCTTCCCGTTCATCGGCGACGTGCGCGGCAAGGGGCTTCTTCTCGCCGCCGAGCTCGTCGCCGACCGCGAGACGATGGCGCCGCTTTCGCCGAAGCTGGGCGCCTCGGAGCGGCTGACCGAGCTCGCCTATGACCGCGGCCTCATCGTCTACTGGCGGCGCACCCGCGGCGGCCTCTCCGGCGACCACGTGCTCGTCTGCCCGCCACTGATCGTGACCGAGGCGGACGTGGTCGAGATCGTCGCGATCCTCGCCGACGCCCTCGCCGCCCTCGCCGGCGAGCTCGACCTGCCGATCGCCGACTGAGGCCGGCGATGGCCGCCCCCGTCTCGATCCGCCGCGCGGTCGCGGCCGATGCCGCGGCGCTCCACGCCATGGTGACGGCGATCGCCGCGGCGACCGGCGATGCCGGCAAGGTGACGAGCCGGCCGGAGGACTTTCTCCGCCTAGGCTTCGGCGACAGGCCCGCCTTCGAGGCGCTGATCGCCGAGCACGACGGCCGGCCGGTCGGGCTCTCGCTCTTCTTCACGAGCTTCTCGAGCTGGCGCGGCGCCACCGGTCTCTACGTGCAGGACCTGTACGTCGACCCGGCGATGCGCGGCGGCGGCCTCGGCCGGCGCCTCCTCGCCGCGACGGCGGCGATCGCGCGGGCCCGCGGCGGCCGCTATCTCCGCCTCTCGGCCGACGCCGGAAACGCCGCCGCGCACGCCGTCTACGGGCGGACCGGCTTTGCGCACGCCGCCGCGGAGCGCATCTTCGTGCTCGCGGGCGAGGCCTTCGCGGCGCTCGGCGAGGAGGGGGAGACGATCGATGGCGATCGATGACGGGCTTTGCGAGGAGATCCGCGCCGCGACGGCGGAGCTGCGCGACGACACGGTCGCCTTCCTCGCCCGCCTCGTCGCCGAGGACAGCACCCTCGGCCGCGAGGCCGGCGCGCAGGAGATCGTCGCCGAGGCCTTCGCCGGGCTCGGCCTTTCGGTCGACCGCTTCGAGGTCGACCCGGTGGCGCTCGCCGACCGGCCGGGCTTCTCGCCGCCCGTGCACGCGACCTACGCCGGGCGCGACAACGTCGTCGGGGTGCATCGCCCGGCGGTCGGCGGCGGCCGCTCGCTGATCCTCAACAGCCATGTCGACGTGGTGCCGCCCGGCCCGGCGGCGGCCTGGACGACGCCGCCGTTCGCGCCGTCGGTGCGCGACGGCCGGCTCTACGGCCGCGGCAGCTGCGACATGAAGGCCGGCACCGCCGCCTACCTTGCGGCGATGAAGGCGCTCGCCGCGCTCGGGCTCGGGCCCGCCGGCACGGTGATCCTCGAATCGGTGATCGAGGAGGAGTGCACCGGCAACGGCGCCCTCGCCTGCCTCGCCCGCGGCTACACCGCGGATGCGGCGGTGATTCCCGAGCCGTTCGGCGAGACGCTGATGACGGCGCAGCTCGGCGTGATGTGGGCGACGATCGAACTCGCCGGCCGGCCGGCGCACGTGCTCGACACATCGGCCGGGCTCAACGCCATCGAGGCGGCCTATGCGGTGTTCGGGCGCCTGAAGGCGCTCGAGGCGGCGTGGAACGCGGAGGCGGTGCGGCACCCGGCGTGGGCCGGCCATCCGCACCCGGTCAACTTCAACCTCGGCCGCATCCGCGGCGGCGACTGGACCTCGATGGTGCCGCCGACGGTGACGATGGAGGTCCGCGTCGGCTTCTTTCCCGGCGTGCCGCTGGCAGAGGTGCGCGACGCGATCGAGAGTTGCGTGCACGCGGCGACGGCCGGCGACCCGGCGCTCGCCGGCATCACCACGGCGATCGCCTGGCGCGGCTTCCAGGCCGAGGGCTGCACGATCGACCCGACGTCGGCGATGATGCGGACGCTCGCCGGCGCGCACCGCCGCGTGACCGGCGAGGAGCCCGCGACGCTCGCCTCGACGGCGACGACGGACGTGCGCTTCTTCACGCTCTACGCCGGCATGCCGGCGACCTGCTACGGCCCGGTCGGCGGCGACCTGCACGCCATCGACGAGTGGGTGTCGATCGACAGCATGATGGAGGTGGCGACCGTGCTCGCGACCTTCGTCGCCGACTGGTGCGGCGTGGAGCGGGTCGGCGGCTGAAGCTCGTCCCGATCGGATCGAACCGGACGGATGGCGACCCGGCCGCTTCCTTCGATCGGAAGGGCCGGGCCGCCGTCGGCGGGCGCTATTTCAGCGGCAGGAACAGCTCCGCGACCGATTCATGCTCCGGCACCTCCGGGAAGAAGGAAAGCCGCTGGCAATAGATCGGGAAGTCACGCGCTTCCTCGCCGCTGGCCGGAAGCCAGTCGCGATAGAGATAGAGTGCGGCGGGCTCCAGATTGTGGGTATCGCCGACGACCCGCAGCACCGCGCAGCGTCCGCCGGGGATCTCCCCGGCGATGACCTCGCCGTTCGGCTCGATCGGCTGGTCGGTTCCGACACAGAGGTCCACGCTGTAGTCGGCCGGCACCTCGGGACGCCGCTCGGAACGCCAGACGTTGAAGGTCGGATTCGTCTTGGGGTGAAGGCCGGCGGCCCTGCGCCACGCGATGAACCGCTGGATGGTGGCGCCGAGCGTCGCCGGGTCGCCCCGATGCTCGATGATCGCCACCGGCGTCGAGGGCACATCGCGGATCGTCACGTCGTCTGCGGCAAATGTCTTCTGCATGAGCTTGCTCCTCGCGTTGTCGAGAGGCCCGAAGGCCGCGAGCCACGTCTCCCAGTCGGGAGATTTCCGAAACGACGACGGCGACTGCCCGAACCGTTGCCGAAAGGCGCGGGCGAAGGCGTCCGGCGCCTCGTAGCCGGCATCCATCGCGATGTCCGTGACGCTTTGGGCGTCGCTGTAGGCCAGCCGGTACGAAGCGCGCTTCATGCGGGCGAGCTGGACATAGCGGTGCACGGACACCCCGAAGGTCGCCGTGAACTGCCGGTGGAAATGAAACTTCGAGAAGGCGGCGACGCCGCTCACCGTTTCCAGGTCGAGATCGCCGTCGAGATGCCGGTCGATATGGTCCAGCACCCGCCGCATCCGGGCCTCGTAGTTTTGAAGCGCCGCCTTCATCGTCCCTCCTCCGTGGCGACGCCAGTTCGCCCCACGCAGGTAAGACTCGCTCGACCGATCTTGCGGTTCCTCTTACGGGGTCGCAGTGCGTCGCCGAGGACCGTCTACGAGCGACCCCGCCGCGGACGGCGCCCGCGGATCAGATCAGCCCGCGCGCGGCGAGGTTGCGCATCAGCGCCGCGGCGCCGAAGGTCCACGGCGCGCACTCGGTCGAGAGGCGGACGCGGTTGACGAGGGCGCCGAGGGCGGGTGTCGCGATCGTCACCGTGTCGTCGCCGTGGTGGGTGAAGCCGGAGCCCGGCTCGCCGCGGTCCTTGGTCGGCGCGAACATCGTGCCGAGATAGAGAGCGAAGCCGTCCGGATACTGGTGGTGGCGGCCGGTGGTGGCGGCGACCAGGCTCTCCGGCGAGCGGCTGATCCGCCGCATCGACGAGCGGCCGTCGAGGCGGAAGCCGTCCACCCCCTCGACCACCATCTCGAGCTCGGCGGCGCGCACGTCCTCGATCGAGAAGGTGGCGTCGAACAAGCGCACGAACGGGCCGATCGCGGCGGAGGCGTTGTTGTCCTTGGCCTTGCCGAGGAGGAGCGCCGAGCGGCCCTCGACGTCGCGCAGGTTGACGTCGTTGCCGAGCGTGGCGCCGACGATGCGGCCGGTCGAGGCGACGATCAACACGATCTCCGGCTCGGGGTTGTTCCACGACGAGATCGGGTGCAGGCCGACGTCGGCGCCGACGCCGACGGCGCTGAGCGGCTGCGCCTTCGAAAACACCTCGGCGTCCGGCCCGATGCCGACCTCGAGATATTGCGACCAGACGCCCCGCTCGATCAGCGCCGCCTTGAGGCGCATCGCCTCCGGCGAGCCGGGCACGAGCTTCGAGAGATCCGTGCCGATGAGGCCGGTGATCTCGGCGCGCACCGCGGCGGCGCGCTCGGCGGTGCCGCGCGCCTGCTCCTCGATGACGCGCTCCAAGAGGCTCTCGACGAAGGTGACGCCGCAGGCCTTGACCGCCTGCAGGTCGACCGGGGCGAGGAACCACGGCCGGCTCTCGTCGCGCGTCCGCTCGTCGCTGTTCGCCAGGATCGCGGCGATCGTGCCGATGGGCTCGCCGACCGCCTCGGCGGCGGCGAACGCCGGGTCCGGCGCCTCGCAGAGGTCGCGCATCGTCGGGTGGGCGCGGTCGGTGATGTCGACCACCGCCTCGCCGCGCAGCGCGACGAGGCTCGGGCCGAGCTCAGGGCGCCAGACGCGGCCGACGAGGGTGCCGCGCGTTCCGTCCGCCGGCAGGATCGTCGCCGGATCGAGCTTCGCCGGAGCAGGATTGGCCTCGGTCATCGAACGTCCTCTCGGAAGCGCGACGCCGCGGGTCAGCGGCGGCGGAAGGTCGGCGGGCGGCGCTCCTTGAAGGCGGCGCGGCCCTCGTGAGCGTCTTCGGTCGCGAAGCAGATCGTCTGCAGGTCGCGCTCGTAGGCAATGGCCGCCTCGATCGGCATCGTCAAGGCCGCGCGCAGGTTGACCTTCGCCGTCTCGGCGGCGATCGGCGCGCGCTGGGCGATGGCGCCCGCCGCGTTCAGCCGGCGTCCGGCGGGCCCTCGTCGGCGGCGCCGACGGCGGCCGCCATGTAGCGGGCGACGCGCTTCAACTCCTGCAGTACGTCGACGACGACCTCGCTCGCCTCGCCGGCCTCGACGTCGCCGGCGGCGATCGCCGCGAGGTGGCGGGCGGAGGCGCGGTCGACCGCCGCGCGCATCGCCGCCTCGATCGCGGCGATCTCCTCCGCCCCGCCGCGCGCTCCCTCGGCGAAGCCCGCGGCGACGGCGGCGAGCCGCCGGACGCCCTCGGCGATGTCGGGATCGGCGACGAGCGCCGCACGGGCGCGCGGGTGGCGGCCGATGTGGCCCGGCAGCACCTCGCCGGCGGTCTCCGCCGCGTGGTCGAGGTTGCCGACGAAGGCCATCGCGGCACCGAGCCGGCGGCGCTCGCGGTCGGCGGCCTCGGCGCTGCTCGCCTTGTCGAGATAGGCGCGCACGGCATCCGACAGCGCCTCGACCTGCTTGCAGCGGGCACGCACGACGCCGCGCGCCGCCGCGTCGCCCGCCATCAGGCCCGGCAGCGCGCCGACGAGGACGGCGAGCGCCCCGGCGACCCGGTCGCCCTCGCGCCCGGCCGCCTCGGCGGCGAGGCCGGTCGAGGCGAGCAGCGCGGCGTCGAGGAAGCGCGGCTGCGCTTCGTCCGGCGGCTCGACGCGGGCCGGCAGGAGGCGCCGCAGCAGCGCCGCCATCGGCCCGAGGAGCGGAAAGAACATGAGCGCCGCGGCGACGTTGAAGGCTGTGTGGAAATCGGCGACGCGGCGGTCGGAATCGACCTCGATCCCCTCGAACAGGTCGGCGACGTAGGGCAGCACCGCGAGGGCGACGGCGCAGGCGACGAGGCGGTTCAGCAGGTTGCCGACCGGCACCCGCCGCGCCGCCGGGTCGCGCCCGCCCGGCGTCTCCAGCACCGGGTTGATGGCGGTGCCGAGGTTGGCGCCGATCACCATCGCGACGCCCGCCTCGAACGGCACCAGGTCGGCGGAGACGAACGAGCCGACGAGGAGGACGATCGCGACGCTCGAGTGCGCCGCCCAGGTGACGACCGCCCCGGCGAGGAAAGCGAGGAGCGGCACCGCGGCGATGAGGGTGACGACGTGCTCGACCTCGGGGGCGGATTCGAACGGGCGGATGGTGGCGACGAGGCGGTCGAGCGACAGCAGGATCAGCCCGAGGCCGATGGCGACGCGGCCGAAGTCGTGGATCCGCTTCGATCCCGAGCGGCGGAACATGACGATGCCGGCGAGGAACAGCACCGGCACGATCGGCATGATGTCGAAGGTGAGCACCTGCACGATCAGCGTCGTGCCGACATTGGCGCCGAGCATCGCTGCGAGCGCCGGCACGAGCTCGATCATGCCCGCCCCGGCGAAGGCTGAGACCATCAGCCCGGTCGCGGTGCTCGACTGCAGGAGGGCGGTGACGCCGAGCCCGGCGGCGAAGGCCTTGGCCGGATTGCCGAGCGCGAGCTCCAGCACCCGTCGGAGGTCGGCGCCGAGCGCCCGCTCGAAGCCGGTCTGCACCATCCGGACGCCCCAGAGCAGGAGCGCCACGTAGCCGGCGAGATCGATCAGTGCGAGCGCCGCGGTCATCCGCCCTCCCCTCCTCCGGCGGCCCGGCCGGCGGAGGAGCCAGCCGAATCGCGAGGAGAGGATAGGACGAAGCGCGGCCGAGGAAACGCGCCGCGGCGGATCAGCCGAGCTTGCGGTTCATCCGGTTCTCGATGAGGTCCTCGACGACGCCGGGGTCGGCCAGCGTCGAGGTGTCGCCGAGCGCCTCGAACTGGTCCTCGGCGATCTTGCGCAGGATGCGGCGCATGATCTTGCCGGACCGGGTCTTCGGCAGGCCCGGTGAGAACTGGATGAGGTCGGGCGAGGCAATCGGGCCGATCTCCTTGCGCACCCACTGCACCAGTTCCTTGCGCAGCTCCTCCGACGGGTGCTCGCCCGCCATCAGCGTCACGTAGGCGTAGATGCCCTGGCCCTTGAGGTCGTGCGGATAGCCGACGACGGCCGCCTCGGAGACCTTCGGATGGGCGACGAGGGCCGATTCGATCTCGGCGGTGCCCATGCGGTGGCCGGAGACGTTGAGCACGTCGTCGACGCGGCCGGTGATCCAGTAGTAGCCGTCGGCGTCGCGGCGGCAGCCGTCGCCGGTGAAGTAGGTGCCCTTGTAGGTCGAGAAGTAGGTCGTGACGAAGCGCTCGTGGTCGCCGTAGACCGTGCGCATCTGGCCGGGCCAGGAATCGAGCAGTACGAGGTTGCCCTCGCAGGCGCCCTCGAGCACCGTGCCGTCGGCGTCGACCACGGCCGGCTGGACGCCGAAGAACGGCCGCGTCGCCGAGCCGGGCTTCAAGGGCGTGGCGCCGGGGAGCGGGGTGATCAGGATGCCGCCGGTCTCGGTCTGCCACCAGGTGTCGACCACCGGGCAGCGGCCGTCGCCGACGACGTTGTAGTACCACATCCACGCCTCGGGATTGATCGGCTCGCCGACCGAGCCGAGGATCCGGAGGCTCTTGCGCGACGTCTTCTTCACGTGCGCGTCGCCGGCGCCCATCAGCGAGCGGATCGCCGTCGGGGCGGTGTAGAAGATGTTGACCTGGTGCTTGTCGATCACGTCCCAGAAGCGGGAGGGCGACGGCGAGGTCGGGATGCCCTCGAACATCAGTGTGACGGCACCGTTGGCGAGCGGTCCGTAGACGATGTAGGAGTGGCCGGTGACCCAGCCGACGTCGGCAGTGCACCAGTAGATCTCACCGGGCTTGTAGTCGAAGACGTACTGGTGCGTCATCGAGGCATAGACGAGGTAGCCGCCCGAGGTGTGCAGCACGCCCTTCGGCTTGCCGGTGGAGCCGGAGGTGTAGAGGATGAACAGCGGATCCTCCGCGTTCATCTCGGCCGGCGGGCAGTCGCCGGAGACGTTGGCGGCCGCCTCGTGGTACCAGACGTCGCGGCCCGGCGTCATCGACACGGCGCCGCCGGTGCGCTTGACGACGATGACCGAGCGGACGCCCTTCACCTTGCCCAGCGCCGCGTCGACGTTGGCCTTGAGCGGCACCGAGCGGCCGCCGCGCAGGCCCTCGTCGGCGGTGACGACGATCTTCGAGCGGCAGTCCTCGATGCGGCCGGCGAGGCTGTCCGGCGAGAAGCCGCCGAACACCACCGAATGGACGGCGCCGATGCGCGCGCAGGCGAGCATCGCGTAGGCCGTCTCGGGGATCATCGGCATGTAGATGGTCACCCGGTCGCCCTTGGCGATGCCGTGCGCCTTCAGGACGTTGGCGAAGCGCGCGACCTCGTCGCGCAGCTCGCGGTAGGTGATCACCCGGTGCTCGGACGGGTCGTCGCCCTCCCAGATGATCGCCGGCTGGTCGCCGCGCGTCGCCACATGGCGGTCGACGCAGTTGGCGCAGACGTTGAGCGTGCCGTCCTCGAACCAGCGGATCGACACCCGATGCGGGTCGAACGAGGTGTTCTTGACGACGGTGTAGGGGCGGATCCAGTCGATGCGCTTGCCGTGCTCGCCCCAGAAGCCCTTCGGATCCTCGACCGAGCGCCGGTACATCTCGAGATACTTGGCCTCGTCCACGAGCGCGGACGCGGCGACCGCCGCCGGCACGGGGAACACGGTGTCGCTCATCGCATCTCCTCCCACAGGTCTCTTCCGCTCCGGCGGTCGCCCTTGTCTGCGGCACTATATGCGCCGCGGGCGTGCGACCGTCCATAACCGAAAAGACGGACGCCGGGCTTGCCCTATCGCAACGCCCGGACGCCCGCGAGCGCGGCCTGGAACCCGCGACGGGGCATCCGCGTTTGGCTCGACGGGCCGGTGATCCGCCCGGCCGCCGCCGCCGTATGCAGCCAGGACGAAGCATACGACGCGTGCGAGCGAGGATGCGATGGGACGGTCCCTCGACGATCGCCACAGCCTGGCTGGCGCCGCGATGGCGGCGCCGTTCCTCAGCCGCGAGGAGGAGCACGCGCTCGCCGTGCGCTGGCGCGCCGCGGGCGACGAGGCGGCGATGCACCGCCTCGCCGAGGCGCACATGCGCCTCGTCATCGCCATCGCCGCCCGCTTCCGCCGCTACGGCCTCGCCATGGGCGACCTCATCCAGGAGGGCCACGTCGGCCTGCTCGAGGCGGCGGCCCGCTTCGAGCCGGACCGCGAGGTGCGCTTCTCGACCTACGCGACGTGGTGGATTCGCGCCGCCATCCAGGACCACGTGCTGCGCAACTGGTCGATCGTGCGCGGCGGCACGTCGTCGAACCAGAAGGCGCTGTTCTTCAACCTGCGGCGCCTGCGCGCCCAGCTCGCCAAGGGGCCGAACGGCACCGAGGGCTCGGCCGCGCACGTCGCGATCGCCGCGGCCGTCGGCGTCTCGGTCGCCGACGCGGCGACGATGGACGCCCGCCTCTCCGGCCCCGATGCCTCGCTCAACGCCCCGCTCGGCGACGGCGAGGGCAGCGCCGAGCGGCAGGACCTGCTCGTCGACGGCGCCCCGCTGCCGGACGAGACGGTCGGCGCGGCGATCGACGAGGAGCGCCGCCGGCAGTGGCTGCGCGAGGCGCTCGGCGTCCTCACCGAACGCGAGCTGGCGATCGTCCGGGCCCGCCGCCTCAGCGAGGAGGGCGCGACGCTCGAATCCCTCGGCGAGACGCTCGGCATCTCCAAGGAGCGGGTGCGCCAGATCGAGAGCCGCGCCCTCGTCAAGCTGCGCGAGGCGCTGATCGCCGCCGTGCCCGACGCGGCCGCCTTCACCAACTGACCGCCCACCGACCGGTCCACCCGAAGGGCTCGCGGGGCCCCGCGGGGCTTGCGTGGCCGGCATCTTTGCGTCAGCAGTCGGGGAACGATCCCGGTTGCCGACGAGAGAGAGCGCCATGAACGAGCACGTCCGATCCGCCCAGCCGAGCCACGACGAGAGGCTCGACCGCCTCGCCGCCGTCGCAGTCCACGTCGGCCTCGGCCTGAAGCCGGGGCAGGAGCTCGTGATGACGGCGCCGCTCGAGGCCGCCCCGCTCGCCCGCCGCATCACCGAGCACGCCTACCGCGCCGGCGCCTCGCTGGTGACCACGCTCTACGGCGACGAGGAGGCGACGCTGATGCGCTTCCGCCACGCCCCGGACGACAGCTTCGACAAGGCGACCGGCTGGCTGTTCGACGGCATGGCCGCGGCCTTCCGCGGCGGCGCCGCCCGCCTCGCGATCTCCGGCGACAACCCGTCGCTGCTCGCCCACGAGGACCCGGCCAAGGTGGCGCGCGCCAACCGGGCGCGCTCGACCGCCTACCGGCCGGCGCTCGAGCTCATCGCCGGCTTCGACATCAACTGGACGATCGTCTCCTACGCGACGCCGGCATGGGCGCAGGCGGTGTTCCCTGACCTCTCCGAGGAGGCCGCCGTCGCGCGGCTGTGGGAGGCGATCTTCGCCGCCTCGCGGGTCGACGGCGACGACCCGGTCGCCGCCTGGGCGGCGCACAACGCGGCGCTCGCGACGCGCACCGCCTTCCTCAACGCCCACCGCTTCCGGGCGCTACGCTTCCGCGGGCCGGGCACCGACCTCACCGTCGGCCTCGCCGACGGGCACGAGTGGTGCGGCGGCGCCTCGACCGCCAAGAACGGCATCGTGTGCAACGCGAACATCCCGACCGAGGAGGTGTTCACGACGCCGCACCGCGACCACGTCGACGGCGTCGTGCGCTCGACGAAGCCGCTCTCCTACCAGGGCACCCTGATCGAGGACATCGCGGTGCGCTTCTCCGAGGGCCGCATCGTCGAGGCGACCGCGCGCACCGGCCAGGACGTGCTCGCCCGGGTGATCGAGACCGACGAGGGCGCCCGCCGCCTCGGCGAGGTGGCGCTGGTGCCGCACTCCTCGCCGATCGCCGCGAGCGGCCTCCTGTTCTTCAACACCCTCTACGACGAGAACGCGGCGAGCCACATCGCCCTCGGGCAGGCCTACTCGAAGTGCTTCGTCGGCGGCGACACGCTGACCGAGGAGGAGCTCGCGAGCCGCGGCGCCAACCGCAGCCTGATCCACATCGACTGGATGATCGGCTCGGCCGAGATCGACGTCGACGGCCTCGCCGCCGACGGCGCGGCGACGCCGGTGATGCGCAAGGGCGAGTGGGTCTGAGCGACAGGCCGGCCGGCGGCGCGCTCAGCGATAGAGCGCGTCGCCGCTCATGCCGGCATAGAGCGAGGCGACCTCGGCGCCGTAGCCGTTGAAGAGCTGCGTCGGCACCCGCTCTCCGGTGCCGATCACCTCCTCCGTCGCCTGGCTCCAGCGCGGGTGCGCGACGGCCGGATTGACGTTCGCCCAGAAGCCGTACTCGTTGGCGGCGAGGGACTCCCAGAAGGTCTTCGGCTGCTCGTCGGTGAACTGGAAGCGGACGATCGACTTCACCGACTTGAAGCCGTACTTCCACGGCACCGCGAGGCGCAGCGGCGCGCCGTACTGCTTCAGGAGCGGCTTGCCGTAGACGCCGGTGACGAGGAAGGCGAGCTCGTTGCCGGCCTCCGCCATGGTGAGCCCCTCGACATAGGGCCACGGGTACCACGCCTGGTTCTGGCCGGGCGCGACCTTCGGGTCGAGGAAGGTCTCCATCCGCACGAACTTCGCCGAGCCGAGCGGGCGGGCGTAGGTGAGGAGCGAGGCCATCGAGAAGCCGGTCCACGGCACCGCCATCGACCACGCCTCGACGCAGCGGTGGCGGTAGAGCCGCTCCTCGAGCGGCATCGCGCGGATGAGCGTGTCGATGTCGACGGTGCGCTCCTCCTCGACGAGGCCCTCGATGCGGACCTCCCACGGCCGGATCGGCAGGCGCTGGGCGTCCTGCCAGATGCCCTTGCTGGTGCCGAACTCGTAGAAGTTGTTGTACTTCGAGGTGACGTCCTCGGGCGTCACGGCGCGGTCGAGCGTGTAGGCGGCGTCACGCTTCGCCGGATAGAGGTCGGCGGTCGGGTCCGGCGCGGAGGGCGCCGGCGGCGCCTCGCTCGAGCCGAACAGTTTTCCGAACAGCCCTTCCGCGCTCGCCGGCCCGGCGAGCGAGCCGGCGGCGACGCCGGCCGCGGCGGCGAGCACCGCGCGGCGCGAATGGAACAGATGCTCAGGAGTGGCGGCGCTCTCCGGCAGCTCCCAGGAGCGCTTGCGGCGGATCCACATCGGCGGATCTCCTCGATCGATCGGCTCGTCCCCGCTTGTATCTAGGGACGCGCCGCCCGCCGTCCAATCACCGTCGCGTCACTCGCCGCGTTCACGCCGCGTCGCGCCGGCGCCTCTCGACGACATCGGCGGCGGCCCGGCCGACGAGTTCGGCCAGGTGATCGAAGCGGGCGGTGAACGAGCCGACGCCGGCCGTCGCCGAGCGCAGCTCGACGATGAGATCGCCCATGTCGGCCTCCGGCACGAGGGCGGAGACGACGTCCCAGCCGGGCCAGCCGGCGCGCGGCTCGAAGCCGGTGATGTGGCCGCGGCGGGCGCTGACGATGGCGTTGGCCTTAGGCGTCGCCTCGCTCGGACACACGATCGTGACGGCGAGCACCGGCTCGAGCAGCACCGCGCCGGCCTTCTCGAGGCCCTCGCGCATGGCGAGCTGGCCGGCGGCACGGAAGGCCTGCTCGGAGGAATCGACCGCGTGCGCCGACCCGTCGACGAGCGCGGCGGCGACGTCGACCACCGGGAAGCCGTAGGGACCCGCGGCGAGCGCCTCGCGGACGCCGGCCTCGACCGCCGGGATGTACTGGCGCGGCACCACGCCGCCGGTGACGCGGTCCTCGAACAGGAAGCCCTCGCCGCGGCCGCGCGGCGCGATCTCGAGCGTGACGTCGGCGAACTGGCCGTGGCCGCCGGACTGCTTCTTGTGCCGGCCGCGCACGCTCGCCGGCGCGCGGATCGTCTCGCGATAGGCGATGCGCGGCGGCCGCCGCACGACGGCGACGCCGGAGCGGTTGGCGAGGCGCTCGAGGACGACCCGCAGGTGCATCTCGCCCTGCCCGCCGAGGCGCGTCTCGCCACCCTCGGGGTCGAGCCCGACGGAGAGCCCGAGGTCCTCCTCGGCCAGCCGGCCGAGCGCGGCGGAGAGCTTCACCTCGTCCTTGCGGTCGGCCGGAGCGACGGCGATCGCCATCACCGGCGGCGGCGGCACGAGCTCGACGAGGTCGACGGCGCTGCGCGGATCGCTCGACAGCGTCGCGCCGGTGCGGGCCATCTCGAGCTTGGCGAGCGCCGCCGTCTCGCCGGCGACGGCCGGGCCGCGCTTCGTGACGTCGGTGCCGGAGATGCGGAAGAGGCCGGAGACGCGCCCGGTGGCGCCGTCGGCCCGCGTCAGCGTGGCTCCGTCGGCGACGGTGCCGGCGAGCACGCGCGCCACCGCGAGCTTGCCGCCGTGGCTGCCGGTCAGCGTCTTGAGGATCTGCACCACCGTCTCGCCGTGCGGGGCGAAGCCGAGGCGGGCGCGCGTCTCGGCGACGCCGGGCGCCTCGTGGCGGAGCGCCTTGAGGAGCCGGAGGATGCCGTTGCCGCGCTCGGCCGAGCCGAGGAACACCGGGCAGATCAGGCCCTCGCGCATCTCGCGGGCGAGGTCGTCGAAGACGCGGTCGCGCGGCGGCTCGATGTCGGAGAGGAGCTCCTCCATGAGCGCGTCGTCGTAGTCGGCGACGCGCTCCAGCATCTGGAAGCGCGCCTCGACCTCGCGCGCCCGCTCGGCGTCGGGGATCGACATCGTCTCGCTCTGGGCGTGCTCGCGGTAGACGAAGGCGCGCTCGAGCGCGAGGTCGATGAAGCCGGTGGCGACGCCGGACGTCCAAATCGGGATCTGCCGCAGCACCAGCGGCGTGCGGCTCGCCGTCTGCAGCACCTGCAGCGCCTCGCGCACGCCGCCCTCGACCTTGTCGATCTTGTTGAGGAACAGCATGCGCGGGATGCCGCGCTCCTCGAGGTTCTTCAGGATCATCTGCAGCGCCGGCACCTTGCGCGGGTCGGCCTCGCAGACGACGATCGCGACGTCGGCCGCGGCGAGCACCGGCGCCGCCTCGGCGAGGAACTCGACCGAGCCGGGGCAGTCGATGAAGGTGTAGCGGTCGTCGAGGAAGGCGGTGTCGGCGATGTTGAGCTCGACGCTCATGCCGTGCGCCCGTGCCTCCGGCGAAGCATCGCCGACGCTCGTGCCGGCGGCGACGCCGCCCGGCCGCTCGATCGCCCCGGTGCGGGCCAGGATCGCCTCGAGCAGGGTCGTCTTGCCGCTGCCGAGCGGGCCGACGAGCGCGACGCAGCGCGCCATCGCGGCGCGGGCGCCGAGGGTCGCGTCGGGACGGCCGCGCGCGGTGCCCTGATCCGTGACGAGCGTCTCCGCGGCGCCGTCCGACCGGCCGTCGGCCTCCAGAACGTCAGCAGCCATCATCGCCTCCCGTTCTTGTTTCGCTCAGCGGCGCCGACGGGGCGACATCCCGTCGCGCGCGGGTCGTCGGCGCCCATGGTCGCAGCGCATGCCCGGCGAGGCAAGCACCAGTGCCGGCCGCCGCTTGACGAGGTTCCGGGGCGGGCGTCTAGTCCCGGATGGACCCGTGAGGGTCGGCGGCATGATCCCGACATGGCCGGATGGCAGAATGCCGGAGCGTCGGCGTCGTGCGCTGGACTCGGTCGCGGGCCGAGGCCGCGCGATCGAGCGGCGGCAAGGGGGGTCTCGCCTATGAAACGCTTTCTCGCATCACTTCTGGTGTCGGCTCTCGCGACGGTCGCACTCGCCGTCGCGGGCGAGGCAAGCGCCGGCAAGGTCGGCTCCGAGTTCGAGGTTTCGAAGAGCGGCCACTACGCCGACGTGGCAACGCTGCGAAAGGGCGGCTTCGTCATCGTGTGGCGGCGCGACAACGCGTCCTTCGGAATCGCCGGACAGCGCTACGACGCGAAGGGCGCCAAGGCGGGAGGCCCGTTCACCGTCACCACCTCCTCGCCCGAGTACTTCACGCCGTCCGTCGCCGACCTTTCCGACGGCGGCTTCGTCGTCGCCTGGGAAGCGACCGCCGGGGCGACCGGCCTCGACGTGTTCATCCAGCGGTACAATGCGAAGGGCGGCAAGTCGGGTGGCCGGATCAGGGTCAACAGCTTCACGGCGAACGGCCAGTACGAACCGTCGGTCGCCGGCCTCGCGAACGGAGGGTTCGTCGTCACCTGGACGTCGGACGGCCAGGACGGGGCCACGAATGGGATCTACGGCCAGCGCTACGGCAAGAACGGCAAGGCGGTCGGCGCCGCTTTCCGGGTCGACACGACGCTGCCGACGGCCTTCCACCATCTCTCGTCGGTCGCCGCGCTGAAGAACGGCGGCTTCGTCGTCGTCTGGCGCGGATACTACGGCACGCACGCCCAGCTCTACGGGGCCAGCGGCACCAAGGTAGGCGGCGAGATCATGGTCAACCCGACCGAAGAATCGCTGCTTCAGCATCCGACCGTCGCCGGCCTCGGCAACGGAGGCTTCGTCGTCGCCCGGGAAGTGTACAGTTCCGGCGCCAATGAGGTCGACGTCATCGGCCAGCGCTTCAACAGCGGCGGCGCGAAGGTCGGCAGCGGCTTCAGGGTCAACTCCTACGCCAAGGGTTCGCAGTTGCAGCCAGCCGTCGCCGCGCTCAAGAACGGCGGCTTCACCGTCGTCTGGTATTCGCCGCCGCAGACCAACGCCGCCTACGGCCAGATCTACAGCAAGGCCGGCAAGGCGGTCGGCAAGAACTTCAAGATCAACACGTCGCTCGCGACGATCGTTCCGGAGCCGGCCGTCGCCGCCGACGGAAACGGGTTCGTCGTCGCCTGGCAGAGTGGGGAGCGCTACACGGGCATCTTCGGCCAGCGCTTCGCCGGACATTAACGCCGCCCGCGGCGGCCACCGGGCCGCTCGCCCGCCGCAGCGGGCGGGCGAACGGCCGATCGCTTCGAACCACCGGGCGGCCGCCGCAGCGGCAGCCCGTCTTCGATGACGCCCATCGAGGATATGACGACGGCGCGGCGGGATCACATCATCGCCGCTCCGGCCCGTGGGGCCGATCTCGACGAGGGCCCGTGCGACGTCTGCGGATTTGACGGCGTGCCGGCGCGGACCCATGATTGCCGTGGCGCGACTGCTTCGCACGCCCCCGTGGCCGGGATCGACCCGGGCGTTCGCGGGCACCGCCGCGAACGGCGCACCCTGCGCCGGCGCCGAGACCGGCCTTGGAGAGCCACCGCAGATGCCAGACGGGGAGGCCCGCGACCAACTTCCGGCGGCGCCCCCCCGTGCCGGGCGGCGAGGCGGCCTGTCGGGCAAGCTCCTCGTGCTCACCATCCTCTTCGTGATGCTGAGCGAGGTGACGATCTATCTGCCCTCGATCGCGAGCTTCCGGCAGACGTGGCTCAGCGACGTGCACGCGACGGCGAGCGTCGCGGCGCTGCTGCTCGCGAGCGACACCGAGATCACCCCCGAGGTCGAGCGGCAGCTGCTCGCGGCGAGCGGCGCCCTGTCGATCGCCGTGCGCGACGGCCAGCGCCGGCGGCTGCTGACCCTCGACGGCGTGCCGGACGAGGCGATCCGCCTCGTCGACCTCGACCACGGCTCGATGGCGGGCGGCCTCCTCGACGCCTTCGAGACGCTGACCGGCGAGCCCGGCCGCCTGCTGCGGATCACCGCGACGGCGCCCGACACCGGCGACCTCGTCGAGGTGATCGTGGCCGAGGACGAGCTGCGCTCGGCGATGCTCGTCTACTCGCGCAACATCCTGGTGATGTCGGCGCTGATCTCGATCCTCACCGCCGCCTTCGTCTACTGGAGCCTGCGCCGCCTCACCGTGCGGCCGCTGCAGCGGCTGACGGCGGCGATGGACCGCTTCGCTGCCGATCCCGAGGACGGCGGCCGGATGATCGTGCCGTCGGGCCGCTCGGACGAGATCGGCGACGCCGAGGTGCGGCTGCGCGCCATGCAGGAGGAGCTCGGCCGCACCATCCACCAGCAGCGCCGGCTCGCCGAGCTCGGCCTCGCCGTGTCGAAGATCAACCACGACCTGCGCAACCTGCTCGCGGCGGCGCAGCTGTTCTCCGACCGCCTGGCCGACGTGCCGGACCCGACCGTGCAGCGCCTCGCCCCGAAGATCGTACGCGCCCTCGACCGGGCGATCGGCTACACGCGGTCGGTGATGGCCTACGGCGCCGCCCGCGAGGCGCCGCCGGAGCGCCGCCTCGTCGCGCTGGCGCGCCTCGTCGACGACCTCGCCGAGGTGATCGGCCTCCCCGGCCACCCGACGATCACCTTCGAGGCCGACGTGCCGCGCGAGATCGAGGTCGACGCCGACCCTGAGCAGCTCTTCCGCGTGCTCCTCAACCTCGTGCGCAACGCCGTCGAGGTGCTCGAGGGCGAGCCGGACGAGGCGGTGGTGCGGCGCCTCTCGATCACCGCTATGCGCACCGGTGGCGTCGTCCGCATCCGCGTCACCGACACTGGGCCGGGCGTGCCGGCGCGCGCCCGCGAGCACCTGTTCCAGGCCTTCCAGGGCTCGGGCAGGCCAGGCGGCACCGGCCTCGGCCTCGCCATCGCGGCCGAGCTGGTGCGCGCCCACGGCGGCCGCATCGAGCTCGTCGGCGGGCCGCCGGGCGCGGCGTTCGAGATCACCCTGCCCGACCGGCCGGTCGACCTCGCGGCGCACCGCCGCGCCGCCGGACGCGGCGGCGCCTGAGCCCGGTGCGGCGGCGCCCGGCCCGTGTTTCGTCCCGGCCCGTAGGCGTTCGGGCGGATAGCCAAGCGCCGTGTTTGCGGCTAGAGGTGGCGCCCCGTTCCGGAGGAGCCGATGTCGACCGCCGCTGACCCCCTCGCCGCCCTCGCCGCAGACGCCCGCGCCTGGCCCTTCGAGGAGGCGCGCAAGCTCGTCCAGCGGGTCGAGAAACGCGGCGGCGGCACGGTGCTGTTCGAGACCGGCTACGGCCCGTCGGGGCTGCCGCACATCGGCACCTTCGGCGAGGTGCTGCGCACCACGATGGTGCGCCACGCCTTCCGCATCCTCACCGAGGACCGCTGGCCGACGCGGCTGCTGTGCTTCTCCGACGACCTCGACGGGCTGCGCAAGGTGCCGGACAACGTGCCGAACCGCGAGATGCTGGCGCAGTATCTCGGCAAGCCCCTGACGCAGGTGCCCGACCCGTTCGGCGACCATGCGAGCTTCGGCCAGCACAACAACGCGCGCCTCAGGAGCTTCCTCGACGCCTTCGGCTTCGAGTACGAGTTCGCGAGCGCCACCGACTACTACACCTCGGGCCGCTTCGACGCCGCGCTCCTGAAGACGCTCGCCGCCTACGACGAGGTGATGGCGATCATGCTGCCGTCGCTGCGCGAAGAGCGCCGCGCGACCTACTCGCCGTTCCTGCCGATCTGCCCGCGCACCGGCGTGGTGCTGCAGGTGCCGACCGAGGCGCGCGACGTCGAGGCCGGCACCATCACCTACCGCGATCCGGAAACGGGCGACCTCGTCGAGGTGCCGGTGACCGGCGGGCGCTGCAAGCTGCAGTGGAAGCCGGACTGGGCGATGCGCTGGGCGGCGCTCGGCGTCGACTACGAGATGTCGGGCAAGGACCTCATTGATTCGGTGAAGCTGTCGGCGCGGATCTGCTCCGCCCTCGGCGCGCCGCCGCCCGACGGCTTCAACTACGAGCTCTTCCTCGACGAGCACGGCCAGAAGATCTCGAAGTCGAAGGGCAACGGGCTCACCATCGAGGACTGGCTCGCCTACGCCTCGCCGGAGAGCCTGTCGCTGTTCATGTTCCAGAAGCCGAAGAGCGGCAAGCGGCTCTATTTCGACGTGATCCCGCGCCACGTCGACGACTACTACGCCTTCCTGGCGAAGTTCCGGCACGAGACGCCGGCGCAGCAGATCGAGAACCCGGTCTGGCACATCCACTCCGGCACGCCGCCGGTGGTGGAGATGCCGATCTCGTTCACCATGCTGCTGAACCTCGTCAGCGCCTCGAACGCCGTCGACCGCGACACGCTGTGGGGCTTCGTCTCGCGCACCGCGCCCGGCGTGACGGCCGAGACGGCGCCGGAGCTCGACCGCCTCGTCGGCTACGCGATCCGCTACTTCGAGGACTTCGTGAAGCCCGCGAAGCGATTCCGCGCGCCGAACGAGACCGAGCGGGCGGCGCTCGCCGCCCTCGACGCGGCGCTCGCGGCGCTGCCGGCCGCGGCCGACGCCGAGGCGATCCAGGCCGAGGTCTACGAGGTCGGCCGGCGCTTCTTCCCGGAGGCCGGCAAGCCGGGGCCGGACGGCCGGCCGGGGGTGTCGCTCGCCTGGTTCGCGACCCTCTACGAGCTCCTGCTCGGGCAGGAGCGCGGGCCGCGCTTCGGCTCGTTCGTGGCGATCTACGGCATTCCGGAGGCGCGGGCGCTCGTCGCCGCGGCGCTCGCCCGCGAGGCCTGAACCAACGACGGGCCTGAAGGACGGGCCTGCGCGGCAGGTCGCCGCCTCAGAGCGGCGACTGCGCGCCGCCGAGGTCCATCGGCGCGGCGGTCGCCGGCGAGCGGACCTCGGGCGGCCGCACCGCGGCGCCCGCATCCGGCGCCGCCGGCAGCAGCGGCTCGACGCCGGACGGTTGCGGCGGCCCAGCGCCCGGCGGCGAGACGAAGGCCGCGGCGGGCGCCTCGCCCGCCGACTGCGCGGCCGCCGGAACGGCGGGCTCCTCCTCCGGCTCCGCCTGCCACAGGCCGCGCCCCTCCTCGCGTGCCGTCGCGGCGAGCGAGGCGAGGGTCTCCTCGGCGCCGGCCGCCGGCTCGGCCCAGCCGTGCTCGACCAGCCAGGTGGCGAGGTCGGTGCGGCCGACGGCGCAGCGGACGACGAGCTCCGGATCCTCGAACGAGCCCTCCCCGGCCGGTCGGCAGAGCACCGACCGGCTCTGCACCAGGCGGCGCAGCGCGGTGCGCGCCAGGGTGCCGCACGACCAGCGGCGGCCGGCGGCGGCGGCGCATTCGGCGTCGGCGCCCGGCACGTCGACGTCGGCGAGCCGCAGCACCTTCGTCCCGGCGGCGATGGTGCCGGCGTTCTCGACGACCACCTGGAAGAAGCGGCGCGGCGGCACGGGGTCGCCCGTCGGCGACTTCACCGCCGGCGCCGGCTGCAGCCGCGCAACCGGGCCGACCACCGTGGCCGGCGGCGCGACGAGGCCGCCGGCGACGTCGCGCGCCGCCGCGAGATGCTCCGGCTCGCCGGCCGGAGCGAGGTCGGGCGCGACGGTCGCGGCGACCGGTCCGTCCACCGCCGGCGCGGGCTCGAGGACGCCGGCCGCCGGCTCCGGCGCGGCGAAGACCGTCGCCGCCGTCGGCTGGTCGGCGCCGCCGCCCGAGATCACCGGCTCGCGCGTCGCCGCCCCCGGGCCGATGCGGCCCTGATCGGCGGGGGAGGGAGCGGGCGCGCCGTCGAAGGCGAGGTATATGCCGCCGGCGAGGAGGGCGACCAGGATCGCCCCGATCACCGCCGCCCACATCAGGTCCGCGGCGCCACGCATCACTGGCTCGCCCAGAGGATGCGCGCCATCCAGTCGACCGCCGCGAGCGGCAGCACGCGCGGCGCGTGGTCGGGATTGAGAGAATGCAGCTCGACCGACCGCGCGGTCCGTCGATGCAGGATCTTGGCCATGACCTCGCCTTCACTGGTGCGCACCACCACCCGGTCGCCGAGGCGGACGGTGGAGGAGCGCGAAACGATCAGCACGTCGCCGTCGCGATAGGCCGGCAGCATCGAATCGCCGGCGACCTCGAGGGCGAACACCGCCTCGCCGCCGTCGGTCGGGAAGGCGACCTCCTCCCAGCCGGCGCCGGCCGGATAGCCGCCCTCGTCGAAGAAGCCGCCGGCGCCGGCGCGGGTGAGCCCGAGCAGCGGCACCGAGCGCGGCCGCGGCAGGCGGTCGGCGGCGGGCGCGCCGAACAGCTCGGCGAGTTCGGTGCCGGTGGCCGCCAGCACCTTGGCGATCGATTCCGTCGACGGCCAGCGCGGCCGCCCGTCGCCGGCGACGCGCTTCGACTTGTTGAACGTCGTCGGATCGAGCCCGGCCCGGCGGGCGAGGCCGGACGGCGACATGCCGTGCCGGGCGGCGAGCGCGTCGATGGCGCTCCAGACGGTGTCGTGGCTCAGCATGGTCATCGCTCGACATCCACGGCTGCGCGCTCCGGGCAAGAGCGGACCGCCGGCGCACGCCCGCCGGACGCACCGGATGAGGAATTTATCCCTTTCCTCACCCTTGGATTATCCTCGCCGCGGCGCGCTGTCCAGCGCCGAGACGGCGCGTCGCGCTTTTCGCCGCCATGCTCTAGAGGTTGTCCGGCCGAGGAGACGGAGGAGCAGCGTGATCGACGCACCCATCTACAAGATCGTGCCGGCCGCCCTGTGGCGGGCCGCTCGCGAGGCCGGCGTCTTCACCGGCGCGCCGGTGGACCTCGCCGACGGCTACATCCACCTGTCGACCGCCGCGCAGGTGCGCGAGACGGCGCGGCGGCATTTCGCCGGCCAGGACGACCTCCTGCTCGTCGCCGTCGACCCGGCCGCCCTCGGGCCGGCGCTCGCCTACGAGCCGTCGCGCGGCGGCGACCTCTTCCCGCATCTCTACGGCCCGCTGCCGCTCTCGGCGGTCGTCGCCGCCGTGCCGCTGCCGCTCGGCACCGACGGCGGCCACGCCTTCCCGGACCCGCTGCCGTGATCGGCCCCCTCGCCGACCTCGCCCGGGCGGCCTTGTTCCGCCTCGACCCGGAGACCGCCCACCGCCTCGCCATCCGCGGCCTCTCGACCGGGCTCGCGGCATCCTGCGGCGCGCGCGCCGCCGCCCGCCCGCGGCTCGCCGTCGAGGCGTTCGGCCTCGCCTTCCCGAACCCGGTCGGCATGGCGGCCGGCTTCGACAAGAACGCCGAGGCGGCGGACGGCCTCATCGGCCTCGGCTTCGGCTTCGTCGAGGTCGGCACGGTGACGCCCCGGCCGCAGGCCGGCAATCCCCGGCCGCGGATGTTCCGCCTGCCCGACGACCGTGCGCTGATCAACCGGCTCGGCTTCAACAACGACGGCCATGGGCGGGTGTTGGAGCGGCTCCAGGCGCGGCGGCGGGCGGGCGGCGCCACGAGCGGTATCGTGGGCGTCAACGTCGGCGCCAACCGCGACGCGGCCGACCGCATCGCCGACTACGTCGCCGGCATCGAGGCCTTCGCGCCCGAGGCCGCCTACCTCACCATCAACGTCTCCTCGCCGAACACGCCGGGCCTCAGGGCCTTGCAGGAGGGCGACGCGCTCGCCGACCTCCTCGGCCGCGCGGTCGCGGCGCGCGACGCGCGGACGGCGGCGATCGGCCGCCGCGTGCCCCTGCTCCTCAAGGTGGCGCCCGACCTCGACGACGCGCAGATCGCGGCGATCGCCGGGACGGCGGTGGCGGCGGCGGTGGACGGGCTCATCGTCGGCAACACCACGGTGGCGCGGCCGGCGCTCGCCGGCCCGCACGCCGCCGAGACCGGCGGGCTCTCCGGTCGGCCGCTGTTCCATCGCTCGACGGTGGTGCTCGCCCGCTTCCACCGGGCGCTCGCCGGCCGCCTGCCGCTCGTCGGCGTCGGCGGCGTCGAGAACGCCGAGACGGCCTTCGCCAAGATCCTCGCGGGGGCGAGCCTCGTGCAGGTCTACACCGGCTTCATCTATGAGGGGCCGGCGATCGTCGGCCGGCTGCTCGACGGCCTCGAGGCCGCGCTCGACCGCCGGCGGCTAGGCTCCCTCGCCGACGCCGTCGGCCTCGAGGCCGAGGCCTGGGCCGCCCGCGATCCAGACGGCTGACCGCGTCAGCCCGGCCCGAAGGTGACGTCGAGCCGGCGGCGGAGCGGCAGCGCCAGGGTGATGCCGCGCAGCGCCAGGAAGCCGAGGAGCGCGATCCACAGGCCGTGGTTGCCGAGGAGCGGATCGAGCAGCGCCCAAAGGGCGAGGTAGCCGGCGAAGGCGACCAGCATCCGGTCGCGCATCGCCCGCGTCCAGGTGGCGCCGATGTAGACGCCGTCGAGGACGAAGGCGAGGCTGGCGACGATCGGCGTCGCCGCCGCCCACGGCAGGAACGTCCGCGCCTCGGCACGCACGGCCTCGGCCGTGGTGACGACGTCGATCAGCGGCGGCCCCACCACGAGCAGCACTAGCGAGGCGGCGGCGCCGAAGACGAGGCCCCAGCCGATCGACAGGGCGACCGCCCGCGCGAAGGCCGGACGCCAGCGCGCCCCGACGGCGCGGCCGGCGAGTTGCTCGGCGGCGGCGGCGAAGCCGTCGAGGAAGAGCGCGCCGAGCATGAAGAAGTTCATCAGGATGGCGTTGGCGGCGAGCACCACGTCGCTGCCGCGGGCGCCCTGGGCGGTGAAGAAGACGAACGCCGCCATCAGCACCACCGAGCGGATCATGATGTCGCGGTTGACGCCGAGGAGGCGCAGGATGGCGGTCCGGTCGAGAAGGCGCGTGAGGTCCGGCCAGGCGCCGCCGCGGGTCACCACGGCGACGGCGGCGAGGCCGGCGAACGCCGCCGCCACCTCGGCCGCCACCGTCGCCCACGCGACGCCGGCGAGCCCCCAGCCGAGGCCGAGCGCCAGCCACAGGTTTAGCGCGACGTTGAGGGCGTTGAGGAACACCTGCAGCGCGAGGCCGAGGCGGGCCCGGCCGAGCCCGACCACCCAGCCGAGCACGGCGAAGTTGACGAAGGTGAACGGCATCGCCAGGAAGCGGATCGCCGCGTAGTCGCGCGCCGCCGCCTCGACGGCCGGGCTCGCCCCCATCACCCACAGGAACGCCGCGACGAGCGGGCCGCCGGCGGCGAGCACCGCGAGGCCGACGACGACGCCGAGCCCGAGCGAGCGCACCAGCACCGCCCGCTCCTCCACGCGGTCGCCGGCGCCGAAGGCCTGCGCCGTCAGCCCGCCGGTGCCCATGCGGAGGAAGCCGAAGGTGGTGGCGACGAGGTCGAACAGGATCGCCGCCACCGCGATGCCGCCGAGCAGCGCCGCGTCGCCCAGGCGGCCGACGACCGCGGTGTCGGCGAAGCCGACGATCGGCGTCGTCAGGTAGGCGAGCGTCATCGGCAGCGCGATCGCGACGACCGAGCGGTGGGTGACGGCGAAGGGACGCGGCGAGGCCGGCACGGTCATGAGGGCGGTCCGGGCTGCGATCGGAGGGAGCGCGGGTGGGGTCCGGCGGCGAGATGGCGCTGGCGGGCGGGCGGTGGCCGGGAGGCCTCCGCGGTCCCTATACTACAACGGTTGCAAAAGAGCCGGTGGCGGCGACGTCCGGCCGCGCAGGCCGGCGAAGCGATTGACGGCACCGCCCCGCCCGTCTATAGAACCGGCCTCCTGCCGGCCGATGCGCTCCGCGGGCAGCCGTTCTTGCGGGTGCCCGGACTTTTCCGGGGCGTTCCGGGCCGGCGCACAGAACACACGATCTGGATGAACGATGGCCAATACCACTTCCGCCAAGAAGATGGCCCGCAAGATCGCCGCCCGGACGGACGTCAACAAGGCGCGCCGCAGCCGCGTGCGCACCTACGTCCGTAAGGTCGAAGAGGCGCTCGCGAGCGGCGACGCCGCGGCGGCCTCGGCGGCGCTGAAGGCGGCCGAGCCCGAGCTGATGCGGGCCGCCGGCAAGGGCGTGCTTCCGAAGAACACCGCCTCGCGCAAGGTCTCCCGCCTCGCCCAGCGCGTGAAGGCGATCGCGACCGCCTGACGGGCGCGTCCGACCACCCGCATCGGCGTTTCGACGCCCCGGACGAACAAGGCCCGACCCTCCGGTCGGGCCTTTCGCATGTCTGGACCCCGGCCTTTCCGGAGCGCCGGCGGAGCGGGTCCGCCGAGGGGGAGCCGGGCCCGCCCGGCTTGCCCACCGGAGCCGCCCCGTCAAGAGGAACAGAGTGCGTTTTCGCGCTCATCCACAGGGGAAGGCGGCTAATCAATATCGCCCTTCGCCCGAGCCTGGAGCACTTCCCGTCTGACTCAAAAAGACCTTCATTCACAGTCTGTTAACGACAAGTGGCAGGTCTCTCCACGACGCCGGAGGGCGCAATGGCGAGTCAAGATCCAGCGGCAACTTTTTTTTGCCGACTTTTCTCCAGCGTGGCCGCGCCGGAGCAACGCGTTGAGTCAGAACGCCTTGGCGGAGGGGGCGCTGAAACGGCGCCCCTCGTCCCGCCGACGGCCGCCCTGATTCGCCCGGTCGCCTGTTGCAGCCGCCGGGGCCCCCGTGTATTTTCCAGTCCGTCGGGGGCACGTCCTCCTGTTCACCGTAAAAAGTTGTCGATGCGTACGCCACAGCTGAGTGGGCGGCGGAGTTTACTCATTCTTCGGCAGACGATGACGGGTCTAGATTAGAAATGCCCATAGTTTTCACTTCCGACAACGGACGCTAACGGCGCCCGGCCCCGCCTACGACGCCGCGACCGATCGCGACAATCCATTAGAATCAGATTTTCTGCCGGCGGGGCGTTCCCCGTCGAGGGGAGTTCCATGCCCGAACCACACAGCCAACCCTACGCCGGCGACGTCTCCTCGGAAGCAGCCTGGGAGCTGCTGTCCACGGTTCCCGAGGCGACCCTCGTCGACGTGCGGACGGCGGCGGAGTGGGCCTTCGTCGGCGTGCCGGATCTCGGCGCGCTCGGCAAGGAGCCGATCCTCGCGGAATGGCAGAGCTACCCGACGATGGCGGTCGATCCGGCGTTCGCGGCGGGCCTCGCGGCGACGCTCGCGGCGGGCGGCGTCGGCCCGGACGCGCCGGTCCTGTTCCTGTGCCGGTCGGGGGCGCGCAGCCGCGCCGCGGCGATCGCGCTCACCGCCGCCGGGTTCAAGACCTGCCTCAACGTCGCCGGCGGCTTCGAGGGGCCGCCCGACGGCGACGGCCATCGCGGCCGGGTCGACGGCTGGAAGGCCCGCGGCCTGCCGTGGCGGCAATCCTAGTGGATAGCGTGGAGGCCCGCGGCGCCGCCGCGGGACGGCCGATACCGCCGGGCGGATCGGCCATCGACGACGGGCGGCAACGCCCCGGACCGGACGACGGAAAGAGGACCACCATGGCCATCGCCAGCGCACGACGCCTTTCGACCAGCGCGAGTGGTGGATCGGCGGGCAACGGCCCGCTGGCGGAGGCCTGGGAGCAGGTGCGCGGCCGCCTGCGCGCCGAGCTCGGCGAGGACGTCTTCTCGAGCTGGTTCGCGCGCATCGACCTCGAGGGCTCGGACGCCGGCGTGGTGCACCTCTCGGTGCCGACGCGGTTCCTGAAGCAGTGGATCCAGTCGCACTACGGCGACCGGCTGCTGGAGATCTGGCGCGAGTGCAGCGACACGGTGCGCCGCGTCGACCTCGCGGTGCGCTCCGCGGTCCGCCCGCGTGCCGCCGCCGCGATGGTCGAGGAGACGGCAACCGTGCGGGCACGGCCGACCCCGCCGCCGATCGCCCAGGCCATGCCGGACGGCGCGCGCCGCACGGCGAACGCCCGGCCGCAGCCGAAATCGAGCCGCGAGGACTGCCTGCCCGGCTCGCCGCTCGACCCGCGCTTCACCTTCGCGAGCTTCCTCGAGGGCCGCACCAACGCGCTCGCAATGGCGGCCGCCAAGCAGGTGGCCGGCGCGCGCCGCGGCGAGGCGCTCGCCTTCAACCCGCTCTATCTCCAGGCGCCGGTCGGCTTCGGCAAGACGCACCTGCTGCAGGCGACCGCCGCCGAGGCGATGCGCGGCGGCGACCGGCGGGTGCTCTACCTGACGGCGGAGCATTTCGTGTTCCGCTTCGTCGCGGCGATCCGCGCGCAGACGGCGATCGACTTCAAGGAGAGCCTGCGCGAGATCGACCTCCTCGTCATCGACGACCTGCAGTTCCTGCAGGGCGACCGCACGCAGGAGGAGTTCTGCCACGCGCTCAACGCCCTCGTGGACGGCGCCCGGCAGGTGGTGGTCGCCGCCGACCGGCCGCCCATCGAGCTCGAGAGCCTCGACGCGCGCGTCCGCTCGCGGCTCGCCGGCGGCCTCCTCGTCGAGATCGGGGCGCCGGACCCGGACCTGCGGCGGCGCATCGTCGCCCAGCGCATCCTCGTCCAGAAGGCGGCCTTCCCCGGCCTCGTCGTGCCGGCCGAGGTGGCCGACTTCGTCGCCCTCTCGGTCGCCACCAACGGGCGCGACCTCGACGGCGCCGTCAACCGCCTCGTCGCCCACAACCAGCTGACCGGCGCGCCGATCACCCTCGAGATGGCCGAGACGGTGCTGCGCGACCTGCTGCGCTCGCGCGAGCAGCGGCGCATCCGCATCGAGGACATCCAGCGCGTCGTCTCGCGCCACTTCAACGTCCCGAAGGCCGACCTCCTGTCGGCGCGGCGCACCCAGACGATCGTCCGTCCGCGGCAGATCGCCATGTACCTCGCCAAGACGATGACGCCGCGCTCGCTGCCGGAGATCGGCCGCCGCTTCGGCGGTCGCGACCACACCACGGTGCTGCACGCGGTGCGCAAGATCGAGGACCTCGCCGGCAGCGACCCGCGCCTCGCCGAGGAGATCGAGCTGCTGCGGCGGCTGATCGACGAATAGGCGGATCGACGAAGACGCGGAGCCGGCGCGCGGGCCGTTGCGCGGCGCCATCAGAGCTTGCATAACCGCACCGGAGCGGGCAGTTTTCCTGCCCCGGCGCGGCCCCCCGCGCCAAGCGGCATGCGATCGACGGATTCCAGGCGATGCGAGCGACACTCGAGCGGGCCCACCTCCTGAAGTCGCTCTCCCATGTTCATCGCGTGGTCGAGCGGCGAAACACCATTCCGATCCTCTCGAACGTGCTGCTGCGCGCCGCGGGCGGCGAGTTGCACCTCAAGGCGACCGACCTCGACCTCGAGATGACCGAGACGACGCCGGCGATGGTCGAGCAGCCGGGCGCGACGACGGTGCCCGCGCACCTACTGCACGACATCGTCCGCAAGCTGCCGGACGGCGCCGAGGTGTCGCTCGAGACCTCGGCCGACGGCGGCACGCTGTCGCTGCGCTCCGGCCGCTCGCGGTTCAGCCTGCAGATGCTGCCGGAGGCCGACTTTCCGGACCTGACCGCCGGGCAGTTCAGCCACGCCTTCGAGCTCACCACGGCGGAGCTCGGCCGGCTGATCAAGCGCACCCAGTTCGCGATCTCCACCGAGGAGACCCGCTACTACTTGAACGGCATCTTCCTGCACACCGTCGAGGTGCGCGGCACCACGATGCTGCGGGCGGTCGCCACCGACGGCCACCGCCTCGCCCAGGCCGAGCTGCCGGCGCCGAAGGGCGCGGCGGGGATGCCGGGGGTGATCGTGCCGCGCAAGACCGTGGGCGAGATCGAGAAGCTGGTCGACGGCGCCGACGGCACCGTCTCGATCGAGCTGTCGGACGCCAAGCTGCGCCTGTCGATCGGCCCGGTGGTGATGACCTCGAAGCTGATCGACGGCACCTTCCCGGACTATGCCCGCGTCATCCCGCAGGGCAACGACAAGGACCTCAACGTCGACCGCGACGAGTTCAAGACGGCGGTCGACCGCGTCTCCACCGTGTCGAGCGAGCGCGGACGGGCGGTGAAGCTCGCCCTCACCGAGGGACGGCTGGTGCTCAGCGTCAACAATCCGGACTCCGGCTCGGCGACGGAGGAGCTCGCCGTCGAGTACGAGGCGACCCCGCTCGAGATCGGCTTCAACGCCAAGTATCTAATCGACATCGCCGACCAGATCGGCAGCGGCACGATGGCCTTCCGCCTCGCCGATCCCGGCTCGCCGACCCTGGTGCAGGACGGCAGCGACACGAGCGCGCTCTACGTGCTCATGCCGATGCGGGTTTGACGGCCGCCCTCGCCACACCGCCGGCGGCCGGCGACGCGCCGGCGCGGGTCCACCTCGCCACCCTGAAGCTCGCCGACGTCCGCAACTACGCGGCGCTGTCGCTCGCGCTCGCGCCGGGCCTCGTCGCCCTCGTCGGCGACAACGGCGCCGGCAAGACCAACCTGCTCGAGGCCGTCTCGCTGCTCAGCCCCGGCCGCGGGCTGCGCCGCGCCGCCTACGAGGCGATCGCCCGGCACGGCTCGGCCGGCGGCTTCGCGGTGGCGGCGACGCTCGCCGGCGCCGACGGCCCGGTGGCGATCGGCACCGCCGTGACCCTCGCCGTCGACGGCGGCCGCAGCCGGCGCATCCGCATCGACGGCACCGACGCGCCCGGCGCGGAGGCGCTGCTCGACCACCTCGCGGTGCTGTGGCTCACCCCGGCGATGGACGGGCTGTTCACCGGCCCGCCCGGCGACCGCCGCCGCTTCCTCGACCGGCTCGTGCTCGCCATCGACGCCGCCCACGCCGGCCGCGTCGCCGCCTACGAGCGGGTGCTGAGCGAGCGCAACCGGCTGCTCGAGTCGCCCGACCACGACCGCGGCTGGCTCGACGCGGTCGAGGCGCAGATCGCCGAGCTCGGCGTCGCCATCGCCGCCGCCCGGGCCGAGCTCGTCGGCTGCCTCGCGGCCCTCGCAGACGCCGCCGGGGCGGCCGGACCGGGCGCCTTCCCCGCCGCCACGCTGGCGCTCGCCGGCGACCTTGAGGCCGACCTCGCCGGCCGGCCGGCGACGGCCGCCGAGGACGCCTTCCGCGCCGCCCTGCGCGACGGCCGGGCGCGCGACCGGGCCGCCGGGCGCACCCTCGCCGGGCCGCACCGCGCCGACCTGCTCGTCACCCACCGTGACAAGGCGATGCCGGCGGCGCTCGCCTCGACCGGCGAGCAGAAGGCGCTTCTCATCGGCCTCGTGCTCGACCACGCCCGGCTCGTCGCCTCGCTCACCGGGCGCACGCCGATCCTGCTCCTCGACGAGGTCGCCGCGCACCTCGACGTGCACCGCCGCGCCGGGCTGTTCGAGCGCCTCGGCCGGCTCGGCGCGCAGACGCTGATGACCGGCACCGACCCGTTGCTGTTCGAGCTCCTCGGCGAGGACGCGCAGCGCCTCACGGTCGCCGACGGGCGCGTCGCCGGCCGCTGACCGCGGAGCGGGCTCCGGTCGGCGCGCGTACGCGCCCGCGCGGATATGGCAACCCCGCCGGCGACGGGCTATATAGGGGCGGCCATGGACCTCGCCGCGCTCGCCGTCTTCACCCTCACCTTCGCGCTCGCCGCCGCCTCGCCAGGGCCGGGGATGGCCGCGCTCGTCGGCCGGGCCCTCGGCGCAGGCTTCGCCGGCGCGCTGCCCTTTGCCGCCGGCATGGTGGTGGGCGACCTCGTCTGGCTCACGGTCGCGGCGCTCGGCCTCGCCGCGCTCGCGAACGCCTTCCACGTCGTCTTCCTCGTCGTGAAGTACGCGGGCATCGCCTATCTCTGCTGGCTCGCCTTCCGGATGTGGACCGCGCCCGTCGCGGCCGAGACCGTGGCGGAGGTCGCCGCCGACCGGCCGCTGCGCGTCGCCGTCGCCGGCCTCGCGCTGACCCTCGGCAACCCGAAGACGATGGTCTTCTACCTCGCCATCCTGCCGGCGGTGGTCGACCTCGGCGCGATCTCGGCGCTCGCCTTCGCGGAGCTCGTCGGCATCATCGTCGTGGTGCTCTCGGCCGTCTGCCTCGCCTATGTGTGGGCGGCGGCGCGGGCGCGCGCGGCGCTGGCGAGCCCGCGGGCGCGCCGCATCCTCAACCGCGTCGCCGGCACCGCGATGGTCGGCGCCGCCGCCGCGATCGCCGCCCGCTGATGCGGCCGCGGCCCCGGCCGACACCCGACACCCGACAGGTCGCCGTGCTCGCACCCCTGCTCAGACGACTGGCCCTGCCCGGCGCGACCGCCGCCGTTCTCGTGGCGCTCGTCGCCGCGCCTGCGTTCGCCGCGGACGAGCGGGCGATGCAGCCGTCCGCCGCGACGAGCCTGTCCGCGGCGATCCTGCCCGACGACGTCGCCGATCACTTCGAATCGCTCGGCGTGACGGTCGATCCGCGCCAGCGCCCGGCCGGCCGCGCGGCGCCGTCCGTGGCCGAAGCCGACGGCGCCGAGGCCGGCGGCCGGCTGCCGATCAACGTCTACGACCGGCCGATGTCGGCGACCGTCGCGCGCATCGGCCTCGGCAAGACGGGCAGCGTCGTCGCCTGGTCGACGAACCCGGGCGGCCGGCCGAACGCAGTCGACCGGCTGACGGTGATCGCCCAGTCCGGGTCGCGCGCCACCGTCTCCCTGCGCACTTCCGGCGCGGTGAACCGGATCGAGACCGACATCGGCGAATCGATCGAGATCGGCGGCCGCGGCGGCGCCGGCACGATGACGATCCGCTTCCACTACGGCTACGGGCACGACGAGCGGGTCGTCCGGCTGCCGGACTGGCTCGCCGACGCGGCCGAGGCGGAGGAGGAGGCGGCCGACCAGCCGGCGGCGAAGGCCGACGTCCGCCAGCTGAAGCTGCAGGTGAAGGCCTGTCCGAACTGGCCGCAGGCCGACCGGATCGTCGACGCGTGGGTGGACGTCAACCCGGCCGGCAAGCCGGGCACGCCCTCGCCGACCTGGTTCCCGCTCGACCGCCGCTCGGGCAAGATCTACGCGGCGAACCTCAACGTCACCCAGATGCGGAGCGCAAAACGCGACGTCGCCACCGCGGCCGGCTCGGTGCAGGCGGCGGTGGCCGAGGCGTGCGCCACCTTCGGCACCGTCGGGACGCGCGACATCTGTGCGCTGTTTACCGGCGACAGCAATGCCGTGACGGCCTGCCGGCGCATCGTCGAGCCCTATGCCAAGGTGCTGTGCCCGGCGGTCCGCGCATCGTCCGGCTGGGGCACGGCGGTGTCGAAGCTCGACCCGAAGACCTTCGCCAAGCGGATGGAGATCCGCTTCAACGTCCGCTTCCAGAGCCCCTACGGCACGAGCTGGGTCTCCTCGAGCCCGGTGAAGAAGGTCCGCGCCTCCAACCGATCGATCGGCGGCACCGTCGCCCTGCCGTGCTGGGACGTCTACGAGGCGCCGTTCAAGATGACCGGCTCCTACCAGTGGCCGGCCTGCTTCTCGCCCTACGCCGAGGCGAAGTCGACGCTGCAGTTCGCGAACTACATGAAGGGCTGGTACGCCTGGGCGGCGCTGTCGAACTGGACGCTGACCGTCTACCAGACCGCCGACTGCCTCTCCTCGAACTACGTCGAGGGGCCGTTCACCCCGGCCGGCACGGCGAAGCTCAACGGCAACTACGCCAAGTGGGTGTTCGACAACGCCAGGTACGGCGGGCCGGACCACTTCACCGGCCACATCAACTTCGACGGCAAGAAGATCTGGGGCAACGTCGAGGACAAGCGCTACTGGCGCCGCACCAGCGCCAAGGCGACGCTCTACGGCACCTTCTCCGGCAAGCGCGCCCGCTGAGGGACCCGGCGGCGCCGTTGAGTTGAACGCTCGGCGCAACCATCTATAAGGGTCAGCCTACGGCTGCCACGACAGAAACGAGTCGCAATGAACGAGACGACGCCGAACGGCGCCGACGACTACGGCGCAGAGTCGATCAAGGTCCTCAAGGGCCTCGATGCCGTCCGCAAGCGCCCCGGCATGTACATCGGCGACACCGACGACGGCTCCGGCCTGCACCACATGGTCTACGAGGTCGTGGACAACGCCATCGACGAGGCGCTCGCCGGCCACGCCGACCTCGTGACGGTGACGCTGCATCCCGACGGCTCGTGCACCGTGACCGACAATGGCCGCGGCATCCCGACCGACATCCACCGCGGCGAGGGCGTGTCGGCGGCCGAGGTCATCATGACCCAGCTGCACGCCGGCGGAAAGTTCGACCAGAATTCCTACAAGGTCTCCGGCGGCCTGCACGGCGTTGGCGTCTCCGTGGTGAACGCGCTCTCGGCGTGGCTGCGGCTGCGCATCCGGCGCGGCGGCAAGCTGCACGAGATGAGCTTCACGCACGGCGTGCCGGACGCCCCGCTCGCCCTCGTCGGCGACGCCGCGGGGCGCAGCGGCACCGAGGTGTCGTTCCTGCCCTCGACCGAGACCTTCACCAAGACCGAGTTCGACTACGAGACGCTGGAGCGGCGGCTGCGCGAGCTCGCCTTCCTCAACTCCGGCGTCAAGATCGTGCTGGAGGACCGCCGCGGCGTGGAGCTCCGGCGCGAGGAGATGGTCTACGAGGGCGGCCTCGAGGCCTTCGTGCGCTGGCTCGACCGCGCCAAGCACCCGCTCGTCTCGGCGCCGATCTCGGTGTCCGGCGAGCGCGACGGCATGACCGTCGAGGTGGCGATGTGGTGGAACGATTCCTACCACGAGCACATGCTGTGCTTCACCAACAACATCCCCCAGCGTGACGGCGGCACCCACCTCGCCGGCTTCCGTGGGGCGCTCACCCGCCAGCTCACCGGCTACGCCGAGACGAGCGGCACGAGCAAGCGCGAGAAGGTGTCGCTCACCGGCGACGACTGCCGCGAGGGGCTCACCTGCGTCCTCTCGGTCAAGGTGCCCGACCCGAAGTTCTCGTCGCAGACGAAGGACAAGCTCGTCTCCTCCGAGGTGCGGCCGGTGGTCGAGAGCATCGTCAACGACCTGCTCGGCACCTGGTTCGAGGAGCACCCCGCCGAGGCGAAGATCATCGTCGGCAAGGTGGTCGAGGCCGCTGCCGCCCGCGAGGCGGCGCGCAAGGCGCGCGAGCTCACCCGCCGCAAGGGCGCGCTCGACATTGCCTCTCTGCCCGGCAAGCTCGCCGACTGCCAGGAGCGCGATCCGGCGAAGTCCGAGCTCTTCATCGTCGAGGGCGACTCGGCCGGCGGCTCGGCGAAGGGCGGGCGCAACCGCGCCAACCAGGCGATCCTGCCGCTGCGGGGCAAGATCCTCAACGTCGAGCGCGCCCGCTTCGACCGCATGCTCTCGTCCGACCAGATCGGCACGCTGATCACCGCGCTCGGCACCGGCATCGGCCGCGAGGAGTTCGACCTCGCCAAGCTGCGCTACCACAAGATCATCATCATGACGGACGCCGACGTCGACGGCGCCCACATCCGCACGCTGCTGCTGACGTTCTTCTACCGGCAGATGAACTCGCTGATCGAGGCCGGCCACCTCTACATCGCGCAGCCGCCGCTCTACAAGGTGAAGCGCGGCTCCTCCGAGCAGTACGTCAAGGACCAGCGCTCGTTCGAGGACTTCCTCGTCGACACCGGCCTCGAGGATGCCTCGCTGACGCTCGCCTCCGGCGAGGTGCGCGCCGGCAAGGACCTCAAGGCGGTGGTCGAGGAGGCGCGCCGGATCGCCGGCATGCTCGACGCCCTCCACTCGCGCTACGCCCGCGACACCGTCGAGCAGGCGGCGATCGCCGGCGCGCTGAACGGCGAGATCGTGGCCGACCGCGCCAAGGCCGAGACGGCCGCCGCGTACATCGCCCGCCGCCTCGACATCCTGGCCGACGACTACGAGCGCGGCTGGGCCGGCGTCGCCGCCGAGGACGGCTCGCTGCGCTTCGTGCGCACGGTGCGCGGCGTCAAGGAGGTGTCGGTGATCGACGCCGCCCTCCTCGGCTCGGCCGACGCGCGCAAGCTCGACGGCTTCGCCCTGCACCTGCAGGAGGTCTACGGCAAGGCGGCGATCCTGAAGCGCAAGGACGTCGAGACGCCGATCCGCGGTCCGCGGGCGCTGCTCGAGGCGGTGTTCGCCTTCGGCCGCAAGGGCATCTCGCTGCAGCGCTACAAGGGCCTCGGCGAGATGAACGCCGACCAGCTCTGGGAGACGACGCTCGACCCGAACGCCCGTTCGCTGTTGCAGGTGAAGATCAAGGACGGCGACACCGCCGACGACATCTTCGCCAAGCTGATGGGCGACGACGTCGAGCCGCGCCGCGAGTTCATCCAGGACAACGCGCTCTCCGTCGCCAACCTCGACGTCTGAGCGGCGTACGCCCGGCGCGCCGCGGAGCGGCCCCGGCGACGGGGCCGGCCGCCCTGCTTTCGCCGGCCGCGGACGACAGCCTGCGCCGCCGATCCCCGATCCCGACCGGAGTCCGGAGTTCCGAATGTCGCGTGAGCAGATCCCCGCCCGCATCGCCGCCGAGATCGCGAGCCGCACCGAGCAGGTGGAGGCGGCGATCGCGCTCCTCGACGGCGGCGCGACGGTGCCGTTCATCGCCCGCTACCGCAAGGAGGCGACCGGCGGCCTCGACGACGTGCAGCTGCGCGCCCTCGACGAGCGGCTCGCCTACCTGCGCGACCTCGAGGATCGCCGCGACGTCGTCGTGAAGTCGGTCGCCGAGCAGGGCAAGCTCACCGACGACCTGGCGCTGAAGTTCCGCGACGCGGCGACCAAGGCCGAGCTCGAGGACCTCTATCTGCCGTTCAAGCCGAAGCGGCGCACGCGGGCGGAGATCGCCCGCGGCCGCGGCCTCGGACCGCTCGCCGAGCGCATCCTCGCCGACCGCAGCGTCGACCCGGCGGCGATCGCCGCAGGCTTCCTCGGCGAGGAGGTGCCCGACGTGAAGACCGCCCTCGACGGGGCGCGCGACATCCTGGCCGAAGGGTTCGCCGAGAACGCCGAGACGCTCGGCCGGCTGCGCACCCACATGAAGGCCGTGGGCGTGCTCAAGGCCAAGGTGGTCGAGGGCAAGGAGGCGGAGGGCGCCAAGTTCTCCGACTATTTCGACCACGCCGAGCCGTGGGCGAAGGCGCCCGGCCACCGGGTGCTGGCGATGCTGAGGGCGCGCAACGAGGGCATCGTCACCATCGACCTCGACGTCGACGGCGGCGAGGCCTCGGCCGCGAAGCGCCCGGAGGAGATCGTGGCCGCGACCAACGACGTCGGCAAGGGCGGCGCGGCGAACGAGTTCCTGGCCGCCGCGGCGCGCTGGGCCTGGCGGGTGAAGCTGCAGACCCAGCTCACCGGCGAACTGATGAACGAGATCCGCGAGCGCGCCGAGGAGGAGGCGATCCGCGTCTTCGCCCGCAACCTCAAGGACCTCCTGCTCGCCGCCCCGGCCGGCGCGCGCGCCACCATGGGCCTCGACCCCGGCATCCGCACCGGCGTCAAGGTGGCCGTCGTCGACGGCACCGGCCGGCTGCTCGACACCGCCACCGTCTACCCCTTCCAGCCGCGCAACGACGTGCGCGGCGCCTCCCTGGCGCTGCGCGCGCTGATGCAGAAGCACGGCGTGCAGCTCGTCGCCATCGGCAATGGCACGGCGAGCCGCGAGACCGAGAAGCTCGCCGCCGAGCTCATCGCCGACATGCCCGAGCCGCGGCCGATCAAGGTGGTGGTGAGCGAGGCCGGCGCCTCGGTCTACTCCGCCTCCGCCGTCGCCTCGGCCGAGATGCCGGACGTCGACGTGTCGCTGCGCGGCGCCGTGTCGATCGCCCGTCGGCTGCAGGACCCGCTCGCCGAGCTCGTGAAGATCGAGCCGAAGTCGATCGGCGTCGGCCAGTACCAGCACGACGTCGACCAGGCACGGCTGGCGCGGATGCTCGACGCCGTCGTCGAGGACGCGGTGAACGCGGTCGGCGTCGACCTCAACACCGCCTCGGCCCCGCTGCTCGCCCGCGTTTCCGGCCTCGGCACCTCGCTCGCCGAGGCGATCGTCGCCCACCGCGACGCCAACGGCCCGTTCGCCGCGCGCAAGCAGCTGACCAAGGTGCCGCGCCTCGGCGCCAAGACCTTCGAACTGTGCGCCGGCTTCCTCAGGGTGCGCGACGGCAAGGAGCCGCTCGACGCCTCCGCAGTGCACCCCGAGGCCTACCCGCTCGCCCGCCGCATCGTCGAGGCGTGCGGCCGCGACGTGCGCACGCTGATCGGCGACAAGGATGCGCTGAAGGCGATCGACCCGCGAAAATTCGTCGACGCCGAGTTCGGCCTGCCGACGGTGCGCGATATCATCGCCGAGTTGGAGAAGCCCGGCCGCGACCCGCGCCCGGAGTTCAAGACCGCGACCTTCGCCGACGGTATCGACGAGATCGGCGACCTGAAGCCCGGCATGGTGCTCGAGGGCACGGTGACGAACGTCGCCGCCTTCGGCGCCTTCGTCGACGTCGGCGTGCACCAGGACGGCCTCGTGCACGTCTCCCAGCTCGCCGACCGCTTCGTCAAGGACCCGGCCGAGGTGGTGAAGGCCGGCGACGTGGTGCGGGTGCGGGTGCTCGAGGTCGACGTGCGCCGCAAGCGCATCTCGCTGTCGATGCGCAAGGACAGCGGCGAGGCGCACGGCGCCGGCGGCCGGGATGCAGGCACGCGCGACGCCGGCTCACGCGACGCCGGCGCCCGCGCGCCGGGCCCCCGCGGCGGCGACCCCAGCCGCCCCGAGCGCGGCCGCGCCCCGCCGAAAGCCCCCGAAGGCGCCCTCGCCGCCAAGCTCGCCGAGGCGCTGAAGCGCCGGTGAGGGGGCGCATCAAGGCCGCATGGACCGCGCCCGGGTCACCCGGTCGCCCCCCCCGCCGCCGCCTGCCTCAGCCGTAGCCCCCGTCCGCGCGCGATCAGCACTTCCGTGCGCTCCGGACGGGGCGCCTTCAAAATTGTAGTAAGCGCTGCTCGTGCCGAAGAGTTGCTAACTCTTCGAAGATGCAGATCGCAATAGCGCCACTGGCAGATGGCGAACCCATCACTTCATCGACCACCGCCGACTGCGCTCAATGCGCAGATCTATCTATTCCTGTATAATTTATATTTCTATCGATACTATCGTATAACCATTGTATTCGTCAGAGTCCTCATCCATAGACTCAGCAGCTTGGAGATTGATAAGGCTAGCTTCCATTTTGTTGTTGGCTTTCACGTTGCGGGTCCAACTCGCCTCGATCCGAGCCTCGAAGCCAATCCCAGGGTGGTGGATTCCCCCGTCCAAGCCAATAAGCTGAAATCCTCGATCCGCGAGCATAAAGCAAAGCATTTTTGCCGCTCTTCGAGTGAACACGATTTCAGTTCCACGCCCCAGACGGAAATAATCTTCCGGGTCGTCGTGTAATTTCGGCATGCTCATTCAATAAATCCTTCAGATTTCGAACCCCCTTCAGTCCAGCCGCGCCGCGCTGGTATCGCCAGAGCAGAGGTCTGCGATGTCGACACGATCACCGGCTACGCGAGACCGAGGATCGGTTATCCGATCACTTATCTGGAGATCGACTCCCAAATCCGCGCGAACGGATATGCCGCTGCCGCAATGAAAGAACTCGAATAATACGACTCTATTCGGCAGTCGGATATACCCACGACTGCAAGCTCCCCCAGACCTGATCCCAGATATCCCTCGACGTCTCCGAGCGCCGCGCCGTCCTTTATGCAGCTCACCTCCACGCCGCTCTCGCCCTTCAGCCACATGACGTACAGGTAGCGCCCATCGCCGGCAGGGATGGCGCGCGGCCTCTGGCCTCGGACCAGCAGGTCCCCGCCGTAGAAATCACGCGCCTCGACGACCATGACGACGAGGCCGGAGGCGGCAAAGCTGAGCGACACCAGAGCGAACAGCGACAGCGTCAGGACCAACGTCAGATAGGCGATCGCGCCCAGGGTGTATGCCGCGATCCGCTTCATTCCATCGCCCCTCACTTCCCCGCCGGCGCCTCGAGCCCCAGCGAGGCGAGGTATCCCGCGTTGATCGTGCCGTTCTCCAGGCGGATGGCGTCGAGGTAGGCCCACAGGATCGCCTTCGCCTCGGCGCGCGTGGGCATCGGGCCGTCCGCCCAGCGGCCGGGCTCGCGGGTGGCGACCTCCTTGATGATCTCCCAGCCGGGCGGCGGCGTCACCGCGACGACGTTCGAGGTGGCCTCCAGGTACTTGTAGGGCCAAAAACTCCAGCCGAGGCCGAAGCGCTCGTTGAGCGTGCGGAAGCCGGTGTTCCACTCGTCGGTGAGCTCGCCCGTCTCGCCGACGAAGATCGGCACGTCCCAGCGGTTGCCGTAGTCGACGTATTCCTGCACCGAGTCGCGCTCGAGGCTCGCCCAGAACTTGTGGTAGGAGTAGCCGACATTGTCGGCGAAGGGCGGCCCGAGCATTGAGAAGCTCGTCGCCCACTGCGCGCCCTCGAAGATGATCGGGTGGTTCGGGTCGACCTCGCGGATCGCCGCGGTGATCTCGCGGTAGAGCGGCTCGAGGCGCGGGTTCAGATCGTCGATGTCGTGATAGGGCGAGATCGGCTCGTTCAGGAGGTCGTAGCCGAGCACCGCGGTCTCGTCCTTGTAGCGCTCGGCGAGATGGCGCCAGAACGCCACCGTGAGGCGGCGGTGCGCCGGCACGTAGAAGACGAGCGGATAGCCCGGCCCGTCGTCGTGGTTGACGCCGGTCTGGCCGCCCGGCGCGGCGTGCAGGTCGAGGATGACCTTCAGGCCGGCCGCCCGGCACCAGCCGATCAGCCGGTCGAGCAGCGCATAGCCCGGCCCCTCGAAGCGCGTCGGGTCGGCCGGGTCGACGAAGAGGCCGTAGTGCAGCGGCACCCGCACGGTGGTGAAGCCGGCCGCCGCGATGAGGCGGATGTCCGCCTCGGCGACGTAGCGGTCGTGGAACAGGCGCCAGAACTCGGCCGCGTCCTCCGGCCCGACCAGCGCCTCGATGAAGGCCTCGATCTCGCGCGGCGCGCGCGCCCGCTTGAAGCGGAACATGTAGCCTTCCTGCATCAGCCAGTTGCCGAGGCTGATGCCGCGGACCTGGAACTCGGTCCCGTCCGCCCGCACGAAGCGCTTGCCCTCGGCGCGCACGAAGCCCGGGGCCGGATCCTCGGCGGGGGCGGCGGTGGCCGGAGGCGGGGCCGCAGGAGGTGGGGCGGGCTCCTGCGCGGGCACGAGGGCGGCCTCTTGGGCAGCCTGCCGGCCGGCATCCTGGGCGGCCGACGGCGACACGGCCGCGAGCGTCGCGGCGAGGAAAGCGGCCGCCACGGCGAGGCGGCGGAGGCGCGTCCGCGGGAAGGTCATCGGCGGGGTCTCGGCGGAAGGGCTGCGGGAAGCAGGAAGCGAACCGAGCATAGCGGCGGCGGCGACGGGTTCAATCGCCGTCCCTCCCCTGCGAGGGAAGGGCTATCGCATATGAGGAGGCGGACGCTCGCCGTCGCCTCTCTTCCCTTCGCCCCGCCAACTCGCCTGTTGGCGAGTTGGCCCCTATCGAGTGGCGAAGTCGGCAACAGCCGACTTCGCTTGCGGGGAGAAGGTGGCGCGTCAGCGCCGGATGAGGGGCGCCACACGACGTAGGTCTTGAGGTTCGCCTGTACGACGCACCGCCTCGCCGTGGCCCCTCACCCGGCGTCGGCTTCGCCTCCATCCCCCTCTCCCCGCAAGAGCGGGGCGAGGGGGACGCACAATCGCAGACATCTCGTTCGCATATGCGATCGCCCTGCCGGCCAGGGGGAGGGACAGGCCGCGCAGCGGCCAGGGTGGGGCCCGTCCCGGGTCTCGACCCTGATTGACGGGCCCCCACCTGCCTTCGCTTCGCGAAGGCTGTCCTCCCCCCTGGCAGGGGGAGGACCAAGAGGCCGCCCCCCCTTCCCCCGGATGACAGGCGGCGGCGCGGCGGCTATGCACGGGGTGGCGGGCACCTCCCTCCCCGCCCCCGCCGCCGGAAGCCCGCCCGCATGTACGCCCACGCCGCCTGCCTGCTCGTCGCCGTCGTCGCCGTGGCCACGCTGACGGAGCGCTGGCGCCTCTCGCCGTTCATCGCCCTCGTCGCCGTGACGGTCGGCTTCGGCTACGCAGCCGATTTTCCGACCGGGCTGATCGGGCGCGACTTCGCCACCGGCTTCGGCCGGACGCTCGCCGCCGCCGGCCTGCCGATCGTCGCCGGCGCGATGATCGCCGCGATCGCCGAGGGGTCCGGCGCCGCGGCGCTGATCGCCCGCGCGACCGCCCGCTGGCGCGGCGCCGGCCGCACGGCGGCGACCCTCGCCCTCGGCCTCCTCGGCGGCGTCGGTGGTTCGGCGACGGCGGCGCTCGCGGTGCTGGCGCCGCTCGGCCGGGCGATGGGCGGGAGGGGCGCCGGCGGCGCGGCGGCGGCGCCGACGCTCGCGCTCGCGATCTCGGCCGGGCACGGCCTGCTGTTTCCCTCGCCGGTGGTGATCGCCGCGACCGCGATCCTCGGCGCCGATTTGTGGACCGTGCTCGCCGTCGGCGTGCCGGCCGCGGTCGCCGCCGCCCTCGCCGGCTGGGCGGTGGCGGCGCTCGCCGGCGGCCAAGCGGCGGACGGCCGGGCCGCCGCGGACGATCCCGCGCCCGCCACGGCGCCGCGGCGCGGCGTCATCGGGCTTCTCGCCGCCTCGGCAGCGCTCCTCGTGCTGCTCGCCGTGCAGTCGCTCGGCGACCTGCCGAGCGAGCCGTACGGCGGCGGGCGCATCCGCGACCAGATCCTCGGGCTCGGCCGACCGCTGACCCTGCTCGTCGTCGGCGTCGGCATCCTGCTGTTCGCCACCTGGCGCTTCGACCGGGCGATCCTCACCGCCGGCGGCCGGCTCGAGCGGGCGGTCGCCGGCATCGCGCCGCTCCTCCTCGCGGTGGGCGCGGCCGGCGGGCTGCAGATGGTGGCGCAGCGCACCGGCATGGCCGAGCTGATCGGCGAGCAGGCCTCCGCCCTGCCGCTCGGGCTCGCGGTGCCGTTCCTCGTCGCCGCGGTGGTGAAGACGCTGCAGGGCTCGTCGCTCGTCGCGGCGATCGCCGCCGCGGGCATGGTCGAGCCGCTGCTGGCGCCGCTCGGCCTCGGTGACCCGGCCGGCCGCGCGCTGGCGGTCGTCGCCCTCGGCGCGGGGGCGATGACCGCCACCCATGTCGTCGACGGCTTCTTCTGGCTCGCCGCGCGCGAGGCGGGCTTCCGGCCGCTGCGCGCCCTCGCCTGCCTCTCCGGCGGAACCCTCGTTCAGGGCCTCGCGGCGCTCGCGGTCGTGGCGCTAATCGCCGCCGCGATCCTCTAACCCTGCTCGGGAACTTGGGGGCCGGTCAGGCGCCCGGCGCCGCCGCGGCGGCGAGCTGCCGCTCGCGGCGGGCGAGGTAGAAGGCGTAGGGCCGCGGCAGCACCTCGAAGGGCCGCTCGAGCCCGAGCTCGCGCGCGGCGCGGTAGGGGAAGTTCGAATCCGCCAGGAGCTCGCGCCCGATGGCGACGAGGTCGGCGCTGCCGTCGGCGAGAACCGCCTCGGCCTGCGCCGCCGAGACGATCAGCCCCACGGCCATCGTCGGGATCTCGGCGCCGGCGCGCACGGCGGCGGCGTAGGGCACCTGGAAGCCGAGCCCCGGCGCGCCGACCGAGCTCGCCGACGGCCCGAGGATGCCGCCCGACGAGCAGTCGACGAGGTCGACGCCGCAGGCCTTCAGCGCGCGCGCGAGAGCCACGGTGTCGTCGAGGGAGACGCCGCCGGCGGCGCTGTCGACGGCCGAGGCGCGGTAGAGGACCGGCATGTCGTCCGGCACCGCGGCGCGCACCGCCTCGGCGACGGCGAGCGGGAAGCGCATCCGCTTCTCCGGCGAGCCGCCCCAGGCGTCGGTGCGGGTGTTGGAGACGGCGGCCAGGAAGGCGTGCACCAGGTAGCCGTGCGCGCCGTGGATCTCGACGAAGTCGAGCCCCGCGCGCACGGCGCGCCCCGCCGCCGCCGCGAAGGCCGCGACGAGGCCGTCGACCTCCGCCGCGGTGAGTTCGTGCGGCACCGGCCAGTCGGGCCCGTAGGCGATGGCGCTCGGCGCCACCGGCCGCCAGGCCGCGGGATCGGCGGCGGCGAGCGGGCCGGCGCCGTCCCACGGCGCGGCGCTGCTCGCCTTGCGGCCGGCGTGGGCGAGCTGGATGCCGACCGGCGCGCCCTCGGCGTGGTAGATCGCCGCGATGCGCGCGAGCGGCTCGATCTGGCCGTCGTGCCAGAGGCCGAGGCAGCCGGGCGTGATGCGGCCCTCGGCGACGACGCCGGTCGCCTCGATCACCGCGCCGCCGACGCCGCCGAGCGCGAAGCGGGCGTGGTGGGCGAAGTGCCACGCCCCGGCGACCCCGTCGACGGCCTGGTACTGGCACATCGGCGAGACGACGATGCGGTTCTTGAAGGTGACGCCGCGCAGGGTGAACGGGCGGAAGAGGTGCGGAACGCTCATGCGCGGAAACCTTCGTGGCGTGCGGACCGGCTCCGGCGCGGCCCCGTTCGGGGACCCGCGCCGGCGAGGCGTGCGGCGAGGTCGGGACCTCAGGCGGCCTTCGCCTCGAGGCGATCCATCAGCGCCTCGAGCTCGTGCATCAAGGGCACGAGCTCGGCGCGCCGGGCCTCGCCCTCCTCGCCGAGCGCGGCGAAGGTGGTGATCGGCGGGCGCACGTCGCCGACCGGATAGCCGGCGGCGGCGCACAGCGCCTTCGAGTAGCACTGGTGGCCGTAGGTCGGGTGACCGGCGGCGATGATGTGGTCCATCCGGGTGATCAGCCGCTGGATCGCCTTGGCGTCGTCGATGCGGCCGGCGACCAGGTAGTCCCAGATCCGGGCCGAGGGGCGCGGGATGTAGTTGCCGTAGGGGTTCACGTAGCCGACGGCGCCGAGCAGGAAGCTCTCGACGATGCGCTCGCCGGCGAAGACGTTCATCACGCCCTCGGTCGCCTCGACGATGTCGTAGACGCGAGCGACGTCCATGCTCGCCTCCTTGATGTAGCGGATGTTCTCGAACGCCCGGGTGAGGCGGGCGACGAGCTTCGCCGGCATGTCGACGTTGGAGGTGACCGGGTTGTTGTAGAGCATGATCGGCAGCGACACCGCCTCGGCGATCGCCTTGTAGTAGCCGAAGATCTCGTCCTCGGTGGGCGTGTAGTAGTAGGGCGGCACGATCATCAGCCCGTCGGCGCCGAGCGCCTCGGCCTCGCGGCTGAAGCGCACCGCGTTCGGCGTGTAGGCGTTCATCGTGCCGACGAGCACGTCCATGCGCCCGGCGACGTGGCGGACCGTGACGTCGACGACCTGGCGCCGCTCGTCCTCGGTCAGCGTCAGGAACTCGCCGGTGGTGCCGAGCATGATGACGCCGGGCACGTCGACGGCGATCTGCCAGTCGAGGAAGCGCTTCAGCGCCGCCTCGTCGATCGCTTCGCCGCCCTCGGTGAAGGGCGTGACGGCGACCGTGTAGCTTCCGCGGAACTGCTTGACCATGGGATGTCGTCCGAGTGTCTAGGAAGGGCGGGACGGCGTACCGCCGCCGGCGACGAGGCCGACGAGGGAGGGCCGAGCGATTCGAACATTTGTCCGGAATATCCGGCCGCCTATCCAGCCGGGCCGCCCGGCATCGCCGACCGCCGCGGCGAGGCCGGGGACGGTCGCGATCATCGGGCTAATATGCGGGACAGGAAGCATAATTCTCGGATCATCGGATTGGCGAGGCGCCGGCGGGCAGGCCGCCTCATGGCGGCCGGCGTGACGCCAGCACACCCGCATTTGCGAACGTAAGTTAGCATAGCGAACATTTTCATGTAAACGTCGGAGGGCGCCGGAACAGGGATGGTCGGGCAGGAGATGACGGACGCGATCGTGATCGGCGGCGGCCTCGCCGGCTGCGCCACCGCCTACTACCTGGCCGGCGACGGGGTGGCGGTGACGCTCCTCGAGCAGAGCGACCTCAACACCCTCGCCTCCGGCTCCAACGCCGGCAGCCTGCACGCGCAGATCCCGCACGATCCGTTCGCGACGCGCGGACCCGCCTGGGCCGAGACCTTCGCCCCGACGGTCGGGCTGCTCGCCCGCTCGATCGAGATGTGGCGCGCCCTGCCGGAGGAGCTCGGCCTCGACCTCGAGGTGTCGCTGAAGGGCGGCCTCCTGATCGCCGCCAGCGACGCGGAGATGCGCTCGATCGAGCGCAAGGCTGAGGTCGAGCGCGGCCAGGGGCTGACCATCGACCTCCTCGACGCGCCGGCGCTGAGGACGATTGCGCCATACCTCTCGGAGCGGGCGATCGGCGGCGCCTTCTGCCCCGACGAGGGCAAGGCCAACCCGCTCGCCACGACGCCGGCGCTCGCCGCCGCGGCGCGGGCGCGGGGCGCGACGATCCGCACCAACTGCCGCGTCCGGGCGATCGAGCGCGACGGCGCCGGCTTCCGCGTCGAGACCGACCAGGGCGCCTTCCGCGCCCGCCGGGTGATCGACGCCGCTGGCGCGGCAGCCGGCGAGGTGGCAGCGATGGTCGGCGTCGACCTCGCGGTCGAGGGCTTTCCGATCCAGGTGACCGTCACCGAGCAGGTCGGCCCGCTGGTGCCGCACCTCGTCTACTCGGCCGGCGAAAAGCTCACCCTGAAGCAGACGCGGGTCGGCTCGCTCCTCATCGGAGGCGGATGGCCGGCCCGCTCCGGCCGCGACGGACGGCCGACGGTCGACCCGGATTCGCTCGTCCGCAACCTCGCGGTGGCGATCGCCACGGTGCCGCGCCTCGCCGACATCCGCGTGGTGCGCACCTGGGCGGCGATCGTCAACGGCACCGACGACTGGAAGCCGATCCTCGGCGAGATCCCGAAGGTGCCGGGCTTCTTCGTCAACTTCTTCCCGTGGATGGGCTTCACCGCCGGGCCGATCGCCGCGCGCATCGTGGCGAGCCAGGTGCAGGGCCTGAAGCCGCCGGTCGACATCGACCTCGCGCCGTTTCTGCCGGCCGCCTGACCGGTTTCCGGCCTGCCTCAGTGCCGCAGGATCTTGCTCACGAACTCGCGCGTGCGCGGCTCGCGCGGGTCGTCGAAGATCTGCGCCGGGGCGCCGATCTCGACGATCTGGCCCTTGTCCATCATCACGACGCGGGTCGCCACCTCGCGCACGAACGCCATCTCGTGCGAGACGAGCAGCATGGTGATGCCCTCGCCGGCGAGGCCGCGGATGGTGTCGAGCACCTCGTTGACGAGCTCGGGATCGAGCGCCGAGGTCACCTCGTCGAGGAGCAGGATCTCGGGCTTCAAGGCGAGCGCGCGGGCGATCGCCACGCGCTGCTGCTGGCCGCCGGAGAGCTCGTCCGGGTAGGCGTGGTGCTTCTCCGACAGGCCGACCTTGGCGAGCAGCGCCGCCGCCTCGCGCTCGACCTCGGCGCGCGGGCGCTTCTTGATCTTGATCGGCGAGATCGTGACGTTGCGCATCACGTCCATGTTCTGGAACAGGTTGTACTGCTGGAACACGATCGCCATGCGCTCGCGCGCCGCCCGCACGCTCTTGCGCGAGCCGTAGTCGATCGGCAGCCCGGCGACACGGACGTGGCCGGCGGTCGGCGGCAGGAGGCCCATCAGCACGCGGAGCAGCGTGCTCTTGCCCGAGCCCGACGGCCCAATGAGGGCGATCACCTCACCCTTGTCGACCGAGAACGTCACGTCCCGGAGAATCGGGAGCTTGCCATAGGAGCTTGCGAGCTTTTCGGTCTCGAGGTGCGCCAAGACGTTTCTCCAGGTAGCCGCCGAGGCGGCTCAGCGGGTAGGACAGGGCGAAGTAGCCGGCGAGCACCACGCCATAGACGAGGAACGGCGAGAAGCCGCGATTCATCAAGACCTTGCCCGTGAAGGTGAGTTCGACGACGCCCATCTGCGAGGCGAGCGAGGTGTCCTTGATGAACATCACCATGAAGGCGAAGGCGGGCGGCAGGATGACCTTCCACGACTGCGGCAGCACGACGAGCAGGATCGTCCGCGCGAAGCCGAAGTTGAGCGTCGCCGCCGCCTCGAGCTGCGCCTTCGGCACCGACTCGAGGCCGGCACGGATGATCTCGGACAGGAAGGCGGTGGCGACGACGCAGATCGACACGATGGCGACCAGGAGCAGCGAGACGCGCCAGCCGGTCGCCTGGATGGCGAACATCACGATGAACAGGATGACGAGGAACGGGATGCGCCGGAAGATCTCGACATAGAGCGCCCCGAACGCCCTGAGCGGCCACAGGAGCGGCGACCGCGTCGTCCTGAGCACCGCGATGGCGAAGCCCAGCACGTAGCCGACGGTGCAGCCGACCACCGTCATGGCGATCGTCCGCCCCATCGCCTCGAGCAGGAAGATCAGGGTGTAGTAGGTGAAGAAGCGCGGGATCTCGTCGATGATGCGGTCGATCATCACAGGATCCTCGTCTTGACCCGGAACGCCCAGCGGCCGACGAGCGCGAGCGCGATCGAGGCGACGAAGGTGAGCACCACGTAGATCACCGCGACGACCGAGAACGTCTCGATGGTCCTGAGGTTGGAGGTGGAGATGTTGATCGCCCGGCCGGTCAGTTCCTCGACGCCGAACACGGCGGCGATCGACGAGCCGAGCACCAGCCAGACGAAGAAGTTGCTGAGCGGGGCGAACACCGTGCGGACGATGTGCGGCAGCATGACGTAGACGACGATCTGCGGCCACGACATGCCGAGCGTCTCGGCCGCCTCGATCTCGGCGCGGCGCACCGAGGTGACGCCGGCGCGGATGATCTCGGTCAGGTAGGCGCCGGAGTTGAGCGTCAGCCCGATCACCACCGCCGTCATCGACGACAGGAGGATGCCGACGTCCGGCAGCGCGTAGAACAGGAAGAAGATCTGCACGAGCGCCGGCGTGTTGGTGAAGAACACCACGTAGGCGCCGATCAGCCCGCGCGTCAGCCGGCCACCGTAGACCTTGCCGAGGGCGCCGAAGACGCCGATCACCGCGCCGAGCCAGAACGACAGGAAGGCGATCTCGAGGGTGAGGACGGCGCCGCCCATCAGGTAGGGCAGCTTGTCGGTCACCTCGCTGAACTGGAAGGTGTAGTTCATCTCACCGGTCTTCGCGGCCGATCCGCCGCCGGCGGCGGGGGCCGAGTGTGGGGCGGCCTCGCCGGCGCCCCGGATGGGGAGCCGGCGAGGCCGGGCGTCGGGGAAGACTAGCGGCTCGGCGCCCGGGCTTCGAGACCCCGTCGTGACGGCCGGCTCAGAAGAACGGGTTCGGCACCACCGGCTCAAGCATCGGCGAGCCGTACCACTTCACCCAGGTGTCGTTGATCACGCCCTGCGAGTGCATTTCATAGAGCAGGACGTTGAGGAAGAGCCGGAGGCCGTTGTTGCCCTTGGCGACGCCGATCGAGTCGTAGTTGACGAAGATCGTGTCCTTCATCACCACCCACTTCACATCCGGGTAGTTCTTGGTGAAGTTGTAGAAGAAGTCGATGTTCTCGATGATCGCGTCGCCGCGGCCCTGCGCCACGGCGCGCACGGTGTCGGCGATCGATTCGACGAGGAGCACCTTGGACTTCGGCAGCTTCTCCTTGAGGAAGTCGACCGACCAGTTGCCGCGCATGTTGACGAGGGTGATGGTCTCGGTGTCGAGGTCGGTCCACTTGTCCGCGGTCACCTTGTCGGTGGTGAGCACGGCCATCGCCTCGGTGTGCAGCGGCACGGTGAAGTCGATCAGCTTGGCTCGCTCCGACGAGCGGGTGAGCGCGCCGAGCGAGATGTCGATCTGGTCGGAGACGAGATAGGGAACGCGCTGGGCGGTCTCGGTCGGCACGAACTCCGCCTTGACCCCGAGGGCCGCGGCGATCTTGTTGCCGATGTCGATGTCGAAGCCTTCGAACTCGTTGGTGCTGCCGTAGGAGCTCATCGGCGGGAAGTTCGGGTTGACGCCGATGCGGATCGTGCCGGTCTGGATGATGTCGTCGAGCGAGCGAGCCTCGGCCGCCGTCCCGGCGACCGCGAGCCCGACCACGGCGGCGGTCGCCAATGCGAAGAGATGTCGAAGCATGGTGAAACCCCTCTTTGGAGCGAGCGGACGGTGACGTGGCCGTCGCGTGCCATCCCCGAGAACCGCGGCCGCACGGCCTCCGCCCGCCGGCAAAGCTGACGCCTCCGCCGGAAATGGTCAATAGGTTTGTGCGCACTGCGGACGAATGTGCGGAGAAATGAGTGTCGCACGGCTTTCCTTGCCACCGCGCGGCGGGGCGGAGTCCGCGGCCGGCCGGCGGAAGCACGGGGGGCGGCGACGCGCGCCGGCCACGCTTCCGCGACGGCGGCGCACCGAAGGGGGCTCCGCGGGTGAACGTCCGTCCGCCGAGCGCCCCACGCGGGGACGCATCCCGCCGGCGCGGCTCAGCGCACGTAGGTGGCGCCGTTGACGTCGAGCGTCGCGCCCGTCAGGTGGCGCGCCCGCCCGCTCGCCAGGAACGCCACGAGCTCGCCGATGTCGTCCGGAGGCACCCACTCGCCCATCGCGAGGCCGGCGGTGATGCCCTCCTCGCCGCCCTGGGTGGCGGCGAACGCCTCCGACATCTGCGTGCGCACGACGCCAGGCGCCACCACGTAGGCGAGGATGCCCTGGCGCGCATAGGCGCGGGCGATCGTCTGCGTCGCCGCCTTCACCGCCGCCTTGGAGGCGGCGTAGGCCATCGTGTCGGGGTTGGTGGAGCCGCGCTGCGCCGCCCAGCTCGAGATCGTCACGAGCACGCCGCCGCGGCCGCGGAAATGCTTCACCGCGCGCCGCATCAGACGCGCCGAGGCGAGCACGTTGACCTGCAGCGTCTCCGCCCAGGCGGCGTCCCAGGCCTCGTCGGTGTCGTCGACGCCGCCCGTCCACAGCATGATCGCGGCGTTGTTGACGAAGACGTCGATGCGGCCCTGCCAGGCCTCCGCCGCATCCCACAGCCGCTCTGCGGCGGCGAGGTCGTGCAGGTCGGCGCCGAGGAAGGTCTTGCGCGCCTCCGGCACGGCGGCGAGCGCCGCCTCGGCGCCGGCGCGGTCCGAGCCGTAGTGGGCGATCACCCGCGCGCCGGCGGCACCGGCGGCGCGCGCGATGGCCGCGCCGATGCCCTTCGAGGCGCCGGTGACGAGGACGGTCTTGCCGTCGAGGAGGTCGGTCACGCTGCATGCTCCCTTGCTGCGGCCGGCATCCGTTCGCCGGGTGCCCGCGGCCGCGCGATGATCGGATGGCCGGAAGGGGGGTCGCCCGTCAGGCGAGGCCGGCGTCGACCGGCAAGAGCTGGCCGGTGATGCCCGAGGCGAGGTCGCCGGCAAGGAAGAGCGCCGCCGCGGCGACCTCCTCGGCGGTCGCCAGGCGCCCGAGCGCGGTGCCGGCGGCGAGGCTCGCCAGCGCCTCGGCCTCCGGCGGCTCGCCTGAGGCCGCGCGCCGGCGGATCCGCTCGATGAGCGCGGGCGTCGCAATCGGCCCCGGCGCGAGGCCGTTGACGCGGATGCCGTGGCGGCCGAGGTCGCGCGCCGCCGCCCGCACGATGCCGAGAGCCGCGTGCTTCGAGGCCGTGTAGAGCATTTGGCGCCCATGCGCGGCGAAGGCGTTGATCGAGGCCATGACGACGATCGAGCCCCCGCGAGCCTTCATCGCCGGCACGGCGGCCTTCAGGGTCGCGGCGACGCCGCGGGCGTTGACCGCCATCACCCGGTCCCACTCGGCGAAGTCGAGGCCCTCGGTCTCGCGCCACGGCGGCACCAGCCCGGCGTTGGCGACGACGACGTCGAGGCGGCCGTGCGCCTCGACGACGCGGCGGACGGCGGCCGCGAGATCGTCCTCCGAGGTGACGTCGGCCGCGGCGTACCCGAAGCCCGCCGGCAGGGCGACATGGCCGGGATCCGCCGCGAGATCGACCACCAGCCCGGCGGCGCCGGCCACCGCGAACCGCGTGGCGATGGCGTGGCCGAGGCCGTTGAGCCCCCCGGTGACGAGCGCGACACGCCCGCGCAAGATTTCTCCGACACGATCCGACATGCGCTCCGTCTCCGCTCGCACCCCGTCGCCGGGCGACGACGCGACGGCCGGGCCTGTCGCAACCGCCCTGCGCGGCTCCGCCGACGTCGTCGCCCCGCCGCCGCCCCTTGGCGAACCCGACGAGGCGATGCTAGAAATATGTACACACGTTCGCACAGCGAACGCAATTCGACGCAGGCTTCGCTCTTTCGCGGCTGCCCGAGCCGGCTTCCGGCCCTCCGGCGCGCCCACCCGACGCAGGTCCAGATGCCGTCCGAGATCCCTTCCGCCCCGCTGCCCGGCGCGCCGCCCGCCCGCCCGGACCGGCCGCTCATCGCCATCGTCGGCGGCGGCAGCATCGGGCTCGGCTTCGCCGTGGTGTTCGCTCGCGCCGGCTACCCCGTCCGCCTGTTCGAGCCGGCCGAGAGCCGCCGCGCCGTCCTGCCGGCCGAGCTCGCCGCCCGCCTCGCCGGCCTCGATTCGGCCGGGCTCCTGCCCGAGCCGCCAGCGGTCGTCAGGGCACGGGTGAGTGTCGAGGAGACGCTGGCGGCTGCGCTCGAGGACACCGCCTACGTGCAGGAATGCGCACCCGAGGACCTGGCGCTGAAACGCGCCCTGTTCGCCGAACTCGACCGTACGGCGCCGCCCGAGGCGGTGCTGGCCAGCGCCTCCTCGGCGCTCACCGCCTCGGCCTTCGCCGCCGACCTCGCCGGGCGCTCGCGCGTGCTCGTCGTCCACCCCGGCAACCCGCCCTTCCTGATCGCGCTCGCCGAGATCGTGCCGGCGCCGTTCACCGACCCGGCGGTCGTCGAGCGCGCCTGCGACATCGTCGCCGGCGCCGGGCTCGCGCCGATCCGCGTCGGCCGCGAGATCGAGGGCTTCGTCTTCAACCGGCTGCAGGGGGCGCTGCTGCGCGAGGCCTACTGCCTCGTCCGCGACGGCGTCGCCTCGGTCAGCGACGTCGACCGCGTCGTCCGCGACGGCCTCGGACTGCGCTGGTCGGTGATCGGGCCGTTCGAGACCGCCGACCTCAACACCCGCGGCGGCATCGCCGCGCACGCGAAGAAGATGGGGCCGGCCTACGCGCGGATGGGCGCCGAGCGCGGCCAGCACGACCCGTGGACCGACGACCTCGTCGCCCGGGTGACGGCCGAGCGGCGGGCGGAGCTGCCGCTCGAGCGCTGGGAGGAGGGCGTCGCCCGCCGCGACGCGCGGCTGATGGCGCTCGTCCGCCAGCGCCGCGCCGGGGATGTGGCATGACCATCGAGATCGAGTTCGAGGGCGAGCGGCTCGCCGCTCGGGTCGGCGAGAGCCTCGCCGCCGCGCTGACGGCGGCCGGCGTCCGCGGCTTCCGCACCACCCGCGACGGCGCCGAGCGCGGCGTCTTCTGCGGCATGGGCGTCTGCCAGGACTGCCTCGTCGAGGTCGACGGGCGGCCGAACCAGCGCGCCTGCATGACGAAGGTCGACCGGCCGATGCGGGTCGCCCGCGAGGCGCACGCCCGACCGCTGCCGCCGCGCGCCGAGGGCCTTCCGCCGACGACGGCCGATGGCCTCGCCCTGCGGACGCCGGAGCTCCTCGTCGTCGGCGCCGGCCCCGCCGGCATCTCCGCCGCGATCGCCGCCCGGCGGGCGGGCGCCGAGGTGCTCGTTCTCGACGAGCGCTCGCAGGCGGGCGGCCAGTACTACAAGCAGCCGGCGGTCGACGGACCGGGGATCGCCGCCCCCGACGCGCAGCACCGGGCCGGACGGGCGCTGATCGACGAGGCGGTGGCGCTCGGCGTCGAGATCCTGGCCGGCGCCACGGTGTGGGGCGCCTTTGCACCGGCCGAGTTCCTGGCGAGCACCGGCGGCGGCACGCTGCGGCTCACGCCGCGCGCGACCATCGTCGCGACCGGCGCCTACGAGCGCGGCTGGCCGGTGCCGGGCTGGACGCTGCCTGGCGTGATGACCACCGGCGCCGCGCAGACGCTCTGGCGTACCGCGCGCCGCGTGCCCGGCCGCCGGGTGCTGATCGCCGGCAACGGCCCGCTCAACCTGCAGCTCGCCGCCGAGCTGATCGAGGGCGGCGCCCGCGTCGTCGCCGTCGTCGAGGCGGCGCCCCGCCCGGGCCCGCGGGCGACGGGCGACCTCCTCGCGATGGCCACCGCCTCGCCGGACCTCATCATGGACGGGCTGCGCTACCACGCGCGCCGCCGGGCCGGCGGCGCGGCGATGATCCACGGCATGGTCGTCGGGCGCGTCGAGCAGGCCAACGGCGGGCTCCGGGTCACGCTGCGCGCGGCGGGCGGCGGGGCGACCGGTCCGGCCTTCGAGGTCGACACGCTCTGTCTCGGCTACGGCTTCGAGCCGTCGAACGAGCTGACGCGCGCCCTCGGCTGCGCGCACGACTTCGACCCGGCGCGCCGCCAGCTCGCGGTGCGCCGCGACGCCGACGGCCGCACCAGCCTGCCCGGCGTCTTCGCCATCGGCGACTGCACCGGGCTCGGCGGGGCCCGCGCGGCGCTCGCCGAGGGCACCATCGCCGGTCTCGCCGCCGCCGCCGACCTCGGCCATGCGGCGGCCGCGCCCCTAGCCGCCGAGGGCCGGCGCGCCCGCGCCGACCTCGCCCGCCACCGCCGCTTCCAAGCCGCGCTCTGGCGCCTCTACGCCGCCCCGCCCTACGACACCGCCCTCGCCGACCGCGACACGCTGATCTGCCGCTGCGAGGAGGTGAGCCTCGGGGCGATCGAGGCGGCGCTCGCCGACGGCCTCACCGCCATCGGCGCGGTGAAGCGCTGCACGCGCGCCGGCATGGGCCGCTGCCAGGGCCGCTACTGCGCCCCGGTGCTCGACGCCCTGCTCGCCACCCGGCTCGGCCGGCCGCGCGACGAGTACAGCGGCTTCGCACCGCGCGTGCCGGTGAAGCCGATCGCCATCGAGGACCTCGCCCGGACGCCGCGGCCGTGAGCATCGACCCGGGCCGCGCCCCGCCCGCCGAGATCGGCACGCTGGTCGTCGGCGGCGGCATCCTCGGGATGTGCGTCGCCGGCTTCCTCGCCGCCGAGGGCCGCGACGTCGCGGTGATCGACGACGGCGGCATCGGCGGCACCATCGCCAACGCCGGCAGCCTGCACGTGCAGATGCAGAGCCGCTTCATGCGCCTCTATCCGCACCTCGTCGCGGGCGTCGAGGCCTCGCTGCCGCTCTACAAGCGCGCCGTCGCCTTCTGGCACGAGTTCACGGCGGCGCTCGGCGCCGACGTCGATCTCAAGATGACCGGCGGGCTGATGGTGGCAGAGAGCCGGGAGCAGCTCGACTTCCTGGCCGAGAAGGTGCGCCGCGAGGTGGCGCTCGGCCTACGCTCGGAAATCCTCGAGCGCGACGCGCTCCACCGCATCGCCCCCTATCTCGGGCCGGCGGTGGTGGGCGCCGAGCTCTGCTACGAGGAGGGCAAGCTGAACCCGCTCCTCGCCAACGCCGCGATCCGCGCCTGGGCGACGGGCAGCGGCGTGGTGCTCGTCGAAGGCGTCGCCGTCGACCGGCTGACGCGGGTGGCGAGCGGCTTCCGCGCCGAGACGGCGCGGGGGACCGTGACCGCCGGGCGGGTCGTGCTCGCCGCCGGGTCGGGCACGCGGCGGCTCGCGGCCTGCCTCGGTGTCAACGTCCCGGCCGAGCCGGAACCGCTGCACATGAACATCACCGAGGCCGCGGCGCCGCTGATCGGCCATCTGGTGCAGCACGCCGACCGGCCGATCACCCTGAAGCAGCTCGGCACCGGCCAGATCGTCATCGGCGGCGGCTGGCCGGCCCATGTCGGCGGGCCGCGGCGGCACCCGACGGTCGAGGCGGCGAGCCTCGTCGGCAACGCCACCCTCGCCCAGCACATCGTGCCGCGGATCGGCCGGGCGCGGATCATCCGCACCTGGGCCGGGCTCAACACGACGGTGGACGGCAAGGGCGTGCTCGGCCCAGTGCCGGCGGTGCCGGGCCTCTTCGTGGCAGTGCCGGGCGACGCCGGCTACACGCTCGGGCCGCTGTCGGCCCGCCTCGTCGCCGACACGGTGCTCGACCGGCCGCCGGAGATCGACCTCGCACCCTACTCGCCGGCGCGATTCGGCCCGCTCGAGGCGTGAGGCCGCCGCGTCAGCGCAGCGCGTCGATACCGGTCAGCGCAGCGCCTGGGTGATCCGGCGCGAGGCTTCCATGAGCTCGAGCAGCACGCGCGAGCGCATGTCCTCGGGCGTCACCCGGGCGCTCGGGCAGCAGACGTTGAGGGCCGCGACGATCGCCCCCGTCTGGTCGCGCACCGGCACCGAGAGCGACCGGAGGCCGACCTCGAGCTCCTGGTCGACGATCGAGAAGCCCTGCGCGCGGACCTCCTCGATGAGGCCGCGCAGCTTCACCTTCGAGGTGATGGTGTTGACCGTGAACTTGGCGAGCTTCACCTCTTCGAGGTAGCGGTGGAACTCCTCCTCGCCGAGGCTCGCGAGCAGCACCCGGCCGGTCGAGACGCAGTGCGCCGGCACGCGGCTGCCGATGTTGATGCCGACGTTGACGAGCCGGTTCGACGAGGCGCGCGCCACGTAGATCACGCTGTCGCCGTCGAGCACGGCGGCGAAGCACGACTCCTGCAGCCGCTCCGACAGCTCGTTCATGATCGGCTGCGCGACCTCCCAGATGCCCATCGAGGAGAGCACCGAGAAGCCGAGCTCCAGTACCTTGGGGCGCAGGTTGAAGTACTTGCCGTTGCTCTCGACGTAGCCCTCGCGGACGAGGGTGAGGAGGAAGCGGCGCACCGTCGCCCGCGTCATTCCGGTGGCTTCCGCCACCTCGCTCAGGGTCATCTTCGGCGTCTGGCGGCTGAAGACCCGGATGACCTCGAGCCCACGCGCCAGCGAGTTGACGAAATCCCGGTCGCTCGCGTCGCTGCTCAAAGCTTCGGTCAATGCCATCGTCCCACCGCCTTCGACGTCTCGTGCGTGCGCCTTCATGTGCCGAGATCCCGTCAGCACAATTATTTGGTCGCCGGGCACTGTTCAATCCCGCGGGCGGGCCGGCGCAGCGATCGCCGCCCGCGCCGCGGAGCGGTGGGCGGGCGGGTCGTCCATGCCGTGGACCGCAGCCGACTACTCTCCCCTTAGCGGCCTATCGCCACAATGTCACGCTTTGCGAACGATCGTTCGAATTCCTGGCGGCATCGGCAGGGATCGCAGGGCGGCATCGCGACATGCGCCGATTCCCGCCGATCTCGGCCAGCCGCCGAATCGATCGCCGATCGAAGGGGTGACGCGGCGCCCGGTCGCTCGCCTCGTCGGACGCTGGATCGAGATTGCGCTTGCCAACCGCCCGATTTCGAGTCGTGAATAGCGAACGTTCGTTCGCAATGCGCCCATTTTTTGGACTCGCGAACGAGAGGGGTGGAGGTCAAAATGACGGAGAGGGACACTGCAATGAAGATGTCAGCCGGATTCTCGCGCCGCGGCGTCCTCGGCGGCCTCGGCCTGGCGGGCGTCGCCGCGGCGGGCCTAGCCGGGCCGCTCGGCGGACGGGCGTTTGCGCAGGAGGCGATCACGCTGCGCTGGTGGTCGCCGCAGTCGGCGCCGCTGCAGCTCGCCGCCTACAAGGCGCAGATCGCCGCCTTCGAGGCCGCCCATCCGAACGTCACGGTGGTGTTCGAGCCGACCTCCGACGAGGGCTACCCGGCGCAGTTCGCCGCCGCCTTCGCCTCCAAGCAGCTGCCGCACGTCGTCACCCACCTGCCCTCCTTCGCCGCGCAGACCTACTATGCGCAGGGCCTGCTCGAGCCGATGGACGCCGTCATCGAGGCGGTCGGGCCGGGCAACTACTTCCCCGGCGCCAACGACGTCTACAAGACCGGCGACGGCAAGTTCTGCGGCACCGGCATCGGCAACACCGCCGCCGACATGCTGTGGATCCGCAAGGACTTGATGGAGAAGGCCGGCATCGCCGAGATCCCGGTCACCTGGGACGAGCTGCGCGCCGCCTGCCAGAAGATGCAGGGCGGCGGCATCTACGGCGCGCCGCTGCCCTACGGCCTCAACAGCATGACGTCGCTGATCATCATCGGCTTCATCCACCGGGCCGGCGGCGAGATCTTCACGCCCGACCTCGAGGTGGCGATCGACAGCCAGGCGGCGGCCGACGCGCTCGAGTTCTACGCCTCGATGCGCGAGCTCTGCCCGGCGGGCGCCACCAACTACAGCTGGGGCGAGAGCCTGACCGGCTTCGTCAGCGGCGCCACCGCCACCGGCATCTATGGCGGCCGGGTGCTCGGCAACGTGGCGGCGCAGAACCCCGGCATCGCCGACTTCATCACCTGCGCCACCTACCCGCGCAAGTCGGCCGACATCCCGGCGTGGACGTTCAACGACTTCCCGAGCATCTTCATCCCGAAGGGCGTCGATCATCTCGCCGAGGCCCAGGCGCTCGCGGCCTTCCTCCTGACGCCTCCGGGCTACATCCAGCAGCTGCACGCCGCCCCCGGCCACGTGCTGCCGGTGCTCGAGACGATCGCCAAGGACCCGGCCTACCTCGCCAACCCGATCATCGAGAAGTACCCGGCCGAGGTGGAGCTGATGTCGGTGTCGGCGGCGTCCGGCAACAACCTCGGCTTCGAGACCGCGAAGCACAAGCCGAACCTCAAGGCGAACGAGATCGTGGCGAGCAACGTGCTGGCCGAGATGGTGCAGCGCACCTCTCTCAACGGCGAGGACGCGAAGGTGGTCCTCGGCGACACCGCCAAGAAGCTCGAAGCCCTGATGAAGGGCTGAGCCGCCCCGACGGAGCGGCCGCTCGCAGCAACGACGCCGGCCGGGACGGACCTCTCCGCCCCGGCCGGACGACGCCCACCGGAGACCCCATGGCCACGACGACCGCAAGGGCGGCCCCCGCCGCCGGAGGCCTGACGCTCGACCGGCGCTACGCGCTTCTCGGCGTGCTGCTGATCGCGCCGACGGTGCTCGTGTTCTGCGCCGTCATCGTCTACCCGCTCGTCTCCGCGCTCTATCTGTCGCTGTTCTCGATCTACACGCCGACCCTCCAGGGCGGCTTCGTCGGGCTCGACAACTATGCCGCGCTCCTGGCCGGCGGCACCTTCTGGCCGGCGCTCGCCAACACGCTGATCTGGACCGCCGGCACGCTCTCGCTGCAGATCGTCTTCGGCATCGCGCTGGCGCTCCTCCTCAATGAGAACATCCTGTTCCGCTCGCTGGCGCGCAGCCTGATCCTGTTTCCCTATTTCGTCTCGACGGTGGTCGCCGTCCTCGTCTGGCGCTGGCTGTTCAACGACCTCTATGGCCTCGCCAACCACCTCCTGATGCTCGGTGGCATCATCGACATGCCGGTCGACTGGCTTGGGCGGATGCCGAACGCCATGCTCAGCGTCATCGTCATCGGCGCGTGGAAGTATTTCCCGTTCGTCGTCATCGCCGTGCTGGCGCGGCTGCAGACGATCCCCGAGCAGCTCTACGAGGCGGCGACGATCGACGGCGCCGGGCCGGTCGGCCGCTTCTTCGACGTGACGCTGCCGCAGCTGCGCGAGGTGCTGGCGGTGGTGATCCTCCTGCGCGCCATCTGGGACTTCAAGGAGTTCGACCTGATCTACCTCCTGACCGGCGGCGGCCCGCTCAACCACACCCGCACGCTGCCGCTCGCCGTCTACCAGGAGGCGTTCGGCCTCAACCGGATGGGCATGGCCTCGGCGACGGCGGTGCTGATGATGCTGGTGATGCTGGTCTTCATGCTCGCCTATCTGCGCCGCGCGGCGCGGGCCGGGGCGAAATGACCCGCCGCCCCGCCGCCACCATCGCGATCAACCTCGTCACCTGGGCGATCGTGCTCGCGGTCGCGATGCCGCTGCTGTGGATGGTCGTCACCTCGCTGAAGCCGCAGAGCGAGCTGTTCCGCATCCCGCCGACGCTGATCCCGAGCACGGTCACCTTCGAGCACTACTGGCGCGTCCTGACCGAGACGCCGTTCCTGCTCTATTTCCGCAACTCGATGATCCTGTCGGTGACGACGACGGCGGTGGTCGTGGTGATCGGTACCCTCGGCGCCTACAGCCTGGTGCGATTCACCTATCCCGGCCGCGAGACGCTGGCGGGTCTGGTGCTCTTCACCTACCTCCTGCCGTCGGTGGTGCTGATCATCCCGCTCTATCTCCTGATGGTGTCGCTCGGCCTCGCCAACACCATCGCGAGCCTCGTGATCGCCTACACCACCTTCGCGCTGCCCTACGCGCTGTGGCTGCTGCGCTCGTTTATGGCCGGCATCCCGGAGGACCTCGAATCGGCGGCCCTCGTCGACGGGGCGAGCCGCATCGGCGCCTTCGTCGACATCATCCTGCCGCAGGCGCTGCCGGGCATCATCTCGACCGCGCTGTTCACCTTCATCCTCTCCTGGAACGAGTATCTCTACGCGCTGGTGCTGGTGAACTCAGACAGCGTGCGCCCGCTCACCACGGGCGTGATGAACATGCTGATCGCTTCCTTCAACATCGAGTGGTCTCTCCTGATGGCCGCTTCGGTGATGATGAGCATTCCGCTCATCGTCATCTTCGCATTCCTGCAGAGCTACCTGACGAGCGGCTTCGGCGCCGGCGGCGTCAAGGGCTGACGGTCGAGGGTATCGGACGAGACCATGGTCGGTGTTGTTTTCGACAAGGTGCGCAAGATGTTCGGCGGCGTGGAAGCGATTCCCGCCCTCGACCTCGCCATCGCGGACGGCGAGTTCGTCAGCCTGCTCGGGCCCTCGGGCTGCGGCAAGACGACGACGCTCAGGATGCTCGCCGGCCTCGAGCGGCCGACCTCCGGGCGCATCCTGATCGGCGACCGGGTGGTGAACGAGCTGCCGCCGGGCCGGCGCGACATCGCGATGGTGTTCCAGTCCTACGCGCTCTACCCGCACATGACGGTGGGCGAGAACATCGCCTATCCCCTGAGGAAGCGCGGCGTGCCGCGCGCCGAGCGGCCGGCGCGGGTGCGCGCCGTCGCCGAGTTGCTGGAGCTCGGCGCGCTGCTCGACCGCAAGCCGCGGCAGCTCTCCGGCGGCCAGCAGCAGCGCGTCGCGCTCGGCCGCGCGCTCGTCCGCGACCCGCAGGTCTTCCTACTCGACGAACCACTGTCCAACCTCGACGCCAAGCTGCGCGCCCACATGCGCGCCGAGTTGATCGAGTTGCACCTGCGCATCGGCAAGACGATGGTCTACGTCACCCACGACCAGCTCGAGGCGATGACGATGTCCTCGCGCATCGCGGTGATGAAAGGCGGCGTGCTGCAGCAGTTCGCGACGCCGGCGGAGATCTACCACCGCCCGGCGAACGCCTTCGTCGCCGGCTTCATCGGCACGCCGTCGATGTCGCTCGTCGAGGCGGAGCTTTCCGCCGACGGCGGCCGGCCCGCGGTGCGCTTCGGCTCCGTCGCGGTCGCGCTGCCCGACGGGCACCTGACGGCCGCGGCCGCCGGCATCTCCGCGCTCGCGATCGGGTTCCGGCCGGAGGACATCCTGATCGGCGAGGGGGCGTACACCGGCACGGTGCGCGTCGTCGAGCCGGCCGGGCACGAATCGATCGTCATCGTCGAGGCCGGCGGCGTCGCCCTCACCGTCCGGGTCGCCGGCGACCGGCTGCTGCGGCCCGGCGAGACGGTGCCGCTGCACGTCCGCGCCGAGCGCATGCACGTCTTCGCCCGCGACGGCGGGCACCGCCTCAACGCCGACCGCCCCATGCCCGGGGCCGACCCCCTGAAGATGACGCCGACCAAGGAACGGACATGACCACCCTCTCGACCGCCAACCGGCCCGACCTCGCGGCCCTCGACCGGCAGTTCCTGTTCCATCCGTTCACGGCGCTCGCCGACCACGAGCGAAACGGCCCGCTCGTCATCGTCAAGGGCGAGGGCGTCTGGCTCGAGGACAGCCACGGCAAGCGCTACATCGACGGCATGGCCGGGCTCTGGTGCGTCAACGTCGGCTACGGCCGGCCGGAGATGGCCGAGGCGCTCCACCGCCAGGCGCTGACGCTGCCCTACTACCACTCGTTCTCGTCGATGGCGACGGACACCCCGATCCTGCTCGCCGAGCGCGTCATCGAGCGCGCGCCGGCCGGCATGTCGAAGGTGTTCTTCGGCAACTCCGGCTCGGACGCCAACGACACCCAGGTGAAGCTCGTCTGGTACTACAACAACGTCCGCGGCAAGCCGGAGAAGAAGAAGATCATCGCCCGCCGGCGCGGCTACCACGGCGTCACCCTCGCCTCGGCGAGCCTCACCGGCCAGCCGGGCGCGCACGCCGGCTTCGACCTGCCGCTGCCGTTCGTCCGCCACACCACGCCGCCGCACCGGCTGTGGGAGGCCGAGCCCGGCATGTCGGACGAGGCGTTCGTCGCCAAGCTCGCAGCCGACCTCGAGGCGCTGATCCTCGCCGAGGGGCCGGACACCGTCGCCGCGATGATCATGGAGCCGGTGATGGGCGCCGGCGGCGTGATCGTGCCGCCGAAGGGCTACTACCCGGCGATCAAGGCGGTGCTCGACCGCTACGACGTGCTCGCCATCGCCGACGAGGTGATCTCGGGCTTCGGCCGGCTCGGCGCCTGGTTCGGCAGCGAGTTGCTCGACTTCCAGCCGGACCTGATGACCGTCGCCAAGGGCATCACCTCCGCCTACGTGCCGCTCTCCGCCTGCATCGTCTCGGAGAAGGTGTGGCGGACGATCGTCGAGGGCGGCGCCAAGTACGGCGTCTTCGGCCACGGCTACACCTACACGGCCCACCCGCTCGCGGCCGCCGCCGCCCTCGCCAACCTCGACATCATCGAGGCAAACGGGCTCATCGCGCAGGCCGCGGCGCGCGGCCGCTTCATGCACGAGCGGCTGCAGGCCGCCTTCGCCGGCCACCCGCTCGTCGGCGAGATCCGCGGCACGGGGCTCGTCGGCGCCGTCGAGTTCGTCGCGCGCCGCGACCCGATGACCGCCTTCGACCCGTCGCTCAAGATCGCCGGCCGGATCGTCAAGGCGGCGCTCGCCCGCGGCCTGATCACCCGGGCGCTGCCGAACGCCGACACGATCTCCTTCTCGCCGCCCTTCGTGATCTCCGAGGAGGAGACCGCCAGCATGGTCGACCGTGCCCGCGCCGCGGTCGACGAGGTCGCCGACGAGCTCGTGCGCGAGGGGATCTGGCGCGGCTGACCGGCCGCCCGGTCACCGCGCGCTTCCGACCACCAGGAGAGAGACGACAGAGATGGATCGCACGAGCGTCGACTGGACCGGCCCGATGCCGGCCGTCACCACGCCCTTCCGCGCCGACGGCTCGATCGACGAGCGTTCGTTCGCCGACAACTGCCTCAGGCTGATCGCCGACGGCGCCACCGGCGTCGTCGCCGGCGGCTGCACCGGCGAGTTCTGGGCGCTCTCGCACGACGAGCGCAAGCGGCTCGCCACCGTCGCCAAGGAGGCGGTCGGCGGCCGCGGCACCGTGCTCGTCGGCACCGGCGCGGTGACGGTCGACGAGACGGTGGCGCTCACCCGCCACGCCGAGGCGGTGGGCTGCGACGGCGTGCTGATCCTGCCGCCCTATTTCGTGAAGCTCGCCGACGACGAGATCGTCGCCCACTTCCGCGACGTCGACGCGGCGGTCGGCGTGCCGATCGTCGCCTACAACATCCCCGGCAACGCAGTGAACGCGCTCACCCCGGCGATCGTCTCGCGCCTCGCCGACCTCGACCGGGTGGTCGCGGTCAAGGAGAGCTCGGGCGACTGGAACAACTACTACGCCACCTTCCTCGCGGTGCACGAGCGCATCCGCGTGTTCTGCGGCCCCTCCTCGGTGTTCGGCGTGCCGGCCGTCGACCTCGGCGCCGACGGCACCATCGACTGCTTCCCGAACGTCTGGTCGCCCGGCGGACTCGACCTCTACTTCGCCCCGGCGAAGGGCGAGCGGGCGCGCGCCGCCGAGGTGCAGGCGCTCGGCCGGCGGCTGACCGACCTCTTCACCTCGGGCGGCCGCACGCTCTACCCGGCCACCAAGGCGGCGATGGACATGATGGGGCTCCCCGGCGGCGGCACGCCGCGCCGGCCGCTCCGCCCGCTCGAAGGCGCGGCGCTCGCCGGCCTCGAGGCGGGCCTGAAGGACCTCGGACTCATCTGATCGGCCGCGACCGGCCGCCGACCCGGTCGCAGAACGGAGGACATGCCATGACCGCACACGACACGCCCGGCGCCCGCGCCCCGGAGCTTTCGCCGCCGACCTATTCCGTCCAGTTCGGCGACTTCATCGGCATCGGGCCGAACGGCAACCTGTGGGTCGACGGCTGCGACGTGCAGGACCTCGCGGAGCGCTTCGGCACGCCGCTCTACATCGTCTCGGAGAACCAGCTTCGCGCCACCTACCGCAGCTTCCGCGACGCCTTCCGCCGGCACTATCCGGACGTCGAGATCCTGTTCGCCAACAAGTCGAACAACGGCCTCGCCATCCGCCACGTCATGAACCAGGAGGGCGCGGGCGGCGACTGCTTCGGCGTCAACGAGATGTATCTCGCGCTCCTCGCCGGCACCGACCCGAAGACCCTCGTCCTCAACGGCTCGAACAAGCAGGACGAAGAGCTCGAGATGGCGATCGCCAACGGGCTCTGCGTCAACATCGACGCCATGGACGAGCTCGACCGCATCGACGCCGTGGCCGCCCGGCTCGGCAAGACCGTCGACGTCGGCATCCGCCTGAAGCTCGACCTCGAGCCGCTCGCCGCCCGCACCGGCGTCGCCATGCACGGCCCCGGCACGCTGAAGCAGCAGAGCGATTCCACGAAGTGGGGCATGACGCGCGAGCAGACCGCCGAGATCGTCAAGCGCGCCCTCGGCATGGAGCGCATCCGGCTGAAGGAGACGCACTTCCACCTCAGCCGCATGTCGAACGACGCGGCCGACTTCGCGGTGATGGCGCGCGAGATGATCACGTGGTCCGGCTGGATCCGCGACAACACCGGCTGGACGCCGCCGTGCATCGACATCGGCGGCGGCTGGACCTTCGGCAAGTGGTACGGCACCGGCCCGAACAGCCAGCTCGACGACGCCAAGGCGCCGACCGCCGAGGACTACGCCCGCCTCTGCTCGGCGGCGATCAAGGAGGAGGCCGCCCGCCTCGGCCTGCCGCTGCCGAAGCTGCGCCTCGAGCCCGGCCGCGCGCTCTCCGGCCCGGCCGGCGTCGCGGTCGGCCGCGTCGGCGCGGTGAAGCAGGGCGCCACGAAGACGTGGGTCAACCTCGACCTCTCGACCAACCACCTGTCGTGGGCGTCGGTCCTCGACTGGTACTATCACGCCGTTCCGGTGGCCGATGCCGGCGCCGAGCCGACGGGCGTCGTCGACCTCGTCGGCCCGCTCTGCAACTCCGACGAGGTCGGCCCGCACCGCAAGATGCCGGCCCTGAAGCGCGGCGACTTCGTCGCCTTCCTCGACGCCGGCGGCTACACCGAGTCCTCGGCCGCCCGCTACAACGCGCAGCTCCTGCCGGCCACCGTGCTGGTGGCCGGCGACAACGCCGAGATCACCACCGAGCGCGAGCAGCTGCGCGACGTCGCCGGCCGGTTCAAGGTGCCGCCGCGGCTGCTGGCCGCCTCCTTCGCGCGCGGCTGAGCCGCGCGACGATACCCGCCCACCGGGCGCCCGGGCGTCGTCCGGGCGCCGCTTGCGAGACGCGCCGCCGGCAGCGACGGCCAGAAGAAGACGGATCGATCATGGATTTGGGATTGCGCGGACGCCGGGCCATCGTGTGTGGCGGCAGCAAGGGGCTCGGACGCGCGGCGGCGGACTCGCTGGCGGCGGAGGGCGTGCATCCCGTCCTCGTCGCCCGCTCGCGCGACGCGCTCGACGCGGCGGCGGGCGAGATCGCCGCGCGCTTCGGCGTCGACGCCACGACGGTGGCCGCGGACGTGACGACGCCGGAGGGCCGCGCGGCGATCCTGGCCGCCTGCCCTGCGCCCGACATCCTCGTCACCAACCCCGGCGTCCGCCAGGTGCCGGAAGACTTCCGCACGATGTCGCACGAGCAGTGGGACTGGTGGTTCCAGGCGCACTTCTACTCGGCGCTCGAGCTCATCCGTGCGGTGGTGCCGGGCATGTGCGAGCGCCGCTTCGGCCGCGTCGTCAACCTCTCGGTGTCCTTCATCAAATTCCCGCAGGTGAACTTCGGCCACAGCCATGCGGCCCGCCTCGCCCTCGCCGGCGCGGTCGCCTCGATGGTGCGCGAGCTCATTCCGCACAACGTCGTCATCAACTCGGTCTGCCCGGGCCTGTTCGACACCGACGCGTTGCAGACCAACCTCCACGGCCACGCCGCGCGCGGCAACACCACCTACGAGGCGATCGTCGAGGACCGGCTGAAGGGCTGCCCCGCCGGCCGCTTCGCCGACCCGAAGGAGTGCGGCGACCTCATCGCCTTCCTGTGCTCGGCGCAGAACGGCTTCATGACCGGGCAGAACATCGTCAACGACGGCGGCGTCTACCAGGGCCTATTCTGAGGAGGCGACGATGAGCGTGACGGAGACGCCCGCCCTTCTCCTGCCCGGCGAGCGCGTGGTGATGATCTCCGGCGCGTCGCGCGGCATCGGCCTCGCGATCGCAAAGCGCCTGCACGCCGCCGGCTACCGGCTCTCGCTCGGCGTCCGCCGCCCGGCGGCGCTGAAAGCCTTCGACGGCGCCGACGGCGTGCTGGTGCACGCCTTCGACGCGACGGACCCGGCGAGCGCATCGGCCTGGATCGAGGCGACGATCGCCCGCTTCGGCCGCCTCGACGTCCTCGTCAACAACGCCGGCATCCTGCGCCAGATCGACTTCGAGAGCGGCGGCGAGGAGATCCTGGACGAAATGTGGGCGGTGAACGTCAAGGCGCCGTTCCGGCTGATCCGCCTCGCGCTGCCGCACCTGAAGCGGGCGGGCAGCGGTCGCATCGTCAACGTCGCCTCGACCGACGGCAAGCGCTACCGCGACCCTTCGGTGTCGGTCGCCTACGCGATGACGAAGCACGCGGTGATGGCGCTGACGCACGCGGCGAAGTTCGCCGGCTGGGAGGCGGGCGTGCGCGTCACCGCGCTCTGCCCCGGCGCCGTCGACACCGAGCTCGTCGCCGCCGTACCGGGCGTCACCGCCGCGGCGGGCCGGCTGAAGCCGGAGACGCTGGCCGAGGTGGTGGCGTTCCTCCTGACGCTGCCGAACAACGCCTCGGTCGCCGAGCTCGTGGTCAACACGCGGCTCGAGCCGACGCTGTAAGGCGGTCCGGCGCGGCCGGAGGGCGGATCAGCCCGCCCGGCCGGTCTTGCGGACGTGCGCCCGCCAGGTCATCGCCCAGCGGGCCGGATCCTCGAGCGGCGCCGGGTCGATCTTGTGGATCGCCTGGTTGTGCGGCGCCGAGCGGACGAGATCGGGCGTCTCGTAGGCCTCCTCGCACACCTTGGCGAGCACAGCGATCCAGGTGTCGAGGTCCTCCTTCGACCACATCTCGCCGGCCTCCGGCGTGAACGGCTGCGGCACCACCCACGGCTCGTGCGACAGCCAGAAGGCGTCGACGCCGTAGTCGACCATGCGGTTCTGCACGTCGAAGACGGTGATGCCGGTGTCGCGGTAGAGCTCCTCCAGGCTGTAGCGCGTCATCTCCATCCGCCAGGCGTCGATGCCGGGGTTGGAGCGCGAGACGCCGCGGATCGCCAGCAGCCCCTTCTCCATGTAGTTGTTGCCGAGCACCGAGAGGTCGGCCGCCTCGCGGATGCCCTCGGCGCCGAGCGAGCGGGCCCAGGCGTAGGCCTTGAGCACCACCGGCACGTTGCCGAGGAATTCTCGCACCTTCCCGACGCTCTCGGGCCGGTCGACGTCGAGCCGGTAGCGCTCGCCGTCGCGGACGACGACCGGCTTCGGCAGGAACGGCGCGAGCTCGGCCGAGCAGCCATAGGCGCCGACCGCCGGCCCGCCACCGCCCTTCGGCCCGCCGAAGGTCTTGTGCAGCATGTACATGCAGGCGTCGAAGCCGAGCTCGCGGGCGCGGATGCGGCTCATCACGCCGTTGAAGTTGGCGTGGTCGTAGAAGCAGAGGCCGCCCGCCGCGTGGACGGTCCGCACCCACTCTTTGATCTCGGGGTTGTAGATGCCCATGTCGTCGGGGTTGTTGACCATCAGCGCCGCGGTGCGGTCGGAGACGGCGGCCTTGAGCGCGTCGAGCGACGGGTAGCCGTTCTCCTCGAGCTGCAGGGTGATCACCTTGAAGCCGGCGGTCGCCGCGGTCGCCGGGTTGCACGGGTGGGTCTGGATGGTGGTGATGATCTCGTCGCGCCGGCCGAGCTCGCCGCGGGCGGCGAGCCAGGCCCGCGTCACGCAGGCGTGGGTGTAGGCGGCGTCCGCCCCGCCAGCCGCCTGGAACACGAACTGGTCCATGCCGGAGAGCTCGCGCAGCACGAGATCGAAGGAATGGATGATCTCGAGCACGCCCTGCAGCGTGTCCTCGTGCTGCAGCGGGTGGACTTCGGCGATCTCCGGCCGCATCGCCAGCGCCTCGTTGAGGCGGGCGTTGTACTTCATAGTGCAGGTGCCGAAGAGGCTGATGCCCATCATCCCGAGCGTCTCCTGCGAGAGGTGCAGGAAGTGGCGCAGCACGTCCGGCTCCGACATCTCGGGCAGGGCCGGCGGCACCGTCCGACGCATCGCGGCGGGCACGAGGTCGAGGGCTGCCGCGCCGTCGAGCAGATCGAGCTCCGGCGCCGGGAAGACCATGCCGCGCCGGCCGGCGCGGCCCATCTCCAGGACCACCGGCTCGTCCCAGACGGCGGCGTGGTAGCGTCGGAGGGAGGGCGCGGTCATCGGGCGAGCACCTGGGAGAGGGTTTCCGCGAGGCGGTCGATGTCGGCGCGGGCGTGCACCTCGGTGACGCAGTAGAGCGCCGCCTGCCCGAGCTCGGGGAAATCGGCCGAGAGGTCGTGGCCGCCGAAGATGCCCTCGGCACGGAGCCGCCGGTTGATCTCCTCGACGGTGAGCCCGGTCGCCGTGAAGTCGACGACGAACTCCTTGAAGAAGCCGTCCGGGAAGCGCACGGCGACGCCGTCGATCGCCGCGAGGCGGTGGGCGGCATAGCGGGCGCGGGCGAGGATCAGCGCGCCCACCTCGCGGAAGCCCTCCGGCCCCAGGAGCGCCATGTAGGCGGCGTTGGCGATCGCCCAGAGATAGACCGAGTTGCCTGTCCAGTCCTTGCCGTTCTCGCGCGAACCGTAGGAGGACTGGTGCATCAGGCTGAGGCCGAAGCCGACCTCGCCCGGCTCGGTGGTGCCGGTGATCGAGACGAGCAGGCAAGGGTACTCGCGGGCGTAGCGCTCCTCGTCGCGGCTCGCGATGAAGCCGCCGACGCCGCCGCCGCAGTTCATGTGCACGCCGAGCGGCTGGGTGGTGCCGACGACGATGTCGGCGCCCCACGCCGGCGGCGGCGCCAGCACGCCGAGCGAGATCGGGTCGACGCCGACGACGAGCTCGGCCCCGGCGGCGTGGGCAATTTCGGCGATCTGCGCGCCCTGGTGCTCGATGACGCCGAGGTAGCCCGGCGTCTCGACGTAGACGGCGGCGGTGCGCGCGGAGATCTTCGCTTCGAGGTCGGCGAGGTCGAGCACGCCGGTCGCCGGGTCGAAGCCGACCTCGACGACGGCGATGCGGCCGGCGGTGCCCTCGGGCTGGCAGTAGTTGCGGATGATCGAGAGCCGCTCCGGATCGATCAGCCGCGGCACCAGCACCTCGTCGCGGCCGGTGAGGCGGGCAGCCATGCGCATGGCGTGGCCGGCGGCGCAGCCCCAGCTGTAGACCGGCAGCCCGACGATGTCGCACTCGACGAGCTCGCCGAGGCCGCTCGTGAACTCGAACCAGGCCTGGTTGCGGCCGTGGTCGGACGACGGCGTGCCCCACACCGGCGTCAGGAACTCCGAGCGCTGCACGATCTCGTCGCAGATCGCCGGAACGTGGTGCTGCCAGCAGCCGCCGCCGAGGAAGCTCAGATTGTCCTCGCACGTCTCGCTCTTGCGCAGCGTGGCGAGCAGATGGCGCTTCAGCTCGACCTCCGAGCGGAGCGCCGGCGGCAGCGCGAGCGGCCGCGCCGTCCGGTGGTCGGCGGGGATCTGCTCGAACAGCGCCTCGACCGAGAGGGCGCCGACCGCCGCCAGCATCTCCGCCTTGATGGCGTCGACGGCGTTGGCCATGAACGGATGGGGGATCGTCATCGGGGCTCCACGGCGGGCATCGCGGACGGGGCGACGGGATCGCGAAACTCTGCCGCCGAGGGACTCGGCTGTCAACGGAACTCGTGCGCATGGCGTACATCCGTTTGCACAGCGGACATCGACGCCGAATTCCGAGGCGGGAGGGGGCGCCCGGCGCGGCGACTTTTCTGCGATGGCGCGCCGTGCCATCCTCGTCGACCGCGCGAACAGGCGTCCGCATACCCCGATCCGGAACCATCCATGCCGAAGCGGCCGATCCTCGGTGTCCTCGTCAACCCGATCGCCGGCATGGGCGGCCGCGTCGGCCTCAAGGGCACCGACGGGCCGGAGGCGCCAGCGCGGGCGCGCGCCCTCGGCGCCGAGCCGCTCGCCGGCGCGCGCGCCGCCCTGGCGCTCGCCGCGCTCGACGCGGCGGCCGTCGACGTCGTCGCGGCCGCCGGGGCGATGGGCGCGGACGCCTGCCACGCCGCCGGCTTCGTCCCGGCCCAGGTCGTTCCCGTCACCGCGACGCCGACGGCGGACGACACCCGCCATGTCGCGGCGGCGCTGCGCGAGGCCGGCGCCGACCTCGTGCTCTTCGCCGGCGGCGACGGCACGGCGCGCGACGTCGCGAGCGTCCTCGGCGAGACCGTGCCGCTCCTCGGCGTCCCGGCGGGCGTGAAGATGTACTCCGCGGTGTTCGCCACCTCGCCCGCCGTCGCCGGCCGCCTCGCGCGCGACTTCCTCACCCGTCCCGCCGAGGCGCGGCGGACGCGGCCGGTGGAGATCATGGACATCGACGAGGCGGCGCTCCGTGCCGGCGTGCCGGCGGCGGCGCTCTTCGGCTACGCCCGGGCGCCGGCGCCGGCGGCGACGGCCGGGCTGCAGGCGCCGAAGCTCGCCTCCGGCCGCGACGAGGAGGCCGAGCTCGACGCGCTCTGCCGCCGCGTCGCCGCGGAGATGCGCGCCGGCGTCGCCTACGTCGTCGGGCCGGGCACGACCATGCGGCGGCTGATGGCGGCGGCCGGCCTCGCCGGCACGCTGGTCGGGGTCGACGTGGTGCTGGACGGCCAAGTCGTGGCGACCGACGCGGGCGAGGGCGCGATCCTCGCCGCCATCGACGGGCGGCCGGCCCACGTGATCGTTGGCGTGCTCGGCGGCCAGGGCTGCCTGTTCGGGCGTGGCAACCAGCCGATCAGCGCCCGCGTGCTCGCCCGCCTCGGCCCGGACGAGATCTCCGTGCTGGCGAGCGAGGCGAAGCTCGCGAGCCTCGGCACGCGCGGCCTCTTCGTCGACACCGGCGACCCGGCCGTCGACCGGCGCCTCGCCGGCCACCGGCGGGTGCGGACCGGGCCGGCACGGACCGCGATCGTCGCCGTGCACGCCCCGGCCGGCTGACGGGGCGCTACGGCCGTTCGGCGCGGCGGATCTCCGAGACCGCGTCGGCGGTGACGTCCGGTGCCGTGCCGCCCCAGGTGGCGCGCAGATAGTTGGCGAGGTCGGCGATCTCGCCGTCGGCGAGGAGGTCGGCGAAGGCCGGCATCGCCTGCATCCGCTCGCGGCCGGGGAAGGCGCGCGCCGGCAGCCCGTCGACGACGGCGACGAGGAGGTTGCGCGCGTCCGGCAGGCGGAGGTCGGCATTCGTCGCCATCGCCGGGGCGACGTGCGGGATGCCCTCGCCCGCGAGGCCGTGGCAGGCCGAGCAGAGCTCGACGTAGTGCTGCCGGCCGGAGGCGGCGACGTCGGCCGCGATCGGCACCGGGGCGGTGGCGACCGGCAGCGCGCCGTCGACCAGATAGGCCGCCATCGCCGCGACGTCGTCGCCCGTCAGGTAGCGCGTCGAGTGATGCACGACGTCGTACATCGAGAACGAGACGACGCCCTGCGGCCCGAGGCCGGCGGGCAGGAAGCGGGCGAGCCCCTCCTCCGAGAAGCCGAGGCGGGCAAGGCCGGCGGGCGTGATGTCCGGCGCGTCGACGCCCTCGATCAGCGCGCCCTCGAGGTAGCGGTCGCGGATCATCCCCATCGTGAAGTCGCGCGGGGTGTGGCACTCGCCGCAGTGGCCGAGCGCATCGACGAGGTAGCGGCCGCGGTTCCAGGCGGGGGCCTTCGAGCGGTCGTCGGCGGCCACCGTCCGCGGCAGGTTGATCAGGTTCCAGAACGTCATGAACCGGCGGACATAGGGGAAGGGAAAGCTGTCCGCGCGGTTCGGCACCGCCATCGGCGCCTGCGTCATCAGGAAGGCGTAGAGGGCGTCGACGTCGGCCGCCGTCAGGTTGCGGTAGGAGACATAGGGCATCGCCGGATAGAGGTGGCGGCCGCCCTTGCCGACGCCGTCGCGCAGGGCGCGGTGGAAGTCGGCCCGGCTCCAGCCGCCGATGCCGTAGGTCGGGTCGGGGGAGATATTGGTGGCGTAGAGGGTGCCGAACGGCATCTCGAAGGCCCGCCCGCCGGCCCATGGCGCCCCGCCGGGGCCCGTATGGCAGGCGGCGCAGTCGGCCGCCGCGGCGAGATAGCGGCCCCTCGGGGCGAGCGCGGCGATCTCGTCGTCGCTCATGGGGCGCGCCGGCGAGGCGTGGCCGTCGTCGGTCACAAGCGGCTCGAGCGAGGTGTCGACGACGCTGTTCTCGAACGCCCCGAGAAAGACCGCGAGCGCTCCGAGCACGCAGGCGACGACCACCACCGCGATCGAGACGAGGATCCGCCGGGCGAGCGAGCGCTTCCTCATCCGACCACGAGCCCCGGCGTCGCGAGGACGACGGCGCGCACCGCCTCGTAGTAGCGCACGTAGCCGGTGCAGCGGCAGATGTGCGGGGCGAGCGCCGCCTCGATGACGCCCTCGACGTCGGCGCGCGCCACCGGCTGGCGCGCGAGCCGCTCGACGAGGATCGTCGCGGCGGTGACGAAGCCTGGGGTGCAGTAGCCGCACTGGAACGCGAAGTGCTCGATGAACGCCTGCTGCACCGGCGACAGGCGGACGACCCGGCCGTCGGCGCCGCGCTCGGCGTGGCCCTCGACGGTGCGGATCGCACGGCCGGCGAAGTAGTGCGCGCCGGTGATGCAGGTGCGGATCTCGCGCGGGCCACCCGGCTCGTCGAGGATCACCGTGCAGGCGTGGCAGATGCCCTGGCCGCAGCCCATGCGCGGGCCGGTGAGGCCGAGATACTCGTGCAGCACGTCGAGCATCATCATCTCGTCCGGCACGTCGATCGGACCGACGGCCTTGCCGTTGACGGTAAGCGAGAGCGGCCGGGCGGGGAGCGTCACGACAGCGCCTCCAGGACCTTGTCGGCCGTGATCGGGGTCTCGTAGAAGCGCTTGCCGATGGCGTGCGCGACGGCGTTGGCGATCGCCGGCACGATCGGGATCATCACCACCTCGGCGATGCCCTTCGCCGGGTCGGTGTCGGAGATCGGCGGCAGCACCTCGGCGGCCTGCGACCACACCGCGACGTCCGCGGCGTGGGGCAGGCGGTAGCGGTTCCAGTTCCAGGTGCCGTCGCCCGGCCCGTCGTCGTAGAGCGGCAGGTCTTCGAGCAGCGCGTGGCCGATGCCCATGGCGATGCCGCCCTGGAGCTGGCCGGAGACGAGCTCCGGCACGATCTGGTGGCCGCACTCGAGGATCGAGTGGTGGTCGAGGACAGCGACGACGCCGGTGGCGGTGTCGACACTAACCTCGACGATCGTCGCGATGCCGGAATAGTAGGTCACCGCCGCGGCGTTGCGCTGGGTCGGCGGATAGGCGACGTCCGAGCGCTCGACGAAGTGGAAGCCGCCGCTCGTCATCAGCGCCCTGAGATCGGCCGGCGCGCCGGCGCCGTAGCGCACCGACAGGGCGTCGGCCGGCAGGCGGATCCGGCCGATGGTCGGCACGTCGAAGCCGGCCTCCGCCCACTGCCACCGGTTGAAGGTGTGGACGCTGACCGCGGTGATCAGCCCGAGCCGGTCGGCGGCGGCGGCGAGGCGCTCGAAGGAGAGCGGCTCGAGCCCGGCGGCGGTGAGCCGGCCGCCGACGAAGCGCGCCTCCGACGGATCGACGGCGAGCGGACGCAGCGGCCCGCCGCCGGCGCCCTCGGACCAGATCGCGGTCGCCGCCGGCCACAGCGAGAGGCGCAGCAGCGCCCGCGCCGCAGTGCGCGTCGCGTGGCCGACGAAGTACGCGCTGTTCGAGGCGCTCATCGCCGACACGAAGGTCGGCGTCCAGTGCGGGTCGGCGGCGAGCCGATCCTGCTCCGCCTCGGCCATGGTGAAGGGATTGCCGCTCTCGACGAGCGGCATCTCCGGCCAGTCGACGACGCCGAACGCCGAGGCGTCCGGCACCCGGCCGAGCACCTCGGCGACGAGCACGGCCTGCGACGTCGTCATGCCGGTGCCCATGTCGCTGCCGTTGTGGCGCATGGCGAGCCGGCCGTCGGGCGCGAGCGCCAGGGTGACGACCGCCGCCTCGGCGCCGCTGCCAAAATCCTTCTGCACCTGCGCGAAGCCGACGCCGTAGCGCTTGCCGGGATTGGCCGCGTCGAAGGCGGCCTTGCGCTCGGCGCGGCCGGTCCACACCGGCAGGGCGCGCGCCTTCTCGAGGATCTCGACGCCGCGCATGGCGCCGGCGGCGATGGCGCCCTGCGAGTTCTTCATGCCCGTCTTCATGACGTTGGCGAGGCGCAGCTCGATCGCGTCGACGCCGAGCGCCCCAGCCACCTCGTCGACCAGCATCTCGGTCGGCGCCAGCGTCTGCAGCGTGCCGTAGCCGCGGGTCGAGCCGGCATCGACGGCGCGCGAGGCGCGCACCTCGATCGAGAAGTCGCTCTTCGGCAGGTAGTAGATCGACTGGCCGGCGGCGGCGCCGACGAGGCCGACCTCGGGCGAGAAGTTGCGCCGCCCGCCGCCGTCGGTGCGATAGGCGCCGCGCATCGCCCGGAAGCCGCCGCTCGCCCGGTCGACGACGAGCGTCAGGTCGGCCCAGAAGGCGTGACGCTTCAGCCCCATCTGGAACTGCTCGTAGCGGTCGTTGGCGAGGCGCACCGGCCGACCGTCGCCATAGAGCCCGGCGACCATGGCGAGGTAGGGGTGGATCGAATGGTCCTTGGTGCCGTAGCCGACGGTGTAGCCGATCGAGAGGTCGACCGCGCCGACGGCGAAGCGCGACTTCGCCACCATCGCCGCCGTCGCCGTCGCCACCTCGTAGGGCGACTGCGTGGCGATCAGCGCGTGGAGCCGCCCGCTCGCCGCGTCGAACCAGACGTTGCCGTTATCGGCCTCCATCGCCGAGGCGTCGATCGACTGGGAGTAGTAGCTGCGCGACAGGACGAAGGCGTCGTCGCCGGCCGCGGCGATGCCGCGCTCGATCTCGCCGGCGGCCCACATCGCCCGCGCCGCCGCGTCGCCGTCGGCGGCGGCCGCCGGCCAGACGACGCGGTCGCCGTCGAAGCCGGCGAAGACGATGGCGCCGCCGAGCGGCGAATAGACGTCCGGCTCGTCCGGCGTCGTGCCGCTGATGCGGACGAGGCGGCCGGCGCCGTAGTTGGGCGGCGTCGCATAGCCGGTCTCGGCCCCCCAGCGGACGGCCCCGTCGGCGAAGCGCAGGCGGCGCCGCGCCGCCGCGAAGCGCGCGAAGTCGCGGTAGATCAGGAGCGCCAGGGGCTGGCCGAGGAGCCGCGGCGTCTCGCCCGGCGGCACCAGCAGGACGTCGCCGTAGAAGCCCGGCGCCTCCACCGCCGCCCCGTCCGGCGGCGCGAGCCCGTCGCGCACCAGCTCGTCGCCGAGCACCACGCGGTCGGGCTGGAGGTCGGGATCGAGGAGCCCGAGGTCGAGCCCGGCGAAGGCGTGGTCGGCGCGCGTCGCCCGGATCAAGAGGGCGTGGCTCTGCTCCGCCGGCCAGCCGGGCAGATCGCGGGCGCGATAGTCGCGCGAGAAGGTCTTGTCGCCGGTGACCTTGGCGACGGCGTCCATCTTGAAGCGGGGGCGCCCGTCCGGCCCCACCCAAGACGGCAGGTCGTCGCGCGGGTTCTCGATCAGGTCGGCGGCGGCCGGCGCGGCGACGAAGCCGACGCGGAGCGCGACGCCGAACGCCGCGCCCGCCTGCAGGAATCCACGTCGCGACAGCGAGGCGCCCATCCAAACCGTCCCGCCGACGAACGTCCCGTGCTCGGCGGCGGCTGATTCCGTCGCTCGATGATCGCCGTCGCGACTGTCTAGCACGCCGCGGCCGACTTTGGAGCCGCTCGAAGGATCAGCAGGCCAGGCCGCCGGCGGCGAAGACGTGGGCGCGCGAAGAATTGAAGATGACGCCGACCGTCTCGCCCACGCGGGCGGCGACGTCGCCCTCCTCCTGCACCACGATCTGACCCGCCGACGTGTCGACGTACATCACCGTCGCGTTGCCGAGCCGCTCGAGGATCTGCACGGTGCCGCCGAGGCTCGCGCCCGGATCGTCGGGCGCGCCGAGACGGATGTGCTCCGGCCGGATGCCTACCTCGACGCCGCGCTCGCCGCGCGCCTCGAGGCGGCCGCGCGTCGTCACCGTGAGGTCGCGCCCGCCCGGCAGCCGCACGGTGGCGTCGCGGTCGTGGCTCGCGGTCGCCTCGGCGGCGAGGAAGTTCATCATCGGCGTGCCGATGAAGGAGGCGACGAACTTGTTCGCCGGCGTCTGGTAGAGCTCCATCGGCGTGCCGACCTGCGAGATGGCGCCGCGATCGAGCACGACGATGCGGTCGGCGAGCGTCATCGCCTCGACCTGGTCGTGGGTGACGTAGATCATCGTCGTCGACAGGGCCTTGTGCAGCTTGGCGATCTCGATGCGCATCTGCACGCGCAGCATGGCGTCGAGATTCGACAACGGCTCGTCGAACAGGAAGACCTGCGGCTCGCGGACGAGCGCCCGGCCGATGGCGACGCGCTGGCGCTGGCCGCCGGAGAGCTGCCCCGGCCGTCGGTCGAGCAGCGGCTCGAGCTGCAGCATCCGGGCGACCTCGCGGGTGCGCCGCTCGATCTCCTCCTTCGGGCGCTTGGCGACACGCAGGCTGAAGGCGATGTTCTGCGCCACCGTCATGTGCGGATAGAGCGCGTAGGACTGGAACACCATGGCGATCCGCCGCTTCGCAGGCGGATGGTTGGTGACGTCGACGCCGCCGATCGAGATCGACCCGCCCGTCACCGTCTCGAGGCCGGCGATCATCCTGAGCAGGGTCGACTTACCGCACCCCGACGGGCCGAGCAGCGCGACGAACTCGCTGCGCTCGATGGTGAGGTCTAGGCCGTGGATCGCCTCGACGGCGCCGTAGACCTTGCGAACGCCCTTCAGCTCGACTTCGCTCATCTTGCCTCCCCAGGCTCGGCGGTGTTCACCCGCGCTTTTGGTCGAGTGTACCCGATTGCCGCCGCGATGCGACCCCGCCGCGGCGTCACCCGTCGCCCGCCGCCCCGGATCCGGTCGCGGCCCGCGCGCGGACCTCGCCGAGCACCGCCGCGGTGTCGGCGCCGAGCGCCCGTCCGGCGTGGCGGACGCGGGCCGGCGTGCGCGACAGGCGCGCCACGACGTTCTGCATCACGACGCCGTCGACCTCGGTGATCGTGCCGCGGGCGCGGAAGTGCGGGTCGCGAAAGACGTCGGCCATGTCGAGCACCGGCGCGATGGCGGCGTCGACGCGGCGGAAGGCGTCGATCACCTCGTCGGCCGTGCGATCGGCTACCCAGGCGCGGACATGTTCCTCGAGGGCCTCGCGATTGGCGCTGCGCGCCTGGAAGCCGGCGAAGCGCGGATCGCCGGAGAGGCCGACGAGGGCGAGGAGGCGGGCGGCGACGCCGTCGCTCGAGCTCGAGATCGCGACCCAGCGGCCGTCGGCGCAGCGATAGGTGCCGCGCGGCACGGTGTAGGGAATGCCCGCCCCGAGCCGCGGCTGCACGTAGCCGAGGTGGGCGTAGGCCGAGGCGAGCGGCCCCATGATCTGGAACATCGATTCGAGCAGGTTGACGTCGATCTCCTGGCCCTCGCCGGTGCGGCCGGCGTGGTGGAGGGCGGCGGTCAGCGCGAAGGCGCCGACGAGGGCGGTCACCTCGTCGGTGAGCGCGATCGGCGGCAGCAGCGGCTGGCCGCCGGGCTCGCCGAGGAGGGCCGCGAAGCCGCTGAGCCCCTCGGCGATGGTGGCGAAGCCGGGGTGCTGGGCGTAGGGGCCGTCCTGGCCGAAGCCGCTGACCCTGAGGATGACGAGGCGCGGGTTGAGCCCGAGCAGCGCCTCGGCTGGGAAGCCGAGGGCGGCGAGCTTGCCCGGCCGCATGTTCTCGATCAGCGCGTCGGCGCCGGCGACGAGCGCCGCGAAGTCCGCGCGGCCCTCGTCAGACTTGAGGTCGAGCGTCACCGTCCGCTTGTTGCGGTTCAGCAGCTTGAAGAAATAGGAATCCGCCTCGCCTGGGCCGGTCCAGCCCATGCGGCGGGCGGGATCGCCCGCGGGGGCCTCGACCTTGACGACGTCGGCGCCGAAGTCGGCGAGGTATTTTCCGACGCCCGGCCCGGCGACGACCGTCGCGAGCTCGACGATGCGGAGACCCGCGAGCGGGCCGCCCGGCGCCTCGCTCATGCCGCTGCCCCGCCGGGCCGGCACGGCAGCAGCACCGCGCGGGTGAAGGTGCAGACGGGCTCCTCGTGCTGGTTGCGGCCGTCCGTGCGGACGGTGAGGACTCCCTGCCCCGGCCGTGACGCCGACGGCCGTACCGCCATCACCTCGCTCGCCCCGTAGAGCGTGTCGCCGTGGAACAGCGGCTTCAGGTGGCGCAGGTCGGAGAGACCGAGATTGGCGATCGCCCGCCCGGAGATGTCGGGCACGCTCATGCCGAGGAGCAGAGCGTAGATGAAGGTGCCGACGACGATGTTGCGGCCGAACTCGGTTTCCCGCTCGGCATAGTGGCGGTCGACGTGGATCGGGCTCGCCGCCAAGGTGAGCAGGCAGAACTGGTGGTCTTCCGCCTCGGTGATGGTCTTGCCCGGCCAGTGCCGGAAGACGTCGCCCGGCTGGTAGTCCTCGAGATAGCCGCCGAAGCGGCGCTCGCGGGCATCGAACACGCGCGCCATGTGGCACCCCACTCTCGCCTGCCGAGGCCGGACGGTAGGTGCCGGGTCGGATCGTGTCAATCGTTTGACTATCTCGAACTCAATCGGTTGACCCGTCGACCTGCCGCCCCTATCGTCCCGCCGTTGCGCCGATCGCTCGAAGACGTCGGGGTCGCCGATGCCAGCGCCAGCCACCATCACGCGGGTCGAGGTCGCGACCATCCGGGGCCAGCTTCCGGAGCCCGTGGTGTTCGGCGACTGGATTATGAGGGAGCGCGAGTTCGCGACCGTGCGCGTGACGACCGACGCCGGCGCCGAGGGCTGGGGCTTCACGCTGACGCGCGACGGCGCGGTCGCCGAGCAGATCCGCAGGACGATCGCGCCGGTCTATCGCGGCACGCGCGTCGACGACCGCGCCAAGACCTTCCGCACCGCCTGGCGGCGCAGCCTCGCCAGTCACTGCGGCGGCATCGGGCTCCGCGCCCTGTCGATCGTCGACCTCGCGGCGTGGGACGCCGCCGCCCGCCTCGCCGACCGCCCGATCGCCGAGTTCCTCGGCGGCGCCGCCGCGGCGATGCCGGCGACCGCGATCATCGGCTACCCACCCGCCCGCATGGGCCCGGAGGAGACCGGCCGGCAGGTCGCCGCGCTCCGGGCGGCCGGCTGGCGGCGGTTCAAGGCGCCGATGGCGGCGACCCGCGAGCTCTCGGCCGCCCGCCTCCGCGCCGCCCGCGCCGCGGCGCCGGACGCCTGGCTCGGCCTCGACGGGGCGTGGATGTTCGACGAGGTCGACGACGCCGCCGCCTTCGCCCGCTCGATCGCGGACGTCGGGCTCGGCTGGTTCGAGGACATCTTCCCGCCCGGCGACGCGGTGCAGCTCGCCGCGCTGCGGCGCGCCGTCGACGTGCCGATCGCCATGGGCGACGAGCAGGGCGGCGCCTACTACCCGCAGGCGCTGCTCCTCGCCGGCGCGGTCGACCTCGTGCGCATCGACCTCACCTGCATGGGCGGCATCACCGGCGCCCGGCGCGTCGTCGACGAATGCCTCCGGGCCGGCGTCCGCTTCGCGCCGCACATGTTCGCCCACGTGCACAGTCAGGTGTTCGCCGGCTGGGGCTTCCCCGACCTGCCGATCGAGTGGGGCGTGCCGTGGACCGGCGTCGACCCCTACGCCGACAGCCTGGCGCAGCCGGAGATCGACGGCGACGGCCGGATGAAGCCGCTGCCGGCGGCGCCCGGCTTCGGCCCGCTGATCAACCGCGACTGGGCGCGCGCCCAGCCGCACGACGACCCCGACGGCCTCCTGGCGGGCTAGTCCCGCCGCCCTGTTCGAGGACTGCGACATGACGAGCGACGAGCAATCGGTTCCCCCCGGCTACGCGAACGCCCTGTTCGACCTCTCCGGCCGGGTGGCGGTGGTCACCGGCGGCGGCAGCGGCCTCGGCGCCGCGATGGCGATCGGCTTCGCGCAGCTCGGCGTGACGGTGGTCGTCGCCGACGTCAACGAGGCGGGCGCCGAGGCGACGCGGGCGACGATCGCCGAGCAGGGCGGCACCGCCTCGGCCGCCCGCCTCGACGTGACCCGGCGTGAGGAGAGCATCGCCCTCGCCGACCGCGTCGTGCGCGACCACGGCCGCATCGACATCCTGGTCAACAGCGCCGGCTCGGCCTTCCGCGCCGCGGCGGAAGATTTCCCCGAGGAGAAGTTCGACTTCATCATCGCCCTGAACCTCAAGGGCACCTATCTCTGCTGCCAGGCGTTCGGCCGGCACATGCTGGCGCAGGGCAAGGGCTCGATCGTCAACATCGCCTCGATCGGCTCGTTCATCGCCTATCCGTGGGCGAGCGCCTACCTCGCCTCGAAGGGCGGCGTGCTGCAGATCACCCGGGCGCTGGCGCTCGAGTGGCGCGACCGCGGCGTCCGCGTCAACGGTATCGGGCCGACGCTGATGAACTCGCCGCTGTTCACCCTGTCGGCGAAGACCGGCTCGATCACCTCCGACTTCATCCAGGAGCGGATGATCCGGCCCCGCCTCGGGCTGCCGCGCGAGGTGATCGGCGCGGCGGTGTTCCTGGCGAGCGACGCCTCGGAGCTCGTGACCGGCCACACGGTGATGTGCGACGACGGCTACCTGACCGCTTGAGCGAGCGTTCGAGGACCGAGGGGAGGCGAGCGATGGCCGGCATCACGCGGGCGCACCATACCGGGCTCACCGTCCGCTCGCTCGACCGCTCGATCGCGTTCTATCGCGATCTCCTCGGCTTCGAACTGGTGTTCCGCTGGAACCCGCAGGCGCCCTATATCGGCGAGCTCGTCGGCTACCCGACGGTCGACCTGCACGGGGCGATCCTGAAGATCCCGAACTCCGACGTCTTCCTCGAGCTGCTCGAATACCGCGGCGTGCCGCAGGTGCCGGTGGACATGGCGAACGGCAACGTCGGCAACGCCCACATCGCCTTCAATGTCGACGGGCTCGACGAGCTCTACGAACGCCTCGCCGCCGCCGGCGTCGCCAGCGTGTCGCGGCCGGTCACCCCGACCATCGGCCCGAACCGCGGCGGCCGCGCCGCCTACATGATCGACCCAGACGGCTTCCGCATCGAACTCGTCGAGACGGCGCGGCGGTTCTCCGACTTCGACGGCGGGACGGAGGCGGAGGAGGCCCGATGACGGCGGCACCGCCCGGGACCGAGCACAGGCGGACGACGATCCGCGACGTCGCCGCCCTCGCCGGCGTCGACGTCAGCCTCGTCTCGCGCGTGCTCAACGACCACCCGAAGGCGAGCGCCGCGCCGGCGACGCGCGAGCGGATCTGGGCGGCGGCGCGCACGCTCGGCTACCGCCCGAACGTCCTCGCCCGCGGCCTCAGGATGGCCCGAACCTGGACGCTCGGGCTGCTGCTGCCGAACCTCTCGAACCCGATGTACGCCGAGATCGCCCGTGCCGCCGAGGAGCGCGCCCGCGCGCGCGGCTACGGCCTCATCTTCGGCACCCACGTCGACGGCGGCGGCGACCCGACCTTCGAGCGGCTGCTGGAGGAGCGGCGGGTCGACGGGCTTCTCGTCGCCAGCGGCACGCTGGGCGATGCCGACCTGCGCCGCGTCGCGAGCGCCGGGCACGGCCCGGTGGTGATGCTGAACCGCCGGGTGCGCGGCGTCGGCCCGTCCTCGACGGTGGACGACGCCGCCGGCGCGGCGGTGGCGGCCGGCCACCTCGCCGACCTCGGCCACCGGCGGGTCGCCGGCATCTTCGGGCCGGGCGGCATCGACACCACCCGCCGCCGGCGCAGCGGCTTTCTCGCCGCGGCGGAGGCGGCCGGCCTGAAGGCGACGCTCGTCGACATGGACGGGCTCGACCCGGCCGCCGGCCACGCGGCGGCCGACGAGATCTTCCGCGCGCACCCCGGCGTCACCGCGATCTTCGCCTCGACCTTCGCGATCGGCATGGGCGTCGAGCGGGCGGCGCGGGCGGCGGGCGTGCGCATCCCGGCCGACCTGTCGCTGATCGCGCTGCACGACAGCGAGCTCGCCGACTTCCTCAACCCGCCGATGACGACCGTCGCGCTGCCGGTCGGCGAGATGGCGCACCGCGGCGTCGACCTGCTGCTCGCGCTCATCGACGGCGGGGCGCCGCGGAGCGTGGTGGCGCGCACGCCGCCGGAGTTGCGGCGGCGCGAGTCGACGGCCCGGCCGCCGGGCGGCGCACGGGCCGGACGGGAGGGGCGCTGAGATGCCGAGGACCGCGCCGCCGCGACGCCGACGGTCCCCCGCCGAGGGGCGACGAAGCGCCGGCGGCCGCGGCCCGGCGGATCGCGGCGCGCATGCTCCTACCGCGGTGGTGTTCCGCCGGCGGGCGCGATATAGAATCGCCCGCATGGATGAAGCAATCGTCTCCCGGCTGCGCGACGTGGGCTTTTCGCTCTACGAGGCGCGCCTCTACCTCGCCCTCCTGCGCGGCGGCGCCCAGAACGGCAACGAGGTCGCGAAGCTCGCGAACGTGCCGTCCTCGAAGGTCTATGCAGCGCTCGACAAGCTGGCCGCCGAGGGTGTCGTGCAATCGCTGAAGCGCGGCAGCTCGACCCTGTTCACGGCCATCCCGCCGGGCGAGCTGGTCGGCCGGCTGCGCAAGCACTTCAATGCGCCGATCGACTTCCTCTCCGACGAGCTGCCGAAGCTCGCCGCGCCCGAGCCACCGGAGCCCTTCCTCACCGTCAGCGGCGAGGTGGCGCTGCACGAGGCGGCGCGCGCCATCATCGGCGCCGCCCGCAAGGAGATCCACATCTCGTGCTGGGCCGACGACCTCGCGGCGATCGGCGAGGCGATCGCCGCCGCCGCCGGGCGCGGCGTCGAGATCTTCGGCATGCTCTATGGCGACAGCGAGCTGCCGCCGGGCTCGTGGCTGCGCCACCACTATGTCGAGATCGTCGCCGGCCGCGTCGGCGGGCGGCTGCTCGCCCTCGTCGCCGACGACAGCGAGGCGCTGATCGCCCGCATCCCGCGCGAGGGGCCGGCGACCGCCGTGCGCTCGCGCAACCAGGTCATGACGCTGATCGTGCAGGAGTATCTCCACCACGACCACATCCTGCAGCGCGCCCAGATCAACATCGGCTTCGACGAGTGGGACCGCTGGTGGCAGGCCGATCCCGGCCTGCGCGCCGAGATCCTCGGCAAGGCGCTCGGCGGCCCCGCCGCGCCGGGCGAGACGACGGCCCCGGCGCCCGAGGGAGCCGCCCGCAGGAGGGTCCGCGCGCGTTGACTTTTCTACTCACCCGGTAGTAGGTTTGTCGCAATCGGCGATCATAGGCCGACGACAATCAACATCCGGGAGGGGTCATGAGCGAGAACCATCGGGGCGGACGCCCGCACTCCGAGGCCGTGCCGGCCGGCGGACCGGCGTTCAGCCGCCGCGGCCTGATGAAGACCGCCGCCGCGCTCGGCCTGTCGACCACCGCGCTCGGCGGCCTCTCCCTCGGTGCCGCCTTCGCCGCCGACTACGACCCGAAGAAGTACGCCGGCACGAAGATCAGCATCCTGATGACCGGCGACGAGAACGACCACCGCGCGCTGGCCGATCTCCTGCCCGAGTTCACCGCCGAGACCGGCATCGAGATCGAGATCACCTCGCCGGCGCTCGGCGCGCTGATCGAGAAGACCTTGCAGAACCTCAAGGCCGAGCAGTCGTCGTTCGAGCTCATCAACTATCTCGGCTTCCTGACAACGCAGCAGGTCGGGGGCGGCTACTTCGAGCAGCTGAACGCGCTGATCGACGACCCGGCCGAGACGCCGGGCGACTGGGATTTCGCCGACTTCATCCCGGCGGCGATGAAGAACGTCGGCATCTTCGACATGGCGACGAAGACGGTCGGCCAGGGCTCCGACGTCTACGGCATCCCCGGCCTGCACTCCGGCTCGGTGATCTACTTCTACCGCAAGGACCTGTTCGACGCCGCCGGCCTCGCGCCAGCGAAGACGTGGGACGACTTCCGGGCGGCGGCCGAGAAGCTCAACTCCGACGAGGTCGCCGGGTGCAGCTTCATCGGCGCCAACGACTTCTCGCTCGCCACCGTCGACTGGTACACCCGCTTCATCACCACCGGCGGCAAGCTGATGTCGGGCAGCCCGGCCGACAAGAACTTCATGCCGCAGGTGAACACGCCGGAGGGCATCGGCGCGCTGCAGCTCCTCATCGACGTGCTGCCCTACGCGCCGAAGAACGTCACGCAGTACGGTTTCGCCGAGAACGTCGACGGCTTCGCCACCGGCAAGATCGCCCAGATGGTGTTCTGGTCGACGATCGCCGGGCCGATCTTCAACGTCGAGAACTCGCTCGTCGCCGACAAGACCGGCACCGCCGTCGTTCCCGCGGCGCCCGGCCAGACGCCGCGCGGCATCCAGGGCGGCTGGGGCGTCGGCATCCCGAAGAACATCGACCCGGCGAAGCGGGGCGCCGCCTGGCGGGCCCTCACCTGGATGACCGGCAAGCAGATGAACCGCTACGAGGTCGCCAAGTACCAGATCGACGCGAGCCGCATCTCCGCCTTCACCGACCCGGAGCTCGTCGCGCAGCTCCCCTACCTGCCGACGGCGCTGGCGGCGGCGGAGAGCGCCGACACCATCCCGACCTCGCGCATCCCGGAGTTCTTCCAGCTGAACGACGTGATGAACGTCGAGTTCAACAAGGCGCTGATCGGCGGCCAGGACGCCAAGACGGCGTGCGCGAACGTGCAGGCGCAGTGGGAGGCGATCCTCCGCAAGGCCGGCCACCTCGCCTGACGGCGGCGTGGCGACCGGAATGACCGCCGCAGCGCCGGCGCCGGGGTGGAGCAGGCTGGACCGTCCGGGGATCGCCGCCTGGCTGCTCCTCGGCCCCTGCCTGCTCTACCTCGCGGCCTTCGCCATCTACCCGCTGTTCTACAGCCTCCGGCTGTCGTTCACCGACTTGAGCGCGGCGAGCGGCACCGGCCGGTGGGTGGGGCTGAAGAACTACCACGACCTGATGTTCGACCCGCTGTTCTGGACGGCGGCGGGCAACAGCGCGGTGATGGTGACCGTGTCGGTGGCGCTGCAGATCGTGCTCGGCACGGCGCTCGCGATGTTCTTCAACTTGCACCTCCGCGGTTCGTGGATCGTGCGCGGCATCCTGGTGCTGCCGATGCTGATCACCCCGATCGTCGTCGGAGTGATGTGGCGGGCGCTGCTCAACCCGGACTGGGGCCTCGTCAACTGGCTCATCGCCGGTGTCGGCCTCGAGCCGCCGAACTGGCTCGGCTCGATCGAGATGGCGATGAAGACGCTGATCCTCGTCGACACCTGGCAATGGACGCCGTTCGTGTTCATCATCGTCTTCGCCCGCCTGCAGGCGCTGCCGCAGGACGTCTTCGAGGCGGCGCAGGTCGACGGCGCCGGACGGCTCGTCATCTTCCGTCACATCACGCTGCCGCTGCTGATGCCGGCGATCCTGTTCGCCGCGGTGTTCCGCGCGGTGGACGCCTTCCGCTCCTTCGACCTCATCTACGGGCTGAGCTACGGCGGTCCGGCGCGCAGCACGACGACGCTCAGCTTCTTCTCGTTCCAGAACGGCTTCCAGTTCCAGAACTACGGCTACGCCGCCGCCGTCGCCTACACGATGCTGCTGGTGCTGATCGTCGGCACCACCGTGCTCCTGCGCTATGCGCCGCTCAGGCCGGGGCACGCGCGATGACCCGGGTCCTCGGCCGCATCGCCGCCTATCTCGTGCTGGTCGCGCTCGGCGTCGTCGGCATCGCGCCGTTCCTCTACCTGCTCGTGCTCTCCTTCAAGCGGCGGATCGAGATCCTGACGCAGGTGCCGCCGGCCCTCACCTTCGACTGGGCGACGATCGAACGGACCTATGTCGAGGTGCTCTTCCGCCAGGGGATGCTCGGCTTCGTCGGCAACTCGGTGATCGTCGTCGGCGCGGCGACGGTGCTCGCCCTCGTCATCGGCACACCGGCCGCCTACGCCTTCTCGCGCATCCGCTTCCGCGGCGACGAGAGCCTCGCCAGCAGCATCCTCAGCATGCGCTTCATGCCGCCGATCGCGGTCGCCATCCCGCTCTTCCTGATGGTCAAGGCGATCGGGCTGCAGGACACCTATCTCGGGCTCATCCTGCCCTACACGGCCTTCGCGCTGCCGCTCGTCGTGTGGATCATGATCGGCTTCTTCGATGAGATCCCGCGCGAGATCGACGACGCGGCGCTGGTCGACGGCTGCACCCGGGTCGGCGTGCTGCTGCGGGTGATCCTGCCGATCGCTCGGCCGGGCCTCGTGACCGCGGCCCTGTTCGGCGCGATCTTCATCTGGAACGAGTTTTTGGTCGCCCTCTACGTCATCGACTCGCGCAGCCACCAGACGATCTCGCTCGGGGCGGCGACGCTCGTCAGCGCGCAGCGGCCGATCGACTGGAACATCGCCGCCGCCGTCGGCGTCGTGACGGTGATCCCGATCCTGATCTTCTCGCTTCTCGTGCAGCGCTACATCGTGCGCGGTCTAACCGCAGGAGCCGTGAAATGACCGATGGGGGACCCGGAACGCCCGAGCTCGTCGCCGGCGGCCTCGGCTGGCCGGAGGGGCCGACGGTGCTGCCGGACGGCAGCCTCGTCTTCGTCGAGAGCTATCGCAGCCAGCTCACCGTGGTCGGCGCCGACGGCGTGCCGAGACGGCTCGCCTACGTCGCCGGCGCGCCGAACTCCTCGGTGCTCGGCGGCGACGGCGCGCTCTACGTCTGCCAGAACGGCGGCACCGTCGGGCCGTGGCGCGCGGCCGAGATGAGCGTGCCGTCGATCCAGCGGGTGCGCCCGGGCGGCAAGGCCGAGATCCTCCTCTCCCACGTCGGCGACATCGGTCTCAACGGTCCGAACGACCTCGTCTTCGCCGCGGACGGCCGGCTGATCTTCACCGATCCGGGCACCTACAACCCCGCCGCCCCGGACCCGAGCTACATCCACGCGCTCCACCCCGACGGCACGGCGAGCGTCGTCGTCGCCTTCCCGGTGCCGGTGTTCCCGAACGGCGTCGCCGTCGAGGCCGACGGATCGATCGTCTGGGACGAATCCTACACCGGCCGCGTCGGCCGCATCCGCCCGGACGGCACCATCGAGGACCTCGGCCGGCTGCCGGGCGACAACCCCGTGCCGGACGGCATGAAGGTCGGCGCCGACGGGCGCCTCTACGTCACGGACCTCGTCGCCAAGGGCATCCACGTGCTGGCGCCCGACGGCACGGCGGTCGGCTTCATCCCCTGCGGCGGCGCCCCGACCAACTGCGCCTTCTCCGGCGAGACGCTGTGGGTGACCGACGCCACCGTGCTCGCCGCCTCGGCCGAGCCGAACTACGCCGGCCAGCTCTGGCGGCTCCGGGTGCCGGGCGGCGGCGCGCCGGCGCACGCCGGGCGCATCGACGGGCGGGCCCGGGCATGAGCGCGCGCCCCCCCTTCCCCGGCCTGTCGCACGCCGGCACGACCGCGCTCATCACCGGCGGCGCCTCGGGGATCGGCCTCGAGACCGCGCTCACCCTCGCCGAGCTCGGGGCCGACGTCGCCATCCTCGACCGCACGCCGGGGGCCGCGGCCGCCGCGGCGGCGCGCGTCGAGGCGCTCGGGCGGCGCGCCCTCGCCTTCGAGGGCGACGCCGGCGACGAGGCGACCGTCGTGGAGGCCTTCGCGGCGACCGGCCGGACGCTCGGTCCGGTCGGCGTGGCGGTCGCCTGCGCCGGCGTCCTCGGCGACTGCGGCCCTGTGTTCGAGACCTCGGTCGCCGACTTCGAGCACGTCATGGGCGTCAACGTGCGCGGCTCGTTCCTGGTGGTGCGCGAGGCGGCGCGGCAGATGCGCCCGCGCAAGGCCGGCGCCATCGTGCTGCTGTCGAGCCTCGACGGGCTGCAGGCCGAGCACGGCATGTTCTCCTACTGCACCTCGAAGGGCGCGCTCCTCAACCTCGCCCGCGCCGCGGCGCTCGACCTCGCGCGCGACCGGGTGACGGTCAACTGCGTCTGTCCGAGCGTCACCGTGACACCGCTGCTCGAGGGGCGGCTGGCGACGCTGCCGAACGGCGAGGAGGTGCTGCGTTCCTACGCCGAGCGCCACCCGCTCGGGCGGGTGCTCGCACCGCGCGACATCGCCGCCGCCATCGCCTTCGTATCCTCGCCGCTCGCGACCGGCATCACCGGCGCCGCCATCCCCGTCGACGCCGGCATCGGCGCGACGTGGGACGATTTCCGCGATCCGCCGTGGATCCATCGCTAGCGAGGCGCCGCCCGCGCCGCCCCTTCACCCGCACGGACAGGCCGAGATGAGCGGCACGACGCCCGCCTGGCAGAGGCGCGGATACAGCATCGCGGCGATGCGCGACCTGGCGCGCGCCGCCCTGCCGCGCCCGCTGTTCGACTTCGCCGACGGCGGCGCGGAGGACGAGCGCGCGCTCGGCGGCAACGAGGCGGCGTTCTCGGCGATGTCGCTGCTGCCGCGGCCGCTCGATGGCGCGGCGACGCGCGACCTGTCGGTGACGCTGTTCGGGCGGCGGCTGGCGCTCCCCGTCGTCGTCGGCCCGATCGGCCTCGCCGGGCTGTTCTGGCCGGGCGGCGAGGCGTGCGCCGCCCGCGCCGCCGAGGCGGCCGGCACCGCCTTCTGCCTCAGCCACGGCTCGGTCTGCACCCTGGAGGAGCTCGCCCGGACGGGGCCCGGACAGCGCTGGATGCAGGTGTTCGTCTACAAGGACCGCGGCTTCACCCGCGAGCTCGCCGAGCGGGCGCGGACGGCCGGCTACGACGCCCTCGTGCTCACCATCGACAACCAGCTCCTCGGCAACCGCGAGCGCGACGTCCGCAACGGCTTCACCATCCCCCCGCGCTTCGGGCTCGCGGCCCTCGCCGGCATGGCGACCAAGGCGCCGTGGCTGTGGCGGATGCGCAGGGAGCTGCCGCGCGTCACCTTCGCCAACTATGTCCGGCCGGGCGAGCCGTCCGACGCCGCCGCGATCGCCGCCCGCCTCGCGACGATGCTCGACCCGGCGATGTCGTGGGCAGACGTCGAGGAGTTGCGCCGGATCTGGAGCGGGCCGCTGATCCTCAAGGGCGTGCTGCACCCCGACGAGGCGCGCGCCGCCGTCGAGCGCGGCGTCGACGCGATCGTCGTCTCGAACCATGGCGGCCGCCAGCTCGACGCCGCGCCGCCGACCATCGAGGCGCTGCCGGCGGTCGCCGAGGCGGTCGGCGGGCGGATCCCGGTGCTGCTCGACGGCGGCGTGCGGCGCGGCTCCGACGTCGTCAAGGCGATCGCCCTCGGCGCCACCGCCTGCCTCATCGGCCGCCCGACGCTGTGGGGGCTGGCCGTCGCCGGCGAGGCTGGCGTGGCGCACGTGCTCGCCCTCTACCGCAGCGAGATCGACCGGGTGATGGGGCTCTGCGGCGTCTCCCGCGTCGCCGACATCGACCACGGCCTCCTGTTCCCCCGCGGCGGCCCCGCCCCCGCGCAGACGCGGGCGGCCCACGTGCCGCTTCCGGCCCTCCTCACGAAGGACGACGAGCGATGATCAAGGACCCGCCGCTTCTGACCATCCGCCGCGGCTTCCCGCGCCCGCGCGCCAAGGACGTGGCCGCCTTCGCCGGCGTGCCGACCGGCCACGCGGTCGACGCCATGGGCGGGCGCGGCGGGCTCGACCACGGCATCAAGCCGCTGGCGCCACCGACGGCGGTGATGGTCGGCGTCGCCATCACCTGCCGGGCCGGGCCGTCGGACAACCTGGCCCTCTTCGCCGCCATCGACGCCGCCAAGCCGGGCGACATCCTGGTGGCCGCGACCGATTCCTTCACCGCCACCGCCGTCACCGGCGACCTGCTGCTCGGCATGGCGCACAACCGCGGCATCCGCGGCTTCGTCACCGACGGCCTGGTGCGCGACCTCGTCGGTATCCTGGCGGTCGGCATGCCGTGCTACTGCCGCGGCCTCACGCCGAACTCGCCCGACCGCAGCGGACCGGGCACCGTGGGCCTGCCGGTGGTGGTGGGCGGCGTCGCGATCGAATCCGGCGACATCGTCATCGCCGACGGCGACGGCGTCGTGGTGGTGCCGCGCGGGCGGGTGGCCGAGGTGCTGAAGGCGCTCGAGGACGTCCGGGCCGCCGAGACGGCGCTCGAGGCCAAGGTGAAGGCCGGGCTCGAGGTGCCCGACTTCATCCGCGCGATCCTCGCGTCCGGCCGCGTCGCCGAGATCGGCTGAGCGGCGGCGGGGCTGCGCTCAGGACTTGCCCGGCCAGGATTTGCCCGGCCAAGTTTTGCCCGGCCAGGTTTTGCCTGGCTAGGACTTGCCCGCCTCGGCCTTGTCGTCGCCCTTGCCCTTGCTCGAGATCAGCTTGTCGAGCACCGCGAGGATCAGCGCCGAGGCGACGAAGGTGAGGTGCATCAGCGTGCCCCACAGCATCTGCGTCGCCGTGTAGTTCTGCAGGTTGAGGAAGATCTGCAGCAGGTGGATCGACGAGATCGCCACGATCGAGGAGGCGACCTTGACCTTGAGGCTGCCGGTGTCGAGCTTGCCGAGCCAGGAGAGCTCGTGCGCGGCGCCCTCGAGCCGGCTGACGAAGTTCTCGTAGCTCGACAGCATCACCATGACGACGAGGCCGGCGACCAGGGCGGCGTCGATCAACCCCAGCATCGCCAGGATCATGTCGTTGTCGCCGAGCTCGAACACGCCGCCGGCGACCTTGACGAACTTCTTCACGAAGGCGATGGCGTAGACGACGAGACCCGCCGCCAGCCCGAAATAGAAGACGAGCAGGATCCAGCGGCTGGCGAGCAGCAGGCGTTCGATGGCGAGCTCGACTTGCTTCACGGTGGCGGTCCCTGTTTCCGGCGGCACGCTCCGGGGGGTGCCCGAGGCCCCCGCCGGCGGATCGGCGGTCCGTTCCCTCGAACGGCCGGCGGCCACCCGTCGGGCCGCCTTGCGGTGACTCTATAGGGGCCTTGTGTGCACCGCCGCAAGGTGTGCGCCGCCGCAAGCATCGGCCGCGTCGCAGGCCGGGAGGCGCCGGCAGCGCTCAGCGCCGACCGTCGAGAGCCGCCGCCGGCTCGCCGGCCGGCCAGCACACCCGCGCGTCGATCTCCCCACCCGCCGTCTGCAGCGCCATGACCGACGCGAGGCCGGCCGGGCGGCCGAGCAGGTAGCCCTGCGCCAGATCGCAGCCGGCGGCGTGCAGGAGCGCGAAGGTCTCGGCGTTCTCGACACCCTCGCCGACGACGGACAGGCCGAGGCCGTGCGCGAGGTCGGCCATGACGCGCACGATCTCGCGGCTGCGCTCCGACTCGGCCATCGCCGCGACGAACGAGCGGTCGATCTTGAGGCCGTCGATCGGAAAGCGCTGCAGGTAGCCGAAGCTCGAATAGCCGATGCCGAAATCGTCGATCATCGTGCGCGCGCCGAGGTCGCGCAGCCGCGTCAGCGTGTCGACGGCGTCGTCGGTCCGCTCCATCAGCGCGCTCTCGGTGAGCTCGAAGCAGACGAAGGAGGGCGGCGTGCCGGCGGCCCGCAGCGTGTCGGCGAGCGTCGGCACGAGGCCGGGGTCGGAGAACTGGCGGGCGGAGAGGTTGATCGACACGTAGACCGGCGGCTCGCCACGCCGGCGCGTCCGGTTCCAGGCGACCGCGTCGCGCGCCGCCGCCTCGCAGACGAGCTCCCCGAGCGGCCCGGCGAGGCCGCTCGCCTCGGCCACCGGCACGAAGATCGACGGCGGCACGCCGCCGCGCACCGGGTGGTTCCAGCGGGCGAGCGCCTCGTAGCCGACGATCCGGCGCGTCGCCATCGAGACGATCGGCTGGTAGACGACGTGGATCTCCGGCGAGCGGCGCAGGACCGCATCGTGCAGGTCGGTCTCGATCGCCAGGCGCTCCTGGTGGCTCGTGCGCACCGCCGCGTCGTAGCTCGCGACGCCGCTGCGATCGCCCGAGGCGGCCATGCGGGCATCGGTCAGCATCGTCTCGATCGAGGTGCCGTCGCCGACATAGCCGAGGGCGCAGCGCAGGTAGAAACGGCGCCCGTCCAAAGTGAAGGCCTCCGCCATGGCGGCGCGCAGCAGCTCGGCGCAGACGGCGGGCGAGTGCGGCAGCAGCACCACGGCGGCGAACTCGGCGTCGCCCGTGCGCGCGAGGTGGCCGCGATCGGCCAGCGCCTCCTTCAGCCGCTCGGCCGCGGCGCGCAGCATGAGGTCGGCGAACTCGAAGCCGAGGCTCGCCGACAGCACGTCGAAATAGGGCAGCCGCACCACGACGACGCCGGCCGCGCGCGACCCGCCGCGGCGGACCACCCAGGTGCGGTTCGGCAGCCCCGTCGGGGCATCGAAGTAGGCGAGCTGCTCGAGCTGGAGCTTGGCGGCGATGCGCTCGGAAATGTCGGTGAGGTAGGCGGTGAACAGCCGCCGGCCCTCGGCCTTCACCTCGGTCACCGTGAGCTCGACCGGGACGATCGCCCCGTCGGCGCGACGCGCCTGGGTCTCGACGGCGCGGCCGAGGATGCGGCTCTTGCCACCGTCTAGATAGCGGGCGAAGCCCGTCCGGTGCGCCGCCTGCAGGTGCTCGGGCACGATGACGTCGACGAGCGGCCGGCCGATCGCCGCCGCCCTCTCCAAGCCGAACATCGTCTCGGCGGCGGGATTGAACTCGAGGATCACCCCGGCCTCGTCGATCGTCACGACGCCGTCGGGCGACGAGCGCAGCATGGCGATGCGGCTCGCCTCGCTCGCCATGAAGCTGGCGTTCGACCGTTCGACCGCCTCGCTGATAAGCGTCGCGACGAGGCGCATCGTCGCCACCTCGCCCTCGCTCCACGGGCGCTCGGCATCGCCGTTGTCGACGCAGAAGGTTCCCCACCAGCGGTGATTGACCATCAGCGGGACCGTGCAGAAGTTCACGATCGCGAAGTGGTCGTAGTAGGCGCGCATGTAGCCGTCGAAGTCGCGCGTGAGCCCCATCACCATCTCGCCGCGCCGGCGCTGTTCGGCCCACCGCTGCAGGGGCAGATCGGGCCGCGTCACGTCCTGGACGCGGTAGGGCGTCGTCGTCAGCATGGTCTCGAGCCCGGCGACGCGCCAGTCATGCGTGCAGCTCTGGCCGAGGCCGGCCCCGGCGATCTCGTGGATCTCGAAGATCGAGATGCGGCGGAAGCCGAAGGCCGCGCCGAGGGCCGGGACGAAGGCGTCGACCGTCGCGGACCAGTCGTCCGCCTCGTGCAAGGCGGCCGCGAAGTCGGCGACGATGCTCAGCCGCTGAGCGTCCACGTATCTCCTCCGGAGCTCGATACTACAGCCGGCGGCCGCCGCCGCGCCAGTCGCCGCGCGGCGGCGTGCAGCGCGCCCGGTTGCGGCGGTGGGCGAAGCGGTGCGACGATCGGCCGGCACGCACACGCCCACGAGCCCCGGACCAGCCGATGACCCCCTGCCGACTGTTCGCCTATCCGAGCCGCGACGGGCTCGCGCTCCTCGGCCGCGACTACGGGCCGGGGTCGGCGCCGGGACTGCCGCTCGTCTGCCTGCCCGGCCTCACCCGCTCCTCGCGCGATTTCGCGGCGCTCGCCGAGCGCCTCGCCGGCGGCGCCGAGCGGCCGCGCCGGGTGATCGCGCTCGACTTCCGCGGCCGCGGCGGCTCGGCGCACGGGGCGGTGGCGACCTACAACCCGGCGACCGAGGCCGACGACGTCGGCCTCGCCCTCGCCGCGCTCGGCATTCCGCGCGCGCACTTCCTCGGCACCTCGCGCGGCGGCCTCGTCATGATGGTGCTCGCCCTCGCCCGCCCCGGAATGATGGCGGCGACGATCCTCAACGACATCGGCCCGGTGATCGAGCCGGCCGGCCTCGCGCGCATCGCCGGCTATGTTGGCCTCGCGCCGCCGGCCTCGTGGCCGGAGACGACCGCGGCGCTGAGGGCGAGCCAGGGCCCCTCCTTCCCCGGCCTCGACGAGGCCGGCTGGGATCGCTTCGCCCGCCAGATCTACCGCGACGACGGCGGCCGGCCGCGCCTCGACTACGACCCGGAGCTCGCCGAGGCGTTCAAGGCCTTCGACCCCACGAAGCCGCTGCCAGACCTCTGGCCGAGCTTCGCGGCGATGGCCGGCAACCCGATGATGGTGGTGCACGGGGCGCTCTCCGACATCCTGTCGGAGGCGACGGTGGCCGAAATGCTCGGCCGGCACGGCGGCCTGGTGGTGCGCACCGTCGCCGACGAGGGCCACGCGCCGCTGCTGTGGGACGCGGCGACGCAGGAGGCGATCGCGGCCTTCCTCGACGCGGCCGACGACGCGACGCCGCTCAGCGCTTGACGGCGACCATGAACAGCCGCGGGAAGCGCAAGAGCACGCGCCCGTCGACCTGCGGCGGATAGTGCGCGGCGAGCCCCTCGGCGTAGGCCGCGAGGTAGCCGTCGCGCTCGCGCTCGTCGAGCGGGTCGAGATAGGGGCGGAGGCCGGTGCCCTTGACCCATTCGACGATCGCCGCGACGTCGGCGAGGACGTGGTGGTAGGTGGTGCGCCAGAGATCGACGGCGGCGCCGGCCTCGACGAGCGCGTCATAGTAGTCGCCGGCCGGCGGCAGCATCTCGCGGCCGACGCCGGCGGCGGCGATCTTCTCCGCCCACGGCCCGGCGCGGGCGACCTCGTCCATCATCTGGTGCGTCGGCTCGGCGAGGTTGTCCGGCATCTGCACCGCCAGGACTCCGCCCGCGGGCAGCGCGCCGACGAGCCGGGCGAGGACGGCCAGATGGTCCGGCACCCACTGGAAAACGGCGTTGGCGAACAGGAGATCGACCGGCCCGTCGGGCCTCCAGGACGCGAGGTCGGCCTCCTCGAACGGCACCCCCGGCAACCGCCGCCGGGCGGCGGCGAGCATGGCGGGCGAGGAATCGAGGCCGGCGAGCGCCGCGCCGGGATAGCGGCCGGCGAGCACCTCGGTCGAGTTGCCCGGGCCGCAGCCGAGGTCGACGATGCGCGCGGGCGCGGCGAGCGGCACCCGGGCGAGGAGATCGACCACCGGCCGCGTCCGCTCGTCCTCGAACTTCAGGTACTGCCCGGCGGACCAGTCAGCCATGGCCGCGGCTCCCTCGTCCCGCCTGCTCAATCGTCGTCGTCATCGTCGTCATCGTCGTTGTTGTCGCCCTTGTCGTCCTTGTCGTCCTTGCGCTCGCGCCACGCGAAGGCGCTGCACGGGCCGGTCGGGTCGACGTAGTTCTTGAACCGGCCGAACGTCGCCGGGCCGCCGCCGCTGATCCGATTGTCGCAGATCTTGCCCTGCGGGCCCGACTGCAGCGCGAAGCCGCCGGCCTTGTTGTCGGTCAGCGTGTTGCCGTAGGCCTGGTTGTCGACGCCCTGGCCCGTCTTGTCGCCGCCGAAGCGGATGCCGGCGCCGACGTTGCCGAACACCTTGTTGTTGCGGAAGACGTTGCGTTCGCCGCGGGCGTTGAGCCCGGCCGATTCCTTGTCGCGCTGGCCGGTGCAGGAGTTGTTCTCGACGATGTTGCCCGACGAGCCCTCCTTGATGTCGACGCACTCGTTGCCGTTGGTGTTGAAGACGTTGGAGTGGATGCGGTTGTTGTTGGAGGCGTCGACGCGGCGGTCGGGCGCGCCGCGCTTGCCGAGCTGCTCGGGGCCGGTACCGACGTAGATGCCCTCGCCGTTCTTGCCGCCGTCCTTGAACTGGTAGTCGAAGGCGCCGCACGGGCCGATCCGCGAGCCGGCGATCTCGGCGCGGTTGGTGAGGTAGCGCAGCCGGATGCACTCGCCGCCGGCGTTGCGCACCGTCATGCCGATCGCCTTGAAGCCGGTGACGCCGCGCCCGGGCGAGCGGCCGATCACGTAGATGAGCTTGTCGCGAAAGCCCTTCTTGCCGCTGCCCACCTTGCCGTCGATGACGAAGCCCTTGAGCACGTGGTGGTCGTGGTTGATCTCCACCACCCGGTCGCGCTCGCCGCTGCCCTGGACGATGGCCGAGGCCGGGCCGGTGATGGTGATCGGGCCGCCGCCGCGCCCGTCGCGCACCGACTTGATGTCCTGCTTGTAGCGGCCCGGCGCCAGCACGACGGTGTCGCCCGGCCCGGCATCCTCGAGGGCGCGCTGGATCGTCTTGAACGGCGCGCCCTGGCCGCCGATGGCCTTGTCGTTGCCGTTCGGACTGACGAAGAACTGTGCCGCGAGCGCGGCCTGGCCGCTGACGGCGAGCGCCAGCAGCGCTGCGATCCAGGTTCGATTGATCACGCCGGTTCTCTCCCCCGAGAGTGTCTGCACGCGCCGCCCGCCCGCTCGGTACTAACCACAAGATCGGCCGCGCGCCAACGCCGCGCCCGTCCCGCCGCCCTTGGCGCGCGCGCCCCGGAGGCATATTAGAGCGACAGCAATGTCAATCCGCGGAACCCGTCCATGACCGTCCACGATCCCGTGACGGCCTTCCGGCACGCCTCGCTGCTGCCGCTCGGCCCCGACGAAACGCGCTACCGCAAGCTGACGGCGGACCACGTCCGCGTCGAGCGGGCGCTCGGCGAGGAGGTCGTGGTGGTCGAGCGCGAGGGGCTCAGGCTCCTCGCCGAGCAGGCGTTCATCGACATCAACCACCTGCTGCGGCCGGCGCACCTCGCCCAGCTCGCCCGCATCCTCGACGACCCGGAGGCGACCGGGAACGACAAGTTCGTCGCCTACGACCTCCTGAAGAACGCCAACATCGCCGCCGGCGGCGTGCTGCCGATGTGCCAGGACACCGGCACGGCGATCGTGATGGGCAAGAAGGGCCGGCGCATCTGGACGGCCGGCGGCGACGAGGCGGCGCTCGCCGAGGGTGTGCGCGACGCCTACCTGAAGAAGAACCTGCGCTACAGCCAGCTCGCGCCGCTCTCGATGTTCGAGGAGCGCAACACCCGCTCCAACCTGCCGGGGCAGATCGAGATCTTCGCCGAGGGCGACGACGCCTACAAGTTCCTGTTCATGGCCAAGGGCGGCGGCTCGGCCAACAAGACCTTCCTGTTCCAGGGCGTGCCGTCGCTCTTGACGCATGACCGCCTCGTCGCCTTCCTCAAAGAGAAGATCCTCACGCTCGGCACCGCCGCCTGCCCGCCCTACCATCTCGCGATCGTGATCGGCGGGCTGTCGGCCGAGCAGACGCTGAAGACGGTGAAGCTCGCCTCGGCCCACTATCTCGACGGCCTGCCGACCGAGGGGTCGGAAGACGGCCACGGCTTCCGCGATCTCGCTATGGAGGCGGAGATCCACGCGATGACGCAGCAGCTCGGCGTCGGCGCGCAGTTCGGCGGCAAGTACTTCTGCCACGACGTGCGCGTGATCCGGCTGCCGCGGCACGGCGCCAGCCTGCCGATCGGACTCGGCGTCTCGTGCTCGGCCGACCGCCAGGCGACCGCCAAGATCACCCGCGAGGGCATCTACCTCGAGGCGCTGGAGGCGAACCCGGCCTCCTACCTGCCGGACGTCGACGAGGCCTCGCTCGGCGGCGACGTCGTGCGGATCGACCTCACCCGGCCGATGCCGGAGATCCTGGCCGAGCTGTCGCGCCACCCGATCCGCACCCGCCTGTCGCTGACCGGCCCCCTGATCGTCGCGCGCGACCTCGCCCACGCCAAGCTGCGCGAGCGGCTGGAGCGCGGCGAGCCGATGCCCGAATATTTCAAGAACCACCCGATCTACTACGCCGGCCCGGCGAAGACGCCGGAGGGCTACGCCTCCGGCTCGTTCGGCCCGACCACCGCCGGACGGATGGACGCCTTCGTCGACCAGTTCCAGGCGGCCGGCGGCTCGATGGTGATGCTGGCGAAGGGCAACCGCTCGGCGCAGGTGCGCGACGCCTGCGCCAAGCACGGCGGCTTCTATCTCGGCTCGATCGGCGGTCCGGCCGCCCGCCTAGCGCAGGACTGCATCAAGTCGGTCGAGGTCGTCGAATATCCCGAGCTCGGGATGGAGGCGATCTGGAAGATCGATGTCGTCGACTTCCCGGCCTTCATCGTCGTCGACGACAAGGGCAACGACTTCTTCAAGGAGCTGAACCTCGGCTGAGGCGGCCGCCGAGGCCCCGAAACGACGATGGCCCGGGACGAGCCCGGGCCATCGCGCAGTTCAAGTCGGAACGGATCGCCTCGGCTCACCAGACGCCGCGGCAGACCGGCTGGTTCCAATAGTAGTTGTAGTGGCAGTTGACCGCGGGTCCCGGCGCGGCGCTCGCCGCAGCCGCACCCACCGCCGCGCCGACCGCGACGCCGGCCGCGACGCCGCCCCAGCCCGGATAGCCCCAGCGCGGGCCCCAGCCGCCGCCCCAGCGCCAGCCGGGACGATAGACCCAGGGATCGACGAAGACGGCGGTGGCGCCGCCCGTCGCCGGCAGTTCGCCGTCGAGCACGTTGATCTCGAAGGCGAGCGTGTCGCCCGAGAGCGAGGCCTTCTTGATCTCGATGATCGCCGGGGCCTTGTCCTCCGGATTGGCGATCGAGACGGCCGCGTTCGGGGGATCCTTCTCGAAGCTGTCGGACTGCGAATCGTTCCACAGCTCGACGAACTGCTTCTGGCTCAGGTGCCCGACCATCCGGCTCGGCCGGTCGGCGAAGAAGATGGCCGCCGGCGGGACGCCCTCGAGGGTCAGCGTCTTGCCGTCGAACTTCATGCCCGCGGCCTGCTGCACGAACATCATCTGGACCGGCCCAGGATCGCCCCCGGCGGCCGCGGCGTCGGACTGGGCCATGGCGGCCGTCGAAACGCCGGCGCCCGCCAGCATCGCGGCCGCGACGATCATCGCGATTCGCATCTGAATAAAACTCCCGACCAATGTTTGACCGATTGGAGACACGTGTCCGGCTGGCGACTTTCGCCGCGCGATCGATACCATGCGGCCGCCGGTCGTCGCAAGTAGACGCGACCGCGACGGTCAAGGTTAACCGATTGCAACTCATCCAATTTTTGGCGACCTGCGCGGTCGGCGGCCACCCATGTGGATAGCCGGCTCGCGACTGCCCGACCGGCGGCGCGCGCCGCTGGCGTCGGGTGTCTTCACCGTCAGGTGTCGCCGCCCTGGCGCTCGCGCAGGAGCCCGGTGACCACCGAGATCGTTCGCTTGAGGTCGTCGATCGCCTGCTCGATGTCGCGCTTCTGCCGCTCGAGCAGGGCGATCTGCTCGTTGAAGCGGTCGACGGCGACCCGCATCTGCGGCACCTGGCCGTCGCGCAGGTCGTAGAGGTCGAGCATGTCGTGGATCTCGGCGAGCGAGAAGCCGACGCGCTTGCCCATCAGCACCAGGCGGAGGCGGGCGCGGTCGCGCCGCGTGTAGATTCGGGTCGAGCCCTCGCGGCGCGGGTGGATGAGGCCCTTGTCCTCGTAGAAGCGCAGGGTCCGGAGCGTCACCCCGAACTCGCGCGCGAGGGCGCTGATCGAATAGGTGGCCGGCCCCTGGCCGCGTCCGTCGGCGTCGTCGCCGACGGCGGCCGCAGCGGCCTCGTCGATCCGATCCTGGTCCCGTCTTCCCGCCACGCTCGCTCCGCTTCGGCCCGACGACGCCCCGAGCTCCGAATCTGCTAGCTAACCATAACGTCAACGTCAATTTGCATCGCAGCGAATGCGCCACCGGCGCTTCGTTAACCGCACGGTAACCATGTTCGGGGGATCGTGGCCGGGACGGTCGCCACAGCGGGGGCGGGCGGCCCGGCGAGACGCAGCGCCGGTGCCGGGGGGAGCAGCGGGAAGCCGGTCGATGTCCTTCGAATACAGCGATCCTGTGCGCGCACGCACACGCGATCCGGTCGACCTCCTCGACGACCTCGACCCACCGCGCCGGGCGCCCGGACCGGCGCCGACGGTCTCCGAGATCAGCCACATCGTCGGCCGCCTGACGAGCCGCCTCGACGCGATCGAGCGCGCCCGCGCGGCGGCGGTCGCGCGCCAGCCAGCGCCGGCCCGCTCGGCCGAGCGCCTCGGCACCCTGCTCGAGACCCTTGACGACCTCGATCGCAAGCTGAGCGCCATCGCCGCCGGCCGGCCCCCGGCGGCCGCCGACCGCGATCGCCGTCCGGCCGCCTCCGCCCGGCCCTCGGACCCGCCCGCAGCGCCGCGGTCGCCGCCGCCGAGCCGCCCCGCGCCAGCGTGGACCGGCCGGCCGGCCGCCGAGCCGCCGCGAGCCACCGCCTGGGACGAGGCCTCCCCCGCGGCCGATGCGCCGCCGCGCCGCCCGACGATGCCGCCGCGGCGGCCGCTCGAGCCGCGCCCCGCGGCGCTCCACCGCGCCCCACCGGAGCCGCGCCCGACCGCCGCCCCCGCGAGCGGCCGCATGCCGCCCCGCCCACCGGCGGCCGACGTCGACGCGGCGGGCATCGAGCGCCTGCGCCGCGACATTGCGCATCTGCGCGGCGAGATCCGCGCCGTCGACCCCGGCCCGGCGCTGAAGTCGCTGCGCGACCGCCAGGACGAGATCTCGAGCCGGCTCGGCCGGCTCGCGGGAACCGACGGCGATGCGCCCGCCCTCGCCGAGCTCTCCGAGCGCATCGACACGCTCTCCCGCCGCATCGAGGCGCTCGGCAGCCGCGACGACCTCTCCGCCGTCGAGCGCCGCCTCGAGCAGCTGTCGAAGACGGTCGCGGGCGCGATCGCCGGCGCCCGCCACGACCCCGGCCTCGCCGAGGCGGTCGCCGCCGCGGTGCGCGGCGAGCTCGGCGCGATGCGGCGCGAGCTCGTCGAGTTCGCCCGCGATCACATCTCGGCCGGCTCCAACGAGATCGCCGGCGCGGTGAGCCGCCTCTCCGGCGAGCTCCGCGCGCAGGTTCGCGCCATCGACGCGAGCCGTTCGTCGGGTCTCGAAGAGATCGCCCGCCGGCTGAGCGCCATCGACGAGCGCCTCGCCGCCGCCGGCGCGCGCGACGGAACGCCGCCCACCGAGGTCCCGTCGGGTGCCGACGCCGCCCGCCTCGAGCGCATCGAGCGGATGGTCGCCGGCCTCGACGCCCGCCTGCGCCCGGACGGGCGACCGGCCGCCGGCGAGATCGACACGCACGCCGCCGACCGGACGCCGCGGTCGACCCGCTTCATCGCCGCCGCCCGCCGCGCCGCCGGCATGGGCGAGACCGCGGACGGGCCGGCCGACGCGCCGCCGCCGATCCATGCATCGACCCACGCGCCGATCCTCTCGGCGCCGCGCGCCGCCACCACGGCCGCCGCGCCGCCGCGCCGGCACGACTGGACGCGCACCTTCGCGCGCGTCGCCCCGGCGGCGCCCGTGGGGGATCGCATCGTGCCGCCGCCCGCCGTCGTGGCGGCAGCCCCGCCGATCCCGCCGAGACCCGCTCCCCCGGACGCCGCTGCGGCGCCGGGCGGACCAGCGGCGGCCCCCGTCGCCGACCTATCCGCCGTGCGCCTCGCCAGGGAGGAGGCGTCGCCGCCCCCGGCCGCCGCGACGCCCGACGTCGGGCTGTCGCAGCCGGCCCCGGCCGTCCGCGCCGGCGGGCCGGGCCGCACCGCCGCAGCGGCGATCGCCGCCATGCGGCGGCCGACCGACACCCGCGGCGCGGCGATGAAGCGTTCGCTCCTCCTCGCGGTCGCCGTCGTCGTGCTCCTCATCGGCAGCTACCGCTTCCTGAACGAGCCCTTCCGGGCGCTGGTCTCCGAGATCGAATACGTGTTCGGCGGCAACGAGACGCGCTATGCGAGCCGTGACGACGACCCGACGACCACCGGTTCGATCCCGACCCGCGGCGGCGCGGCGCCGTTCGCCATGGGCGACCACCCCAGTGCGGCGGCGGCGGTCACGGGCGATGCCGCCGCGACCTTCGCCTCGGCGATCCGGCTCCTCGACGGCAAAGGCGCGGGCGGCATGGGCGCAGGCGGCGACGACACCGCCGCCGCCGGCCTGATGCTGCGCGCGGCCCAGGGCGGCCTGCCGCAGGCGCAGTTCCGCCTCGGCACCCTCTACGAGCGCGGCACCGGCGTCGCCGCCGACCGTGCGGAGGCGATCCTCTGGTACGAGCGCGCCGCCGAGCGCGGCCACGTGAAGGCGATGCACAACCTCGCGGTGCTCGTTTCCGACGGCGCCGACGGCACCCGCGACTTCGCCCGCGCCGCGCCGTGGTTCGTCCGGGCGGCCGAGTACGGCCTCGCCGACAGCCAGTTCAACGTGGCCGTGCTCTATGCGCGCGGCCTCGGCGTAAAGCAGGATCTCGTCGCCGCCTACCGCTGGTTCGCCATCGCCGCCCGCGGCGGCGACCGCGAGGCCGAGCGGCGCCGCGGCGAGCTCGCCTCCAAGATCCCCCCGGCGGTGCGCGCCGAAGCCGACCGCGAGATCGCCGCCTGGCGGCCGGCCGCGGCCGACCCGTCCGTCAACGACGACCAGCAGGTGGTGGCGGGCATCGCCGGCGGCGGCCGCGGCTGATCAGCCGAGGCGCCGCGGCGCCGCGCCGGCCTTCGCGGCGGCCAGCATGCTCGTCGTGTCGGCGCGCGGCAGCGGCAGGCCGAACAGATACCCCTGGCCCTGGTCGCAGCCGAGCTCGATCAGCACGTCGCGCTCGCAGGCCTGCTCGATGCCTTCGGCGATCACCGTCTTGCCGAGCCCGTGGCCGAGCTCGACCAGCGCCTTGACGATGAGGTAGTCCTCCTCGTCGCTCTCGATGCCCGCGATGAACGACCGGTCGATCTTGATCTGGCTGACCGCCAGCCGGCGCAGGTGGACGAGCGAGCCGAAGCCGGTGCCGAAGTCGTCGAGCGCCACCTTGACGCCCATCGCGTCGAGCCGGCGGATCGAGTCGCGGATCTCGCGCCCCTCGTGCTGCACGAAGACGGTCTCGGTCACCTCGACCTGGAAGCGGTCGAAGGGAATGCCCTTGCGGCTGAGGATCTCCGACACCTGCTCGTGGTAGGCGCCGCGCATCAGCTCCATCGCCGAGACGTTGACGGCGACGCTGCCGAACGGCAGGTCGGCGTCGAGCCAGGCGCGGATGTCGTCGGTCACCTTCTCGATCACCCGCGTGCCGATCGCCGAGCCGAGGAAGCCGTCGGCGAGCGCCGCGCCGAACTCCGCCGGCACGACGACGCCGCCCGGCGCCGTGCGCCAGCGCACCAGCGCCTCGAGCCCGAGCACCCGGCCGTCGCGCAGGTCGACCTTCGGCTGGTAGTAGGGGAAGATCTCGTCGCGGCCGAGCGCGCCACGGATCGCCTCGTGCACGCGGAAGCGCGTCTCCGACTCGCGCCGCATCTCGTCGTCGTAGACGACGGCGATGCGCCGGCCGGTGGTCTTCGCCCGGTCGAGCGCCGCGTTGGCGCGGTTGAGAAGGTCGCCGGCCGAGCGCGCATGGTCCGGAAAGAGGGCGCCGCCGACGCTCGCCCGGCAGGCGACCTCACGGTCGCGGACGGTCACCGGCTCCTCGATCGCCCGGATGAACTTGCGGGCGAGCGTGACGAGGTTCGCCGGCGCCGACGCGTCGCGCAGGAGCACTGCGAACTCGTCGCCGCCGATCCGCGCCACCTCGTCGCCCGAGCCGGCGAGCCGCCGCAGGCGGCCGGCGATGACGTGCAGCATGACGTCGCCGACCTCGTGGCCGAGCGACACGTTGATCTCCTTGAAGTAGTCGAGGTCGATCAGGAGCAGCCCGACGTGCGAGCCGTCGACGCGGGCGAACTCGATCGCCCGCTCCAGCGCCTCGTCGAACAGGCGGCGGTTCGGCAGGCGGGTGAGGAAGTCGTGGTTGGCGAGGCGCCAGTTGCGCTCCTCGGTGCGCTTGCGGTCGGTGACGTCCTGGGCGATGCCGAAGATCCGCCGGGTGCGTCCGTCGACGACCTCGGCCTCGCCCATCAGCCGGATCACCTTGAGATGGCCGGCGCGGGTAATCAGCGGCGCCTCAATGTCGAAGGGAGTCGCATCCTCGATCGCCGCCCGCGTCGCGGCGGCGATCATCTCGCCGGCATCCGACGAGAACGAGGCGACGAACTCGCCGAGCGGCGGCGGCACGCCGGCCGGCATGTCGAAGATCTTGAACATCTCGTCGGACCAGTCGGCCCCGCCGCCGTCGACGTCGTAGAACCAGCCGCCGATGCGGGCGAGCGTCTCGGCCTGCATCAGCAGGCGGTGGCGGCGCGACAGCTCGCGATCCTTGAGCTCGATCAGCCGCGCCTGGTTGCCGCTGGCCACCGCGTCGATCGCCGAGGCGGGGGCGCGCAGCAGGACGGCGGCGAGGCGCGCGTAGCGCAGCAGCCGATCGATCTCGTCGGGCTCGAGCCGACGCGGCTCGGGGCCGGCGACGACGAGCACGCCGCGCCGGTCCGGATAGCCGAGATCGAAGGAGACGCCGGCGAAGAAGCGCACGTGGGGCACGCCGGCGACCGCCGGGTGATCGCGGAAGCGCGGGTCGACGCTCAGGTCCTCGACGATCAGCCGGCCATGGTCGGCGACGTAGCGGCCGATCGCGATGCTGCCCGGGTCGGCCACGTCCCACCAGGCGTGGCCGGCGATGACCTCGAAGACGTGGTCGTGCGCCACCCCGACGGCCGCGAGCGGCGCGCCGAGGCTCTCGGCCACGATCCTGCAGAATCCCTCCGCGGTACCCACTGTCTCGATCTCGATCCCAGGATCGCCGGTCTCCGGCAACGCCTGGGGGGCCGTCTCGTCGACGCTCACGATCACTGCGCCCTGCTTCGGGTCTCGCCGGGCGCCCCCACGCCCGTTGCCGTCCTTGCCTCCGCTCCCGTGTCCGGGGTCCGCGGCGGCGGCGATTTTCATAGATGCTATCCTAATATAGGGTCGAACGACCACATCGCTCGGCGTCTCCGCCTTCCGTCGCGACCGGCCCGGTCAATTGCGGCGCCGCGTCAGGATCTCGTTGAGCGCGGCGATGCCGGAATTCGTCGCCTCGTTGGGCCGCACCCGGTGGACCGCCTCGAACAGCTGGCGGGCGTTGGTGAAGTCGCCGAGCTGGAAATAGGCCCAGCCCCGCAGCATCATCAGGTCGAGCGTATCGGGGACGATGCGGGCCCGTTCGTCGAGCGCCAGGATCGTCTCGGTCCACCGGCCGTTGTCGTAGGCGGCGAGCGCGCGCTGGGTCAGGATCTCGGAGCCGAGCTCGGCACGCCGCTTCTCGCCCTGCGGCGCCTGCGCCGCCGACACCGCCGCCTGGTCGGTGAGACCGAGGCGGAGGTAGGCGAGCGTCTTGCCGTAGGCCGCGTCGCGGCCGGCGGCCGAGTCCGGCGCGGCCGTCACCGCCATGTCGAAGGCCGCCGCCGCCTCGAGCGGCCGGTCGAGCTCCATCAGGCACCAGCCGCGCCGGGTCGCCGCCGCCGGGGAGAGCCGCTTCGTGCGCGCGCCGGCGTCGCTCGCGGCGACGCAGCCGGCGTTGCCGCGCCCGCTCGAGACGCCGCCACCGGAGGGAACGGCCGCCGCCGTCGCGTCGGTCGCCGTGACCGGCACGACGTCGGCCGCGGCATAGGTCGTCCCGGCCGTCGGCACCACCGTCATCGGAAGCTGCGCGGCCGGGGCCTGGCTCGTCGGACCGGTAAGCACCGGCAGCCCGTCGACGAGGGTTACCCCCGGCACCACCGAGGGCCGCGCGAGCCCCGCCGCCGTCTGGCTGGTGGTGGGGACCGCGGTCTGCGCCTGGCTCGCGACGAGCAGCTCCGGCAGGCGCGGATAGCTCGGCGTCCACTGCGCCACGAATCCCTCGAGGGCGGCCGCGTCCTTGAGGCGCAGGAGGACGATGCCGATGCCGTAGGCGGCCACCTCGGACGGCTCCCACCGCATCGATTCGGTGAACCAGGCGAGCCCGGTGTCGACCTGGCCGATGTTGTAGGCGTACCAGCCGAGCGCCTGGGCGCCGAGGGCCGAACGCTGGTCGCCCACCACCGCCGCGAAGCGGTCGACGACGCCCTGATCGAGCTGCGCCGCCTGATCGCCGGTCAGCAGGGCGGTCATCAGCGTGATGTAGGCGACCATGTTGTCGACCGAGGCGTCACGCCACTCGTAGGCGATCGGCTCGGCCTGCAGGTCGCGGCCGACCGAGCGCATGGCGAGCACGTAGCCCTCGGCGCTCTTCGCCGTGCCGCCGCGCTTCAGGGCGAAGTCGAACCAGTCGATCGCCTTGGTCGGATCGTCGTGGCGGTAGAAATAGAAGCCGAGCAGGATCGCGTCGTCGGCGCCGGAGGAGTCGCGCGCCGCCGCCTCGAGACGCGCGAGATCGTCCGGCGCCACGACGAGGGAGGGGTCCTCGTTGGCCGCGCCGACCTGGCGGCGGATCAGGTCGAGCCTGACCGAGGCGAACTCGTCGCCGCCGTCCGGCTGCGGCCGGGCGTAGCGGAACAGCTCGAGGACGAGGTTCGTCGGCAGCAGGGCCGCCGCCTTGTCCATCGTCGCGAGGCGCTCCTCGGCGTTCTGGCAGTTCTGCAGGATGTAGACGTAGACGTCGCGCGCCCGGTCGGTCTGCCCGGTAGCGGCGAACGCCTCGGCGACCCGCCACAGGATGTCGATATTGCCGCAGACGAGCAGGTCGGGCACGCCGGTGGCGATGGCGAGGACCGAGTTCCACTGCTTCAGGTCGGCCGCGTTCATCAGCCGCAGCCGCGCCTCGGCCTCGTTGAGCTTGGCGACGAGGTCGGCCGGCGGCGTCCAGCTCGGATCCTCGGTCTGGCGGCGGATGATCGCCTCCTGCGCCTCGCCGTAGCGGCCGGCGGAATAGAGGTCCCACAGCGGCTGGACGTCGCTCGTCCGCGCCGCCGCCTTGGGATCGAAGAGATCCTCCGGCGGGTTCCAGGTCGGATAGAGGGTCTTGAGCCGCCGCACCTCGGCCTCGAGGCGCTCCAGGTCGCCCTCGCGCGCGAAATAGCGCAACGCGCTCTCGTCGACGACGGGCGTCTCCGACGAGGGCGCGTCTTCACCGTCCGCCGCGGCGGCGCTCTCGGCCGGAGGCCCGGTCGCCGTCTGGGCGGCGCCGGGCGTCTGGCCGATCGCGGCAGCGGCGATCAGGGTCAGAATCGCAGCGAGTGAAATCAGCCGGCCAAGCATCTCGGATACCGTCGTGCGACGACGGTCATCGCGAGAAGGTGCAACGTCGAGGCGTAGTAGGACGTCGGCTGGAACTGCTTGAGGTCGTCCGGAATCGCCGTGCCGTCGAGGGCACACGCCAGGAGGGCCGTCTGCATCCGATATCCACGCTCCCCGAGTACCTCGAGGACCCTGCCCGTCGTGACGTCGACGATCGCCGGCCGGCCGCCGTTCGCCGCCCACGATCGGAGAAAGGGCTCGAGCCGCTGTCTTTCCGCGTGACCCGCCCCCAACAGGTAGAGCGGTATCCTTAAGGAGTTGTAACCGAAGACCGGATCGAAACCCTCCGCCGGCTCCGGCGGCCGGCCCGACGGCACCGAGATCCAGTCGGTCGGGAGTTGCACGGAGCCGAACCGGGCGGCGCCGATGAGCGACAGCCCGGTGCGCGAGAGGCCGTCCCAGTCGTAGCCGGGCGCGAGCTGCGCCAGCACCGGCAGCGCCGCGAAGACCCAGTAGGACAGGTTGAGGATCGGCCCGTCCGGGCGGTCGGCGGCCGAGAAGCCGGAGGCGCCCGGTAGCAGCACCACCCGGTCGCCGTCGCGCCGTATCGTCACCGTCGCGATCGCCCGCGCGATCCGCCGCGCCGCGTCGAGGTAGACGGCCGAGTTCCAGCGCTCGCCGGCCTGCGCGAGCGCCCAGGCGATCAGGATGTCGCCGTCGGTCGCGTTGTTGATGTCGGTGATGTGCGGCGAGGCGTTCGGATCCCACTTCCAGGCCGACAACCCGTCGTCGCGGATGAGGAGCTCGGTCAGCGTGAAGGTCCAGATCTGCTCGAAGGTCGCCCGGTCGTTGGCGAGCAGCGCCAGAAGAAGCCCGTAGCCCTGGCCCTCGCTGTGGCTGATGCCGCCGTTGCCGGTGTCGACGACGCGCCCGCTCTGGTCGACATAGTGCGACCGGTAGACCGCCCAGACCTCGGCCGGCAGCACGAACTCGGGCGCCGCCGCCTGCGCATGGGCCGGCCGCGAGGGCGCGAGCGCGACGGCGACGGCGAGCACCGCCGCGAGGGCGAGGAGCCGCGGGACGATCCTCATCCGATGTCCTCCCGACCGATCTGGCGGATCAGAACCCAAGTGATGATGCCGAGGCTCGCCGCCGAGAGGATCAGCGCCACGGCGTACTCGAGCACGTTGAGCGAGAACCAGTTGGCGGCGATGAGCCGGGCGTTCTCGAAGGAGAACGGCACGGTCTGGACGTAGTAGCGGGCGGCCGGCGTGAAGTCCTGGACGACGCCCGACCCTTCCTGGTAGCCGGCGACCGATCCCCGCACGGTGCGCCAGGTCTGCGGCGCGGTGATGCCCTCGATGCCGCTGAGGAGCGCGGCGGTCGTCGGCGCCGTCGCCACCGTCCACGTCCAGGCGCCCTGGGTGGGCGCGTGGATCTGCGCGAGGACGAGGCTCGTCTGCGGCTGCAGCCGCACGATCTCGTTCTCGGCCTGGGCGAGGTGGATCATGTCGAGGGTGAGGCCGAAGCTCGAGCGCAGCCACTCGAGGAAGCGGTCGAGCGCCTCGCTGACGCCGGCGCCGGTGAGATCGGACCGCCAGCGGTCGTAGATCTCCGTGGTGTCGCGCAGGCCGAGGTCCTCGGGCTCCGTGACCGGGAGGTCGGGCAGGCCGGGCGGCAGCGCACGGTCGCTCGCGGCGTCGCCGGGGGCCGCCTTCAGCGACCGCAGGCGCGTCAGCACCTGCTCGTAGCGGTCGATCTCCTGGCGCTGCTGGGTCGGCTGCTGCTCCGGGGCGACCTGGCGTGACGTGCCCCACGCCGCCCCGAGCGGACCGCCGAGCCCGGTCTCGCCGATGATCTGCGGACCGAGATCGGCGAGCGAGCCGACGAGGATCGCCGAACCGCCCTCGATCTCGGCGGCGCTCGACGCGACGCGGGTCGGCAGTGGCCGCCCGGCCGAAACCGAGAGGCGGGCGAGCAGCGTCGCCGCCGCGGCGGTCGCCGGCGTGCCCTCGCCGGCGATGTAGACCGGCGTCGGGACGGTGCCGTCGTAGGGGAAGCCGCCGGCCGCGAAGGCGGCGAGGTTCGGCAGCTCGCCGAAGCGTGCGTAGGACGCCATGCGGAACACGCTCGTGTTGAACAGGACGAAGCGCTCGCGCCCGGGCATCGTCGCCCCCGGCAGGCAGCGCGCGTCGGCGTCGGTGGAGAGGTTGACCTCGATGCTGATCCGGTTCGGCCCGGGCCGGAAGCTCTTCAGCGGGATCTTGACCTGCCGCTGGCGGAACAGCTGCCCCTCCTCCGAGACCATGTTCAGCGTCACCGCCAGCGCCGAGTTGACGTAGATGTCGATGGCGCTGCCCGGCTTCACCTCGGACGAGAACGCGGCGTCGAGCAGGAGGTGCGCCTCGCCGTAGGCGGCGGCGTAGAAATCGGGCGGCAGCGCGATCGAGAAGTGGGTCTGGAAGCGCCGCCCGGAGAACTCCTGCGTCGTGACGCCCAGCTCGCCGAGCGTCATCTGCTCGCCGCCGCGGAACAGCGGGATATCGGGGGCGTGCCAGCGCTGGGCCCGCTCGGGCGGCTCGCGCGTGCTGCGCTCGGCCTGGACGACGAAGCGGGCGAGCGCACGGTCGACGTCCTCTTGCGTCGGCCCGGAGACGACCAGCGTCGCCACGCCGGTGCGCGGCTCCGGCATGAGCGCCACCACCGGCCGCGCCGCCGCCTCGGCCGCGGCGATCTCGGTGACCTCGCGGATCGCGTCGGCTGGCCCGACGACGACCCGCAGCGCGCCGGGGCCGGGCGCGATCCGCGCCGCCGGGTCGACGAGGTGGATGACCGGGTGCTCGAACCGGCCCATCACGCCGATCGCCTGGGAGACCGTCAGGATGCGCGCCGACCGGGTGGTGCCGGGGCTGCCGATCGGAACGACGTGGATGCGCGTCGCGCCGTCGTCGTCGATGCCGACCGCCGGCAGGTCGGCGAGGGCGCCGATCGGCGGCGCCCCACCCTCGAAGGAGAACCCGGTCATCGGCGGCACGAGCAGCGTCCACAGCTCGTAGGTCGCGCGGAGCGAGCAGTCGACCCGGTGGCGCTGGATGGCGTCGATGCGGACGGTGTTGGCGCCGGGCCGCAGCAGCCCGGCCGGCAGCGCGGCCTCGACCTGGCGCGGCTCGCTCGGCGCCCGGATCGCCGTCTCGATGATCGCCTGGCCGTTGATCGAGATGCGCAGCCGGGAGACCTCCGGCATGACCAGCACGGAGTTGACGAAGCCGATCGAGAAGGTCGCCGGCCTGGCCGCCTCGGCGGCGCTGAGATAGGCCGTCAGCGACACGTAGTCGGTCTCACCGGTCAGCCGGAGATCGGGCTGCGGCAGGATCGGGCGATCGACCCGGCCGCGCACCTGCGGCTCGGCTGCCGGGGCGGGCGCAGCAACCTGCGGGGCGATGTCGGACTCCGGCACGAAGTTCGGCACGATCACGCCCGGCGGCTCGAGGCCCATCTCGAACGGCGGGATCGCGGTGCCGTTGCCCTGGCCGCCCGGCGCGACCGAGAAGACCGGCGCGCCGGCGGGCCGGGTCGCCGACCGCCCCTGCTGCGGCGGCGTGGCCGGCGCCCCCGTCGCGGCCGCGGGCGGTCGCGCCGGGGGAGCCTGGGCGGCCGGCGGCGCGGCCGGAGCCGCGGCGCCCGGCGCGACGGTCAGCGGCAGTGTCCCGAACGTCGGCGGCGCGCCCGCCGCCGGCCCCCCGGCGGTGGGATCCTGCCGGGCGGGAGGCTGAGGCGCCGGTGCCTGCGCCGCGGGTGCCTGCACGGCGGGCGCCTGGACGGCCGGCGCCGGGTCGATCGGCGCCGGGTCGATCGGCGGCACCTCGATGCCCGGCGCGACCGTGAGCGGCAGCGTGCCGAACGCGGGCTCCGACCCCTCCGACGGCGCCGTGGCCGACGACGGCGGAGCGGGCGCCGCCGGGGCCGGCTGCGTCGGCGCGCTGGTGCCCGGCGCGCCCTGCGGCGCGTCGGCCGGCGTCATCCGGAACGGCACCGACCCGTCCTGCGCCCAGACCGCGGCCGCAGCGAGCACGATCGCCGCGAGGAGCGCCCCCGCGCCGGCCCGCCGCGCCGTCACCGCCCTCACGTCGCCCCCCGCTGCGCCAGCTTGATCGCCTTCGCCTCGCGCCGGCGGTGCATCAGGAAGCTGATGCCGCGGATCGTCTGGTAGAACGCCCAGTAGAGGTAGATGAGGGTGCCCTTGATCACGCCGACGCCGGTGCGGCGGCTGATCTGGAAACGCGTCCACTGGCCGGAATCGGCGTACACGAGATCGGCGATGAGCTGGTAGCTGAGCGGCGTCTCGAGCGCCGGCTGGCAGCCGAGGTGGACGCCGTCGTTGTCGCGCGCGACGCTGCGCACCTGCAGGGTGAGCTCGTTGTGGGCGAGCTCGGCATAGGGCTCGAAGCGCAGCACGACGGTGTCGCCGGCCTTGATGCCATCGGCCGCCTCGCCGACCGGGCGGACGCGCACGCCGCCCATCGACCCGTCCTCGATGACGGCCGGCATCACGGTCTCGCCGACGATCAGCTCACCGCCGCGGTTGAGTTGCACGCGCGGCGCGCGGCGGAGGTTGCGGCGCTCGGAGACGACGCCGAGCGCCGCCCCGGCCATGATCAGGTTGAACACGTTCCAGCCACCGACGACCATCGTGATGTCGGCGGTGTAGGGCTGCGCGTAGAGGCGCCACACGGTCATCGCGACGCCGCCGATGAGGAGCAGGTAGGTGACGTAGAACGGCCAGCCGAGCTCGGAGATCTGCGCCTCGTCGAGCGTCTCGCCCTTCGACGTCACCTTGAAGGTCGGCTTGCGCGGGCTCGCCAGCACCGAGATGATCGCGCGGAAGAGATAGATCGCCTGGATGTACTCGTAGAGCTCGGAGATCCACGGCCACCTGTACTTTCCATAGAGGTAGTTCTGGATCATCAGGTTGATGGCCATGTAGGTGGCCGTATAGGCGGCGAACTCATTGCCCGAGGCATCGAAGATCTGCAGGCCGAAGAACAGGTAGAGGAGCGGCGAGAACAGGAAGATCAGCCGGGCGAACGGAAAGAACCAGAACAGCGGGCTCGACAGGTAGCAGAGCCGCTGCGCCATCGTCAGGCCGCGCTTGAACAGCGGGTTCTTGAGGATGAGGATCTGGATCATCCCCTGCGCCCAGCGTGAGCGCTGGCCGATGAACGAGGCGAAGGTCTCCGGCTGCAGGCCGGCGATCAGCGGGCGCGAGACGTAGATGCTGTTCCAGCCGCGCGAGTGCAGCTCGAGCGCCGTCTCGCAGTCCTCGGTGATGCTGACGCCCGAGAAGCCGTTGGTGATCTCCAGCGCGCTGCGCCGCAGGATCGCCGCCGAGCCACAGAAGAAGGCGGCGTTCCACTTGTCGAGGCCACGCTGCACCACGCCGTAGAACTGCTCGTTCTCGGACGGCATCCGCTCGAACGTCTCCAGGTTGTGCTCGAGCGGGTCCGGGTTGATGAAGAAGTGCGGCGTCTGGACGAGGAACAGCTTCGGGTCGATCTCGAAGAACGGCACCGTCTCGCGCAGGAAGTCGCGGGTCGGCGCGTGGTCGGCGTCGAACACGACGACGAGCTCGCCGCGCGTCTTCGGCAGCGCGGCGTTGAGGTTGCCGGCCTTGGCGTGCTCGTTGCGGGCGCGCGTCAGATAGGTGACGCCAAGGCCGAGGCAGAGCTCCTGCAGATCGGCGCGCCGGCGCTGCGCCGCGATCGCCGAGGCCGGATCGGAGGAGTTGCACTTCTGGTCGGTGCCGCCGTCGTCGAGCAGATAGACGGCGAGCTTGTCGCGCGGGTAGTCCATCGCCTTGGCCGAGGCGAGGGTGACGGCGAGGATCTGCCGCTCCTCGTTGTAGGTCGGCACGTAGACGTCGACGGTCGGCAGCTCGTCGTCGGGCAGGTCGGGCGGCGACGGGCGGTCGAGTGGATCGGACACCGTGAACAGGCTGAGCGCCAGCATCGCCACGCTGTACATCTCGGCGATGTACAGGATCAGGCCGGGGATGAAGTTCTCCGGCTGATTGATCGGCGGCAGGGTGCTCGTGGTGCGCCAGTAGACGTAGCGCAGCACGATCGTCGTGCCGAGCGCCAGGAAGACCTGCCGCCACGGGCCGGACGGATTGGCGATCTTGATCATCGTGGTGACGATGACGACGATCACGCCCGTGATCAGGTGAGCCTGCAGGTTGATCGGCTGGGTGATGAGGAACACCACCATCGCCGCGCCGATCAGCCACAAAACGGTCGCCAGAACACGTCCCATCGGCCCGCCTCATCGACCGCCGTCGGGCGCGACCGCGCGCCCGGGGCTCGTGCACCTCGGCCCCACGCCCCGCGACACCGCGGCCCGAAGGGTATGGAGCCCGCTGGCGCCACGCAAGCGGGCGGCGGGGCGGACGCGGGCGTTCGCCGCCGGGGCGTCTGGACCGCGCATCGGCCTTCCCCTCAGCTCGCGCCGGGCGGCGGCACGACGACCGACGGCGCCGCCGGCTGCCCATCGGCGCCGAGGGTCGACCGCGGCAGGATCGTGCCGGCCGGCGCCGCGCTCGGCGCGCGGACCGTCGCCGGCGCGGGGGCGGGCGTCGCCGCAGGACGCGGGGCGCCGGCGGGCGACGGCGCGACCACGCCCCGCGTCGGCGCCGGCGTGGTCGTCCCGACCCGCGGCGCGGGCGCGGTGACGGCGGGCGGCGTGGTCGTGCGTGCCGGAGCGACGGTGCGGACGCCGGACGAGCCCGCCGCGGCGCCCGCCGGCAGGGTCGGCAGCACGGTGACCGGCCCGGTCGGCGCCGCCGATCCGCTCGCCGGCGTGCCGGGCAGCGCCGAGGGCATGCCGAGCGGCGGTTCGATCGGCGTCGCCCCGACGGTCGTCTCGAGGGTCGGCACGGTCGTCGGATAGGCGGACTCGGACGTCGACACCGGCGCCCGCCGTACCGGCGCTGCGGCGACGGGCAGCACCCGCCCCTCGCGCCGGCCCGCCGGCACGTCGACGTAATAGGGGTTCTCGCCGTCCGGCGTCGGCAGCATCGGCGAGCCGATCCCGCCGACGTCGGCGGCGACGTCCGGCGCCGGGCCGTAGGGGTTCCAGCCGTAGGGCAGGAAGTAGCCGGAGATCGTCAGCCCGTACATGAAGCGCAGCAGGAGGTCCTCGGTGGTGCGCCCGCGGCAGAGCCGGACGCGGAGCCGGATCGCCCCGCCGGACGCCGGCTGGCCGAACTTGTTGCGCGGCGCCGAGATGAGCTGCCAGGCATAGAGGCACATCGAGCCCGAGGCGGTGCGCCCGACCGCATAGCCGAACGGACCGTAGCCGTTCTGCACGTAGTAGTCGGAGATCCGCATCGCGACGCGCGGGAAGGCCTCGCGCAGCTCCTTCTGGATGTCGGCGAGCTTGGTGTGGTCCATCGGCACGCGGTTGCCGAGCGGCACGTTGCGGGGATCGGTCGGGCCCCAGAAGGTCGCGTCGATCTCGTTCTGGCCCGGCGTGCTCGAGTCGTTGTCGAGCACGATGCGCTGCTTCACGGCGTTGGCGAAGCGCTCCTCGAGCACGGCGATCACCGCCGGCCCGCCGGGCGGCGGCAGCACCAGCGCGCTCGTCGGCGGCAGCTCGCGGGTGAGCGTCGCCGTCTGCGGGTCGCCCACCCGCGCGAGGGGGTAGGCGCATCCCGACACCAGGAGGGCAACGATCAATACCCAGCCATGCCGCACGTGGGACCTCGGCCTCCTCGGCCACTTCGACCCGCCCGCCGGGACCGGTCTTGCATCGATTGCAGGACCAGCACCCCGCGGAATGGCCGGCCGGACGGCGAATCACCGCGCCTGCGCGGATTCTAACCCGAGATTCAAGAGCCTATCGATGAACATCGGCGTCCGGCATCGAACCTTCGTCGACGGCATCGACCGGGACGACGTCGACGGCGACGTCGAGGCGCTGGTCGCCCGCCCCGACGATCACGCCGGCGACGGGCGCGACGTCGGCATAGTCGCGCCCGACCGAGAGCACGATGTGGTCGGTCGTCGCGAGGATGGCGTTGGTCGGGTCGAGGTCGACCCAGCCGGTCGTCGCCCCGCACCACACCGACACCCAGGCGTGCATGGCGTCGGCGCCCTCGAGGCGCTTCTCGCCCGGCGGCGGCACGGTCCGCAGGTAGCCGCCGACATAGGCGGCGGGCAGGCCGAGAGCCCGCAGGCCGGCGATCATCACGTGGGCGAAGTCCTGGCAGACGCCGCGGCGCATCTCGAAGGCCATCAGGGGCAGCGTCGTCGCGTCGGTGACGCCCTGCTCGTAGACGAAGTCGGCGTGGATGCGCTCCATCAGCTCGATCGCCCCGGCGAGCACCGGGCGGCCGGGCGGGAAGCTCTTCCCGGCATAGACGCGGATCGCCTCCGGCACGCCGACGAGGCGGCTCGGAAAAAGGAAATGCGTCGGCGAGGACGGATCGAGCGTGGCGGCCGCGAACGCCGCGCCGCGCACCGCCTCGAAGGCCGGCGTCGCCGTCGCGTCGGGCAACGGCGGCGGAGCGATCTCGAGGCGCGCCTCGAGCGAGACGACGAGGCCCTCGTGCGGGCTGTCGATGAGCACCCGCGTCAGCCCGTTGCCGAAGAAGTCGAAGCCCTCGCCGCGCTCGGTCGGGACGGGCTCGACGTCGATCGTCGCCCAGTCGATCCGCTGGTGGCGCCGCGCCACCGGGCGCAGCCGGATCAGGTGCCGCGCATAGGGCACCGGGGAGGCGTAGGCATACGCGGTGACGTGGCGGATCTCGTAGATCATCCGAGGCCCTCCCACTCGTCGGGGGCCGGGCCGCGGTGGGTGAAGAAGCGCTGCGAGATCTCGTCGGACATCGACATGAACGTCGCCTCGGCCGCGCCGAGCGTCTCGGCGTCGAGCGCGGCCGGCCCGATGGTCCTGAGCTCGGTCGAAAGCCGCGCCGCCTGGCGGTGCGCCGAGGTCATCCGCCCGTCCGGGGCGTCGCCCGGCAGCACGGCGAAATGCTCCTCGATGCGCTCGACCTGGAAGGCGACGGAGCGCGGGTTGCTGGCGTCGAGCACCACGAGGTCGAGCACGGGCAGGCGCGCCAGCCCGACGATGTAGCGGCTGCGGTAGGTGATCTGGCTGTCGCACAGCTCGAGCAGCAGGTCGAGCGCCGTCGACGGCGCGCCGGGCTCGCCGAAGACACGGGCGAAGCGGCAGGTGGCGACGCCGCGCTCGATGCGCCGGCCGAGCTCGAGGAAGCGCCAGCCGGTCAGCCGGTTCATGTTCTCCTGGGCGAGGCCGGAGAAGGCGGCGAGCGATCGCAGGACGGCGTTCGCCTGCTCGTAGACGTCACCCTCGGTCGGGTTCTCGGGCATCCGCGCCTCGACCGACGCGAGGTCGGCGAGCGTCCGCCAGGCGTCCACCGACAGCCGGTCGCGGATGCCCGAGGCGGCGCGCCGGGCCGCCTCGATCAGGGCGGGCACGCTGCCGGCGAGGTCCGCCCGGGTGAGCGCGCCGATCGCCGCCCGCCCGAGGCCGGCGCGGCCGAGCGGCGGCACGGCGCCCCAGGTGGCGAGGAGCTCGGCGATGCGCCTGACCGACGGCACCTCGGCGGCGGCGATGGCATCGAGCCGGCCGGCCAGCGTGCGCACGAGCCGCACGGTCGCCTCGGCCCGCTCCAAGTAGCGGCCGAGCCAGAACAGGTTGTCGGCGACGCGGCTCGGCAGCACGCCGGTCGAGCGGCGCATCTCGACGCTCTCGGCCGACGGCAGCAGCGTCACCGGCTCCACCGGCGCCTCCGAGCGCACCCAGACGTCGGCCGAGACGCCACCCTCCTGCATCGACACCGCACGGGCGTCGAGCCGCTCGGAGACGCGGCAGAAGCCGCCCGGCATTACCGTCCAGCCGTCGGGGGTGGCGGCGAGATAGACGCGCAGGATGAACGGCCGCGGCACGAGGCGGCCATCGCGCCAGGCGGGCATCGTCGACAGTCGGACGACCTCCTGGCCGACGATGTCGACGCCGCGCCGGTCGATCGCCGCGACGAGCCGGGCGCGCTGCGCAGGCGAGAGCGACGCGCCGAGCGCCGGCCCGTCGTCGAGCACCTCCGGCAGGGCGGCGGCGAAGGCTGGGGCGACCACCATCTCGTCGAGACGGGCGAGCACGGTCTCACGCTCGCCCTCCTGACCGCACCACCAGGTGGCGACGTTCGGCAGGTCGAGCTCGGCGCCGACGAGGCTGCGGCTCAAGGCCGGCAGGAAGCCCATCAGCGCCCGCGCCTCGGCGAGGCCCGATCCGAGGGCGTTGGCGACGACGACGGTGCCGTCGCGCACGGCCTGCACGAGGCCGGCGACGCCGAGCCGGGACTGCGGGTTGAGCTCGAGCGGATCGGCGAAATCGGAATCGAGCCGGCGCCACAGCACGTCGACCCGCTTCAGCCCGGCGACCGTGCGGATGTAGACGCCGTCGCGGCGCACCGTGAGGTCGCCGCCCTCGACGAGGAGGAAGCCGAGGTAGCGGGCGAGATAGGCGTGCTCGAAATAGGTCTCATTGAGGAGGCCCGGCGTCAGCACGCCGATGCGGGCCTCCTCGTGCGGGCCGAGCGCCGTCAGCGCCGAGCGGTAGGCCTGGAAGAAGCCGGCGAGGCGCTCGACCTCGAGGGCGCGGTAGACGTCGGGCAGCGCGCGCGACAGGGCGACGCGGTTCTCGACCGCGTAGCCGGCGCCCGACGGTGACTGGGTGCGGTCGCCCAGCACCCACCAGCGCCCGTCCGGGCCGCGGCCGACGTCGGCGGCATAGAGCATCAGGTGTCGGCCGCCCGGCGGGGCGACGCCGGCGAGCGGCCTGAGGAACTCGCGCGAGCCGGTGAGGACGGCGGCGGGCAGCGCCCCGGACGAGACGAGGCGACCCGGCCCGTAGGCGTCGGCGAGCACCGCCTCGATCAGCGACGCGCGCTGCTTCAGCCCCTCCGACAGGCGCCGCCACTCGTCGGCGGCGATGACAAGCGGGATCGGCGCCAGTGGCCACGGCCGCTCGCCGCCGCCGCCGGCGTCGTCGTAGACGCGGTAGAAGACGCCGGAATCGCGCAGGGAGCGCTCGGCGACGCCGAACCGGCGGGCGAACTCGTGCCGCCCGAGGCTGTCGACGGCGGCGACGAAGGCCTCCCAGTGCGGGCGGACCCGGCCGTCGGCGTCGACCATCTCGTCGTGGATGCCGGGCAGCGGCCGGTAGCCGGCGGCGATGCCGCCGTCCGCCCGCGTCCGCGTCCTGCGAATCGTCTCCCCCGGCGACCTCATGTTCGACTTATGACGGCGGCGGACGCCTGAGGTCCAGCGTCGAGGGGAACTCGTCGGTGCGCTCGTCGGGCGGCACGCGCACCCGGCCGGGCGTGTGGCCGAACGACTCGAAGCGGGCGAGGCGGCGCGCCTCCGCCTCGTAGGCGTTGACCGGGAAGGTCTCGTAGTTGCGGCCGCCGGGGTGGGCGACGTGGTAGACGCAGCCGCCGAGCGAGCGCTCGCTCCAGGTGTCGATCACCTCGATGGTGAGCGGCGCCTGCACCGGGATCGTCGGGTGCAGCCCGGAGGCCGGCTGCCAGGCCTTGAAGCGGACGCCGCCGACCGCCGTCTCGTTGGCGCCGGTCGGCACCATCGACATCCGCCGGCCGTTGCAGGCGACCACATGGCGCCCGGCGACGAGGCCCTCGGCCTTGACCTGCAGCCGCTCGACCGAGGAATCGACGTAGCGCACGGTGCCGCCGGCCGCCCCCTCCTCGCCGAGCACGTGCCACGGCTCGAGGGCATGGCGGACCTCCAGCCGGACGCCGCCGCAGTCGACCGCGCCGTAGAACGGGAAGCGGAACTCCCACTGCGCCTCGAACCACAGCGGATCGACCGGGTAGCCGGCGCGCTCGAGGTCGCGGGCGATGTCGAGGAAGTCGGCCCAGACGAAGTGCGGCAGCATGAAGCGGTCGGCGAGCGCGGTGCCCCAGCGCACCAGCGAGCCCTGCTGCGGCTCGCGCCAGAACCAGGCGAGGAGGGCGCGGACGAGCAGCTGCTGGGCGAGGCTCATGCGCGCGTCGGGCGGCATCTCGAAGGAGCGGAACTCGACGAGGCCGAGGCGGCCGGCCGGGCCGTCGGGCGAGAACAGCTTGTCGATGCAGATCTCGGCGCGGTGGGTGTTGCCGGTCGCGTCGACGAGGAGGTTGCGGAACAGCCGGTCGACCATCCACGACGGCGCCGGGCCGCCGGTCGAGGACACCGCGTCGAGGGCGATCTCAAGCTCGTATAGCGCGTCGTGCCGCGCCTCGTCGACGCGCGGCGCCTGGCTCGTCGGGCCGATGAAGAGCCCGGAGAACAGGTAGGACAGCGCCGGGTGGCGCTGCCAGTAGAGCACGACGCTCTTCAGGAGGTCGGGCCGGCGCAGGAACGGGCTGTCGGCCGGCGTGGCGCCGCCGACGACGACGTGGTTGCCGCCGCCGGTGCCGGTGTGGCGCCCGTCGACCATGAACTTCTCGGTGCCGAGCCGGGCCTGGCGCGCCTCCTCGTAGAGGTCGCCGATGATCTCGGCGAGCTCGCGCCACGAGGCGGCCGGGTGGACGTTGACCTCGATGACGCCGGGGTCGGGCGTCACCTTGATGACGCCGAGGCGCGGGTCCCACGGCGGCGTGTAGCCCTCGACCTGCACCGGCAGCCCGAGCTCCTCTGCCGTCGCCTCGACCGCCGCGAGGAGGTCGAGATAGTCGTCGAGGTGCTGCACCGGCGGCATGAAGACGTGCACTTTGCCGTCGCGCGGCTCGATCGACATCGCCGTGCGCACCGCCGCGCCGAAGGTCAGCCGCTGCTGCACCTGCGGCCGGCGCGCGTCGACGCTGGTGCGCTCGTAGGCCTGCGCCATCTCGTCGGGATCGGGCAGCGGCGCGCGCTCGGCGAACGGGTCGGCGGCGATGAAGTAGGGGTAGTCGGTCGGCGGCACGTAGGGGAGCGACGACAGGGGCAGCCGGAAGCCGACCGGCGAATCCCCCGGCACCAGGAACAGCCGGTTGCGCCGGAGCCGCCACCGTTCGCTGACCCAGCCAGCGCCCGCCTTGGCGTTCCAGCGCTGCACCGGCAGCACGAAGCCGGCCTCGCGCCCGAGGCCGCGCTCGAACACCCGGGCGATGCGCGCCCGCTCCTCGGCGTCGTCGAGCTTCGAATCGAGCGGGTCGACGTTGGCCGGAAGATCCTGCTCCTTGGCGATCCAGTGCACCGGGTCCTCGTAGGCCGGATGCACGAACTCCGGCCCGAAGCCGAGCCGGTCGGCGATGCCGTCGGCGACGGCGCGGGCGTCGTCCACGGTCACCGGCGCAGCGGGCCGCTCGGGCGCGAGGAGTGCCGGGTTGCGCCAGACGGGCTTGCCGTCCTTGCGCCAGTAGAGCGAGAAGGTCCACCGCGGCAGCGACTCGCCCGGATACCACTTGCCCTGGCCGTAGTGCAGGAAGCCGCCCGGACCGAAGCGCGCCTGCAGGCGGCGGATGAGGTCGTCGGCGAGCTGCCGCTTGGTCGGTCCGACGGCCTCGGTGTTCCACTCGGCCGCCTGGTAGTCGTCGATCGAGACGAAGGTCGGCTCGCCGCCCATCGTCAGGCGCACGTCGAGGGCGTCGAGGTCCTCGTCGACGCGGTCGCCGAGGGCGAGGAGCGCCGCCCACGACTCCTCGGAGAACGGCAGCGTGACCCGCGGCGCCTCGGCGATCCGGGCGACCGACATGTCGAACTCGAACTCGACCTCGGCCGGCTCGACGAGGCCGCTGACCGGCGCCGCCGAGCGGTAGTGCGGCGTCGCGGCGAGTGGCAGGTGGCCCTCGCCGGCGAACAGGCCGGAGGTCGGGTCGAGCCCGATCCAGCCGGCGCCGGGCAGATAGACCTCGCACCAGGCGTGCAGGTCGGTGAAGTCGTGGTCGGTGCCGGACGGACCGTCGAGCGCGGCGACGTCGGGCTTCAGCTGGATCAGGTAGCCGGAGACGAAGCGGGCGGCGAGACCGAGCCGACGCAGGATCTGCACCATCAGCCAGCCGGTGTCGCGGCAGGAGCCGGAGCCGGTCGAGAGCGTCTCCTCCGGCGTCTGAACCCCCGGCTCGAGCCGGATCAGGTACTTGATGTCCTGCTGCAGGCGCTGGTTCAGCCCGACGAGGAAGTCGACCGTGCCGCCCGCCTCCGGCGGCAGCGTCGCCATGAAGGCATCGAGGCGCGCGCCGCCGGGCTCGACCACGAGATAAGGCGCGAGCTCCACGGCGAGCTCCGGCGCATAGGCGAACGGCAGCGTCTCGGCGTATTCCTCGACGAAGAAGTCGAACGGGTTGTAGACGGCGAGGTCGGCGTGCAGGTCGACCTCGATCGAGAACTCCCGCGCCGGCTCGGGAAAGACGAAGCGGGCGAGCCAGTTGCCGAACGGGTCCTGCTGCCAGTTCACGAAGTGCTCGGCCGGCGTCACCTTCAGCGAGTAGGCCGGAATGCGGGTGCGGCAGTGCGGCGCCGGCCTCAGCCGGATGATCTGCGGCCCGAGCCGGACCGGCCGATCGTAGGCGTAGCGCGTGTAGTGATGGAGGGCGGTCAGGATCGACATCGCACCACGCCTGGAAGGAGGTCTCGGAAGAGATCGCATCGGCCGGTCGCGCCCGGGAGAAAGTCGACGCCGGCAATGGAAGGCTAACGGTGGTACGCCACAATGGGAAGCCGTCATGCGGCAGTGCGGCATGACGGTCGCAAGCGGATGTTAAGGTGCGCGACGGCAGTCTCCCGCCGCCTCACCGGCACGGCCAAGGACGGCACGATGACGACCGACCCTCGTGAGCTGGCCGCGACCTTCGCCGCCGCCGCCCCCGACCTCGCCGCGGCGGTGGCCGGCTGGCTGCGCGCGCTCGCGACCGAGCGACGACTCGCGCCGCTCACCGTCGAGGCCTACGGCCGCGACGTGCGCCAGTTCCTCGTCTTCCTCGCCGAGCATCTCGGCGGCGCGCCGACCCTCGCCGACGTCGGCACGCTGAAGCCGATGGACGTGCGGGCCTTCCTCGCCCGCCGACGCGGCGGCGGCATCGGCGACCGCACCGCTGCCCGCCAGCTCGCGGCGCTGCGCTCGCTCGCCGGGCACCTGGAGCGCCGGCACGGCGTCAACGCCGCGCCGATCCGGGCGCTGTCGGCGCCGCGCCTGAAGCCGGGCCTGCCGAAGCCGCTCGCCGCGGACGATGCCCTCGCCCTGCCGGACGCCGCCGAGGCGGCCGCCTCCGAGCCGTGGATCGCCGCCCGCGACGCCGCCGTCCTCCTCCTCCTCTACGGCGGCGGGCTGCGCATCGGCGAGGCACTCGCCCTCACCGGCGCCGATGTCGACGCCGCCCGCGCCAGCGCGGCGCTGCGCGTCACCGGCAAGGGCGGCAAGACGCGCCTCGTGCCGCTGCTGCCGGTGGTCGTCGAGGCCGTCGAGAGCTATCGCAAGATGGTGCCGATGCGCCCGCCGGCCGGCGAGCCGATCTTCCGCGGCGCGCGCGGCGGGCCGCTGTCGCCGCGCATCGTTCAGCGCCTCGTCGAGCACCTGCGCGGCGTGCTCGGCCTGCCGGCGACGGCGACGCCGCACGCGCTGCGCCACTCGTTCGCCACCCATCTCCTGGCGGCCGGCGGCGACCTCCGGACCATCCAGGAACTGCTCGGCCACGCCAGCCTGTCGACGACGCAGGTCTACACGGCCGTCGACCCGACGCGGCTGCTGGCCGCCTATCACGCGGCCCACCCGCTCGGCGGGCGGCCGTGACACCGGTGAAGCGACCATGACACCGGTGAATTGCATTGATCGCCCGACACGGATGTTCGACAATTGGCTCAACGACATGGCCGCTGAAAGCGAGGTTGGTTGTGGACGGTGACGCTGAAACCGGCGGGGACGACGACGCCGGGGCGCTCGCAACCGATCTGGCCAACATCGAGCGCGCGGTCGAGGTCCCTCTCCTCGTCCTGACGAGCGGACTGAAGGTGCGCCGGTTCAGCCAGGCCATGGGCCAGGTCTGCGGCCTCGGCGCGCTGCGCCCCGACGTCGCCTTCGCCGCCGTGCCGTGGTCGATCGAGATGCCGCGGACGGCCGAATCCGTGCTCCGCGAGGTGCTGGGCACCGGCACCCCGGCCTCCTTTGAGGCGCACGCGGTGGGCCGCGCCTTCGACGTCCGCATCGTGCCCTATCTCGCCGACGACCGCCGCGTCACCGGGCTCGTGGTGTCGTTCGTCGACTCCTCCGGCCAGCAGGCCATGCACGACCGCGTCGAGCGCGAGCGGATGATCGCGACCGAGACCCTCTCGGCCTTCGCCGAGGGCTTCATCAAGACCGACCGACGCGGCCTCGTCGAGCTCCTCAACCCGGCGGCGGCGGCGCTCACCGAGTGGCCGAACAGCGACGCCGTCGGCCGCTCGCTCGACGAGATCCTGACGCTGTCGCCGGACGGCGCCCGCCACCGGCTGCCGAACCTCGCCATCGAGGCGATCCGCGCCGGCACGCGCATCAAGTCGGAGCTGCCGGTGATCCTCGTCGGCCGCGCAGGCCACCGCACGGTGGTCGAATACGCGGCGACCCCGATCAGCGGCGACGGCGCGGTGGTGACGCTGCGCGACGTCGGCGAGCGCGAGCGGCTGACCGCCGAGATCGAATGGCGCGGCTCGCACGACGTGCTCACCGGCATGCTCAACCGCTTCGCCTTCGAGCACGCCCTCGGCCGCGCCCTCGAGGCCGCCCGCCACAAGAACGTGACGAGCTGCCTGCTCTATCTCGACCTCGACAAGTTCAAGGTGGTCAACGACACCGCCGGCCACATCGCCGGCGACCAGCTGCTGCGCGACGTCACCCGCGTGCTGCGCGAGGCGGTGCGCAGCGCCGACGTGGTGGCGCGCATCGGCGGCGACGAGTTCGCGCTCATCCTCGAGAACTGCGGCCTCGAGGACGGCGAGATGATCGCCGCCAACCTCATCCGCAAGGTCGGCGACCTCGCCTTCTCGTGGGGCGAGCGCTCCTACGCGGTCGGGCTCTCGGTCGGCCTCGCGGTGATCGACCGCATCGCCGCCTCGACCACCTTCGACCTGATGGCCGACGCCGACATCGCCCTCTACGAGGCGAAGATCAAGGGCGGCGGGCGGGTCGAGATCTACCGGCAGGACGACGACCCCGCCGGGGCGCGGGCGCAGTTCACCGTGCTCACCGAGATCAACCGCGCGCTGTCGGAGGATTCCTTCGTCCTCTACTGCCAGCCGATCGTCGCGACCGCCACCGGCGCCTGGTCGGGGATCGAGGTGCTGGTGCGCCTGCGCGACCGCGGCGGGCGGCTGATGCAGCCCGGCACCTTCCTGCCGGCGGCCGAGCGCTACGGGCTGATCCGCCGGCTCGACCGGGCGGTCGTGCGCAAGACCTTCAAGGCGCTCGGCCTCGCCGCCCGCACGAGCAAGGCCGCCGCCGACCTCGACGTGCACATCAACGTCGCCGGCTCGACGCTGTCCGACCGCGAGTTCCTGGAGTTCGTCCGCGCCGCCGCGGCAGAGGACGGCATCCGGATGGAGCAGCTCGTCTTCGAGATCACCGAGAGCGCGGCGATCTCCGACCTCGCCGTCGCCCGCTCCTTCGTCTCCGGGATCCGCCTGATGGGCGGGCGCATCGCGCTCGACGACTTCGGCAAGGGCATGAGCTCGTTCGACTACCTGCGCACCCTCGAGGTCGACATCATCAAGCTAGACGGTGCCTTCGTCGGCGGCGTGGCCGACGACCCGATCAACCAGGCGATCGTACGGGCAACCGTCGACGTCGCCCGCGCGATGAAGGTGAGCCTCGTCGCCGAGATGGTCTCCTCGCAGGCCGACGCGGCGTTCCTGCGCTCCGCCGGCGTCGACCACCTGCAGGGCTACCTCGTCGCGCAGCCGGAGCCGATCGAGGACTGGTTCGCCCGGCTGTCCTAGCGCCCGTTCGAATCGGTTGAGCGAGGCGGCGCTGCGCTGCGACAGCCGGACCTGTGCTAAAGGCGGACATGGCCGTCCCCGTCTCCGTCGTCGTCCCGGTCGCGATCGACCAGACCTACACCTACCTCGCCGACGCGCCGCTCGCCGCCGGAACGATCGTCGCCGTGCCGCTCGGCACGCGCCTGATGCTCGGCGCCGTGTGGGACGACCCGCCCGACCCGGCCATCGCGCTCGGCCGTCTGAAGCCGGTCGCCCACGTCTACGACGCCGTGCCGCTCGACGCCGCCATGCGCCGCTTCGTCGAGTGGGTGGCGCGCTGGACGCTGGCGCCGCGCGGCATGGTGCTGCGGATGGTGCTGCGCTCGGCGGCGGCGCTCGAGGCCGAGCCGACGCGCTCGGGGGTCGTGCGCGCCGGCCCGCCGCCCGAGCGGATGACGCCGGCGCGGGCACGCGCCCTCGCCGCCATCGAAGACGGGCTCGCCTGGTCGAAGGCGGGCCTCGCCGCGACCGCCGGCGTCAGCACCTCGGTGATCGACGGCCTCGTCGCCGCCGGCACCCTCGCCGTCGTCGATCTGCCGCCGCCGCCGGCCGCCGCGACGCCGGACCTCGCCGCCGCGACGCCGACCCTGACCGGCGACCAAGCTGCGGCCGCCGCCCAGCTCGCCTCGGCGGTCGCCGCCGACGCGTTCTCCGTCACCCTCCTCGACGGCATCACCGGCTCGGGCAAGACCGAGGTCTATCTCGAGGCAATCGCCGCGGCGCTCGCGAGCGGCCGCCAGGCCCTCGTGATGATGCCCGAGATCGCCCTCACCGAATCGCTGCTCGACCGCTTCGAGCGGCGGTTCGCGGCGCGGCCGGCGGAATGGCACTCGGCGGTGCCCACCAACGCGCGCGCCCGGGTCTGGCGCGGCGTCGCCAACGGCGACGTGCGCGTCGTCGCCGGCGCCCGGTCGGCGCTGTTCCTGCCCTTCCGCGAGCTCGGCCTGATCGTCGTCGACGAGGAGCACGACGCCGCCTACAAGCAGGAGGACGGCGTCGCCTACCACGCCCGCGACATGGCGGTGGTGCGCGGCCGGATCACCGGCATTCCGGTCGTCCTCGCCTCGGCGACGCCCTCGATCGAGACGCGCGTCAACGCCGAGCGGGGGCGCTACCGCCGCGTCGTGCTGGCGAACCGCGTGCCCGGCGCCGCGCTGCCGGAGATCGCCACCATCGACCTGCGCAAGACGCCGCCGGAGCGCGGCCGCTGGCTCGCGCCGCCGCTCGTCGAGGCGCTCGGCCGGACCATCGCCGACGGCGGCCAGGGCCTCCTCTTCCTCAACCGCCGCGGCTACGCGCCGCTGACCATCTGCGGCGCCTGCGGCCACCGCTTCCAGTGCCCGAACTGCACCGCGTGGCTCGTCGAGCACCGCTTCCGCGGCACCCTCGCCTGCCACCACTGCGGCCACGTCGAGCCGCGGCCGGACACCTGCCCGGCATGCGGCACCGCCGACCGGCTGGTGGCCTGCGGCCCCGGCGTCGAACGGATCGCCGAGGAGGCGCGCGAGCGCTTCCCGGACGCCCGGCTGCTGGTGCTCTCCTCCGACATCGGCGGCACCGAGCGGCTGAGGCGCGAGCTCGCCGTCATCGCCGCCGGCAAGGTCGACCTCGTGGTCGGCACGCAGCTCGTCGCCAAGGGCCACACCTTTCCGGGGCTGAAGTGCGTCGGGGTGGTCGACGCCGATCTCGGCCTCGCGAGCGGCGACCCGCGCGCCGCCGAGCGGACGTTCCAGCTGCTCGCCCAGGTGACCGGCCGGGCCGGCCGCGTCGGCGGCGGCGGCGTCGGCCTCCTGCAGACCCACACGCCGGAGCACCCGGTGATGCAGGCGCTCGCCTCGGGCGACGCCGACGCCTTCTACGCCGCCGAGATCGAGGACCGCCGGCGCGCCGGGCTGCCGCCGTTCGGCCGGCTGGCCGCGATCATCGTCTCGGGCCCGGAGCGGGCCGCCACCGAGGCCTACGCCCGCGCCTTCGCCCGCGCGGCGCCCCCCGACCGTGCGGTCGAGGTGCTCGGCCCGGCCGAGGCGGCGCTCGCCGTCGTGCGCGGGCGCCACCGCTTTCGCCTTCTCGCCCGCTCGGCGCGGGCGCTCGACCTGCAGGCCTACCTGCGCGCCTGGCTCGCCGCCGCGCCGCCCCCGCGCGGCGCGGTGCGCCGGGCGATCGACGTCGACCCGCAGAGCTTTCTCTGATCGCGCGACGCCCGGAAATCGCCGCAGGCGAGAAAAGGGCTTGCGGCGTCCCGCCGCGGTGCGGCAGAAGTCTTCCCGCCGGCGCCGTGTTGCGTGCCCGGAGACCTTGTGCTATCGCCACCCTGGGCTTTCCGGGGGGTACACGAGACCGTGTACAGACTTCGGTAAAAGTTTCTTTTCCATCAAGGTTTTCCCGATCGTTGCGCGCGCTTCGCCGGGGACCGTCATGCGCGAGAGACGCCGTCCGTGACCGATCAGGACCAGCCGGTATCAGGCGCCGCCCAACGCTACGCCTCCGCTCTCTTCGAGCTGGCGCGCGAGGCGGGCTCGATCGACGCCGTCGAGCGTGACCTCGATTCCTTCTCCGCCCTCATCGCCGAAAGCCCCGATCTGGCGCGCCTCGTGGCGAGCCCGGTGTTCGGCGCCGAGGAGCAGACCGCCGGGCTCGCCACGGTGCTCGCGAGGGCCGGCATCGCCGGCATCGCCGGCAATTTCCTGAAGCTCGTGGCGCACAACCGGCGCCTCTTCGCGGTCGGCGGCATGATCCGCGCCTACCGCGCCCTCGCTGCGCGCGAGCGTGGCGAGACGGTCGCCGAGGTCACCTCGGCCGAGCCGCTCTCCGAAGCCCATGCGACGGCGCTCACCGCCGCGCTCGGCGAGGCGACCGGCCGCAAGGTGTTGCTGCAGCGCGAGGTCGATCCGTCCCTGATCGGCGGGCTTGTCGTCAAGCTCGGCTCGCGGATGATCGACACCTCGCTGAAGACCAAGCTCAATTCTCTCCGGATCGCGATGAAAGAGGTCGGCTGATGGACATCCGGGCCGCGGAAATTTCCGCAATCCTCAAGGAGCAGATC